>OCPR01000029.1_pt1 | contig 250084 bp, 217 predicted proteins | sample 1538611 | NCBI WGS metagenome assembly OCPR01 (sample SAMN04571711, study PRJEB22368) | human gut metagenome | biome: human gut; material: stool | host: Homo sapiens | place: Luxembourg | collected 2012-09-28
AAGTCCCTTGTCCTGATCCCTTTGGTTGTCTCCCTCTTTCATATTGACAGGTGTACCCACTCGAATAGCGAACCCGAGAAGTGCTATCCGACAAACAGAACTATCGGTAGTTTACTATCGTAGCCGAAGCTGAATGATATAACAGAAGTACATTAAACAAAAGCCTTTCTCTACAAACTGAAGCGGCGGATCTAAACAATCCGCCGCTTGCTTATTCCTTCACGATTTTCAGCACAGGGTAGCCGTCAATGTACGGCTTTATGATATACGGATGCTTTTTGGCATAATCCAGCATTATATCCGCAAGTGAGCCTTGTTCATTATATCTCTTGTTTATGAACGTTGACAACTTGGAAACGGGCAGAGCGGACACCGTTTCACATACGGGCGAAACGGTTATGCCGAGAAGATTTTCGCTTATGCGGTTGACTCTGAAAGGCCACACACGGCAATCAAAAGGCTTGTTGTCACCGAGCGCACAGCCCTTTTCGGTAAGCATAGGACAGTAGGTAAGCTCGTCGCCGTCCTTGAAGTGCATCACAAACCTGTATCCGTCCTCATACGGCTCAAGCTCAGCGTTTTCATCAATGTTCTTTTTTATATATTCTGCCGTTTCTGGCGAAATAACAGGTATCTCCCATATATCGTCCTTGTCGAACACGCAACAGACACGGCACTTTGCGCAAGCTTCACGGCTGAGAATTTCAGTAAGCATTTAAAATCATTCCTTTCGGTTATATCTTATCACAACTGTGAGCAATGTGCAACCGTAAAATTTTGCTTTAAATTACTGTAATTATGTCAATTTGGTTACAATTTGCAAAAACTATTGATTTTAACACGTTGTTTTGGTATAATTAATAATAACTCATACTGTGTATTCAGTGAGAAATTCTGATGTTGCATCTGTGCAGCTGTTGAACAAAGGATATTATATGGAAAATAATAACTCAGTAAATTTTGCAGATTACGAATTTATACCGAAGCTTTTAACTCAGATCGAAAAAGTCATTATAGGCAAGCATGACGTAGTGAAAATGCTCGTTGCCGCCTTGCTTTCCGGCGGCCATGTGCTGATAGAGGATGTGCCGGGTACGGGAAAAACAACGCTCGCAATGACGCTCGCTAAGGCGACCTCGCTTTCGTGCAGACGTGTTCAGTTCACCCCCGATGTCATGGCATCCGATATAACAGGCTTTACTATGTACAATAAGGAAAGCGAACGCTTTGAATACCGCAACGGACTTGTTATGAGCAATATTTTTATTGCCGATGAAATAAACAGAACCTCCCCGAAGACCCAGTCGGCTCTGCTTGAAGCAATGGAAGAGAAGAAGGTAACGGTAGACGGTGTCGCACATAAGCTCCCCGATCCGTTTATGGTAATTGCCACAGAGAATGAATTCGGCTATGTCGGAACATATCCTCTGCCGGAGGCTCAGCTTGACCGTTTTCTTATAAAGCTCTCCGTAGGCTATCCCACGGCTGAGGACGAGGCGATGATTCTTTACAGAAGAAAAAACGGCGACCCTATCGAAACCGTTGAGCCTGTATGCAGTGCCGATGATATTACACGTTGCATTTCTGCCGTAAGAGATACGCATATAGATGCGGCTATATATAAGTACATCGTTGATATTGTTTCCGCTACGAGAAACCATCCGTTTGTGGCGCTCGGCGCAAGCCCCCGTGCGTCTATCGCTCTTATGAGAGCGTCTCAGAGCATCGCTTTTATGGACGGCCGTAATTATGTTACTCCCGAAGACGTAGCGCTTATGGTGAATTATGTCCTTCCGCACAGAATACATCTCACTCAGGAGGCAAAGGTCAAGCGTGTAAGCGTTGGACTTGTTATTTCCGAAATAATGAAAGCAGTAAGACCGCCCTTTAAAAGCAACGAATAAGGCGAAAGGTCGGTTTGTATGGCTAAATACAGATTTTATTATATATTGTTCGCCGTTGTCAGCACCGTGCTTATGTTTTCGTACAAGAGCAAGCTGACCTCGGTGCTTTTCCTTATAGCGATTGCAATTCCAGCTATATCATTCGTTCTTCTTGTTTTTTCAAGGCTTCTTGTCAAAATCAGAATCGAATACCGCTCGCTCACAGCGGAAAAGTTTGAAAATACCGATATTTCGGTAACGGTTACCAACCGTTTTATCATACCCTTGTCGCCTGCGGAGCTTATAGGCTGTTTTCCGTACAGAAACAGTGAAAAGTTTGAATATCACAAGCTGATGATAAGCGTACCGCCTTTTTCTTCCGTTACGGTTAATTTCAATTCACCGATAAGGTTCAGAGGCGTTTATAAGTCGGGTATTGAGAAGTTGGTGATATATGACCTTTTCAAGCTATTTCGTATGAACAAAACGATGAAATGCTACGAGGATTTTGTCGTACTTCCCAGAAAGCTCGTTATCGACCCCATAATCGACACAGGCGACGGCGACAGTGAAACACTTTCGCAGAATAATTTTTCGCTTGATAAGAACGCTTTCGCAAGTATAAGGGAATACAGGGCAGAGGATTCCATCAAAAACGTTCACTGGACAATGTCCGCAAAACACGACAAGCTGATGGTAAAGCAGATGGAACGCAGTATTGGCGGAAGCTGTGTGATTATTCCCGACCTTAACGAATATTTCCCGTTTGACGAGGATAATTACGAAGCTACAGACAGCATAATAGAGGTAATGCTTGCACTTAACCTGTCGCTTATCTCAATGAAACAGCGTTGCCTCAATGCGTGGTATTCTCCTGCGGACAAGCAGTGCGAGCAGTTTTCCGTCAAGAATGAAGAAGACAATATGCTGCTGTTTGATATAATCAGCAGACTTCCTCGTCAGACGGATACCTTCCTTCCCGAAACCGTTGCGAGAAGCTGTATGGAAGCCTCAGTCGATATATCTGCCGTTTACTTTGTCACATCGCAGTTAAGACGTGATTTTATCGGCAAAATGACCGATATTGAGTTGTTCCGCAACAAGAGAGTAAAAATCCTGCTGGTCAGCGGAGCTATCGAAACCGATGAGCAGGCAGAGCTTGCAAATGCCGTTGCGTTGACGCAGGGCTTTGAACTTTGGAAGATAGATAAGGATAATATCGTTCAGTCGCTCAATGCGGCGATAGAATTGCATAAAAAGCAATGACAACACATCAGAAATCTTAAAAATCATAACGGAGAATAGACTTGAAACGTAATAACAGTAAAAAGGACAGCTCCGCTAAACAGCAGACGATTGTTCTTGTCGGGAATACTTACCGCAGGAACGTGAATCCGATACCTGTCATAGCGGTTAAGCTGGTTCTTGCCTATATGCTCACTGTCGGCACTGTAATGAGCTTTATCAATATATACGCCATACCGTTTGAATTCGGCTCTGCCATAGCGCAGGTGCTTCTTTTCGTGACGGCTTTTATGCCTGTATTCATATTCATAAAAAAACGCTATGCTTTGCCTGCGTTTGCGGTCGGTGCCGCTATAGTGTATTTTTTCTTTCACAAATCAATAAACGAATCGCTTATTTTATTCAAGGATTACATTTTTATTCAGCTTGACAGCAGGCTGCTTTCCACGTTGCAGTATGTTCCCGTCAATTCCCATGCGTTCCTTACAAGAACGCAGGATTTTGTCAGTGGGATGAATACGGCTATGCTTATTCTGACGTGCATAATCAGCTTTATATGCGTGCTGTGCTGTTATAAAAAATTCCACCCTATAGCTGTAATAGTTACATGGAGCGTGATGTTCATACCTTCGTTTATGTCGGAGGACGCAGATTATTCCGTGTACATTCTGCTTGCGGCAACCGCATTTTTCGGACTTCTTGCGATAAACTCGGCAAACGGTTTCTATTCGAAGGTGCCTGTAAATTATGCGAATGGTGCAAAAAATAAACCATCCAACGATGAAAAAACGTTCAGAAAAAATCTGCGTAAGAAAAATCCGTTGCAGACGGCAAAATCCGAGCTTTCACGCTACAGCAGGAACTGCCTTTGCGGTATACTTGCGGCTGTTATCGCATTCGGTGCGACCTTCGCCTCGCAAAAGCTCTTTCCAGATATGAGCTATATCGATACAGACAATATCATAAACTCTACCGTAAAATTCTTTACAGATATAGGAGAATACTTCAGCCTTGCGTTTTCGGGCAATGCAGGCGGGCTTTTCAACGGCTATTTTTCATCGGACAACTTCCTTATCAACAACAATATAGAACTCAATGCGCCGCCGCAGTCGGCAAATGAACCTGTGCTTAAAGTAAGATCGACCTACGAAACAGGTATGTACCTTGTCGGAGACATCGGCGTTGATTTCACGGGTAAAAGCTGGGTGAGCATCAGAAAAAAGGTCGGAAAGGACGAGCTGTACAGCGGTGAATATAACATCAGCGACAGCTTTTCTCCCGAAAAGATAGCACAGGTAGAGCAGTATATGAGATTGTTCGGCGGTCTGACGCAGAAGACGCTTACGTCTGCGGATTATTCTTATATCTACGAGCACTCGGAATCACCGGGCTATGCGGGAATACGTCTTGCTATGGAGGAAAACAACTTCAGCGAATATCGTTTCAATCCGAACTATATGTATTCCTCGCAGAGCGTAAGCATTGAATATCTCAAGAACACAAGCATTGTATTCAAGCCATTCCTTCCCGATAACAACGCCTATATGAAAAATGAGAATTTCGATTACTACGGCGATACGATAATAAGAATAGCTGACAGAAAAAACTGGATGAAGAGTTTTGAAACAAATGTTCTTATTCCAGCTAATACAGGAACATTCGTGTTCGCAGACGATGCTATGACCGACAGCGATAAGGCGTCAATGCTTTATTCTCTCGGATTCGGCAGTTACTCGGACGCAATGACATATATTGAAGATAAGAAAGAATATGACCGTTACGTCAGAAACACCTACACCACAGTTCCCGAAAGCGAAAAGGAGAACATAAGAAGATTCCTTGACGAATTTGAAGGCAAAGACGGCGATAACGCAGGTACCGTTGATAACGAACTGCTGTATGTTTACGGAATGTGCGAGTATCTGCGTTCACATTACGCCTATTCGCTTACAGCCGATAATACTTCCGACAAGAGCAATACTATGCTCGGAAACTTCCTTTTCGGCACAAAGCAGGGACACTGCGCCCTCTATGCCAGCGCAATGACGCTTGCACTGCGTGAAAAAGGTATACCTGCCCGTTATATAACAGGCTTCACAACAGGAAAGCTCGAGCTTAACGGAAGCACGGGAATGTACGAAAAAACCATACACGAAAACTCACTTCATGCGTGGGTCGAAGTATATACGGAGGATTTCGGCTGGCTGCCGTTCGATCCGACAGGCTACGGCGGAAGCAGCATATCAGGCGATTATATCGATCCTTCCCAGACTGACGCACCTGTAACTACAGCACCGCCTCAGACTACCTCAACAACGGTAACTACGACCGTGTCCACGTCGCAGACAACAGCTACGACGCCGCCCGTTACATCCGCTTCCTCTGACGATTCTTCGGATAATTCCGGAAATAATCCGGGCAGTGACGCACCCGGTAAAACCGACTATTCACTTCTTATAAAGATAGCTTTCGGCGTACTCGGCGTAATTGCACTTACCGCACTGATATTTGCGTTTATCAAATCGGTAAAGCGTAAAAACGAAAACCGTATGAAGAGTTTCAGAAAGTCAAAGGATACGGTTTCCGCCGTAAAGGATATGTACGGCTTTATTATGAAGCTGTTCGGTACTACCGATCTTGTTCCGTGTGGCAATGAGCTTCCGCTTGAATTTGCCGTCCGTGCCGATGAGAAGCTGAAAACGCTCGGAACGGATACAAGCCTTGTAAGAATTATGAACATAATCGAAAAGGCTGAATTTTCTAACGAGGAAATATCCGAGCAGGAGCGTGCCGAGGTTTACTTGTATACAAAACAGCTTTATGCGCTTGTGCTTCAGAACTCCGGACGCATAAAAAGAATGTGGATTAAAGTCACTTTTTGACAATTAATTCAATATAATTCTTGTAAATTACGTGATAATCTGTTATAATTATATCAGAAGTAAGCAAAATCTGCAAAGCGGAAAGGAAATATAATATGAGACTTATAACAAGATCTGATTTTGACGGTCTTGCCTGCGGTGCATTACTGCTTGAGGCAAAGGTCGTTGACAGCTGGATGTTTGCTCATCCGAAGGATATTCAGGACGGGCTTATTCCTGTAACAGAAAATGACGTTCTCGCTAATGTACCCTTTGCTCCCGGTTGCGGACTTTGGTTTGACCACCATTCAAGCGAGGAAGAACGTCTGAAAATAAAAGGTCATTACAAGGGCGAAAGCAGGATTTCTCCCAGTGCCGCCAGAATCATATATGAATATTACGGCGGTAAGGAGCGTTTCCCGAATTTTGACGATCTGATGCTTGCTGTAGATAAGGTCGACAGCGGACATCTGACCGCAGAAGAAATACTGAACCCTACAGGCTGGATACTTATCGGCTTCCTTATGGATCCACGCACAGGTCTCGGACGTTTCAGAAACTTCAGGATAAGCAACTATCAGCTTATGGAAAAACTGCTTGTCTGCTGTGCGACAATGTCTACAGAAGAAATTCTCAATATGCCCGATATACAGGAAAGAATCAAGCTGTATAACGAACAGACCGAGCTGTTCAAACAGATGATAGCCGAGCATTCAAGAGTTGAGGGCGATGTTATCATATCCGATTTGCGTAATGTTGATCCTATCTATACCGGAAACAGATTTATGATATACAGCCTTTATCCGCATCAGAACATATCCGCATGGATAGTAAACGGTAAGGGCGGAAAAGGATGTTCCGTAGCGGTCGGTTATTCTATACTTAACCGCACGAGCAACGTTGACGTAGGCTCGCTTATGCTCAAGTACGGCGGCGGCGGTCACAGAGCGGTCGGCACCTGTCAGTTCAAGGACGAGGAAATCGAAGAAAAGCTCCCGATGCTGCTTGATGAGCTTGTAAATTACGACAAATATTATTCTGCAACTCCCGTGTAAAGCACGGCTTTAAATAACGAAAGGTACATATATGACGGTACAGGAATATGCGGTAAAGCTCCGCAGTAACATTTCAAAAATAATAAAGGGCAAGGATGATAAGATAGACCTTGTCATAATGGCTCTTTTAAGCGGCGGTCACGTTTTGCTTGACGATGTTCCGGGAACGGGCAAGACAGTTCTCGCAAAGGCACTCGCAAGAAGCGTTGACGCAGGCTTTTCAAGAATACAGTTTACCCCCGACCTGTTACCGTCCGATATTACCGGTATCCACTTTTTCAATATGAAAGAGCAGGAGTTCATGTTCCGTGCAGGTCCTGTGTTCACGAATATCCTTCTTGCCGATGAAATAAACCGTGCTACGCCCAGAACGCAGTCGGCTCTGCTTCAGTGTATGGAAGAAAAGCAGGTAACGATAGACGGAGAACTTTTTCTTATCGATAAGCCGTTCATCGTACTTGCAACGCAGAATCCCGTAGAAACGGCAGGAACTTATCCGCTTCCCGAGGCGCAACTTGACCGTTTTATGATAAAGCTGTCTGTAGGCTATTCCGACAGGGAATCGGAAATGCAGATACTCGATAATTCAAGAGCGGTTCACCCTGTAGAAAATCTTACTGCCGTAACCGATAAGACAGAGCTTCTTGAAATGATGAACAGGGTAGAGAACATCAAGGTGAACGAGGCTGTAAGAGGATACATTGCCGATATAGGAAATGCCAGCCGTCATAACAGCGAGATTAAGCTCGGCCTCAGTACACGAGGACTTATTGCGCTGAAAAATATGTCGCAGGCAAGGGCGGCACTGCGTGGCAGGGAATTTGTAACCCCCGATGATGTAAAGACAGTCGCACCGTATGTCTGCGTACACAGACTTATCTGCAGAAGTACGGTTATGCGTGACCCCGATAGTGCAAAACGTGAGATTCTTGACAAAATGATAAAGGAGCTTCCCGTTCCTACGGAGCAGATTTAAATGGAGCTTGTAGCGATTATTCTTGTGATTGCGGCGGTAGCAGCCGCAGAAGTGCTTATTTTCGGAAAGTACGCACTGAAAGGAATATATTACAGTGCGTCGGTAAACAAGGCCGAGGTCTACGAGGGCGAAACCCTCGAACTGACTGAGGTCGTTGAGAACCGACGCTTTGTTGCTTTGCCGTGGATAAAGACGGAGCTTTCCGCTTCTCGCTGGCTTGCGTTCAGCAGGAAGGATTCCGCCGCACAGACAAGCGGCGGCGACAATACCTTTATTCCGGGCGTTTTTTCGCTGAAGCCCCGAAGTAAATGTACAAGAGTCAGAAAAATAAAATGTATGAAACGTGGCGTATTCTACTTTGACGATACGGTTGTGACCGCTACAGATATGCTGGGTCTTGTAAGAGTTTCAAGAGGCTTCAAGGTCGGTATAAGCATTACCGTCCTGCCTGTCGGCGCAGACGGAGAAAATGCGGTGCTGTCATTCAACGAGCCTGTCGGTGAAATTCTTGTCAGACGTTTCATAAACGAGGATCCGTTTATGATTGCAGGCTCAAGGGAATATACGGGCAGAGAACCGCTCAACCGCATAAACTGGAAGTACACCGCCGTTACCGGTAAGCTGATGGCTATGAATAACGAGTTTACCACCTCACGAAACACCCTTATACTTATGAATATGCAGAGAAAGGGAGTAGTGCCGATAACGTCCGCAGATATTAGAGATACAGAAGCGTTTATAAAGCTGTCCGTCAGACTGATGTGGGAAAGCATTGACAGCGGTTGCGGTTTTGCTTTTGCAACAAACGGCGGTAACGTAAACGGTACAGCCACCGGCTTTGTAAAGACAGCCGAACAGTGCGAGGGTGTACTCAGAATGCTCGCACAGCTTTCCGACAGCTGCAGCTTTGATTTCGGCTCGTTTTTAAATGCGCTGAATTACGGCAGCTTCACAGATGTGATTATTTTGACGCCTTATATTGACGATGAAATGGCGCTGTTTGCAAAAGAGCTTGAAAGCCGTGACAAAGCGGCGGTTTTCTATACAACGGGCAACATTCCCGAAAATACAGATGCTCAGATATTGCACGCAAGAAAATTCTCATACACGTTTAATGCAGGCTATGCGGAGGGTACGCAATGAAAAAGGATTTTTTAATGAAATGCGTTGCCGCTCTGGCTATGCTTCTTGTTCCACTGCCGCTGATGTTCGTTTTCGAGGTGACGGCTTTCAAGGGCTTTATGCTGTGGCATTATCTGATATATTATGCCGTAGCCGCCATATCCGCCGCATCCGGCTATTTTCTGATGTGCCTCAGACGTTCACGGCACATTCCGAAAACGATTTTTCTTGTAAATACGCTTATTGCTCTTACGGCAACGGTGCTTGTCGTTCTTGTAGCCGTAGTTTCCTCGCAGATAAACAACGTACTTGGCGAAAACGGCTTTAACGTATTCTATTTCTGCGTTGCTCTTATGCCGTCCGTTATTGTATGGTATCTTCTCGGAATGAGCCTTAAAAAGAACAGATTTGACGATATATTCACTCCGGTATGGCTCGGAATATATCTTGTCGAAACGTTCATCTGCTATATTTTCTGCTGTGTAATGTCGGCGGATATGGAATATCTCGGTGCTTCGGAACACAGGATCTCGGTTCTTCTTGTGGTAATGGCGCTTCTTACGGTATTGCTTATCAACCAGTCGAATATACGCTCCGAGATTGACAGACGCAGAAACACCAACCTTATAGTACCCAAAGGGCTAAGGCTTTACAATGCAAAGCTGATAGCGATAGTCGGTGCGGTGATACTTGCGGCGCTGATGCTCAAGGATTATGTAGCCGCAGGTCTTACTTGGCTTGTGAAAATGACCGTTAAGATAATAGATACGCTGCTCTTCAACATCCGATTTCTGCAGACCGAGCAGATGACCCCTGAGGACACACCGCTCCCCGATTCCGATTTTCTTTCGGCTGAGGGCGGAAGCCGTGATTTTCTGCTTTATATTCTTGTCGTTGTCATTGTCGTACTTGTTATCGTATTCAGAAAGAAAATACTGTCGCTGATGCGAAAGATAGCAGGACGCATCTTCGGAAAATATTCCGTCGATGACACTGTGCAAGAGGTTTATGACGATTACACAGACAGCTACGAGGAGCTTGACATAAGGCAGGAGAGGATAGTAAACGAAACGGATAAGGACTGCCTTAAACGCTACCGTAAAGCTAAGGATAACAACGAAAAATTCAGGCTCGGCTACAGATTATACGCTATGTGGCTTTCAAAACGCAGTACGGAGGATATTTCCACGAAAACAGTCGAACAGCACCGTCTTATCTCCGAAAAGCTGTATCACGGCACAAACAATATCGGAGCATTTTCCGACAGCTACAGCAAAATACGGTACGATGACGAACCTGCGACCGCTGACGACGTTCTTCTTTCCGACAGCCTCATAAACGAGCTTTATAAATAGCGCAATGTAAAATTTGTGTAAAGTCTATTGACAATTGTAAATAAATGTGTTATCATTTCCACATGATAAAAGGGAGTAGTCGGGGGATCGGTCACAGAATGATCCCTGTACGGTGTCGTCAATACGATTTCGAACGCTTTAAGCCTCAGAGATCCGTGCCGTACTGAGTATACGCTTATGACAAGACTTTTGTCGCAATTTCTTTGCGGCAAAGGTCTGTTTTTTTATGCCTTTGCCCAAAACACGAAAGGAAAGGTTACGGTAATATGAATTATTACGACATGAACACACAGGAGGTTCTTTCACAGCTTGATACAAGTATGAACGGACTTACAGGCGGCGAGGCTGAAAGCAGGCTTTCCCGTTACGGAAAAAACGAAATAACCGAGCAGAAGAAAAAGGGCGTTTTAAGAGTATTTGCAGAGCAGTTTGCGGATTTGCTTGTAATTATTCTGATAATCTCCGCTCTTATTTCTGTTTTCACCGACAACATAGAAAGTGCGATTGTTATCATCTGCGTTATCACTATGAATGCGGTTCTTGGCACTGTCCAGCATTTCAAGGCGGAAAAATCGCTTGAGGCGCTCAAGTCAATGTCATCGCCCACTGCAAAGGTAATGAGGGATAACAACATCCATATCGTCAATGCGTCCGATATAACCGCAGGCGATATTGTACTTGTAGAGCAGGGCGACATTGTCTGTGCGGACGGCAGACTTGTTTCGTGTGCGTCCCTTCAGGTAAACGAAAGCTCGCTTACAGGCGAAAGCAACGGCATAGACAAGTTCACCGAGATGCTGACAGGCGAAAAAATACCTCTCGGCGATAGGAAGAATATGGTCTACACAGGCTCTCTTGTAACGGCAGGCAGAGGTATGTTTGTTGTAACAGCAGTCGGAATGGATACGGAGCTTGGAAAGATTGCAGGGCTTATAAACAAGGCTGAGCGTAAAAAGACCCCGTTACAGCACAGCCTTGACAAGTTCTCAAAACAGCTTTCTGTAGCGATTCCCGTTCTCTGCCTTATAGTTATGATTCTCTATATCATAAGAGGAACACCCGTGCTTGATTCGCTGATGTTCGCCGTAGCGCTTGCTGTAGCCGCAATACCCGAAGCGTTAAGCTCGATAGTCACTATCGCTCTCGCCATAGGTACACGAAAAATGGCGGAGCAGAACGCTGTAATAAAGGATCTCAAGGCGGTCGAAGGCCTTGGCTGTGTGTCTGTTATATGCAGTGATAAAACAGGAACGCTCACCCAGAATAAAATGACCGTAAGACAGGTCTATTTAAACGGCAAAGAGCAAAATGCTGACGCTTCTGCCTGCAATGCGGATTCCGCAATTCTCGAAAGAGCAATGGCTCTGTGTAACGATGCCGCCTATTCAGACGGCAACGCCATAGGCGACCCTACAGAAACCGCACTGTCGGATTACATCGGTGTTCCGGTTTATGAAAAGATTCGCTCCGATTATCCGAGAGTTTCCGAAATACCGTTTGACAGCGAAAGAAAGCTGATGAGTACCTGCCATATAGTTGACGGCAAGCGTACAATGTTCACAAAGGGCGCAACAGATAACCTGCTTTCACGTCTGGTTTCCATCTGCGATAACGGCACGGTCAGAAGCATAACAGACGATGATAAAAATAAAATCGCACTTGCAAACGAGCATTTTTCCGGACAGGGAATGCGTGTGCTTGCATTCGCCTATAAGCTCTCCGAAAATGAAGAGGCAGACACTGAGGATAACTATATCTTCATAGGTCTTGCGGCAATGACCGATCCGCCCCGCCCCGAAAGCAAGGCGGCAGTCGCTGATTGCATAAGAGCAGGAATTAAGCCTGTAATGATAACGGGCGACCATAAGGTAACGGCAAGTGCTATAGCAAGAGAGATCGGCATTATGCGTGACGGCGATATAAGCCTTGACGGAGTTCAGCTTGACGAAATGACCGATGAGGAGCTTGACAGCGTTATCGAAAAGGTTTCCGTTTATGCCCGTGTATCTCCCGACAATAAGATAAGGATAGTTGAACGCTGGCAGAACAAGGGCAAGGTAGTTGCTATGACAGGCGACGGTGTAAACGATGCTCCTGCGCTGAAAAAGGCAGATGTAGGTGTTGCTATGGGCATCACAGGTACGCAGGTATCAAAGGATGCCGCTTCAATGATACTTACCGATGATAATTTCGCTACTATCATCAAATCTGTAGCAAACGGCAGGGCAATCTACGCAAATATCAAGAATGCCGTTAAATTTCTGCTGTCAGGCAACCTTGCGGCAATAATCGCAGTATTATGTACCGCTATACCCGGACTTCCGACGCCGTTCACGGCTGTTCAGCTCCTGTTTATAAATCTTCTTACCGACTCACTGCCTGCAATAGCCATAAGTATGGAAAAAGCAGATAAATCGCTCCTTTCGCAAAAGCCCAGAAATACAGGCGAATCCTTCCTTACAAAAGCAATGTCGCTCGGCATAGTGACAGGAGGAGTGCTTATCGCCGCCGCAGTAATGACTGCTTACTTTATCGGAAACGCAGTTTCAGCCGAGCTTGGCTGTGCAATGGCATTCAGCACACTGTGTATATCAAGGCTGTTTCACGGCTTCAACTGCCGCAGTGATAAGTCGATATTCAAAGTCGGCTTAACGTCAAACAGATTCTCACTGCTTGCTTTTCTTGCAGGAATAATATTCCTTGTTTTAGCGGTATTCGTTCCAGGTGTAAGCGGCTTGTTCTCGGCACAGCTGATGAATATCGGATATTTCGTTATCTCGCTTGCAATAGGCTTTGTACCTACGCTGATAATACAGCTTGTAAGAATCATCAGAGAAGCACGCAGAAAATAATCTGCGACCGACATAAATCAAAAGCAGTTCTGCACGAAAAAAAGGTTTACATTTCATTTGGTATATGGTACAATAAAACTGCGGTAATACCGTAATTTTTGTTTGGATGGTAAATAGTATGAGCATTGAAAAGAAACTCTGGGGCAATCATAACGGAAAGGATTGCTACTTATTCACGCTTGAAAACGGCAATATGACTGCCGAGATTACAAACTACGCAGGCTCGCTTGTAAAGCTGATTGTACCCGATAAGGACGGTAACAAGGGCGATATACTCTTAGGCTATGATACGCTTGACGGTTACATAGCAGGAACAAGCAGTCAGGGCGCTTTAGTCGGAAGATATGCAAACCGTATCGGCGGCGCTAAGTTCACCCTTAACGGCAAGGAATATACTCTTGCCAAAAACGACAACGGCAACACGCTGCACGGCGGTAATGTCGGCTTCAATAAGAAGGTATGGGATGTCAAGGATTACGGCGAAAACGACAATCCCTATGTAGTGTTCTCCTATACGAGCGTTGACGGCGAGGAAGGCTTCCCCGGAACGCTGACGCTTGATGTTAAGTATACTCTGACAGCCGATTCGATTGAGATATGCTATAATGCAGTAAGCGACAAGGATACGGTTATGAATTTCACTAACCACTCGTATTTCAATCTGAACGGAACCGACGCAGGAAATATCAAGGATCATATCGCACAGATATTTGCCGATAAATATACTCCCGTAAGCCCTGTGCTTATCCCGACAGGAGAAATAGCAAGCGTAAAGGGTACTCCGTTTGACTTTACCGCACCTAAGAGAATAGGCGAGGATATGGATAACGGCAAGCTCCCCGGCGGCTATGACCATAACTATGTTTTAGGCGAAACAAAGGAAATGAGAAAAGCCGCAGAGATATATTCCGATAAGACAGGCAGAGTAATTACCACCTACACCGATATGCCCGCTATACAGTTCTATATAAGCGGCGGTCTTGGCGGTGAAACAGGCAAGGGCGGCAAGGAAATGATCAAGAATCAGGGCTTCTGCCTTGAAAGCCAGTTCTGCCCCGACTCACCCAACAATCCTCAGTTCAAGCCCACTTGCGTTTATAAGGCAGGGGAGCAGTACAACTTTACTACCATATATAAGTTCTCTGTAAAATAAGAAATATAACAAAAATACCGCAATCCCATCCGGAATTGCGGTATTGTATTACTGCCCGAAATGTGTTGTTTCCTTCGGCTCAAGCGCAAGTTCTTCCTCCTTGCACGGTCTGACAATCAGCTTAGATATACAATTATCGTGAACCTCGATAACCTTGAAAATTATATCCTTATAGCGAACCTTCGGGTGTTCGCCCTCTTCTTCGGGAATATATCCGAGCAGGTCGGTAACAAAGCCTGCGATAGTGTCGTATTCGTGGTCTTCTTCAAGCTCATAGCCGAACAGTTCAAGCACATCTTCGGGATCGGCCTCACCGCTGACCTCGTATGCGCCGTTTGAGCGGGGGATTATCATATCCTTTTCCTCGTCATACTCGTCCTCTATGTTGCCCATTATCGACTCGATTATATCCTCAAGCGTGATGATACCTGCCGTACCGCCGTATTCGTCAATCACAATGCCCATACCCGACTTGAGATTAGTCAGGAACTTGAACACGTCCGAACAACTGCACGATTCGGGAACATATACCGCCTCACGCAGAAAGTCCTCTATTTTCAGCTTATCCTTGTTTTCGTTTCCGACAAGGCAGAGAAGATCCTTTACTATGATTATTCCGACTATAGCGTCAATGTTTTCCTTGTATACGGGTATTCTTGAAAAGCCCTTTTCAAGCGCAATATAGACAATATCGTCAAGAGATGAATTTACATCTACTCCGACAATGTTCTTCCTGTGCGTCATTACATCCGATGCGACAAGATCGCCGAACTCGAACACGTTGTTTATCAGCTGTGCCGATTCGTCCTCAAGGTTGCCGTATTCGTTGCCCGCATCGACCATAGACATAATGTTGTCCTGCGTGGTTTCTTCCTTGTCGTAGTAGCTGTCGCCGAGTGCCTTTGATAACAGCTTATCAAGACCTTTGTTCAGTAAAATCAGCGGCGCAAGCAGTATCTTTACCACTCGCTTAGGTTTTCGGGGGTCTGCGTCCATTTTGTTTCCTTTCAAATATCAAAATATATTTTTCGGCAGAACTTCGTGTCCTGCCGATATCTTTATATATCTTACCATATTTTATGACATAAATCAAGACTTTATATCAAGTCCGAAGAAACGCACCGCATTTTCATTGCAGATTTTAATAGCTTCTTCAGTCGGTATGCCCTTTATTTCAGCCATCTTTTCCGCTGTTTTATGCGTCATAGAGCTGTCACAGCGACTTCCTCTGAACGGCACGGGTGCCATATAGGGGCTGTCCGTTTCAAGCATTATTCTGTCACTTGGGATAATCTCGCACGAATGTACCGCTTTTTTAGCGTTCTTGAATGTCAATACACCTGTGAAGCTGATATATGCGCCGAGCTTTAATAGCTCCTTTGCGGTTTCCGGACTTCCTGAATAGCAATGCACCACAAATTTATCCGGAGTAGTGCGGTGCAGTATTTTCATCATATCTTCCGTAGCGTCACGGCAGTGGATAACGGCAGGGATGGAAAGCTCATTGGCCAGTTTTATCTGATTTTCGAATATCTCCTGCTGTCTTTCTGCGTCATAGCCGTCATAGTGATAGTCAAGTCCTATCTCGCCTATAGCGACCGCCTTTTTATTCTTTGCAAGCGTTCTCAGTATATCAATGTAATTATCGGGTGTGTCGGCTATATTTTCGGGATGAATGCCTACCGCACAGAATACGTTTTCGTAACGCTCGGTAAGCGACAGAGAAAACTCGCAGGTCTGAATATCCACGCTCATATTTATGATTGCCAGCACATTATCGGATAAAATGCGGTCGAGAACCTCATATCTGTCCTCGTTAAACCACCTGTCGTCATAGTGTGCGTGAGTATCTATAATTTTCATTACTTCAATATCTTTACGCTGTCACGGATAATCAGCTTTCCCGTTACAAGCGTTCTGCCCCTTGAATAATTTTTATCCCTTATCTTTTTGATTATCGTTTCGACAGCTTCATAAGACATTCTCTTGCTGTCAACATCTATTGTTGTAATACGGGGATTTGAAATAGTAGAGTAGATGTGGTTATCGTAGCCGACTATCGAGATGTCGTCGGGTACTACATAGCCCTCGCTTCTGAGCTGATTGAGCAGGCAGTATGCCGCCTCGTCACAGTTGCAGACAAAAGCTGTCGGCTTCTGTACAGGAAGGTCAAAGTGAGGATAGCTTGTGCCTTCGGGACCTCTGTCGTCAATTACCCACTCACTGCGTAGCGGTATACCTTTTTCAAGCAGAGCCTTGTAATATCCGAGGTATCTGTCCTGTATGCTTGATGTTGACGTTATAGTACCGAGGAAGCCTATGTTGCGGTGTCCTGCGTTTATAAGATAGTTTGTGAGCATATAAGAGCCGAAGAAGCTGTCTGAAAGAATGGTGTCTGTGCGATTGTCACTGCTGTAGAAGTCAAGGAAAACCACAGGAATATCAAGGTCTAACAGCTCGCTTACATATTCATCGTCAAACTGTCCGAGTACGATTACGCCGTCAACCTTTTTGTCCGATACCGAATTCGGCATTGAACGGTTTGCCTGATCGCTTTCTGAAATTACATCGAGTATGCCGTAATAGTTCTGCTTTTGCAGAAGCTCCACGATATGACGGTACATTACCCAGTAGAACGCACTTGCGTCATTTATAAAGTGCTTTGCCACTACTATACTTATGTTGAATGTAAAGCCTTCCTTAGATGACTTTGACGTGTAGCTGAAACGGTATCCCATTTCGTTTGCCTTCTGCTTTATCTTCTCACGAAGCTCATCGCTGACGCCGTCCTTGTCGCCCAGTGCCTTTGATACTGTAACTGTGCTTATATCCATAGCCTTTGCTATGTCGCTCATTGTAACGGATTTTTTCTTCATCAAATATTACCTCTGTACTCGTCAATTTAGCTAATAACTTTATATCTGCCTTTATATAATAGTGTAACCTAAAACCGAGCTTTTGTAAAGTAACTTTTTGCACAAAAAACAACCGTATATATGCGTTCTGTTTATAAAATTAGCTAAAGTTATAATTGTAACGCTCCGTTTTCACTGTTTTAAGCAGATTCAGGGTAAAAAACGTACACTTTTTAAGAAAATAATGCGTTCTGATGAAAACCGTTATCACGATTTTTTTGAAGTAAAAACCTGCGCTTTGTAACAAATGATAAAATTACATATAGAATTTTGGTCAAATGTTACATTGAAAACGGTTTCACAATACTGTATAATTGTAATATAGTTTAATTGAGGGAGAGTATGCTGATGAGTGTTACTATCAAGGACGTTGCAAAGGCGGCTAACGTTTCCGTTGCAACCGTTTCAAGAGTTCTTAATAAAAAATCCAACGTTTCCGAAGAGGCGATACAGGCGGTAAACAGTGCTGTTCAGGCACTCGGATACAGCCCCAGCTTTCTCGGCAGAGATTTAAGAAAAAGCGAAACGAGAAGAATACTTGCAATCATAGCGTCAACAGAGCAGAGCTTCTACTCGGACGTTATAAGAGGTATGGAGGTAGCCGCATTCTCGCAGGGCTATGATGTTCTGATTGCTACCACCCACGACGATCCAAACCACGAAATGCATCTGCTCGGTATGCTTTTCTCAAGAGCCGTAGACGGTGCGGTACTGCTCGGTCCTAAACTGGACGCCGCAACCATCAATTCGCTCGGTGAAAAGCACAATATAGCAATGTGCCTTGAACGTCTTGACAACTGTAACGTTCTTACCGTCACAATAGATAACGTAAAGGCAGGCCGTGACGCAGTAAATTACCTTATCCGCAAGGGTCATAAGAAGATAGGCCTTATCACAACTTTACAGAGAAGCCAGTCGAGCATTGACCGTGAGATAGGCTACAAGCTGGCGCTCAAGGATAACGGCATTCCCTATAACGAGGATTACGTTTATTTCGGCGGCTATGAAACAGAGCAGGGTATGAGAGGCTGTGAATACCTTATGAACCTGCCAAGTCCCCCGACAGCAATATTCTCGATTTCGGATATAATCGCAATCGGCGCAATGAACTATGCACTTTCAAAGGGCTACAGGATAGGCAAGGATCTTATCTTCATGGGCTTTGACAATATCCAGTATTCACATATGTTCGTACCCCACTTATCTACTGTCGAACAGCCGTGTTACGCACAGGGCAAGCTGGTAATCGAGAAGCTGATTGAAAATATGAAAGCGACAAATCCCGACCACAACCTTTATACATTACCGCACAGCCTTGTTCTTAGAGAATCCACAGGCGATTGATATAATAATTGATATAAAAAAGCATCACCCCGTTCACCTATGTGAACGGGGTTTTTACATTTACTGCTGTTCGGCGTTATTCTTATTTTTCTGCTTTTTCGGCTTCTTTTCGTCAACCTGCACTCTATCCGGGTTGCAGTCCTCAAACTCGAACCAGAACGTACTGCCGACACCGACCGTACTGTCTGCACCGAAATTTAACCTGTGCATTTCAAGCACACCCTTTACGATAGACAATCCGAGTCCGCTGCCTTTCTTTGCACGCTGATGCGTTTCGCCGTTCTTCTTGACACGATAGTATCTGTCCCAGACATATTTAAGATTTTCCGGGTCGATGCCTATACCGCTGTCGCACACCTCAAGTCTTGCGGTTGTCGGTGTCTTGTGATACAGATTTACCCTTACAGTCTTGTCATCACCTGTATAGGTCAGAGCGTTATTGATAAAGTTGTACACTACCTGATCTATCTTTGTAATATCCGCATTTATAAATATATCCGGCTCAGCATTCAGCACCACGTTATAGTCCTTGATTTCATTCAGCAGCGAGAAGCGTGGTACTATTTCACCGAGATGCTCAGAAAAATTCACCTTCTCATATTTAAGCTCCGCAACGCCGCTCTGCAGCTTTGACAGATCGAGTATATCCGTTACAAGCGAGGTCAGCCTGTCCGTTTCATCAATTATGACCTGCAGATGCTTTTCACGCTTTTCGGGGTTATCGCCAGAAAGATCTCTTATCATCTCCGCATAAGCCTTTATCATCGTAAGCGGAGTACGCAGATCGTGCGAAATATTCGCCATAAGATCCTTACGCAGAGTATCTGCCTTTGCTATTTCCACAGATGCGGAGCTGAGCGTATCTGTAAGCTCGTTTATCTCCGTAAAGCTGTTCTTCTTCACAGGCATATCAAACTGTCCCTGCGGCAGCTTCAGCGCCGCCTTTGATATATTGATTATAGGCTTTGAAATGCTGTTTGAGAAGATGATTGACATTATGAATGCGACAATTATGATAATACCTGCGGTAAGATTAAGCTGGCTGTGCAGAATTGCGGTCGTTGTGCCGAGCGGCTCAAGATAATTGAATATATACAGCCTTACGATGCCGTTTGTTTTAAAAAACGTGCTTTCCGTACCGTCGTCAAGCTGTGCTATCAGCACAATTGCCTTGCTGTCATTGTTCGTTCTCGGAATTGTAGCGGTGAAGAACGTATTTTCGCCGGAAATAATTTCTTTCATATCGGTGGGCGAAAGGCTCGTGATAAGCGAGTATACCTCTTTGTTGCTCTTGTCAAGCGAGCTTGCCCTGAAGTAAGGGCGGTTGCTGTCGGAGATTTCAATATATATCTTCTGCTTGTCTGCAATATCCGAAACGATGGAATTGAGGTTTTCGGGCTGTTGCGACCACGCATCCTTTATTTGCTTTGCGGCAGAAGCCGTTTCCTGTATCTTCATATATTCGTAGTAGCTTGAAAGCAGCACTACCTGAAAAAAGTACAGAAAAACTATAACTATTAGCGAGAACAGCACAAATGTCAGCCATGAACGGAAACGTATGCTGTTTAGTCTGTCTTTCATTGAAAAGTGCCTTCCTGTTCTGATGTGTACCGATATAATATTACAGCCGCCACTCAAGACGGCTGTAAAAAGTATTTATACCTGGAACTTGTATCCCATTCCTCTTAACGTTACAATGAATTTTCTGTACGGACCGAGATTGTTTCTCAGCATCTTGATATGAGTATCAATGGTTCTGTCGTCACCGAAGAAATCATATCCCCATACCTCTTCAAGCAGCTTGTTTCTTGTAAGCGCTATGTTCTTGTTCTTAACAAGATAGAACAGCAGGTCGTATTCCTTAGGCGTAAGGTTGGCCTTTTCGCCGTCTATGAATACATCTCTTGCCGTAAAATTGATTTCAAGGCCCTCAAATTTTACTGTTTCTCCGACAGGCTCATTTCCGGATTTATTACGTTTGATTATCGCATTGATACGGGCAAGTACCTCTTTGGGCGAGAAGGGCTTTACCACATAATCGTCAACACCCATCTCAAAGCCGAACAGCTTGTCATATTCCTCTGTTCTTGCCGAAAGCATAAGTATAGGAGTATTCTTGAACTTTCTTATTTCCTTGCAGGCTGAAAAGCCGTCAAGCCTTGGCATCATAACATCCATTATTATTATGTCGAAATCCTGCTCCTTCGCCATATCGACAGCCTGCATACCGTCTACCGCCTCATATACCGTATGACCCTCATATTCGGCATATTCCTTGATGACCTCACGGATTTTCTGTTCGTCATCCGCTACGAGAATTTTATACATATTCTTTATTCCTTTCTTTTCGGCTATCCGTTTATTGTAAAAAAAATTCAGTTTAACAAAGTAAACTGAACGGAGATAAAATAATGCACAAATCAAATTATCAATGAAATGTTGGGAGAGGAAATTATGATTATTGAATTATTCAACCACCATAAAATCTGTCAGTTTTACCTGACGCTTATTATTATATCCGCCTTTTATGATGAAAATGTGTTTGAAGTCTAAAAAAACGATAAATCGCTTTTTCACTTTATTTACTTATTTTTTATCCGCTATGCCTCTCATGAATACTCCTGCGAGCTTTTCACAGGTTTCGGGGGGAACTGCATATAACGGACTGTTAAGTGTTGAGCTGTCACCCGTTGGAATAGCGATCTCAAGCCTTCCTATGCTGTCTTTTATGTTATAGCTCATCTTACCGCCGATATATCCGATATACAGCTTCGCACTGTACATTTCGAAATCGTCAGCTATCATTCCCGTATGCGTATCGGCTGAAATCGAGAAGGACGAGCTGATGTTGATGTTGTTGTCCGAAACGCTGACGCTCAGCACGAACAGATTTCTGTCCGAGCATCTCACCATAGCTTTGAGTACGCTGAACATACATACATACAACAGCTTTTCGCTTATGTTGACTGGTATATCCTCATATATCGGCTTGTCGGTGCTCAGCTTGAAAACGATAGGAATATCACTCATTTCCTTGTTGGCACGCTCTATTATTTTGTTCAGCTTTTCAAAGAAATATATGGCAGGCGCAGGGGGTGTCTTACGGTAAATGACCGTGGCAAGCTCCGACAGAACCTCGATATTGCGCTGTATGCTGTTCAGTGCATTATCTTCATTGCAGCTCTGCGTCGCTTTTGCAACATCACTTCTTGCCTGTGAAAGCATATAACATATATCGGCATATGTGTTTGTGCTTCCAAGCTGCATCAGCACATCGGTAAGTGTATTGACACGCCACAGGATAAAACGCTCATCTCCGTCAGCAAATGAAGTGCCTTGAGCAGAGTATTCCTTCCCGTCGATATTTATCTGTTCGGTAAGAATATCGCAGTTTATCCCTTTCGGGAAAACGATTGTTTCTCCGCAGGCTGTATTTTTCCATTTGATATTACCGAATTCGTCACTTAAAAAGAACGGTGTTCCCGATGAGCCGTAAAGCATTTCGAGAGATTCTGTTATTTTCTCCATAGTAATTGTGTCCTTTACGGAATTTTATTTGTTTTCGTTATCTTTTATCAGCTTCTGCTGTTTTCCTTTATCGTCCACAACATACACCCTGTCAAGCTCGGACATAAGACCTCGTTTGAAGGAAGCTCTGTATTCGTTGCGAAGCTCAAGCTGTTCCTCCTTCTCCTCGGTTGTAAGCTCACGCTCCCTCGATTGACGAGCCAGATAATTTATCCTGTCTATTTTAGCTTTATCCATAATTAAATTTCCTTTATTCAAGATTTTTTATTTTAGCGATTATTCTGTTCGGCTTTTTAAGTATAAACCATACTGCCGCCGCTATGAATGTACCGGTAACAACTGCGGCGATCGCAAGAAACGGAAGGTACGCAAATACGGACAGCGAGTATATAAGCGAAGCCGCAAAAATCTGCCCTACGTTATGCATCACCGCCGAAAATATGCCGGCAGGGAATACTCCCCACGCTTCTTTTATAAAGAGGTGCGTGACCGCCATTGCGGCAAACGACAGCGTACCGCCGCACAGAGAAAACAGCAAAGCCGTGATATTGCCCGATACAAGCGCCGACAACAATATCCGTGCAATAAGTATCAGTGCGGTATCGTATGCTTTCCACCGACCGCCGAGATACAGCGAGAAAAGAACAGGGAAGTACGCAAGACCTATTCTGAAGCCCGGTATTGCGACAACCGGAGGTATCATTCCCTCGACAATATACAGCGTAAGCGACATTACCGCAAGAAGCGCAGAGAAAACTGTTTTTTTAACTGTCATAGCTGTATTCTCCCCGTCTTGCTTCAACACGGATAACCAGCTTGTTAGGCATACATACTATAGGCTGGATTCCGTCCGATACAGGCGCTGTCTTTACGCATATTTTGTCCGGGCAGTCTGCGTCCGAAACGCTTATAGCTCCGCCGCTGACCTTTATAACATTATAACCGCCGTCATCGGAATATACGGTAAACGTCTGCTCGCTTTCGCTGTCAAGCTCTACAGTTCTTATCAACTTGCCGTTACTGTAAATACAGGCTGTGTGTCCTGCTGTTGTTCTGCCGACAAACAGAATGCCGAGCAGTGAAAGAAAAACGATACATACGATTATAATAAGGCATACGACCTTGCGCTTGTCGCTGATAAACCTGCTCATGACGCTTTGAAATCCGCAGATATACCGTCCGAAACCGAAACGGTACCGTCATTTCTTGTGATGATATATTCCGCAATGTTGTATTTTTCGTAAAACTCAGCGGTTTTTTCTTCACCCATCACGAAAAATGCGGTAGACAGCGCATCGCTTATAAGACCGCTTGCAGAATAGACCGTACAGCTTTTTATTCCGCTGTCGGCAGGATAAGCCGTGGACGGATCTATTATGTGGATGTACTTTTTGCCGTTATGCTCGACATATCGGTTTGCGCCGTTTGAAGTGGCAATGTAGCCCTCGTCTACAGTGAGAGTGCCTACAGGCGTGTTCGTTTCATCGGCTGTGATTGATATTCTGCGGCTGTTGCCGTTATCCTTGCCTATCGTAAGAATGCTTCCGCCGAAATCCACCACTGCTGACGTAACTCCGGATTTTCTCAGATACGAGTCAAGCATATCCATAGCGTAGCCCTTTGCCGCCGCACCGAGATCGAGCGAGAAGCCGCCGTCGGTAAAGCAGACAGCAGTATTCTCATCATCAAATTCAATGTTGCGGTAACTATGCTTTCCTGCGAGTTTTTTCAGTTCATCGCTGTCGGGCATAGACGTGTTTTCCTCGCCGAAGCCCCACATATCCGAAATATCGCCGAGCGTTATATCAAAAGCTCCGTCTGTAAGACGTGAAAGCTCTGTACAGCTTTTGAGCAGATTATATGTCGATGTGTCGACCGTCACTTTTCCTGAACCTGCGTTTTTGTTGATTTTTGAAATTTCGCTGTCCGCTTTTGTTCTTGAAAGAGTATCGTCAAGCTCGTTGAGCATTCCCACAGCGCCTGCGCAGACTTCCTCAGCCGATATGCCGTCACCCGTTTCATATATCGAAAACGATACGAAAGTGTCAAATGTAAAGCTGTCGTGCCTGTAAGGCTCAGCCTTGCCGCACCCGCCAAGACAAACGGGCAGGGATACTGCAAAAAACAGTGCCGGGATCAAAGATGTTTTTTTCATACCTTCTCCATTCGTTTTGTACATACTATTATATACCAAAAGGACACAGATTTCAACTGATTTTTATTTAATTTATATTGTATTATTGTCCGATTGTGCGTCTGCAACAAAAAAGTTGCATTTAAGACGGGTTTGTGATATAATCATTTAGTATGGAATTTTGTTTTTTGTTTTGGCTGTAAGCACAGCTCAGAACATATGCTTACGGAGGCTGTATGCGTATTATCGGAATAGACCCCGGCTATGCGATTGTCGGTTTCGGTGTCGTTGATTATATCGACGGAAAATTCAGCGTCAAGGATTTCGGCGCAATAACAACCGATAAGGATACACCGTTTCCTAAGCGCCTTTGTGAGATATATGAAGATTACTGTCAGATACTGGATAGCTGGAAGCCCGATGCGCTTTCGATAGAACGTCTTTATTTCACGAACAATCAGAAAACAGGAATAGATGTCGCACAGGCAAGAGGCATTATAATAATGGCGGCGGCACAGCGTGGCATCGAAATAAACGAGTACACGCCCCTGCAAGTAAAGCAGGCTGTCGTAGGCTACGGTCAGGCGGTAAAAAAGCAGGTGCAGGAGATGACGAAAAACATTCTCAAGCTCCCCTTTGTACCAAAGCCCGATGATACTGCGGACGCACTCGCAATGACGATATGCCACGCCCAGACAAGCGGCTCATTGCTCAGAAACATAAAGGCATCAAATATATAAGAAAAGAGTTTTGATTTATGATATACAGTGTTAACGGAACGGTAGACCTTATCGAGCCTAACCTTGCGGTCATCGACTGCGGCGGCGTGGGCTATGCCTGCCGCACCACAGCGAATACGCTGTCACAGCTTAAAATCGGTGAAAAAGCAAAACTGCTGACCTATCTTTCCGTAAGGGAGGATGCGGTCGAGCTGTTCGGCTTTTATGATGCCGCAGAGCTTAACTGCTTCAGAATGCTGATTTCCGTTTCCGGTGTCGGACCTAAAGCGGCACTGTCAATATTATCGGGAATGACGCCGCAGGCATTCGCACTTTGCGTTGCGTCCGGCGACGGCAAGACGCTTACAAACGCACCCGGCATCGGCAGAAAAACCGCAGAACGCATCGTCCTTGAACTTAAGGATAAGGTATCGAAGCAGGACGTAGCCGCAGGTGTAAAGGGCAGTGCAGTGCCGATAGTCGCCGCCCCGTCAAATACCTATGCCGAGGCAGTATCGGCACTTATGGTACTCGGCTATTCAAACGGCGAGGCAGCCTCCGCACTCAGCGGACTTGACCCGTCAGCACCCTCAGACGAGCTTATAAGGGCAGGACTGAAAAAGCTGGCTAAATTCTGATGCTCGTCACGCATTAACTTTGAAGGGAAAGCGTATAAATGATTGAGAGAAATGACCTTTCATATACAGCCGATGACGAAGGCGCAAGAATAGTTGAGCCTCAGTTTTCCGCAGAGGATACCGATGTTGAGTTTTCCCTGCGACCAAGAAAGCTGAATGAGTATATCGGACAGGAAAAGGTAAAGGAAAATTTACAGGTATATATACAGGCGGCGAAGAAAAGAAACGAGAGCCTTGACCACGTTTTGCTGTACGGTCCTCCCGGACTTGGCAAGACAACGCTTGCAGGAATAATAGCAAACGAGATGGGCGTTAATTTCAAAGTCACCTCAGGCCCCGCTATTGAAAAGCCGGGCGAGCTTGCGGCTTTGCTTACAGGGCTTCAGGCAGGCGATGTGCTGTTTGTAGACGAGATACACCGCCTTTCAAGACAGGTAGAGGAGATACTCTATCCCGCTCTTGAGGACTGTGTGCTTGATATTATGATAGGTAAAGGGCCTTCCGCCCAGTCGATAAGAGTTGACCTGAACAGATTTACGCTTATCGGCGCTACAACAAGAGCAGGACAGCTTACAGGACCTCTGCGTGACAGGTTCGGAGTGATAATGCGTCTTGAAATGTATACCCCCGAGGAGCTTTGCAATATTGTAATGCGTTCATCGGTCATACTTTCCATTCCCTGCGACAGAAGCGGCGCTATGGAGATAGCAAAGCGTTCAAGAGGAACTCCCCGTATCGCAAACCGCCTGCTTAAGCGTGTGCGTGACTTTGCGGAGGTTATGGGCAACGGAAAGATTACAAAGGAAATGGCAGACATTGCGCTCAACAGGCTTGAGATAGATAAGCTCGGGCTTGACAGCCTTGACAAGCGTTTCCTCACTATGATAATAAACGGCTATAACGGCGGTCCTGTCGGACTTGAAACGCTGGCTTCGGCGCTCGGTGAAGAATCGGTCACGCTCGAGGATGTATGTGAGCCGTACCTTATGCAGCTGGGATTTATTTCACGAACACCCAGAGGCAGATGTGCAACCGAGCTTGCGTATAAGCATCTCGGACTTGTGCGTGACGGTCAGCAAAGACTTGACTGACTTGTATTAAGTACTAACTGTCGCAAAACTATATATTTTCAGATGATGGGGTTTGGGGCGTAGCCCCCAACAGGGACTAGGGGCGGTAGCCCCAGTAAATAGCCCCTTCCCACGGGGAAGGGGTTTGGGGTTTCGGCAAGGATGCCGAGATAGAACGCCCAAAGGCTTTGCAGGACGCAAAGCCCACAAAGCGTTCTTATAGGGATAGAGAATTTGCTCTATTTTTTATAAAAGCAGACTTTTTCTCCAAAATGTGATTTATAAAAATAGATTGTTGTGTTTGAAAAAAAGAAGAAAGGTATTTTAAGCATCATGGGCAGATTATTCGGAACAGACGGTGCCAGAGGTATAGCCGTAACAGAGCTTACCTGCGAGCTTGCAATGAATATAGGCAGAGCCGCAGCCATCGTACTTACAAAGCAGAAAACTCATAAAGGTAAAGCAAGGATACTGATAGGCAAGGATACAAGAATATCTTCGGATATTCTCGAATCTGCGCTTATCGCAGGCATAACCTCGGTAGGTGCGGATGTTGAGCTTCTCGGAGTAGTACCCACCCCCGCCGTAGCCTATCTTGTAAGATATTACGGAGCGGATGCAGGCGTGATGATCTCAGCCTCGCACAACAGCGTCGAATATAACGGCATAAAGCTGTTCTCATCGACAGGCTTCAAGCTCCCCGATGAAGTCGAAAACGAGATAGAGGCACTGATACTCGACACTCCGGAAAAAATGACGCTTGTTGACGGCTCGGATGTCGGCAGAGTAAGAACTATGTACGGTGCCGTAAGCGAGTACAACGAGCATATCCAGTCGACCGTCGACGGTAAGTTTCAGGGACTTCTTGTTGCGATAGACTGTGCAAACGGCAGTGCAAGCGCAACCGCAGAGTCGCTTTTCTATAAGTTCGGAGCGGAATATGTATACATCAACAACGAGCCGGACGGCCTTAATATCAACGATAAATGCGGCTCCACACATATAGAACAGCTTGTAGAGCTTGTTAAAAAGCGTGGCTGTGACGTTGGCTTTGCGTTTGACGGCGATGCGGACAGATGCCTTGCTGTCGATGAAAAGGGCAACATAATAGACGGCGATAAGCTGATAGCTATCCTCTCACGTTATATGAAGGAAATGGGTACGCTGAAAAACAACACAGCTGTCGTCACCGTAATGAGCAATCTCGGCTTCCACCGCTTTATGAACGAAAACAAGATAGAAACAGTATGCACGAAGGTAGGCGACCGTTACGTTCTTGAAGAAATGCTGAACAACGGTTATAATATAGGCGGCGAACAGTCCGGACACATTATTTTCCTCGACCACGCAACCACAGGCGACGGACAGCTTACAGCGGTGCAGACCCTTGAACTGCTGTCGAAATGCAAACGTCCGCTGTCACAGCTTGTAAAGGATATACCCGACTTCCCCCAGCTTCTTGTCAACGTAAAGATTACCGAGGACAAAAAGGGACTATGGGACAAGACGCAGAAGATAACCGATATTATCGCACAGGCTGAACAGGCTATGGGCGAAAACGGCAGAATACTCGTCAGAGAAAGCGGAACAGAACCGCTTGTACGAGTTATGATAGAGGGCAAAGACGAAAAGGAAGTGCATCATTGGACACATCTCATCGCAGACACGATTAAAGAGTGCCTGTGCCGATGAAATGTTAAAGGAGTTTTTATGGCAAAGATAGAAGCAGAGCTGTACGGCAATTTTGATATTATACTTATGGATCTTCACAACACCGTTATGAGAGGCAGCACCAGCGCATCTCTTGAAGAAAGTTCTGATATAGTAGTCGGCAGCACCCGATGCGCCATCCGTGCATACGAGCGTTACAGCTATCTCGGCAGTGGCAGAGTGAGTATGAACTTTACCTTGTTTCAGACAGATGGCAGAATATTCGTTTCGGTAATGTCGACAGGCGGCAGTCAGGCGGTATTCTTTAAAATAAACAGGATAGGCGAAAATTCGTTTCTTAACACGATACGACCGACAGTAGACAGTTACAGGATAAGGTGAACAAACTTGAGAAAATCACAGGATTGGCAGGACTACAGACTCATAGATGCGTCTGACGGTCAGCGGCTTGAAAAATGGGGCGGAATAACGCTTGTGCGACCCGACCCGCAGATAATATGGAAAAACCCCAATCCCTCGCCGCTGTGGAGCAAGGCGGATGCGGTATATCACCGTTCATCAAGCGGCGGCGGAAACTGGGAATACAGAAAACAGCTCCCTGAAAGCTGGAACATAAGCTACAAGGGACTTACCTTTATGGTAAAGCCTACAGGCTTCAAGCATACGGGAATATTTCCCGAGCAGGCGGTCAACTGGGATTTATGCTCAGAGCTTATAAAGAACGCAGGCAGGGAGATAAACGTGCTTAATATGTTCGCCTATACCGGCGGCGCAACGCTCGCCTGTGCAAAGGCAGGCGCAAAGGTATGTCACCTTGACGCAGTAAAGGGTATGGTCGACTGGGGCAGGACAAACGCAAAGCTCAGCGGTCTTTCCGACAAGCCGATAAGGTGGATAGTAGACGATGCGGTAAAGTTTCTCGGCAGGGAGATAAGGCGAGGCAACCGCTATGACGGCATCATCCTCGACCCCCCAAGCTACGGCAGAGGAACAAACGGCGAGATGTGGAAGCTCGAGGACAGCATATGCGACCTTATGAATATGTGCACCGAGGTGCTTTCCGATAACCCTCTGTTCATTGTACTCAACAGCTACACGACAGGTCTTTCCTCATCGGTAATGACTTACCTATTACAGATGACGGTAGGCAGAAAATACAAGATAAGAGTAGATTCGCAGGAGATAGGACTTCCCGTTGAACAGACAGGGCTTGCAGTGCCTGCGGGAAACACCGCTGTAGTATATTTCGATTAAACGGCGGCAAAGGAGAACGGATTGAAAGATAACGAGATAATTAAAACCGAAGACCTTATATTCGATTATACCGTATTTGACGAAAACGGCGACGAAACAGGCAAGAACCGCATTCTTACCGACATAAACCTTTCGATAGAAAAGGGCAGCTTCGTAGCTGTGCTTGGCCATAACGGAAGCGGCAAGTCAACGCTTGCAAAGCACTTCAACGGCATTCTTCTTCCCACCTCGGGCAAGGTGCTTGTTGACGGTATAGATACGACAGACGAGAGCAGGATATATGATATACGTCAGACTGTCGGAATGGTTTTCCAGAATCCCGACAACCAGATAGTAGCGACTATAGTTGAAGAAGACGTTGCGTTCGCACTCGAAAATCTCGGCGTACCGCCCGATGAAATACGCAAAAGGGTAGATGACGCACTGAAAACGGTTGATATGTACGAGTACCGCAACCACGCTCCGCATCAGCTTTCCGGCGGTCAGAAGCAGAGAGTTGCAATAGCAGGCATAATCGCAATGCGGCCACGATGTATAGTAATGGACGAGCCGACCGCAATGCTTGACCCGAAGGGCAGAAAAGAGATAATGGCGACCATAAAGACGCTCAACAAGGAGCACGGTATAACCGTTGTGCTGATAACTCATTATATGGAGGAGGCTGCAAAGGCCGACCGTGTTATAGTTATAGACAAGGGCAATATACTGCTTGACGATGTGCCGAAAAGGATATTCTCACAGGTTGAGCTGTTAAAGTCGGTCGGACTTGACGTTCCGCAGGCGACCGAGCTTATGTACGAGCTTAAAAAATGCGGACTTGACGTTCCCGATGATATAATAGATGAAGATGAATGCGCACAGGTGCTGTACGACATTCTCAAAAATAAGGAATAAAAAATGAATGTGATAGAACTTAAGGGGCTTACCTATAAATACAGCGTCGGCACTCCGTTTGAGTCAACCGCTGTGGATAATGTAGACCTTACTATAGAAAAAGGCGAATTCTGCGGAATAATCGGTCACACGGGAAGCGGAAAATCAACGCTTATCCAGCACCTGAACGGCCTTGTAAAGCCAACATCGGGTGAAGTGCTGATAGACGGTCAGAATATTTGGAGCAAGGGCGTTGATATACGCTCGATAAGATTCAAGGTAGGACTTGTATTCCAGTATTCAGAGTATCAGCTGTTTGAAGAAACGGTGTACAAGGATATAGCATACGGCCCTAAGAATATGGGCTGCGATGAAGCAGAGATCGACCGCAGAGTGCGTGAGGCGGCTGAAAATATGGGTATCCGTGAGGAACTTCTCGAACGCTCGCCGTTTGACCTTTCGGGCGGACAGAAACGCCGTGTCGCACTTGCAGGCGTTATCGCAATGGATCCCGAGATACTTATCCTTGACGAGCCTGCGGCAGGACTTGACCCTATAGGCAGGGAAAAGGTACTCGGCAAGATAAGCGATTACCACAAGAAATACGGCAAGACGATACTTCTTGTTTCTCACTCTATGGAGGACATAGTAAAATATGCCGATAAGGTGCTTGTTATGAACAAGGGCAAGCTGTTCTGCCACGAGGATACAGACAGCGTATTCGCAAGACAGGACGAAATTATAAAGATAGGTCTTGATGTTCCTCAGATCACAAAGATTATGATGAAGCTGAGAGATAAAGGTGTAGATTTAGGAAAAGATATATATACTGTTGAACGTGCCAAGGACAGAATAATGCAGTATATAGATAAAGGAACGATATGCTGAAGGATATTACAATAGGACAGTTTTTCCCGGGCAATTCAATAATCCACAGGCTCGACAGCCGTTTCAAGATAGTGCTTGATATAGCCTATGTCGTAATGCTGTTTATGGCGGGAAATTATTGCTCGCTTATCTCGGCGGGACTGTTTATGCTGATTATTTATATGATGTCGGGGATCAGCTTCAAGCTGATTTTCAAGAGCCTTAAACCCATTATGCCTATAATACTGTTTACCTGTATACTGAATCTGTTCTTTATACACGGCGAGGGAGATCCGCTTGTAAAGCTGGGATTTATCACGATTTACGCAGAGGGCATAAATACATCGGTGTTTATGACGGTGAGGATAGTATTCCTTATTGTCGGAATGTCGCTTCTTACCTATACGACCTCCCCCATAGCGCTGACAGACGCAATCGAAAGACTGCTGTCGCCGCTCAAGAAGCTTCACTTTCCCGTTCACGAGCTTGCTATGATGATGACTATAGCACTGAGATTTATCCCTACTCTTATCGAAGAAACCGATAAGATAATGTCGGCTCAGAAGGCAAGAGGCGCAAACCTGGACACAGGCGGACTTGTAAAGAAGGCAAAGGCTCTGATACCCGTGCTGATACCGCTGTTCGTGTCCGCTTTCAAGCGTGCAAACGAGCTTGCTCTTGCTATGGAGTGCCGTTGCTACAGAGGCGGAGAGGGCAGAACACGCATGAAACAGCTTAAATTCGGAGCAAGGGATATTGTCGCAACGGTTGTAATGGCTGTAATGTTCACATTAATCATTCTTATGAACATTTATGTGGCTGTACCCGGAATTTAAGGTGAACTATGCGTAATCTTAAAGTAACAATGGCATATAACGGCACTGCCTATCACGGCTACCAGCGCCAGAACAATGCAAACAGCATACAGCAGACAGTCGAGGAAGTGCTTTCAAAACTGCTCTGCGAGGATATAACGATAAACGGCTGTTCACGGACAGACACGGGTGTGCACGCAAGAGCGTTTGTGTTCAATGTAAAAACGAACTGCCCCATTCCCTGCGAGGGCTTTATAAAAGGCGGAAACGCACTTTTACCGCAGGATATAGCCTTTCTTTCCTGCGAAGATATGCCCGACAGCTTTCACGCAAGGTTTGACAGCAAGGGAAAGGAATACATATACAGGATTTATACAGGTGAAGTGCGTGATGTTTTCTCGGCGGATACTGCGCTTCATTATCCCTATAAGCCCGATATTGAGAAGATGCGAAAAGCGGCTCAGCTTATAGTAGGAGAGCATGATTTTGCGTCCTTCTGCAAGGCTGAGGCTAAAGAGCATCTGCTGACCACCGTCAGAACCGTCTATTCGATAGATGTTGAGCAGACGGGCGATTTTGTCGAAATTAAAGTCTGCGGAAACGGCTTTCTTCACAATATGGTAAGAATTATAGTAGGAACTCTTATTTATATCAGCGAGGGAAAGCGTACAGAGCAGGATATAATAAACGCACTCACAAAGCCCGACAGGGAGTTTGCGGGAAAGACCGTTCCCCCCTGCGGACTGTATCTCAACAAGGTATTTTACGAAAACGATGTTTAAATGAAAGTGGGGTAAATATGAAAGTACCCGAAAAAAATCCTCTTGAAACGGATAAAAACAACGATATAAACGATGTTTCTCTTTACAGGAAAAAGAAGAAGAAAGCAAAGCGGATAAGAAACCTTATAATTTTGCTTGTTGTTATTCTGGCTCTTATTCCTGTATGGATATACCGTGATACGATATTTGAGCCTCTGCGTGGTATTGCCTCAAGGATACAGACTACCACGACCGAAACGGCAGGCTACCCGATAAGTCTTACCGGCAGGTCAGACTACAGCTTCTGCGCTATGAATGACAGCTTTGCGCTGCTCAGCGACACTTATCTTTATTCGTATAATGAGAACGGCGGACAGAATTTTGCCTTACAGCACGGCTATGTTCACCCTATGACCGTTTCAAACTCAAAACGTGTGGTTATTTACGATAAGGGCGGTCACGATTTTTCTCTGTTCAACAAGACCAGCGAGATATTCAAGCAGAATATCCCCGACGAAGTCATAGTATCCGTTTTTCTCGGCAGCTCAGAGCATACAGCCGTTGTGACCTCCGGCGGAAGATACTCAAACGTTATCTACGTTTATGACGGCGGCGGAAAATGGCTGTATACACAGCGTTTCATTGACGATAACGTTATGCAGGTCGCATTCTCCGATGACAACAGGTTTATCTATGTTACAAGAGTGACCTCGGATAACGGCGATATTGTCACAAAGCTCTCTAAATACGATATTGCGGGCGACGGCACTGAGCTGTGGACTCAGACGATAAGTGACTGCGTTTCACTTGCCCTTTCGGTAAACGGCGGTACGCTGACCGTAACGGGCGACAGCGAAATACGCACCTATAACACCGACAGCGGTGAGCTTATCGGCAATTACAGCTATCAGGGAACGATAGAGAACTTTGACGCTCTCTCATCGAAAAAGGCTTTTGTGCTTGATAATTATACGGACGGCGGAAAGAAGCTGGTGCTTCTTGACGAAAAGTGCGAGGTGACCGCACAGGCAGAGGTATCCTCCGATGTAAAGCGTATAAGAGTTATCGATAACTCTGTCATTGTAATGACAGAATCTGATATAACACAGTATGATTATTCGCTGGCGTCTGTAAAGAAAACTCTGCTTAAAGACAGCTATTCGGATTTTATAAAGGTTGGCGGCTCAATACTTCTTATGGGGTATGACAGCCTTGATTGCATACAGCTTTAATTGCAGAAAGGAAAGAATATGGGAACTGAATTTTTCTGGTTTTATGATGTTATTCTTGCGGCTATACTTATAGGTATGATGTTCATAGGAGCGAAAAAGGGCTTTGTCCGAATGGTGCTGAGGCTGTGCGCCTTTGCGGCGTCATTTGTGATAGCGCTTATGATAAGCAACGGCGTTTCAGGCTGGATATATGACAACTTTATCAGTAAACCGCTTGAACAGACTATCTCGACTTCTATAAACGATGCGCTCGGTGACAACGTTGTTACACAGATAGGCAAGATAGATATGGAAAAGGCGAAAATAAACGGTAAGAGCATTGACAGCCTTGAGCTGAAAGCCGACAAGGCAGGCAAGGTAACCGTAAATCTCGGTAATGTGAACTTAAGCAACACAGGCATAAGCAAGGTCGATCTTACCTCATTCGGCGTGGATAAAAACATTGATTATTCAAATATCAATCTCGGCTCTGTGCAGATATACGAAAGTGATATTGAAAAGTACGGCATCGAGAATATGATACTTACTGAGGTTCTTGCACAGAATATCAAGAACAGCGCTATTGCCGACAGCGTAAACGAAATAATAGATAAAGTCGGTGAAACCGTTCCTGCTCTCGACCTTAAAGGCAAGACGATAGAGGACCTTGACAGCGGTACGATAAACAGCGTTGTTGTAAGCGTAGTGCAGTCGTCGGGCAATCCCGGCAAGGCTGTTCTTGACAACGTTGCAAAGCCCATAGTGCTTGTACCGTTAAGAACGATTATATTTGTCGTTCTGTTCATTCTTATATTTATTATCCTCTCGATAGTAATAAAGGCGACATCCGTTATAAACAAGCTGCCGCTTATAGGACAGCTGAATTCGCTTCTGGGCGGTGTTGCAGGACTTTTGCAGGGACTTGTAATAGTGTTCATTGTTGTGATAATAGCCCATATGGCTGTTGAGCTGACAAACAACACGCTTATATTCCTGAACGATATGACAATCAACAAGTCTTTTGCGTTCAGTAAAATATACAACTTCTCGTTCCTCGATTTCCTTAACTAAATACTCAGTTAACAAAAGAGAACTATAATAATAATAAGTAAGCTGTTAACGGCAGTGTTATTTTACGAAACCGCCGCTTCGCATAAGCGATAACAGCTCAGTCTGTCGATAAACCTATATATTTTTGAAAATGGGGTTTGGGGCGTAGCCCCAAGCGGGGTGAGGGCGGCAGCCCCACACTCAGCCCCGGCACGGATGCCGGGCGTGTATGCCCAAAGGCTCTGCACGATGCAGAGCCAACAAAGCATACACAGCCCTTCACCGAGGGAAAGGGGTTTTCGGCAAGGATGCCGAGATAGAACGCCCAAAGGCTTTGCAGGACGCAAAGCCCACAAAGCGTTCTTATAGGGATAGAGAATTTGCTCTATTTTTATAAAAACAAACTTTTTCTACAAGCTGAGTTGTTATCTCATAAACAACAGCTTACAATACAATAAAAATACAAAAGAACCTAAAGAAAGGTTGGATATAAATGCTTTGCTCAAGATGTAAAAAAAGACAAGCGGTAGTTTTTATCTCAACAATACAGGGCAACGACAAGCGTGACGAGGGGCTTTGCCTTATCTGCGCAAAAGAGCTCGGTGTTCCGCAGGTAAACGACTACCTTGAAAAAATGGGAATCAGCGATGAGGACCTTGAAGAAAGCTATAAAATGATTTTCGGTGACGTCGATGAAGAAACAGACGCAGACAGCGGCGCAGACGATGACTTCACACCGGGCGGCGCAGGCACAATGATGCCGTTCTTCAAGCGTTTCGCCGCAAACAAGGACAGCCAGACCGAAAGTGAAAAGCAGGACGTAAAGGACGATAAGAAGCACAATAAGAAAAAAGAGGAGAAAAAGAGAAAATTCCTCGATACCTATTGCACCAATCTTACCGCCAAGGCAAAAAAAGGCGAGATTGACCGTATAATCGGCAGAGAGAAAGAGATCTACCGTGTAATGCAGATTTTATCCCGCCGTACAAAGAACAACCCCTGCATAATAGGCGAACCCGGTGTCGGTAAAACCGCTATTGCAGAAGGCATAGCTCAGAAGCTGGCGGACGGCGATGTTCCCTTCAGACTTCAGGGTAAGGAGCTTTATATGCTCGACCTTACCTCGCTTGTCGCAGGCACGCAGTTCAGAGGTCAGTTTGAAGGCCGTGTGAAAGCGCTTATTGAGGAGATAAAGACCGCAGGTAATATAATCCTCTTTATTGACGAGGTTCATAACCTTGTCGGCACAGGCGACAGCGAAGGCACGATGAATGCCGCAAATATCCTCAAGCCTGCTTTGTCAAGGGGAGAGGTGCAGGTCATCGGCGCTACAACGTTCAACGAGTACAGAAAGTATATCGAAAAGGACTCCGCACTTGAAAGACGTTTCCAGCCAGTAACGGCAAACGAGCCGTCAATAGAGGATACTATCGAGCTTTTAAAGGGCATCAAGGAATACTACGAAGAATACCACAAGCTGTATGTCAGCGATGATATTTTAAAAAGCTGTGCCGTTCTCAGCGAACGCTACATTACCGACAGGTATCTTCCCGACAAGGCGATAGACCTGCTCGACGAGGCGGCGGCTTGCGCCAGCATAAACAGCAAGGAGCTTACCGAGTACGAACAGCTTAAAAAGAAAAACAAGGCTCTTGAAACCGAAGAAAACAACCTGTCCGCTGAAACCGAGAACAAGGATTATCAGCGTATAGCCGAGATAAAGACCGAGCTTGCTAAGAATACAGCCCGTATTGACGAGCTTGAGCCTATGATAAAGGAAGTACACGTTACAGAAAACGATGTCTGCAAGGTCATCGAGCTGTGGACGGGTATCCCCGCAAGCAAGCTGCTTGAAACCGAATTCAAGCGTATCGCAAACCTTGAAACCGTGCTTAAATCAAAGGTAGTCGGTCAGGACGAAGCGTGCGAGCTTGTAGCCGCCGCTATAAAAAGAACACGAGTTCAGCTCTCCGCACGTCGCAGACCTGCGTCATTCATTTTCGTAGGACCTACCGGTGTCGGCAAGACCGAGCTTGTAAAGGTGCTTGCAAATGAGCTTTTCAATACGGTCGATCCGCTTATAAGGCTCGATATGTCCGAGTTTATGGAAAAGCACAGCGTTTCGAGAATTATCGGCTCGCCTCCCGGATATGTAGGATACGATGAGGCAGGCCAGCTCACCGAAAAGGTACGCAGAAAGCCCTATTCCGTAATTCTCTTTGACGAGATAGAAAAGGCTCACCCCGATGTAATGAACATTCTCCTGCAGATTCTTGACGAAGGCAAGGTAACCGATGCTCACGGCAGAACGGTCAGCTTCGAGAATACCGTAATCGCCATGACCTCAAACGCAGGCTCATCGTTCAATACAAGCGGTCTTGGCTTTGCAAAGAGCGAGGCGGATATTTCAAAGGACAAGGCGATGAAGGCTCTTGGCGAATTCCTTCGCCCCGAATTCCTGAGCCGTGTTGACGAGGTAGTAGTGTTCAAGCCCCTCACCCTCGATGCCTACAAGGGCATTGCCGGACTTATGATAGGCGAGATGAAAGAGCCTCTGCTTGAAAAGAACATTACGCTTAACGTCAGCGATGAGGCTTATGAGCTTGTTGCGAAAAAAGCCTCCGGCGGCAAGTTCGGCGGCAGAGATGTCCGCAAAGTTGTCCGCAAGGATATTGAGGACAAGGTAGCAAATATCATAGTCGAAGCCGACGGCAACATATCACAGATAGACGTTGACGCAGACGGCGACGAGATAAAGGTAACAGGCAAGTAAATAAGCAGGGCATTGCATTAACTCCGGCAGGTGATGCAATGCCCGTTTTATAATCGAAAGGATTACTATGGCAGTAATTATTACAGGCGGAACAGGAGCTATCGGCAGTGCTATGGCTCGTGCCTTCGCAAAAACAAACGATGTTGCTATAATCTACAAAAGCTCCGATGAAAAAGCCCGTCAGCTTGAAAAAGAACTCGGCTGCAAGGCATATAAGGCTGATGTTACCTCCGCTAAAGAGGTGTCGGCTGCGGTAGAACGCATAGCGGCTGATTTCGGAAAAATAGATGTGCTTATCAATAATGCCGGCATATCCCAGATTAAAATGCTGAGCGATGTTACCGAGCTTGACTGGTACAATATGATTGATGTTCACCTTACAGGCGCATTCAATATGACAAAGGCGGTACTGCCTTTTATGATAAATCGCAAACAGGGAAGCATCATCAACATTTCATCGGTGTGGGGAGTATACGGAGCATCCTGCGAAGTGCCTTACTCAACGGTCAAGGCAGGACTTATCGGTTTCACAAAATCGCTCTCCAAAGAGGTCGCCCCTAGCGGAATAACCGTAAACTGCATCGCCCCGGGAGTAATCGACAGCCCTATGAACAACGCTCACCTGTCGCCCGATGAGATGAACGAGCTTATCGCCGAAACTCCGCTCGGCAGGCTCGGAACGCCCGATGATGTGGCAAAGGCGGCTGTATACCTTGCTTTTGCTGGCTTCGTCACAGGTCAGATACTCGGAGTAGACGGCGGATTTTATTGATTAACTTAATACATCTGAGCTGTACATTTTGATAAAATGGGGTGTCGAGTGTTGCTTGCTCTGCCGGTTTTGCATCGTGCAAAACTTTTGGCAAGCAACCAAAGCATCCTTGCTTTGGGGCGTAGCCCCAAGCGGGGTGAGGGCGGCAGCCCCACACTCAGCCCCGGCACGGATGCCGTGCGTGTATGCCCAAGGGCTTTGCAAGGACGCAAAGCCAACCAAGCATACACAGCCCTTCACCACGGGGAAGGGGTTTGGGGATAGGGATTGAGGACAAGCACTTTTTTGAAAAAACATACTTTTTCTACAGTCTGAAGCTGTACCTTTTCGGTACAGCCTTTTCTTTTTCCCTGACAAACAGTAATATTATGTCCCGCACCCTCATATATTGTGTTAAAACCCGTACAAGAGGGAAACAGCTAAAGGAGGATTATATGGACTTTTCCGTAAAGAAAGAGCCTGTATTTGTCACAGAAGTGATATATGACGGACAGGCGGAGCAGGGTGTCGAGTTTGATTATGTCCTGCCGGATTATTACCCCGACATTTTCAGAATATTAAGATGCACCCTTCGTCCCGGAATAGTATCCTGCAACATTTCGGGCGACAAGCTGATACTCGACGGTGTGATATGCATCACCGCACTCTATCTGAGCGAGGGCGGTGGAATGGAGTGCGTAGAGCATCGCTACAGCTATTCAAAAACAGTCGATCTGCCGAAATCAGCCGACAACGGCACAGTAACTGTCGAGCCTAAGGTGGATTATACTACCTGCCGTGCGGTTTCGGGCAGACGCATTGATGTCAGGGGAGCGGTCAGCTTCAGGATAAAGGTCGAGAACATAACACCGTTTGAGATAATAACGGACATTGAAGGCTGTAACATACAGACAAGAAAAAATAAAGTAAGCTGTACAAGAAAGCTCACTGCAGGAAAGCAGTTCGTTGTCCGTGAAGATATAGGCGTATCCGGCATTGACGGCACAGTGAAAGCCGTTGTAAGCTGTGATGCCACAGCGGTCGTGAATGACTGCAAGATAATCGCAGACAAGGTCGTGCTTAAGGGCGAGGCAAAGCTGAAAGCGCTGTATCTTGTCGGAAGCGATAACGGCACATATCTTCAGACAATGGAAGCCGAGATTCCCCTCAGCCAGATAGTCGATATGCAGGGCATTGACGAAAAGCACACCTGCTACGCCCTGTTCAGAGTTCTGTCATGCGCTCTTACGGTAAAGTCCGCCGATGACGATGCGTCGGGAGTATTCGGCTGTGAGCTGACAATCGGCTCTCAGATTACCGCAACGCTTGAAGAAAGCATTTACCCCGTCACCGATATGTATTCCACGTCCTACGAATCAAGCTACACCACTTCAGCGTTAAAAACCGAATCCGACCACAGATTTATCAGCAGAACGCTAAATATAAAACAGCTTATCGAGTGCGAAAACGGCATTCCCGACAGCGTGACGGACGCTGAATGCTTCGTGTCGGAAATAATCTGCAGACCGTGCGAAAACGGCGAGCTTAAAGTGAGCGGTAAACTGCTGTGCTTCATCAGCGCCGTAAAGGACAGCGAGCCTGTATTCATTGAAAAAAATCTGACGTTTGATGTTACCGAACAGCTTGGTATGGTTACCGACGGTTGCGTCATACAGCCTGTCGTGAACATATCGTCCGTAAGCTACAGCATTACCGATGACGGTATCGAAATAAGATGCTCGCTTCTTATGCAGGGATGTATGTATGTTTGCGGCACAAGTCAGATAATAAAGCAGATAGAGCTTAACGAAAACTCAGAAAAGCAAAAGTGTGATGATTATTCGCTGAAGCTGTATTTTGCCGATGAAAACGAGGATGTATGGAACATAGCAAAACGCTATAACACTTCTGCGGCGGCGATAGAATCCGAAAACGAGGTCACTGACGGCAAAGTGTCAGGCCTGCTTCTGATTCCGATAATATAACAATACTCAAGATACGGCATTTTGCTGACAGATAAGGAGAATTTATGCCAAAATCAATTTATAAGGATATTTCCGAGCGAACAGGCGGAAATATCTATATAGGAGTTGTCGGTCCCGTCCGTTCGGGGAAATCGACCTTTATCAGCAGGTTTATGAATGTGCTGGTCGTACCGTCAATCGAAGACGAATTCCGCAGGGAAAGGGCAGTGGATGAGCTTCCTCAGTCTGCGGCAGGAAAAACGATAATGACCACAGAGCCAAAATTCGTGCCTGAGGAAGCGGTAAGTATCACCGTTGACGAAAGCGTAGAAATGAATGTAAGACTTATCGACTGCGTAGGCTACATAGTTCCCGGCGCAAAGGGCTATATAGAAAACGAAGCGCCGAGAATGGTCAAAACGCCATGGTTTGACGAGGAAGTGCCGTTCAATATGGCGGCGGAGGTCGGTACTCATAAGGTAATCACAGAACACAGCACCATAGGACTTGTGGTCACCACAGACGGCAGTATCACCGATATTCCGAGAGAGGAATACGAGGCGGCGGAGGAGCGTGTGATAAACGAGCTGAAAAGCATAAAAAAGCCGTTTACCGTAGTGCTTAACTGCAGCGATCCCTCATCGGAAGAATCAAAAGAGCTTGCTTGCAGGCTTTCAGAAAAGTACGGCTGTACCGTTACACCGCTGAACTGCCTTTACATCACCGAAGAAAATATAAAGGAACTGCTGTCAGATGTGCTTATGGGCTTTCCCGTAAGAGAGATAGGCATAAAACTGCCGAAGTGGTTAGCGTCCCTCGACAATGACCATTACCTGAAAAAGCAGGTATTCGAAGCTGTAAGGACATCTGCGGAAAATATCTCCTGTATGGGCGATTTAGACAGCTTCACGGGCAAAATAGGGCAGTGCGAAAGTGTCAGCCGTTGCAGTAAGGATAAAACGGAGCTTGGCTCGGGAACTGCCTATGTCACAGTTGAGCTGGGGCAGGAGCTTTTCTATAAGGTGCTTGGCGAAACCACAGGCATCGAACTTAGCGATGAGGGCGACCTTATGCCTTGTATGATTGAACTTGCAAGAATCAAGAAAGAGTACGAAAAAGTCAGCACCGCACTTGAGCAGGTCAGAGCCACAGGATACGGAATAGTAATGCCGTCCGCCGAAGAACTCACCCTTGAAGAACCTGAAATTGTAAAGCAGGGCGGAAAATTCGGAGTAAGGCTCAAAGCGTCAGCCCCGTCAATTCATATGACCCTTGCAAATATTAACACTGAGGTAAACCCGATAGTCGGCAGTGAAAAGCAATCGGAGGATTTGGTAAGGTATCTTCTCAGAGAATTTGAGGAAAATCCCACAAAGATATGGGAAAGCAATATTTTCGGAAAATCGCTCCACGAGCTTGTAAACGAGGGCCTGCACAATAAGCTGAGCCGTATGCCCGATGACGCAAGAGCAAAACTGCAGGAGGCGATACAGAGGATTATCAATGACGGCTGTAACGGGCTTATCTGTCTTATATTATAAAAGTCCGCCATATAAAAAGACCGCACCTCATCACAGGTGCGGTCTTACTCTGTCGATAAACCGATTATTATTAAAGCCCACGCAGTGAAATATTTCACCAACCTCGCCTCGCACCAACCCTTCCAAAACCGCACTATCCATCGAAAATCGCCAACACTCTTGCCTTTTAATGAACGCTTTGCCGGTTTCGCAAAATGTAGCAAATCGCCAACACCCTTGCCTCCCCTCGAAAAAGGGGAGGTGGCACGGCTGATACAATTTTTTCGCTTGCTGTACAGTATTCAGATATTCCTGCCTTTATAATTCAGAAACTATTCCGAGCCGTGACGGTGGGGATTGTGAATGCGTAGAAGCTTTTACGGTAGCACTCCCATCATTTCAATCTCTTACTCCCTGCACCAACCCTTCCAAAACCGCACTATCCCACTCACTTTTCGTAATGCCAACATCTGTATGTGCCGATATGCTTTCACATCCGCACTATCCTATTCGCTTTTCGTAGGGTGAGGGTCTGTGTGTGCTTTTTGGTTTCGCATCCATGCGAAACTATGGGCACACACGCTAAGGCATCCTTGCCTTGCTTGCCCCTCCCGTTGCACCGACCCACTCCATTCCCACAACCATTGCAAAAGAACAACACACCCTCGCCTCGCACCACCACACTTGCCTCCCTTGTCAAAGGGAGGTGGATTGGCGGCAAGGCACAAACCTTAACATTATTGCATTTACTTGTGATATGTCCACCCTTTTTATATTGCAAACTTTTCTGCCGTCAAGACGGAGGGATTGCAACACCTACTGCGCCCTTTCCATTTCTCTGACACCTCCGTTAACAATCCCTCAGTCACAGTGACAGAAAACGTGATTCTTCGCCAACATATCTTTTACTTTAATATAAAGCAATATTGAAAAACAACGTGCTTCACTGTGCCAGCTCCCTTTACACAAGGGAGCTAAAGGTGATACTGCTTTACCAACCTTTCCAAAACCGCACTATACCACCCGCTTTTCGTAATGCCAACATCTATATGCACGATACGCTTTCAAATTCGCACTATCCTATTCGCTTTTCGTAGGGTGAGGGTCTGTGTGTGCTTTTTGGTTTCGCATCCATGCGAAACTATGGGCACACACGCTAAGGCATCCTTGCCTTGCTTGCCCCTCCCGTTGCACCAATCCTTGTTGTTTTCGCTAATCTTTGTAAAAGAACACCTATCACTTGCCTTGCTTGCCCCTCCCGAAACATCATTGTAATTATAAAAAAACAATTCAAAAGAAATCCAATGTAAAGAGGCAAAGCCATCAGAGTGTCCTAAGAGGGATAGGGATAATAAATCAGAAGTTTATTTCAAAAACAGCCTTTCCCTACAAACCAAAAGACCGCACCTCATCACAGGTGCGGTCTTACTTATTCTAAACCTTACTGCATCGCAGGATTACCGCCAAGCAGACTGAACATATCAATCCCCGCAAGGCTCAGCAGAAAGCTGACAGCAATGAACAGCACAACAGCAACAACAGCCGCTATCCATACCGTTCTTTTCTGCTTTTTCGTCCAGGTGTGCTGAGGACGGGCTTCATCGCTAACGCTGAATGAGATTGTTTCATCGCTTTTTACTGTGTCATGTGCGATCATATCGTCATTTTCGTGGTTTTCGCCGTATTCTGCGTTTGCCAATACTTTTTCTTCGCTCATATCCGTCCTTATTTTACTATATATTCCTTAGCCTTTTCAAGAATAAGCTGCTCCCTTTTAAGCACAAAGCTCATCTGATATTCCTTACACTGCTCGGAAAGAGCCTTAAGCCTGCTTACAGCCTCGTCATAAGGCATCCATTCTATTTTATATCCCAGTCTTTCCTGCGAACGTTCAAGCATCGCAGTATCGCACTTGTCCGATACTTTCTTTGCCACATAGCAGTGTGAAACCATGCAGAATTTTCTCTTGAACTTATGCTCCTCTATCCATCCGAGATAGCCTAAAAGCTCGGCAGGGTAGCCGGTTTCTTCCGTTACTTCCCTTAAAAATGCCTTGTCGGGAGTTTCTGTTATCTCTATACTTCCGCCGGGCAGCTTGTAATATTTGGAGTCTTCTATCTTCATCATGGCAATGTTGCCCTCGCCGTCTGTCATGACGCCTCTTGTGTTATAACGTGCGTCGTCATCGATGTACTGAGGCTCACCGCCAAAGAAATCGCTTTCGGTTATCTTTGCAATAAGCATTAATATGTCGTCCCTTTCATAGTGCGGAGTTTTCCGCTGTTTTTTTCATACATATAATATCACAAACGCACCTGCATTGCAATATAAAAAGGTAATTCACTTTTGTAGAAAACACCTATATATATGCCTTAATTATTGGTGATTATGCACAGTGTAACTTGAGGTGCATTAGTGATATAATAACTTTGTCCGACTAAAAAAATATGAGGAAAGATAAAAAATGGAAAATACAGCAACCGTCAGCGGCACAGAAGTTAAAAAATACAGACGTGCAGGCTTTATGGACGAGGTAAGAGGCTTCTGCATACTCTGTATGGTAGTATACCACGTCTGCTTCGACCTTAATTACACCTATAATATTCACATCCCGATAATGTTCGACGGCTGGTTTGACATTGTCCGCGACATTTTTGCCGGAGCATTCATGTTCATATCCGGTATGAGCAGCCGTTATTCGCATAATAACGCAAAGCGTGGCATTCAGTGCTTTTTTATTGGTATGATAATAACCTTCATTTTCGCATTCTTTGCACCCTCCGCCCCCATACTTTTCGGAATACTGCACTTTATGGGCGTATCTATGATGATATATGCGATAGGGGATAAGTATTTCCTTAAGATTCCCGCACCGGTCGGAATAGCCGTGTGCGCCGTGCTTTTCTTATTAACAAGAGGAATTATGTACGGCTATCTCGGACCTGCGCAAGGTGTCGGAATAAAGCTGCCCGAATTTATCTACAATGCAGGACTTCTTTTTCCGCTCGGCTTCAGATCACCGAGCTTTCAGTCAATGGATTATTTTCCGCTCCTGCCGTGGTTTTTCGTGTTTCTGGCAGGCGCTTACACCGGAAAATACGCTATCGAGGATAAAATGCCGGCATTCTTCTATAAAACACATTGCAAACCGCTTGCGCTTGCAGGCAGATATACCCTGTGGATATACGTTCTGCACCAGCCTGTAGCAATGGTCTTTTTCCTGCTGATTTTCGGAAAAATATAAAATTTCAAAAAAGTCTTGACAAACCGTTTTCGGTTTGCTATAATAATATAGCTTGACAAGTATACAACTTTGTCAACATCCCTTGCTCGTACAAGAGTACGGGCTTAATATCCACAAGGAGGTGCTTTATAATGGCAAAGCTCAGCGAAAAGTATGAGGCAGTTGTTGTATTTTCACTCAAGAACGGTGAGGATGCAGTAAAGGCTCTCGTTGCTAAGTTCTCTGATCTGATCAAGGAACACGGCACATTAGTTGACGTTGATGAATGGGGCGCTCGTAAGCTCGCTTACGAGATTAACTACGAAACCGACGGTTATTATGTAGTTTACAGCTTCGACAGCAAGCCTGATTTCCCTATGGAATTCGAGCGTATCATCAACATCACTGACGGCGTTCTCCGTTCGCTCGTAACGGTACGCAAGTAATCAAGGTTTGAAAACAGACAGGAGGAACGATAACGTATGTACAACAAGGTAATTATGATGGGCAGGATTGTCAATGACCTTGAGCTGAGATCGACACCTGCGGGTGCTTCCGTGCTTTCTTTCAGAATTGCGGTAGATCGCAGATTTCAGACAAAGGGTGAAGACAGAAAATCCGATTTCTTCAATGTTGTCGCATGGCGTAACGAGGCAGAATTCATTTCAAGATATTTTGCAAAAGGACGCATGATACTTATCGAGGGTGAGCTTCAGAACAGATCTTACCAGGATAAGAACGGCAATACAGCTTACATTACCGAGATCATCGTTGACCGTTCCACGTTCACAGGCGAAAAGGCAAACAACACACAGGGTACATCCTCTGCTTATCAGGGCTACCCCGGTAATGCCGCTAAAAACGCCGCTCCTGAACATCCTGCACAGGCTTCAAACACAGCGCCCACAGTGTCGCAGGGTAACAATTCGGACTTCACCGTAGAATCCGGTGACGATGACGATTACCCGTTCTGATCAAAATAAGGAGGATAAAACAATGTCTGAAAGAGAAAAGAACGAAAAGTCAACAGTTCGTCCTATGAAGCGTACAAGAAAAAAAGTTTGCGCATTCTGTGCCGACAGAGCTGAATTCATTGACTATAAGGATGTAGCTAAGCTCAGAAAGTGCATGACAGAGCGTTACAAGATTCTGCCCCGCAGAGTAACAGGCTGCTGCGCATATCACCAGAGAGAGCTTACAACAGCTATCAAGAAGGCAAGACAGGTAGCTCTTATTCCTTACGTTTCTGACTAAGTTATAAACAGCTTTATAAAAAATCGATGCTTAAACCGCATCGATTTTTTTATTTTTATCTATTGATTATTTCCTTAAAATGCTGTATAATAATACAGTATGATTGTGAGGTGTGTGTTTTGGCACAGAAAAAAGGAAAAAATAAATTCGGAATAACACCGTCTATGATATTTCTGAATCTTTTACTGGTTCTTATCATCTGCACAGTGTGTTTCTTTACCTATAATATTATAAACGGCGAGGATAATACTTCATCCGAACCGCCGTTCACAGCGGTGACATCCGCACCGCCCGAAACTTCCGCTCCCGCTACTACCGCAGGCAGTACGAAAAAGCCCGACAGCAACTCATCCGTTGCCACATCGGATAATGAGCCGACACTTGACTTTGATAAGGACTATTTCTCCTCATCGCTGTTCATAGGCGACAGTATCTCCACAGGCCTTAGCCTTTACGGCTTCCTCGATCAGCAAAACGTATTCGCTCAGCAGGGTCTTGCACCCTCTACGGCGCTTGACGCTGACATCGACGGAGTGACGCTTTCGGATAAAATTGCTTCATTCAAGCCCAAAAAGATATTCGTAATGCTCGGCACAAACAGCGTCGGCTACGCCGATAACGAAACGCTTGCAGGCAATATGAAGGAGCTTGTGGAAAAGATTTCTTCCCTTACAAAGGCTAAGATATACGTTGTATCCATCCCGCCCGTAACAGCAGAAGCAGAGAAGTCGGACGAGAATGCACTTACCCTTAAGGACATCACCGATTATAATACAAAACTCAAATCTGCAATTTCAGGCACTTCGGCAACATTCATCGACCTTAACAGCATCCTTTCCGACAAGGACGGATATTTCAATGCCGATTATGCAGAAATGGACGGAATTCACTTTATGGGAAAAACCTACGAGGTAATGCTCAGCTACCTGCAGAAGCATTCTTCGTAAATATCAAAGGGGCAACATATTAAGAATGAAACATATAGCTGATTGTAAAACAATGGCAATATCGTTAATCTGTATATTTTCAATAGTTCTTTGCAGCTGTTCGGACGTAACAGTGTCGCAGGATAGTTCGTTGTCAAAAAATGACACAACAACCCCTGCAAAAACATCATTAACCGACACAAAATCATCAACTGTAGCGACAACCGTTAAAATCGTAACTACATCGGCTACTACAGCCGTTACAACGACCGAAACGACACTGCCTGAAACTACAGCTGTAGCAACAGAGCCAAAGCCTGCTCCGACCGATCCGCCAAAGACCTCTGAAACCGCTCAACAAGCCAAACCGACAGCATCAACAGACTTTGATACCTCATTTTTTGACGATGCGCTGTTCATAGGCGACAGCATTACTACCGGTCTTTACCTTTACGGTTATCTCGACGAGTCCCTTGTCTACGCAAAGCTCGGGCTTGCCCCCTCAACCGCATTGGAAAGCGAAATAGACGGTGTAACCATAAACAGTAAAATAAAAGCAAATAATCCCAAAAAGATATATATTATGCTCGGCACCAACAGCGTAGGCTATTCAGACGGCAATTACCTTGCAAATTGTATGGGCGAACTTGTACAACATATTTCACAAATCACAAAAGCAAAGGTATACGTTCTGTCTATCCCGCCGATAACATATTATGCCGAATCAGACTATGACAACGCACTCACAACATCTGCGATAAACGAGTATAATACCGCATTAAAAAGCGTAATTAAAGGCACAAAGGCGAAATTTCTCGACTTTCATTCTGTGCTGACCGCTCCCGACGGTTATTATTACGAGGAATATCACGAGATGGACGGAATTCACTTTATGGGTTCAACGTATCAGGTTATGCTAAGTTTCCTTGAGAAACATTCTTAATATAAAATGTGCATAAAAGAAAGGAATTATGAACAATGAAAAGCAGTATCACAAAGAGAATAATGGCAGGAATTGTCTGCGCTATGGTCGCAGTTTCAATATGCGGATGCTCCGAAAAACCCGCTCAGTCATCGGCTTCGGAAAGTTCCGTCACATCCGATGCAGGCTCGGTTTCCGAGGCTTCTGACAGCAGTACGGCGACCGGTACCGCCGCCGAAATCACAGCTAAGATACAGGAAGATGTCAAGTTCCCCGGTATGGCTGAAATAGGCGCAGACCGCATGGCAGGCTACTATGACGTTGCCGCCGACAAGATAGACAGCTACAGTGCCTATATCTGCGGCTCGGGCGCTTATCCCGATGAGATTGCGGTTTTCAAGATGAAGTCTGCCGATGATGTAAATGCCGTAAAATCGGTTCTTGAAAAGCGTGTAGAGAGCCAGAGTGCCACATTCAAGGACTATACGCCCGATGAAATGTACAAGATAGACGGCAACAACGTAGTTACAAGCGGTAACTATGTAGCGCTTATCATCTGTTCCGACAACGCAAAGGCAATCGAAGATTTCAAGGCAATGGCTAAGTAAATCAGTAAAATGAAAGGAGAACCGTATGGCTATAGAGTGTCTTGTTATAACGTTTATACTTGGGGCTATAGTGTTCTCATTCGCCAGAGCCGACAGAATCCGCTGGGTCATAGCAACCGTTCCGCTTGGGATACTGCCGCTTGCAAACTGCGTGTCCTGCTTTGTCTGTACTGCGTTTTTGGGGTGCGAACTGCCTAAGAATATCGCTGCGGTGATACTTCTTCTTGCGGTGATGGCATCGTGCGTGTGGATAGGCATAGCGTCGGGTTTTCTGCGTACAAACCGTATGCGGATACCTTATATTAGCGCGGGCATCGGCTTCAATGTGGTTCTTGGGCTTATTCTACTGAATTTCTATATCGGATTGGTATAATCCGGCTATGAAACGGAGATTCACAGCTATAAACAAATACCGCACCGCCGTAAATTTCTACGGCGGTATTTTTATCTTTACGTTATATCCGCATCCGTCAATCGTCAATAGACAAATTGTATAAAAATGAACCCGGATTTTTAGTTACTTATTCCTAAAAGACATATTGACAAATCGGAGATAACACTATATAATATTAAATGTATTTCGCTCACCACTACATATTGTGGTTTTACGATTAAAGCTTAAACGAGAGGGAGAAATTAATGCTGACTAAAATTCAAAAGAGAGACGGACGTACAGTACCGTTCAACATTGAAAAGATAGCCGATGCTATATATAAGGCGGCGAGAGCTGTCGGTGGCAACGATTATCAGGAAGCCGGTGAAATGGCTGAAAAGGTTTGCGATTATCTTGAGGCAAACGTAAATAAGACAGGGGAGCTTCCCACTGTAGAAGAGGTTCAGGACGCTGTAGAAAAGGTGCTTGTAGAAAGCGGCCACGCAAAGACCGCCAAGGCATATATCCTTTACAGAGCCGACAGAACAAGGGTAAGAGAAATGAACACCAGCCTTATGAAGATCTATGAGGATCTTACATTCAAGGCTGCAAGAGATTGCGATATTAAGCGTGAAAACGCCAACATTGACGGAGATACCGCAATGGGCACAATGCTCAAATACGGCTCTGAGGGTGCAAAGCAGTTCAACGAGATGTATGTTCTTGCTCCCGAGCATTCAAAGGCGCACAGGGACGGCGATATTCATATCCACGACCTTGACTTTTTAACGCTTACCACAACCTGCTGTCAGATTGACCTTATCAAGCTGTTCAAGAACGGCTTCTCGACAGGTCACGGCTTCCTCAGAGAGCCTAACGAAATCAGCAGCTATTCTGCGCTTGCCTGCATTGCTATCCAGTCAAACCAGAACGATCAGCACGGCGGACAGTCTATCCCCAACTTTGACTATTCTATGGCTGACGGCGTAAGAAAGACGTATAAGCACCGCTATGCTCAGAATATCGTAAGAGGACTTGAGCTTATAGGCGGCATTGAAGACCTTGCAACAGCAGAAGCCGATGTAAAGGCATATACAAAGAAGCTCGAAGAAGAAAAGCAGCTTTGTCCTGTTCTCGCTAACGATAACGGTTATCAGGACGCAGAGCGTGAATGCCTCAGGGAGATTTGCCCCGATATCAGCGATGAAATAATCGAGAAGATACAGAAATTTGCACTGAAGCAGGCTGAAGTAGAAACCGACAGAGCCACATATCAGGCTATGGAGGCACTTGTACACAACCTCAACACAATGAACAGCCGTGCAGGCGCACAGATACCGTTCTCATCAATTAACTACGGTACAGACACCTCTCCCGAAGGCAGAATGGTAATAAAGAACGTTCTGCTTGCTACCGAGGCAGGTCTTGGCAACGGCGAAACACCCATCTTCCCGATACATATCTTCAAGGTAAAGGACGGTCTTAACTATAACGAGGGCGATCCTAACTACGATCTGTTCAAGCTGGCTTGCAGAGTATCGGCAAAAAGACTGTTCCCGAACTTCTCGTTTATCGATGCTCCCTACAACCTTCAGTATTACAAGCCCGGCGACTATAATACGGAAATCGCATATATGGGATGCCGTACCCGTGTAATAGGAAATGTTTACGATCCCACAAGAGAAATAGTAACAGGACGAGGAAACCTTTCGTTCACATCTATAAATCTGCCCAGACTCGGCATACTTGCAGGCGGAGATATTGTAAAGTTCTTTGAGATGCTCGAGGACAGAATGAATCTTGTCGTAGATCAGCTTCTCTACAGATTCAAGATACAGTCACAAAAGAAAGTAAAGAACTATCCGTTCCTTATGGGACAGGGAATATGGATTGACTCCGAAAAGCTCAATCCCAACGATACTATCGGAGAGGTATTAAAGCACGGTACGCTTTCTGTAGGCTTTATAGGTCTTGCTGAATGCCTCAAGGCGCTTATCGGCGTTCATCACGGCGAAAGCAAGGAGGCTCAGGAGCTTGGTCTGCGTATTATAGGCAGAATGAGAGCAAGAATGGACGAAGAAAGCAAGAAGACCGGTCTTAACTTCTCGCTCCTCGCAACACCCGCAGAAGGTCTTTCGGGAAGATTTGTAAAGATCGACCGCAAGAAGTTCGGCAAAATCGAGGGCGTAACCGATAGAGAATACTACACGAACTCATTCCATATACCTGTTTACTTCCCCATCAACGCATTCAGAAAAATCAAGCTGGAAGCGCCTTATCACGCACTCACAAACGCAGGTCATATCAGCTATGTAGAGCTTGACGGCGACCCGCTTCAGAACCTTGAGGCATTTGAGCAGATTATCAGATGCATGAAGGAATCGGGTATCGGCTATGGCTCGATAAACCACCCTGTAGACAGAGATCCCTGCTGCGGATACACGGGTATAATCGGTGACGTATGCCCCAAGTGCGGAAGAAGCGATCACGGCGACAACACAAGATTTGAGCGTATCCGCCGTATAACAGGCTATCTTGTAGGCACTGTTGACCGATTCAACAACGGCAAGAGAGCCGAAGAAAGAGATAGAGTAAAGCACAGCGTTTCTGACGATGACGCAGAAATCTGACGATTTATAAAGACTGCAAAAGAATCCGGCACATCCTGCCGGATTTTTTGCGTTCAGGGCTTGAAATCGGCGGCGGTTTAGTATATACTATCCATAAGCCGAGCCGTAAGGACTGTGTGAAAGCAAAAGCAGAAAAGAGGTATTTCTATGGGCGAATATGGCAAAAGAGCCGAGCAACTGTTTATGGAAGGGTATAACTGCTCACAGGCGGTATTGCTCAGCTATTCGGATATAACGGGGCTTGACGATAAGACGGCGGCTATGCTTGCATCGGGCTTCGGCGGCGGTATGGGACGTATGCGTGAGGTATGCGGCGCTGTAAGCGGAATGTTCATCGTACTGGGTATAGTGGCAGGCTACAGTGATCCTTCGGACGCACAGGGCAAGAAATCCACATATGCCGCAATACAGGAGCTTGCTTCACGCTTCAGAAAAGAAAACGGCAGTATAATCTGCAAGGAGCTTCTCGGACTGTCAAAGCCCGAAGGCACATATATACCCGCAGAAAGAACGAATGAGTATTATAAAAAACGGCCTTGTCCGAAAATCGTCTGTATGGCGGCTGATATACTTGAAGAATATCTTGATGAACACGGTTATCTGACCGGGAAAGGAATCTGACATGATCGCACTTATTACGGGCGCAAGCTCGGGAATCGGAAAAGAAATGGCAAAAAACCTTGCTACAAGAGGTGTAAATCTTATACTTATCGCAAGAAGAACAGAGCGTCTGCTGGCACTCAAGGAAGAAATCGTATACAACTGTCCCGAAATAAAGGTCAAGACAATAACAGCCGACCTTTCAAAAGAAGAACAGTGCTTCGAGCTTTACGACAGGGTAAAGGAATATAAAATTGATTTTCTCTTTAACAATGCGGGATTCGGTCTGTACGGTCCGTTCCTTGAAACAGATCTTAAAGACGAGCTTTCGATGATAAACGTCAATATAAAGGCCGTTCATATTCTGACAAAGCTGTTCCTGCGTGATTTTGCCGCAAGAAACAGCGGATATATCCTTAACACTGCATCTGTTGCAGGCTTTATGGCAGGACCTCTGCTTGCGACATACTATGCGACAAAAAACTATGTCGTACAGCTTACCAAGGCGATTTACGAGGAACTGAGAAGCACAGGCAGCAGGGTAGTGATAAGCGCACTTTGCCCCGGACCTGTAGATACCGAATTCAACAGCGTTGCAGGCGTAAAGAGCTTCGGAATACCGAGCGAGAACGAGGCTTATGTTGCGGACTATGCTATAGAGCGTCTTTTATGCGGCGATCTGCTGATAATCCCCGGCGTTACCACCAAGGCGGCTGCGGCAGGCTCAAGATTTGCTCCGACAAAATTCCTTCTCAGAACGGTAAGAACGTTACAGGAGCAGAAGAACAAATAAAGATATAATGTGAGGAACTATGGCGTATACTACAGATTTAAACGCTGAGCTTGTTTCAAAGCAGGCAAGCAAAAACACAAAAATGCTTTTTGAATACCTTAAAAGCATTTACGGCAAAAAACATCTGGCAGGTCAGCAGTATCTGCAAAGCGAAGAAGTCGAGGATCTTGTGTACTATCATCTGACGGGAAAACTCCCTGCCGTGAGAGGATATGACTTTATGGGGGTAAGCTCCTGCAAGAAAACGGACGATCAGGTAGACAGAGCGATAAAATGGGCTACTCAGTGCGGCGGCATTGTCACAATGTGCTGGCACTGGTACGCTCCGAACGATATGAACGATTATTCCAAAGGCTCATCGTTCTACTACAAGACGACCGGCTACGATCACAAGACCTGTTTTGATCTGTGCAAGGGCGTAACCGAAGGCACTGCGGAATATGAATTTATTATCCGTGAGATTGATATGGTATCAGCTGAGCTTAAGCGTATGGCACAGCTTGATATACCTGTGCTGTGGCGGCCTCTGCACGAGGCAAACGGCAACTGGTTCTGGTGGGGAAACCACGACGAACAGCACCGTGAAGCGTATAAAAAGCTGTGGTATATGATTTTTGACCGTATGGAAAATTATCACAAGCTGACCAATCTTATATGGGTATGGAACGGTCAGGACAAGTGTATGGAGGTAAGCCCGGACACGTTTGACATCTGCGGAGATGATATTTATTCGGTAAAGGAATACGATCATTCTTCCCAGAAGCAGAGATTCGAATATATGACTGAGCTTGCACACGGCAAGATGATAACTTTGTCCGAATGCGGTTATATCCCCGATCCCGATGAGATGAAAAAGGATAACGCCATGTGGCTGTGGTGGCTCCCGTGGTGGGGCGAGTTTGTCTACAAGAGGGAAGGGTACAAGCCTGTTTTTGACAAAGACGGCTACACTGTGATAAACGAAAAATATATGACAGAGGACTTTATGAAGCATGTTATGGCTCATCCCGACGTTATAATGCGTGAGGATCTGCCGTGGTACGACAAGGATAAGCACAAGCTCCCCGATGCGCTTTCGGCAAATCTTGAGAGGATAAATAGCAAATGAGGAAAGCACTCGCTGTATTATCAGCCGTAATCATTGCCGCAACGCTCTGCGGCTGTGCCAATGATGTTTCATCCTCGGTACAGCAGGAGGACAGCTCCTCCCGTTCATCTACAAAATGGACGGTAACTAAGGTGGCTGACGATGATATTTCCTGCGAGGGTCTTGTACTCACAGCGCTTAACAGCGGCGATTTTCCCGAAATGGTAAAAGCAACGGACAGCACACTGCTTGATACAATAATGGATTTCAGCAAATACGGCATCACAGATTACTGCGTATATCAGCAGGCGATAAGCGTTGAGCTGTCGGAGATAATTGCTGTGCGTGCAGATGACACAGACGGCGTGAAAGCCGCACTGCAAAGCAGGAAAGACAGCCTTATAAAGCAGTTCGGAACATATCCCGAGCAGGAAAAAATCGTAAGCAAGACGGTGGTATTCCAAAAGGGAAATCTGTGCTTTCTTATAGCGTCGGAAGAGCCTGAGAAGGCAGAGAAAGCAATATCGGACAAAATCAGCGCAAACTCTGTTGATTCGGGGGATTAAAAAAGACGGTCTGAAGCAAAGTAAAAAGCAGAAATATATAATGACCGCAGTTTTCTGCGGTTGCTTTTTTTCGCCTCACTACTTGAAAAGCCGACAGAAAAATGCTATAATTGTAAAGGTTTATCGTCAGACGCTTATGTCTGTCGGTTGGAAATAAACGGGCAGAACCGTAGGAAAGGTATAGATTTTATGTTAGACACAATGAAAGGTCTTAAGCGCACACATTATTGCGGCGAGGTCGAGGGTATCGGCAGTACCGTTACCGTTGCGGGATTTGTACAGAGAGTAAGAGATAAGGGCAGCCTTATGTTTGTCGATCTGCGTGACCGCACAGGCATTGTTCAGCTTGTATTCGATGATACAACAGAGCCTGCCGTATTTGAAAAGGCAAAGCAGATAAAGAGCGAATATGTGCTTATGGCGCAGGGACTTCTGCGTGAAAGAGAGAGCAAGAATAACGATATAAAGACGGGCAACGTTGAAATTCTCGTTACCGACCTTCGTATACTTTCGATGGCTCAGACAACGCCGTTTGAGATAGTTAACGATACAAAGACAAACGAGGAGCTTCGTCTTAAGTACAGATACCTCGATCTTCGCAGAAAGAAGCTGCAGGATAACCTTATAATGCGTCACAGGATCGCAAAGACAGCCCGTGAATATTTCTATGACAACGGATTTCTTGAAATAGAAACGCCTATGATGATGAAATCAACTCCTGAGGGAGCAAGAGATTATCTTGTGCCGTCAAGAGTTCACGAGGGCAAGTTCTATGCGCTTCCGCAGTCGCCCCAGATATACAAGCAGTTACTTATGATCTCGGGCTTTGACCGCTATATTCAGCTTGCGAGATGCTTCAGAGATGAGGACCTTCGTGCTGACAGACAGCCCGAATTTACGCAGATAGACCTCGAAATGTCATTTATGGATGTTGACGAGATACTTGAGCTTACAGAGGGCTTCATCAAAAAGCTGATGAAGGATGTGCTTGATGTTGATATTACAACTCCGCTCCCCAGACTGACATATAACGACGCTATGTCACGTTACGGCTCGGATAAGCCCGATACACGCTTCGGTATGGAGATACAGGATCTGTCCGATATTGTAAAGGACACAGAGTTTTCAGTATTTTCTTCGGCTATTGCCGCAGGCGGCAGTGTAAGAGCGATTGTAGCAAAGAATGCCGCAGGTGTTCTTACAAGAAAGGAAATCGACAAGCTGACCGAGCTCTCAAAGGGTATCGGCGCAAAGGGTCTTGCATATATCCGCTGGCATGATGATGCACCTAACTGTTCGTTTGCAAAGTTCCTTAAAGAAGGCGAGCTTGACGCTATCCTTTCGCACCTCGGCTGTGAAAAGGGAGACGTAGTGCTTATCGTTGCGGACAAGAATAAGGTTACACTCCCCGTACTCGGCGCTCTGCGTCTTAAGGTCGGCAAGCAGATAGGCATAGTACCCGACAGCGGATACAACTTCTTATGGATTACCGAGTTCCCGTTCTTCGAGTGGGACGATGAGTCGGAAAGCTGGCTTGCTATGCACCATCCGTTCACGATGCCTATGGAGGAGTGCCTTGAGTATCTTGATACCGACAAGGGCAAGGTAAGAGCGAAGGCTTATGACCTTGTACTCAACGGCATCGAGCTTTGCAGTGGTTCTATCCGTATCACAGACCCCGAGCTTCAGGAGAGAATGTTCAGACTTCTCGGTCTTACCGATAAGGAGATTGAAGAAAAGTTCGGCTTCCTTGTTGACGCATACAAGTATGCCGCACCTCCGCACGGCGGTCTTGGTATAGGTCTTGACAGGCTTTCGATGCTCCTTTGCGGTGCAGACAGCCTGAGAGATGTAGTCGCTTTCCCGAAGGTAAAGGACGCAAGCGAGCTTATGTCGCAGTGCCCGTCGGTAGTTGACGATAAGCAGCTTGAGGAGCTTCATATCAAAACGGTGGTTTCAGAAGAATAACCGTAATTAGCAGATTGGATAAAATTCAATAGGTTCAGAGCGCACGAGAAATCGTGCGTTCTTTTTTTATACCCTCCTGCATAGACTTTACTAAACAAAAAAGACAAGCTGAAAGGAAATGAAAAAAATGATAGAAAGTAAAACCTGCGAATACGATACGGCGATACGCTGTGCGGTAAGAATTTTTCCCGGTCTTGCATCGGTGCCGAATGCGATACGGCAGACAGCGGAAGAAATCCGTATAAGGAGCGGCTATCCGATAATAATCCGCACGGGAATGCAAAACCATATAACGCAGATAACGCCCGACAGCGAAATGCTGGCGGAGTGCATAAGCGCAATATGTCAGAATTCGCTCCATACTTACGAAAAAGATATAGCCAACGGATTTATAACGCTGTACGGCGGTCACAGGGCAGGATTATGCGGTACTGCGGTGTACGGCAACGGCGGGCTTCAGACGGTGAAGAATTTCAGCTCGATAAACATAAGGATAGCACGTCAGCATTACGGGGCGGCAAGGGATCTGCTGCCGCTGTTTGAAAGCGAGTGCAGGAGCAGGGGACTTCTGATAGTAGGGAGGGCGCTGAGCGGAAAAACCACGATACTGCGTGATTTATGCAGATGCATAGGAGGAATGTTCAGGGTTTCACTTATTGATGAACGTCAGGAGATAGCGGCGGTATATAACGGGAAGCCGTGTCTTGATGTAGGGCTTATGACCGATGTCTTCAGCGGATACGGCAAGTCGGACGGGATAATAAGGGCGGTACGCTGTATGTCGCCCGATTATATCGTGACCGATGAGCTTGGTGCTGATGCAAAAAGTATAAGGCAGGCGGTGAATTCGGGGTCGGGGCTGATTATGACGGCTCACGCAGACAGCATCGAGGAGGCTTATCGCAACGAGGGTATAAGGACGGTTATCGACAGCGGAGCGATACAGCATATAGCGCTTGTGCAAAGCCACAGAATAACAGCGGTAAAACAGATTATCACTGCCGAAGCGAATGCCGTGTGTACAATATGAACGGTATGACGGGAATTGTTATATTCCTGCTGACTACGCTCAGCGGCGGTGCGACCGGTATGTATTTTTCGGGCAGGCTGAGTGAGCGGTGCAGGGTAATCAACTCGTATATTACGCTCGTGCAGAGTATGAACTGCTATATAGGCTTCAGCGGATACAAGCTGGCTGAAATTTTCAGAGCAGAGCAAAAAAGCTCCGGCTGTTACATTTCGGACAAACTTGTTGAACTCAGCGAAAACGGCGGTGATATAAGCGATGAGTGGGATATATGCGTGTCAAAAAGCGGTTATCTGAAAGAGGATGACAGGCAGATATTATCCGAACTTGGCAGGACTATCGGCAAAAGCAATACCGACGGCGAAACGGCTATACTCGCACTTGCGGGGCAGCGTCTTTCCTTTCAGCTGAAAACCGCCGAGGAGGAAAGAAAACGCAAGGGCAGATTGTACACAACGCTTGGGATAATGCTCGGTGCGGCGGTCGGAATAATGCTGATATAGAAAGCGGCGGTGTAGTATGAATGTAGATTTTATTTTCAAGATTGCGGCGATAGGTATCGTTGTAGCCGTTCTCAATCAGCTTTTGCAACGCTCGGGCAGAGAGGAGCAGGCAATGATGACTACTATAGCAGGGCTTATCGTTGTGCTGATGATGATAGTAACAGAGATAAGCAACCTGTTCGACACAATCAAAAGTATTTTCAATCTATAGGCGGAAAGCAAGGAACGGTAAATATGAATATAATTGCATTTGTCGGAGCCGGCATTATCGGAGCTGTTCTGTCATCGGTATTAAAGCAGTACAAGCCTGAATTCAGCATCTATATAACGCTGATAACGGGTATGCTTATGCTGGGTGCGGCTGTGTCGGCGGTAAAGCCTGTGATAGAAACCGTATCTGGCTATCTCGAAACAGCCGTTCCCGATTCGTCATACGCTGACGTGCTGGTAAAATCGCTTGCCGTATGCTATATAACGCAAATGGCATCGGACAGCTGCAGTGACGCAGGCGAAAAGTCGATAGCGTCTAAGATAGAGCTTGCAGGCAAGTTTGCGATAGTCATACTGGCGTTGCCGGTATTCAGCAGACTTATGGAGGTAATAAAACAACTTTTACAGTGAGGGACTATGAAAACAGCTGTTATTAAAACATTTATTCTGCTTATCGTACTGCTCACGGCTGCAGCGTTTCCTTACAGAGCTTATGCCGAAGAAAGCGTAATAATCGACGGGTACAGTGCCGATATACCGCCTGAGCTTGAAAAGAGCCTCTCGGACGCAGGAATAACGCCGCAAAGCATAGACAGTGAGGCGCTGTCTGTCGATAAGGTGATAAGCAATGTCACAGGTATGCTGTGGGAAAGCATCAAAAGCCCGCTGAAATTACTTATCTCACTGATTTCGGTAACGCTTCTTTGCAGTATCGCAAACGTATTTGCGGATAACACAAGCGGAAATCTGAAAACTGTGTTTTCGCTCGTGTCGGTGCTTGCGTGCAGTACGATAACTGTGAGTGCCGCAAGCGATTCGCTGACAGCGGCATCAAAAACGCTTGAGTCGGGAAGCGTATTCCTTGCGAGCTTTATACCTGCTTTTGCCGGAATACTTGCAACAAGCGGTCACGTCAGCTCTGCGGCAATGTTCAATACCGTTGTAATGGGCGGTGCGCAAGGCTATATGCAGCTTGCGTCAAAGATACTTATGCCTGTATCAATGAGCATACTCGGAATATCGCTTGCAGGGAGCGTATGCGGCGAACTGAAGCTGGAAACGCTTGCACAGGCGGTGAAAAAGACGGTTATATGGATACTGGGTCTTATAATGACCGTATTCGTGGCGCTTCTTGCAATGCAGAGCTTTATCACTGTGCCGTCCGATAATGTCGGAATAAAAGCCGCAAGGTTTACCGTTTCAAACGGCGTTCCGTTTATCGGGGGAGCGGTTTCCGACTCACTGTCGGTAATGTACGGCGGCATAGGTATAATACGGAATAATTTCGGTGTTTTCGGAATAATCACAGGGGGAGTGCTTATCCTGCCGTCAATAATTTCTGTGCTTTGCTATAAGCTGGCATTCTCGCTTGCGGCATCGTTCAGCGATCTGTTCGGCATATCACAGCTGACAGGGCTTATGAAATGCGCTGAGGGTGTAAGCTCGATTATCACCGCTATGCTCGTTTCGTTTCTCTTAATGGCGGTAATTTCGATTTCACTGATGATTTTTATGGCAGGAGGTGCGGTATGACGGAAATCAAACAGGCGGCTCTTTGTATATGCATACTCGGTGCGGCTACAGGGCTTCTGAGAATGCTTATCCCGTCCGAAAAATACAAGACACGGATAACATTTCTGATTGCCTGTATATTCTCGATATGTTTTATCAATGCGGTAAAAGGCATCATACCGTCTGTCAGCATTGATACGCAGGCGATAAATGTTCCTCAGGTGGATTTCAGCGAAAAGCTGTCCGAGCAGGCAAGGGTCACTGCGGCGAGGGCTGTAAGGGAGAAGATAGAGCGGCTGCTTTGCGATAACGGTTTTGATTATGATAAAGTATATGTAATTGCGCATATTGACGGTGCTTTCTGCATATCTATTACTGAGGTTGAGCTTGTATTTAACGCAGACGCAGACGAAGCTTACATATCCGATGCGGTCGCTCTGGTGCAGGCGGCATCGGGAGATGAAATAACCGTCAGATATTCAAAATCAAGATAAGAAACAGAAAAGGCATTTTATGAAAGATCTACTGAAATCCGATAAGCTGATAAAATTTGCGTTTATTTCAGGCATAGTGGCGATAGCTCTGATATTTCTCTCAGACTTCGGAAAAAGCACAGAAACTGCTGTTACCGATGAGCAGGCGCTGGAACAGCGTATAACCGAAATGCTCACCGCTATGGACGGAATAGACGAGGTGCCGAATGTAACGGTGCGGCTTGATGAAGATAAGCACACGGTACTCGGCATAACCGTAGTCTGTCCTCAGGCAATAAGCAACAGGACGGCAGAAAGGGCAATCAATGCGGTAAGAACGGCTCTTGACGTTTCCGCATCGAAAATATGTATTACAACATAAGCGAGGTATTTATTATGAAAAGACCGAGAATCAATCTTATACTTGGCAAAAAGCATCTGGTTGCGGCAGGACTTGCACTTGTGCTTGCGGTAGGGCTGTACGCTAATTTTGCCATAGGAAGCAGTGCCGACGGCAAGAACGTTTCGGGAGATAACTACGGCGATACAAGGCTCGTTTCAAACGAAAAATCCAAAACTGAGGCAAATACCGACAAGGACAGCGACATTGTCGCAACCGCCGCTAAGAGCGACATCAGAAGTGACAGTGTGTCCGACAGCGAGGAATACTTTGCAAAAGCCCGCATTGATAAGCAGGCGAGCAGAGAAGAAGCAAAGGAAACGCTGAAGAGCATTTACGGCGGCGGAGATATGACAAAAGACGAGCTTGCCGTTGTTGCACAGGACGCTAAACAGCTGACCGACCTTATGGAAGCCGAAAACAAGATAGAAACAACGCTCAAGGCGCAGGGATTTGAGGATGTTCTTTGCTATCTCAGCGACAACAGCGCTAACATTATCGTAAAGTCGAGCGGACTTGATACCGCACAGGCGGCTCAGATAAAGAGTGCGTTACTGTCAGAGGTAGAGGTAGCGGGAGAAAACATCACTATTGTTGAAGTGCAGTGATAAATTGCATACAGCCAGACTGACCGCAGGCATAGCCTGCGGTTCATGCTGTCGATAAACCGATTGTTAAAGCTGTACATTAAAATATATCACCAACACCGCTTAAAACATTTTCCGTACCGACAAGGTATTAATAATTTTGTGAGTGTATCGGTGCAACTGCTCTAACATTGACTCTTCAAAAAAACGCCACTAACCTGCGATATATGTACTAATATGCGGACGTGTAGCGTTAAGCGTCCCTGCATTGACAGGATATACAATGTTCAGGTGGTTATTCGAGTTTATCCAACACCCCAGCGGGGTACGGGTGTGGGTAAGGAAAGAGGGATGCCAAGCTGAGCATTGCTTTAGCAATGCTCCCGCTCCTCACGTCGCTCAAGAGGAATAACTGATTTGGGAGAAAACCTAAGGGATAGGGTTAGGGGCGGCAGTCCCTCACCCTAGTCCCTTTGGTTGTCTCCCGCGTGAATAGCAGCAACGTTATTAAATGGAATAGCGAACCCGAGAAGTGCTGTCCGACAAAAAGAACTATCGGTAGCCTGCTATCATAGTCAGAGCTGAACGATATAGCAGAAGCACTTTAAAGAAAATACGTTTTCTACAAACTGACCGCAGGCATAGCCTGCGGTTCCTTTTTGTCTACATTGCGTTAAAATATCCTCTTAAGCAAGCAAATTTTGCAACATAGGGTTGACAAGCAAAGAAAACAGTGCTATAATACCTATATCGACAAATTGTTGATTATATTTATGCCATAAGAAAGGGGAAATGTAAAAATGGCAGAAAAGCGGATGTTTTCAAAGCAGGTATTATGGAGCGATAAATTTATCGATCTGCCATTGCCGGCACAGGTGCTGTACTTTCAGCTTTCAATGTATGCGGACGATGAAGGGTTTGTCAACTGCGCCGGATATGTACGCAGGCTTACTGGGTGCAGTGAAGGCGATATAGAAGCACTGTGCAAAAACGGCTTTGTTATCCCGTTTGAGTCGGGTGTATACGCAATTGCTCACTGGAAGATAAATAACCACATACGCTCTGACCGTATGAAAAAGACCTCGTTTTCAGATGAGCGTGACATGCTCTATGTCCGTGCTGACGGGATGTATATACTCGATCCCGAAAAAGCGGCGGAGCAGAGGATATCAGCCGTGCAGGAAAAGGCTTCGACAACAAAATGTAGTCAAACGTCTGACATCTGCCCGTCAGATGACGGCACAGGCAAGGAAAGTTCAGATAAGGACAGCACAGTTAAGAGCAGTTTTGATGAGGTAAGTGCCGTTTTGTCGGACGAAACCGACAAAAAATCGCTCTCCGCCGCCGCATACAAAGCAAAATTAACCGAAAGCTTCGGTACGGACAACGTTGAGCGATATATTGAACGTTTCAATAAATGGGCAGATATGCACGGGCGGCAGAATATGCCTGTATACCCTACCATCGAGAAGTGGATGAAGGAGGATAATGTCAAACGGTACAAAAGCGCAAACAGCAGTTTTACAGACGAAATGCTTGACGAATGTCTGATGATCGACTACATAAGCTCAGACGAGAAACGAACAGAATAGAGTAAGTACAATAAGAAAGCTGAAATTGAAAGCGGAGAATTCAGCTATATATCTGCCTGTCTTGCCGGGGCAGAGCGAATTGTATTTGCTGAGCGTTATAAGGCTTGCAAGTGAAGCTATCAGCGTTCCGACACCGCCGATATTCACTCCGAGCAAGAGGCTGTGATAATCGTTTGTAAACTGCGAGAGCAGTATTGCCGAAGGAACGTTGCTTATAAACTGGCAGGAAATTACACTGAAAAGCAGTGGGTTAAGCTGAAGAGCAGATGAAAACAGGTTCTTTATCACATCTATCCTTGCCATATTTCCGGCAAAAATAAAGAAAAATACGAATGTGAACAAAAGCGGATAATCAACTGCGGCGAGCGCTTTTCTGTCCATAACGATAAGCGTCAGCGTGATGAATATCATACCTATCAGGTACGGAATAAAATTGAACACGATAATTATAGCTATGGCGAACAGGAAAAGATAAACGGCTGTGCGTTTACGGTCGATTTTTTCGGGAGCGGACTTAAGCTCTATCGGCTCAGGCTTTACAAAGATAACACAGCATAGCGTTATCATTGCAACGGCAAGGATAAACGGCGGAAGCATTATCAGCGTAAATTCGCCTATCGGAATATTGAACTTTGAATAAAGATAAAGGTTCTGGGGATTTCCGAAGGGGGTGAGCATACCGCCGAGATTAGCGGCGATATTCTGCATTATGAACGTGAACGCCATATAGCGCTCCTTGCCTGCGGTATGCAGTACATAGTATCCCAGCGGAAGAAATGTCAGCAGAGCCATATCGTTTGCAATCAGCATAGAGCCTATGAAGGTAACCCATACCAGCACCACTGTACAAAGCCGTATATTGCGGAATTTTTTTACTATGTTGCAGGCGAGAATATAAAAGAACTGTACGTTTTTAAGGGCGCATACAACTGCCAGTACGCTGAAAAGGCAGGCAAGCGTCTTGTAATCGAAATAATCGAGATATTTCTCGTCGGGCGGAACTATAAATGATGTGATAACCGCCGCCAGTAAAGCTATCACCATAACTGTATTTTTCTTTATAAAACTTATCGCAGTATTCATTGTTCTACACTCGTTATCTTAATCAAACCGCACAAAACCCTCCCGTAAGGGAGGGTAAATGCTTGTTTATTATGTTTTATTATACCAGATCGTCCTCGTTGAAGGGGTCGCCGCATTCGGGGCAGAACTTCGGAGGATGTTCGGGATCGGCAGGTACCCAGCCGCACTTGTCGCACTTGTACTTCTTGGGAGCTGCAGGCTTTGACTTGCCGCATTCAGCACAGAACTTGCCTGTGTTGGTTGCGCCGCATTCACAGGTCCAGCTTGAAGGAGCGGGAGCAGCGGGAGCGTCGCCTTCCTTGCTCTTGCCGCAGTTAGCGCAGAACTTGCCTGTGTTTGACTGACCGCATGAGCAGGTCCAAGCCTCAGGCTTCTTAGCGCCGCAGGAAGAACAGAATGCACCTGTGTTTGTAGCGCCGCACGAGCATTTCCATCCGCCCGGAGTCGGCTGCTGAGGTGTTGTCTGCTGAGGAGCCGCAGGCATACCGCCGAGAACGTTGTTACCTGCGTTCATAGCCATATTCATACCCATAAAGCCCATCATAGCGCCGTTTTCATTTGAGCCTGCCGCTTCGATACCACGAGCAACGGCACCTGTCATCATAGCACGCTGAACATCGCCGCCGAGCATTGTATCAGCCTTAAGACGATCCTTAAGAAGCTCTTTTGTTTCTTCGGAAATCGTGATAGGGCCAAGACCGATATTTGTGAGCATCAGACCTCTCTGTGCCCAGTTGTTAGCGGTTTCGTCCTTAGTCTTGTTGGTAAGGTTGTTGAGCTGGCTTGTAATCTGGTTGTAGCTGTAGCCTTCTGCTGAAAGCTGGTTTAACGCTACCATCAGCGACTGCATGAACTCGTTCTTGTACTGCTCGTTCTTGAAAATGTCCTTAACGTAGACCTGAGGAGCGTTTACGCCCTTGCTGAGAACTTCTGCGTAGAACTTGCAGGCATTCTCGGCATCGGGTATCTGAACCTCGAATGTGCCGTAGAAACGCAGCTCTACTGTTGTATTATAACGGGGATCGGGATAGGGAACGGGTGTTCCTGTACCGAAGGGGATGCCGGGCAGTTTCTGAAGATTGATGTAGATTACTCTCTGCTCGGTGGCGGGTGTTCCGCCGTATGTGAATCTTGAAATAAGATCCTTGAGCGAATCCTTTATCTGACCTGCAAAGATTGAAGGTGCTGTCGAGTTGTCAAGTATGTAACGTCCGGGTTCTGTAACAACGTTTGTTATCTTGCCGTTGTCAAGTGTCAGCATACAGGTGTTTTCTTCAACCATGATTGCCGAGCCGTTGCTGATAACGTTGTCTGTTCCCTTTACGTTACTGCTTCTTGCATTACCATTGTGCATCTTCTCGCCGTTAACAACAACAGTATCGTTGCCGATAACAGGGCAGTGAATGGCCTCTTTCCAGGTATCGCCGAGAGTACCCGTGAGTGCGCCTACAGCTGCTTTAATAAGTCCCATAGTAATATTTCCTTTCGTGTTGAGTTTTTAATTTATTTTATTAAATTAAAATCGTTGACCAGCCATACACGGTCGGCAATTTCTGTAATGCCGCTTCCGCAGTACGGACACTTCTTGCCCTTTGCAGACGCATCAATGGGAGCGCCGCAGTTGGGGCAGTTGCTTGAAAATACAATGCTTGTCGTCTGTTCGTGCAGATCCTGCTTGTAAGCGAGCGTTACGCTGTACGCTGTCTGCGTAAGCGCAGGCTTTGCGCTGTCTGCCTTTTCTTCCGACACCTTTGCATATTCATACTGGAGAGAAATTTCAAACCTTGCCGTTGCCTCCTTGCTTCTGTTCTGGTAGTTTGCGATTCCGCAACGGTGAATTTTTATGTTATTGAAAATCTCTTTTTCGTTGTTCGCATTAAGGGTGGTTATACGGTTGTTGACCTTATTTATAAGATCCTGCGTATATTCGCTTGCCTTAAGCGATTCGGCATTTTTGTTCATTATGGCATTGAGAATTGCGACTATTGCATTTCTTGCCTTGACCTCCATGCCCTTGTATCCTATTTCGGGAAAATCACGGGTGATGGCAGGACCGTACATTTCACTGAGGGCTGTTATACCCTTAGGAGTGGTAGCTTCCTCCTTGACACCCTTGTTTATCAGTTCCATTGCCTGTGACGGCGACATACCGAGATATTTCTGCGATGCGCTCCGCACCTTCGACACAATGACAAGTACGATGATACCGATGACTATAAGCGGAGCGAGCCAGCTTAATATTGAAAGAATGAACGATGTTATATCCACATTATACTCCCTTTATACCGTCGTCTACAGTATCGTTTCTTATACCTGAGAAATCCGTCAGTACCCATGAATACTGACCTGTTGTAACAACAGAGCCGCAGTATTCGCATACGCCGGAAGAAGAAATCTCAAGCGGTGCGCCGCAGTTGGGGCAGTTGTGTCCGGTCATCTTGCCGGTTTCCGTCTTTGTCTCGACACCGAGTGAACGTACAAACTTCATCTTGTACTTCTGTACCCAGCGTGTAGTCTTGTCGCCTCTTATGATCTTGCCTGTCTTTTCGTCTACCTGGTAATCTATCATTCTTGAGGTGAGGTATGCCGTTACATATTCAAACTGTGAATCACGCTCATACGATGTGAGGTAAGCCGTATCTATAGCGATGCTCTCGTAGTGGTAAACAACGCCCTGTTCTATCTTTGCCTGTACCTGCTTGCAGGTGGTGTTGTAAAGGTTTTCGTGCATAACCGGTCTTACGGGGGTCATATCACGCTTGCACCAGGCATTTTCAATATCTATGTATACCTGCTTTGTGAAAGAGATAAGGTCGGAAGCCGAGAAGTTGGGATCCTTCTGTTTTATAATACCCTCTATCTGTTCGGTTCTGTTGGGAAGTACAACGTTTGCGCCGTTCATTGATGAAGGACGTGTTGTGCCGCCGCCGGATTTCTTTTTGTTTCCGCCGATTGTCGAAATGATAATAATAACAACGACTATGCCTATACCTATTATAACAGAAACAGGGTCGGTGTCACCGCTGTAGCTGCTGCTGTCGTAATCGTTACCGCCGTAGTCATATCCGCCGCCATAGTCGCCGCCTCCGAAATCGTAACCGCCGCCACCGCCGTAGTCGTTATTGTCAAACGCACTTACGGAAAAGCAGAGCAGAAGCGCCGCTGTTATTGTCGCAATAAATGTTACAATAATCTTCTTCATAAATTTCTCCCTTATTATCGAAACAGTCTGCATCAAAATGCAGGCCGACATTTTTATACTTTATGACAGAATATCACAGTATACTGCTTCAATTATACAATACTTCCACAAAAAAGTCAATAATTGATAGAAGAAATACGGTAAATATGTTGAAAAATCTGAATAAATATTTTATAAAGAAAATAAGTACCGTTAACTGTCAATGTTTCCGACCGTCCGAGAAGCGATTATTACTTTTTTACGGCGTTTTCAAGTACGGTCTTAAGAGTGCCGCTGAGCAGTTTGGACAATCTTTCGATAAGCTCGTCGGGCTCGTTTTTCATACCGCCCTCAAGCCAGTCAAGAACAATGCCGACAATTGCGTATTTATAGAATGATGCGATAAACTTCTTATCATCGTCAGAAACGCTGAGTTTCAGTGCCTTTGAAACGTTATCAATGAATTTGCCAGCAAAGTCAAGCGAAACGCTGTAAAGATAACGCTCGATAGTTTCACGGTGAAGCGAGTTATATACATGGTATATCAGCTTCTTGTTCCCCTTTACGAAGCAAAGTCCTGTCTTGAGCCCTTCCTCCCACGACTGACCAACCTCCATCTTTTCTACGGATTTCTGTGCTTCAGTAAGGAAGATTTCTTCGAGAAGCTGATAAATATCGCTGTAATGATAATAGAACGTGTTGCGGTTTACTCCGCAGTCATCGGTGATGTTCTTTACCGTTATTTTATCCAATGGCTGATTGCTCAGCAGTTTTTTAAACGATTCCTGTATTGCTCTTTTGGTAAGTTCGGACATATTACCTCCGTTTTAGCCTGTGGTTTCTCCTGTTTTCTATTTTACGGTTATAATTATACAACATTCCCGTCAAAAATTCAAGTTTTAGGCAAAAAGTCGCATCTGCCTAAAAATCGGTCATTTTATATCGATTGCCCTAAAATTGAACAGTGGCGCAGGATTGACCGTTGTATAAACCGTCACGGCGGGTTAAAATATAGCTGTAAAGAAAAAGAAAGGACTGAAAACCATGAGATTTATCAAACGTGCAAAAGCAGCATATATTTCCACTTGCGCCGCAATAGCGGTCATAGGACTTATACTTATTCTTTTCCCGGAGATTTCAATGCTTGCGGTATGCTATATACTCGGAATAGCGGCTATAGTATTCGGCATTGTAAAAATCACGGGATATTTTTCAGCCGACCCCTACGGTCTGGCGTTCCAGTTTGACTTTGCATTTGGTGTCATAGCGATTCTGCTAGGACTTGTAGTTATTATCCATCCGGGTAATATAATGGCTCTGGTGCCTGTCATAATGGGCATTTATTTTATGATCGACGGCATAATGAAGATACAGACAGCCGTTGATGCAAAGCGTTTCGGCGTAAGAAGTTGGTGGCTGATTCTTGTCAGTGCAATAGTTACAGGCGGAATAGGAATACTGTTACTCGTAAACCCCTTTGAGAGTGCGGTAGCGCTTACTGTTCTGCTCGGTATCACATTGCTTGCGGACGGCATTTCTAATATATGGATTGCCGCATACACAGTCAAGGCTATAAAAAAAGAAATACACACTGATGACAAAATCTATGTAGAAACAAGCAACAGGGAGGACAAAGATGATTAAGCTAGGCAAATGGATAACAAAGCACAGAGTAATCATTCTTATAGTTGCGGTCGTACTGCTGATACCCTCGGTACTCGGTATGATAGCTACAAGAATAAATTACGATATGCTCAATTACCTGCCCGACACTATGGAAACCATACAGGGTCAGGACATTCTGCTGAATGACTTCGGCAAGGGCGCATTCAGTATGATAATTGTGGAAGATATGGAGCCGAAGGACGTTTCCGCTCTTAAAGAAAAAATAGAGGCGGTAGATCACGTTGACTCGGTAATATGGTATGATTCGATAGCAGACATTTCAATACCTATGGATATTCTTCCCGACAAGATAAAAGACGCATTCAACACCGATCATTCAACGGTTATGGCGGTATTCTTCGATACATCGACATCAGCCGATGAAACAATGGATGCTATCAACTCAATAAGAGATGTAACGAACAATCAGTGCTTCGTTTCGGGTATGTCCGCAATGGTAACAGACCTTAAAAACCTTTGCGAGCAGGAAGAGCCGATATATGTCGCTATCGCAGTAGTTCTTGCTGTAGTAGTAATGATGCTCTTTATGGATTCTTTCCTGATACCGATCATCTTCCTCGTAAGTATCGGTATGGCTATTCTCTACAACTTAGGCAGTAACTACTTCTTAGGCGAGATAAGCTACATAACAAAGGCACTTTCCGCTATACTGCAGCTTGGTGTTACGATGGACTATTCGATATTCCTCTGGCACAGCTACAACGAGCAGAAGGTAAGATTTGACGGCGATAAGGAACGTGCGATGGCACACGCCATTTCAAACAGTATCATTTCTGTAGCAAGTTCTTCTATCACAACAATTGCCGGCTTCCTTTCAATGTGCTTTATGAGCTTTACGCTCGGTGCGGATCTCGGTATCGTAATGGCGAAGGGCGTTGTATTCGGTCTTATCGCCTGTGTAACTATCCTCCCGTCACTTATCCTTGTATTCGATAAGGCTATCGAAAAGACAAGGCACAAACAGCTTATGCCGAAGTTCGACAAGGTTGCAAAATTCATTACAAAGCGTTCGTGGATATTCCTTATAATATTTGCAGTGCTGATAGGACCTGCGGTTTACGGCTATAACAACACACAGAAATATTACGATCTGAGTCAGACAATGCCTCAGGATATGGACTTCGTTATCGCCAACACAAAGCTGAAGGACGATTTCGGAATGTCAAACGTTCATATGATACTCGCAGATTCAAAACTCTCGCAGAAGGACGCAAAGGCAATGCTTGACGAGGTCGGAAAGGTTGACGGTGTAAACATTGCGGTAGGCTTCGATTCGCTTATCGGCTCGGCTGTTCCCTCAGAGATAATTCCTGATTCTATCTCGGATGTGCTTAAGAGTGATAAGTACCAGCTTATGCTTGTAGGCAGTGAATACGGAACGGCAACAGACGAGGTAAACAATCAGGTAACAGAGATAAATAACATTATAAAGAAGTATGACAGCTCGGCAATGCTTATCGGTGAAGCACCCTGTACGAAGGATCTTATTGAAGTAACCGACAGGGACTTCAAGGTAGTCGATGTAATTTCGATAGCCGCAATCTTCCTTATCATTCTGGTAACCTTCAAATCGGTTTCACTTCCGCTGATACTTGTAGCGGTAATTGAGTTTGCCATATTCGTAAACCTCGGTATTCCGTGTTACACAGGTACAGAGCTTGCGTTCATCGCACCTATCTGTATCAGTACCATCCAGCTTGGCGCAACCGTTGACTATGCAATCCTTATGACAACAAGATACAAGAAGGAACGTAACAAGGGCAGTGACAAGAACGAGGCGGTTTATACAGCGCTTAAGTCATCAATACCCTCAATTATAGTAAGTGCGCTCGGCTTCTTCGCCGCTACATTCGGTGTAGGCATTTATTCAAACGTAGATATGATAAGCTCACTTTGCGCACTTATGGCAAGAGGCGCAATCATAAGTATGGTATCGGTAATCCTGTTATTACCCGCTATGCTCAAGCTGTTCGATAAGATTATAATCCACACAAGCCTCGGCTTTAAAGAAGCAAGACAAGCCGGCAAAAAGACGAACTGAGAAAGGACAACAGTATGAAAGAGATAAGAAAAAAGATAATAAAGATAGTTTCAATAGTTCTTGCCGCCGCAATGATAGGCACATCTTCCGGACTTCTCGCATTCGCCGCACAGGGCGGTAACGATAATAATACATCGTCATCCGTTTCTGACAGCACAGAAACCGGAAGCAGCGAAAAGAGCAGCTCGGATACGGACGGCAAGGAAGAAACGGTATATATCATCTCAAACGCAGACGGTACAACAAAGAAGGTCATCGTCAGCGACTGGCTGAAGAACGGCTCGCACAATGCCACGATAGAGGACGAAACCTCGCTTAAGGACATTAAGAATGTAAAGGGCAACGAGAGCTTTACAAACAGCGGTGAGAATTACAAATGGGCGGCTGAAGGCAGTGACATTTACTATCAGGGAACGACAGACAAGACGCTCCCCGTTGATATGAAGATTACATATACTCTTGACGGCAAGACGGTCACTCCCGATGAAATAAAAGGCAAGAGCGGCAAGGTAACAATCCGCTTCGACTATACAAACAATGAAAAGCGTACCGTGAAGATTGACGGCAAGGATACTCAGATGTACGTTCCTTTCCTGATGGTAACAGGAACGGTTCTTGATAACGAGAAGTTCTCGAACGTAAAGGTAACCAACGGCAAGCTGGTAAACGACGGCGACAGATCGGCGGTTCTCGGCTTTGCGCTTCCCGGTATGCAGGAAAACTTAGGACTTGACAAGGACGATTATGAAATTCCCTCATACGTTGAAATCAGCGCAGATGTCAAGGATTTCGAGCTTATGACCTGCATGACGGTAGGTACGACAGAGCTGTTCAATGAGGTCGATACCGACAAGCTCAATATGGACGATATTGACGGTACCATCAAGGAATTCACAGACGCTGTAGATCAGCTTTCAGACGGTTCTTCACAGCTTTATGACGGACTTGTTACGCTGTTCGAAAAATCGGGCGAGCTTGCTGACGGTACAAAACAGCTTGCAGACGGTGCAGGCACTCTGTATGACGGCACAGGCACACTTGTAAACGGCACAAACGATTTAAAGAGCGGTGCGGATGAACTGAACGTAGGCGCAGTAAAGCTGAAGGACGGCACGGTTTCTCTGGTAGCCGGTATCAAGGATCTGAAAACAGGCGCTGAGGCTCTTGACAGCGGTGCAGGAAAGCTGAAGGAAGGCACATCTGCACTGGCAGGCGGTGCAAATGATCTTATCAAAGGTGCAGATAAGCTTAACAGCGGTGCGTCATCGCTTGACAGCGGCGCATCTCAGGTAGAGAGCGGCGCAGGACAGGTAAGCGCAGGAGCTTCAGAACTGAACGAAGGTCTTGGTGAACTTTCATCAAACAGCGAACAGCTGAACGCAGGCGCAAAGCAGGTATTTGATACACTGTTATCCACAGCCGAAACACAGATAAAGGCATCCGGTCTTACCGTTCCTAAACTGACTATAAAGAATTACAAGAAGGAGCTTAACAAGCTGGTAGATTCTCTTGACAAGGATAAGGTCTACACTCTTGCTTACAATACGGCACTCAAAACGGTAACTGCCGAGGTAGAAAAGAACAATGACGCTATAACAGCAGGCGTTACAAAAGCTGTACAGGCAAAGGTGCTTGAAGGTGTTCTCAAAGCCGCAGGCTATAATATGACCGCCGAGCAGTACAATGCGGCAGTAAAGGCAGGACAGATACCCGAAGCCGTACAGGCTCAGGTTACAGCCGCCGTATCGGCTCAGATGTCAACAGACGCTGTAAAGGCTCAGATAAGCACAAATGTTGAAGCGCAGAAGAAACAGCTTATCGAGCAGAATATGAAAAGCGAAAAGGTCACAAAGCAGATAAACGAAGCTGTAGCAAAGGCTAAGGCAGGTCAGACAACGATAAAGAATCTTATCGCACAGCTTGATTCCTACAATGAGTTCTACACAGGACTTACTGAGTATACGGCGGGCGTTGACAGCGCATATGACGGCTCAAAGACGCTGTCGGCAGGTGCAACACAGCTTTACAGCGGTACTAAGGATCTTCACAGCGGTGCTACACAGCTTAAGAGCGGCACACAGCAGCTTACAAGCGGCGGCTCAACGCTCATCTCAGGCGTAAATCAGCTTGACAAGGGTGCAAGCGACCTTAAGGACGGTACGGCAAGCCTTGTAGCAGGCGTAGGCACGCTCTATGACGGTGCAACACAGCTTGACAGCGGCGCAGGACAGTTAAAGGACGGTACGACAAGTCTTGTAGCAGGCGTAGGCACACTTCACAGCGGTGCATTACAGCTTCATGACGGTGCAGGCGACCTTAAGGACGGTGCAGATAAGCTCAATGACGGCGTTGCAACTCTTATTGACGGTGTAAAGCAGTTAAGGGACGGTGCTAAGGAGCTGAACGACGGTATGGATGAGTTCAACGAGAAGGCTGTCAAGAAGATAGTAGACGCTGTTGACGGCGATATTGCAGGACTTATCGACAAGCTGAAGGCTACAGTTGCTTTAGGCAAGGACTATGACACATTCGGCGGTAAGTCGGATAAGACAGAAGGCACTGTAAAGTTCATTTACAGAACAGAGAGCATCTCAGCCGACGATAAATAATCAATAACTTAATAAGTCAAAGGCTCTGACGGGGTTAACGCTCCGTCGGAGCTTTTTTATTACAAATGTCATACGGGAAAATACCGTTTGTAACTGGTGAAATCCGCTTTGCAGGTGTATAATCGTTACAGTAAGATAAATAAACAGCCGAAAGGGGAATACTTATGATATTTGCAAGCGTAAACAACCTTGTCAAGAATTACGGCAATCACTGTGCCGTGGATAACCTAAGCTTCAACGTGAACGAGGGTGAAATATTCGGACTTATAGGTCCTAACGGGGCAGGAAAGTCAACCACGATAAATATTATCACAACACTTGACGAAGCGACTTCCGGAAGTGTGACGATAGACGGTATGAATACAGTAAAGCAAAGAGCGGAGATAAGACGGATAATCGGATGTGTTCCGCAGGAGATAGCGGTGTACCCGTATCTTACCGCAAAGGAAAACGTTGAATTTTTCGCTTCGCTGTACGGCTTCAAGGGCGAACAGCTTCATAAGAATGCAATGACCGCTCTCGAATTTGCAGGGCTTGCGGATAAGGCGGATATGAAGCCGAAGAAAATGTCGGGCGGTATGAAACGCAGACTTAACATCGCCTGCGGTATAGCGCATAAGCCTAAGCTGATAGTTATGGACGAACCTACCGTAGGCGTTGACGCACAGTCAAGAGAGCATATAATGAGTTCGATAAAGAAACTGCGTGAAAGCGGTGCGACAGTAATATATACCTCGCACTATATGCATGAGGTAGAGGAAATCTGCGACAGAGTCGCTATAATTGATAAAGGCAGGCTTGTGGCAGAGGGTACACAGCAGGAGCTTATAACGATGATAACCGACAGCTGTACGGTACATATCACCACAAAGCAGTGCGACAGCGAAACAAGAAGCAGAGTATCAAGGGCTGTTTCCTGCCTGCCCGATGTAAACAGGGTGCAATTTAGCGACAATATGATAAGCGTTGATATGAGCATAAGCTGTAACGATATTTCACACGTTATAAGCGAACTTGTAAAGCAAAATCTGCCTGTAATCGAGATAAGCACGGAAAAGCCGGATATGGACGCTGTGTTTCTGTCGCTTACAGGACACGAGATACGTTAAGGAGCGGAAATATGCTTAGTTTGATAATAAAACAGATAAGGGAGTATTTCAGAAGCCCCGCAAACGTATTCATGGGGCTTTTATTCCCGGTACTGCTGGTATTCTTTCTCGGAACGATGCTTCAGAATCTTGATATAGCGGATTATGACATAGGAGAAATTAAACTGCAATACAGCGTTGCGCAAACAGACGAGCAAAGCGGCAAGGCATTTGCTGAGTTTCTTGACAATATCAGTATGATAAAGGCGGAAAAGGCAAGTGATGAAAAAACCGCACTGAGCCTTACCGATAAGGGTGATATAGACGCATATATCGAACTTGAAAACGGGGAAATTCTGTTATACGGCGGCAGAAACGAAATTGCAAACAGGGCGCTCGGCTCGGTGCTGAATTCTTTCATTGCGATAACCGATACATATTATAAAATAGCATCGACCGACCCGTCACTGCTTATGAATACAGAAGCCGATACCGAAAAGTCATTTGTAGAGCAGGACGGACTTGGCGTTACACGGAGTATGATGGACTATTATGCGGTGAGTATGGCTGTAATGATGATATTCATGTCGCATATGATAATGGGCAGTACAGCTCTTAAGGATGAGGAAAGGATATTCACCCTGCAGCGTCTTTATCTGTCACCTGTCGGCAAAGTAAAGCTGTTTTTCGGAAAGCTCATCGGCACGCTTCCCTCCGCCGTTATAGGAAATGCGGTGATAATGCTGTTTTCGGTGTTTGTGTTCGGAGCGAAATACTGCGACAGCTTTGTCGGAAACCTTATCCTGTTCGTGCTGCTCTCCTGCTGCTCGCTTGCGTCGATAGCCGTAGGTATGCTGATAGGGGTACTGATAAAAATACCTGCGGAGAGCATCGTGATACCGCTTACATGGGCATTGCTGTTCTTCTCCGGCTCGTTTTCAAAGCAGGTATTCGTCGAAGGCTTCAGCGACAAGCTGCCGCCTTATATCGTTCAGCAAGCGGCGTTCAGACTTACTCTTTACGGTGAAAGCGACAGTGCGTTGGCGGTAATCGCGGTATGCCTTGCCGTGACGGCTGCGGTATCGCTTATCGGTGCGGCAATATTCCGTGTAAAAAAATCCGTCTGAAAGGGGAGCGTATTATGAATAATATAAGAACGGTATTTTTCGGTATGCTGAAGCGTCTTAAATACGCACTTGTAATCGCACTTCTTGTAGGGGCAGGCAGTATAGGACTTTATTACTGCGGCAGACCGATAGCGAACGTGTTCTCGGTAAACGACAAGATAGACATTGCTCTGACCGATAACGATAATTCGGAGCTTTCCGCAATGCTGAAAAGCTATCTCAGCGACAGGATAAATATGAACATTATCGAGGACGGCAAAGAAAAATTCAATGATAAATTGATTAACCGTGACGTTTCTGCTATAATAGAGATACCGCAGGGCTTTGAAAAGAATGTAATCGGCGGAAAAGACGTGAAGATAAAATCCACCACTCTTGACGATTACGAAAACGGCGCTTATATCTCGGTATATATCGAAGGCTTTATGAGAAGCGTCAATATTGCCGCCAATGCCGCAAAAGGTGACGCAGAGCTGTTTTCAAAAATTATGAACAGCGATGCCGCCGACACAAAGCTCACTAAGGAAAATGCGGTAACATCCGACAGAGAGGACGAATATGTCTCTGCAGGCTTTAAGTTCTCCGAAGGATTTATGATAATGCTTGTCACAGCTATCGGCATATTTATCACACTTGCGGTAATGGAAGACAGGCAGTACGGAACATACAGCAGAATGGCTGTTTCATCTGTAACGGGCGTACAGTACATTGTCGGAACGCTCGGGGCAAGCGTGCTTATATCCTTTACGGCACTTGTCGTTTTACCGCTGTGCCTGTTTATCACGGGCGCTCGGATGACAGCCGGCTATCCGCTTACATTTGCCGCCGTAATAATCTACTCGCTGTTCAACTCGGCATTATCAATAATGCTCGCACAGCTGATAAGTTCAAAGCAGGCGCTTGCCACGCTTTCGGGCTGTATTACATCGATAGGCGCTCTGCTCGGCGGTGCGTGGTTCCCGATAGACGAAACGGCAGGTATGCTGAAATATCTGTCATATATCACGCCGCAATACTGGTATGTCGGCTTTATGTCGGGCGAGGCCGAACAGCCTGTGATAAACATCTGCGTGCTTATACTCTACACATTGCTTATAATGCTTGCAAGCGCCGCACTTTTCGGCAGAAAGTCGGTAGTTTCAAAGGCGTAACGAAAGGAATACGAATTGTCACTTATATATCTTGTATTCAAACTCACGGCAACAGCCGCATTCGGCACTATGAATATAATGAATAACTGTGATTCGGGCGATACGGTGCTTACCGTACTCGCCTTTTCCTGCTTTGCTCTGGCTGAATATCTGCTGTCGGTGCTTAAAAAGTCGGATAAAGCGGCGGCGGTCTGTTCGTGCGTTTCGGCTTTTATCGCATTTCTTATATACAGCGACAATCTGATATTCGTGCTGTGCTTTGCCGTAATCTTTGCTGTAGATAAATTCGGTGCGGGAAAGTATTTCCGACATATCGGCGCTGTTTCGGTACTGCTTGTTCTTTTTATAGTAAAACCGCCGTTTATTGATGTTCTGATACTTATTATAATGCTTGTGGCATTCACTGTCGCCCATATTACCGCAGGACAGCTTATCAAATGCCGTGAACAGCTTGCAGAAAGCAGAGAGGAAACTGTTCGCCTCAACCGCAGGATAGCAAGCCTTGAAGAATACGCTAAAACAGCAAAAAAATCTGCGGCTGTCGAAGAACGCAGACGGTTTTCAGCAAGGATACACGATAAGCTCGGACACAGCATTTCAGGAAGTATAATTCTGCTTGAGGCGGCAAAGCTGAACATCAGGACAAACCCCGACAGTGCCGAGCAATGTATTACAACAGTAACCGATAACCTCAGAAGCGGCGTTGACGATATAAGGCAGGCACTGCGTGAGGAACGTCCGGACAGCAAAACAATAGGAATAAGCGAGCTTAAAGAGATACTCGGTGAATATAAGGCAAAATATAACATAAGGACAACGCTTGAAATCAAGGGGGACTTAGACAAGATCACATTCCGCATATGGAACTGCATAAAGGAAAATCTAGTCGAAACGCTCACAAATACGCTCAAGCATTCGGGAGCGGACGAATTTTCGCTGAAAATATCAGTTATGAACAAGGTGATCCGTGCCGAATTCAAGGATAACGGCAAAGGAAGCGACAGCTTCAGAAAGGGCACGGGTCTTACGGCGATAGAGGAACGCACGGTGCTTACGGACGGAAAGTGCATATTTCCTGCACAGACGGACGGATTTTCGGTAGTAAACATATTCAGTCTGAAAGAGGAGAACGTATGAAGATAATTATCGCAGATGACGACAGCATAATCCGTGAAGGGCTAAAGATGATAATCTCGTCACAGCCTGATTTCGAGGTGACAGGCATTGCCTGTAACGGCGCAGAAGCGGTAGAGCTTTGCAGGAAATACAAGACCGATATAGCGCTGCTTGATATAAGAATGCCCGTTATGGACGGCATTGAAGCCGCAAAGATAATGCTTGAAGAAAATCTCTGCAAGCCGCTTTTGCTGACAACGTTTGACGAGCAGGAGCTTATACAGCGTGCGCTCAAAGTCGGGGTCAGCGGCTATATTCTCAAAAACACGCAGACAGACGGGATTTTCAGTGCGCTGAGGACGGTATATAACGGCGGTACGGTATTCCAGCAGGATATTCTGTCGTATATCCGTGACGCCGCAGTAAAATGCTACGGCAAGAGCGCCGTTTTCGGTCTGCTTACCGAAAGAGAGCTTGATATAGTAAAGCTGATTGCAGACGGCTGTTCAAACGCAGAAATTGCCGAAAAGCTGTTTTTGTCAAACGGTACAGTGAGAAACTATATCAGCGTGATACTTGAAAAAACAGGTCTTGAACACAGGACGCAGATAGCGGTAAGGTATCTTAAGGGCGATGAATAAACAGCTCCCGTAAGCCGACAAAACGGTTTACGGGAGTTTTCGTTTATGTGATTTTATAAAGATATTCGTTTCCTCTTTTGCCGATATAATCAATTACTCCGACATATTGCAGAATTTTGATTGCGATGCCTGCATCGCCTGAACGCATACACCTTCTGAATTCCTTTAGTGTAAATGTTTCGGGTAATCCTTCGGGGATAAAGCATCGGTAGCTGTCGCTGTCCTCAAGAAACGTAAGGCGAAGCAGGGAAGTGGGAACGGCTACCTTTCTGTCTGTCTTTCTGCGTTTCATATCCTTTGCGCAGTAGCGAAGATTTTCTACGGCTATATCCGCAATGCAGACGGTCAGATTCGGGTCGTTCAGGTACTGCCTGATTCGGTACAGCTCAAGAAAAAAGTCGGTCATATCGCTTGCGGTAACGTTCCGTCCGCTGTCCAGTATCTCGCCTGTCGCCTTATCTACATAATTAAGGCGGCTTTTTTTATGAAAAGGGTAGACTATCGTAACGTGCGAGGCTTTGAGGAACGTATTCAGCTTAGGTACAAGATAGCTGAAATTTGCCGTCTGTATCTCAAATATTCCGTTCTCGGTAACAAGGTCGGCAAAGTAACTGCCTATCTTTATTTCCTTATCGAAAAGAGTGGCGGCAAAATAGCTTTTCAGCGTTGCGTGTATCTGCTTTTCGTTCAGTATGCCCACGCCGTCGCCGCTGTCGGCGGCAGCAGTACAGGCACTGAACCGTGCGTTGTCGGGCGAAACGTAAAGAGGCTGTTTATCATACTGCCTTACCGTACAGCTGTCGCACTGTATGAACACAGGCACACCGCCTTGCTCGTTTGAACGGATTATCCCCGTTGCAAGTTCTTTGAGCTTATCTGTAGCATTGGATACGGCATAGCATCTGTCGGCTACCGTAAACATTGATATATCGTTTGTGTTGTCGCCGAAAACTATAAGCTCATCAGCACCGACAAGCTCCTTCAGCTTCAGTGCCGCATTTGCCTTTGAAACGTCCTCACGGTAGATTTCATACCAGTATTCGTCGGTATCGTATGTATCGGGCTGATAGTTTCTTGAAAAGCCGTTCGTTTTGTAAAAATATCGGTCAAGCTCATCGGGCTTCATTACAGGCTCAATAAGCGTTATATAATAAATATCGCCTTCGAACAGCTCGTCATAGCTTTTTGCTCGGTGCATTCTTCTGTCACCGGCTCTGTCCTTTAAATAACGCTCCGTACCCTTGTTGAGCCGGTTTTTAAGATAGCTTACTCTTTCGTAATTGTCTATGACCGAGTACACAAGCACAGATTCTTTATGTTCGTAGAAAAATGACTTTATGAACGATTTTGATTCTTCGCTGAAAAAATGCGTTACGATACGCTCCTTTGTGACAGGGTCGATTATAAAAGCGCCGTTATGAGTTATCACAGGCAGCCTGAAATTGATACAGCTTACTTTCGGCTCGGCTGAATGCACTGAACGTGCGGTGGCGTAGCTTATCTTTATATCGTCATCAATAAGCCTGTTCATCAGCGCCTCTGTCATTCGTCCGATTTGCGCCTTATGGTCAAGAAGCGTCCCGTCAAGGTCGGTAAGATACAGTTTCATTTGATTTCTCCGATTACAATTTATTTATATTTATATATCTCAGTATGGGGTTTGGGGCGTAGCCCCAATGCGGGTTGTCAGTCGTCGGTGTCGCTGCGTCGTGCAGCGACTGTGTGCGACTGACATCAAGCGTCCTTGCTTAGTGAGGGCGGCAGCCCCACACTCAGCACCGGCATGGATGCCGGGCGTGTATGCCCAAGGGCTTTGCAAGGACGCAAAGCCAACCAAGCATACAAAGCCTTTCACGGGGAAAGGGGGCAGTTCGGCATGGATGCCGAAATAAGGACACACCAAGCTTTGCAAGAGGCAAAGCCATCAGAGTGTCCTAAAGGGGATAGAGATAATAAATCAGAAGTTTATTTCAAAAACAGATTTTTTCAGCAAACTGAATTTATATATCTCGGTCTGTCGAAAAAACAATATATTTTTGAAATGGGGTTTGGGGCGCAGCCCCAAGGTGGGTCGCAGGGACGCCAGTCCCCGTATCCACCCCCTTTCTGGGGAAAGGGGGCAGTTCGGCATGGATGCCGAAATTAGGACACACCAAGCTTTGCACGAGGCAAAGCCATCAGAGTGTCCTAAAGGGGATAGAGATAATAAATCAGAAGTTTATTTCAAAAACAGATTTTTTCAGCAAACTGAATTTATATATCTATAATAACAGAAAAACTTACACAATTCAACCCTTTTGTGTATATTGCACAAATTACTATTTTAAAAGTCGGGAATAATTCACTTTCTTTTTTTGATAAAAAATTGTCAAACCACTTGATAATGAGAGAAAAATTTTGTATAATAGAGAAGTAGAAATTTAGCGGACGCTTTGCGCCTGCAAAAAATTCACAAAATTTTTAGGAGGAATATTCCAATGTCAGTTAAAGTTGCTATTAACGGTTTCGGCCGTATCGGACGTCTTGCTTTCAGACAGATGTTCGGCGCAGAAGGTTATGAGGTAGTTGCAATCAACGACCTTACAAAGCCCTCAATGCTCGCTCAGCTTTTAAAGTATGATACAGCACAGGGCGGTTACTGTGGTAAGATAGGTGAGAACCTTCACACAGTTACTGCTGATGACGAAGCAGGCACAATCACAGTTGACGGCAAGACACTTAAGATCTATGCTATGGCTAAGGCTAATGAGCTTCCCTGGGGCGAAATCGGTGTTGACGTAGTTCTCGAATGCACAGGTTTCTACTGCTCAAAGGACAAGGCACAGGCTCACCTCGATGCCGGTGCTAAGAAGGTTGTTATTTCTGCTCCCGCAGGTAACGATCTGCCCACAATCGTTTACAGCGTAAACGAAAAGACTCTTACAGCTGATGACAAGATCATCTCTGCTGCATCTTGCACAACAAACTGCCTCGCTCCTATGGCTAAGGCTCTTAACGATTATGCTCCTATCCAGAGCGGTATCATGAGCACAATCCACGCTTACACAGGCGACCAGATGATCCTCGACGGTCCTCACAGAAAGGGCGACCTCAGAAGAGCAAGAGCAGGTGCTGCTAACATCGTTCCTAACTCAACAGGTGCTGCTAAGGCTATCGGCCTTGTTATCCCTGAGCTGAACGGTAAGCTCATCGGTTCTGCACAGAGAGTTCCTGTTCCTACAGGTTCTACAACAATCCTTACAGCTGTTGTTAAGGGTGCAGACGTAACTAAGGAAGGCATCAACGCTGCTATGAAGGCTGCTGCTTCTGAGTCTTTCGGTTACAATGAAGATGCAATCGTTTCTTCTGACGTTATCGGTATGAGATTCGGTTCACTCTTTGATGCTACACAGACAATGGTAGCTAAGATCGCTGATGATCTGTACGAAGTTCAGGTTGTTTCATGGTATGACAACGAGAACTCTTACACATCACAGATGGTAAGAACAATCAAGTACTTTGCTGAAATATAATCGGTAAAAACTGATACATTACGGCTCGTCTTCGGACGAGCCTTTTTGTTGTCCGCTATTTCTGAAAATTAGCTGAAAGCGATTGATTTTTCTTTGCCGTTGTGGTAAAATAGAGGATAGTTTATGTAAGCAAAGGAGTTCATAATGGTTAAAAAAATATTAGCAGGCATTTTATGTGCCGCAACAATGATTACATTATCAGTAGGATGCTCAGACAGTGCCGCTCCCGGTGCGTCAACCGACCCTTCGGCAAAGATAACAGGCAACACGGGTGAGGTAAAGCTCGAAAAGGGCGACAAATATGCCGTAATGACAATAAAAGACTACGGCGATATTACAATTAAGTTATATCCAGATGCCGCACCTAAGGGTACTCAGAATTTCATCGACCTTGCAAACAGCGGATTCTACAACGGAAAAACGTTCCACAGGGTAGTTTCCGACTTCATGGCACAGGGAGGTAAGGATTTCACGGGAAAGACAAACGTTGAGAGCTTCGGCATAGAAACAAACTACAATATGCGCCATTTCTACGGTGCGTTCTGCTACGCCAACGCACTCGGCAATAATTCCACAGAGTTCTACATCGTAAACAACAAGAAATCGCAGGATTACAGCAGCTTCAGCACCTCAAGAATAGACAACAACATTCAGGGCTATGAGGACTACGCAAAGCAGTACGACAAGGATTCTCAGGAATATACCTACTATATGTTCCAGGCAAACTACTACAGAAACTTAAAGCAGTTCATAGAGAATATGGATGACGCTACAAAGGCAAAGTACAAGGAAGTCGGCGGCACTCCCTCTCTTGACGGTAACTACACCGTGTTCGGTCAGACGGTAGACGGATTTGACGTTCTTGACAAGATTTCTGCCGTTGAGGTTGAAACAAACGACGCTATGGGCGGCAAAGAAGTAAGTAAGCCCAAAACGGAAATAATAATCGAAAAAGTCGAGATAAAGGATTACAAATAAAAAAACAGATACCGCCTGCAAACAGGCGGTCAGGTTGTAGAAAAAGTCTGTTTTTTATAAGATAGTGCGAATTCTCTATCCCTAACCCCAAACCCCTTCCCCTTGGGAAGGGGCTATTTTACTGGGGCTACCGCCCCTAGACCCTGTCGGGGGCTACGCCCCTGCGACCCCATTTTCAGAAAACACAAAGGTTTATCGACAGTCTGACCGCCTGCAAACAGGCGGTATTCTTTATAAAAGAAACTATTTGACTGCATAAAAATACAGCCCGTTGATATAATGATCAATGGGCTGTTTTATTTGTATGTTAGTATGTTATCAGAGAAGACCGTTATAATACTCTATCTGCTTATTTATCGTGCCGAGGCTTGCCTCACGCATCTGCGTCCATGTCTGACCCTGATACTGTTCTGAGAACATTTCAAACAGTGTATTACCGAGAATATCCCTGATTATCTGAGTTGTAGTTTCGTCAAGTCCGTAAGGGTTATCAATTACAGCATGTAAGTTGTCGAGATCCTTGAAGCTCATAAGAAAATCGTACATTTCATCGGTGTACTTCTTGTTTCTCATGATACTGCCTTTTGTTGTAGCCCTGAGATCTTCATCAGTAAAGCTAAGACGGCAGCAGTTAATAAATACCGACGCCTGTTTAGCATATTTTGAGCCTGCCGGAACAAGATATCCGAATGTAGACATTGAATAATAATATTCATCAGCTTCCGGATCTCTGGGGAATGGAACGAAGAAATAATCAAGCGTATCATCTTTCTGCATTAATTTTGCATAGTTTGAAATAATCCATTCGCCCATGCCCTGAAATGCCGCTGTGCCTTCCTTGATAGGTGTGATGTCAACATCCATGACACCTTCCTGGAACGATGCAAGACCTTCGTTTTTAAGCGTCTGCATAAAGTTAGCGGCTCTGTCAACATTTGCGTTGCTGAAGTTCTGCACCAGCTTACCGTCATCTCCGACTGAAATAAGCGCCGTACCTGTACTGTTTATAAACGACTGAGCTGTATATGCAGTTGCACCGTATAAGCCTGTTCTGTTGCCGTCAGCATCAGAATCAATGAACTTTCTGATGCAGTCCGTCATTGTATCCCATGTCCATTCACCCTTGTCGTAAAGCTCTTTGGGATCTTCAATGCCAATCTGCTCAAAAACGCCACGGTTATATACAAGGAAGTTTGGTGAAACATTATAAGCCCAGGGGTAGTAATAATTCTTTCCGCCCCACTTGTACTGGTTTATATACTGCTCAACTCCTGCCCACTGAGGTGCTGACATATTCATATATTCTTCAAGCGGTGTGTACATATTTTTTGACATAAGTAAAGGGAAAGTGTCGTCTGAATAGTCAACAAGGTCCGGTGACTCACCGGAAGAAATAGCTGTAGTCAGCTTTTCCTGAATCTGCCCAGAACCGACTAACGTGCATTTTATTGTACAGCCGTAATTCTCCGAGAAATATTTGTATGCCGGCTTAACATCGCCTGCGGTTGTTATATCATAACCACCGAGATATTCAAGTTCTGCCGGTTCTACTTCTTCACCTGCGTCAATACTTATATCGCCAACGCTGACCGGATTTTCAATCTCGTCATCAATCGTTGTTTCGGTATCGGAAGATGTCGATGTACTGTCTGTAGTGCCGTTTGAGCAGGCAGCCATTGAAACCACAGTTGCACCTGCAATTATGCCTGCCATTATTCGTTTTAAATTTACCATAAAAAATACCTCCAATTAATTTTTTATTGGTTTAACTTAATTTATACTATACCACCATAGCAGAAAAACTGCAATGTATTTTTCTGCTTAAAACAGTTGCATTTTGTGCAAAGTGCGTTCAATATTAATCATATTATAAAACAAACGCCGAGAAACTCAGGTGAATTTGTATAATAAATAATACGGAACTCATTTAAAACAAGCTCCGTATCAAAGTTATTATTTTCTTTCACGCATCAGAAATTGATATTGTTTACATCCGAATTTGCAAGCTGTATCTCCTTCTTGGGAATACGCTTGAGAGGAGAATAAACAAACTTCTTGCAGGAATCGTAAGATTTTACAACTCCGAACTTCGAGCACTGTATCTTATCATCACCCATAGCGGTGCCAAGCTCACAGTACTTGCAGGAAGGCTTGATATTATTGCCGAACAGTTTCTTTTTCATATAAACACCACCTAACGAAATTTCACTGCATATTATTGCCGTTATATCTAAAGCAATTATATCACATCATAAAAAATAAATCCAGTACTTTTTTAAAAATTTTTTATATTTTTTTCATTTTTTCCGTACATTTCAGTAAAATGAACGTCATTGCCGCTATGCACATAAGCAGTAATGGGTCTGTCAGCAGCGTATCTGTGGCATAAGCGAACACATCGGCGGCAGGCTCATATCCCGTTATCTGCAGTATAAGACAGCACACACCGGCGCTCACAGCCGATATCAATATTCGTGAAAATATAAAATACAGCTTATTAACCGTAAAATCCGCAAGAGAGAATATCTGATATATTACACAGAAACCTCCGAATGAAATAAGCGCAGAGGTTATCGGCAAAGAGAAAATAACGCCGTCTGTCTTTATATTCGTTATTTCGGTCACTGCCTTAAGAAAGGCGGGTATCTCCATATTAAAGACAGCTTGCAGCAAATACCCTGCAAGCTCCGTTACGCAGTTGAACAGCAATATCGGCAGAATGATATTCAGCATTGCTCTTGCCGCTGAAATAAGAGAAGCCGATATGTCGGACGAAGAAAAGCCGATCTCTGTCCTGTGTAGCTTTGAAGCGGTATTTCTGACATTCATTACAACAGCCGCAAGGAAATTTGCCGTAAGGCAGGATATAAATACAATAATCCCAGCGGTTACATCGTTATACACGCCTATCCCCACTATACCAGTAACAAAGGCAGGTCCGCTGTTGTAGCAGTAGCATAAATGCTTTGAGTAACTGCGGCTATTGTCGGAGTCGTTACCGTAAAGCTCACTCAGAAGCCTTACACCGACAGGATAACCGCCTATCTGGCTGAGGATAAATACGGCGAAGGTCTTTTTGTCGAGCCTCAGAATGTATCTTGCTATGTACCACAAAGGCGTTGCCGTGACTTCGCCGATATTGGTTTTTATAATAAGCGTGGCAAAAGCCATAAAGCAGAATAACGACGGTATAAGGCTGTCAAGGCAGGTGTTGATACACCTTCGTACCGTGTCGGATGTTCCTCTGCTGTCAGCGGTCAGAAGTACGCATATGATTACCGATAAAATACAGATTGTCGCTTGTCTGATACGTTTTGCTATAATTATCCCTCACTTCTTTTTTGCTTGTACCTGCATATAAATTATATGAAAGGAGAACGGAAAAATGAACGTCGATAAGTTAGCAATGAGATATGAACAGCTTAAAAACAAAACACGCAAGCATTCGTTTATCACGCTGAAGGACAACAGAAGCGCCGAGCTTGAATGCTGCAGAAAAATACTGAAATTCGAGGATAATATAATAGAACTTGAGATTCCGTGCGGAATAGTGAGGATTATCGGTATCGGGCTGAAATTCAAGACATTCGGTTACGACAGCGTGAAAATATCGGGGAAAATACATTCGGTCGGGTTTGAACAGGCAAATCACGGCGAAGCGGAGGAATTATGAAGAGAAGAAAAGCAAGGGCGACATTCGCCGCATATATCACGATAAAGGGGCTTGGCGGTTTTCAGGAGAAGTTTATAAGCGAGCTTATAACAAACGATATTCAGATATATGAAATATGTCAGGGCAAAGACGGCTTTACGGCTGTCATAAAGCCGTACAGCTATCTTAAAACGGCGAGGATAGCAAGAAAACACGGAATACGACTTAACGTCACCGAAAGGCAAGGCTTTATATTCAGGCTTTTGCCGCTAAGAAAAAGATGGGGGCTTGTTACCGGCGCATTGTGCTGTTGCGCTGTAATAGTCCTGCTGTCGCAATTTGTATGGAGGATAGACATTATCGGAAACAGCGAGGTCACAGACACACAGATATGTGCCGTGATGGAGAAAAACGGCCTTATGCCCGGCTGCAGCAGGAAGTCTTTTGACGAATGGGTATGCGAGCAATCCGCAATGGCTGAAATCGGCAGGCTGTCATGGGTGGCGGTCGAGCGGCAGGGAAGCAGGGTGTCTGTAAAGGTTGCTGAAACAAACGACCCTGAGCCTGCGGAAATTCCGATAGAAACACCTTGCAACGTAATAAGCGACTTTGACGGTCAGCTTATCTATACGGAAATATATAAGGGCAAGCTGCAGACCACTGTCGGAAGCGGAATAGTAAAGGGTCAGCTTATCATAAGCGGTACTGTCAACGATAACGGAGGACATATCGTATATGTTCACGCAGACGGACTGCTAAAAGCCGAGTGCGAGCAGACGGAAGAATTCTTTCTCCCCTTCGAGCAGACACGAAGCGTGAAAACGGACGAGAAATATTATTCAACGTATCTTATGTTCGGCTCTTTCGCTTTGCCGCTTCCGTGGGAGCATTATGAGGCAGAGAATATGGACGGCTTTACCTACAGCGAGGATACATATAATGTAAGCATTCTCGGTGCAGACACGCCGTACAGATATAAAAGGGGAGTTTACACAAGGCTGTCGGAGAAAACCGTCAGATATACCGCCCGTGATATAATGACACAGCTTGAAAAGCAGAAAAAGGACTATGAAGAGAATTTCCTTTCGCAGTGCAGGATACTTTCGGATGAAAGAGAGGTCTGTACGGAAGAAAACGGTATCAGAATGACAGTGAAATATAAGCTGGAGCGTAATATCGGCGTAAAACAACCGATTACTGTTTTATATTGATTTAGCGTAAAATTGTATTGAAAAAAAGCCCGGAATGTGGTATACTATCATAGAATAGAGCATAAAACAGATGAATTTCAGAATTTGAAAGGAATATATCACGATAAATGACAGAAAAAGCTGTTAGCATTCAGGATATGAGCCGGATTCACCTTATTTTCGGTGACTTTGACAACAATATCAACATTATTCAGAAGGAATATAAGGTTTCGATATTCACCCGTGACGATGAGATACGCATAAAAGGCGATGAAAACGCTGTGGATAACGCAGAGCAGGTAATAAAAACGCTGATTTCAACCGTTGAAAAAGGTGAAACTCCGACCGAGCAGAGCGTAAGATACGCTATTTCTATGACAAACGAGGGAAAGGGCGAGGAGGTACAGACGCTTACTGCGGACTGTGTCTGCGTCAGCCATACAGGAAAGCCGATAAAGGCGAAAACGGTCGGTCAGTCGAAATATGTAAACAGCATAAAGAAAAACACCATAGTGTTCGGAGTAGGTCCTGCCGGTACGGGTAAGACATATCTTGCCGTAGCGCTTGCGGTAAGGGCGTTCAAGGCACACGAGGTGCAACGTATAATTCTTACACGTCCTGCCGTGGAGGCGGGCGAGAAGCTCGGATTTCTGCCGGGCGACCTTCAGAACAAGGTCGATCCTTATCTGCGTCCGCTGTATGACGCACTTTTCGACATGATGGGATCTGAAGCGTTTCAGCGTAATATGGAACGAGGCTGTATAGAAGTCGCTCCGCTTGCGTATATGCGAGGCAGAACGCTTGACGACAGCTTTATAATACTGGACGAGGCGCAGAACACAACTCCCGAACAGATGAAGATGTTTCTGACCCGACTCGGCTTTAACAGCAAGATGGTCATAACGGGCGATATTACCCAGATTGACCTGCCCGATTCAAAACGTTCGGGACTTGTCGAGGCGACAAAGATATTGAAGAATATCGAAGGCATCGCCATCAACCGTTTTACAGAAAAGGACGTTGTGCGTCACAGGCTGGTACAGGATATAGTAAGAGCCTATGAGCAGTACAATGAAAGAAAGAAAAGCTGACCGCTTTTAAATGAGGAAAGTAAAAATGTCTGAGAAGAAAACACCAAAAATATATATGTCCTTCAGAAACAACCAGAAAGCAATAGAAGTACCTAACGGTCTTCGCACTGTTATAAGAAAGTGCATAGCAGAAACGCTGAGAGTTACCGATTTTGTCGGTGACGCAGACGTATCGGTAACGCTTGTTGACAACGAGCGGATTAAACGCATCAATAAGGAGTTCCGTGACAAGAACAAGGTCACCGATGTAATATCGTTTCCGCTCGGAGCGTATGACGAGTATGACGTAAATCCCGAAAACGGTGCTTATATGCTCGGGGATATTGTAATTTCAATGGAGAAGGCACACGCACAGGCGATAGAATACGGCCATTCTCTTGTAAGGGAGGTCGGCTTTTTAGCCACGCATTCAACGCTTCATCTTCTCGGATACGATCACGAGGACGATCCCGACGGAGAAAAGGTGATGCTTGAGCTGCAGGACCTTGTGCTGAACAACCTTAAGATCACACGGGAATAAAAAGAGGTCAAAGTGTTTAAAAGACTTGGAAACAGCTTTAAATATGCGGCTCACGGCATCGTTTTTTGCGTAAGACATGAGATGAATATGCGTATACACATTGTTGCGACAATGTGTGTGCTGTATCTGTCGCAATTCTATAATTTCACAAAGGAACAGTTCATATTGCTGATAATAACCTGCGTGACGGTTATTTCCGCCGAAATGATGAATACAGCTATAGAGGTAGTCATAGACAAGGTTTCACCGGGCTACTCGGCGCTTGCAAAGGTCGGAAAAGACGTTGCCGCAGGCGCAGTATTCGTAACGGCTGTTGCGGCCGTGATAATCGGCGTAATACTGTTCTGGGATATTGAAAAATTTAAGATTATATTTGAGTTTTTTACGGGTGACATATGGAATCTGGCAATGCTGACAGCGTTTGCCTGCCTTTCGTATCTGTTTATAGCGAAAGGAAAGAAAAGAAATATCAAAGGAAAGATGAAAAATGAATAATCCGAAATCGGTATTTGTGGCTATTGCAGGCAGACCGAACGCCGGCAAATCCACACTTACAAACTATCTCGTAGGCGAAAAGATAGCCATTGTCAGCGACAAACCGCAGACAACAAGAACAAGAATAAACGGCGTACTTACAAAAGGCGAAACGCAGTATGTGTTCATAGATACGCCCGGTATGCATAAAGCAAAGAACAAGCTGTCGGATCAGATGCTCAAATCCATAAGAGAGAGCGTGACCGATGTTGACGTGATACTTATGATGGCAGATGCTACCAAGAAAATTTCTCCGATAGAGCATAATCTTATCGACAGCTTCAAGGACAGAAAGACAGATGTCGTTCTGCTTATAAACAAGGTCGATTTAGTAAAGGACAAGTCCGATCTTCTTTCTCTTATAAAGGAATACAGCGAGCTTTACGATTTCAAGGAGATAATTCCGATAAGCGTAAGGCAGAGGATAGGTGTTGAAGAAATAATGCCTGTAATCGACAGATATGTAAAGCTGTCGCCGCATTATTTTGACGATGAGCTTCCGACCGACCAGGCGGAAAAGGTATGGCTTGCGGAAATTGTCCGTGAAAAGATACTCAGAAATATGAACGAGGAGATTCCGCACGGAACAGCCGTTTATGTCGAAACGATGGAGGTAAGGCAGAAGCCCAACGGCAAGGAGATTGTCGATATAGGCATAGTCATCGTCTGCGAAAAAGCGTCGCATAAGGGCATGATTATCGGAAAGCAGGGCTCAATGCTTAAAAAGATAGGCTCTGAGGCAAGAGAAGATATGCAGGACTATTTCGGCTGTAAGGTCAATATGCAGATATGGGTAAAGGTAAAAGAGGACTGGAGAAACAGAGAGTCTGATATTGCCGACTTCGGACTTAAGGCCGACTGATATATAATCAAAAGGAGTAGCTGTTCAATGCTTATTACGCTGAAAGGGCTTGTTATCGGGCAGCGCATTATAGGCGAGAACAGCTGTTTTCTTGACCTGTTCACTGACAAGCTCGGAATGATAGAGGTTATGGCGCACGGCGCAAAGAAGATAGGCGGAAAGAATTCTGGTGCCGCATCGCTTTTCAGCTATGCAACGTTCTGCGTCAGCCGCAGCAGTAAAGGATATACGCTTAACAGTGCAGAGCCTATATGCAGTTTCTATAATATATCTGCGGACATTGAGGCACTGTCGCTTGCGGCATATTTTGCCGATATAATAAAATACTGCGCCACATCCGAGGAGGAGCATGAAGATCTGCTGAGATTTACCTGCATGACATATTTTCAGCTTGAAAAGCAGAAGCTGCCGCTTCGTTTCATAAAAGCGATATTTGAGTTCAGGTTTCTCTCAAGGATAGGATTTATGCCCGATCTCAGAGCCTGTAGGGAATGTATAGCCTACAAGAGCGAAACAATGATGTTTTTACCCGTTGAGGGTATCATCTATTGTTCGGATTGTTTTGAAGAACACAGCGAGCTTGTAGAAAAGAATGTATTCGCTCTTAACCCCACGCTTTTACATACGCTGAGATATGTCGCATATTCCGAAACCGACAAAATGTACCGTTTCAGAATCTCAAAGGAAAACGAAAAGTTGTTTTCCGCAATTGCGGAATTCTACCTTCTGGCACAGCTTAACAGATCGTTTCCCACGCTTGATTATTATAAAAATATCGCAATCGAAACATAGATATAAAGGACATAAATATGAAAAAAGACTATAAAAAGCTGGAGCTGGACAAGATCCTTGACCTGCTCTCGCAAAATGCATACTGTGATGTATGCAGGGAACGCATAAAAAAGATAAAACCGTCATTCGATATAGACACGGTAAGAACGGAAATAGCAAAGACGGATGACGCATTCACGCTGTCGTCAAAATTCGGTACGCCGAAATTCTATAACATAAAGGATATATGCTTTGGCGCAAAAAGGGCACAGCAAGGCTCATCACTGTCGCTGAGGGAGCTTATGGATATAGGAATGTTCCTGCGTGAAGTATCCGGTCTTGACGAATGGTATTCACAGTGCAGCGGCATTCAGACCTCGCTTACCGAATATTTCGAGCAGCTCAGCGTAAACAAGCACCTTGAAAATATGATAACAAACGCTATCATATCAGAAGAAGAACTTGCTGACAGTGCAAGCCCTCAGCTTGCGGCGATACGCCGTTCGATACAGCGTAAAAGTCTTGCCGTAAGAGAAAGGCTTGATAAGCTGATAAAGAGTCAGTCAACTCAGAAATATCTTCAGGAAAGCCTTGTCACAATGCGTGACGGAAGATTTGTCGTACCCGTAAAAACCGAATACAAGAGCGAGATAAGCGGTCTTGTACACGATACATCCGCAACGGGAGCAACTCTGTTCATTGAGCCTATGGCGGTAGTCGAAGCCAACAACGAGATTAGGGTACTTCAGATAGAGGAGCAAAAGGAAATCGAGCGTATCATAAAGGAAATGTCGGAGCTTGTCGGCAGCTTTGCCGAGCCGATGATAAACGATTATGAGATAGTGCTGACGCTCGAAATTTATTTTGCCAAAGCAAATCTCGGTGCAAAGATGAAAGCAGTGACCCCTGTTATAACCGACAAGCCTTGCTTCAATCTGATAAGGGCAAGACACCCGCTTATCGACAAGGACAAGGTCGTGCCTATCTCGCTTGAACTTGGAAACGATTATTCATCGCTTATCGTAACCGGTCCGAACACCGGCGGTAAGACGGTTTCTCTCAAAACCGCAGGCTTGCTTGTGCTTATGGCAATGTGCGGTATGATGATACCTGCAAGCGAAAACAGCGTTATCGGTATGTTTGATGAGCTGTATGTGGATATAGGCGATGAGCAGAGCATCGAACAGAGCCTGTCTACATTCTCGTCACATATGACGAATATCGCAAGGATTCTCCGTACAGCCGATGAGAAGTCGCTTATTATGCTCGATGAGCTTTGTTCGGGTACAGACCCCGTTGAAGGCTCAGCGCTTGCGGTATCTATCCTTGATGAATTCAGAAAACGTGACTGCAAGGTGATAGCTACTACTCATTACCAGGAAGTCAAGATGTACGCAATAAAGACGGACAACGTAGAAAATGCGTCCTGCGAGTTTGATATAAAGACCTTAAGACCGACATACAGAGTAATTGTAGGTATGCCGGGTAAATCAAACGCCTTTGCCATATCCTCAAAACTCGGCATAAGCAGTGATATAATCGATAACGCAAAGGAGCTTGTCAGCACAGAGGACAAGCGTTTTGAAGAAGTTGTTCAATCTCTCGAAAAGACAAGGCAGGAGCTTGAAAAGCTGAAAAGCTCTGCGGCGGCAGAACAGAAAAAATCAAAGGAAATCACAGAACAACTCAAAGCCGAGCGTGATCAGCTTGAAAAGGACAAGGAAAAAGAGCTTCAGGACGTCAGAAGCAAGGCGGCAAGCATAATCGAAGAAGTGCGTTTTCAGGGCGACCTTATGCTTGAAGAACTTGAAAGGCTCAGAAAGCAGAAGGAAAGTGCCGATTTTGCACAGAAGGTCAAGGGTGCCCGTTCACATATCAGCTCATCTGTGAACGCAATGTATGATACCGCAAACCCGATAATGCAGAAAAAGATAGATCATTATGTTCTGCCAAGACCGCTCAAGGTCGGTGATACGGTACGTCTTGCGGATCTCAATAAAGAGGGAACGCTGTTAAGACTGCCAGATTCAAAGAATATGTGCTTTGTTCAGGTCGGGGCTATGAAAACAAAGACCAAGCTTGAAAATCTTCGTCTTGTGGAAGAAAAGAAAGAGAGCAAGAAACAGCCGACACCCTCAAAGGTCGGAAAGAAGCTGGTAAGTAACTTCTCACGCAAGAGCGGAATGGAACTTGATATAAGAGGTATGCTCGGTGATGACGGCGTAATGGAGGTAGACCGCTTTATAGACAGCTGTCTTCTCAGCGGAATTTCCGTCATCACTATAATTCACGGAAAGGGAACAGGTGCGCTCCGCTCGGCAGTACAGCAGTACCTGCGTAAGAATCCACACGTCAAATCGTTCCGTGACGGTGCATACGGCGAGGGCGAAGCAGGAGTTACGGTAGCAGAGCTTGAATAATTATTATCGGAGGCAGTTATGATAAAGTCAGCCGTATTTGACATAGGCGGCACGCTTATGGAATATAAGGGTATGCCGTGTGTATGGGTCGATTATTACGAAAACGGTTTTTTGCACGTTTGCGAAAAGCTGTTGCCGCAGCTTACCGAAAAGAATATAGCGGACGGGATGGAAATACTGCGTGGCTACAATCCATCGATAAAATTCCGTGAGGCTGATTATTCTTACGAAAGGATATTCGGTGAGATAGTCAGAAAATGGGGTGTGGATATTCCGCCTGATAAAATCGCTTATTGCTTTTTCGAGGCTTTTCCGCTTAAGGCGTACACATATCCCGAAACCGTACCTGTACTGCAAAAACTGCGTGACAGAGGCATAAAGATTGCCACACTTACCGATGTTGCAACGGGAATGCCCGACGAACTGCACAAAAGCTATTTCCCTGAGCTTATGCCGTTTTTCGATTTGTACGTTTCGTCAACCTCGTGCAGATACCGTAAGCCGAACATAAAGGGGCTTTGCGATATTGCCGTTTATTTTGGCATAAAACCCGATGAAATGATATTCATCGGTGATGAAAGAAAAGACGTGCTGGTAGCAAACGACTTCGGCTGTACCTCCGTGTATATCGACAGATATAATAACAACCGTGATTTCGGTCAGAAATTTACTGTAAAGGATCTGAACGGATTTTATGATATTGTTACAAAGCTATAAAAATTGCCCGGTCATTGACCGGGCACTGTTTTTATCTTCAGTTATTCTGATTGTCGTGAAATTACATATCTTCGAACGGCTTTTTATTGCTGTCCCACGGCTTACGGTCATCGTCGCCGTCCTCATTATCTTCTTTGTTATTGTTTTTATTATCCTTGTTGCTTGAGCCGTTGCCTGTTGATTCCGCAAGGACTACCACATCGCCCTCGTTAAGTCCGCTGAGTATTTCGACATATCCGCCTGCGGTCGTTCCAACTTCAACATAAAGATCGTACTTCTCGTTGCCCTGAAGAACACTGCAATAGGTTTTAGTGCCGTCCTTCTTGATAGCTTTTTCGGGTACGGCAAGTACGTTCACACGTTTTGCGGTTATTGCGTGAATAGTAGCCCAGCCGGCATCGACAGCGGTGATACCGTTGTTGTCGTTTATCAGCTTCTTCAAGCTGTCATCGGACAGGGTAACGGCACAGTATGTTGTAGCGTCATTGCTTGCATCCGAGGGGGCTGTGTCGGGAGCGGCGGTAACCGTTCCTTTATAATCAACATCGTTTATAACAAGGTCAACATCCATACCGAAACGCAGATTCTTTCCTGCGCCCTGAGAATTATACACGAATATTGATTCAAGCACGGCAACACGGCAGAGCAGTGTACCGGATTTGACATCTGAGCCGACAGCGGAATAACAGCACTCGGCAATTACACCGTCATACGGAGCGGTCACCACTGCGGCGGCACGCTGTTTCTTGAGCTTATCAAGCTCAATCTGCGCATAGCCCTTATCAACGCCGTCCGCCATCGCCGCAACCTTCATTTCCTTATCGTTTATCTGAAAGTCAAGGTCGGTAGTGTCAAGCGCAATGAGAATATCGCCCTTTTTGACCTTCATATTCTTGGATATGTTATTCGTCTTGACTTTTGCGTCTATCGGTGCGTAATACGCTTCCGACTGAGCATAATCAAGGCTTGCGGGTATCTTTGCTTCTTCTTGGATGGTCATATACTGAGCTTTGGCGGTTTCGTACGAAAACTGCACCTGATCGGTTATCGAGGTGACAATCTCCTGCTTTACGGGGTCGCCGCTGCAGCCCGATGAAACTATTGCTATTGCTGCAGCCGAAAATAAAGCCGCTGCTTTAAAAATTCTGCTTGAAACAGACATATGGGGAATCCTTTCGATTACATACGAGAAATTATCTCTAAGCACATTCTTCCGTTATGATAGGGGCATTTCCACGGATCTACGACCGGTTTGAAATCTGCGGGCTGATCGTTATCGTCAAGCTGTGAATGCCATTCGCCGCCGGGACGCTTGTCTATCATCTTATCCTTGATATAGTTCCAGAGAGTGCGTGAAATCTCAAGGTATCTTGCGTCACCGTATCTCTGATAAGCGTTGCAGAAGCCAACTACGCCCTCTGCCTGTACCCACCAGATATGCCATGTGTTCACAACACCGTGTTCAACCTCGTTATTGAGCCTGCCGTTTGATAAAGCTCTGTCGGCAATGTTCTTGACAATTACCTTGTTCATCTCGGCGCATCTCTTTGAAAGATGCTCGTCACCGATAACATCGCAGGCTCTGTCGATAAGCCATGTAGCTTCAATATCGTGACCGTATGAGTAAATATCGCCTATCTCGTTAAGATTTTTATCGAAGAATACGAACAGCTTTCCGCCGTTCTTATCGTAAATCTTATCAAGCGTAATCTCAAGAGTAAAACGCAGAGCCTTAAGCACACGCTTGTCACCGCTTACTCTGTAAAGCTCAGTATAAGCCTCCATAACGTGCAGGGTAGTGTTCATTGTTTTGTCAGCCATAAGACCGTTTTCGGAAAGTGCGTCATTCGGGATAATGTTCCAGTCCTTTGAGAATGCCTCAAGATATGCGACATCGTCACGGCACTTTTCCTCAACCGTAGCGAACACATCAAGAGCAAGCTCCAAAGCGGCTTTATCCTTAGATGCGTCATAGTAGCTTGACATAGCGTAGATGAAAAATGCCTGGCAATATGTGTGCTTCATACTGTCGTTTACCGTGCCGTCTGCATTCATCATCCAGTATACACCGCCGTTTTCCTTGTCAACACAGTATTTCGAAAGGAATTCATAAGCGTGCTTAGCTTTTTTAAGGCAGTTCTGATCCTTTAACACAAGATAGCAATTTGAGTAGAACCAGAGTATTCTTGAGTGAAGTATTACGCCCTTGGGAGCGTTTTTATCAAGAGTAAGGTCGTTTCCTACATAGCCGTAGAAACCGCCGTTATCAGTATCTTCAAGGCTGTTCCAGAAAGGGATTATGTGTTCTGTAAGTTCCTTTTTGCATTCACGAGCAAGCATTGTTTTTCTCCTTTGATCAGTCAAAAATTTTGTTCATAACAAGTCCTGTTGTGAGCTTGGGGTAGAAATATGTTGATTTCTGAGGCATCTTTTCGCCTGCAAGCGCAACATCTCTTATCTCGGAAACTCTGGTGGGATTAAGTATAAATGAACAATCGGCACTGCCGTTGTCTACAGCTTCAATTGCCTCGTCAAGAACTCTTGTGTATGTAAGGTTCTTCTGATTTGCCATATTTTCTTTATCTATGCCGAAAATTCTCTCAAGCACAAGCGTATGAAGTACGCTGACATCAAGCTCACGCAGTGCCTTGCTTGCAGTCGGCATTAGCTTTTCCATAAGGGAGGTATCCTTTAACGTCATAAGCGTATACTTGCCGTCACAGTAGAGAACGAATGCCTTCTTGCCGTCCTTGTAAGCCTTGTCGAGCTTTGCGGTGCTGTCGGTGCGTGAAAGGTCGGTTTCTATGTCGAAATAATCCTTCGACTTTTCAATAACTGCGTTTACATCAAAGTTTTCAAGATCCCTTACGATTCTGTGAGTAGGGAATACTACAAGTCCGCTGTTTTCCATATTAACAAGCATCATCGTAACATATTCGGAAGTGCCGACATCCTGCTTGTTTTCTGCAACGAATTTCTTGTAACGGAGCGCCGTTTCATAACGGTGGTGACCGTCGGCAATATATAACTTCTTGTCAGCCATTTTTGATGCAAGGTCTGCGATAAATGCTTCATCGCTTACGCACCACAGCTTGTGGGTAACTCCGTCGGGATCGGTAAACTGCTTGTCGGGAACGCCCTTGCTTGCATTATCTATAAGCGTGAATACCTTGTTGTCATCGTCCATATATAACGAGTATATCTGGCTGAAATTACATCCGGTAGCACACATAAGGTTGAACCTGTCCTCTTTGGCCTTTGAGAGCGTTTCCTCGTGGGGAAGAATTATTCCCTTTGAGAACTCCTCCAGCTTTACAAGCGAAACATATCCCTTTACACTGTAGCTTGAACCGAGTGCGTCAAACACCATCTCATAGATATATATTGAAGGCTTTTCGTCACACTTCAGAATTTCCTCGTCAAGCCATTCGTTAAGATACGCTCTTGCCTTACCGTATGCCTCATCGGTATCCTCAGCCGTTTTCGGCAGCTCAAGCCTTATGATATTGTGGGGGTTTTCAGCCAAATACTGCTTTTTCTGTTCGGGGCTGATAATATCGTAGGGAGGACAGCACACCTTGCCTGTGCTTCCTGCCTTGTCGGTAAATCTCAGTCCTCTGAATGCTTTGATCTCAGCCATTTTGAGTTCCTTTCATTGTAAGCAATGATAATTTATGCCGTTTGGTTAATTAAAGCGTTCAGCTTGCGTCCGTTTTATGAACACAAGCTGAAACAGCACTGTTACCGGTAATTATTCGTCCTTACCGCAACATTTCTTATACTTTTTACCGCTTCCGCAGGGGCAGGGATCGTTTCTGCCGACCTTTTCCGAAGCGGATTTCTTTACGGTCGTGTGAGAACCTGCGTTTTCAGCGTCAGGCTTCATTACCTGTTCACGCTCAAGCGGTTCTTCTATCCTTACCTTGACGGTAAGGACAAGTCTTGCAGTATCCTCACGGATAGCGGCAATCATCTCGTCGAACATTGCGAAGCCTTCAATACGGTATTCGACAACGGGATCTCTTTGTGCGTAGCTTCTGAGATAGATGCCTCGCTTAAGCTCCTCCATTGCGTCGATATGATCCATCCACTTGGTATCAACGACCTTCAGCAGACAGATACGCTCAATCTCACGCATATTTTCAGTGCCGAACATTTCTTCACGCTCGGCATAAAGAGCGTCCGCTCTTTCCTGCAGGAGCTTTACAATATCCTTGCGGTCAATGGTATTGAGATCGTCCGTAGTATAGTTGAAGTCATCTTCCTTTGTAAGCATATTTGCAAAATGCTCACGCAGACCGATAAGATTCCAGTTTTCAGGATAATCATCGGAGCAGTATGTCTTGACATTCTCCTCGATGGTTTCTTTTATCATATTCTTTACATAGTCGCTGACATCTTCACCGTCAAGCACCTTGGCGCGCTGTGAATAAATCGTCATACGCTGCTGTGACATTACATCGTCAAAGTCAAGTACGTTCTTACGGATAGAGAAGTTTCTGCCCTCGACCTTACGCTGTGAGGACTCGATAGTCTTTGTGAGGAATGCGTTTTCGATTGGTACATCGTCCTCGATACCGAGCGTCTGCATTACGCTCTGTACTCTTTCGCCGCCGAACTTACGCATAAGATCGTCCTCAAGCGAAATGAAGAAGCGGCTTTCGCCGGGGTCACCCTGACGGCCTGCACGACCTCTGAGCTGATTATCGATACGGCGTGATTCGTGACGCTCCGTACCCAGTATGAACAGACCGCCTGCCTGTCTTACTTCCTCAGCCTCGTCCTTTATTGCGGCCTTATATTCCGCATTGTACTTGATATACGTTTCTCTTGCGTTGAGAATATCTTCGTTATCTGTTTCGGCAAAGCCGGTAGCCTCGTTTATAAGAGCCTCGTCCATGCCTTCTTTTCTCATTCTTGCCTTTGCGAGATACTCTGCGTTACCGCCGAGCATAATATCCGTACCACGACCTGCCATGTTGGTTGCGATAGTAACCGCACCCTTCTTACCTGCCTGTGCAACGATTTCAGCTTCACGCTCGTGGTTCTTTGCGTTCAGCACCTCGTGCTTTATGCCTTTCTTCTTTAGCATAGAGGAAAGAAGTTCTGATTTCTCAATCGTGATAGTGCCGACCAGTACAGGCTGACCCTTTGCGTGGCACTCTTCAATCTGACGGATAACGGCTTTATACTTGCCTTCTTCGTTCTTATATACCTGATCCTCGTGGTCGATTCTTGCAATGGGCTTGTTGGTAGGTATCTCTATAACGTCAAGGGCATAAATCTGTCTGAATTCGGCTTCTTCCGTCATAGCCGTACCTGTCATACCTGACAGCTTATCGTACAGTCTGAAGAAGTTCTGGAATGTAATAGTAGCGAGCGTCTTGCTCTCGTTCTTAACCTTTACGCCTTCCTTTGCCTCGATAGCCTGGTGTAAGCCCTCGTTGAATCTACGTCCGAACATAAGACGTCCGGTAAATTCATCAACGATTACTATTTCGCCGTCCTTTACAACATAGTCAACGTCACGCTTCATTACGCCTACCGCCTTGATAGCCTGGTTGACATGGTGTAAAAGCGTCATATTTTCGGCATCCATAAGGTTTTCTACGCCGAAATATGCTTCCGCTTTTTTAACGCCACGCTGGGTAAGTGTAGCGTTCTTTGCCTTTTCGTCTATGATGTAGTCGCCGTCAAACTGATCCTGATCTTCCTTGCTGTCAAGGTCGATTACTGTGAACGGCTTTAACTGTAACGCAAGTCTGTTTGCCTTCTGATAAAGGTCGGTCGACTTATCTCCGGGTCCTGAAATGATAAGAGGAGTTCTCGCCTCATCAATAAGTATCGAGTCGACCTCATCGACAATAGCAAAGTTGAATTCACGCTGTACCTTGTCCTGCTTGTGAATACACATATTGTCACGCAGATAGTCAAAGCCGAATTCGTTGTTTGTACCGTATGTTACATCGCAGTTATACGACTTTCTTCTTTCATCGTTTTTCATATCGTGAAGTATAAGTCCTACGGTAAGACCTAAGAACCTGTGTACACGGCCTATCATTTCACCGTCACGCTTTGCAAGGTAGTCGTTTACCGTTACAACGTGTACGCCCTTGCCGCTGAGTGCAACAAGATAAGAGGGAAGTGCGGCAACGAAGGTCTTACCTTCACCTGTTCTCATCTCTGCAATACGTCCCTGGAAAAGAATAATACCGCCGAGTATCTGTACGGGATAAGGCTTTATGCCGAGAACTCTCCACATAGCCTCACGGCATACGGCGAATGCGTCGGGGAGAATATCATCGAGTGTTTCACCGTTTTCAAGTCTTTCCTTCAGTGCAGGTGTCTGCGCCTTAAGCTCGCTGTCGGTCATCGGAGAATATTTCGATTCAAGCTCAAGAACCTTATCCTTTATCGGAATTATTCTCTTGATTTCTTTTTCGGAATAGTTACCGAATATTTTTGTAAGTAATCCCATGTAAAATGCTTTTTCCTTTCGTTTTTGAGTAAACGGGCTGTATTGCTTAAAATACGGCATACCGCCGGGTCTGTATATCAAGCCAAACGTAAAGCACGTTATCAGCCTATTGTCATATTTTAGTTTACATTCTTTTATATTATACACTCGACAAGGCGGTTTGTCAATATAACTCAGCCGTCAACGTAAAAATTTTACGGAGTATATTTAAATATGTGCAAATTATCATAATTCTATTGACTGTATGGGGAAAATGTGATAAAATGTAAATAAGAATTTAAATCTTTTTCAGACTGTCGAAAAACCTCTATCGTTGATAAAAATGGGGTCGAAGGGGCGTAGCCCCCGACAGGGACTAGGGGCGGTAGCCCCAGTAATATAGCCCCGGCACGGATGCCGGGCGTGTATGCCAAAAGGCTCTATGCAAGGACGCATACAAGTGGTCGAACAAAGTCGGTGCAGGACGCACCGACAACAAACGACCACGATTGCACAGATGCAAAGCCAACCAAGCATACACAGCCTTTCACCGGGGAAAGGGGTTTTGGGATGGGGGTTGATAACAAGCACTTTTTTGAAAAAACATACTTTTTCTACAAACTGAATCTTTTTATCAATGCGAAAGGAAACGTATTATGCTTATAAATATGATGGAACACTACGTTGACGAAAGGCTTTCGGAACTGCTCAAAGATTACAACTGCTGTAAGTGCGAGGTCTGCCTTGAGGATATGAAAGCATTTTCCCTCAACCGCCTTCCTCCGAAATATGTCAGCACAGTAAACGGACAGGTTTTCACACGCATAAAGCAGGAGCTTGAAAGTCAGCCCTCGGTAGATCTTGACGTTGCCGTTATACAGGCTATTCAGCACATCAGTGCAAGCCCCAGACACGACTGATATTTGGCAGAGTGCATAAATAGCATTTAAGGCAACACCGCACAATTAACGGCTATCGCCTTTGCCTCACGCTAAGCTTGCATATTTTCCGCCATCTTGCACAAATTTCGCTTGACAGGCGCCAGCCTGCCGGCACTCGATTTATACAATCTGACGAAAAATCTGACTGCGCAATCGCACGGCAATAATTATGCGGTATTGCCTTAACTTTTAGTGCAAAATGCGGATAAAGCCGTACCGATATTGACTTTATCCGCATTCTGCGTTATAATAGATAAAGAAACCGTAAGGTGCGAGATTCGCTTCTTTCACCGAACGGCAAAATATCTACAATTTTATAAACCTGACTGATCTGAAAGATTATTCTGACAGAAAAGCAAGGCGGTTTTTGTTTTACTATTTTTACGATTTTACGTTTTTATGATAGAGCTGTGCCTTGCACGGCTCATTTTTATTTTAAACGGGAAAAAGGTGATTAAATGAATTGTGAGAGCAGAGTAGCGCTTATAGGAATAGTCGTATCCGATCCTTCCTCTGTAACAAGGCTGAACGAATATCTGCACGAGTGCGCTCATTACATTATCGGCAGGATGGGAGTACCTTATGAAAAGGCAGGCGTTTCTATCATCAGCGTTGCCATTGACGCACCGCAGGATGTGATAAATACCTTATCGGGTAAGCTCGGCGCATTGAAGGGCGTTACCTCAAAGACTATCTATCAGAAGCTTCCTGCAGATTGTTCAAAGGAAAAGGAGGCGGACGATTGAGCAAAACCGAAGAACTTAAAGAACTGGTATCAAAGCTGTACAGCACGCACCACCTCGAAAAAGGAGAATATGTATCGCTTATCGAAAACAGGGACGCAGTGCGTGATTATCTCTTTGAGCTGTCGGGCAGTGTCCGTGAAAAATATTACGGAAAGGACGTTTATATCAGAGGTCTGATAGAATTTACCGACTACTGCAAAAACGACTGTTATTATTGCGGAATACGGTGCAGTAACAAGCAGGCAGAGCGCTACAGGCTCAGCAAGGAGCAGATACTTGATTGCTGTAAAACAGGCTATGAGCTTGGCTTCAGAACGTTTGTACTGCAGGGCGGAGAAGATCCTTATTACAGCGATGATATGATATGCGATATTGTCTGTTCGATAAAGCGTGATTTTCCCGATTGCGCTGTAACGCTTTCGATAGGCGAAAAAAGCGAAGAAAGCTACCGCAGATATTTTGAAAGCGGTGCGGACAGATACCTGTTGCGCCACGAAACCGCCGATTACGAGCATTATTCAAAGCTCCATCCGCCCGGTCTTTCGGCAAAGCACAGACAGGATTGTCTTAGAACGCTTAAAAAAATCGGCTATCAGACAGGGGCAGGCTTTATGGTAGGCTCTCCTTATCAGACGGCTGAAAATCTTGCCGATGATATGCTGTTTTTGGAAGAACTGAAGCCCGAAATGGTGGGGATAGGCCCTTTTATACCTCACCACGCAACGCCCTTTGCCGATAAGCCGCAGGGTACGGCTGAGCTTACGCTGTTTATGCTGGGTCTTGTGCGGCTTGCACTGCCCGATGTACTGCTTCCTGCGACTACTGCGATAGGAACGATTCATCCGACAGGCAGAGAGCTTGCGCTTAAAGCCGGCGCTAACGTTGTAATGCCGAATCTGTCACCGACAGACGTAAGGAAAAAATATCTGCTGTATGACAACAAAATCTGCACAGGCGACGAATCCGCACAGTGCAGAATGTGCCTGCAAAAACGTGTTGAGGGCGCAGGCTACAGAATAGTCGAATCAAGGGGCGACCACGCCTCTTTTAACGAAAGGAAATAAATATGTATAATTACGATCCCAAATCTCTGAAAGCAGAGGAATTCATCAACCACGAGGAAATCGAAGAAACGCTGAGATATGCCGAAGAAAACAAGCATAACGCCGAGCTTATCGACAGCATTCTTGAAAAAGCAAAGCTCAGAAAAGGGCTTTCGCACAGAGAGGCAGAGGTTCTGCTCGACTGCGACATTCCCGAAAAGAACGAGGAGATATACAAGCTCGCAGAGCAGATCAAGAAGGACTTTTACGGTAACAGAATCGTAATGTTCGCTCCGCTGTATCTTTCAAACTACTGCGTGAACGGTTGCCTTTACTGCCCTTACCACGCAAAGAACAAGCATATCTGCCGTAAAAAGCTGACGCAGGACGAGGTAAGACAGGAGGTTATCGCATTACAGGATATGGGTCACAAAAGACTTGCCATAGAGGCAGGCGAAGACCCCGTGAACAACCCTCTTGAATACATTCTTGAATGTATCAAGACTATTTACTCAATCAAGCACAAGAACGGCGCTATCCGCAGAGTAAACGTAAACATTGCCGCTACGACGGTAGAAGACTACAGAAAGCTGAAAGAGGCGGGCATCGGCACATATATTCTGTTCCAGGAAACCTATCACAAGGAGAGCTATGAGCGCCTGCACCCGACAGGACCCAAGCACAATTACGCTTATCACACAGAGGCTATGGACAGAGCAATGGAGGGCGGAATTGACGATGTAGGCATCGGCGCATTGTTCGGACTTGAGCTTTACAGATATGAATTTGCGGGACTTCTTATGCACGCAGAGCATCTTGAAGCCGTACACGGCGTAGGCCCTCACACTATCTCAGTTCCGAGAGTAAGACGTGCCGATGATATAGATCCCGATGAATTCGATAACGGCATAACGGACGATACATTTGCAAAAATAGTTGCCTGTCTGAGAATTGCCGTTCCCTATACCGGAATGATTGTTTCCACGAGAGAAAGCCAGAAGTCAAGGGAAAGAGTTCTGCATCTTGGTATCTCACAGATAAGCGGAGGCTCAAGAACAAGCGTCGGCGGTTATGCAGAGCCTGAGCCGGAAGAAGAAAACTCGGCACAGTTTGATGTATCGGATAACAGAAGTCTTGACGAGGTAGTAAACTGGCTGATGAGGCTCGGATACATCCCGTCGTTCTGTACAGCCTGCTACCGTGAGGGAAGAACAGGCGACCGCTTCATGAGCCTGTGCAAGGCAGGTCAGATACAGAACTGCTGTCACCCGAATGCCCTTATGACGCTTAAGGAATACCTTGTCGACTATGCATCGGAGGATACAAGAAAAATCGGCGAGGAGCTTATCGCAAGAGAGCTTAAGACCATCCCGAATGAAAAGGTAAGAGCAAAGGCGACCGAGTATATCGACAACATTATTCACGGTCAGAGAGATTTCAGGTTCTAAGAAACCGACTGAGAAAGGAGCAACCGGTGAGCTTAAATTCAACACCGAGCGGAGAACGCATACACATCGGAATTTTCGGCAGACGCAACGCAGGCAAATCCAGCCTTATAAACGCTATAACAGGGCAGGAGCTTGCTGTGGTTTCGGATACTGCGGGAACAACGACCGACCCTGTTTCAAAGGCAATGGAGCTTTTGCCGCTGGGCCCCGTTATGATAACAGATACTCCGGGACTTGACGATGAGGGCGACCTCGGAAGCCTGCGTGTAAGAAAGAGCTATCAGATACTGTTCAAGACAGATATTGCTCTGCTTGTGGTTGACAGCACAAAGGGCATATCCGACTTTGACAAAGCCATACTCGAAAGGCTGAAAAAGCAGAACATACCGTACATTATCGTAATGAACAAGTGCGGTCTGCTTGATACCGTTCCCCCGAAAACCGATGGCACAATCTACACCGACGCACTGAACGGCACAAACATTTACGAGCTGAAAGAACTTATCGGCTCAAGGCTCGATGTAAAAGACGAAAAGATGTGCATCTGCGGAGATCTGCTGAATCCTGGCGATATAGCCGTACTGGTTGTTCCTATAGATAAAGCCGCTCCGAAAGGCAGACTCATACTCCCTCAGCAGCAGACGATAAGAGATGTGCTTGAGGCAGGAGCAATATCCGCTGTCTGTCGTGAAACAGAGCTTACTGCCACCCTTTCAAAATTATCGGAAAAGCCGAAAATCGTTATCACTGACAGCCAGGTATTTTCAAGAGTTTCGCAGGAAGTCCCGGACGATGTGATGCTTACATCATTCTCGATACTTATGGCACGCTATAAGGGCGACCTTGAAACAAATGTACACGGTGTTACAGCGCTTGACAAGCTTGGTGACGGCGACAGGATACTTATCTCGGAGGGATGCACTCACCACAGGCAGTGCGGCGACATCGGCACGATGAAGCTCCCTGCATGGATAAACAAATACACCGGCAAACAGCTTGAATTCGAATTTTCATCGGGAGGCACTTTCCCCGAAGATTTAAGCCGTTATAAGCTGATAGTACACTGCGGCGGATGCACTCTTTCCGAGCGTGAAATGAAGTATCGAATAGCCTGTGCGAAAGACGCAGGCGTTCCGATAACAAATTACGGCATCTGCATTGCCTATATACACGGCATATTGAAACGAAGTGTACAACCTTTTCCGGCTATAAGTGCATTGCTTGACTGAACGCTTGACTTTTTATGTGAAATGCGTTAAAATTCTCTCAGATGTAAAGGAGAATTGATATGGCAAAGGAAAAAGAGAACAAAACCAACGCAATGCGTATACTTGACAAGAATAAAATAAATTACGAGGTCAACACATACGAGTGTGATGAATTCATCGACGGCGTACATATAGCGGATATGCTCGGACAGCCTTATGAAAGCTCATTCAAGACGCTTGTTACGGAAGGAAAGTCCAAGAATTATTATGTATTTGCAATCCCGATAGCACTTGAACTTGATATGAAGAAAGCGGCAAAGGCGGTAGGCGAGAAATCAATAGAAATGGTACACGTCAAGGATATTAACGCAGTTACGGGATATATCCGAGGCGGATGTACCCCGATAGGTATGAAGAAGCAGTACAAGACAGTTTATCACAGCACTATAAAGGACTTTGACAAGGTTATAGTCAGCGGAGGAAAGCTTGGCACACAGATTATCCTTGCTCCCGACGATCTTATAAAGGTCACAAGGGCGGATGTGTGTGATATTATAAAAGACTGATATACAGACTGAAGCACGGAGGCTTTTCTCCGTGCTTTTTTATTTCATTATAAGCCTTACGGCTATGGAGGAAAGTATCCATCCTGCCATATCTCCTATCAGTGCCGCAGGTATAGCGTAACGTGTTTTCTTAACCTTCGCCGCAGAAAAATATACAGCGACAGTGTAGAAGGTGGTTTCCGTTGACCCCATCATTGTTGAAGCTATCCTGCCGATAAAGCTGTCCGGGCTGTTTTCGGAAATTATGCCGTCATAAACAGATAACGCACCGCTCCCGGAAAGCGGACGGATAAATATAAGCGGCGTACATTCGTCCGGGAAGCCGAAAAATGACGTTATCGGGCTTACAAGCTGTACAAGCAGTTCCATTGCACCCGACGCCTTGAACATTCCTATGCAGGTCATAAGGCAGATGAGCGAGGGGAGAATTGCCGATGTTGTTTTAAGACCCTCTGCGGCTCCCTCGACAAACGCATCGAATATATCCGTTTTCTTTATTATACCGGCAACAATCACCGCAAGGATTATCAGCGGTACTATATAATCGCTGTAACCGCTCATTTCACATTCTTCCTTCTTTTATTGCTGATTTTTTCAAAAACAAACACCGACAGCACGGACAGTGTCAGCGATAAGACCGATACGACCCATACGCACGGCAGTATATCGGCAGGGGATTCGCTTGCATAGGATGCACGGAGTGCAATAACGGTAGAAGGGAAAAGCTGAACGCTTGCCGTATTCAGCACAACAAGCATAATCATACTCCTTGTAGCGTTCTTTTTTGCTTTCTGCTCCTCTTTAAGCTCCTGCATCGCCTTTATACCGAGCGGAGTAGAGGCATTTCCGAGTCCAAGCAGATTCGAAATGAAATTAAGGATTATATATTGCATCGCACTGCCTTTCCTGCTTATATCAGGGAAGAGAAGTGACAGCGGTTTCGAAAGCAATCTCGAAAGCCCCGAAACGATGCCGGATTTACCTGCGACATTCATAATACCGCTCCACAGACAGATTGTACCGCATAACGAAATACACAGCGTCACGGCATCCTTGCAGGAGGTGAGCGCCGCAACAGATAAATCGTTCATCGTTCCGTTACAAGCCGAAAAAACAAAAGACAGGGATATAATTACAAAAATTACATAGCTCATGATAACTCCTTTTAAAGTGAAAAGCCGAATATTGCACTACAAAAAGCGTAAAAAAACATCGTTATATGTGCATTGTGCTGAATTTTACAATAATTTTATCATTTCAATTAGAATAATACATTTTGCTTTTTCCGGACAGAAAATTTGAAACTATTTACAAATACGATAATAAAGGGATTTGTAACGATTTAGCAATTTGAATAACGTTCAATTTCTTTTCCTGCTATGAATGGAAGTGAATTACAGCTATATAAAATCCACATTTGACAATTGTAAAAAGATTTGGTAAAATATAATCGAAGCAGGAAGAAATGACGGTTTTCCTGCCCGAAAAGGAAAGATCAAGTAAAAACAACAAGGAGAAAGAATCATGAAATCTACAGGAATTGTAAGAAAAGTTGACGAGCTCGGAAGAATTGTTATTCCGATAGAGCTGAGAAGAACACTCGACATCGGCATCAAGGATTCACTTGAAATCTATGTTGAGGACGACCAGATTATTCTTAAGAAGTATATGCCTGCTTGCTCATTCTGCAACAACGCAAGCGACATCCAGCAGTTCAAGGGCAAGAACATCTGTTCAGAGTGCCTTGCCGAGCTGGTTAAGGATTTCAAGAAGTAATACATACCGAGCCGCTGAGAAGCGGCTCTTAGTCTGTCGAAAAACCTCCTGCTTATCTAAAAATGGGGTCGCAGGGGCGGAGCCCCCGTACAGGTCGTCAGCCATTTATGCCACTGCATCGTGCAGTGGCTTTGTGTGGCTGACTGCAAGCATCCTTGCTTGGTCTAGGGGCGGTAGCCCCAGTAAAATCCCCCTTTCCCGGGGAAAGGGGGCAGGGGGATAGGGATAGTGAGTTAGAAGTTTGTTTCAAATATAAACTTTTTCTACAAACTGCGAGCCGCTGAGAAGCGGCTCTTTTTTTGTCAATTTAATACTTGCATTTACAGGTTAAATGTAGTATAATAAATTCAAAGGCGGTTTCCGCCGGAATAAGAATCAAAGGAGAAAATAAATGTTAGTTTCTGCAAAAGAAATGCTGAACAAGGCTCTTGAGGGCAAGTACGCCGTAGGCCAGTTCAACATAAACAACCTTGAATGGACAAAGGCTATCCTTCTTACAGCACAGGAGTGCAACTCACCTGTTATCTTAGGTGTTTCTGAGGGCGCAGGCAAGTATATGTGCGGTTATAAGACCGTTGTAGGCATGGTAAAGGGCATGATCGAAGAACTGAACATCACAGTTCCTGTAGCTCTGCACCTTGACCACGGTACTTTCGAAGGTGCTAAGGCTTGCATCAACGCAGGTTTCTCTTCTATAATGTTTGACGGTTCTCACTATCCTATCGCTGAGAACATCGAAAAGACAACAGCTCTCGTAAACACTTGCGATATACTCGGTATCTCTCTTGAGGCTGAGGTAGGCTCTATCGGCGGTGAAGAAGACGGCGTTATAGGTATGGGCGAATGCGCTGATCCCAACGAGTGCAAGGCTATCGCTGATCTCGGCGTTACAATGCTCGCTGCAGGTATCGGCAACATTCACGGCAAGTACCCTGCAAACTGGCCCGGTCTTTCATTTGAAACACTGGCAGCAGTTAAGGAGAAGGTTGGCAATATGCCTCTCGTACTGCACGGCGGTACAGGTATCCCTGCAGACATGATCAAGAAGGCTATTTCACTCGGCGTTTCCAAGATCAATGTTAACACAGAGTGCCAGCTTGCATTCCAGGAAGCAACAAGAAAGTACATCGAAGAAGGCAAGGATCTTCAGGGTAAGGGCTTCGATCCCAGAAAGCTCCTCGCACCCGGCTTTGAGGCTATCAAGGCTACAGTTAAGGAAAAGATGGAACTCTTCGGATCAATCAACAAGGCTTAATCGTAGTTTTAAGAAATACGTCCCGTCGCTCAAAGCGACGGGACTTTTTTACATACAGCTTTCGATTCGATTGCCGTATTTCTTTTACTTTTTTGAAAGTTAACTTTCAAAATATTTTTCTTGACAATTTATTTAATTTGTGTTATAATAACATACAGGTGGTACGCTTATTCTTAGTTTATTTGTATTTCTTCATCAGTGCCTTAAATCCGATGGCTTTTACAGGTTCAAGGCTGAATTTGATGTACCCGCCATATATCCGTTGCGCTGTGCTTCTTGCACAGCGCTTTTTTTCGGTCAGCTTCTTTAATTCGTATGATAACTGTATCGAAAGCATACAAATTGGCCTTGCTGAGAATGCTTCAGCCTTTGACCGACCGTTTGAAGCACAGCAGTTTTATAGCTGTAACTCATCCGTAATTGCTATTGCTCGTATTTACGTCAACGTTATCCATCAGCTTTGTATTTCGCAATAAATCTTGAATTGGGCTGGATTTTATAGTATAATAGTCAACGGAGCAGTATAACAGAATTTTACACGCAATTTCGTAAAATTAATATTTTACGAAATTAGAAGCGGTAAAAAACGAAAGGCGCACAAAAATGGCATATAACATAGATTTCAGACAAGCTACATCGGACGCACCGGCTTGCCTTACCGAATACCTGAATTATCTTACGACAATCAAAAACCGTTCACAGCTTACTGCGTTGAACTATTATACCGACTTGCGTATGTTTATGCGTTTTCTCAAGGTCAAGAACAAGCTGGTTGATGCAAATGAGGATTTCTCCGAGATAAAAATCTCAGACCTTGACGATAAATACATAAAGGCTGTGACCCTCACGGACGCTATGGAGTTTCTCAGCTTTACGGTAAGTGAACGTTCCAATCAGGCAAAGGCTCGCTCACGCAAGGCTGTATCTCTGCGGCAGTTCTATAAATTCCTCACAAATAACAAGGCGTGGTTTGCGGCAAGCCCGATGCTGAATCTGGAGCTTCCTTCGCCTAAAAACGCACTGCCTAAGCACCTCACGTTGCAGGAATGCGGTCAGCTTCTGCACGAGGGCTTCAAGGAGTTTTCAAGCTGGATGGATTACCGTGACTATGCGATGATTATAATGTTCCTCAACTGCGGTATGCGTCTGAGCGAGCTTGTCGGAATAAACGTGAATGATTTTGTCGAAAACATAGACCCGTCACAACCGGATGTAAAATATCTTTCCGTGAAGGTTCTGGGCAAAGGCAACAAGGAACGTATCGTCTATCTCAACGAGCAATGCGTCGATGCTGTTACCAAGTACACCGAAGCAAGAAAATCCGTTGCAGACCCTAAGGAAAAAGCTCTGTTTATAAGCAAACGAGGCAACCGCATCACAAACCGCCGTGTTGAACAGATAATCGACGACCGCCTTAAAGCCTGCGGACTTGCCGGTAAAGGAATTTCCGTTCATAAACTGCGTCATACGGCGGCTACGCTTATGTATCAGAACGGTGTTGATGTCCGTGTGCTTAAAGAGGTCCTCGGACACGAAAACCTCAACACCACCCAGATCTATACCCATGTGGTAAATACTCAGCTCCGTGACGCTATAAACTCAAATCCGGTAATGGATATAAAAAACGATCTGCCCGAACCCGATTTAAAGCAGAATGAGGATAAGAATAGCAAGTAATTTCGCTATAACTTAAATTTTACGAAATTAGCACTATAATAATTAAAACGACCGCCGCAGTTTGATTAAAAACTGCGGCGGCATATTTTATTCACCTGTTACTTCTCTGAATAATCCCTTGCATCCAAGCAGAACATCTCTGTAGGTATCGTCAAAGTTCCCCGTGTACCAAGGATCCGCAATGCTTCCGTCTATCCCTGCGTGTGACAACAGCAGACTTACCTTGTTTTCGGGATCGCTTCTGATGATACGCATTATATTGCGTATATTCATCTCGTCCATAGCGATTATGTAATCATACCTGTCATAATCTGACTTTGTAAGCTGTACTGCCCTCTTTTTATCGCAGGATATTCCGACCTCCGCCAGCTTTCTTTTAGTGCCGTAATGCACAGGATTACCGATTTCCTCGGTACTTGTCGCACACGAAGCGATGACGAATTCATCGGACTTCCCTGCCTTTGCGACTATATCCTTCATTACAAATTCCGCCATAGGTGAACGGCAGATGTTGCCGTGGCAGACAAATAGTATTTTGTACATCGGTAAATTCCTTTCAGAAGGCTTTGTATTGCGTTATATTGCCGCATTTTGCGTACTGGCAGATTTTACGGATTTGCGGTTGATTTCACAGAAACACGGCAAATCGGGGCAAATTGCGGATGTGTGTAGTAGTCAGATAGTAGTAAAAATCTGCGGGTTTACTACTAAGGATTTTGCGCAAGGTTGTACAAGCCTCACAAGTATCACTATTCCCAATAACGTGACCATTATTGGAAGCAGTGCATTCGAAGGTTGTACAAGCCTTACAAGTATTACAATTCCGGACAATGTTACCTTAAATCAGGATAATTCAGAAGCAATGCCTTGTTCATTCGTTCCCCGCTGCGGTCTCGTTTAAGTTTAGTTGTCGCATAGCATCAAGAACCCTATCTAAAACAGGGTCAAGGTCTTTTTCACGATAATCTTTACCGCTTTTATCATTACTAGCCCAACCTCGATTTCGTTGATTTTGTTGATTTTGTTGATTTCGTGGATATTTATTTCCATCGCCGTGATAAGTCCAAATCCAGATAAACCGCTTACCGGACCGAAGCGAATACCAAAAAGCTCCTGTACCCTCGTTTCCACATATCAATTCCTCTTTGCCAAATTTGTTAGCGAGATTTTTCTCGAAGTTAGTCGGTCTTTTGCTCTTGACTTGAAAAACCACTATATCCGGCTCCAATACTTCTATTTCACTGAACAAAATCTCTTGGCAATGCTCTTTCATTGACTCAGAGTGCGGACGACCTTTGGGATTATCACAAAAAGCGCACTTGTAGCAGTTAAGCAACGCAAAATATTTCATAGTTTCAACATAGTCCTTAAGACAATTTTTTAACACGCTGTCCGGTCGTTCCTTGCCAATATATGGACTTAATAAATACGCCAAAACATATCTTACGCCTTTGTAATGGGGATTGTAACACTTGTCGGTTTCCGTCCTTTCAATTCCCTGATGTCCGTTAAGTCCCTCTAAACCCACAAAAACTATTTTCGGGATTTCAGTTTTTTCACCATACTTTGCGCCCACCTTTGCTTTATCAAATCTGAACATGCAGCTTTTAGAAATGCCTTTTTCACATTCCCTAAAGAATTGGCAGCCGCCGTTGCCATAGTATTCTGTGTAGAGGGCTTCAAGCCTGCTTTCATAATCGCATTTCATTGAAATGGTCCTCCTAATCATAACAGAAATAATTGTAATGGTGCAATTACATTATACAGTTTTTCTATAAAATAATCAAGTTATAATAATTCTTAGTATTATGAAATATAGCATATCCGTACATAATAAAAACCATCCTCCAAACGGGCGGTTTCCATTATTCCCCACGGTCGCAGGTTTCACTGGTCGAGATGACACATATCAATGTTTTATTATACAACATCATTTTTATTACCATAGAAAAACTTCAAAAGCATAATTCTGAAGTTTCACATTACCTTTTCGCTAATCAACAGATAGTAGTATTTTAGTAGTTTAAGGCTTGCTCAACCACTACATCTTGCACCGATTTGCCCAACCAACAGCCACCAAGGAAACTGATACCCAACTCCTGCCGTGGCAGACGAAGAGTATTTTATACATAATTAAAACCTTCCTTCAATATTAGAACCGCAGAATCGTTGTCGGCTATATCTGCTTAAAATATGTCAGTTTATCTTTGGCTGTATATGTGTTTGTGCTGTTGCAAAGCAAATAGCCACACTTTTCGTATAATTTTCGTGCAGGATAATTATCCGTTGTAGTATGTATTTTAACGCATAGTTTTCCCTGCTTTTTAAAAAAACTTTCCGCATATGAAACGGCATATTTACCTATACCCTTTCTTTGAAATGCGGAAGCTACAGCAAGTATTGAAATCCACCCGTCATTGCCGTCTTCAAGTCCGTTGATTTTCAGGTATCCGCACGGCACCGCACCCTTACGAATCAAAAAATGTTTTTCGTCAGTATCATTCGCAGAAATCAAACTGCACCATTCGCTATAAGGGATTATCTCGCTGTGAAGCAAATGAGCGTTTTCGTTAAAAATATCGGTTATATATCTTGCTTCGTTTTTTTCTGTAACCTGAGCAGCATTGAATGTTACAATCGGTTTCTCAAACATTAATTGACCGCTGTTTATAAGATTATTAAAAGTCTTATATTCACATTCGGTAAATCCGTATTCTCTTTGTAAATGCAGTGATACTTTATTATCAGGCTCTACATAACATCTCAATGTGTGACACCATTTATCAGACAGTGCCTGTTCGGCGGTTTCAAGCAATCTTTTCGATATACGCTTGCCTGTGTAATCAGGTACAACGAACAAATCGCCATAGTACCACAAACCTGCATCTTCGGCATTTTGTATACAGAACATCCCGCCTACAACATCACCTGTTTCATTCAGAGCGATAACATTGAAGCAATCGTTTTTGATCTTGTTATCATAATTGAATCTGACGATACTGTCAGCCCATTCAGGCTTGTTCCATAATGCTGTTGCGATTTTTTCAGCAAGCGTAGTTGTGATAAATTCTCTTACAGTGACAGTTATTTTTTCACTGTCTGTTGCGTTGCTACAATCCGGTTTATCCGCTTTGATAAAATTCAATTTGTTCATAATAACTCCTTATATAAAAACAGTGTTCCCGATAACGAGAACACTTTGAATTTTATCATTGCACAATTGCTATATCAAAAGCATAAATGTGAATGACAGATACTCTCGTTACGGTTGATGGTTATTTTCATATCATTCACCTGCCTTTCTGAATGTTTTTATTATATCAAAACCGTGCCGATATGTCAAGACGGATAGCTATATCGAATTTGTCCGTAATACGCTTTATTTCGTTATAATTACAATTTTACGAAATAAATTCATAAGTACAACCGCCGTGATAATCATCAAATTTAACACGGCGGCATATTTTATTCACCTGTTACTTCTCTGAATAATCCCTTGCATCCAAGCAGAACATCTCTGTAGGTATCGTCAAAGTTCCCCGTGTACCAAGGATCCGCAATGCTTCCGTCTATCCCTGCGTGTGACAACAGCAGACTTACCTTGTTTTCGGGATCGCTTCTGATGATACGCATTATATTGCGTATATTCATCTCGTCCATAGCGATTATGTAATCATACCTGTCATAATCTGACTTTGTAAGCTGTACTGCCCTCTTTTTATCGCAGGATATTCCGACCTCCGCCAGCTTTCTTTTAGTGCCGTAATGCACAGGATTACCGATTTCCTCGGTACTTGTCGCACACGAAGCGATGACGAATTCATCGGACTTCCCTGCCTTTGCGACTATATCCTTCATTACAAATTCCGCCATAGGTGAACGGCAGATGTTGCCGTGGCAGACAAATAGTATTTTGTACATCGGTAAATTCCTTTCAGAAGGCTTTGTATTGCGTTATATTGCCGCATTTTGCGTACTGGCAGATTTTACGGATTTGCGGTTGATTTCACAGAAACACGGCAAATCGGGGCAAATTGCGGATGTGTGTAGTAGTCAGATAGTAGTAAAAATCTGCGGGTTTACTACTAAGGATTTTGCAGATGATTATATTATAGCATATTTTTCTGGGTTTGCATAGTACCCATGAGCAGTTCTGGATTTCCTGGATTTATGGCAAATGGGCGTACATCTCTGTACGCCCATAACTATTTTATCCCATCACTCTGAACATTTCCTGCGTTTTCTCCCCGCCAAGCTTATCCATCTCCCTGCGGGCATTTTCAATCTCGGCTATCCGACCGAGTTCGTCCTGAGCGTCCTCAAGTCCGAGATGTGTGTAAGTATTCAAAGTAACACCGATGTCGCTGTGTCCCATAAGGTATTGCAGCGTTTTCGGGTTCATGCCGGATTTCGCCATATTGCTGCAATAGGTGTGGCGGCAGACGTGCGGCGTTATGCTTGGCATTTGCAGGCGGTAAATCTCGTTGTACCGATTCACCATATGCTTTAATCGGTGTTCCCAGTGCATTGCGACCAGCGGCATTCCATTTTTGTCGTAGTACAGAAATCCCGCGTACCCATCTATTATATGAAGTCGGGTCTGCGATGTCCCTTTTTGCGATAAAAAATTACGCAAGTGAGTATTTATCCGCTGTTGATAATGATTTTAAATTAGGGAAACGTTGAATAAAACAAAATCGACCCGCTCACATGAGTATACTCACAGGTCTGATTTTGTTACGCTTCGCTTTATTCAGCGCGTCCCTAGTATAGATTCGTTTCATCTCAAACTTATTATAATAGACATATGGAATTTCTAAAAAAGGCTCTGGCAACTCAGTTGTCGGAGCCTTTTATGTATAAATTAGACTTTCAGGAGTTTACAGCAGGATGTGTTCCTGCATTTGAGGAATCGCTATAAAGCGAGAAACTCTTAACCAACTGCTTGAGCATATTAGCCTGGCCGCTGAGCTCTTCGGAAGCGGCAGCAGACTGTTCAGATGTAGCAGAGTTGTTCTGAACGACATTTGATATCTGGTCAACTCCGATTGTAACCTTGACGATGGAGTCAGCGGCTTTCTTGGAAGAATCGGCAATCTTGTTGTTTATGGCCGTAACCTTGCCGGCTGTTTCGCCGACCTTGTTCATCTTTTCAGCAACTTCGGCGCAGAGCTTATTTCCGCTGACGATGGAGTTAACAGTGCTTTCGATGATCCGAGTCGTATTCTGAGCTGCTTCAGCAGATTTTCCTGCAAGGTTTCTGACTTCTTCAGCAACTACTGCAAAGCCCTTTCCGGCTGCGCCGGCTCTTGCTGCCTCAACTGCGGCATTGAGTGAAAGAATGTTTGTCTGGAATGCGATATCCTCGATAGTCTTGACGATTTTCTTGGTTTCGCTGGAGAATTCGTTGATCTCGTTCATGGCTCTTACAAGCTCTGACATCATGGCATTGACTTCCTGGACGGCCGCTCCTGCGGCATTTGCTTTATCACTTGCTTCCGCTGCGTCCGAAGAATTAGCCTTGATAGATTCGGAAATAGACGCAATATTTTCAGAAAGCTGCTGGATAGATGCTGCCTGCTGCGTTGCCCCCTGAGCAAGAGCCTGAGCGCCTGATGAGACTTCTTCTGTGCCGCTTAAAAGCTGGTCGGAAGCCTGGTCAACATTTGAAAGGGCAGCGGAAAGATTATCGCGTATATACATCAGGCTGTCGCGGATCTCGCTGGTTTCGCCAACGTAGCTATCGTAATTCTCGCAGGTACAGTTGAAATTTCCGTTGCCGTAATTCCTGCACACATCTGAAATGCTGGGCAGCACGTCCTGGAAGAATCTGATGACCTTCCTTGCTGCATGGGCAAGTACACCCAGCTCGTCCTTGGATCGGTATGTGATAGTGCCGTCAGCTTCATTGAGCAGACCGTTTGCGATAAGGTTCATGGAATCTTTAATCTGAATGATTGGCGTGACTATTGCCTTTGTGAGAACGACTGTGAGAGCAACCACAAGTATTGCAGCCGCCACAACTACTGCAATTATTATGACAATATTGATTGTTTTGGTAGTCTGTGCATTATTGTATCTTGTGGTAATTGCTTCTTTGAGTTCGGTTGTAAGGTTTTCCAGAATGCCCGTAACTTTCGTGAGGTTAGGCTCATATTCGTTCAGATATATAGAATACGCTTCCTGATTGCCCTCATAGCTGAATTTTGCGCTTGCTTCTACTATTCTCTCACGAATAGAAGCTGCGTCGTCCATGACAGTGTGGATATTTTCGACTTCATCTGAAAACTGTGGGTCATATTCAAGAAAGCTGTCGAGATAGTCGAAGAACGCTGACCGGTCGCTACTTATGTCTTCAACGAGCTTGTCTAAATCAGCCTGATTATCAGTACAGGTGGCTTTCAGAATATTACCCTGGAATATTCTGATGTAACGTCTGGCGCTTTCAAGATTTGACAATGCGGGAATAGATATATTGACGTAATTGTCAGACGTAGAAGCTATGTTGTTTGTTGATACCAGGGAAACAACACCCAGAACAAATGTCAGCAGAAGCACAACTGCAAACGTGCAGATTATCTTCTTGGAAATCTTTAGATTTTTCATTGCTTTTTTCTCCTGTTCAATTGAAGTTGACTTTTAATTGCAGTAATTTAAAGTTGTTACTTACATTAAAAGATAATTTATAATTGTAATTTTATCAGTTTATTTACTAAAAATCAACACATAATTCTAGTAAAAATGCCACATTTGTAACGTTGCACAATTTATTTGTTTTTGTAAATTTGATTTTGTCAAAGTGTATAAAAACCCGTCTTCCTATTTGAATTGAAAGGCGGAGCAGTGTTATTTTATAGAATTCCAAAGCAGCAAGTTCCGTGTGAGTTTACTTTGTCAGAGATTTTATCACTTACCTTGAAAAGGTAACTTTTTCATCAATATTGGCTTGCAACCCGTGTTACGACAACTCTGCTGGGCTATTTAATCAGCGTTTCCCTAAAAGCTATACTGCCTACAACATCACCTGTTTCATTCTGAGCGATAACATTGAAACAATCGTTTTTGATCTTGTTATCATAATTGAATCTGACGATACTGTCAGCCCATTCAGGCTTGTTCCATAATGCTGTTGCGATTTTTTCAGCAAGCGTAGTTGTGATAAATTCTCTTACAGTGACAGTTATTTTTTCACTGTCTGTTGCGTTGCTACAATCCGGTTTATCCGCTTTGATAAAATTCAATTTGTTCATAATAACTCCTTATATAAAAACAGTGTTCCCGATAACGAGAACACTTTGAATTTTATCATTGCACAATTGCTATATCAAAAGCATAAATGTGAATGACAGTTATTCCCGTTATCTCCAATAATTGATTTCATGTCATTCACCTGCCTTTCTTTGTTTTTTATTATATTAAAACAAAATCTATATGTCAACATTTCAGCCATATTACACCTGAACTCATCTTCATTTCGTAATAATTTTAATTTTACGCAATATATTCTTCGCCACACTATTCGATTGCCTCGTCAAGCCATTCCTTTCAACAAATTCGACACAATTCGCAGGATTTTTTTATATTTTTCAATCTTCGTGCTTGAATTTATTGACATTTAAAGATAAAATATGATATTCTTTAAGAGATAAATGTAATTATTTTGTATCAGAGGTATAAATTTCGGGGAGATGTTATTTTTGATAAGAAAGAATTTTGCTTACCTTGTAATCGTCACGGCAACATTGATAGTTATACTGTCCGCTTATACTTACAATGCCATTTCATCGAAGCTTATCTTCAAAGAAAGCGCCACTCACCTTAACGAAATATATTCTCAGGTCGGTAACTCGCTGAGCAATCTGTTAAGCGAAAACTGGAACGCTATGGATATGTGGCTACCTTATCTTGAAGACACCGATGACGATAAGAAAATTAGGACTTACATTGAAAATATCAGACGTATCGGCGCATTCACGGATTTTTACTTTCTTGATAAGGACGGAAGCTATTGTACGATTGACGGTAATACCGGCAGGATGGATCTCGGAAGGAATATGAGAATTCTTATGGAGGAGGGCAAAAACGTAGTATCCGATACCGCTCTCATTGACAGGTCGGAGCTTATCGTGTTCGCTGTTCCCTGCCCCGAAAACAAGTACGGCGACTTTTCGTATTCCGCTATAGCAATCAGCTTTAACAACGATGACATCATATCCTTGCTAAGCTCAAACACATTCAATAATATGGCTACAAATTACATAGTTTATCCTGACGGAAGAGTTGTAGTAAATAATAAGGGCGAACACGGCGACGAATTAAGCAACTTCTGGCGGATGCTTGCAGACAGCTCGGATAATCTGTCGCAGGATAACATTCAGCCTTACATTGCCGAAATATGCTATAACGAATCAGGGGTAAACAGGCTTACGCTCGGCGGTAAAGCATATTATCTGGCATATCACAGCATAGGCTTCAAGGACTGGATACTTATCGGTATTGTTCCGTGTTCTGTAGTAAACGAAAACATCAACCGCCTGCAGACTATAACAATGTCTGCAAGCGTCAGTGTGATAGCGCTTATCTGTACTCTGTCCGTTTTGTATCTCATCCGTAAAAACTATCTCAACCTCAGAAAAAAGGACAGTGAGATAAAATACAGGGAAGAATTGTTTTCCGTGCTTTCAAATAACGTTGACGATATATTTCTTATGCTGAACACAGAGGATTTCTCTGTAGGATATGTCAGCCCCAACATAGAAAGAATACTCGGCATTTCTCAAAGCGAGGCTATGTCGGACGAAAGCATAATAGAAAACTCGGCAGTGGCTGATAAAGACGAGAATATCAGAGAAAATCTCATCCGTATGTCTGTCGGTGAGCGTAAAGAGTGGGAAAGAAAATATGTGCGCAGAAACAGCGGAAATGTCTGCCTGTTTCATATAACCGCACTCAGAAACAAAATCGACGGAGAGGATAGATATATCCTTGTGCTGTCTGACCGCACCAAAGAACGCAAGACAAACCTTGCACTGCATAGTGCGGTCAACGAAGCCAAAAAAGCAAACAATGCCAAAAGCTCGTTCATCTCAGGCATTTCTCACGATATACGCACTCCTCTCAGCGCAATAATCGGTTTTGCCTCCCTTGCCGCAAATGAAAAAGGAAATTCTGCGGCGACAAAGGAATATATCAATAAGATTATCACATCGGGAAATCAGCTTCTCGGCCTTATAAGCGATATTCTCGATATAAGCGTAATAGAAAGCGGCAGACTGACATTCAATATCACCAACGTGGATTTGTCCCGCCTGTTTTATGAGATAAGAACGGTAATAAGCAGCATTGCGGCTGAAAAGCAACAGAATCTGACGATAAGTATGCACAATGTGACCCACGAGATTGTGCGTTGTGATAAGCACAGATTTGAACAGCTTATAATGAACTTCCTTTCAAATGCGATAAAATTCACACACAACGGCGGCAATATTTCTCTTACGCTTACCGAAACGGATGACGGCAAAAAGGGTGTTCCTGAATATGAGATAAGGATCAGGGACAACGGCATAGGTATGAGCGAGGAGTTCACCAAAAAGATATTCGAGCCGTATGAACGTGAGCTGACCGACAAAAATATAGGCGGAACGGGACTCGGTATGCCCATTTCAAAGAGAATAGTCGATGCCGCAGGCGGAAGCATAACGGTAAAAACGAAAAAAGGCGCAGGCACGGAGTTTATTATAAAGCTGCAGATTGAAGCCGTAAAGGGAACGGAAAACCGTTATTCCGGCAACAAATGCCTGTCGGCGCTTATTATAAACAACAACCGCAGTCATTCGGCTCAGATAGCAGAAGCACTGGAAAAGCTGGGGATAACCTACTGTTCATACGATAAACAGGATGACGGCTTTACAGCGGACAGGCACTTTGATATTATCGTTTCCGATGCAGACCGGGTAAATAAAATCGCAGAATATATCGGCAAAAACGACAACAATATAACATACATAGTCACAACGGAAAATCAATCGGACTTGTCACTTTCAAAGTATCCGGGCGCAGTAAAAGGCGTATGTCTTATACCGCTTCTCACCTTTGATTTAAAACGCATATTATCGGAGCATTGCAAAGGATTTACAGACAATTTCAGCGATAATAATCCCGGTCATTGTGATGAGCTTGACAATTCGTCAAGAACGCTCAGCGGAAAATACATTCTTCTTGCCGAAGATGTAGAGGTAAACGTTCAGATAGTAAAAGCGATGCTTGCCAAATATAACGTAAACATCGAGGTCGCAGCAAACGGCAGAAAGGCGCTTGAAATGTTCTGCCGCAATCCAGACTATTACTATGATATTATCCTTATGGATCTGCGGATGCCGTTAATGGACGGCTTTCAATGTGCGAAAGAAATAAGAAATATCCGAAGCGAATATGCAAAAACAGTACCGATAATCGCAATGACAGCAAGCGCATTCAGCGAAGATGTGAACAAGGCGAAACAGTGCGGAATGACAGGCTTTCTTACAAAGCCGGTCAACAGCGACGAGCTTTCCCGTACACTGACGCAGGCAGTTCCCGAAGAAAACGTATAATTCATTCTTAACAAATCAGACGTATTTTCATATAATGTAATATTACAGCTGAAAGGCGGAAAATATGAAATACGAAAAAGAATTTACGGTTGCGCTCGCCGGCAATCCCAATGTCGGCAAAAGCACGGTTTTCAACGCTCTGACAGGGCTTAAGCAACATACGGGAAACTGGGTCGGAAAAACTGTCGGCAACGCCGCAGGCAGTTATACTTACAACAATAACAAATATCTGATAACCGACCTTCCCGGCACATATTCACTGTGCGCTCATTCTGCGGAGGAAATAATAGCCTGCAGGCATATATGCCTTGAAAAGCCCGATGTTACTGTTATCGTCTGCGATGCATCTTGTCTTGAACGAAATCTGAATCTTGTACTGCAGATAACCGAAATCACGTCTAAAGCAGTGCTGTGCGTGAATATGATGGATGAAGCGGAAAAGAAAAACATAAAAACCGATATAACTAAGCTGTCACAGCAGCTTGGGATACCTGTAGCGGCAACATCGGCACGGAGCAAAAAAGGGCTGGATAAACTGATGCAGGCAATAGAAAGCGTTGCACTGAGCAAGGAAAGCAACGATATAACGCTTGTTTACACAAGCCGTATAGAAAACGCAATATCACAGCTTTCGCCGCTTACCGAAAAAATAGAAACAGACAGCAGGACAAAGCGTTTTATATGCCTTAAGCTCCTTCAGGGCGACAGCGATACGGTAGACAGCCTGTGTAAAAAATACAGTACAGACGAAAATTATCTCAAAGCGCTTATATCCGCCGCAGACAGACTGACCGACAATAATTTTACCGATGAGATAATTTCCTGCATTTTTATAACCGCAGAAGGAATTGCGGCGGAATGCGTAAAACATAGTGCCGATAAAAAACAAGTCCGTGACAGGAAAATCGACAGGATACTTACCGGAAAACTGACGGGAATACCTATAATGCTGCTTATGCTGTTTATCATTTTATGGATAACAATAACAGGTGCTAATTACCCGTCCGCCTTGCTTTCGGAGCTTTTCGGAAAGGCGGAATCACTGCTTTATAGCGCCTTATCGTCAATAGGTACTCCGGTAATGCTGAACAGCGTTCTCACCGAGGGAATATTCAGAGTGCTTGCGTGGGTGGTATCGGTAATGCTTCCTCCTATGGCGATATTCTTTCCGCTGTTCACCATACTTGAAGATTACGGAATACTACCCAGAATAGCGTTCAATCTTGACAAAGCGTTCAAAAAGGCGGGAGCCTGCGGTAAACAGGCTTTATGTCTGTGTATGAGTCTTGGCTGTAATGCCTGCGGAATAACGGGTGCAAGGATAATCGACAGTAAACGTGAACGGCTTATAGCAATCATAACTGCGTCAATTATGCCCTGCAACGGAAAATTTCCGACTATCATAAGCATTATCACAATGTTTGCTATCGGTGTGCCGGCTGTCGCAGGCTCGGATTTTTTGGCGGCGCTCCTGCTGAGTGCCGCTATAGCCGCCTCGGTTGCCGCTGTTATGCTCTCGTCACGCTTCCTGTCAAAGACATTACTAAAAGGAATGCCGTCATCGTTCACACTTGAGCTTCCGCCATACAGAACACCGCAGTTTGCAAAGGTCCTTGTCAGAGCATTTCTCGACAGGACGCTGTTCGTTCTCGGCAGAGCGGTAATTGTCGCTATCCCTGCAGGGCTTATTATATGGCTGATGGCGAATGTAACTGCAGGCGATGCTTCGCTGTTGTCACACTGCACAGAGTTTCTTGACCCGTTCGGCAAAATGATGGGACTTGACGGTGTTATATTGCTTGCATTCATACTCGGCTTTCCTGCAAATGAGATAGTTGTTCCGATAATAATAATGGCATACTCAGAAGGTACTGCACTTACCGAAATATCGGAGCTGTCCGCACTGAAGGATTTGTTTATATCTAACGGCTGGACTTCTGTAACAGCGATATGTATGGTGATATTTGTACTGTTCCACTTCCCTTGCTCGACATCCTGCATTACGGTATATAAGGAAACAAAGAGCCTTAAATGGACAGCGGTGAGCTTTGCCCTGCCGACCGTTATCGGAATAGTGCTTTGCATAGCGGTAAACGGTATATGCACATTATCGGGAATAGCGTAAAAAACGAAATACCCACGCAGAGTTTATCACTGCATGGGTATTTTCTTTACGCTGTTTACGACACGTTCTCCACATAATACTTCGCCTGAGCGTTGTACATTTCGGAATAAATACCGCTTTCGATTTTCACAAGTTCTTCGTGCGTACCGTACTCCTTTATCGTATCATCGGCAAATACGGCGATTTCATCGCAGAATTTACAGCTTGAAAGCCTATGGGATATGTAGATAGCGGTCTTGCCGCCGACAAGCTCGTTGAAGTGCTTGTATATCTCATATTCGGCTACAGGGTCGAGTGCCGCTGTAGGCTCGTCAAGTATTACTATCGGGCTGTCACGGTATAAAGCACGGCAGATAGCGGTTTTCTGCTGCTGACCGCCAGAAAGTTCAGTGCCGTTTTCATCATAGCTTTTGAATATTGTCGTGTCGAACTTGTTTTCAAGCTTCATCGCATCTTCATATAAGCCTGCCATTTTGAGCGTCTTTATCAGCTTTTCCTCGTCCTCCTGCTCGTCAAGTATTATGTTCTCCTTAAGGCTGAGAGCGAACAGCTCGAAATCCTGGAATACCACCGAGAACAGCTTTCTGTACTCGCTGTCCGAGTAATCCTTGATATTGATATTATCTATCAGTATCTCACCGTCTGTTACATCATACATACGGCAAAGCAGTTTTATAAACGTTGTCTTTCCCGCACCGTTAAGTCCGACTACAGACAGATGCTCGCCTTGTTTAATAGTGATATTGATATTTCTGAGGACATAATTTTCACTTCTCGGATATTTGAAGCTGACATTTCTGAACTCAATAACGTGTTCGCCGTCCGAAACAGGCTTATCACCCTTTGTCATTCTGTCGGAAATTGCATCAAATTTCAGATATTCGTATGCGTAACCGCACGCCTTTACCGTAGCCGCAATGTTGTCTACAATGCTATACAGTCCCCAGTAGAGCGTTGACGCCGATGAAACACACATTGTAAAATCACCGAGTGTAATCGCTCCCGTCAGTGCCTTAAAGCCTATGTAGAAATATGAAAGTCCGTCACGCAGTCCGTTTGTGAGATTTGAGTATTGCATATATTTATACTGCGCTTTGTACTGCTCCCTGAACGTGTCTATAGTTTCATTGCTGTAGTAATCCGCTTTATCGCACATCATATCCTTGCTGTCAAACAGCCTGACTTCCTTACCGTTTGACGGGTTGGACAGCTGATAGAAGAAATATTCGAAAAGGCGATTGATTTTAGACAGCTTCTTGAAATATTCTATATCAAGCTTGTTGCTCTTATTTGTGAATATCGTGATAAGAACAAGCGATATTATCTGTATCGGCAGAAGAAGCGGACAGGTTACGGCGATTATCGCTATAACGCCGAGTACGTTCACCCCGTTTGAAACGATATTGAAGAAACCGTTCAGTATTCCGACTACTCCGCCGCTGTACCACGACATACCCTCTTTCGCCTTGTTCATCTGATCGAGCGTGTCGGGATCCTCGGTATGCTCAAAATCCATCTTCATTACCTTTTCGGACAGGCTTACTTCAAAATACTCGTTGAACCACTCGGAATAAACATTCTTTATCTCATTTACAAGATAGTTGATAAGTGCCGCAAGCAAGGTCACACCGACTATAAGCGCAATGCAGAATATCGCTGTAGGTATATGCTCCTCAGCTTTACCGCCGCCGATTATTGCGGCGATCTCATCTACAAGATATTTTGACGAGATGATATTAACCATTGTCTGCGAAAACGAAACCACCACCTGCAGCGCATAAGCAATAAACAGCTGAGGCTTATTCTTTACTGCCGTTTTCAGCATAAATTTAAGCGTAGGCAGTATCTTTTTCTCTTTTTCTTTACGCATTGACAGCCACCTCGCTTTCGTTGTTGTCAATATAATACTGAGCCTGGACATTGAACATATCAGCGTATTCTCCGCCCTTGTCCATAAGCTCGCTGTGAGTTCCGTACTCGACTATACCGCCGTCCTTGAACATAGCGACCTTGTCGCAAAACTGAGTTGAGCTTAATCTGTGGCTGATATATACCGCTGTCTTGTTACCGATGAGCTTATCAAAGTCACCGTACAGCTTGCTTTCCGCAAGTGCGTCAAGTGCCGCCGTAGGCTCGTCAAGGACAACTACAGGCGCATTTTTATATAACGCTCTGGCAAGCGCCAGCTTCTGCTTTTCGCCGCCCGAAAGATCAACACCGTCATCGTAAACAATCTTTAGTATCTCGGTATCCATGCCCTTTTCAAGTTCTGAGAGCTTATTCTCAAGTCCCGAATCAATAACGCACTGCCTTGCCTTCTCCTTATCCGATTTATCCGCACTGCTCATTGAAACGTTCATATACAGAGGAAATGCGAACAGTTCCACCTCCTGAAAAGCAGGCGAGAATATCTTATAATAGCTGTGCTTGTTGTACTGCTTTATATTGACACCGTTCAGCAGTATCTCGCCCTCTGTCACCTCATACAGCCTTAACAGCAGCTTTATAAAGGTAGATTTTCCTGCACCGTTTAGCCCGACTACCGCAAGCCTCTCTCCTGCGTTAAGAGTGATATTGACGTTTTTAAGTGCATATTTTTCAGCCTTCGGATATTTGAACGAAACATTGCGGAATGTAAATTCATAGCTGTCACACTGCGGAACATCAATTCCGCTGTCGTCCTTATCTCCGCAGTCAGCGTCCATAAAGCTGCGGAAATCGTCATATTCCCTGCTCCTTGCAAGTAAGTCCGATACAGCGGTCAGAAGTTGATTTGCATAATCAAAGAATGTCATTGACGATGCAAGATACAAAGTAAAATTGCCTATCGTCATACTTCCGTTTACAACGCTGTACAAGAGCCATGCGTAAACCGCCGCCTGCACTCCTGCCCAGAGTACAGCATTTATGACAGCCGACACCGCCCATATCCTTGAATTTTTCTTCTGCGCCGCATAACGCTCTTTGTTCAGCGTTCTGAACTTTTCTGTAAGCCAGTCGGCTATCCCGAACATTCTTATATCCTTAGCCGCCTCAAAGTCGCTCGTGGTATAAGAAAGATAATTATGCCTGCGCCACCACGGTGCAAGCGGATCCCACACCTTTTTCTTGCAGTAAGCGTTTGTCTTATTGCTGACAACGAATTGAAGTACCGAGCAGACAAGTATAGCAAGCATGATAAAAATATTCATCGTACCGAGAATGGCGATACCGACAACGATTATCGGTATAAGCGTGAGAAGACGCACAATGCCTCTCATCATACCTTCTATGCCGTTGTTATTGTTGTTGCAGGCGTTTCCTGCTTTCTGATAGCAGTCCATAAAGTCCTTGTCCTCAAGATAGCCGTAATCCACCGACATTATCTTGCGGTTCTTAAGTCCCATCTGCCTGAATCTTGCTCCGATATAAATGTGAAAGAATGAGTTGCCGTAAAGGTTCAGCATAGTAGCCGTAATCTGTATTACGGTAAATCCGCCCATAAGCAATGCAAGCGCAGTAACGCTCTGTCCTGTAGTTATCATATCTATAACGAACTTTGATATGAACGACCACAGATACTGCATTATCGGCGCACAGACTATACTGATTATTATAACGGGTATAAACCTGTGTGAATAGCTCAGCATCGATTTCAATGCGTGAATGCTGTTGCTGAAAACGCCGTATTCCTTATGATAAGGATTGGTGTTTTTCTCTTTCTCTTTATTTTTCTTCATTTTTCTCTCCCACTTTTATAAAACTCATATCCTTTCGGTCAAAGAACGGATAATCACGGTTGTTTACGCTTGTCTGATAACCATGCGGCTGATTGAGTACGGCAAACGCACCTGTCAGCAAAATAAGCATTTCAGGCAAGTAGTTTCTTACTCCGTATACTTTTTCTTTACCGTTGTCGGCACAAAGCACGCTTATTTCGATTATCTCTTTGTTTGAGCCGTTGATGCTCAAAAGATACTGAAGCGCTTTTTCTATCTTTTCTTTCGGATAGCCGAGATGAGTTGCTATGGTCGAGGCACCGGCTACCTCGCCGTTATCAAGAGAAAGAAGATACATTACCACCTTTAAGTTCATCTTATCTCCTAAGAACCTGAACAGCTCCGACAGCTTATCAATATCCGAAAACTGTTTTGCGAAACTCTCCGGCTGTTCTATATATGTAAAATAGCGGAAATCCTTGTTAAGCCGCATATACGTCACACCTGTATTACAGGTGCACTCGGAAGCAACCGTGCCGTTTGAATCTTTAAAATCGGGAATATCATAGTAATAGCGGCATTCACGCCACGCAGTAAGCTGCATAGCCCAGATTATGTTAAGGTAATTTTTAAGCCACTCGGCAGAAAAATCCTGATTGCTGTCGGCTATAGCCCGCATATGATTCAATACCTGTTGTTCAAACGAACACCTTTCCTCTCCTCTGCCGTAAAGATTGTCTATAGAAACATCGAAGATGTCCGCTATCTTAGGCAGTAAATCGCCGTCGGGATAGCTACCGTTTTCCCATTTTGATACTGCCTGTGCGGTAACGCCGAGCTTGGCGGCAAGCTGTTCCTGCGTGATACCGCTTTGCTTTCTGAGCATCTGTAACTGCTTTGAAAAAACCGTTTCCATATCAATTCCTCCTTGTTTGCATTAAGTTTAACACAAATAGCAGTTGTACGCAACATATATTTCAGAATAAAATTCAAGTATTAGTTTATAAAAGCGGCAAATCCAACCGAAGTCATAAAAACGGAAAAGAAAAAAGCGGCAAAGCGTATTGCTCTGCCGCAGTTTGTTTAGCTTCGATAATCAGAATGCAAAATAATCGGGAGCGGAATCGCCCGTAACAGGAGCGAATCCAACGATAGGACCGATCTCATCGGGACCGTCAGCCTCAAATACAGTACCGTATTTGTCATTAGTGGCAATGTCGAAGAATTTTCCGACAACGCCCTCTTTAATGATAGCGCCGTTTGAAAGATATATCTTTCCGTCTACGGTTTTTACTTCCTTGAGCACTTCTCCGTCGTACTCCGTAATATCTTTTGTAAATGCGTTGTTCAAAAATAACATACCTTTGCGTCCTTTCGCTGAAGATTATTTTTTTGTGAGAGCGTTCAGTTCTCTTGCAAGCCGTGCTACAGGCAATCCTACAACGTTGTAGAAATCGCCGTTTATACGTTTTACAAACATAGCGCCTTTTTCCTGAATGCCGTAAGCGCCCGCTTTGTCCATAGGCTCACCGCTTGCTATATACTGCCGTATCTCATCGTCGCCGAGCGGATAGAATTCCACCTCGGTCTTTTCATAAAAATTTATTTGCTTATCGGGAGAAATTACACATACTCCCGTAAGTACCGTATGTGTTTTGCCTGACAGCTTTTTCAGCATATTAAATGCGTCCTGCTCATTCTCAGGCTTGCCCATTATCTCGTTACCGAGCGCCACAACAGTATCCGCTCCGATAACCGTATTATAGGGATATTTTTCGGCTATCTCCTCTGCTTTCTGTCGGGATAGCATAAGCACTGCGTCTGACGGTGATGTACCGCCCGTTATCTTTTCTTCCTTTACGGCAGGAACGGATAAAAAATCGAAGCCTGCCAGCGTCATAAGTTCAATTCTGCGTGGAGATTTACTTGCCAGTATCAATGTTGTTGTACTTTTCACCGTAAACCTCATCGTAATTTGCTATGCATTCCTTGATGATTTCAACCGCAGCCTTGTGACCCATTACCTCATTGACCGCAGTTTCCTTGCCCTCAAGCTGCTTATATACCTTGAAGAAGTGCAGCATTTCGTCAAAGATGTGCGAGGGTAAGCCCTCAATGCTTCTGTAAGAGTTATAATTGGGATCTTCAAACGGGATAGCTATTATCTTCTGATCCATCTTTCCGTTATCTATCATATTTATAACACCGATAGGATAGCACTGTACAAGCACAAGCGGAACAAGAGGCTCGTTGCACAGAACAAGCACGTCAAGCGGATCTCCGTCGTCTGCAAGCGTCTTGGGGATAAATCCGTAGTTTGCGGGATAATGTGTCGATGTATACAGTATTCTGTCAAGTATAAGCACTCCTGTCTTTTTGTCAAGCTCGTACTTTGACTTACTGCCCTTTGAAATCTCAATGACAGCTAAAAAGTCATTGGGAGTTACTCTTTCGTTATCAATATCGTGCCAGATGTTCATAAAATTAACCTTTCTTAGCATTAACGCTACTAATGTATCTATTATACAACTATATTAACAATTTTTCAAGCGATTTTTGCATTTATTTGAAATATTTTTCAAAAAAACTAAAATGCCGAAAATTGAAATATCTAAACGCAATATTACGCTTTCTCAAACGCTCTGAGCGTCTTTATAGCAATAACCGCAACGAGAAGTCCGCTTGCCGTCCATATGATCGGTTCGGATATACATACGCCGAAATAACCGCATACGGGGATAACCGCAACTACAGTCACTATCTTCCATATCATCTCGACAATGCTTGCTCCTATCGGAACAACGCTCTTTCCGAGTCCCTGCAGTGTACATCTCAGCGACAAAAGCGTATTCAGAGCATAGTAGAACGGCACATTTATCCGCAGATAGTTGACCGCCGTATCTATAATTTCACGGTTATCCGCAGGTGCTATCATAAGCACAAGCTGTTCTCCGAACAGATACACAATAAGCACCGCAAGCGTTGACCAGCCGTAGCCTATCAGCAGACCGTATTTTATGCTCTTCTTTATCCTGTCAAACTTGCCTGCACCGAGGTTCTGGCTTACAAATGTCACAAGCGTTGCGCTGATAGCCGAGAACGGCATGATAGTAAAGCTGAATATCTTTCTGGCGGCTGTATGAGCCGAGATTATACCCGTTCCAAGCCCGTTTATACCGTTTTGCAGAACTATCGAGCCTATGTCAACTATCGAATACATAAGCGCCATTCCAAGCCCCGAAGCAAGAAGGCTTTTTATCTCCTCGCCGTGAAGCCTGAAATCAGACCTGCCGAGCTTTAAAAATGGGCATTTTCTGATAAGATAAACGAAACAGACAATAGCGGAGATAAGCTGTGCGATAACCGTTGCAAGCGCCGCACCGTCAACCCCCATGCCGAATCCGAATATAAACAGAAAATCCAGACCGACATTCAGTACGGCTGATATTACAAGTATTATCAGCGGTACTATGCTGTCGCCCAAAGCACGAAGAATGTTCGCTTCAAGGTTATATATAAGCGTAACTATAAGTCCGCCTGCCACTATCGTAAGATACAGCTTCGCCTGTTCAAAAATCTCAGCCGGCGTATTGAGTGCAGTAAGCAGCGGCTCAACAAACACTATACACAGCGCCATGATTAATGCTGTAATTATCGCAGAATATGTAATCATTCCTGCAACCGTGCGCCGCACCTTGTTCATATCGTTAGCACCGTAGTGCTTTGCAACAGGTATTGCAAAACCTGTGCATAAACCGTTAATAATGTTGAACATAAGCGACACCACCGCCGTTGTCGAACCGACGGCGGACAGCGATAGCTCACCGAGTTTTTTTCCGACAATTATAATGTCGACCAGGTTATACGCCTGTTGGAACAAACTGCCAAGCAGAATAGGCAGGCTGAACAGGAGCATAAGCCGGATTATGCTTCCTTTTGTTAGATCTCTCATAGTTTCTTCTTTTCTTTCCGTTGCTCTTTTACTTTTCTTTTAGCTAAAAACGACTTTTTTTAAGGTAATCGTTTTCGATGAAATATAGTATAACATATCGAAAGATGAGTTTCAAGTAAAAAAGGCTTGTTATAATTAATTTTTTGTGATAAAATCAGTTAGTAAAACAAAAAAGAAGGAGAGTTTCTGAACTATGGAGCCAAAAGATTACATTATTACCGAAATAAGCGGAGAATACGCCACACTTACGGAAAGAATCAGCGGAGAAACGCTGTTCATAGCGCTGGCGCTTTTACCGCCCGGCAGTGACATAGGCACAAAGCTGCACTATGAAATGCTCGAATATACTATAGTAGAATAAAGAAGAATATAGAGGAATAACCGTTATGGTATTGATGCTTCTCGTTGTCGCCTGTTACACCGTCTGCGGTCTCAGCGACAAATACTCCGTCGCAAAGCTGAAGTTTGACGGCAATTCGTTCACTTTTCTAATGGCTTTGCCTACAGCGGTACTTTTACTGCCGCTTATGCCGTTTTCCGATATGCACTTACAACTTTGCTGGCAGTCTGTGCTTGCGGCTGTTCTTATTATGGTGTCGAAGCTGCTTGAATTCAAGATGTCTGCACTTGTGCTTACCGAGATGTCTGCATTCGAGCTTAAGGCGTGGCTCGGTCTTTGCCTGTTTGCGTCCTATGCGACCGATATAATAACCGCTACGGATACATTCAGCGTTTTAAAACTACTGGCGATAGTTGTCACCGCCGTAGGACTTTTTATGATAGCACGGTCGGAAAGAGAGCATATCAGCTATAAAAAAATAGCTGTGCCGCTGTTCTTCTATCTGCTTTCAAAGTTCGGCTACGGCTTTATTATCACTGCGTCTGCGCCGTACATATCCTCATACTTTGCCCTGCTTTTCGGACTTATCCTGCTTGCCGCCGTGCTTGCGCCTTTCGTTCACCCGATAAGGATGATAAAAGACAAGCCGAAGGGCTGTGCATTTGTAGCGCTGACCAAAATACCAAACGCACTCGGACTTGTGCTTGAAAATGCCGTTATCGCCACAAGTATGACCAACTATTCATTCATACAGCCTATGATAATGGTAGCGCTTTTCTTTATCGGTCTTATCCGTAAGGAAAGCACAAAGCCGCTCAATATAATCGGCAGTATTGTCTGCATAAGCGGAATTGCGGCATTTCAGATTTTCGGGCTTATATAACAGCAAAAGGCTTTCACAAAACGTGAAAGCCTCAGACTGTCGATAAGCCTATACAATTTTTGAAAATGGGGTTTGGGGCGTAGCCCCAATGCGGGTTGTCAGTCGTTGGTGTCGCTGCATCGTGCAGCGACTGTGTGCGACTGACTGCAAGCGTCCTTGCTTGGTGAGGGCGGCAGCCCCACACTCAGCCCCTTCCCGAGGGGAAGGAGTTTGGGGATAGGGATAGAGAATTTGCTCTATTTTTATAAATACAGACTTTTTCTACAAACTGAGGCTTTCACAAAACGTGAAAGCCTCATTTGTTCATATTATTCAATCAGCAGGAACGATGTAGTATATCCGCTCCTCCGGCTTCGCATAACCCAGCTTATCCCTTGCGATAGTTTCGATATACTCAACTTTATACTGTTCATCGGAATATCTGCTCAGCATTTTGTTTTCGTTCTCCACTTCGGCTACCTGGGCGGTGAGCTTTGCCAATTCCTCGTTCTTCTGTGCTATTTCCACCTGTATCGAGATGAAATTATAAACACAGATTACAAGCGCAATTACGAGCAACGGTGCAAGTATAAGCATTACTTTATTGAATTTTCCCGATTTTGCCTTCGATCCTGTTGCCAACTGACATCTCATTCCTTCCGTGATTATTAATATTATTATATAACATTTCAGGAGAGGTTTTCAAGTCTGCTTTATGCTTTTTCATTTTAGCATCAATATTTTCGTAAAGTTTAACAAAAGGCAGCATCAATTTATGTGCAATTGACACAAAGCACCTTATGACAGGCCGCAGCAGTTTTCTTCCGATTAATTTCACCGCCTTGAAAACGGTCTTTATCACGGCAGAATAAATAATCTTTATAAGCCTGCCCGCAGTAAGAAAATACACTACCCCTCCGACAAAGGCGGCTAAAAGATACGAAAGGCGGAAATTTCCGTTTCCCGTTTCCATCGAAAGCCCGAACAGGACAACGCCGCACAAGGAAAGATAAGCAGTATCCTCCACTCCCGTGATAAAGCTGTGGTGAGGGATTATCAGACGTAATATGCGAAGCGGCTCATATAAGACCCCCAGCAATGCTCCGCAGACGCAAAAGCAGGCAATCTGCCACATCAGCGATGTTTCTTCGTTCATACACCCACCTACCTGAATATTCTTGATATGAAATTATCCGCATATCTGCCGTCACAAAAATGTATCGTGCGTATGTATCCCGTTATCTCAACAGTGCCGTTTTCACTGAACGCTGTACCCACCTCAAGATTCTCTCCGCCGATACGCAGATTGCCGAGCGCAGTATACATAGTTATGTTCTCATCATCATAGGAAATGATTTCAAGCACTCCGCCCACCTCCAGCTTTCTCCTGTCGGTCAGCGTCAGCTTCTGCAGTGATTTTTCCATAAAAAACACCCCCGAATGTTATTTACCGCATGATAAATAATATTCGGGGTATGTCCGTATTATGCTTATACCACTTCGTAAAGGTCAGAAGCTCCGTCCTTACCGACCACCTCAACTACCTTAAGAACACGGATCTTAAGCGGGCTTTTGCCCATATTTATCTCAATCTCATCTCCGACCTTGACATCATAAGAGGCTCTTGCAGGTTTACCGTTTACCGAAACCTTTTCAGCGTCACACGCCTCATTTGCCACTGTTCTTCTTTTGATAAGACGTGATACTTTAAGAAATTTATCAAGCCGCATAATAAACCTTTCCTTTAAACCAAAACAAAAAACGGAGGCTGTAAAATACCGCCTCCGCTATTGAACCAGACTTAATTACTTAGCAACTGCATCCTTTAAAGCACTGCCCGCCTTGAAAGCGGGAACCTTAGAAGCAGCGATCTTGATCTTGTCGCCTGTACGGGGGTTAACGCCCTCACGAGCTGCACGCTCACGAACTTCAAATGTACCGAAACCAACGAGCTGGATCTTTTCGCCCTTGGCAAGTGTTTCTGAAATGCTCTCAACTAAAGCTGAGATTGCCTTTTCTGCATCCTTCTTTGTAAGATCTGCCTTTTCAGCAACCATTGTAACTAATTCTGCTTTTGTCATTTGAGTAATCCTCCAATTAAAATTATTAATATTGTTAAGCATAAAAGCTAACAGACGTAATACGGTCAACCGACTAATTGCTTTACGGTTAATCAGAATTTAAAAACAGCGCTTTTATCTGCTCATCTGACAGATTGTCGAGCGTTTTGCCTTGCGACCTCGTATTACTCTCAAGCTCTCTAAAACGCATTATAAACTTATTTACAGCAAAAGTCAAGGCTTTTTCGCAATCTTTTTTGATAAAACGTGATAAAATACAGCAAGAGAGTAAAAGTTCCCCAAAATTATCTTCGGTAAGCGCTTCGTTTTTGTCATTAATAGCCAACTCAAGGCTTGCGAGCTTTTCTTTCACAAGATCAACGGCTTCACTTGTACCGGAAAGCGCTACGCCCGCATTTGACGCACGCTTGAAAACCTTCTCGCCACGCATAAGCGCAGGCAGTACCATCGGCACGCTGTCAAGGGTATCCGCAACGGTGTCCTGGTGCTTGGATTTCTTTTTGAGCTTGTCCCAGTTCTTAAGAACATCGTCCGAATTGTTGACATTTACATCTCCGAAAACGTGCGGATGACGATATATCATCTTCTTTGTGACGTCATCGCATATATCGTTGAATTCAAACCTGCCACGCTCTTTTTCGATCTCGCAGTGAAAAACCGCCTGAAAAAGCAGATCTCCGAGTTCTTCTTTAAGCATTGCGGCGTCATCTGCGTCGATAGCCTCCATCACCTCATAAGCCTCCTCCAGAACATTCATCCTGACCGACTTATGATCCTGCTCTCTGTCCCACGGACAGCCGTTCTCGCTTCTGAGTATCCTCGTCACTTCGAGAAGATCGTCAATATCATACTTGTCTTTAATTTCAAAATCCAAATCGTACACTTCCAATACCTGTCGGACTCTTTTTTCAGCCCGTTTTTAATCTTATATAATAATACTCTAAAATCTGTCAAATATCAAGATAATTTCAGAATTTTTTTCTTTTTTGTCGATTTAGCAAAGATTTAAGATTAATCTCGTTGAAGATTATCAGTAAAATTATATAAACCGCACCGCCCGAAGCTATCGGCAAAAACAGAGCCGCCACAGCATTTACACTTTCCCCGACAAAGCCATACACAATGCGTGATACGACGGCGCATACGACCCCTGCGCTTAGAGGAACAGCCATTCTTCTGATAATGTGAAAATCTATCCCGGTAACATTTTCAAGCGCAAAATATCCTCCCAGTGCAACCGCCGCATACATAATTACCGTTGAAACAGCCGCCCCGTTTATATTGATAGCCGGTACAGATATTGTAAACACGTTGAATATCAGCTTTACCGCACAGCCCGGCAGCATTAGCTTCACAGGAAGATCCGACCGCCCGATGACTTGAAATATTGAAATAAACGTAGATGACAAGGTCAGAAAAACGCCGCCAAGCCCCAGTATAAAGAGCGATGTTGCACTTACCGACACCTCCTGTTGTCTGCCCGAAAACAAAAACTCAAGTATCTGCCTGCTCATAGCCGACAGCCCGAGATACAGCGGAAACCCGATAACAAAGTTTGAACGCAGAACAACCGTCACCTTGCGTTCGAATTCATTTCTGTTGCCGAGCGTCCACGCACCTGCTATCTGCGGCAGTGCGCTCCTGCCGAACATAGCCGTGAAAGAAGGTATCAGCATGAACATCGTCCACGAAAGGCCGGTATAACTGCCGTACATAAAGTTCGCAAGCCGCACAGCACCGCCCTGTGCTTTTATTATGTCCGAAAAACACGCCGCAAAATATCCCGGATCGGACGAAAGTGCAAAATTAAGACAACGTGGTATTGTGATAAGGTCGATGAACGAGGACAGATTCACAACTATTGCGGCGGCGGAAACTGGAATGCATGACTTTATCAGACGTTTTGCAATTACTGCCACTCGGTCTGTCGAGGTATCGCCCGCAGACGTATCTATAATCCTTTTGCAGACTTTTTTCCTCACAAGCAGGCAAACGAGTGCGCACAGCTCGCTCACCGTAACGGCAAGAACCGCACCTGCCGCCGCATAAGGCATTATAATATCCACAGCCTCGCTTTCACTTCCTGCAATCACACCGAATACCATTTCGCCGCCTGCATAGCATTTCATTCCGTATTCTATTATAAGATGCGACACAGAAAGTCCGGTCACGGCACGGCAGACCGATTCTGCGACCTGCGACACAGCCGACGGCATCATATTACAGCACCCTTCGTAATAGCCCTTATATACCGATGATATACAGCACAGAAAGACCGACGGCGCTATTGCGATTATTCCCCATACGCTCTGCGGAGATTGTGCGACCGTATCCGAAAATGGCCGTGCAAGTGCCAGTATTGCCGCAGTGCCGATAAGACCTGTCGCTCCGAATATCACGACAGCCGTTCTCAGCACCTTTTGCGCATTTGCGAATCTGCGTAAAGCTATGTTATCCGCAACCGCTTTTATTATAACGGTAGGAACAGCCGCCGCAGTCATAGCGAAAACTGGCGTGTAGAGGCTGTACGCAGTCGAGTAGTAGCCCATTCCGATACCGCCGAGTATATTGGTAAGCGGTATCTTGAAAACAGCGCCGACTATCTTGCTTATCACCATCGAAACAAAGAGGATTATTGTGTTTTTTACATAGGTATTTTTCAAACAATCAGTCCTTTCCGGTTAATTCTATTATCCTTGGGACAAGAATATACCGGATACGGCTACAACTGCATCGCTATCGGCAAAAAAAGACGCTCACCCAAAACGGATAAGCGTCCTTTAATGCTATTCTTTTTCTATGCCTTGAAGTCAAACGGATGCTTTTCTTCGGGAACGGCAGACGGAACATACTGTTCATATGCCGGCTGTGCCTTTCCGCCGCTGAAGTCTACCCTGTCGATTTTAAGCGCATCGTCATTCTTATCACTCTTTTCAAAGCGATCGTCGGATTTCTCTGAATATGCCGCCTTAATCAGCTTTATCAGTTCTTCTACAGAAGAAGCCGTCACAAGCCGTTTCTCATATTCCTCTTTTTCCTCTTTCTTAGCTTCCTCCGCCTTTTTTTCGGCGGCTTTTTCTTTGGCTTTTTCAACGTTTTCGTTCTTTTTAAGGCTTTCCTTTATAAGTGCGTAATACGAAACGTTGCCCTCACTGTCAACGCTGATACCGAGCTTTGTAACATTCTCCGAATCATCGCCGAGCTGTTTTCTTATTTCGGGCAGTTTGCCAATAGCCTTATCAATAATGCCCTCGAATTTAGCCCTTTCGGTTTCGTCAGTAGCCATTTTTTCAAGAGTATCGGGAGTTATGACGCAGTTATACTCGCCATTTCCTGTTGCGAGATGCTTCTGTGCCTCCTCATCCGAAGAAAAATCAGCCACAATAAAATCAACGTTCTTATATTTGCCTTTAAGCTGTTCAAGATATTTCTGTGCGTCCGTGCTTAGCTTAACCGTTGAGGTTTCCTTTGACTTGTCGGCTTTGTCCGTTGCACTTACACTGTAAGCAGGCTTGTATTCATAATTTGTGTTTACGGCAGACATAATAATACCACCCTTTCCGTACCTTTTCATTGACCCTTCTGTACCTTCTGTAAAGTATATCGGCAGGAAAGACTGAAACTTTAGTTTTTCGGCGGTATTATGCTTTTCGGCACGTTCCACCCCCGTGAATTCATTTCATCGATAATAAACGATGCCGCTTCGTTTATGCCTCGCTGATTGAATGTCAGCTTTGTTCTTATATCGCCGCTCACCGCACTGCAAAGTATCACGGCATATTTCTGTGCAAGCGAATTTTCAGCCCTCAGAAGCTCATTCAGGCGGTTCTTCTCGTCAATCATTCTTCTCCCCCGTAAGTCCGTTTATAACGCTGATGTGACTGCCGTGTACTGCGGCGCATTTCTGCAGCTTTTCCTTAAGCTGAGGATCGGATATTTCTTCGGCGGCGGAAATATACCTGTTTCGTATATCCTTTTCCTCGGCAAGCAGCTTTTTAAGCTGTACAGCCTCGTATGATAACATATCACTCATTTTTCATCCTCTTTAAAACAGTATTTATATATAAATATAGTTTGCATTTCCGTGCGGATTATGCTATAATTTTATGGATAGACTGATTTTTTACAAAAGAAAGGATTTTTAGCTTGGCAGATAAAGACTATATGCAGGAGATACGCAACTTCTGTATCATTGCGCACATAGATCACGGAAAGTCCACTCTGGCGGACAGGATACTCGAACAGACCGAAACGGTCGCACACAGAGAAATGGAAGAACAGATACTGGACAATATGGATCTTGAGCGTGAAAGAGGCATCACAATCAAAGCCCGTGCGGTAAGGCTGAGATACAAAGCCGATGACGGCGAAACCTACGTTTTCAATCTTATAGATACACCCGGTCACGTTGACTTCAACTATGAGGTCTCACGTTCGCTGAATGCCTGCGAGGGCGCAATACTTGTAGTAGACGCAACACAGGGCATTGAGGCGCAGACTCTCGCCAACACCTATCTTGCAATCGAACAGGACCTTGAGCTTGTTCCCGTAATAAACAAAATCGACCTGCCCTCCGCCCATCCCGATGAAGTAAAGGAAGAGATTGAAACGGTAATAGGCATACCTGCCGATGAAGCTCCGCTTATTTCCGCAAAAATGGGCATAAACATAAAGGAAGTAATGGAGCAGGTGGTAAAGAACGTTCCCGCTCCCAAGGGAGATCCTAACGCTCCTCTGAAAGCGCTTATCTTTGACAGCTACTATGACGCTTATAAAGGTGTTATCGTTTATGTAAGAATAAAGGACGGCACATTAAAACCGGGCGACAGGATAAAAATGATGGCTACCGGTGCTGAGTTTGATGTTGTAGATGTCGGATATATGGGCGCAAAGGCTCTTGAGAACGCTAAGGAGCTTCGTGCAGGCGAGGTCGGATATATAGCCGCATCTATAAAGTCGATAGGCGATACAAAGGTCGGTGATACGGTCACTCTTGTAAGCAACCCTGCAAAAGAAGCCCTTGCAGGCTACCGTAACGTAAACCCGATGGTATACAGCGGTATCTATCCCGCCGACGGTGCAAAGTACGGCGATCTGCGTGACGCTCTTGAAAAGCTCCAGCTTAACGATGCTTCGCTTACATTCGAGCCGGAAACCTCTATAGCGCTCGGCTTCGGTTTCCGTTGCGGATTCTTGGGACTTCTGCATATGGAAATCATTCAGGAACGACTTGAACGTGAGTATAATCTTGACCTTGTTACCACAGCACCGTCTGTTGTATACAAGATAACAAAGACAGACGGGGAAACTATCTTTATTGATAACCCCACGAACTACCCCGACCCGTCCGAAATAGAAGTGGCAGAAGAGCCTATGGTAAAGGCGAATATCTACACTCCGTCTGAGTATGTCGGCAGTATAATGGATCTGTGCCAGGAAAGACGAGGCACCTTCAAGGACATGAAATACCTTGATCTTAACCGTGTTGAGATGCACTACGATCTTCCGCTGAACGAAATAGTATACGACTTCTTCGATGCTCTTAAATCACGCACAAAGGGCTATGCAAGCTATGATTATGAAATGTCGGGATTTGTTCCGTCACGTCTTGTAAAGCTCGATATACTCCTTAACGGCGAGGTTGTCGATGCACTCTCGTTCGTTGTTCATGCGGATAAGGCTTATGCAAGAGCAAGAAAAATCGCAGAAAAATTAAAGGACAACATTCCCCGTCAGCTGTTTGAGGTACCTATTCAGGCGGCGGTCGGCGGTAAAATTATTGCAAGAGAAACCGTAAAGGCTATGCGTAAGGACGTACTTGCAAAGTGCTACGGCGGCGATATTACCCGTAAGAAGAAACTGCTCGAAAAGCAGAAAGAGGGTAAGAAACGTATGCGTCAGCTCGGCAGTGTCGAAGTTCCGCAGGAAGCGTTTATGGCAGTGCTTAAGCTTGATGAATAAAGGGCTTTATATCCATATCCCGTTCTGCCTGTCAAAATGCCCCTACTGCGACTTCTACTCGGTGGCTTTCGACAGCGATACGGCCAACAGATACAAGGACGCAGTGATAAGAAATCTGCGCTACTATCTGTCGCAGGACGAAAATCTCAGATTTGACACGGTGTACTTCGGAGGAGGTACACCGATACTGCTTTGGCGTGAGATATGTGATATTATGGACGAAATTCGGCCGTACATCGCCTCAGACGCAGAAATTACCGTTGAAGCAAATCCTTGCTGTACCGATGAAAACGCACTTTGTTCATTAAAAGCGCATAATGTGAACAGGATTTCATTCGGCTTGCAGAGCGGCAATGATAACGAACTTAAAGCGCTCGGCAGAAGGCATAACAGCAAGGTCGGTGCAAATGCTGTAAAAATGGCATACAAAGCAGGCTTTGACAATATTTCGGGCGACATAATGCTCGGAATACCGCTTCAGACAAGCGACAGCCTTATTGAAACGATAAGCTATATGACTTCCCTGCCGCTAAGTCACATTTCGGCGTATATGCTGAAAATCGAGCCGGATACGCCGTTTGCAAAAAAAGAGCTTATCCTTCCCGATGAAGACGGATATGCAAATATTTATCTTGAAACGGTAGAACGTCTTTCAGATAAAGGCTTCAGACAATACGAGATAAGCAATTTTGCAAAGCCGGGTATGGAGAGCAGGCACAATCTCAGATACTGGCGGTGCGAGGAATATCTCGGCATAGGTCCTGCCGCACATTCCTATTACAACGGGGAACGTTTCGCTGTCGGACGTGACCTCAGAGCGTTTATCGAAAGTGAGGTTCAGCCTGCAGTTATAACAGAGCGTGAATGCGGCGACTATGAAGAATGGGCTATGCTGAAATTGAGACTCAGCGAGGGGCTTGATTTTGATACGGCCGAAAAACGTTTCGGCATAACAAAAGACGATATATTAAAAAAGTGCAGGCTGATTCCCGACGACCTGTATAAAACGGACGATAAGACGATAAGCCTTACCCCGAAGGGATTTCTGGTATCAAATGCCGTTATCGGCATATTAACGGATATATGATTTTTGGAGGAGCTATGAACAAGGAATTACTTAAAGCCGATATTGAATCGGTACTTTCCGACAAGTATGAAGTTACAGCCGACAAGGCACAGCCCTATCAGCTGCACGAAGCGCTTTCATCTGCGATAATGAAACAGATAGCGCCTGTCTGGAAAGACAGCAGAAAGGCTCATCTTGCCACACGCAGAGCGTGCTATTTCTCAGCCGAATTTTTAGTAGGCAGAGCCATTTACAATAACCTGCTCTGTCTTGGTGTAGAGGACGATGCGAGAGAGGTTCTTTCCTCGCTCGGCGCAAAGCTGTCCGACCTTGAAGAAATTGAAGATGCCGCACTCGGAAACGGCGGTCTCGGCAGACTTGCGGCTTGCTTTTTAGACAGTGCCGCTACATTGTCTTTACCGCTTGACGGCTACGGAATACGTTATAAGTACGGACTTTTCAAGCAGTCTATTGTTGACGGATTTCAGAAAGAAGAGGCTGACGACTGGACTAAGTACGGCGACCCGTGGAGCAGAAGAAACGAAAGCGACAAGGTAATTATAAACTTTGCAAATCAGACAGTTGTTGCAGTGCCTTACGATATGCCGATTGTCGCATACGGCACAAAAAACATAGGAACACTGCGTTTATGGCAGGCTGAGCCTGTGAATACTTTCGATTTTCTCAAGTTCAATGCACAGGACTATGTAAACGCAAGTATAGAGCAGATAAAGGCTGAGGATATTTCGAGAGTGCTTTATCCTAATGACGATACAAGAGAGGGCAAGATTCTCCGCTTCAAGCAGCAGTATTTCTTCTGTGCGGCTTCTCTTGCCGATATTGTGAAGAAGCACAAGGCGGCAGGATACGACATTAAAAAGCTGTACGAAAAGGTTACTATCCAGCTTAACGATACCCACCCCGTCATATCTATCCCCGAGCTTATAAGAATACTTGTAGATAACGAGGGTCTTTCTTTCGAAAAGGCTCTTGAAATTGCCAAAAAGACATTCAACTACACAAACCACACCGTAATGGCTGAGGCTATGGAGAAGTGGGGACTTGATATAGTAAAGGAAGTCCTGCCCGGAATTTACGATATTATTTTGCAGATAAACGAGGCTTTCGTTGCCGAAATGTACGCAAAGGATATGCCCAAGGGTAAGACCGACTATATGAAGATGATTTCCAGCGGCGTTGTACATATGGCTAAAATGGCGGTTTACTGCTCAAGCTACACAAACGGCGTTGCGGCGCTCCATACCGAGATACTTAAGAACGATGTTTTAAAGGACTGGTATCAGCTTTTCCCCGAGAAATTCCAGAACAAGACAAACGGCATTACGCCAAGACGCTGGATTGCCCTTTGCAACAAGGAGTTATCATCGCTCATAACCGAACAGCTCGGTGATAATTCGTGGGTGACAGACCTTTCAAGGCTGAAAACGCTTGAAAGACTTCGTGGCGACAACAATATGATGCAGAGATTCATGGATATAAAGCAGGAAAAGAAGAATCAGCTTGCCGCATATATGAAGGCAAAGGACGGCATTGAGGTTGACGTAAACAGCATTTTTGATATTCAGATAAAGCGTCTGCACGAATATAAGAGGCAGCTTCTCAATGCGTTCAGCATCCTTTATATCTACTTTGGCATCAAGGACGGAAGCATAAAGAACTTCTACCCGACCACGTTTATTTTCGGCGCAAAATCCGCTCCCGGATATATGAGGGCAAAGGCTATCATCAAGTATATAAACGAAATCGGTAAGCTTATCAATGCCGATGAAGAAGTAAACAAGCTGATAAAGGTCGTATTCGTGCAGAATTACAACGTTTCCTATGCGGAAAAGCTGGTTACTGCCGCCGATATTTCAGAGCAGATTTCTACCGCAGGAACAGAAGCGTCCGGTACGGGCAATATGAAGTTTATGCTCAACGGCACTGTTACACTCGGCACATATGACGGTGCAAATGTAGAGATAGTGCAGGAGGCAGGCGAAAGCAACAACTACATCTTCGGCGCAAGGGTCGAAGAGCTTGAAAAGATAATGAAGGACTATGACCCGAGAAAGCTCGTCAGCAAGAACCCGAAAATCAAGCGTGTACTTGATACTCTTATTGACGGCACGGTGAGCGATGGCGGAACAGGCGATTTCAAGGAGCTTTACTTTGCTCTGACAGACGGCGCAAGCTGGCACGTTCCCGATCATTACTACCTGCTCGGCGACCTTGAATCCTACGTTGAGGCAAAGCTGAAGGCAAACAGCGACTATGCAAACTCCCGTCTTGACTTTGCAAGAAAGTGCTGGGCAAATATGTGCTTCTCGGGCAAGTTCAGCTCGGACAGAACGATAAGCGATTACGCCAAGGAGATATGGAAGATAGAGCCGGTACAGCTGTAAGAGGTATAATGTATGATAAACGGTATACACCACGTTTCATTCAGATGTAGCGGAGAACAATTAAGAAGGGTTATCGCTTTCTACAGCGATACGCTCGGCATACCGATTATAAGACAATGGGGTCCCGACTATGACAATCCTATCGGAGTTATGTTCGATACGGGAAACGGCATAATCGAGGTTTTCTCAAATGCCGAAAACGACTTGCCGCAAGGCGTAATAAGGCATTTCGCACTTAGCGTGACAGATGTGGACGAGCTTGCGGACAGGATTGAAAAAGCCGGATATGAAGTATTCGTAAAGCCGAAAAACATTTATATTCCTGCCGAAAATCCGCTTGTAGCAAGGATTGCTTTCTGCTACGGACCGCTCGGAGAACAGATAGAACTTTTCTGCGAAAAGTAAACAAAACAGCCGCAGACCTGCGATAAAGCGGTCTGCGGCTTTGCTGTATTCAGCTGTCGATCTCGGGTATGCCGGTAGTGTAGCCGTAAGCTGAGGCGCACTCTTTGGCGAGGGTCAGGAACAGCTCTCTTGTGGCTGCAAGGACGGAGAGCAGGTCGTCCGCATCGTAGCGGGAAAAGCAATCGCCAAGCTTATCGACGATGAACGGCTCTGCCCACTGCTCTGCCATTCTTCCGTTATGCCATGTATCGTAAGCGGTGCCGTGAATGCAATGTTCATACATTTCGATAACTGTGATCAGTTTTGTCTTGAGATAGCCGTTCACGCACATTATCGCTGTCCATAGCTCTCCACGTCTGATTTTCTTCTCTGCCCACACGGTATGGAACATAAAATCATTTGTAAGATTACTAAAACTTTCCTCTGATAAAGCGGTAAAATCACAGGGTGTGATTTTTGATGATTTACAAATAAGCTGTGATATGCCGCAAGCGTCATAACAAAGCGAAAAACCACGATTCAGAATAAAATCAGCATTGTGTGATTTAAGTAGATTTACAAGGCTGTCCTCAGACATAACAATCATATCGACATCAAGTGATTTTTCGAATAGGATACGTCGTTCTTTTTCTCCGGCAAAAGTGTCTTCAACAAATGAATATACAGGCTTACCCAGTTTGCCTATTATATTATTTTCATATAGTAATATTTGCGGTTCAGAGCAAGCGATAATCAGATCGAGGTCGGAATATTCGTCCGCCTTTGAAATTTCTCTTGCCTGCGAGCCGACAATTATTACCGCCTTTATTTCGGGCTGAGCTTTGCAAACATCGAGCAAACGTTTCATCAGTTCATCGTAACGATTCATAGACACCTCCGTTAAAGCAGAAAAGGAAAAGCCACAGTAAAAAACTGTGACTTCAGGCTGTAGAAAAAGTCTGTGTTTGATGTACTTCTGTTATATCTTTTAGTATTTCTCTATGATAGCAGGCTACAGATAGTGCTATTTGTCGGACAGCACTTCTCGGGTTCGCTATTCGAATAGATAAACTTGTCGAAAGAGGGAGACAACCAAAGTAATTAGGCAAACAACTGCTGAACAATTACAATCCCCACCATAGTTGGCTCGGATTGACCGAGCAACAGAACCTCACCATTTTTCGAGGGCGGGCAAGTTTAGTGCAGAGCGAAGGGGGTGTTGTCCTTTTGCAATGGTTGTGAAGGTAGCAGTATTTGGTGCAATGGGGGGCAATCCCTCCGTCTTGACGGCAGAAAAGTTTGCAATGTAAAAATGGTGGACATATCGCAAGTAAATGCAATAATGTTAAGGCTTGTGCCTTGCCGTCAATCCACCTCCCTTTGACAAGGGAGGCAAGGATATAGTGTTTTTCGTGGGATAGTGCGTTTTTTAAGGTCAATGTCGGTGCAGTTTTACCGGTACACTCACGAAATTATTAACAACCTGTCGGCACGGAAACGGTTTTAAGCAGTGTTGGCGATATATTTCACCGGGTGGGCTTTAATAATCAGTTAATCGACAGTCTGAAGCCACAGTAAAAAACTGTGACTTTTATTATTTAAGTTAATACTCAAGCGGTTCAAGCTTTGTGAGATCGAACGGGGTTTCCTGATATACGCAGAAGTTGAGCCAGTTTGAGTACATAAGGCTTGCGTGACCACGCCAAGTAAAATGCGGTGTCAGCTTAGGGTTATCATCGGGGAAATAGTTATACGGCACTTCTATCGGTATGCCCTTTTCCACGTCACGCATATACTCATCCTTGAGCGTGTTCCTGTCGTACTCGGCGTGACCTGTGATAAAAATCTGTCTGTTCGTGCGGTCTGCAACGATATACGCTCCCGCAATGTCCGAATAGGCAAGCAGTGCAAGATTAGGATTGGTTTCAATATCTTCCATCTTTACACCCGTATAACGTGAATGGGGTACCATAAAAATATCGTCAAAGCCCTTGAGAAGCGGGTGGTTGATTGCATTTATCTTATGAGGGAAGATGCCGAACATCTTCTTGTCAAGCACCTGCTTCTGAATACCGTAATGATAGTACAGTCCTGCAAATGCCGCCCAGCAGATATGCACCGTGCTGAATGCGTGAGTTTTACTCCACTCCATTATATCGCACAGCTCCTTCCAGTAATGGACGGAGTTGAAGTCGAGCAATTCAACGGGCGCACCCGTTATAATAAGTGCGTCAAAATACTGCTCCTTTATCTGATTGAAGGTAGTGTAGAAGTTTACAAGATGCTCCTGAGAGGTGTTTTTCGGATTGTGGGTTTCCGTTTTCACAAGAGTAATATCCACCTGCAAGGGAGTGTTACTGAGCAGCCTTAAAAGCTGTGTTTCGGTAACTATCTTTGTAGGCATAAGGTTTACTATAGCGACCTTGAGCGGTCTTATGTCCTGTCGTGATGCTTTTTCATCAGCCATAACGAAAATATTCTCGTTTACAAGCGTGCTGAAAGCCGGCAGATTATTCGGTATTTTAATCGGCATTTACATCATCCTTTTCATTTCGTCATAATATTTGATTATACCACACGAAACGTATAAATGCAAGCAAAACAGATAATATCACCGAATTTGCGTGATTATTCCGATAACTCCCGATAAATCGTCGCAACTTGCAAAAACCTTTTCGGTAATTTCCGACGGCACATCGACTATATCCTTTATGAACACCGTCCGTATACCCGACGCTATGCCTGCCCTGATGCCGTTTGAACTGTCCTCGACAATAAGACATTCCGACTTGTCAAAGCCTGTCTTTTCGGCGGCTGTTATAAATATTTCCGGGTCGGGTTTTCCTCTTGTTATCTCATCGCCGCCGACCATCCCGTCAAAGAATCCGAGTATGCCCGAATGCTTAAGCTCCTTAGCCGCAGAAGCGTGATATGTAGAGGTGGCAACGTACATTCCGACTTTATTCGCTTTAAGATATGTGCAAAGCTCATCGAAGCCTTGCTTTACCGGTATGCCGTTCTTATCTTCGTATTCTGCAAAATACTGCTTTGCGTATCCCCAGTATTTATCAAATGGGTAATCCTCGCCAAGCTCGGAAAGAAAGAGGGTCTTCATCGAATCATAATTCAGTCCGATAGAACGGTACGGGAGCGAAAGGTCAAACGGCAGGCTGTACTTATCAATCACATACTGCCACGCCTTAAGCCCTATCCTTTCGCTGTCAAGCAGTGTACCGTCCATATCGAATATTACCGCTTTAATCATTTATTCACCGCTACTACGGCACTGCATCCGTCAAGATGAACACTGCCCGATAAATCTATCTTCTTTCCTGTAAGCACATCTGTGAATTCACCCGAAATACCGGGATTGAAATCAAACGGATTATCGTCTATATTAAGAAGCGTTACAACTGTTTCGCCGTCACAGTCACGTCTGAACGAGAACTGTCTGTTTAAAAGCTGTAAAGGCGTATAATCGCCGTGAGCAAGCGCCTTTGAGGAGGTACGCAGATTACACAGCGCAGTGATCTCGGCTGTGAGATCGGCTATACCCTCAGCCCTGAACTTTTCCTCGTTATATTCAACACGCAGAGCGTCATCGCCGTTGTGCTTGTCGCCCTCGATGCCGTACTCACTGCCGTAATAAACACCGGGTATGCCGGGCATTGTGAACAGGAGAGGATAAATCACGGGAAGCTGGCGCTTATTGTTAAGCATTGTGGCTATTCGTGAAACATCGTGATTGTCAACAAAGCTGTAAAGGAGCTTTCCTGTATAAAGACACCACTGCTCTTTTCCGAACTGGCGGTTGAGCGAGTGTGCTATCTCGAACATATTAAGGTCGTTGAAGCTGGAGAACAAGCCCTTGTAGCATTCATAATTGGTCACGCTGTCAAGCATTTCGGGATTCATCCAGCGGTTATAATCGCCGTGGAGCGTTTCGCCCATCAGCCAGAAATCGTTTTTCAGCCACTTGCAATGGCCGTGCAGTTCCTTCAGGAAATTAAGGTCGAGGCAGTATGCAACATCGAGGCGAAGTCCGTCAATGTCGAACTCCTTTACCCACCCTGTGATGACCTCCTTTAAGTATTCCTTTACTGCGGGGTTGTACAGATTGAGCTTTACAAGCTCGTAATGTCCTTCCCAGCCCTCATACCAGAAGCCGTCATTATAGCAGGAATTTCCGTCATTGATATGAAACCAGGCACGATAACTGTTGTTGCCGTTTCTGACCTCAACGAATTTTGTGAAATCTCTGCCGACGTGGTTGAACACGCCGTCAAGTATTACCTTTATGCCGTTTTCGTGCAGCTTTTTGCAAAGTGCGGCAAAATCAGCGTTTGTGCCGAGTCTGCTGTCTATTTTTGTATAGTCAACGGTATCATATCCGTGTGCTACCGACTGGAACACAGGTCCGAAATATATAGCGTTGAAACCCATTTCCTTTATATGAGGAATAGCATCCTCTATCTTTTTAAGTCTGTTTTCGGTGTTCTCCGAATAATCGTTTGTCTTGGGGCAACCGCAGAATCCGAGAGGATAAATGTGATATACCGCAAAGTTTGTGAAATCACTCATTTTGAAATCTCCCTTATTTATTTTACACATCCGTAATGGCATAAAGCTCCGCCGCCGAATCGAAAACCGGTTTATCCGAAACGAACAGAGCAATATTATGCTCCTGCGCTTTAAGCAAAGCGTCGGCATCCGGTTTTACCTTTTCGCAAAGCACAACACAGGACGCACCCGTGTGTGCCGCTACGGCTATTGTGTTTACGTTTCCTATAACGGTAAACCAAGCACACCCGTCAAGGTCTTTGGTCATTGCAAGGCTTAACAGGTCGCACGAAAACACATTATTTATAACACTGTCTTCATTACCGCTGTTAAGCACTCCGAACAATCCTTTTCTTATAAGCTGTCCGACCGTCATTTGTGAAACCTGCCTTTACCGATTGTTGCGATTTATGCAGTGTTATATGCAATATGCACAAATCCATTAGATATTATACCACATTTTACGACCAGTGTAAAGTTGAAAAACAGGTGTTGAATTTGTAGAAAATGACGGTTTTTAGGTAAAAATTGAGTAAATTTATCCGATATAAAAATACCGATTAGTGCAACATACACAAAGAGTTGTGCAAATTTTGGTTACTAATATATAGTGAAATTTACATAGCAAATATGTTATAATTATCATATTCCCGTGAGTCTGCAAGAATTGCGGGTCAAATCCAAGGAGGTTATATAATGGGTTCCAAAGAAAAAAATACCGTACCGTTCAACGGCACGCCCGAACAAGAAAAGGCACTGCGTGAAATGATCGGTAATCACAAAGGTCAGCAGGGCGCACTTATGCCTGTACTGCAACAGGCTCAGGAAATCTACGGCTATCTTCCTATTGAGGTTCAGTCAATAATAGCCGAAGAAATGGGAATACCGCTTGAAAAGGTATATGGTGTTTCTACATTCTACTCGCAGTTCTCACTTTATCCCAAGGGTAAGTACAAAATCTCGGTATGTCTGGGTACAGCCTGCTATGTTAAAGGCTCCGGCGACATATTTGCAAAGCTCTCCGAAAAGCTCGGAATTTCAGACGGAAAATGCACGCAGGACGGCATATTCTCACTTGACGCATGTCGCTGTATAGGAGCGTGCGGACTTGCTCCCGTAATGACAGTAAACGACGATGTATACGGAAAGCTGACCGTTGACGAAATCGACGGTATTCTGGCTAAATATACAGAATAATGTTTCCGGAAATTTCTCTGAACATTCTTGATGTCGTGCAGAATTCTATCGGCGCACGGGCTTCGCTTGTCGAAATAACCGTCAGCATTGACACAACGGCAGATACTCTCACGGTCATCATCAGGGATGACGGCCGGGGAATGAGCGAGGCGGAGCTGTCAAGAGCCGTCGATCCGTTCTATACCACAAGAACAACGAGAAAATACGGATTCGGAGTACCTTTTTTCAAGGCCGCATCGGAAATGACCGGCGGCAGCTTCGAGATAAGCTCAGAAGAAGGAGAAGGTACTTATATAAAGGCTGTTTTTGTACTGTCGCACATCGACAGAATGCCGCTGGGCGATATGACGGGTACGCTTATATCGCTTATAAACGCAAACTGCCGTATAGATCTCAGCTATAACTATTCGGTTGACGAAAAGCGGTTTTCGCTTGATACAAGGCAGCTCAGAGCCATACTCGGCAGTGTTCCGTTAAATATACCCGAGGTCACGGGATATATCACCCGTTATCTTGAGGAAAATACAGCCGAGGTAAACGGCGGCATCAAATATTAATGACCACGAAAGGATAATTTAAGATATGAAATCTCTTGAAGAATTAGCTGCTATCCGTAACAAGATGCAGAACGTTGTGAACCTGAGAAGCGAAGCATCGGACTGCACAAGAATTGTTGTCGGAATGGCGACCTGCGGAATTGCGGCAGGGGCAAGACCTGTTCTCAAAGCATTTTCCGACGGGATACAGGAAAAGGGCATAAAAGACGTAATGGTAATACAGGAAGGCTGTATCGGTCTTTGCCAGTATGAGCCTGTTGTTGAAGTCATCACACCCGGCAAGGAAAAGGTGACCTACGTCAATATGACATCTGAAAAGGCTGTAGAAGTAATCGAACAGCACATTATCGGCGGCAACGTTGTAACGAAGTACACGATAAACTCCGCTATGTAAAATCTGAAAGGAAACTAATATATGTATCGTTCACAAGTATTGATATGCGGTGGTACCGGTTGTACTTCTTCAGGCAGTGTTAAAATCGCCAAAAGATTACAGGAAGAAATCGACAAGAACGGTCTTACCGACGAAGTTATGGTAGTCCGCACAGGATGTTTCGGTCTGTGTGCGCTCGGTCCTATTATGATCGTTTATCCTGAGGGTACATTCTACTCGATGGTTAAGGAAGAAGATATTGCGGAAATCGTTTCGGAGCATCTGCTCAAGGGACGTATCGTTACACGTCTTGTATACGATGAAACAGTCGCAGAAAACGAGATAAAGTCGCTCAAGGAAACCGACTTCTATAAAAAGCAGCACAGAATCGCACTGAGAAACTGCGGTGTAATCAATCCCGAATGTATCGATGAATATATCGGAAGAAACGGTTATGAGGCACTCGGAAAGGTCCTCAAGACAATGACTCCCGATGATGTAATTCAGGTAATTCTTGATTCGGGTCTGCGTGGCAGAGGCGGCGGCGGATTCCCCACAGGTAAGAAGTGGCAGCTTGCAAGAAACCTTGTCAAGGACGCAGATCAGAAGTATGTATGCTGTAACGCCGACGAGGGCGACCCCGGTGCATTCATGGACCGTTCGGTTCTCGAAGGCGATCCCCACGTTGTAATCGAGGCTATGGCTATTGCAGGCTATGCGATAGGCGCAACACAGGGCTATATCTACATAAGAGCGGAATATCCGATAGCCGTTCAGCGTTTACAGATAGCGATAGATCAGGCAAGAGAATACGGTCTGCTCGGAAAGAACATTTTTGACAGCGGATTCGACTTCGACCTTGATATAAGACTTGGCGCAGGCGCATTCGTATGCGGCGAGGAAACAGCGCTTATGACATCTATCGAAGGTAACAGAGGCGAGCCCAGACCCCGTCCTCCCTTCCCTGCGGAAAGCGGTCTTTTCAAGAAGCCTACCGTACTCAACAATGTTGAAACATACGCTAACATTCCTCAGATAATCCTTAACGGTGCTGACTGGTTCGCATCTATGGGTACTGAAAAGTCAAAGGGAACAAAGGTATTCGCACTCGGAGGTAAGATACACAACACGGGACTTGTTGAGGTTCCTATGGGTACTACACTGCGTGAGGTTATTTACGAAATCGGCGGCGGTATCCCCAACGGCAAGGCATTCAAGGCGGCTCAGACGGGCGGTCCTTCAGGCGGATGTATCCCTGCGGAGCATCTCGATATACCGATAGATTATGATAACCTTATCGCTATCGGCTCTATGATGGGTTCGGGCGGACTTATCGTTATGGACGAGGATAACTGTATGGTAGATATTGCGAAGTTCTTCCTTCAGTTCACCGTTGACGAATCCTGCGGTAAATGTACACCCTGCCGTATCGGTACAAAGCGTCTTTACGAAATGCTCGAAAAGATAACATCGGGCAACGCTACTATGGAAGACCTCGATAAAATGGAGAAGCTGTGCTACTACATCAAGAACAACTCTCTGTGCGGTCTTGGTCAGACAGCTCCCAACCCCGTTTTATCAACTCTGCGTTACTTCAAGGACGAGTATATCGCACACGTTAAGGATAAGAGGTGTCCTGCAGGCGTATGTCAGGATCTTCTCACATACAAGATCATCGACCTCAGGTGTAAGGGCTGTACAGCCTGCGCAAGAGGCTGTCCTGTCGGAGCAATCTCGGGTACTGTCAAGCAGCCCCACAGCATTGATACCACAAAATGTATCAAGTGCGGTGCTTGTATGGCTAAGTGTAAGTTCGGTGCAATTATTAAGGAATGATCCGGTTTGACGGATAACTGAAAGGAATAAATTTTACTATGGTTAATATAAAGATTAACGGCATAGAGTACGCAGTCGAAGAAGGTACAACCATCCTTGAAGCCTGTCGTCAGAACGGCATCAGAATTCCTACTCTCTGCTGGTTAAAGGATATAAACGCAATCGGTGCGTGCCGTATCTGCGTGGTTGAAATGACAGGCGCAAGAAGCCTTGTTGCATCGTGCGTTTACCCGTTATCGAAATTTGATGAAGGCAAGAACATTCTGACGCACTCCCCTGCTGTATTACAGAGCAGAAAGATGACGTTACAGCTTTTGCTTTCAGATCACAATATGGACTGCCTTGCCTGCTCAAGAAACGGAAGCTGTGAGCTTCAGGAGCTGTGTAAGGAGCTTGGTGTTGACGATACGACATTTTTCGAGGGCGAGAAGAACGAGTACGATATTGACTACAGCTCGAAGCATATGTTCCGTGACAACAACAAGTGCATTCACTGCCGCCGTTGTATCGCCGCCTGCGACAAGCTCCAGGGTATCGGCGTAATCGGTGCAAACAACAGAGGCTTCAAGACAAGCATAGACTGTGCGTTTGACCTTGATCTTGCCGAGACCGCCTGCGTATCTTGCGGTCAGTGTATAACAGCTTGTCCTACAGGTGCGCTTGCAGAAAAGGACGATACGGACAAGGTATGGGACGCACTTGCAGATCCCGAAAAGGTAGTTGTTGTACAGACAGCTCCCGCAGTAAGAGCATCGCTCGGAGAGGCATTCGGCTATCCTATGGGTACACCCGTAGAGGGCAAGATGGTTGCGGCTCTTCGCAGACTCGGCTTCAATGCCGTATTTGACACAAACTTCGGTGCAGACCTTACTATAATGGAGGAATCGCACGAATTCCTTGACAGAGTTACAAACGGCGGTGTACTTCCGATGATCACATCATGTTCACCCGGCTGGATAAGATTCTGCGAGGCTTACTTCCCCGAATTTATCCCCAACCTTTCTTCCTGCAAATCTCCTCAGCAGATGAACGGCGCTATCACAAAGACATACTGGGCAAAGAAGATGGGAATTGACCCCAAGAACATTGTAAGTGTTTCTGTGATGCCGTGTACAGCTAAGAAATTCGAGATAGGCAGAGAGGATCAGTCTGCGGCAGGCGTTCCCGATGTTGATATTTCAATCACAACAAGAGAGCTTGTCAAGATGATAAACCGTGCGGGCTTACGCTTCAGAGATCTGCCTGACGAGGTTGCCGATTCACCTTTAGGAAACGGCACAGGCGCCGCTGTTATCTTCGGTGCTACGGGCGGCGTTATGGAAGCGGCTCTTCGTACAGCTGTATGGAAGCTGACAGGCGAAGCTGCAGACAGCCCCGTTGAATTCAAGGATGTAAGAGGCGTTGAGGGTATCAAGACGGCTGAATACAAGGTAGGCGACCTTACTGTAAAGGTAGCTGTTGTATCGGGTCTTGCAAACGCTAAGAAGTTCCTTACCAAAGTAAAGAACGGCGAGGTAGAATGCCACTTCATCGAGATTATGGCTTGTCCCGGCGGATGCGTAAACGGCGGCGGTCAGGTTATCCAGCCTGCAGATGTACGCAACTTTACCGACATCCGTGCAGAGCGTGCAAAGGCACTCTACAGCCTTGATGACGCAAACAAGCTCAGAAAGTCGCACGAAAGCCCCGATGTAAAGGAAGTATACGAAAACTTCCTCGGAGAACCCGGAAGCCACATTGCTCACGAGATTCTTCATACATCGTATAAGGCAAGTCACTTAAGCAAGTAACAACCATTATATAACCGTAAACCGCTCTGCTGTACGGCAGGGCGGTTTACATATTTCCGTACGGTTTACGGATAACATGACAGGTTTTTAGTTAACTAATTTTTAGCTAATAAGCTAAACTATGAAAATTGTTACATGCATTTGGTTTTTCGAACATTTTTGAAACGAAAAAAGCAAGTTACACGGGTTTTATTAGTTAAATTGCACAATAATGTTGTATGAATTTTGACTATTATGTGAATTGAATTAAGTGTTTCAATGTGGTACAATCAATGTAACGAATGTGTGTAAACGATTGCACGCATTACATTAAGGAGGTTTTTTAATATGAATTTTAAAAGAATTCTTGCAGGCGTTATGGCCGGTGCTACCGCTATTTCTCTTGCAGCTTGTTCTAACAGCGGTAACGGCGGATTTGATTCCGACACCAATTCTACCGCTTCCAGTTCAGAAACAACGATTGACGATGAGATTGACAACCCCGTCAGCATAGGCGACATAAGCATAAACGCAGGTGAAGATGTTGAGCCCGCAGAGCTTGAGTATCTCGGCAACTACGATATAACAACAGCCGGTGACGTAAAGCCTGCATATAAGTATTTCTCGGAAAACTACGGCTGTAAAATCAAATGCACAATAGTAGGATCGCTCCAGATACTTGAAAAGCTGACAACGGCTATTTCAGCCGGCGAATCGCCCGACCTTGTTGACTACTCAGACAGCACATTCCCGCTCATGATGTCAAAGAATATGTACACACCTCTTGACGACTATATGGATCTTTCAGCTCCTCAGTGGTCGGGTCTTGATCAGTATATAAACAAGTACAAGTGGAACGGCAAGAATTACTACTACCCCTGGGCTTATAACGTTTCATCCTACTTCCTTATTTACAACAGAGGAGTATTTGAGCAGATAGGTCTTGAAGACCCCAAGGAGCTTTATGATGAAGGCAAGTGGACATGGGAAGCAATGGCCGATGTGATCCGTAAGTTCATCGACTCGGATACCGACGGCAACAGAACAGGTCTTTACGGTGCTAGCGAATATTCAGCACAGGCAATAATCGACTCAACAGGCGTACCGCTTATAGAGATCGGTGAGGACGGTAAGCTGGTAAGCAACTTCAACAACGCAAGCGTTGACAGAGCCGCTACATTTATGCAGTCGCTCAAGAGCGAAGGTCTTGCAAAGTTCCAGGAAGGCGTTATAAACGTAGACGAAGATCCTATCGTTTCGGGTACGGCAGCATTCCAGGGTATGGGTGAATGGATAATTACAAACTATGCAAAGAAAATGAAGAAGGATGATTCTCTTGATATATTCTTTGTTCCCTTCCCCAGAGATTCACAGGCTGATGAATATTATTATTCGATGACGACATTCGGCTATCTTGTACCCGCAGGTTCAAAATTTGCTAAACAGGCATCGGTATTTATCAACTGCTGCCGTCTGAGCAATACAGATGAGGATCTTAAGGCTACAACAAAGGAAAGTATTATGAGGAACAAGAAGTATACAGATGAACAGTACGACTTCATGTATAGCTTCAAGGAAATCAACAATTTCCACGCTGTAGTTGACGAGCCTTACGGTCTTGACGAAACAACAGGTCAGATAATCAAGGATATTCTCGGCAACACGCTGTTCGATCTGCAGAACGAAACATACGCAGGTCAGTCATGGACACAGATGCGTGAAGCTAATATCGGTACAATCAACAAGCAGATTGAATACTACAACGGTCTTATCACAAGCGGTAACTCCTGAGTAGAATAAAACGAATAATAATTATAACCGCAGTTTTCGGACTGCGGTTATTTTTATGCGTTTTTTGCATAGCAAAAGGGCTTTGAAAATCAAAGCCCTCGTATTATTTTACGGATTTACTTTACCATATCGCTGTTATTGATAGCGGAAACAAGTGCGCTGACGGAGCTGTTGATGATGTCGGTATGGATGCCTGCGCCCCAGAACGAGTTTCCGTTCTTGTCGCATATCTCAACATAAGCCGCCGCCTTTGACTTTGAGCCTACCTCTATAGCGTGTTCATTATATGTTACTAAGCTGTAGCTAAGTCCAAGACCGTTCTTTATAGCGTCGCTCACTGCATCAAGTCTGCCGTTGCCGCTGCCGGTATACACTGCCGTACTGCCCTTGTAATCTGCTGTAACTGTAGCAGTGATTCCGCCGTTTTCCTGCTTATAGTGTGCCTCGGTGATTTTCAGTGCGGTTTCCTTATTCACAAAATTACTGCGGAATACTTCATACACTTCATCGGGAGTAAGCTCCTTATGCTGATGATCGGAAACGGATTTAACCGTATAGCCGACTTTTTCACGGAACTTCTTAGGCAGGTCTACACCGTACTTCTGCTGTAACAGATAACCGATACCGCCCTTTCCGCTCTGGCTGTTGATACGGATAACGTCACCGTCATACTGTCTGCCTATATCCATAGGATCTATGGGCAGATAAGGAACTGTCCAATGCTCAGGGTCCTTTTCCTCACGCCACTTCATACCCTTTGCGATAGCGTCCTGATGTGAGCCTGAGAATGCCGCAAACACGAGAGAGCCGCTGTATGGCTGTCTGTCGTAGACCTTCATACAGGTCATCTTCTCGTAAACCTCTGTTATCGAGGGCAGATCGGAGAAGTCGAGCTTCGGGTCTACGCCGTGCGAGTACATATTAAGAGCAAGCGTTACTATGTCAACGTTACCGGTACGCTCACCGTTTCCGAACAGAGTACCCTCTATTCTGTCAGCACCGGCAAGCAATCCAAGCTCGCTGTCTGCAACGGCACAGCCTCTGTCATTATGGGGATGAAGCGAAACGATAACGTTCTCCCTGTTCACCATATTCTTGCACATATACTCTACCTGACTTGCGTAAACGTGCGGAAGCGACATTTCAACGGTAACGGGCAGATTGATTATAACCTTATCATCGGGGGTGGGCTGCCATACGTCAAGCACCGCATTGCATATCTCAAGCGCAAATTCAGGCTCTGTTCCGGTAAAGCTCTCGGGTGAATACTCAAACTTGAAGTCGCCGGGTGTCTTTTCTCTGTATTCCTTGAGTAGCTTTGCTCCTTCAACGGCTATGTCAATAATCTCGTTCTTGGGCTTTCTGAATACCTGTTCTCTTTGTGCAACAGAGGTGGAATTATACAGATGTACAACTGCGTGCTTTGCACCTGCAAGCGCTTCAAACGTTTTCTTTATGATGTGTTCTCTTGACTGTGTAAGTACCTGAATAGTAACGTCATCGGGGATAAGGTCCTGTTCTATCAATGCACGGCAGAATTCATATTCCGTTTCGGACGCTGCGGGGAAACCTATCTCAATCTCCTTGAAGCCTATCGCTACAAGCACCTTGAAGAATTCAAGCTTTTCTTCAAGATTCATAGGAACTATAAGCGCCTGATTTCCGTCACGCAGATCGACACTGCACCATATAGGAGCCTTGTCTATGTACTCCTTTTTTGTCCAATCAAGACACTGTACGGGAGGCATGAAATATCCTCTGGAGTATTTGTTTGTGTTCATTGTACCTTTCATAAATTATGTCCTTTCCCTATTTGGTTTTCCGATGCAGGCATTTAAAAAGCAATGTAAATACACAAAACCCCGCCTCTGTAAAGAGACGGGGTAAATCCTCGTGGTACCACTCTTTTTGACACAGCGTTCTTACTGCCGTGTCCGCTTATGCCACATCTAACAATGTGCTTCTCTGTAACGGGAGAACCCGTCATAACTTACTGCAATGTTCAGTCATGCGACTCTCAGGCGAGCTATATCCGACCTTTAATATTGCCTTGCACCAAGCGGCAACTCTCTGTGAATAAACGTGCGGCTTTTTTCCTGATCAACGTCTTTTCCTATTAACAGATATTATTATATCTCAGAAAAACACATTTGTCAATAGTTTTTTACAAATTATTCACCTATCATTTCAATAAGCTGTTGCTGACTTATGACCGTAACGCCGAGCTGCTGTGCTTTGGTGAGCTTGCTTCCTGCCTCCTCGCCGGCGAGAACGTAGCTTGTTTTCTTGGAAACCGAGCCGCTGCACTTGCCGCCGTTCTGCTCTATAAGCGTTTTTGCCTCATCTCTTGTCATATCGGGGAGCGTTCCCGTTATAACAAATGTCAGACCTGCCAGCTTGTCGCTCTTTACATCAGACTGATATACCGTGTTCACGCCGTAAGATTTCAGCCTTTCGATAAGCTCCGTCATATGAGGCTCGTGAAGTGCAGTGAAGATGTTATTTGCAAGAATATCACCGAAATTCTCTACAGCGGAAATTTCTTCGGGCGAAGTTTCCGACAGCTTTTCTATACTGCCGAAGTGCTTCATCAGAAGCTGTGCGTTTTTCTGACCTATGCCCTTTATTCCGAGTGCAAATAAAAGCCTGTCGGGAGAATTCGTTTTTGAATTTTCGATATTTGCAATCAGCTTTGAAGCCGAAACCTTTGCAAAGCCCGGCAACATTTCAAGGTCCTGCTGTTGAAGCGAGTAAAGATCGGCAACGGTGCTTATAAGTCTGTTTTCTACAAGCTGTTTTACTACCGCTTCTCCCAGCCCGTCGATATTCATAGCCGGTCTTGAGGCGAAATGCTCGATATTTTTAAGAAGCTGTGCGGGGCAATCAATGTTCACACAGCGGATAACCGCCTCGTCCTCCGCCCTTTCCGCCTTTCCGTGACAAACGGGGCAGATATGGGGTATAACGAACGGCTCGCTGTTTTCGGCGTGGCTTACGCTTCGTACAACCTCGGGGATAATATCCCCTGCCTTGCGGACAGCGATAATATCGCCTATTCTTATATCCTTGCTGTCGATATAGTCCTGATTATGAAGCACCGCTCTTGATACGGTAGTACCTGCAAGCCATACAGGCTCGAACACGGCAACGGGAGTGAGTGCGCCCGTCCTGCCGACATTTATCTCTATATCAAGCAGTTTCGTTTCCTTTTCTTCGGGGGGATATTTGAACGCTACCGCCCACTTAGGCACCTTTGCGGTACTGCCGAGCTCGTTTCTGAGTTCAAAATCATCGACCTTTATGACCGCACCGTCAATATCGTAGGAATAACTCTGTCTGTTTTCGCCTATCTCCATAATGCGTGAAACGGCATCTTCGATATTATCAAAGGTCTTATAGCCGTCTATCACGTTGAAACCGAGCGACTTCATATAGTCAAGGCTCTCGCTGTGGCAGGTAAGCTCCCTACCCTCGATACGCTGAAGATTGAATACGAATATATCAAGTCCTCTTGAAGCTGTCACCCTGCTGTCCTTCTGCCGCAGTGAGCCTGCGGCGGCGTTACGGGGATTCTTAGCCGGCTGTTCATCGTTCTCAAGCTGTTTTCTGACCAGCTTTTCAAAGTCGGCTTTTGGCATATATACCTCTCCCCTGACTTCTATAAAGGGTATCTTTTCGCGAAGTACCATAGGTATTGACTTTATGGTTTTCAGATTTTTAGTGATGTCCTCGCCCACAAAGCCGTCGCCTCGTGTAGAGCCTCTTGTGAATATTCCGTCCTTGTATTCAAGTGAAACAGATAAGCCGTCTATCTTGGGTTCAACGCAGTATACAGCCTTGCCTACGGCTTTTTTCACACGCTCGTCAAATTCATACAGCTCGCCTTTTGAGAATACGTCCTGCAGGCTTCCCATCTGCACCTCGTGAGTTACCTTCTCGAATGTGTTGATGGCATATCCGCCGACGTGCTGTGTGGGAGAGCTTTCGGAAACAATTTCGGGATTTTCCGCTTCTATCTCCTTTATTCTTCTCATCAGCCTGTCGTACTCATCGTCCTCTATAGTAGGATCGTCAAGAACATAGTAGTTGAAATTGTGCTGTTCGGCTTGCTTGCAAAGCTGTTCGTATTCACTTTTTATCTGCTCTTTATCCATTGTAATTCCTTCCGTTTTCGGTTATTCATACGGCTCTGCCTCAAAGTCATTTATTGCATCGACAATGTCTTTATCTTCGGATACCACATGAGTGAAGCTCTCCGGCACATTTCCGACAATGACCGTTTCGGCAATAAGAAAATCTCCGCTGACATCTGTTTGCACAGAATACATAGGTATGAATGCGGTAACGCTGACAGTTGTACGCATTATCATTCTGTGAAGCGTCTGGTTAAGTCCTGCATCGGTAAACTCGCTTATAAACACTGCGTCGGCATAGCCCTTAGGCTCTACCTTCATTCTGACGGTAGGCCCTGAGCCGTGAAAAAGCGGTATTCCGCTGAGCGTTCCGACGGTAAGGTCAACGTTTTCGGTTTCGCCTTTCATCAGTCTGTCGTTTATCTCGGTCAGCATATCGTTCTTAATGCGGTTTATCAGCTTTGTGTTGCTTTCGATAGAAGAAACTCTGCCGTCTGCGGTATAGCTGAGCTTTACAAGGGCACTGTATCCGGCATCCTCTCCAAGTTCATTAAGACGTTCGTTTATCGCATCGTCTATAAGGCTCACAGTTACCGCCCTCGAATTGTATTCGCACACGTTCATTATATTAGGTCTTATCATAATCTGCAGCATTCCGGCAAAGCCTAAAAGAATAAAAGCCGCACCGATAAGTTTAAGCCCGAGCCTGCGTCTGAATTTCGATAAATCTCTTTTCATAAAATCACCCGTTCAAATATAATACTATATTCTGAGCGGGCGGATTTTATGATATTGATTACTTCATCTTATAGAATGCGTTAAACGCCTTATACGCCATATAAACGTCATTTTTTGCGGTAAGCTCATACGGTGCGTGCATTGAAAGCACGGGAACGCCGACATCTATCGTATCAATGTTAAGGTTTGCGATATAAGCCGCAACAGTTCCGCCGCCGCCGAAATCCACCTTGCCAAGCTCGCCTGTCTGCCATACGACATCGTTCTTGTCAAGCATATTGTGGATAAGTCCGACATACTCGGCGCTAGCGTCGCTTGTACCCGACTTTCCTCTTGCACCGGTGTACTTTGTGACAACGATGCCCTTGTTTACAAATGAGCAGTTGTTACGCTCGTAGCCGTCGGGGAATGTGGGATCGTAAGCCGCATTTACATCGGCCGAGAGGCAGCGTGTGGCGGAAATTACCGTTCTTCCGTCACTGCCCATATTCTCGGCTAAATCGTAAAGGAAGAACTTCAGATATGCCGAGCGTAAGCCTGTGTTGCCGTCACTGCCTGTTTCTTCCTTGTCGGTAAGAACGCAGACGGCGGTCTTTTCGGGAACGACTTTCATATCAATAATTGCGGTAAAGGCAGTGTATGCGCAAACTCTGTCGTCCTGTCCGTATGCGCCGACAAGACTTCTGTCAAAGCCGACATCCTTTGCCTTGAAGGCAGGAACGCATTCAAGCTCCGCACTTAAGAAATCCTTTTCTACTATGCCGTATTTCTCAAAGAGGATGTTCAGCAGATTGAGCTTTACCTTTTCGCTTATCTTATCATCTCTGAAAGGTCTTGAGCCAACGAGGATATTCAGCTCCTCACCCTTTATCAGCTTTGTTGCGGGGCGCTTGTACTGCTCTTCCGCAAGGTGAGGCAGAAGGTCGGTCACAACAAACACGGGGTCGCCCTCGTCCTCGCCTATTCTTACCGTTACCTTGCTTCCATCGGCTCTTACTATCACACCGTGCAGTGACATAGGAACTGTAGGCCACTGATATTTCTTGATACCGCCGTAATAATGCGTCTTGAAGTATCCCAGCTCATCGCTTTCATAAAGCGGATTCTGCTTTAAATCAAGTCTGGGGGAATCAATGTGTGCGGCAGTGAGATTTACACCGTTTGAAATATCGCTCTTGCCGATAACGGCTAAGATGACCGCCTTTTCTCTGTTGAGGACGTATATCTTATCTCCTGCCTTGTACTGAGCCTTCTTGTCGAAGGGCTTGAAGCCTGCTTTTTCAGCCATAGCGACAGCGGTTGCGGCAGCCTCACGCTCGGTTTTTCCTGCGTCAAGGAACTTCTTATAGCCCTCGCAGTATTTGTCTGCCTTTTTTTCTTCCTGCTCGCTCATAACAAGCGTTGCGTGTTTTTTTACATAGAACAGTTTTTCCTTGAGCTGTTCTGCCTGTGATTTCTTTTCAGCCATTTTTCTTTGCCTTCCTTTATTTTTTATAAAGCCTGCAATAAGTATCGTAGGCATTTGTTATCTTGTCGACATAGTGCGCCGTGTCGGGATTCGGAATATCGGTCAGTATGCCGTTTTTTGTATATCTGCTGTCCTCAAGCCACGATGAAACACTGCCCGCACCTGCGTGATATGCGGCGGCCACCTCGCTGAGTTCTCCGAAGGTGTCGGTAAGATAGCCGAGCAGAAAGCAGCCGTAACGGATGTTATCCTCGGCGTTGTACATATTATCGAAGGTCATATCGGGGTCGTTTTCCTCGTCCAGCTTGTATCTTATCCACTCAAACGTTTCGGGCATTATCTGCATAAGCCCTCTTGCACCGAGATAGGACTCGGAGTTTTCGTTGAATCCGCTTTCAACGCATATAAACGAGTATACTGCATACTTATCCAGCTTATACTGCGAAGAATAGCGATCGACAAGGTCACTGTAAAGCATAGGGTGGGTGGAACGTTCATATTTATCCGCACCGAAGAACACTCCGAATACCGCCAGTGTCACTGCTACAAGACAGACGAAGGTTATTATCAGCGGTTTTCCGCCCGTATTCTTGCGTTTTCTCTTAGTTGCCATTAATTATCTTTCTTGCTGTGGCATCGGCTTTTGCTTTAAGCGTATCAATATCGCTGTTATTTTCAATGCAGAAATCACTTTTGCTTTTGTAATATTCCGCATCGTGCTGTGAGCCGAGCCGTTTTTCAGCACTTTCTCTTGCTATATTGTCACGCAGCATAATACGCTGTATCGACTTTTCCTTGTCGCAGGTGACGCTGATTATTCCGTCACATATAAAATCAATGCCGCTTTCAAAAAGCGTCGGTGCGTCAAGCAGTACAAAGTGCTTATCCGTATAACCGCACATTGAGATAACCTCGTAGGTTATGTAAGGATATATCGTATTGTTGAGCAGGGCGAGTTTATCGCTGTGCGAAAAAACGATATTGCCCATTGCCCTGCGGTCAAGCTCTCCGTCCTTAGTGATAACGCTGTCACCGAAAAGGCGGTGCAGTTTATCAAGGCAGGGTCTGCCTTTTCTTACGACCTCACGGGCGAGCCTGTCGCAATCGATTATTAAAAAACCTGCACTTTCAAAGCTGTCGCATACTGTGGATTTTCCCGCACCGGACATACCGGTAAGTCCGTATATCTTCTTATTTATCATTTTGTTCCTGCTTAAAGTATTATTGTCTTGAATGCCGCCGCACGAAGAAGCCTGTTGTATACGGCAGTTCCTACGCCCGTTTTTTCGGGGCAACGTACATAAGCACGCTTTGCACCGAGCTCATCGGTCTTGCGCAGTACCGCAAACAGATTGTGCGCCTGCTCCTGCGCTGTGCTTCCGTAGGATATTGTCGGTACTTCTATGCCCTTTTCGCCGCCGAAAATCACGCCGTATGTGGTGCCGTCATTCTTGCTGTTCAAAAATTCAGCCAGCTTCTCATCGCTGTCGGTTTCAATAATAGTTATGTCGGCTCTGGGCGAATAATGCTTGTACTTAACTCCCGGAGAAATTACTTTTTCGTTTTCATCGGGCTTTGCAAATACATTCTTGTCGGTTTCTGTCTTTGCAAAGCGGCTGAGCATTTCGGCAGTTATCACACCGGGTCGCAGTACCTTTATGCCTGTTCCGCCGTCAGTAAAGCAGATAACAGTGCTTTCGACACCGTTTTTACATTCGCCGCCGTCTATTATAAGCGGTATTCTGCCGTTCATATCGGCATAGACGTGCTGTGCCGTTGTCGGACTGGGGCTTCCCGACAGATTTGCAGACGGAGCGGCAAGAGGAACGCCGCACATTTTAATAAGATTCAGAGTATCCTCGTTGTCGGGCATTCTGACAGCAACTGTATCAAGCCCTCCGCTTGTCGTATCGGGAACTATATCCTTCTTCGGAAAAATCATCGTCAGCGAACCGCTCCAGAAATGCTCGGCAAGGGTAAGCGCAAGAGGCGGAATCTCCTTTACCGAATTTTTCAGCATATCAAGGTCGCAGATGTGGATAATCAGCGGATTGTCCTGCGGTCTGCCTTTAGCTTTGAATATCTTCGCACACGCATCGGGGTTATATGCGTCTGCCGCAAGGCCGTATACCGTTTCGGTCGGTATCGCCACGACCTCGCCCTTCTTTATAAGCTCTGCCGCCTCGCACAATACCTCGTAAGACGGTTTCTTTATCTCTGTTTTCAAAAAAAGTCACCTTATCTCTGTTAATCGTTGCCGCCTGCCGCCAGCTTTGCGGTTCTGTCGGCAATCGCAAGTGCGTCAAACACCTCATCGCAGTCGCCGTTCATAAACTGCTCCAGCTTGTACAGCGTAAGTCCTATTCTGTGGTCGGTAACACGGCTCTGAGGATAGTTATATGTTCTGATTCTCTCGGAACGGTCGCCTGTGCCGACCTGTATCTTACGTTCAGCCGCTATCTTGCTGTTCTGCTCGTTCAGCTTTGCCTCATACAGCTTGCTGTACAGCATCTTCATAGCCTTGTCCTTGTTCTTGTACTGGCTTCTCTCCTCCTGGCACTCTACAACTACTCCTGTAGGGTGGTGGATTATTCTTATGGCGGATTCGGTCTTGTTGATATGCTGACCGCCTGCTCCGCTTGAACGGTAGGTCTGGAATTCAAGGTCGGCGGGATTTATCTCAACATCAACTTCTTCAACTTCGGGCAGTACCGCAACTGTTATTGTTGATGTCTGTATTCTGCCCTGAGCCTCAGTTTCGGGTACACGCTGAACACGGTGAACGCCGCTCTCGTACTTCAGCTTTGCGTACACTCCCTCGCCCTCGACCGAAAAGCTGATTTCCTTATATCCGCCAAGCTCTGTGGGGTTGGAGCTTATCACTTCTGTTTTCCAGCCTTTAGTCTGTGCATACATTGAGTACATCCTGAACATTGAGTTTGCAAAAAGTGCCGCTTCTTCTCCGCCTGCACCGCCTCTTATCTCAATAATAACGTTCCTGTCATCATCGGGGTCCTTCGGCAAGAGGAGAATCTTAAGCTCGTCTGTATACTCGTCCATTAGCTTTTTATTGCTCTCGTACTGCTCCTGCACTATTTCCTTGAAGTCCTTGTCAAGTCCGCCGTCAGACAGCATCTGCTCTGCTTCTTCAAAATCGCTGCGGGCGGTCTTGTACATTCTGTACTTTTCGATTATCGGAGTCAGGTTCTTAAGCTCCTTCATCAGACTCTTATACTGCTCCTGATCGTTTATCACGTTTATATCCGTCAGCTTTTCGTTTATTTCATCGAAACGCTTTTCTGTTATTTCAAGTTTTTCTGTCATTATCTGTTCTCCGTTTCACGTTAAAAATCAAAATAGCATCTTCGTAAATCAAACGCTATTTCTCCTCTTCAACGGCATTGCGGATAACTGATTTTATCTTTTTCTCGCACTTTGAGCGGGGCGTCATGAATTCACGTCCGCAACCTGTGCATTTCAGCTTGAAATCCGCACCGATACGAAGAACAAGCATTTCCTTGCTTCCGCAGGGGTGTTCCTTTTTCATTCTGAGAATATCTCCGACCTGTATATCCATTGTTCCGCTCCTTTCATCCGATATATAATTTATTGTACCACATCTGAAGTAATTTTGCAATTGCTGTGGCTGTTTTTTTGCTTTTTATGAATATATTTTCAATTAAAAGCGACATTATCAACTTATCTTTCAGATTCCTGCTTTTAGTAACACCGTTTTTACTGTTTTGCACAAAAAGCACTTGATTTTCATGTCGATAAATGTTATAATTTTTGCAATATATCAGGGAGGGATGCCCTTTGAAATCAATCAGAAATAAGTTCGTACTGATTATGATAGGCTGTATTCTGATATGCTCGTTTGCTATAAGCGCTATCGGCATTTTCGGCATCGACAACATTTCAAACGAAAACTCGGAAACGATAATGAAGCTGCAGGCATCGAACAGCGCTCAGAGCCTTGAGAAGCTGTTTTCCTCAGTGGAGCTTGCGATGAATACCTGCAATGACTACGCAGTGAGCCTTTTTGACAGCATAGAGAAGTTCAGAAACGACCCTGATGCACTTGAGCGTTATAACAATTCTGTCGGTCAGCTTATAAAAAATGTACTGAACAATACCGATGCCGCCATCAACGGATATATCCGTTACAACCCGGAGCTGAAGCTATCTTCCGACGGAGTATTCTGGGTAAAGGACAGTGAAAAAATAGTCGTACATCAGCCGACACCCATAGAAGCATACGACAAGGATGACGCTGAGCACGTTGCGTGGTATTATGAGCCGCTCAAAGCCAAAAAACCGGTCTGGATAGATCCGTACATAAATAAGAATCTGAACGATATAAAAATGATCTCATACGTTATTCCGCTCTTTGACGAAAACAAAACTGCGGTAGGCGTTATAGGTATGGATATTGCTATGAGCCGTATAACAGCTATGGTAGACGAAATAAAGCTGTACGATACAGGCTATGCTTTCCTTTGCGACAGCAAGGGTGATATGGTATACCACAACCGTTATCCGAACGGAATGACGCTTGAGGAAATAAAGAAAAACAGCTTGTTTACATTCATTGACGACAACTACAGCGGCGAACAGGCAGGAGATGTCATCAATATCCGCAATAGCGAAGGCGAAAAAAGAAAGCTGTGCGCAAAATTTCTCTCCAACGGTATGGCGGTCGTAATTTCCGTTGCCGATAAGGAGATAGGCAGAAAACGTATCTCGGTAATGATACAGGACGCATTTGCCGTTGCTGTTGTGCTTATAGTTACCTCTTTACTTACCTTCAAGTTTACGAGCATCATAGTAAAGCCGATTAAGCATCTTACCGAAGTTTCCAAAAAGATAGCGGCAGGCGACCTTGATGTTGAGATAGAATGTAAGACAAAGGACGAAATAGGCGTACTTGCCTCAAGGTACAGCGATACCGTAAAAATGCTTAAGAAGTATATCAACAAAATCAACAAGCAGGCTTACACCGACGCTGCGACCGATGTCGGAAACAAGGCCGCCTATCATGACGCAGTACAGCGTATAGACAAGATGAGTCAACACGCAAACGGCGATTATGCCATTTTTGTAATGGATATAAACTATCTCAAGATGTACAACGACAAATACGGTCACGAATTCGGAGATATGCTGATCTCGGACGCAAGTACGATAATCAAGAGAGTTTTCGGTGATTACAATATTTACCGCATAGGTGGTGACGAATTTACGGTAATCATAAATTCCCCGGGAAATGATCTGTGCGAACAGCTTGTAAAACGCTTTAAGCAGGAACAGGAGCTGTTCAACCGTAACGCAAGGCATTATGAGTTGGGTGTCCGTATTGCCGTAGGATATGCGGTGAACGATGCGACCGACGGGGATTATGCAGATGTATTCAACCGTGCGGACAGACAGATGTATCTGGATAAGCAGGAAATAAAGAAAACCGCCCGTGCAACAGATTATGTTGACAACAGATAAAATGCAATAAGTTAAAGCTCCGGAAGAATGCCGGAGCTTTCAGCTTGTAGAAAAAGTCTGTTTTTGAAAACAAACTTCTAACTTACTATCCCTATCCCCCTGCCCCCTTTCCCCCGGAAAGGGGGAGAATACGGGGACTGGCGTCCTTCGACCTGCCTTGGGGCTACGCCCAAAGCAAGGATGCTTTGGTTGCTTGCCAAAAGTTTTGCACGATGCAAAACCAACAGAGCAAGCAACGCTAAACACCCATTTTTATCAACGATAGAAGCTTATCGACAGTCTGAAAGCTCCGGAAGAATGACCGGAGCTTTTTAATATTCCGACAGCATTACACTATCGGTAGCAGGTACAGCTTTTTATCTTTCTGACACTGTAGCTGTCATCATCCGCAATATCCGCATAAATGCCGTCGCCCGTGCTGAATTCTCCCGAAATAATACCGTCTGAAATCATGTTGCGGACGTTCTTGTCTATCAGCTTTGCTATAGGCCTTGCACCTTCGTTTCTGCTCTTTGCTTCGGTACACAGCTTTTCTGACAGCCTTTCGCTCCACGAGAAAGCGATACCCTGCCTTTCGCACTGCTTTGAAAGCTCTGAAAGCATTTTTTCGCATATCAGCTTATATTCTGCGCAGGACAGCTCATTGAATACGACCACCTCGTCTACTCTGCCGAGAAATTCGGGACGGAAGTATTTTTCAAGCTCACCCTTTACAAGTCCGGAAATTTCCTCCTGCCGTTGCTGTATGCCGAATCCGAGCCTGCTCTTGCCTTTTGCGATAAGGGTGCTTCCGATGTTGCCGGTCATTATTATCACGGTATTTGTAAAATCGACCGTTCTTCCGCCGGAATCGGTAAGTCTGCCGTCATCAAGCACCTGAAGCAGAATGTCGAAAACATCGGGGTGTGCTTTTTCTATCTCATCGAACAAAACAACGCTGTAAGGCGATTTTCTCACTCTGTCCGTAAGCCTGCCTCCGTCCTCATAGCCGACATAGCCCGCAGGTGCGCCTATCAGCTTTGAAACGGAATGCTTTTCGCTGTATTCTGACATATCAAATCTTATAAGTGCTTTTTCAGTGCCGAAAAGCGCTTTCGCAAGCTCCTTACAGCACTTTGTCTTGCCTACTCCTGTCGTGCCTAAAAATATGAACGAGCCGACAGGTCGGTGTTCGTCCGAAAGCCCGGAGCGACCTCTCCTTACTGCATTTGCTACCGCTCTGACGGCTTTTTCCTGACCTATAACATTTTCGGACAGCGTTTTTTCAAGGCAGGCGAGCCACTTCGTTGTATCATTGCCGTTATACCTTACTGGGATACCGGTATACTGCGTTACCACATCTGCTATATCGTCTGCTGTAAGGGTCGCAGTATATCCGCCGGTATTTGCACAGAGCGTTTTTTCCTGCTCTCTGAGTTTCAGTGCAAGTGCAAAATCCTTATTGTTTATAGCCCGAATTTTTTCATCGGACAGTTCCTTCAGCTTTTTGCCGACGCTGTCTTCTCCGCTTCGGCTGAGCCTTATTCTTGCCGAGCCTTCGTCAATAAGGTCGATAGCCTTGTCGGGCAGAAAGCGGTCGTTTATATACCTTACTGACAGACCGACAGCGGCGGAAATAGCCTCATCGGTTATCTTCACTTTATGATAGCTTTCGTAGCGGCAACGCAAGCCGTTGAGAATGGTAACGGTTTCTTCTTCAGTAGGCTCGTTTACGGTGACGGGCTGAAGTCGTCTTTCCAGTGCGGGATCTTTTTCGATATACTTCTTATACTCGGCATTTGTCGTGGCACCTATAAGCCTTATTTCTCCCCTTGCCAGCATCGGCTTGAGAATATTCGCCGCATCTATCGCACCCTCTGCCGCACCTGCTCCGACAATATTGTGTATTTCATCGATAAAAACTATAATGTTGCCGTCGTTTCTTATTTCATCAAACACACGCTTGAGCCTTTCCTCAAAATCGCCTCTGTATTTTGCGCCTGCAAGCATAGACGTGATGTCAAGCATATATATCTTTTTCGTTTTCAGCTCATCGGGTACGTTACCGCCTGCAATTCTCATCGCAAGGCCCTCCGCAATGGCGGTCTTTCCCACTCCTGCCTCGCCTACAAGGCAGGGGTTGTTTTTCGAGCGTCTTAAAAGTATTTCTATAACACGGTTTGTTTCACGTTCACGGCCAAAGCACGGATCTATTTTACCTTCCTGTGCAAGCATTGTAAGATTTCTGCCGTATCCCGAAAGTGCGGATGGCAGTACGCTGCCGTTTCTTTTGCCCTGCGGAGTATTTTTCTGCGTATCCGCTCCCTGATCCAGCACAGCCTCGCCCGAAATTCCCATTTCGTGCAGGAACACCGAAGCATAGCACTCGTTGTCACGCATTATGGCACGAAGTATATGATCTGTTCCTGCGGCGGTTTTGCCTGCATTTCTTGCTATCATCACGGCGCTTTCAAGTATCCTCCTGCTTCTCGGGGTGAAGTCGGATACGGTAAGCTGTGTGGGAAGCCCTTTTCCGATGAGGGCATTTATCCGTGACGCTATAGAATTGCAGGTCACTCCGCTTTGGCGAAGTACCGTATAAGCCACACCGCCGTTACTGCCGCACAAGCCGTAAAGTATATGCTCGCTTCCGACATAAGTGTGTCCCATGCTCATAGCACAGGTAAACGCACAATTGAGCGCATCGTTAGCCTTGTCTGTAAATCCGTTGAATTCCATACTATGACCGCCTTTCTCATATACAATTATAGGCGGATATTTCCGGTTTAATCACAAAACCACAGCGTTACAGCAAAAACAAAAGTAACACATTTCAGCCGCCGGCATATTATGTACTATGAGCAACGCTCAAACGGCTTAGCTCAAATAAAAACAACGGAGGAAACATATCATGTTCTGTTCAAACAACTCTTGCTGGTGGATCATTCTTATCCTCTTATTCGTATGCTGCGGCGGATGCGGTAACTACGGCGGCGGTTGTGCAAACAACGACTGCGGCGGCGGATGCGGATGCGGCAACAACTGCGGAGGCTGCGGCTGCTGATAACCATACGGCAAAGGGAGCTCCATCGGGGCTCCCGATTTTTTTGTGAAAAATAAACAAGGCGGAGTTTTATCCCTTGTGCAAAATTATCTAAATATAATATGGTAAAAAAATCGGAAAATGAGTATAATTATAAGGATAAAGGTAGATTTTATTATAAAGAAGGAGACTTGACGTTGAAAAGAGAAGATTTAAGAAATATAGCGATTATCGCACACGTTGACCACGGCAAGACTACACTGGTCGATGAAATGCTGAAGCAGGGCGGTGTATTCCGTGACAATCAGGAAGTTGAAGACAGAGTAATGGACAGCAACGCACTCGAAAGAGAGCGTGGTATCACGATCCTTGCGAAGAATGCCGCCGCACACTATAACGGCGTTAAGATCAACATAGTAGATACTCCGGGACACGCCGATTTTTCGGGCGAGGTTGAGCGTATATTGAAGATGGTAAACGGCGTACTGCTCCTTGTTGACAGCTTTGAGGGTACAATGCCCCAGACAAGATTCGTTCTTCAGAAGGCGCTTGAGCTTGGACTCAAGGTAATAGTTGTAGTAAACAAAACAGACCGTCCCGATGCCAGAAACAAGGAAGTTGTGGACGAGGTGCTTGAGCTTCTGCTTGACCTTGACGCTTCGGATGAACAGCTTGACAGCCCTGTTATCTTCTGCTCGGGCAGAAACGGTGTAGCATCATATTCACCCGATGTTATGGGCGAAAACTTCAAGCCGCTGTTCGACAAGATAATAGAACACATTCCCTGTCCCGAGGGCGACCCCGACGGCGATTTACAGCTGCTCGTTTCATCTATCGACTACAACGATTATGTAGGCAGAATTGCGGTGGGCAGAATCGAAAGAGGTACGATAAAGCAGAACCAGGAAGTTATGGTATGCGACTACAACGGCTCACACAAGCCCTTCAAGTCAAAGGTAGTAAGCCTTTATACATTTGAGGGTATGAACAAGGTACCCGTGACAGAGGCTACTATCGGTGATATTGTATGCTTATCGGGTATCGAGGGCATTACTATCGGTCAGACTATCTGTGCGGTAAATAATCCCGAACCTCTGCCGTTTGTAAAAATAAGCGAACCGACAGTCGAAATGACATTCTCGGTAAACGACAGCCCGTTTGCAGGCAGAGAGGGTAAGTTCGTTACGTCACGTCAGATAAGAGAGCGACTTTACAAGGAGCTTTTGAAGGACGTATCGCTGAGGGTTACAGACAGCGAAAACTCAGATGCTTATAATGTAGCGGGCAGAGGCGAAATGCACCTTTCGATACTTATCGAAACAATGCGCCGTGAAGGTTATGAGCTTTCGGTCAGCACGCCCCGTGTACTTTTCAAGGAAATTGACGGCGTAAGATGCGAGCCTATCGAGCGTCTGCTTATAGATGTACCGGACAACTGTGTCGGCTCGGTTATGGAAAAGATGGGCGTAAGAAAGGCAGAGCTTGTTCATATGCAGCCTATAGGCAACAGAACAAGAATAGAGTTCCTTATTCCCTCAAGAGGCTTATTCGGTTACAGAAGCGAATTTATGACAGATACAAAGGGCGAAGGCGTACTGAATACAGTATTCGACAGCTACCGTCCTTATATGGGCGAGATCCCGACAAGAACGGTCGGTTCGCTTGTTGCGTTTGAATCGGGTACGGCGATGGCTTACGGTCTGTTTAACGCACAGGAAAGAGGTACTCTGTTTATAGATGCAGGCGTTCCCGTTTACGAGGGAATGGTTGTCGGAGTTTCTCCGAAGGCAGGCGATATTAACGTTAACGTGTGCAAGAAAAAGCACCTTACAAACACAAGAGCCAGCGGCAGTGACGACGCATTAAGACTTATCCCCTATAAGAGAATGAGCCTTGAGGAAAGCCTTGAATTTATTAACGATGACGAGCTTGTCGAGGTAACTCCCAAGACAATAAGAATCAGAAAGAAGATTCTTGATAACGATCTTCGTGCAAAGGAAGACGCTAAGAGAAAAAAGCAGAACGCTTAAAACGGATATAGCAAAAGCTGTGGTTTCATAATCGAAACCACAGCTTCTTTGTTATGCTAAAACGCTGTGCGGAAAATTATCCGTAAAAAGCAAAAACGCCGTGAATATTTCCACGACGAATTTTCTGGAGCGGATTACGAGGCTCGAACTCGCTACCTCCACCTTGGCAAGGTGGCGCTCTACCAGATGAGCTAAATCCGCATATTTAACTGGTGCCTCCGGTCGGAATCGAACCAACGACACGAGGATTTTCAGTCCTCTGCTCTACCGACTGAGCTACAGAGGCGTAGCTTTTGGAAAGCCAAAAAAATGGCGACCTGGATGGGACTCGAACCCACGACCTCCGCCGTGACAGGGCGGCGTTCTAACCAACTGAACTACCAGGCCATTGGTGGAAACTATAGGGCTCGAACCTATGACCCTCTGCTTGTAAGGCAGATGCTCTCCCAGCTGAGCTAAGCTTCCACATAAAAGGTTTTGATTGAAAAGGGGCCGCCCGACGTTTAATTTGTCTTGCGAACCTTGTTTTGTTCTCGCCACCTGACAGTAATACATTTTACACGAAAATTACGCATTTGTCAACACTTTTTTCGAATTTTTTATTGTTTTGTGACATTTTTCTGTTTTGTTAACATTTATTTGTTATGTTTGTCTGTTTTGCACAAGAATAATATGCTTTTCTACGGTAACAATATTTTAAGGGTGCTTATGTTGATTTATTCACAGGCATCACGTTTAACGGAAGGACGGTAACGCAACAATGCTTGACAAGATAGCTCTTTTTATATTGCTTGTAGGCGGAATCAACTGGGGACTTGTCGGTCTGTTCGGATTTGACATTATAGCCTGGGCATTCGGCGGAAGTGCAAGTGTTATGAGCAGAATTCTGTATATAGTAGTAGCACTTGCGGCTATATGGTGCATTTCGCTTTTCTTCAGGCAGAACGAAGTTATAAGCACGGGCAGAGATAAAGACAGGATAAACAACTGATAAATGGACACTGTAAAATAACAGCCTAATGAAAATCCGGGACTCACTTTTTTCGTGAGCCCCGGTGTTTTTTATGGAAAACAATACAAATATTTTAGATTTTGCGGAAAACTAATTGTTTTTTGGTATGACAAAGCAAAGGTGTGGGGATTTACACCTTTGATGTTAAGGCAATACCGCACAATTAACGGCTATCGCCTTTGCCACACGCTAAGCTTGCATATTTCCCGTCAGCTTACACAAATTTTGCTTGACAGGCGCAAGCCTGCCTGCACTCAATTTATACAATCTGACTAAGCAATCGCACGACAATAACTATGCGGTATTGCCTTTATTTTATTTTTGTAAGCACACCTTTATCCATTTCGCAAACTGTATCACAGAGAATTTCGATATCTTCTGATGAGTGAGAAGCAATAAGAATTGTTTTTCCACGTTCTTTTAATTCAAGAAGATACTTTCTCATATCTGCGACGCCATCCTTATCAAGACCGTTAAACGGTTCGTCAAGAATTAAAATTTTCGGGTTTTCCATAATTGCTTGCGCAAGACCTAATCTCTGACGCATACCGAGAGAATACTTTTTCACATGACGTTTCAAATCGGGATCAAGTCCCACTTGTTCCATACTTTTCTTTATTTCTTGTTTACTGATTTTATTATTGAGTCCTGCAAGCAGTTTTAGATTTTTATAGCCTGAGTAATAAGGGATAAATCCGGGTGTTTCGATAATTATCCCCATATTTTTGGGGAAGTCAACATCCTTACCGACGCGTTTTCCGTCAACCGTTATTTCACCGCCCGTTGGCTTGATAAATCCGCAGATGCACTTCATAAGCATTGTTTTGCCTGAACCGTTTCTTCCTATAAGTCCATGGATTTTACCCTCGTCAAAGCTCACTGTTATGTTTTTCAAAATATTTGTTTTACCTATAGTGAGATCTATGTTGTTTATGTCAATTATTCCCATCACTATTCCACCTGTTCTATATTTGCAAATTGAAACCGCTTTACTGCGATAAGATTTAATAGTACTAAAATAATAACTGCTATACAAAAATAAATGTAAGAATACCATATCGGAACTATTGGTTTTCCGATTATTTCTTCATAGTGCAGCCAAACTATTGTATTTGCCATCGGGAACGACCACATTATATTCATTTTCAGCGAACAGGTAACAACGCCTGCCGCAACAATAGAAATTGCCGCAAAAAGTCCAAATGACTGAATATGGATCAATTTAAAAAAATATATTATCATTGACAGCAGGAAAAGATATGCGCACATAAGAGCAAGCGTTTGCAAGATCGCTGTAACAAGAGGTATCTGATTATACAGATTTGAAGGCAGAAGCGATGAGGTAAAGCTGTTTGCTTCATTAGGAAAACGAGCGGAATATTTTGTAACAACATCACTCCACGTTGTTGAAAACTCGCCTTTTGATAGCAGTACGCTGCCTGTCAGTACTACGCACAGAAAACTTATTATAGACATAAACAGAAATATTACCTGTCCCGCAAACCAGTTAAATCTGCCGGTTCGCTGAATAAAAAACAGTGTATTTCCGGTCATTTTAGGATAGTCGCTTATAAGCACCATAAATACGCAGGGCATAAGCATAACCAGCATTCCCGAGTTTCCGATCGCAACAAACGGTTCAAGTATGTTTAACGGCATTCCCATCTTTGCCGAACGTTCAAGCAAAGGCTCTATGGCAAGAGTACGCATAAATACAAGAAGCACTCCCACAATAATGACTCTTGGATTTGTTATCCACTTTATGTATTCCGATCTTGCTACAGATAATACACATTTAAAGTTTCTATTCACCGCTGTCGAGCCTCCTGCTTTGTGTAATAAGATAAATTATTGCTGCTGAAAAAAGAAGCGCTCCGTTATAGATAAGTACAAGCTTTTTATCATTCCCAAAGTCAGAAAGATATGAAAGTGCGTCAGGATTAAATATTGAACTGATTTTCAGCATTTCTGTGTCAACATTATTGTAATCGGAAACTGCCTGCGATTGCAGCTTTATGCAAGTTTGACTGACTGCATATTTTATAAAAAATGGTATGCACAGCACAAGATATTTGTTCCTGATGAAACCGGTAAACATAATCGCAGGAGCTGCGCAGACCGCTCCGTACAAAAACATTTCTCCAAGTTTTTTTAGTATAATAAAGCCATAACCGTTTTGCGTTATATCCGGATAACTGTAAACGAGAAATTCTTCATATGTTTTTTTCAACTCAGCACTGTATTCATTTATATTTGGGAATAAAGCATAGTCTGCTAATGTAAACAATCCGAAGCCCAGCATAACCGCAAATCCTCCGCACAAACATGCAGTTATGAATTTAGACAGATTATAACATAACTTTGAACTTCGGAAGATTTCAAAGCGCACCGACTTTGCCTCATATTCGTCACACACAAGAGGAATAAACGCAAACGCAGATATAAGCGGAATAAAAAGAGAGAGCCAGCTTCCTGCCCCTTTAAGCATAACCTCAAACGAACAAAATCTTGTATCGCTAAGCATAAAATCTTTGTCAAAGGTTTTATACGCCATAAATACTGAATACTTATCACCGTTCATTGAGTCTTCATAGATGTATGCGGAGAAGCAAAGTACAGCCGTAAAGATAATACAGATATAGAAGCCGTAGCCTGTAAGTATTTTGTATATATTAGTTCTTATGTTTCGGATCATCATTGTATCAACTCCATGTTTTCGGGAGCAGTAAAATATCCGAAATTTCCGCCGTCTTTTGCGTCAACATAACAAACATATGTCAAGTTGTCGTTAGGATTATTATCATCAATTGATACAGTGTCAGTTAATGATTCTATAGTTGTATTATCTGTACCGCTGTCCTTATTTGAACAATCGGTAAATAACATACTTAATTTAAGCATAGGAATCTCCTTCCTTCATGCAAAGTGCCAACGTTGTAATTTCCAGTTCTAAAATGGCTTATATGACATATAACTGCACTCGTTATTTACCGCATTTACATATACACAATAGTATAAATCATCGTTCGGGTTACGAGTTACAAATTTCCACGAAGGTTCGAGGTGGGCTGTCTCATAGTCGTCACTATAATTTCCCTTGTATATAAATTCTATCGTCTGCAATTCAAACTTAACTCCCTTCGTCAGCGTATTGCTCATAATATCTACAGCATTTTCTAAAGTGCAGATGTTTTCAACAGGTTTTTCTATTTCGCTTATATTCGGAAAGCTTAAATTAACGAATGCATCAATATCATTCTTTTTTATCATAAGCGCTTCGCCGGATATCGTATATTGATGTGAAGGATCTTGATAGCTGAATACTTCCCCTATTCTATCGAAAGGAATATTATTCCATGCGGTGCTGAATTGAAAAACGTAGCAATAGATATCATCATGTATATTATAAACATCTATAGTTGAAACATATATTGAATAGTTAGAATCAAAATCACACGGTAAAGAAGATAAGTAGTCTTTCTCAAAATATGTTACAGCCTCACCTATAGAAACATTACCGTCAAGAATACGGTATGTTTCATCATTGTGCGTTCCATCATTAAAGTAAGATGCAACCTTGTTATTCATATCGGACGGTATCCATGATGAAACTTTTGTATCATCTGTTTTGATGAGTGAGTATGCTTCTCCCTTATTCATCCAATGAGGAAAATCGTCAGAACTAAGCCACCATAAGTACTTATTATTATCTGTATCTCTATATAAAAATGAAAGAATATCTATATTACCGTTTTGTATTTGCTCAAGGTAATTATCAATCTTTGGATACCATGCATGTTTACCGTCATCTTCATTTTGATTATACACAATATTTTTCGAAAATGATGAAAAGAGCGCATTTGAAGAATTGTACTCGCCGAAAAAAAACTCACAGTATTTTTTGAAATTTTCAAGATTTTCGTTGTGTGGTACTCCACTACTATTCGCAACTGTCACATTCAGACTACTGCATGTATTTAATTCAGGAAGACGTGCACTGCAATTTGAAAAATCTAAATTAACATAGTTTTTATTCCTACAATTTTCATAATCAGACAAGAAATCAACTGATACGTTTTCTGCTGTATCAGATGATACGTTTTCTGCTGTATCAGATTTTTTTTCAATATCTGTGTTTTGATTATTGCAAGCAGTTAAAAACAACAATGAAACAAATGTAAACAGTAAAATCTTTTTTTTCATATTCGATCTCCTCTGAATAAATCAAAGTAAAGTGCGGCTATGCCGCACTTTACAATACAAGCTTCATAATGATAACAAACACGGACTATCTGCTTATGATACCGGTTACGTTAAGTACAGCTTTTAACGAAGTATAGGCTACCATTTCATATGTAACTTTTTTAATTTCTCCGCTAATATACCATCTTCTTGAACCGGTATTATTATAGACAATTGAACCGGTTGACATAGTGTGTGTAGTAGATGATAATGTCAAGCTTCTGTTTGTAATGTCTGACATTGTGTTTACCTTACCGGTGTATACCTCGGAAGATGCTTTCATAGTTGCAGAACCTGTACGACTTTCACTGGTTGGCGCCCCATGAACATTAACATATCTTGCACTCCAGCTTGCAGTTTCTGAAACAGCGCTTACACTCATACCTCCGAATCCAACCGCCATAGTAGTCGTTGCCATGACAATGGCAATCAGCCTTTTAAACGTTTTTTTCATTTAAATGTCCTTTCCGATTGATTTTATCAATCATAAAAATATATATCTTACACATTTCAACTTGTAGAAAATGTGTTTGATATTTAGTCCTTTTCTGCTCAAAATATCTCCTAATATTTTCCACTCTGATTCGTATAGATTATAAAAGCTTTCGAATATGCGTAAGAAATATTATACAATAAAATACCTTATAAAATCCGTTTAACTGTTTATAGATTAACATATTAAATAAAATTTGTCAATTGTTAAAATGACAAAATCGGTCAAAATTATTTGTGAATTATGCACTATTTAATGTCGAATTTTTATAACGCAAACTAATAACACGAGGAAATTATTTATGGCAATATGATCAAAAACCTCACAGAATGTATATACCGGAGCAGAAATTTTTATCTTTTTTGTAATTTCCGGTGGTAATTTTAGGCAATACCGCACAAAGATTGTGCGTCAGGTGCGCAGTCAGATTTTTCGTCAGATTGTACGGAAAAACCGCAGGAATACTAACGTATGTCAAGGGTTTTCTGTGCAATATAACGGAAAAGATGCAAGCAGATGACGTACAAAGCTTTTATGCGTTCTTTGTGCGGTATTGCCTTTAGTTGATATGGTGTATAATATCTAACTGTGGCAGTAATGTTTTTTACAACTCAATTATACAACAAAAAAGACTGCATTCCTACCTTTCGGAAACAATGCAGTCGATTTTTTTGTTTCGGTTGTTTTTTACAGTGCCTATCATATTCACGCTCCTTACAGCATATATTTGAGCAAACGATATGCACTGTTGATATAAGAAGGTGCTGTCTTATGAAAGGGGCGATTATGTGAAAGCCGGAACAATAACGGTACCGGATACGAAACGTGAAAGATGTGTTATACTCGGAGAATATATAATAGATAACGAAGCGACGGTAAGAAGCACAGCAAAGGTTTACGGTATAAGTAAAAGCACCGTGCACCAGGATGTTACGGTAAGGCTTGCGAAGGTAGATCCGCATCTTGCAGGTAAGGTCAAGGAGGTGTTGCAGAAAAACAAGGACGAGCGGCATATAAGAGGCGGCCTTGCAACAAAGCTGAAATATCAGAACGGTTCAAAATGATACATAACCGCCCCTCAGTGTGAATCGGACACGCTGAGGGGCGGTTTACTGTTAATTTTTATCCTATGGCGTCCTGTACGACATCATAGATATGTACGGGCGACAGCCCAAGCTCGTTACACTGTTCAGCAAACTCTCTTGCCCTGCTTTCGTTCAGGAACACATCGTGCACTGTGCATATTTCCTCCGCTGTAACTGCTCCGGCATTCTCTTTTATCCTGACGGCTATTATCGCATACGAAATATAATCTCCCATTTCGCTGTCCGAGCATTCTTCCCGGATATAGTCATAATGTACCATTTTCACAAAGCCTTTCTTTTACCCAAATGTATTACAGGATAACCCTGTGTCTATATAATAACATATATACATTCGTTTGTGTCAGATTATGTGAAAACAGCAATTTTTTCAGTGAAAACGGCAAATTCTGCTTTTGCACGATGAATAATATGCGTATATCAAGTGAATACAAGACATTATATTCATCAAGCGAGTTTCATTTCATCCTTGAAAAACTCTTTTCCTGAGCCGATCTCAAAGTGATATTTGACAATTCCGAGATCCATATCGGAAAGTATGCCTTTACCGGCTTTTGCAAGCACCTTATCGCCGTCAAGCATGAATCCGAAGCTCTGCTGATTCATAGCGGTAGGTGCGAGCAATGCGGCATTTACACCGTTTATAAACCACTCGGGCGTATCATCCTTTATTACCGCAACTTCTTCGGGTGATTTGCTTTTATGGGGTGTTCCGTGCGTCTTTCCGTAGCCGAGAGAGATAACGCAGCACAGCTTCTCCCCTTTTGCAATCGTATAAGCGTTTTTTACTTTGGCGTATGACATTGCCACCCAGCAGCTGTCAAGTCCGAGCTGTGCCGCCAGAAGTACAAGCTGTTCGCCGCAATATCCGCATATTTCGTTCAGCTTATCGTTTTTTCTGCCTATAAGAGCAATATAATCGGTAACGCCGGAGAACTTGCCGTAATGCGCCATAAAGCTGTCGAAAGCCTTAGGCTCATCTGTTACAAGCTGTATGTGAAGTCCGCTTTCGGAATTCAGCAGGTCTATCTTTTCTCTGAGCTTATCCGTTATTTCTTTTGGTATCTTTTTTTCGGGATCGTAGGCTCTTACGGCGTGGCGATTCTCCATTGCGGTTATAATATCCGTCATAAATTCCTCCTTACAGGGCTTTTGTCATAAGCACATGAGGACAGTATTCATCATAATACTCTTTGCCGTTCTTCTTATAGCCCTGTTTCTCGTAAAATCCCGATGCACGAAGCTGAGCGGACAGAGCGACCGACTTTCCGCCGTCCTGCTTTATCTTCTGCTCCGCAAAGGATAATATCTTATCGCCGTAATGCAAGCCTCTGCATTCTTTAACGACGGCTATCCTGCCTATCATATATGACTTATGTTCTTCATCGTAAAAATATCTGCAAACTGCGACAGGCTTTTCTCCGTCATAGCCTACTATGTGCCTTGCCTTACTGTCCGTATCGTCAAATTCCGTTTCAAAGCCCTGCTCTGCCACAAATACTTCTGTTCTTAATTTTTTTGCGTCCTCGCAGAGTTTGTCATAAATTCTGAATGTCATTTATTATTCCTTTGTAAATACACTGCATTTTACAGAGGTCTGTTTTATGCCGTTTTCGCCGTTGACCAGATTCTCGCCCCAATCGGCAGATAAAACCGAACCGTCCCAGCTGTTTGCTATATCAAGATATTCAACACCGCCGCTGTTGCCCTTCCAGCTCCAGCCGATATAACCTATGCTGTTTTCCTGACAATATTTCATTATAAACGCTTCGTCAACATCGCCGTCTGTATGCGTGTAGCCGAATTCGCCCACTATTACGCAAAGTCCGTTGTCGGTAGCAAATCTGAGATTCTTTTCTATAACTGAGCTGTTTTTTCCTGCCGTGCCGTACATATGAACGGCAAACATCGTATTCTTATCGGGATCGGAATCAAATACCTCTTTACCGTAATCGCCTATGCTCTTGGCATATTGTCCCCATCCTGCCGCATCGACAAGGATAGTATTCTTTATGCCTGCTTCTCTCAGCTTCGGGATAGATTCTGTATAGCCGTCACGCCATAATTCGCCGTTCCAGCCGCCTGTCCACTCGTTTGCGATATTGAGTATAACATACTGCTCCTTGCCGATAAGAGCGTTCTTCATCTCTATCCAGTAATCAGTGGCTTTATCAAGCGCAGTCTTATCATCCTTGCCGGTTGCATCGTGTACTTCGACAACTGCGATCATCTCATTGTCGATACAGAGATCGATAACCGTTTCAAGCATATCCTCTGTATCTTTAGTCCACTGCTCGCCGTCTGAGCAAACAACACGCACTACATTTGAGCCTGTTTCGGCTATTGCTTTAATAGCCGTTGTATCTTCATCCAGATACCATGTGTGTGCGTGATTTATACCACGCATTATAAACTCCTTGCCGTTTGCGTCAAGCAGCTTTGTGCCTTCTACTTTGAATCCGCCGTTACCATTCTGTAATGATGAACCGCTGTTTTCTTCCTGCGATGCTGTGCTTTGCGATTCCGATGCGGCAGAAGAAATATCCGAGGATAAAACGTCTGAGTTTGTGTTTTGCGAGCATCCCGACAGAGCGAGTAATGCCGCACAGAGAGTTATTGATATTGATTTTTTCATTTTAAACCCTTTCCGTCCTTTGACTTTTCAAGTAATTCGTTTTTTATATCCCACAGCTTCTTTGACAAATCCACATAGTAAGTATGCGGATTTTCGAAACGCTTGACCTCGTCCCATAAAGTTTCTGTCTGCTCGGCACAGTAGCGCTTGATTTCAAACAGCGACGGCTGTTTATATACAAGCTCACCGTTTTTGAATACCGTAACGTGCAGTTCTTTTACCGAGTAATCGGTCAGCGTCTTTGTCTTCCATATTGCATCGGGATCGAAAATAGTGTGAGGCTTTGTGCTGTCAATTGTTTCATCGTATACACAAAGTTCGTCCGCAAGTGCCTTGCCGCTTTCATTGTCGTAGAAACGGTACAGCTTCTTGTAATGGGGATTGGTTATCTTTGCGGTGTTTTCGCTTATTTTTATCTTGGGAATGATGTTTCCCTGTTCATCCTCCACTGCCGCCAGCTTATAAACACCTCCGAATACAGGTGCGCTCTTTGCGGTAATGAGTCTTTCTCCTACTCCGAAGGTATCTATCTTAGCCTCCTGCATCATAAGATCACGGATAAGATATTCATCGAGAGAATTTGACGCAACTATCTTACAGCACTGAAGTCCTGCCTCATCAAGCATCTTTCTTGCTCTTTTGGACAGATAGGATATATCGCCCGAATCAAGCCTTATGCCGAAATTTGTGATGCCCTTAGGCACAAGCACCTCTTTAAATGCCTTTATAGCGTTCGGAACACCGCTTTTCAGTGTGTTATAAGTGTCAACAAGCAGTACGGCATTATCGGGATATATTTCGCAATAAGTCCTGAATGCGTCATACTCGGTATCGAACATCTGCACCCACGAATGTGCCATCGTGCCGCCTGCGGGAACACCGTATTTGAAATCGGTCAGCGTACAAGCAGTACCTGCACAACCGCCTATATAAGCTGCTCTTGCGCCTATCACGGCACCGTCTGCACCCTGTGCCCTTCTTGAGCCGAATTCAAGCACTGTTCTGCCGTTTGCCGCTCTGACTATTCTGTTTGCTTTTGTGGCAATAAGCGACTGGTGATTTATCGCAAGCAGGATATAGGTTTCTATAAGCTGTGCCTCGATAGCCGGTGCCTTTACGGTAAGGACAGGCTCGTGCGGGAAAACAGGCGTACCCTCAGGTACGGCGTAAATATCGCCGGTAAATCTGAAGTCTTTGAGATATTCGAGAAATTCTTTATCAAAAATCTTCTTACTGCGCAAAAATTCTATATCTTCGGCAGAAAAATGAAGCTCTTTTATATATTCGATTATCTGGTCAAGTCCTGCCACAATTGCAAATCCGCCGTTGTCGGGAACGTTTCTGAAAAATACATCAAAATATGTCGTGCGCTTATAGAAGCCGTTTTTAAAATAGCCGTTTGCCATAGTAAGCTCATAGAAATCGCACAGCATTGTGAAATTATCCTTGTTCATTAGTCTGCTCCTTTATTTTATTATTATCTGCATACCTTCCATAGTATCAAGGGCGGCATTGTGAAGCCGCTCGTCATTTGATGCTGTGAGCGTGCTGTCTACTATTATATCCGCATCGGGTAAAGCCGTCTTTGCGAGTACGGCATTGGCAACAACACAGATATTCGTTACCACACCCACAAGCTCGACAGAGCCGTAGCAGGCGGTTTTAAGATACTCATAAAGAGCGTCCGAGCCGAAGGTGGTTTTCCTGAATACTATATCTTCGCCGGAAACGCAGTCGGCAACACTTCCGTAAAGCTTATGTCCGTCCGTATTCTCTATACAGTGAGGTACGGGCAGATGTTTTCCCTCATAGCTATCCATATAATCGTCATAATGAGTGTCAAGAGTAAATATGACATCATCACCGTTTACATGATAGGAATTTATTTTGTTGGCGATTCCGAGTTCAAGCGTCTTTGCCTTTTCAAAGCCGAGCGAACCACTTACAAAATCATTCTGATAGTCCACTACAATTAAGCACTTTTTCATAATGCAGCTCCTTTCATATCATGATACTATTTTACACCTATTTCAAGCACTTGTAAAGAGTTTTGAACGGCATCGGAAAATTTTGAACACGGCAATTGTTCCGATTGACAGCATCGGAAATAACTGTTATACTTTAATAAGAAATAAATATGAAACGGAGAAGCTTATGATATACTCAAACCCGTCTTTTGAAACAGAGAAGCACACTCACGCATTCGGTGCGATGCTTTGGTGGGCAGTGAGCCTTATTTCTATGTTCACTGTCGGCACAGGCGTTACCGCTATCGGTCTGTGCGGTGCTTCGGTGCTTAAAATAACAAGCACATTTTTGCAGGATAATACGATAATCGTTCTTATGATATTCTTTGCGGCGGCAATCGTCATATTCTTTATCGGTCTGCTGAGATTTGCCTCAGTTCTTACAACGTCATATAAGTTTGACGGCAATACAATAATCAAAGGCACTCTCGCCGCAAGAGACGGTCTTATCTCGAAAATCACCGCAAATACGGATTTTGAATTTGTAAGAGCGAATTTTGATACTGACAGATATAAAAAGACGATTTACGAAAACGCTGTCCTGACAGGCGAAACAAAGCGTTATCTCAAATACAGCAGTAACGGCAGAACAATAAAAATACTGAAAATCTACGACAGTATGCCTGATTTACGCATTGCCGAAAATACGGTAAAGAAATCCGTTGCAAGCAGGGTTATCAAAAGAGCGGCTTTAGTATTTGCAATCTTTCTGGCACTCGAGATAACCGATTTGTGTATAGGCTACGGCAAAAATGACGAGGTAAACGGCAATATCTCCGAAAGCAACGCTACAGTTGAAAAGATACTCACCGAAAACGGCTTTACAATGCAGAAAATCAGCAACATCGTATATCTTTACACTAAATCCACAGCCGACAACAGCCGTACATCAAAGCTTCGAATCGTATATGACAAAAGCGGAAATATCGATAAAACCGAAGTTGAAATGTTCATAGAAAGCGAAAACGACATCCTTGCGCTTGAAAACCTTCTGAAAGTTTTCTGCAAGTCGCAAAGCACCGATGAATTTATTTCGGCTGTGCGAAAACAGCTTGACGGCGAAAGTGCAAACGCCAAGCTGACGCTTGATAACGGGCAGGTATTAAGGCTTGGTACAAGCGGCGGTTATACGGAAGTACATACAAGCCGTTAACGAAAATGGCCCTGCGGTAAATTTGCCGCAGGGTCTTAGTCATTTATTCAGTAATTTTTGCAGAAGGCTGAGATTATCGTTTCTCATCTGCTCCGTTTTTGCTTTATCGGGAACATATATACCGCTATCCGAAAGGATGACCGCATCGCCCTCTTTGACATCGTGAGATAGCTTGTCTCTGTCTAATATAATCTGCTTTTCGTCATCAAAAACTACCGCTTTATCTTCTTCAAATCTGTCAACAACAAGCATAGTGTTCTCCTATTTCAAGTACAGGCTGTGATGATGAAAGATTTCGGCGCTTATGCTGTTTTTGCCGCCGAATATACTGCTCCAGCACGGAAGATGTTCGATGTTGAACACATATTCGTTCAGAGTCATAAAAATACAAACACAAGCGATTATCACAGCTAACGCAATCAGCACGTTAGTGCTTTTTCTTCTGCATTTTACTCCTGCCGCCGCTCTTATTGCCCTGTCGTTGATACGTCTTTGCTTTTGAAGAGGAGTTCTTGCCATTTTTCACTGCTCCTTTTCTATCCTGCTGCAAGGCTAATCCGTCGGGGGTGATAAGGCATTCCTTACCGTATCCGATAAGGTCACGTCTGCCTGCCCTTATGAGAGCCTTTGCAACTATCTGCTTATTCTCTTTTTTGTAATACTGCAGGAGCGCTCTTTGCATCTCCTTTTCCTTCGGGTCACGGGGAATATAGACCTCCTGCATAGTATAAGGGTCAAGCCCTGTATAATACATAGCTGTTGATATTGTTCCGGGTGTGGGATAGAAGTCCTGCACCTGCTCGGGTCTGATGTTATGCTTTTTGAGGAACACCGCAAGCTCGACCGCTTCTTTTATGGTACAGCCGGGATGCGATGACATAAGATAAGGCACCAGATACTGTTCCTTACCGCATTCCTTTGTATATTTGTAGAACTTCTTTTCAAAGTCCTCGTATACCTCAATGTGAGGCTTGCCCATAAGATCAAGCACCTTGTTGCTTGCGTGTTCGGGAGCAACCTTAAGCTGTCCGCTGACGTGATGTTCTACAAGCTCCTTGAAAAACTCATCGTTCTTATCCTTCATCATATAGTCGTATCTTATACCCGAACGGATAAATACACGCTTGACATTTTTTATGGAACGTATCTTTCTGAGCATATCAAGATACTCGCTGTGATCTACCTTCAGTGCAGGGCAAGGCTCGGGAGCAAGGCACTTTTTACCCTTGCAAAGTCCCGCCTTTTCCTGCTTGTCGCAGGAGGTCCTGCGGAAGTTTGCGGTAGGACCGCCAACATCGTGGATATATCCCTTGAAGCCCGGTTTTTTCGTAAGGTCGATTGCCTCGTTTATAACCGATTCCTCGCTTCTTGTCTGTATTCTTCTGCCCTGATGCAAGGCTATCGAACAGAAATTGCAATAACCGAAACAACCTCTGTTATGAGTTATGGAAAACTCAACTTCCTTTATGCCCGGAACTCCGCCGCCTTTTTCATAGCAAGGGTGATACGCTTTCATATAAGGCAGTTCGTATGCCTTGTCAAATTCGCTCTGGGTAAGGCTTCTCTGAGGAGGATTCTGTACAAGCATCATATTTCCGTGACGCTGTACCATAGTTTTACCGTAAACCTCGTCCTGCTCGTCATACTGCTGACGGCAGGATTTTGCATATGCTTTCTTATTCTCGCTGACTATCTCAAAGCTGTCGCACTGCACCGCACCGATAGGAGTATTCTTAGGCTCGGTAAGATAACAGGTGCCTCTTATGTCGTGTATCTCCGACAGCTTTTTGCCCTCGGCAAGCTCTCTGTAAAGCTGTACTATAGTAAGCTCGCCCATTCCGTACATCAGAAGCTTAGCTCCGCTGTCAACCAGTATTGACGGCATTACCTTATCTGCCCAATAATCGTAATGGGCAAATCTGCGCAGGCTTGCCTCAAGTCCGCCTATCGCTATTTCTTTATCGGGGAACAATCTTGTAAGCGTTTTACAATATACCGTTACCGCTCTGTCGGGACGTTTTCCGCCCTTTCCGCCCTCGGAATAGGCATCGTCCCAACGTTTTTTCTTGAATACGGTATAATTCGACACCATACTGTCTATATTTCCGCCCGTTACAAGAAAACAGTATTTCGGCTCACCGAGTTTTTTGAAATCCTCATCGGTTACGGGCTGAGCGATTATTCCGACATTACAGCCGCAGCTTTCAAGCATACGGGATATAATAGCTATACCAAATGACGGATGATCAACATAGGCATCGCCCGTGACACAGATGAAATCAAGCTGATCTATCCCTCTGTCTTTCATGTCCTGTTTTGATATAGGTAAAAAAGGCATTTATTTCACTTTCCTTTATTGTTGTTTATTCATCTGACGCTCGTAGTACTGCTCCTTAGTCATAAGCACCTCTCTGGGCTTACTTCCCTGTGACGGTCCTACGATGCCCATTTCTTCCATTACATCGACAAGTCTTGCGGCTCTGCCGAAACCGAGCTTGAGCTTTCGCTGAAGCGTACTTACGCTTGCCTGTCCGTTTTCAACTACGATACGGATAGCGTCCTCCAGCTTATCGTCGCTGACATCAATATCTCCGCTTTCAAAGCCGACGCTGTCTGAGGATTTATCATTGCCCTTGACAAGCTCTGCCTGTCGCTCGACCTCTTTCATAACATCATCGTCATAATCAAGCTCGAATTTATTCTTCAGAAAATCCACAACACGTTCAACTTCCTTATCGGAAATCCAACAGCCTTGTACACGGATAGGCTTCGGCATAGAAACAGATTTGAAGAGCATATCGCCCTTGCCGAGCAGTTTCTCGGCTCCCTGCTCATCCATAATTACACGGCTGTCTGTACCGGAGCTTACCTTTAATGCGATACGGCTGGGTATATTAGCCTTGATAAGACCGGTAACGACATCTACGGTCGGTCGCTGTGTAGCTATGACAAGGTGCATACCTGCGGCTCTTGCCATCTGTGCAAGACGGCATATACTGTCCTCGACCTCGTTCTTTGATGCCATAATAAGATCGGCAAGCTCGTCTATAAAAATCACCGTCTGACTCATTTTATCCATCTCGGGATCCTTAGCCGCAAGAGCGTTATAGCCGTGTATATTGCGGACATTGTACTCAGAGAACATACTGTATCGCTTCAGCATTTCGCCTACCGCCCAGTTCAGAGCGCCTGCCGCCTTTTTAGGATCTGTTACAACAGGGATAAGCAGGTGAGGTATGCCGTTATAAGCCATAAATTCAACGGCCTTCGGGTCAATCATTATAAACTTTACGTCTTCGGGCTTGCTTCTGAAAAGTATCGACATGATTATCGAGTTCACGCATACGGATTTACCCGATCCGGTCGTACCTGCAATCAGCAGATGGGGCATCTCGGCTATATCGGCTATTACTATGCCGCCCGAAATATCCTTACCCAGCACAGCCGCCAGCTTGCTTTTCTTTTCGGCTATATCACTGCTTTCGATAAGCTGTCTGAATGGTACGGTATCTCTTATCTTGTTCGGCACTTCGATGCCTACAGCGGGTTTATTGGGTATAGGCGCTTCGATCCTGATGCCGGATGAAGCGAGGTTAAGCGCTATATCATCGGCAAGTCCTGTTATCTTGGAAATTTTAACGCCTGCCGCAGGCTGTAATTCATATCTTGTTACAGACGGTCCTCTGCAAGTACCTATACATTTTGTCTGAACACCGAAGCTGCGTAACGCCTCAACAATGGTGTTTGCATTTGTTTCAAGCTCTCTGTCGATGTCCTCCTGTGCCTTACCGGGCATAATCTCGTCAAGAAGCGCAGTAGGCGGCAGAGGGTGATCTTCCTCGTTAAGCGTCACTGTGTAGAGCTTATCGCTGTCGCTTGTATCGCCGTCCTGATTATCCTCCTGCTCTGCGGCACTGTCCGTAATACCGGCAGTTGTAGTGCCTGCAATACCGGAATCGGTATTATCTGCGATAAAAGGCGCTTCAGCAGGCGGTGCTACGGGAGCGTTCACATCGTTCACAAACTGCTCTTCTCTCTGTACAGAGGAATTTTGTTCACTATTTGTTTCTTCTATAAACGAATTCAAAGCAGCCTCAACGGGATTGACCTCCTCCGGCGGATAAATAGGCAGAGGCGGAAAATATTCCGGTATCGGCTCGCTGTCCTCCTGCTTATCTGCAGTTATGCTCTGTGCCTTTTGCACAGAACCGTTGTTATCGGCTACGGGCAGGTCTGGCAGCTTATCGCAGGACATATGTACATCGCTCTCCGGAGCAATCTCGGGTAGATGCTCATTGCTCTGCTGAACCGCCTCTTCGGGTTTGGGCGATACCTTGCCGTTGTAATTGTTAATCTCGTTTATGAAATTATCGCTGTCCTTTTTCTGCTCCTCGATATTCTCATCGTGTCTTTCCTGAAGCGTTGTTGCAGGAGTTCCGACAGCGTTCGATTCAAGCTCTATAATTTTTTCCTTGCGCTCGCTTTCAGCCTGCATCCTCTGCTGTTCCTGCTCAAGTCTGTACGCTTCCATTTCTTCCTTATGCTGAGCGTGTTTCTCCTTTGCTGTAACCGCAACCTTTTTGACGGGTTTTCCTACAGCGCCTAAAAAGTCCATAAGCGACTTTCTGCTGATAAGCATAACAAATACGAAAGCAATCAGTATAATCATTACTATTGCTCCGACATTGCCGAACAAAAGCAAAAGCCACGCAGGTACGCCGCCTATGATACCGCCGCCCGTCAGCCGTGTTCCGTCCGAATAAAGACTTGCCACCGCTCCGAAAAAGTCGGTCGTGCCTTTTCCGACACTGCCTACAAAGAATATCTGTATAGCTGTGCTTAATATCACTATTCCGCCCGACAGCTGTAATATCTTGGTGAGGATGCTTGTCCTGCTCTTATCCGTTGCAATAAGCACGGCTACATATATAAGAATAGGGCCTGTAAAAAATACCGTAAAGCCGAACATACCGCAGAGGAACGAATAAATCATATCAAGCAGATTGAGGCTGTCGCCTTCCGCTCTGTTAAGACTGCCGATAAAACCTATAATCGTAAACAGTGCCATAAGAACACCTATGGCGAAAAGAATTATAGAGCTTCTTCTTCTTTTTGATTTAAGCTCCTTTTCAATGTCCGTCTTACAATGTTCACTCAGTTCACGCTGCTTATCTTCGATAGTCTGATTCTTTTTTCGTGTTTTGCCCGATGACTTTGACGTTCCGGTCTTATCTTCATTGGTGCTGTTGTTCAGATTTCGCTTTGCTGCCATGTTTCTACGTCCTTTCTCCCAAAATCATTATATTATATTTAAATACTGTCAGAAAACAAAAACGAAGTGTGAGCCGGTCGCCAGTTCATAAGCACCGATGCCTATGCAGGCAAGACCGAGTACCGCCGTATAGAATCCGAAAATCTTGAATCTGTCTTTTTTAAGAAGCCACTTTACAAGAGCTATTGCAAGAAGTCCCACTGCCGCTGATACGACAAAGCCTATTCCGAGCTGTACCCAGTCAAGCTCTACATTGCTTTTTAACGCATCACCGATCTCAAGCACACTTCCGCCGAGAATTGCGGGGATACCTAGTATAAACGAGAATGTGACCGCAGTTTCCTTTGTAAGTCCGCAGAAAAGACCTGCGGCGGTTGTAGAACCTGAACGTGATACACCGGGAAACAGAGCCACGCACTGCATTGCGCCTATTGCAACGGCATCTGCGACCTTCATCTTATCGCCTGTTTTGTTGCCTTTTATGCACTTATCCGACATAAACAGAAGGATTGCTGTAAAGATAAAGGCAAAGCCCTCAAAAATAATGTCATTGTCGCCCTCAAAGCCTGTAAAGAAGTCTTTGAAGAAGTAAACCGGTACAAGCATAGCGGTGGAAATTATGACCATAAACATCATACGTCTGTTTGCGTTCATATTCTTCCACGAAAATTTACCTGTGAAAATATCCTTTATAGTAAGGAAAAATTCCTTTATCATTCCCCAGATAGTTGGGAAAAATGCTATAAAAACCGCCAGAAGCGTTCCTAAATGCAGTACAACGGAGGTTATAAGGGTGTTTTCTCCGATATTCATAAAATGCTGGGCAACAGACAGATGGCCTGAGCTTGAAACGGGAAGAAACTCCGTAAGTCCCTGTATAATGCCCTGAATGATTATGCTTATGTAATCCATTTTCTTTTGTTCCTTTCGGATTATTTCGTGTTGTTTATTTAATATATATGTATGGGCTTACGCCCGTAATGACTGTCGCCTAAAGCGGCTTTATCTGCGTGTATTTCAGATAACTCCGTAAATCGTGCGATACAGAAACGCTGTTCTTTTCGCAGACAGTATAAGAAAAAACACAACCGTCAACCGCATAATAGGAGTTATTGTCATAAAGCTGTGCGTTACGGAAAACCTCCGATTCATCTACAACGGTCTGAAACATTCTCCGCACCTCGCTTTGCTCTCATTTCTGCTCTTTGTGCCGACGGATGATATTCTCTGAACGTACTCACTCTGGCGGTTGCTTTACCCTTGCCTGCGGTTTTTGTATTCGTCTTAGCAGTTGCGGACGAAGCTCTTTTTTTCGAAACGGTTTTTCCTGTACTATACTTAGTGCGCTTAGTGCTTTCCTTATCGGTTTTCTGCTGTTCTATCAAAGAGTAAAGGCACTGCACAGCATCGCTCAGTCCTCCGAGGCTGTCTATAAGTCCCTCGTTCACGGCTGTTTCACCGTCAAGAACCGAACCGACATCCATTACAAGCTCATCCTTCTTCATCATAAGCTCACGGAAGCGCTCGGGCTTTATCCTGCTGTTCTTGCTTACGAAATTTATTATTCTCTCCTGCATACGCTCAAAATATGACAGCGTCTGCGGTATGCCGAGAAGAAGTCCGTTCATTCTGACAGGGTGGATGGTCATTGTTGCAGACGGCACGATAAAGCTCTTTCTTGCACTTACCGCAAGCGGTACGCCGATCGAATGACCGCCGCCGACTACGATTGACACTGTGGGCTTTGACATTCCTGCGATGAGTTCGGATATTGCAAGTCCTGCCTCTACATCTCCGCCGACCGTATTGAGTATTATAAGCAGACCGTCTATGCTCATATCCTGCTCTATTGCTACCAGTGCAGGCATAATGTGTTCATACTTTGTGGTCTTGTTCTGGGGAGGAAGGATATAATGTCCCTCTATCTGACCGATTACGTTAAGGCAATGGATATTGTGCTTAGCGTTTTCTGATGCGAATATGCCGTTATCCGACACCTGACAGGTTACAGCCTGTTCTTCGTTCTCCTCGTCAGTCTGTTCGTTATTTGTGATATTATCTTTATTCATACCCTGCTCCTTTGCTGATTTTTTCTCTTTTATTCTTAGCAAAAGAGCGGAAAATATACGGCAAAGCGTGCAGTTATCACATAATGATACAGTATAAGTATATCACAAACAGCGTGCCATTGCAAGACGAAATTGCGTATAAAAAGACCTGTGAGAATTTCCCACAGGTCTGTTTTTGCAATATTCGGCTTTATCAGCCGTTTTTCTTCTTTGCTTCGATTTCGGCAAGAGCAGCCTTTCTTGAAAGTCTTATCTTACCCTGGTTGTCGATTTCGAGAACCTTTACGATTATCTCGTCACCGATTGAAACAACATCTTCAACCTTTTCAACACGTCTGTTTTCAAGCTCTGAAATGTGTACCATACCGTCCTTGCCGGGAGCAATCTCAACAAACGCACCAAAGTTCATTATACGAACAACCTTGCCCTTGTAGATAGCGCCAACCTCGGGGGGAGATGTGATAGCCTTTATCATCGCTATGCAGTTCTGAGCCTTTTCAAGATCCTGACCGCAGATGAATACATTACCTTCTTCATCAATGTCAATCTTAACCTCGAAGTCTGCGCAGAGCTTCTGTATAACCTTACCGCCTGTACCGATAACTTCTCTTATCTTGTCAACGGGTACCTTGTAGTTAAGCATCTTGGGTGCGTACTTGTTTACAGTGGGACGGGGTTCGGGAATTGCCTTGAGCATTATTTCGTCAAGGATGTAATCTCTTGCCTTGTGTGTCTTTGCAAATGCGTCCTTGATAATCTCGGGTGTAAGACCGTCGATCTTAAGATCCATCTGGATAGCTGTGATACCCTTATGAGTACCGCCTACCTTGAAGTCCATATCGCCGAAGAAGTCCTCAAGACCCTGAATGTCTACCATTGTCATCCAACGGTCGCCCTCTGTGATAAGACCGCAGGAAATACCTGCAACAGGTGACTTTATCGGAACGCCTGCGTCCATCAGTGAAAGCGTAGAACCGCAGATAGAAGCCTGTGATGTTGAACCGTTTGAAGAAAGCACTTCAGATACAAGTCTTATTGCGTAGGGGAATTCTTCAACGGGAGGGATAACGGGTTCGAGCGCTCTCTGTGCAAGTGCGCCGTGACCGATCTCACGTCTGCCGGGGCCTCTGCTTGCCTTTGTTTCGCCTACAGAGTATGCAGGGAAATTATAGTGGTGCATATAACGCTTTGTTTCTTCTTCGTCAATGCCGTCAAGCTTCTGGCTGTCGCTTACAGGGCCTAAGGTTGTGATTGTCATAACCTGTGTCTGACCACGGGTAAACAGACCTGAGCCGTGTACTCTGGGAAGAAGTCCTACTTCAGCGGCAAGAGGACGCATCTCGTCCATACCTCTGCCGTCAACACGCTTCTGCTCGTCTAACAGCCAACGTCTTACGATGAACTTCTGTAACTTGTAGATGCACTCGTCAATCATAGCGGCCTTGTCGGGATACTGCTCGTCAAACTCTGCGTGGATAGCATCCTTTATAGGCTGTAAACGCTCCTCACGGACATTCTTGTCATCTGTATCAAGAGCGAACTTTACCTGCTCGGTGTACTTGTTCTGAATAGCCTCGAACAGATCGTGATCAACCTCCATTGATGGGAAGCTGAACTTGGGCTTGCCAATCTCAGCCTGAATCTGCTTGATGAAGGGGATAAGTGACTTGTTGATCTCTTCGTGACCTGCCATAATAGCCTTGAGCATTGTATCATCGTCAACTTCGTTTGCGCCGGCTTCAATCATTACGACCTTCTTCTCGCTTGACGCAACGGTAAGCTGAAGGTCTGACTTTGCTCTCTGCTCTGCGTCGGGCATAAGAACAATCTCACCGTCAACAAGACCTACGGAGATACCGCCGATAGGACCGTTCCACGGAATATCGGAAATGGAAACTGCGATAGAAGCGCCGATCATAGCGATGATCTCAGGCTGTGTTTCTGGATCTACTGCGAGAACCGTCATAACGATAGCAACGTCATTTCTCATATCCTTGGGGAACAGAGGACGCATAGGACGGTCAACTACACGGGAGTTCAGTATAGCCTTTTCGCTGGGTCTGCCCTCTCTCTTTAAGTAACCGCCGGGAATTTTACCTACTGCGTAGAGCTTTTCTTCGTAGTCAACTGCAAGAGGGAAAAAGTCAACACCCTCTCTGGGCTTTGCGCTTGCTGTAACGTTTACCATTACGACTGTTTCACCGTAGTGTACCCAGCAAGAACCGTTTGCAAGTCCGCATACCTTACCGGTTTCGACCATAAGCTCACGGCCTGCAAATGTCGTTTTGAATGTTTTGTAATTCTCGAACATATTGTTCCTCCTGTTTTATTTTAAGAGAAACAGCGTTAGCAATAAATTCAGCGGAATAACATTATTCCGTTCAATTTATTGCTGACTGCACTGCTTCTCCTTAAGTCAAAAAAATCAATGCTGAAATAAGGGTTAAAGGGCAGAACAAAAATGCCCTGCCCTTTTTTAAACTCTTACTTACGAAGACCGAGCTTAGCTACTACTGCACGGTAGCGTTCGATATCCTTCTTAGCGAGGTAATTTAACAGATTACGTCTGTGACCTACCATCTTAAGAAGACCACGGCGTGAGTGGTGATCCTTCTTATGTGTCTTTAAGTGCTCGGTTAAGTCGTTGATTCTCTTTGTGAGAATAGCAATCTGTACTTCGGGAGAACCTGTGTCGTTCTCGTGTGTGCGGTTAGCTTCGATAACCGCTGTCTTTTCTTCCTTTAAAAGCATGGTTACACCTCTTAAAAATATTTTCTTTGTCATAGCGGCGGGAAACGGTGTTTCTCATAACGAGCATTCTCCACAGAGCCAAGACAAGAATTGATTGTGTGCAATGCACAACAAAGTTATTATAGCATACAAAGCAACGTTTGTAAATACTATTTTAAAAAAATTTTTAATTTTTATCAGTCAACGAAAACAACTCAACCTTTGTTATGCGGGATTTTTCTTTGCGGTTTTCTTTTCGCTGTTCCTTCTGTTTTTTCTTGCGGAAGGATCTCTGATAACCTCCGGTGCTTTACCGTCGGTGACGCATTCGCCTGTGAGGATTACCTTTGATATGGTATCGTCGCTCGGTGCATCGAACATAATATCGGAGAGCGCCTCCTCGACTACTGTACGCAGACCTCTTGCGCCTGTTTTTCTTTCAGCCGCTTTTTTTGCTATGGCACGCATTGCATCGTCGGTAATCTCAAGCTCTATGCCGTCAAGCGAGAACATATAGCTGTACTGCTTCAGAATAGCGTTCTTCGGCTCGGACAGTATCTTTACAAGTGCGTCCTCGTCAAGATCGTCCAGCACGGCAATTACGGGAAGTCTGCCGACAAGCTCGGGGATAATTCCGAACTTTACAAGATCCTCAGGCTCTACCTGATGCAGTGCCTCGTTTATCTTGTTGTCCTGCTTGCTCTTTACCTCTGCGCCGAAACCGAGTGCCGATGAGCTTGTTCTCTGCATTATCAGCTTATCTATACCCTCGAATGCACCGCCGCAGATAAACAGGATGTTCTTTGTGTTAATCTGTATGAATTCCTGATTGGGATGTTTTCTGCCACCCTGAGGGGGAACATTTGACACTGTACCCTCGATAATCTTGAGCAGTGCCTGCTGTACGCCCTCACCGCTTACATCACGGGTAATGGAAGTGTTTTCAGACTTTCTTGTTATCTTATCTATCTCGTCGATATATATGATTCCGTGTTCAGCCGCCTCAATATCATAATCAGCCGCCTGTATAAGTCTTAGAAGAACATTCTCAACATCCTCACCGACATATCCTGCCTGTGTGAGCGTTGTTGCATCGGCAATTGCGAAAGGCACCTTCAGCACATTGGCAAGCGTCTGGGCAATCATGGTCTTACCGACACCGGTAGGTCCCAGCAGCAGAACATTACTCTTCTGAAGTTCTATCTCGTCTGCAGTTGCCTCATCGCCGAAGAAATTCTTCTTATAATGATTATACACCGATACGCAGATGGTTTTCTTTGCTTCATCCTGACCGATTATATACTTATCAAGGATTTCCTTAAGCTCTGCAGGTTTTATAAGCTCATGCTTATCTTCCTTTTGCTTGCCTTTGGATTTTTTCCCGGAGGCCTTGTCTTCCTGCTCCATCAGCATCTGGTATGAGGCTACTATGCAATCATTGCATATACAGCCGCTCGCACCGTAAATTATTCTTTCAACCTGATCCTCAGTTCTTTCACAGAAACTGCATCTAAGCATGGTCAAATTCCTTTCAAGTGGTTATCTTTTTGCAATTACCTTATCAACAAGACCGTAAGCGCAAGCCTCTTCAGCCGAAAGGAAATTATCTCTTTCGCAGTCCTTATGAAGCTGCTCATAGCTCTTGCCGCAGTTCTCTGCCATTATTTTTTCAAGTGTTTCTCTTGTTTTCTCAAGGTACTTTGCGTGAATCGTAATATCGGTCTGCTGACCGCTGAGTCCGCCGCTGATAAGAGGCTGATGAATCATAACCTCTGAGTTCGGCAGGCAGAAACGCTTGCCCTTTGCGCCGCTTGAAAGCAGGAATGCTCCCATAGAAGCCGCCATACCTACGCAGATAGTAGATACATCGCACTTGATGTAGTTCATTGTGTCATATATAGCCATACCTGCGGAGATAGAACCGCCGGGGCTGTTTATATAAAGGCTGATGTCCTTATCGGGATCCTGTCCTTCAAGAAACAGTAACTGTGCAACAACAAGTCCCGCAGTAACATTGTTTACTTCTTCGTTAAGCATGATAATTCTGTCGTTAAGCAGTCTTGAGAATATATCGTAAGCTCTTTCTCCTCTGCCTGTCTGTTCAATGACGGTTGGTACTAAACTCATAAAACTCCTGCCTTTCAAAATGTTTTTTTATTTACAATAAAGAGCTTTCCATAATGATACAGAAAGCTCCCGATTGCAAAAACTTAATTATTCAGTAACTTCGGTTACGTCTGCACTCTCACGAACGATGTCGAATGCCTTCTCAACCTCAAGGTCTTTTCTGAGAGCTTCTTCAGCAACAAGAGCCTTGACCTTGTCAAGTTCCATCTTGTAGTTTTCAGCCATCTCAGCATATTCCTTCTCAACGTCCTCATCTGTTACAGCAACGTTTTCGATCTGAGCAATCTTCTCAAGAGCAAGTCTGAGCTTAACCTGCTTTGCAGCGGGCTCCTTGAAGTTCTCCTTGAACTGCTCTATAGTTGTGTTTGTAAACTTGAGGTAATCAGCAACTGTGATACCCTGGTATCTGTTTCTGTACTCCCAGTCACGAACAAGGTCGTCAACACGGTTGTTTATCATAGCATCGGGAATTTCGCCCTCAAGCTTTTCGATAACAGCGTCTGTAATATCGGCATCGAGCTTAGCGTCAGCGGCATTCTTAGCGCTTTCTTCGAGCTTTGCTCTGATGTCAGCCTTGAATTCGTCAAGTGTATCGAAATCGCTTACGTCCTTAGCGAACTCATCGTCAAGCTCAGCGTATTCCTTAGCCTTAATCTCGTGAATCTTGCACTTGAATACTGCGGGCTTGCCCTTTAAGTTTTCGGCATTGTAGTTCTCGGGGAATGTAACATTGATTTCGAATTCTTCGTCAATGCTGTGACCTACCATACCATCCTCAAAGCCGGGGATAAACTGACCGCTGCCGATCTCAAGTGAGAAATGCTCAGCCTTGCCGCCTTCAAATGCTTCGCCGTCAACGAAACCTTCAAAGTCGAATACTGCTGTATCGCCCTTCTGAAGAGGTCTGTCTGTAACGTCGATGATTCTTGCATCCTTCTCCTGATATCTCTTGAGCTCGTTTGCAACATCTTCGTCAGTTACATTCTTGACAGTCTTGTTTACCTTTATACCCTTATAGTCCTTGATTTCAACTTCGGGCTTTGTTGTAAATGTAGCCTTGAAAGAAACGCCGTTCTCCTTGCTTACTTCTGTTACTTCGATGTTGGGCATATCAACAACTTCAAGCTTAAGCTCGTCGATAACTTCCGCAACGCTCTTCTGGTACATACCGTTAACAGCATCTTCATAGAAAACGCCTTCGCCGTACTCAGCCTCGATTATCTTACGGGGTGCCTTACCCTTTCTGAAGCCGGGAACGTTTATGTTCTTTTTCTTCTTTAAATAAGCTGCCTGTACTGCCTGCTCGAATTCTTCGGCTGATGCCTTGAATTCTACCTCAACCGTATTTGTTGCGGTCTTGTTGTTTGAAATGATCTCCATTTGAAAAATCCTCCGTTTTTGCATAGCCTTATATACGGCGATGCGTATTATTGTATTTTATTCCTGCACAAGTACAGGTGTAAATTTAACATAGTCAGCCGATACCATTCTGTATGTAATTCCGTCCCTTTCGCCCTGAAAAGCCTTCGGAAAGCACGGAGCACCGTGAACGTGACCGTAAAAGCATCTTTTCACAGGATATTTTGACATCACATCAAGAATATAATCGTTCTGCTCGTTGCCGTATATCGGCGGATAGTGTATGAATACCACAGGCTCAAGACCTGTTGACACAGCGGCTTTGAGAGAAGCATCCATTCTGCCCGCCTCTCTGAGAAGCACAAGCTCATCCTGCGGTTCGCCGTCATCATTTATCCAGCCTCTTGTGCCGCAGATTGCTATACCGCACTCCTCAAAAGCGTTATTATGCAGAATTCTGATATTATCAAAACCGTTTGTCTGTAAAAAGCCGTTCATTTTTTTCAGTGTCGTCCACCAGTAATCGTGGTTACCTTTAGAGATTATCTTCCTGCCTCTGAGCCTTCTGCTGATAAACTCAAAGTCCGGAAGCGCCTCCTCAATCGACATTGCCCAGCTTATATCGCCGGGTATCACAACGCAGTCATCTTCTCCGACAACACTGTTCCAGTTTTTTTCAATGCGCTCGGTATAATTCTCCCAGCCACCGAAAATATCCATCGGCTTTTGTCTGCCGAAAGGCAGATGAAGATCCCCCATTGTGAATACTCTCAAATAAACGCTCCTTAATTACTTGTTTATAAATTCAAGAACTGCCTCAGCCATTTCTTCGGGCTTTATTGAACCTGTAAATCTTACAGGCTTGTTCTTTGTATCAGAAAGTGCCTTGGGGCAGGTTGTCTTTGTCAGCTTTTCAAGCTTGCCGATAAGCTCAAACTCATCAACACCTTCAGTTTCGCCGCCCAGAGCATCATATACCGCAAAGCCGAACTTGTAAGGGTTGGCTGTTGAAGCGATAAGCGTCTTTGTGTTGTCGCCCGTCTTCTTCTTGTAATCCTCGTATACCTTGTAAGCAACGGCAGTGTGAGTGTCCATAAGGTAGCTGTATTCATCGAATACTTCCTTGATAGCGCCCTTTGTCTGCTCATCGTCGCAGCATCCGGCATAGAAGTTTTCCTTTATAGCCGCCTTTACGCTGTCGTTTACTTCGTATCTGCCGTCATTCTTAAGAGCTGTAAACCACTCGTTTATCAGCTTATCGTTTTCACCCGTGAGGTGATACAGCAGTCTTTCAAGGTTGCTTGAAATAAGTATATCCATTGAGGGAGAAACAGTCGTGTAGAACTTTCTGTTTCTGTCATAGATACCTGTATTTATAAAGTCGGTAAGCACGTTGTTAGCGTTTGAAGCGCATATCAGCTTGCCTATCGGAATACCCATCTGCTTAGCGTAATACGCGGCAAGTATGTTACCGAAGTTACCTGTAGGTACTACTACATTCAGCTTTTCGCCGTACTTGAGTTCGCCGTCCTTTACAAGCTGAACATAAGATGAAACGTAGTAGATTATCTGGGGAGCAAGTCTGCCCCAGTTTATAGAATTCGCACTTGAGAATACGGTGTTTGCCTTTTCAAGCTGAGCGATAACGCTCTTGTCTGTGAATATCTGCTTTACACCGCTCTGGCAATCGTCAAAGTTGCCGACAACAGCGCAAACGTTTACGTTGCTTCCTTCCTGAGTTGTCATCTGACGCTTCTGCATATTGCTTACGCCGTCCTCAGGATAGAATACCATTATTGATGTACCGTCAACGTCCTTGAAGCCTTCAAGAGCCGCTTTACCGGTATCACCGCTTGTAGCAACGAGGATAGAAATCTTCTTACCGTCAATTGTCTTCTTTGCGGAAGTTGTAAGCAGATAAGGAAGAATCTGAAGTGCCATATCCTTGAATGCACAGGTGGGGCCGTGCCACAGCTCAAGAATGTATGTACCGGGGATAAGGTGAGAAATCTCAGCGATATTGTCGGTTGCAAAATTCTTATCGTTGTAAGCGCCGTTTACGCAGTGCTTTATCTCATCATCGGTAAAGTCTGTAAGGAAAAGTCTGAATATCTCGTAAGCTCTTTCGGCATACGACATATCGCACAGCGACATTATCTTTTCTTCAGAGAGCTTCGGGAGATTTTCGGGAACAAAAAGTCCGCCGTCAGACGAAAGACCCTGTGAAATAGCATAAGCGCTCGGTACATTTACCTTGACATCTCTGGTGCTTTTGTAGTTCATAACAAACATCCTTCTTTAGAGTTAAAATTGCGTTTCATAGCCTGTAGTGTCGAATGCGTCCTTGAAATATCTGAAATCAATCACACGCACAGCATCACCGGTCGAAACCGTTACTTCCGCTATATCATAGCGAATTTGCTTTTCTTCGCCGTATTCGGCGAGAAAACAGTCGGCAGTTGCAATTATCCTGCCCTTTTTCTTATATCCTACCGCTTCGACCCCGCTTACAAGACTTCTGTATCTGCGTGTCTTTACTTCCACAAAAACAAGTATATCGCCTTTCGACGCTACTATATCTATCTCCCCGCAGGGCTTGCGGTAATTTCTTGTTATAATATCATAGCCGTTTTTTACAAGATAGTCGGCAGTGAAATCTTCACCGAGCTCACCTTTTACGGCTCTTTCGTTATTTGCCTGCATTTTTTGCCTTGAAATATTTCACAAGAAAACTCTTTCTGTGAATATCGCTTGCTCCGTATTTATCAAGCATTTCATAGTGGAGCTTTGTACCGTAGCCTTTATGCTTTTCAAACATATACCGAGGATACTTTTCGGCAAGCTCTTTCATATAACGGTCACGGGCAACCTTTGCAAGTATTGATGCCGCCGCTATTGATGCGCTTGTTGCGTCACCCTTGACAACAGCCGTTTCCGGTATACCAAGTCCGGGCGTCTTATTGCCGTCGATAAGTGCGGTATCAGGCTTTACATCAAGACCCTCGTATGCTCTTTTCATAGCAAGCATAGCGGCATTAAGTATATTCATACTGTCGATTTCTTCGACAGACGCTGTAGCTATGCAGTAGCTGACAGCTTTCTCACGGATAATGTCAAACAGGGCTTCACGCTTTTTCTCGGTCAGCTTTTTGCTGTCATTTATCCCGTCAATGATTGTATCATCGGGAAGTATAACAGCCGCCGCATAGACATCGCCCGCAAGAGGTCCTCTCCCTGCTTCGTCAATACCGCAGATGACTCCGCAATGCGTTCTCATTTCATTATCGTAAAGAAATAAATCTTTCTTTTCTTCGCCTGTCTTAAGGTCTTTCGAGAGAGATTCTGCCAAGTTTACCACTCCTGAATTCATCGAGTACAGCAGCCGCCGCTCTTTCTATATCAGGCTCGCCGCCCGAAATAAGCATTCCGCGCTTTCTTGCTATCATTTCAAGGTCGGGCTTTTCCGTGTTTTCGTCCAACTTGTAACGTGCGATAACGTTTCCCTTGTAGTTTTCCCACAGGTAACCGAGCAGATTGTCCGCAAGCTCGCAGACATCCATTACATCGTCCTTTATAGCACCCGTATAGCCGAGCTTTATCGCTACCTGCTGATCGTCAAATTTCGGCCAGAGTATTCCGGGAGTATCGAGCAGTTCAAGCTCCTTATCAAGAGATACCCAATGAGCGCCTCTTGTAACACCGGGTCTGTCCTCTACCTTGGTCTTTCCCGCCTTCGAAATCCTGTTTATAAAAGAAGATTTACCGACATTCGGTATACCTACTACCATAACTCTCAGCGCCTGACCCACAATACCTTTCGCCTTACGCTTAGCAAGAAGGTCGGAGAGCAGATTTTTGACGTTTGGCGTAAACGCTTTTACACCCTTACCGCTCCTGCAGTCGCATATCATGGCTTTATAGCCCTGAGCCGTGTAATATTTCTGCCACTCGGCAGTAACCTTTTCATCGGCATAATCGCATTTATTAAGAAGAATTATTCTCGGTTTAGAACCTGTTATATCGCTGATGACGGGGTTTCTGCTGGATTCGGGTATTCTTGAATCTACTATTTCGGCAACAGCGTCAACCAGCTTTAAATCAGCCTCTATCTGTCGCTTGGTTTTGGTCATATGACCGGGAAACCACTGTATATTGGATACCTGTGCCATTGTACCTCCGCTCACATACGTTTAAAAAACGATTATAACATTCCGAGTGCGTTCAGCGGCCAGATACGAAGATACGCTTTTCCCATTATATAGCGCATATCAACCTGTCCAATCTGATTGCTTCTGCTGTCCTTTGACCCGTTCCTGTTGTCACCGAGAACAAATATTTTTCCGTCCTCGACCGTTACATCCTGATTATTCGGGAAGTTCTCCGGTAAATTGGTGGGCGTGTTTGTATAGTCATCGGGGAGCTGTTCTCCGTTTCTGTAAACAACACCTTTTACAAAGTCGATTCTGATTTTGTCGCCGGGGAGTCCTATCACTCTTTTGACTATCGGTTTGCCGTAGCCGCCTGAGGATTCGTTAACCAGCTTATCCGCATACAGAATGACAATATCGTCATATTGCGGAGTATAGAACATATCGGATACAATAAGTCTTTGCTGGTCCTGTAACGTAGGAACCATTGATTCTCCGTCAACGGTTATCACACGGGCAAAAAGTGCAAATATAATTATAAAGCACAAAATGGCTGAAAAAATACTGCACATCCAGTCGAACATATCGGCAAAAAACTTCTTGCTGTCAGCAGTGCCGTTATTCTCATTTTCAGTCAAGTTCTTTTCTTCCATAGTGCGTCCCTTCAGAATAAAATATCGAATTTACGCAGTGGCAATAAGCCACTGCCTTGAAAATTCGATGAGGAAATGATGTAAGGTCTTATATCTTGGACTTAACCTTAGCTGCCTTACCAACTCTGTCACGAAGATAATAGAGCTTAGCTCTGCGTACCTTACCTTCTCTAACGATCTCAACCTTCTCTACTGTAGGTGAGTGCAGAGGGAATACTCTTTCGATACCGCAGCCGTGAGCTACTCTTCTTACTGTGAAAGTCTCGCTTACGCCGCCGTGCTTCTTGGCGATAACTGTACCCTCGAATATCTGGATACGGAACTTGTCGCCTTCTGCGATGCGTACGTGTACCTTAACTGTGTCACCTACGTTGAACTTAGGTGCTTCAGCCTTAAGGCTGTCCTGTGCAATGAGTTTTAATGCGTCCATGTTTTCCTCCTGGTTTTCGGATATTCTTGTATCGGCTTATCCTCCGTGCGTTTACGCTACGGAAAACGGCAACTTTTGCCGTTAAATACAGCGGACTACCCGTTTTAATGTCTTTGTGCTTTTCGCACTAATGGCATTAAACACGCTGACAGTATATGCCAAAAGGCATACTTATACCCTCAGCGGATTTCAAATGCTTTAATATTATAGCACCTTTGTACGAAATTTGCAATACTTTTTTGTGAATTTTTTTCGGTTAAAACTATGTTTTTCGCAAATGCCGCTGCAATAATCGTAAAATTACTCGAACTGCGTTCCGTCCTTGCAAAGTATGCCGGTTCTTACTATGTCAAGTCTTTCGGTTTCCTCTCCGCTGTACTTTTCAAATGCGTCAAAGAAAAGAGACGGATTGAGCGTAAAATCACAGCCGGACGGCATTATCAGTGTGAAATGTCCTCGTTCATAATCTTTAATTTCTGTGAACGGTTTAATGTCGAGCGTTGTTACGCCCTTCTTTGTCTTCTTCTCCAATTCGATAGCCGGCAGTTTCATGAATTCCTCCAGCTTTTCGTAATCGCAGACGATATTCACGGAATATACCGATTTCTCTATTTCGGTATGCTTTTTTACAGGCAAAGCTACTCTCATTATTCTTATATCCGGCGGTAAAACGGCATTGAGCTTGTCCCGCACAACATCGAAATCCGTTTGCTCGGTGAGTTTTATATCCATAGACTCGTTTATGCCTTCGCTGCCGAGCGAGAGCGGAAGATTTACATTGACATAAGTATGGGGATTGAAGCCCTGTGTGTGCCATATCGGAATATCTGTACGTCTTATCGCACGCTGAAAACAGGTGATAAGGTCAAGCGCCGATATATACTTTGCTCTGCCCGTCTTTGAAAAAAACAGGCGGACAGCGATATTATTCTCATTCATATTTAAAGCAAGCCCTTCCTAAGCATTTGTTTATACCACAGCCTGCGCACTTTTCACGGCAGTTTGCGGTTGTTTTTTCTTCGTGAGCCTTGATATTCTCTCTGACAAGGAAGCTGCGGTCAAACAGCATATCCATATGCTCCCACGGTGCAATCTCGTCATATTCACGCTTGCGGTTTGCATAGAACGCCTTATCGATACCGAATTTCTCAAACGCCGCATTCCATATATCAGGCTTGAAATACTCGTTCCAGCCGTCAAGCTTACAGCCGTTCTTCCATGCCTCATAGATAACCGCAGACAGCTTTCTGTCACCTCTTGCAAGCACAGCTTCAAGTATTGTCGTATCATAATGGCTCCAGCTGACATCAATACGTCTTCTGCCCTTTGAGCCTATAATATCAAGCAGATATTTCTGTCTTTCGTTTATCTGCTCCTCTGTTGCCTGAGGCTCATATTCAAAGGGTGTGAAGGGCTTCGGTATAAATGTTGACAGCGAGATTGAGATGCTTATCGCCTTTTTGCTTCTGCCCTCTGTATTGTAATAAAGGTCGATTATCTTATCTGCAAGCTCCTTTATCGCCTTTATGTCATCAAGCGTTTCTGTCGGCAGACCGAGCATAAAGTACAGCTTGACCGAGCTGTATCCGCCCTCAAAGGCAATCTTACAGCTTTTGAATATAGCTTCCTCGGTGATATTCTTGTTTATAACGTCACGCAGACGCTGTGAGCCTGCCTCGGGAGCGAATGTAAGTCCGCTTCTTCTCACGCTCTTTATCTTCTTTACAACCTCGTCGCTGAATTTATCTATACGCAGTGACGGGAGAGAAAGGTTTACGCCTTTCTTATCGGTATATTCGGTTATATCGTTCAAAAGCCCCTCAATATCGCTGTAGTCGCTTGTGGACAGTGATGAAAGCGATACCTCGTCATAGCCTGTGGTTTCCGTGAGGCTCTTTACCTGATTTACTATAGTTTCCTTTGATTTTTCTCTGAAAGGACGATATATAAAGCCTGCCTGACAGAATCTGCAGCCTCTGATGCAGCCTCTCAGCACCTCGACTACCGATCTGTCGTGTACTATCTGGGTATAAGGCACAACAAAGCTGTCGGGAGTATAGACCTTGTCAAAATCGTCTATAATCTGCTTTCTGACTTTTGCGGGGGCGTTATTCTTCGGCGTTATCGCTTTTACCGTTCCGTCCTCGTTATAGCTTATATCATAGAGCGAAGGAACATAGATTCCTTCAATCTGTGCCGCCTGTTCAAGATATTCCTGCTTCGTGCCGCCGTTCTTCTTGAACTTTTCGGCAAGCTGCATCATCTTGAGGTTTACTTCCTCGCCTTCACCGAGTACGAACAAATCAAAGAAATCGGCTATCGGCTCTGCGTTACATACGCATGGACCGCCGCCCATTACTATCGGGAACAGATTCTTTCTGTCTTTAGCAAAAACAGGCACACCTGCAAGGTCAAGCATCGACAGGATATTTGTATAGCAAAGCTCATACTGGAGCGTAAAGCCGATAAACTCAAAATCCTTGATGGGATCAAGGCTTTCCAGACCGTAAAGAGGAATATCGTTCTTTCTCATCTGTTCTTCCATATCGGGAAGGGGCATGAACACACGCTCGCACCAGTAATTAGGCACGCTGTTCTTGAGGGAATATAGTATCTTTATCCCGAGATGCGACATTCCTATATCGTATGTGTCGGGAAAGCAGAAAGCAAAGCGTATATCCACCTTGCTTTTATCTTTAACGACAGCGTTTACTTCACCGCCGATATAGCGTGACGGCTTCTGCACCTTCAATAAAATTTTATCTAATTTTTCCTTCAGCATTTTTCTACTTCCGTTCCGAAAATTATAGTTATACAGTATATTTTACTACATTATCGGATTTATTGCAAGCCCTACGAAACAAGCTGTGCCTGTATCAGAAAAAGCACAACAAAAAACAGCGATAACGAAACGCTTTCACCGCACATAACGCAATATACAATCACTCCTGCCGTTATAATCAACGCTAAAGCCGTTCCGACAATTTTTTTCACTTTTTCGGCGGTTCTCAACGATACAAATCCGGTCAGAAGCAGCTCAAGCACTTCTGCGCCGTCAAAATATCCTATAGGTAAAGCGTTGAATATGCAGATGATAAGATTCACTGCACCGAAAACCGCCGCCGTGTCATTTCCCTGCATAGCAAAACAAGCCGCCGCAACAAGCAGATTTACACTGCACCCTGCAGACAATATAACAAGCCGTTTAGCGTCCGTGAGGCTCTCCATTCCCGACTTTGACAGGGCGATTCCTCCTCCGTAGAACGTTATCCTTTCGGGATTGGCTCCGCATACAGCCATAGCGAGCAAATGGCCGCCTTCGTGCAGAATGCAGGCAATCAGCGACAGCACCGCCGCTCCGCTCGTGTCGATAAAAATCATAAATGCCACAACCGCAAAGAAGCTGAAATCAAATTTTACCTTCAGCCGTCCGTTATGTTTCATTCTCATTCTCCTTTTATCCTTTTGGATAAGTATATTAGGAAAAACGGAAATAAGAACAAAAAAGCACTCAGCGTGATGCTAAGTGCTTTTCAAATGGTTGCGGGAGCTGGATTCGAACCAACGACCTTCGGGTTATGAGCCCGACGAGCTACCCCTGCTCCACCCCGCGATATTTCGTTCACTCTCCTGAGTGCTTGTATATTATAACACGAAGTTTAATGTTTGTCAAGCGCTTTACGAAAAAAATTTTACAAAAAGTCAAAATTTCCTCTGAAACCGCTCCTGACATTTTGTCTGTCCGTAATAATATATGCCGCTGTGCCGTGAATATTCGAGCGTTTTTTTAATTTTTACCCGAAATTTCTTTTCTGACCGTTTTATTGTACACCTTATCTGTTATCATTAAGTCAAAGGATAAAACCCGATGCAAATCGGTACGGCTTATTCAAAAGGAGGAAAATATGACATTTATAGTTTTATTTATCGGTCTGATCATTTATGGCATCTGGAAAAATTGCGAACCGCAGATCCCGGCCTCTTATCACAATAACTGGAAGCTCGAGCAGGAGGATTCCTGGAAAGTCAGCACGGGTGAGATGTCACAGCGACAGTTTATGAAGAATATCCAGAACGGCAAATACAGATAATCGTCACACTTAATGTTTACCCCCGATTGCATAAGCAACCGGGGGTACAGCTTGTAGAAAAAGTCTTTTTTTATAAGATAGTGCGAATTCTCTATCCCTATAAGAACGCTTTGTGTGCTTTGCGTCCTGCAAAGCCTTTGGGCGTTCTATCTCGGCATCCTTGCCGAAACCCCAAACCCCTTCCCCGTGGGAAGGGGCTATATTACTGGGGCTACCGCCCCTAGACCAAGCAAGGATGCTTGCAGTCAGCCACACAAAGCCACTGCACGATGCAGTGGCGCAAATGGCTGACGACCTGTACGGGGGCTTCGCCCCAAAGCAAGGATGCTTTGGTTGCTTGCCAAAAGTTTTGCACGATGCAAAACCAGCAGAGCAAGCAACACTCGACACCCCATTTTTAATATTTACAAGAGGTTTTTCGACAGCCTGTACCCCCGATTGCATAAGCAACCGGGGGTACTTCTTTATCCTTCCGTCTTTCTTATACCGAAAAACAATCTTAAGAAGCCTGCCAGTATTCTCGGCGTCTTGCAAACTACGATTTTCATAATATGTACCTCTCTTTCAGCAAAAGAACATCAGCCATACTCCCAGTGCAATGAGCAGCAGTGACAGTATAACAAGCAGTGTTTCGGCTGACATACAGGTAACACATATAAGAATACCGGCAAGACCGAGTATGAACGCAGGAAATTTTGAACGTCCCGGTCTGTGCCTTCTCATCATAAAAATACCTCCCGTCAGCTGAAGCTATTACACTTTATTCCTCAGGGAGATATTTTGTTACTTATTTCTTGACGGTCATAACAACCGCAAGTCCGCTCCTTACTTCAACCGTGCAATCACTGCCTTCGACGAACTCATTGCTTACGCCTATCGGAAAGCTGCGTTCCATAACATAATTGTCAAGCGGATAACCTGCGCCTGCTATGGAAACCGTTGCTTTTTCGCTTATTGCAAACACCGAAAGGTATCTTGATAAATCGGGCAAAAGCGTTATCTTTTCATCTTCAAGTATGTATATATCCGTTCTGTCGCCTTTTATGCTTGCTCTTGCCCCGTGCTCACAGATAAACAGAAGCGTCGCTATATTCGCTAAGGTATGGTCTGTTCTTCCGCCGCAGGCGCTGATGAGCGTAATGTCGTCATATCCTCTGTCGAGTGCGGTTCTTACAGCAAGCATTGTATCGGTATCGTCCTTGTGGGCAGGCGAACGCATTGTTTCTATATTGTCTGGCAAAGGATTCTCAAGGCTGTCAAAATCCCCTAAAATCAGATCCGGCTTGATTCCTGCCTGCAGTGCCTTGTCATATCCGCTGTCTGCGCATATTATAAACGCACCCTCGGATATTTCCGCACTCATACACGGCTCAGGTCCGCCGCAGATTATATAACACTTCTTCATTATTTGTTTTTAAACTCCCATTCATTCAGCCTTTCGGCTTCTTCACACATTTTTACATAGCTGTCATAGCGTGAGCTGTTTATCTTTCCTTCACGCAGTGCTTCGGTCACGGCACATCCGCTTTCTTTCAGATGAACGCAATCTCTGAAACGGCATTTACCGAGATATTCAGAAAACTCTCTGAACGAATATTGCAGTTCGTTTTTCGGAATAAAGCCGTATCTGCTTACTTCAACAGTCGAAAATCCCGGCGTATCGGCAATATAGCCTCCGTCAATAGCAAATAACTCCGCCTGTCTTGTCGTATGACGTCCTCTGCCAAGCTTTTTGCTTATATCTCCCGTGCTTCTTTCAAGTCCCGGGAACAGATGATTCATAAGGCTTGATTTTCCTACGCCTGAATTGCCTATAAGCGCTGACAGCTTGCCGGATATATAGCTCCTGATTGCATCAATGCCGTTTCCTGTGCTGTTATCCATATAGAACACCTTGAATCCGCATTTTCTGTATATTCCGGCGAAATCCTCGCATTCACGCAGATCCTGTTTGGTTATTACTATAACAGGCTCGATGTGCTTGCTTTCAAATATTGAAATCAGCTTATCCGTCACAAGCGTGTTCGGCACAGGGTCGACCGCAGATGTTACCAGTAACGCACAGTCAAGATTGGCGAGCGGCGGTCTGATGATATGATTCTTCCGTTCCTTTATCTCCACGATAAGCGGAACGGCATTTTCCTCGATGCTGACAACGACATTATCTCCCGCACACGGAGATATTTTTTCTTTTCTGAACACTCCCCTTGCATTACAACATAAAACGCCGTCGGCAACAGCTACATAGTAGTTGCCGCCGACAGCCTTTGTTATAATGCCTTCGGTTTTTACATTTTTCAAAGGCAAACCTCGTTATTCATCTGTTTCTTCGGAATGTTCGCCCGATGCTTCGGTCGAAATGAACTTCAGATTGTTAAACAGGTTCTGATCGTATGATATAATATTCTGCTTTACAGTACCATCTGAGAAATCAATTTCTATTTCAGCAAGTGTTCCTGTAAGAGCCTCGTCTTTCACATTTGTGATTTTTATGAGATATGTACGCTTATCCTTACCGGAAACGTCAAATGATACAGGCTTACCTGCCGCAAGTGACATATCCTTGGTTTCTGTCTTGATCACATTTCCGTCACTGTCCATATAGGTAAAGTTAAACGTACCTGACTGAGCGGCGTTAGTCGGAAGCGTAACAGTTACAGAACCGCTTACCTCTGTAGGCTCGGGATCAGAAGAAGGCTCATTCTTTGAAGTATCTGGAGCTACATACTTGAGCTTTTTGAACAGACCCTCGTCATAGCTTACTATTTCAGGCTCTGTGTCCTCATTCTTGAAATCAACACTTATTTCTGCAAGAACTCCGCTGAGCGATGTGTCGTTCACATTCGTAATCTTGACAGTGAATGTGGCAGGTTCTGTACCGCTGACTTCAAATGTCAGTGTTTTACCGGAATTTACAGCCATGTCACGTTCTTCTTCCTTGAACGAAACGCCGTCCTTGAAGTACTCAAACTTGAACGTTCCCGTATCGGTTGCATCGGTAGGCAGATTAAGCGAAACTTCGGCCTTGATATTGACAGCCTTGCCGTCGCATACGGTTACTTCAATCTCGGTTTCCTCGTTTACAACAGAGTTTTCCGCAATGCTCTGCTTTATTACCTGATCTTTTTCATACTCGTTGCTTGAGCCGGCAACTTCCTTCAGCTTGAGATTCTTCTTCTCTGCTTCTTCTCTTGCTTCTTCAATTGTCATACCGATAAACTTGGGAACATTGACTGCCTTCACGAGCTTGCCGTTACTTACATATACCTTTACAAGCGTACCCTGTGAAACCTCAGAATGAGCCGCAGGTTCGGTCTTTATAACAATATCCTTAGCCACATCGTCATTATTGACATATACGATTTTGGGCTTAAGGCCCTTCTTTTCGAGCTTTATCTGTGCGTCCTGTACGGTCAGGTTGGAGTAATCGTCAATCTCGACCTTCTGAGGACCGTTACTGATAACAATATTAACTATTGTACTCTTTTTGATGGTTCTGCCGGCAGGAGTTTTCTGATCCATTACCTCGTTTTCCTTGTACTCGGTAGAATACTGTCTGTCTATATCGAGGTTAAGCTCAGGGTACTTTGTCTTGACATCATCAAGCATCATACCGACAATATTCGGCATAGTCATCTCATCGGAGCCGCCGCTTTCGGTACCTAAGTTACCGCTTACGATAGTAAATATGAGCCATGCGGTCATTATTACAAATACAGATGCTACAGCAAAGAGAATAGGAAGGAGCGGAGAACGTCTTTCCTCTACTTCATCCTCATCGTCCTCATCCTCGTCATAAAGATCGTTATCCTCTTCGCCCTCGCTTTCAGGAAGCTCATCTCCGTTTGCGTTCTGATCGGGAGCGTTGGGGTCGGATACCTTATCGAAATACTTGGTCGAGCCGTCTGTTGAGAAATATTTGTACTCAAACACAATGCTGGGATCTTTCTTGAATTCTTCAATATCGTTTATCATCTCGCCAGCGGTCTGATAACGCATTGAAGGCTCTTTCTGCATAGCCTTGAGCGTAATCTCCTCAAGACCTTCGGGAATTGAAGAATTGATCTCACGCAGAGGTTTCGGCGGAGTCTGCATATGCTGGAGCGCAATCGCAACGGGTGTTTCTCCGTCAAACGGTTTCTGTCCTGTCAGCATCTCGTAAAGCATAACGCCGACAGAATATATATCGCTCTTTTCATCGGTCATTTCGCCTCTTGCCTGCTCGGGACTGATATAGTGAACCGAGCCGATAGCCTTTTCGGAAAGAGTTTTATCTGTTTCACGGTTAAAACGGGCAATGCCGAAATCCATGACCTTGATTGTGCCGTCGGGGAGCATCATTACGTTCTGCGACTTTATATCTCTGTGGACAATTCCTCTGTCGTGTGCGTGCTGTAATGCTCTTAAAATCTGGATAGTGAAATATACAGCGTCCTTCCATTTCAGAACGCCCTGCAGCTTGATATATTCGGCAAGAGAGATGCCGTCTATGTATTCCATTACGATATACTGTATCTGCTCGTTGAAACCGACATCGTATATCTTTACAATGTTCGGATGCGAAAGCAGTGCTATTGCCTTTGACTCGTTGCGGAATCTTCTGAGAAAATCCTCACTGCCTGCAAATTCATTCTTAAGAATTTTTACGGCAACTATTCTGTCCTCGGTAATATCCTTTGCCTTGTAGATGTCAGCCATTCCGCCCGTTCCTATAAGCTCAAGAAGCTCGTAACGGCCGTCAAGGCGTCTGCCTATCATGTTGTCTGTATTGTTATCCATAAAATCCACCGTTTCTCCGTACTTTATTATACCTCCGACTCATACGGTAAGCCGGAATTTATATTGATACCACAGCAACGGTCACATTATCCCGTCCGCCGTGTTTATTGACATAATCTACTAGCTGATCACAGCATTTTGCCGTAGGCGCACCTGCTATAACCTCCGCTATCTGAGCGTCCTCCGCATAGGAGCTTAGTCCGTCTGAGCAGAAAAGAAGCATATCGCCCTTCTTTACATCAAGCTCGAAATAATCGGGCGTGATAAAAGGCTGTGCTCCGACAGCTTTTGTAATCCTGTTCCTGTCGGGGTGAGTCTTGCTCTCCTCGTATGTTATTATTCCCTTTTCAATCAGCTTTCTTATATATGTATGATCCTTTGTCACCTGCTGCATATTGTCGTCAAAGAAGAAATAACATCTGCTGTCTCCGACATTTATAAGATAGGCTCTTTCATTGAAAATAATGCCTGCCACACAGGTAGTACCCATTCCCGCTTTTTCGGGGTTTGCGTTTGCCATATCATAAACAACACTGTTTGCGGCGGTTACCGATGTTATCAATAAATTTCTTATCTGATTTCTGGTTATATCGTGTCTGAAGCCTTTTATCAGTCTGTCCTTTATAAAATCAACAGTAGTTGTGCTGGCACATCCGCCGGCATTCTGTCCGCCCATTCCGTCGCACAGAATAATTGCTATAGCGTCATCTCCAAGCTCGCCTATCCAGTAGCAGTCCTGATTTTCTTCACGGCAATTACCTATATCGGTCTTTGCGTAAGCCTTCATATATAATGGTTCTCCCTTGATTTCTTACTTATTATCACGTCTTAACTGACCGCAGGCGGCGCTGATGTCCGCACCGAGCGTTCTTCTGACCGTAGCGTTAAGTCCGCCGTCTATAAGCATCTGTTTATACTTTTCAACAGAAGCACTGCGTTTAAATACGCCTTCCTTTATCTCATTGACCGGAATAAGATTGACGTGACAGTTCTGACCCTTCAGTAGCTTAAGAAGTGCGTCTGCGGATTGTCTGTTGTCGTTTACTCCGTCAATCAGCGCAAATTCATAGCTGATTCTTCTGCCCGTGGTATTGAAATAATACTTGCACGCCTCCATCAGCTCTTCTATGCGGAATCTGTCATTTATGGGCATTATAGAGCTTCTCAGCTCGTTTGTCGGTGCATGGAGAGAAACAGAGAGCGTGATGCCGAGTTTAAGGTCAGCCAGCTCATATATCCTGTTCACAAGTCCGCAGGTCGATACCGAAACGTGTCGCAGGCTCATATCGTCCTTTGCCGATAAAAGTCTGAGAAACTTTACAACATTATCAAAATTATCCAGCGGCTCGCCTATTCCCATAAGTACAACGTGATTTATCTTTCGTCCGCTGTCACGTTCACTTTCGTATATCTGCAGCAGCATCTCGCTCGGTTCAAGATTTCTTACAAATCCCGCTTTGGTCGATGCGCAGAATTTACATCCCATTTTGCAACCGACCTGAGTTGATATACAGATGCTGTTGCCGTGCTTATATTCCATAAGTACGGTTTCGACTTTTTCTCCGTCTGACAAACCATAAAGATATTTTACCGTATTATCTATGTCAGATACAAGCCTTTTTTGAATTTTTAGTGAGTTTATCCAAAAAATATCGTCGAGTTTTTCTCTGAGTTGTGCAGATAGATTGGTCATTTTGCTAAATTCTTCTACTTTATTAATATGTAACCAATCGTATATCTGTCCGGCTCTGAATTTTTTCTCGCCCATAGCCAGAATCTTTTCTTCCAGCTCCTCTTTCGACAGCGAAAGAATATCTGTTTTTTCCATTTATATGTATTATTTCACCTTTCTGAGTGTTGCTGTGAAGAAACCGTCGCCGTTCACATCACAGGGAAGCATCGTTCTCTTGTAGCTGTCCTCAAGACCTTTGATATTCAGCGGAACAACTACCGGCACAAAGTCGCTGTGCTCTTTTAAAAACTCGTCAACTATATCATCGTTCTCCGTCCTGCTTACAGTGCAGGTCGAATAGACAAGAGTTCCGCCCGGTTTTACATATTCAGCGGCGTTGTTTATTATCTTCCTCTGTGTATCGGGGAGGGTTTCAAGCTGTTTCATAGGCTTGTACTTTATTTCGGGCTTTCGTCTGATAACGCCGAGTCCCGAACACGGCACATCGCATATCACTCTGTCAGCTTTCGGTATATCGGGGTTGAATTTTGTCGCATCGTTTTCTGCGGCTGTTATAATGGTAAGACCGAGCCGTTTAGCCGTATTCGCAATAACGGAAACTTTTCCGTCATACAAATCGTAGCTGTATATTCTGCCCCTGTCGTTCATAATTTCGGCACAGGTGAACGTTTTACCGCCGGGCGCACTGCAAAGGTCAACAACCGTTTCGTTAAACATGGGAGCGGCAATTTTACAGCATATCTGCGACGAAATATCCTGAATGTGAAACATACCTTTTTTATATGCAGAGCTTTGCTCTATCCCTTTGGTGTTGGCAAGCTCTATGCAGGCATCTATAAGGCTGTTCTTTGCTGCGGATATTCCTTCGGACTCAAGTTCGCCTATAACATCGTCAACAGCGTATCTGACGGTATTTACTCTTGCATATATCGGCGGTCTGCCGAAGCAGGAGTTTATCATCTGCATTGCTCTTTGCTCGCCAAGCTCGCTGTTCCACTTCTTCACAAGCCATTTCGGGCAGGAATATTCGATAGAGAGCTTTGCTTCGCCTGTAAGATTACCGTAATCTATCTGTTTTTCATTACGCAGAAAAGTTCTGAGGATAGCATTAACATAGCCTTTTGCCTTTGTACTGTTGCAGTAATCGCAAAGTGCCACCGATTCGTTCACCGCAGCGCTGTCCGTCACGGAATTCATGAACAGAAGCTGATAGAAGCCCATTCTGAGTATCTCAACGACCGCTGTCTTTATCTTATCGAATTCGATTCCCGAATAATAGCGTATAAGATAGTCAAGTGTCATTCTGCGTTCAAGTACGCCGTAGAAAAGGGCCGCCGAGAAGGCTTTGTCACGCCTGTCCGCATCATTTTGCGTGAATGCGTGGTCAAGTATTATGTTTGAGTATGCCCCCTGCGTATCCATACGGATAAGAAGGTCGAGCGTTATCTGTCTTGCGGTTTTCATTCATCTCTCCAAATCAATCTCTTCTTGAGCTTGCGATAAGTCTTAAAAGTTGTAATAAAGCCACTGCAAGCGATGCTACATAAGTCATTGCTGCGGCTGTGAGCGTTTTCTTTGCACCTGTATACTCCGCACCGAACAATATGCCTTGGTTCTTTATTGTGGCAAGCGCTCTGTGGCTTGCGTTGAACTCAACGGGGAGCGTTATCAGCTGGAACAGCACTATTGCCGCAAAAAGTCCGATGCCTACGCCTCTGAGTATCGGCATATTAAACACAATACCGAGTATGAAGAACAGTATCCACGCCGATGAGCCGAACTGTGCAACGGGAAGAATTGCCATTCTTATCCTTATAGGCGTGTAGTTTTCGGCATACTGTATCGCATGACCGACCTCGTGAGCCGCAACTCCGATAGCTCCGACAGATACACTGTCATAAACGGGAGCCGAAAGTGCAACTGTGTTTGTTCTGGGGTCGTAATGGTCGGTAAGCTCTCCGGATACTCTTGTTACCTGAACATTATATAGTCCGTTGCTGTCAAGAATCTGTCTTGCTATATCTGCGGCAGACATTCCTCTTGAGCTTGGAATCTTGTTGTATTTTCTGAAAGTACCTTTTACATTGATCGAGGTGAATATAGAAAAGATAAAGGCTGCTATCAGCAGTAAATAAAGTATAAATTCCATATCCGTTCTCCTTTCCGTTTGACGCTATCAGTTCAACACAATGTCACGCTGTAGCTTGTTGCCGTTCAGAAAGCTTGCGGTATTCATACGCTTTCCGCCCTCTCCCTGAACATCGGTAAATCTTATACATTTCTTGTCGCCGCATACTACGGTGAGGTCGTTTTCGTTCACGACAGTTCCGCACGGCTTGTCGGAGGTAATATCTGTCATAACCGCAAAGTAAACCTTCAATCTTTTATCTCCTATAAAAGTATAGGCACAGGGCGACGGTGACATACCTCTTATGAAATTATATACATCAATTGCATTTTTTGAGAAGTCTATCCTGCACATTTCTTTCGTGATGAGACCTGCGTAGCACGAAAGGCTGTCGTCCTGAGGTACAGGCTTTATCGTACCCTCCTCACAGGCCTTCAGCGTTTCGATTATAAGTTCTCCGCCTGTAGCCGCAAGGCTGTCGTGAAGCTCTCCGCCGGTCATATCGGGGGTAATCTTAACCGACCTGCTCATCAGCATATCGCCCGTATCAAGTCCCTTTGCCATAAGCATTGTTGTAACTCCGCTTTCTGTTTCGCCGTCTATGATGCACTTCTGGATAGGTGCGGCACCTCTGTATTTCGGCAGAAGCGAAGCGTGTATATTGATGCACTTGTACTTCGGAAGCTCAAGTATGCTTTCGGGAAGAATCTGACCGTAAGCCGCCACCACAATGCAGTCCGGAGCAAGCTGTTTAAGAAGTTCGAGCGACTTCTCCGCATCCTCGCCCTTTCTGAGCGACAGAGGCTGATATACGGGGATACCGTACTTTTCGGCGCACTCCTTTACGGGAGGTGCCTGCATCTTCTTTCCTCTGTTCTTAGGCTTGTCGGGCTGTGTGAATACAGCCATTACATTATGATGCTTGTGTAACTCCTCCAGTGCCGATACGGCGAAATCCGGAGTACCCATAAATACTATGTTCAAATGATTTCCCCCTTACTTTTTACGTTTCTCAAGCTGTTCGGACGTAAGCAGTTCGTCCGCCTTATCGGTAAACAGAATACCGCTCAGATGGTCGATTTCGTGACACAGAGCTATCGCTAAAAGCTCTGTACCCTCAATATCAAATTCTTTGCCGTATCTGTCCTGTGCCTTTACCTTTACCTTTGCGGGTCTGTCAACATATCCCCACATACCCGGCACTGAAAGGCAGCCCTCAAGCTCGTGCTGTTTGCCTTTCATAGATGTGATAACAGGGTTTATAAGCTCGATTTTTCCGTGTTCGTCACCTACGTCTATGACCACAACTCTCCTCAGTACGCTTATCTGAGGTGCGGCAAGGCCTACGCCGTTTGCCTCCTGCATTGTTTCGTACATATCGTCAAGCATCGTCCACAGCTTATCGTCAAATACGGTAACGTCCTTACATCTTTTTCTCAGCGATTCGTCGCCGTCCTTAGCTATTATTCTCTTTGCCATTTCAAAAATCCTTTCTTTTGTTTATATAATCTCGCCGTTCATATCAGCGAAGAAACTGACTTTATCAAGTGCCGGTGATTTATATGCATCAAGCAGTGTAGCCTTCATAACCGATCTGAATTCTTTGTTGTTCCTGCATTTTATGATGATCCTGTAACGATACTTGCCGTTTACCTTTGCCACCGAGCAGGCGGACGGTCCAAGCACTCTTATAGGGATACCATGACCCTCAAGATTTTTCATAAACAGCTTTACGAAGCTGTCCGAGCCTTTTTTGCAGGCCGATTCATCAACCGATGAAAGCCCTATTTCGCATATATCGCAGTACGGCGGAAACAGCAGTGCTTTTCTTATCTCGCATTCCTGTCTGAAAAACTCATCGTAATTCTGGTCAGCCGCAAGATTAAGAACATAATGTTCGGGAGAAAAGGTCTGCAGATACGCTCTGCCTTTTTTCGAGCCTCTGCCGCATCTTCCGACCACCTGTGTTATAAGCGAAAACGTCTTTTCGTAACCAAGATAATCGCCTGCATACAACGATTTATCTATCAGCAGTACGCCGACAAGCGTCACATTCTCAAAATCAAGCCCTTTTGCTATCATCTGAGTGCCGACCATAATATCGTACTCGCCGTTTTTGAATTTATCGAAATTCTTTTCGTAGGAAAACTTGCTCATCGTGGTATCTGCGTCCATACGCAATACTCTGGCGGACGGAAACAATGTCGATATTTCATCTTCTATACGCTGTGTTCCTGTACCTGTGCTGTATATGAACTTCGAGCCGCACGATTTGCATTTTCCTGTGAATACCTCGGTATAGCCGCAATAGTGACATATCATGCAATTGTTCGTCTTATGATATGTAAGAGGAATATTGCAGTTGGGGCATTTATACACCTCGCCGCACTTGATGCAGTTCATATAGGTGTTATAGCCTCTGCGGTTGAGCAGAAGTATCGTCTGCTCTCCTCTTTGCAGATTATTCTTTATCTCATCGGCAAGCGCCCTGCTGAAATTGGAACGGTTGCCGGTTTCGACCTCGACCTTCATATCGACAAGATACACATCGGGAAGTACCGGCTGGCTGTAACGCTTTTTCATCTCAAACAGCTTATATCTACCGATTGACGCAAAGTATGCGCTTTCAAGGCTTGGAGTTGCGGACGCTAAAAGAAGCGTGGCATTATGATAAAAGCATCTCTGCTTTGCTATGCTCCTTGCCTGATAACGTGGAGATTTTTCGGATTTATAGGTATGCTCGCCCTCTTCGTCAATAACGATTATACCGATGTTGTCAAGCGGCGCGAATACGGCACTTCTTGTACCTATGACTATCCTTGCCTCGCCTTTTTCGATACGCTTGTACTCATCTGTCCTCTGACCGAGCGAAAGGTTGCTGTGTATTACCGCAACGTTGCTTCCGAAAAGATCGGTAAAATTTCTCACCATCTGGGGAGTGAGCGATATTTCGGGAACGAGCATAAGGGCTGTTTTCCCTTGTTTTAACGCCTTGTCGATGAGCTTTAAGAAAACGGTGGTCTTGCCGCTTCCGGTAACGCCTTTCAGTAAGGCACACTGTGGCTTGCCGCTGTCCATAAGCTCGGACATTCCGCTGTATACGGCGGACTGTTCATCGGACAGCACTATATCGTCAATGCTCCTTACCGCCTTTGCTCCTGCGGTAAGCGAGCGTGAAACTTCATTATCAAAGCATTCTACAATGCCGTTTTTCTCCATATTGTTTATAACGGCGGATGTTACAACGCAATTATAGCATACTTCCTTTACCGATGCGGAATCGGCATCCGTCAGAAAATCGGCTACCTTTTTCTGCTTTGCGGTAAGGGGCTTTCCGCCTTTGTCGGCATACTCGCCGCTGAGATAGCTATCTGTCAGCCTGACGTTTTTTTCGGTTTCACTGCCTACTCTCTGCTTTATAATATCAAGCAAAACAAGTACGCTTTTTTCCGAAAGACGCCCAATCAGCTTTTTCTGCTGTTCGTCAAAGCCGTATTCGATCATATCGTTAAGCTCTCTGTCGCTTTTACAGCCGAGGAGCATAGCCGATACCGCCTGCTCCGCAGGTTCAAGAGCAAAGCTGTCCGGAGCTTTTCTGAACTCATCGCTTATGGCATATCTCTGAGATACATTCAGAGCCATACCTCCGGGCAGGATAGTCTTTACCGCATCAAAATAAGTACAGAAGGTATTGTCCTTCAGCCAGTGCATAAGACGCAGAGCCTCGTCACCCAGTATCACTCCGTCATTTATAACGCAGTATATATCCTTGAGCCGTCCGTAATCCGCATTCTGCTTAAAGCCGGTCACAAGGCCGACACGCTTCTTACCGCCTTTGCCGAACGGCACGATAACACGCTGACCTATGCTTGCCTTAACTCCCTGCGGAAGATAATAATCAAACTCGTTATCAAAGCTGTAAAGCGCCTTATCGACTACTACCGATACGATAGCCTTATCATAGCGGCCGCTCATTACGATTTCTTGATTTCCTCAAGTAACGAAAGTGAACGCTTCGTGTTCATCTTTTCCGCAAGGATAACGGTATTTACATCATCTACCGCCTTTTCAAGCTCGCCGTTTACTACAAGATAATCAAACTTGTCTGCAAACTGAAGCTCGTTTCTTGCCTGCGCTATTCTTGCGGCGATAGTTTCTTCCGTTTCGGTGCCTCTTTTTCTGAGTCTTCTTTCAAGCTCGCTCATTGAGGGCGGAAGTATGAATATAAGCACGCATTCGGGGAATATCTTCTTTATATTCATCGCACCCTCGACCTCAATCTTGAGTATTACGTCCCTGCCCTGTTCAAGCATATCCGTAACGGCTTTCTTAGGCGTACCGTAATAGTTGCCGCAATACTGCGTGTATTCAAGCACTTCGCCATTCGCTATCATCTTTTCAAATGCGTCAGCAGTCGTGAAGTGATAGCTTACTCCGTCAATTTCGCCCTCACGCATTGCTCTTGTGGTAGCGGAAACCGACTGCGTAAGATTTGAGTTTTTCTTGTAAAGCTGTTCAAGTATCGTATCCTTGCCGCAGCCGGACGGTGCGGAAATTACTATAGGCAATCCTTTGTTCATACTGTTCTTCCCCCTGTTATTCATTTACCTCTTCACCTGCGGTTATGCCTGTGAAATGCGATATATCAAGTGCCGACAGGACTACATGGTTGCTGTCGGTTATTATGACGGTTTTGGTTTTCTTTCCGCAGGTCGCATCTATGGCTGTGTTGTTATCCTTTGCGGCTGAAATTATACGCTTTACCGGTGCGGCATCGGCACTCACAGCAGCTATTACCCTGTCGGAATTAACAGTGTTGCCGTAGCCTATATTTATAAGCTTCATACGCTCTCCTTTTCGCTTTAAATCATAGTTTGTTATTATATCACCCTTATGTGATGATTATAAGAAAATCAGACAAGTTTTGACGCCAAAAGCGGTGAATAGTGATTTCTGAATTCTTCGAAAGTTCCTTCTTCGATTGCCGCTCTTATCTTCTCCATAAGCGTATTATAGAAATATAAATTATGCTGTACGGCAAGTCTTCCGCCAAGCATCTCTCCCGATTTAAACAGATGTCTTATATACGCTCTTGAGAAATTACGGCAGGTAGGACAGTCGCATTCGGGGTCTATCGGCAGTGAATCGGTTTCAAAGCACTGATTCGTGACGTGAGTGATACCCTTCCACGTGAAAACGGTAGCGTGACGTGCGTTTCTGCTCGGCATAACGCAGTCAAACATATCAACGCCTCTGTAAACGGCTTCTATTATATTTGACGGAGTGCCGACACCCATAAGATAACGGGGCTTGTCTGTCGGAGCGTGCGGGATAACGGTTTCTATTATCCTGTACATAACATCTGTAGGCTCGCCTACGGCAAGTCCGCCGATAGCCACGCCGTCAACGTTCATATTCGCTATTGTTTTCATATGCTCGGCTCTTATATCGTCATAAGTTCCGCCCTGATTTATCGCAAACAGCATCTGCTGACGGTTTATCGTTTCGGGCAGAGAATTAAGCCTTGCCATTTCATCAATACAGCGCTGCAGCCATCTTGTCGTTCTGTCAACAGACTTCTTTACATAATCGTACGGCGAGGGATTTTCTATACATTCGTCAAATGCCATAGCTATCGTTGAGGCAAGATGCGACTGTATCCTCATACTTTCTTCGGGTCCCATAAAAATACGTCTGCCGTCAACGTGGGAGTTGAAATATACTCCCTCTTCCTTTATCTTTCTGAGTTTCGCAAGCGAGAACACCTGAAATCCGCCGCTGTCGGTAAGTATCGGTCTATCCCAGTTCATAAACTTGTGAAGTCCGCCCATTTTATATATTATATCATCTCCCGGACGAACGTGAAGATGATAGGTGTTGCAAAGCTCCACCTGACACTTGAGGTCTTTGAGGTCAAGCGATGATATACCGCCCTTGATTGCCGCAGATGTGCCGACATTCATAAAAAACGGCGATTGTATCACACCGTGAGGTGTGTGGAATTCTCCTCGTCTTGCTACACCGTCTGTTTTTAATACTTTAAACATATTTCTCCTTAAATACGGCAACGCAGTCAAGCGGTATCATTCCTACCTCTCCGCTTTGTGCTATGCCATAGCAGTATTTTTCATTCTTATAATAAACGCAGAATGTTTCGCCTTTATTAACGCAAACAAACGCATCAAGATTAGTCCAGCCGTGATAATGTCCGTCACCCCATTGGGCGATATAGTTTTCAAGTATAAGTCCGCTGTTGCCGCTGTGCTTATCACGCACCGACACCAGTCCGTCTGACTTGCCGAGTATTTCAAGGTCGCTCTTTTCATAATCAAGATAAGAATAATGCCGAGCGGCTGTATAATCCTTGATGACCGTACATTTTTCACACGGCTCGGACGGCTCGAATACGTTGTCATAGCTGTAGCTTTCTCCGTCCTTAGTTATTATAAAAGTATTTATCTGTCCTGCCGATGTTACCGAACAGCCGCCATCGATATCAATGATCTTTTTATCATTGTCGATTATAGGCAGATTGGTGTTTTTTCCTCTTGCAAAATTATAGGTCGGGAAATGACCGACAACAACATATTTATCAAGAGCGTGACCGCTTCTTATCCACCACGGTGCGCACAGGACAAACTGCTCTGAGCTGTTTTCCCAGTCCGTGCGGTTTTCTATACCTGCGTGAACGAAAATGTGTTTTTCGGTTTCTATAGCCGTCGGAAGCCCCGAAACGAACGACAGTTCTTTAGCGAATTTTTGGTTGACAGCATTACGCTTGTTATCAAAATCTGTCGTTAAATCGGTAATACCGATGCTCTCCGCCATTTGCATATAAGCGTTTACAGGGCGGTATGTAAGCCTTTCGAGAAACTTTTCCTTTTCATCGTCAAACGCCATACGCGATATCATCGTATCGTTGTTACCCTTGATACATACGCATTTTTTGTCACCGGACAATTCCTGTATAAAGTGCAGTGTTTCGATATTTTGCCTGCCCTTTTCCAGAATATCACCGAGAATGAACAGATAGTCGCTTTCATTATTGTAGTCGCACTTACGCAAAAGCCTTGCAAACTCATCATAATGTGCGTGTATATCACTGACGCAAATTATCCTGCACTTTTCGGGCAGGGTTACTTTAACGATGTTCATCATATTATTATCATACTGTCGCCGAAGCTGAAGAAACGGTATTTCTCCTGTATCGCAACATTATAAGCATTGAGAGTCTTTTCCCTGCCTAAGAATGCGCTTACAAGCATTATAAGCGTACTTTCGGGAAGGTGGAAATTCGTAATAAGTCCGTCTATTGCTTTAAACTCATAGCCGGGATATATAAATATTCCCGTATCGTGCGAGCAGGCTTTTATCTCGCCGTTAGGGTCAAGCGATGCGGCAGATTCAAGTGTACGACAGCTTGTGGTGCCGACTGAAATGACACGTCCGCCACGCTCTCTGCAGGCCTTTATCTTATCGGCGGTTTCCTGCGGTATGGAGTAATGCTCAACGTGCATCTTATGATCGAGTATATTATCCTCTTTTACAGGACGGAATGTTCCAAGTCCGACGTGGAGTGTCACAAACGCAGTGTCAACGCCTTTTTCACGGAGCTTTGCAAACACGTTTTCGGTGAAGTGAAGTCCCGCAGTAGGAGCGGCGGCTGAGCCTACTTCGTGAGAATAGATGGTGTTGTATCTGTCCTTATCCTTCAGCTTTTCGGTAATATAAGGGGGGAGAGGCATCTGACCGATACGGTCAAGCACTTCAAATATGCTGTCGCCGTCATAGGTGAACTCGGCTATCCTGTCGCCGCCCTCGGCATAGTCGACTATCTCGGCCGTCAGAATGCCCGAAAAGTCAACCTTTGTACCGATTTTAAGCCTTTTGCCGGGCTTCACCATAACCTCCCAGCGATTATGTGAAATCTGGTGAAGAAGCAGGAACTGCACTGCCGCACCCGTTTCCTGCTTTACGCCGTAAAGTCTTGCAGGGAAAACCTTTGAGTCGTTGAGAACGAGCAGGTCACCCTTTTCAAGATAATCGCATATATTATAAAAGCGGTCATGTGTTATTTCGCCGCTTTTGCGGTCAATTTTCATAAGCCGTGAGCTGTCACGAGGCTCAAGCGGAGTCTGTGCGATAAGCTCCTGCGGCAAGTCATAATAAAAATCCGATTTAAGCATTGTTTTTCCTCTGTTTTTTGCGTTTTTCACGCATTTTTTCTTTCTGGATATTGCATACTGTTTTATAATAACACATTTACGAAAAAAAATCAAATTATTTTTTACCGCTTCGCCATTGACAAACAGCAATAAATATGATAATATAAACAAAGCAGGTAGAGGTGCGATTAAAGAAAAGTACCCGTTGCGTCAATCTGCCGACAGATTGCAGCGGGAAAAGGCTTTGTCGCCGAAGAACATAAGTGTCGGAGCTTATGTATCTGGTCGTGTGTCTAATATATGCACGATTGTCATCAAGCGGTTAAGCTGTAGGTGGAGAGCTATCACACAACTTTATCACATCTGCATACAAAGCCGCCTGTAATCATTTTTACAAGCGGCTTTTTTAAGAAAATATGCTAAAAGCAAAAAAGAAGGATGGAAACTAAAATGAAAAACTACAACGTAGGTATTATCGGTGCTACGGGTATGGTAGGACAGCGTTTTGCCGTTCTGCTGGAAAATCACCCCTGGTTCAACGTAAAGGTACTTGCCGCATCTCCCCGTTCCGCAGGAAAGACTTATAAAGAGGCTGTCGGCTCTAGATGGCTCATCGAAAAGCCTATGCCCAAGGCTATGGAAGACATTGTTATTATGGATGCTACTGCCGATATTGAAAAGATCGCATCACAGGTTGACTTCGTATTCTGTGCGGTAGATATGAAGAAGGACGAGATAAAGGCTCTTGAAGAGGCTTATGCAAAGCACGAATGCCCCGTTATGTCCAACAACTCAGCTAACCGTTTCACAGACGACGTTCCTATGATTATCCCCGAAATCAACGACGAGCATATGGCTATCGTTGAAGCTCAGAAGAAGCGTCTTGGCACAAAGAGAGGTTTCATATCAGTTAAGTCAAACTGCTCTATCCAGAGCTACGTTCCCGCTCTCAACCCCTTACGCAAGTTCGGTATCACAAAGGTTCTCGCCTGCACATATCAGGCAATTTCAGGCGCAGGCAAAACATTCGAAACATGGCCTGAAATGGTAGATAACCTTATCCCCTATATCGGCGGTGAGGAAGAAAAGAGCGAGCAGGAGCCTCTGAAGGTATGGGGCAAGATTGAGGGCGACAAGATTGTAAAGGCTGCCGCTCCCGCAATCACAACACAGTGCCTCAGAGTTCCCGTATCAAACGGTCACTTTGCCGCAGTATTCGTTAGCTTCGAGAACAAGCCCTCAAAGGAAGAAATCCTCAATATCTGGAAGGAATACAAGGGCGCACCGCAGGAGCTTGAGCTTCCCTCCGCTCCCAAGCAGTTCCTTCACTACTTTGAAGAAGACAATATGCCTCAGGCTAAGCTGCACAGAAACCTTGAAGGCGGTATGGCAGTTTCAATCGGCAGATTAAGAGAAGACACACAGTATGACTACAAGTTTGTCTGCCTGTCTCACAACACATTAAGAGGTGCCGCAGGCGGCGCAGTTGAAATGGCTGAGCTTTATGCCGCAAAGGGTTATTTCGACTGATTTTGATTCATTGAACACGGAGGTATCCGATGAAAAAGACAATTTTTACAGGCTCTGCAGTAGCTATAGTGACCCCTATGAACGAGGACGGGAGCATCAACTACGATAATTTTGCAGATCGTATAGAGGATCAGATTGCCGGCGGAACGGACGCTATAGTAGTGTGCGGCACAACAGGCGAATCTGCGGCTATGACAGACGAGGAGCATAAGGAATGTATCCGCTTCTGCGTTGAAAAGGTAGCAAAGAGAGTTCCCGTCATAGCAGGTGCAGGCAGTAACGATACCGCTTATGCCATTCAGCTTTCAAAAGAGGCCGAGGCACTCGGTGCTGACGCACTGCTCCTTGTGACACCTTATTATAACAAGACTTCGCAGAGAGGACTTGTCGCACACTTCAGTGCAATAGCGGACAGCGTAAGCCTGCCGATAATCCTCTACAACGTTCCCAGCCGTACAGGTATGAACATTTCTGTTGAAACGTACAAGGAGCTTGCAAAGAAGGACAACATAGTTGCCGCAAAGGAAGCAAGCGGAAATATAAGCGCAGTAGCCAAGATAGCGGCTGAAACCGACCTTGACATTTATTCGGGCAACGACGACCAGATAGTACCTATAATGTCGCTCGGCGGTAAGGGTGTTATCTCGGTACTTGCAAACTGTCTTCCTGCCGAAACGCACGAGATAGCAAGCTACTGCCTTGAAGGCGACTATAAGAAAGCGGCTGAGTTACAGCTAAGGCTCCTTGAATTTACAAACGATCTGTTCATAGATGTCAACCCCATTCCCGTTAAGGAAGCGCTTAACATAATGGGCAAGAATGTTGGCGAGTGCAGACTTCCGCTTATAAGAATGGAAGACGCAAAGATAGCTAAGCTGTTTTCATCTATGGAAAAGCTCGGTCTTACAAAGTAAATTCAGAAAAAGGACGTTAATATGACGAGAATTGTAATTACAGGTGCCTGCGGCAAAATGGGCAGAGTAATAAATGACATTGTCAATACGAGAGATGACTGCGAAATAACAGCCGGCATTGATATAGCAAGTGAACAGTACGCAGACTTCCCCGTTTACAAGAAGTTATTCGATCTGCCGGAAAAGCCCGATGTTATAATCGACTTTTCGCACCCCTCACTGCTTGACGAGCTGCTCGACTACTGCAAGATAAACAATGTTCCCGTAGTTATTGCAACGACAGGCTACACAGATGAACAGATAAAGCAGATAAAGACAGCGGCGGGTCAGATTCCCGTGTTCTTCACATTCAATATGTCGCTCGGAATAAATCTTCTTGTTGATCTTGCAAAGCGTGCAACAAAGGTACTCGGCGATCAGTTTGATATTGAGATAGTTGAAAAGCACCACAATCTCAAGAAGGACGCTCCTTCGGGAACGGCAATTATGATAGCGGAAGCGATAAACGAAGAGCTTGGCAACAAGATGCACTATGTATATGACCGCCACAGCGTGAGAAAGCCCCGTGAGAAAACCGAAATCGGTATGCATTCGATAAGAGGCGGTACGATAGTAGGCGAGCATGATGTTATATTTGCGGGACGTGATGAAGTAATAACTCTTTCTCACAGCGCAGGCTCAAAACAGGTATTCGCAGTCGGCTCTGTCAATGCGGCAGTATTCTTAAGCGGCTGTGAAAAAGGTCTTTATCAGATGTCGGATCTTCTTTCCGAAGCATAACGGAGGTCAATATGACAGATATTAAAGTATACGAAAACATATCAATCGTAACATTTTCAGATGTTCCGTCAAGAAAGCGTTTTGTTTCAACTACTCTTTCAGCGGTAGCCGAAAGCGGTATCAATGTCGATATGATCTCGCAGACACCTCCTAAGTCGGATATGTTCTCATTCGGCTTTACGTTCAGCGATGATGATATACCCACACTGCTTACCGTTTTACCCAGAATAACTGCAGTACACGGAATAACACCCTGTGTAAACAGCGGTAATGTAAAGATAGTTATCAAGAGCGAGGAAATGGTTGATCAGGCAGGTTTTGCGGCTAAGGTATTCCAGGCTTGCGAAAACATATGTGCCGATGTAATGCTCATAACAACGAGCGTTGACGAGATCAGCCTGTTGGTAGGCGACAGCTTCGCTGCCTCACTTCCCGAAGAAATCAAGAAAGTTCTTGGCTGATAATAATTAAATATTCGTAATGGCATCGGATTTTGCTCCGATGTCATTATTATTGGACGGTGAAATATGCTAAAACTGGTTAAGTATCTTAAAAAATACAGAAAAAACGTAATACTCGGACCTATTTTCAAGCTGACCGAGGCGGTATTCGAGCTTATCGTTCCTCTGGTTATGGCGAAGATAATAGACGTCGGCATTGCAAACAAAGACAGCGATTATATCTGGAAGATGGGCGGAGTGCTTGTTCTGCTCGGTGTGTGCGGTCTTGGATTTGCGCTTATATGTCAGTATGTGGCATCGGTTGCGTCGCAGGGCTTCGGCACAGAGCTAAGACGTGAGCTTTATCATCATATCAACACTCTTTCGCACAAGGAGGTTGACGAATTCGGCACGCCATCACTTATAACGAGGCTTACCTCCGATATAAATCAGCTGCAGGTCGCTGTTGCGATGCTGATAAGACTTGTTGTAAGAGCGCCGTTCCTCGTTATCGGCTCAACGATAATGGCTTTTATGATAGATGTGAAATTAGCACTGATTTTCGTTCTCGTAATTCCGCTTGTTGCAATTGTTATGTGGCTTGTCACAACAAGGACTATCCCCTTCTTCAAGTCGATACAGAAAAAGCTGGACAAAACCTCGCTCATCACCCGTGAAAATCTTGTCGGTGCAAGAGCCGTAAGAGCTTTTTCAAAGCAGCAGCACGAAATAGAACGTTTCAGGGATAACGCTGAGGACATTGAAAAAGCGGCAGTGAGAGCCGGCAAGATTTCAGCACTGCTCAGCCCTGTCAACGCTATCATACTGAACCTTGCAATCGTTGCAATAATATGGTTCGGCGGATTCTCGGTAAATGTCGGCGACCTTACACAAGGTCAGGTTATCGCACTTGTAAACTATATGAATCAGATCCTGCTCGCCCTTGTGGTTGTTGCAAACCTTGTTGTTATCTTCACAAAGTCGGCGGCTTGTGCGGCAAGAGTAAACGAGGTACTTGACACAAAGCCGTCAGTTACAGAAACTGAAAGCACCGAAGAAAACGGCGACAGTTCTGCTCCTGCCGTAAAATTCGACAAAGTATATTTCAGCTATCACGATAACAGTGAATATGCACTTGAAGATATATCATTCACCGCCGAAAAAGGTCAGACGATAGGCATAATAGGCGGTACGGGCAGCGGTAAATCAACGCTTATAAATCTTATCCCACGATTCTATGACGCATCAGAAGGTTTGGTCGAAGTTTACGGAACAGATGTCAAAAAATACAGCCTTAACCGTCTTCGCAAAAAGATAGCGGTCGTTCCTCAGAAAGCCGTACTTTTCAGCGGTACAATCCGTGAAAATATGAAGTGGGGCGGAGATAATATAACAGACGAGCAGATATGGCGTGCGCTGAAAATCTCACAGGCTTATGAGTTTGTCGAAAAGCTCGAAAACGGACTTGATTATAAGATACTTCAGGGCGGTAAGAACCTTTCTGGCGGTCAGAAGCAAAGACTTACTATTGCAAGGGCAATAGCCGCAGACCCGGAGATACTGATACTTGACGACAGCGCAAGCGCACTTGACTTTGCTACAGATGCAAAGCTGAGAACGGCAATCAAGGAAAACTGCTCTGATATGACGGTGTTTATCATTTCTCAAAGAGCGAACACGGTCAAAAATGCCGATCAGATAATCGTACTTGACGACGGCAAAACAGTCGGCATAGGCACACATAAAGAGCTGTTACAGAGCTGTACCGATTACTGTCAGATCTGTCTTACTCAGTTCAGTGCAGAAGAACTTGAAAAGGAGATAAACGGCGATGAGTAAAAAAACTAACGACAGCGGTTTTACAGTTCTTGCAAAGCTGCTGAAATATACAAAGCCTTATACGTTCTATCTCGTTTTCACGATAGTCAGCGCTGTTATAAGCGCAATAGCAACGCTGTATGCGCCCGTGCTTATCGGTCAGGCTGTTGACTTTATCATTGATATTAACAACGTTGATTTTAAAAAAATCCTGCCGATAATTATAAAGCTCGCCGTTGTTGTAATCGTAGGTGCGGGATTTCAGTGGTTTATGGGTTATTGCACCAACATACTCACTCAAAGAACGGTAAGGGATTTAAGAACAGACGCTTTCAACAAGCTCCAGCGTGTACCGCTGAAATATATAGACTCTACTCCGCACGGCGATATAATAGGCAGAGTCGTTGCGGATATTGATACCGTATCTGACGGTCTGCTGCAGGGATTTCAGCAGATATTCACAGGCTCTGTCACTATAATAGGAACACTCTGCTTTATGTTCTCGATAAACGTAGGCATTGCACTTGTTGTTATCGTTATTACCCCTGTATCACTGATTGTGGCTTCTACCATAGCAAGACTTTGCTCAAAGAAATTCAAGGAGCAGGCGGCGCTCAGAGGTCAGATTACCGGACTTGCCGAAGAATATATCGGAAATCAGAAGGTCGTAAAGGCTTTCTCCCGTGAAGAATACAGCGAAGAAAAATTCGAAGAGCTTAACGCAAAGCTGTATAAGGTCGGCGTTAGAGCGCAGTTCTACTCTGCTCTTACCAATCCCTCCACAAGATTTGTAAACGGTCTTGTATATGCCGGTGTCGGAATTTTCGGCGCACTCAGTGCTATAGGCGGCGGTATCACGGTAGGTCAGCTTTCCGCATTTTTATCATATGCCAACCAGTATACAAAGCCGTTCAACGAAATTTCAGGCGTTGTCACCGAATTACAATCGGCGTTTGCGTCGGCAAGACGCATATTCGCCCTCACCGAAAGCGACGATGAAATATCCGACGCTGACAACAAGGTGCTTACAGATGTAAGCGGAAACGTAAAGATTGACCACGTTGACTTCTCTTACGTTCCCGAAAAAGAGCTTATCAAGGACCTTAATCTTGATGTAAAGAGCGGTCAGCAGATAGCTATTGTAGGTCCTACCGGCTGCGGTAAAACCACTATAATCAACCTGCTTATGCGTTTCTATGACACGGATAAGGGCGGTATCTCTGTTGACGGCAACAATATAAAGGACGTGACCCGTGATTCGCTCAGACTCAGCTACGGTATGGTGCTTCAGGAAACATGGATTTTCGAGGGTACAGTCCGTGAAAATATAGCTTACGGAAAACAGGATGCAACTGAAGAAGAAATTGTAGCCGCCGCAAAAGCCGCTCACTGCCATAGCTTTATAAAGCGTATGAAAGACGGTTATGATACGATAATAAGCGACAATGACGGTATTTCACAAGGTCAGAAACAGCTTTTGTGCATAGCCCGTGTAATGCTTGCAATGCCTCCCATGCTGATTCTTGACGAAGCGACCAGCAGCATTGATACAAAGACCGAAATGAAGATTCAGAACGCTTTCGCAAAGATGACAAAGGGCAAAACGAGCTTTATAGTAGCTCACAGATTATCGACTATAAAAAATGCCGATACCATTCTGGTAATGGATAAGGGCAAGATTATCGAGATCGGTAATCATGACCAGCTTCTTGCAAAGAACGGATTCTATGCGGAACTTTACAACAGTCAGTTCAAGAAAACCTGACAAAGCAGTAATAACGGCAATCGTGCTGATTGCCGTTATTTTTTTGCCCTTATACAAGAAAACAGCTGTATGGTTTTTAGCCATACAGCTGTTTGGTTATTCACCGATTATTCTTCGGATTCGTCCTTTTTCTTACGCTTACCGAGAAGAAGTCCTGCTGCCGCAAGAGCCGCTGTAGCCGCCGCACCTGCCGCAAGCGTTCCGTCAATGCCAACGCCGGTATTGGGGTTGCCGTTTGTGTTGTCAAAGTCAGTACGCTCAGGATTACCGTTGCTGTCATCGCCGTTTACACGCTCACCCTGAGGTGTTCTGTCGTCGAAGTCAACTTCATCACCGTTTACACGATCATTATCGGTATCTGAATCAGTGTCTGTGTCTGTATCAGTATCTGTGTCTGTATCGGTATCGGTATCCGTATCAGTATCTGTATCCGTGTCAGTGTCAGTGTCAGTGTCGGTATCCGTGTCAGTATCCGAGTCCGTGTCCGTATCCGTATCTGTATCTGTGTCAGTGTCCGTATCGGTATCTGTGTCGGTATCCGTATCCGTGTCAGTATCTGTATCGGTGTCAGAATCTGTGTCAGTATCAGTATCAGTATCGGTATCTGTGTCAGTATCGGTATCCGTGTCTGTATCTGTGTCTGTGTCTGTGTCTGTGTCCGTATCAGTATCCGTGTCTGTGTCAGTGTCAGTATCAGTGTCTGTATCTGTATCCGTATCGGTATCCGTATCAGTATCTGTATCTGTATCCGTATCAGTGTCTGTATCAGTATCGGTATCGGTGTCTGTATCTGTATCGGTGTCAGTATCCGAGTCAGTGTCTGTGTCCGTATCAGTGTCCGTATCTGTGTCTGTATCGGTATCCGTATCTGTGTCGGTGTCTGTGTCAGTGTCGGTATCCGTATCAGTATCCGTATCAGTGTCTGTGTCTGTATCGGTATCCGAGTCAGTATCGGTATCCGTGTCAGTATCGGTATCCGTGTCAGTATCCGAGTCAGTGTCGGTATCTGTATCAGTATCTGTGTCTGTATCGGTATCCGAATCAGTGTCAGTATCTGTGTCTGTATCAGTATCTGTATCCGTATCTGTGTCTGTATCGGTGTCTGTGTCTGTATCAGTGTCTGTGTCCGAATCAGTATCTGTGTCAGTATCCGTGTCGGTATCCGAGTCTGTGTCCGTATCGGTATCTGTGTCTAAGTCAGTATCCGTGTCAGTATCGGTATCTGTGTCAGTATCCGTATCTGTATCTGTATCTGTATCTGTATCGGTATCTGTATCTGTATCTGTATCAGTGTCTGTATCGGTATCCGTATCAGTGTCTGTATCTGTATCTGTATCGGTATCGGTATCGGTATCAGTATCTGTATCGGTATCCGTGTCAGTGTCGGTATCTGTATCTGTATCCGTGTCTGTATCGGTATCTGTATCTGTATCGGTATCTGTGTCGGTATCCGTATCTGTATCTGTATCTGTATCTGTATCCGTGTCCGTATCGGTGTCTGTGTCAGTATCTGAATCGGTATCCGTGTCAGTATCAGTATCAGTGTCTGTATCGGTATCCGTATCTGTGTCTGTGTCAGTATCTGTATCGGTGTCTGTATCAGTATCTGTATCGGTATCCGTATCCGTGTCAGTATCGGTATCTGTATCCGTGTCCGTATCAGTGTCTGTATCCGTGTCTGTATCGGTATCAGTATCCGTATCTGTATCTGTATCCGTGTCTGTATCAGTATCCGTATCTGTGTCAGTGTCTGTATCTGTATCAGTGTCGGTATCTGTATCCGTGTCTGTATCGGTATCCGTATCAGTATCAGTGTCAGTGTCAGTATCGGTATCTGTGTCCGTGTCAGTATCTGTGTCCGTATCAGTATCCGTGTCCGTATCAGTATCGGTATCGGTGTCTGTATCTGTGTCGGTGTCCGTATCTGTATCCGTGTCAGTATCTGTATCAGTGTCCGTGTCAGTATCTGTGTCTGTGTCCGTGTCAGTATCTGTGTCCGTATCAGTATCCGTGTCCGTATCTGTATCGGTATCTGTGTCTGTATCGGTATCTGTGTCTGTATCGGTATCCGTGTCTGTATCTGTATCAGTGTCTGTGTCGGTGTCTGTGTCTGTGTCAGTATCGGTATCTGTATCAGTATCAGTGTCAGTATCCGTGTCTGTATCTGTATCGGTATCCGTATCAGTGTCTGTATCGGTATCTGTATCAGAATCAGTATCCGTGTCAGTATCTGTATCTGTATCCGTGTCTGTATCGGTATCCGTATCTGTATCTGTATCTGTATCGGTGTCCGTATCTGTGTCAGTATCCGTATCCGTGTCAGAATCTGTATCCGTGTCAGTGTCTGTGTCCGTATCGGTATCCGAATCAGTGTCTGTATCCGTGTCAGTATCTGTATCCGTGTCAGTGTCTGTATCTGTGTCCGTATCAGTGTCTGAATCAGTGTCAGTGTCTGTATCGGTATCAGTATCGGTATCCGTGTCAGTGTCTGTATCTGTGTCTGTATCTGTATCTGAGTCTGTGTCAGTGTCTGTATCCGTATCTGTGTCAGTGTCAGTATCCGTGTCGGTATCGGTATCTGTATCAGTGTCTGTATCTGTATCGGTATCTGTATCAGAATCCGTGTCAGTGTCTGTATCCGTATCTGTGTCAGTGTCAGTGTCGGTGTCTGTATCAGAATCCGTGTCAGTGTCTGTATCCGTATCTGTGTCAGTGTCAGTGTCAGTGTCGGTGTCAGTATCAGTATCAGTGTCTGTATCCGTGTCTGTGTCTGTATCCGTATCAGTGTCTGTATCAGTGTCAGTGTCTGTATCAGTATCTGTATCTGTATCTGTATCCGTGTCAGTGTCTGTATCGGTATCCGTGTCAGTGTCAGAATCAGTGTCAGTATCTGTATCCGTGTCAGTGTCAGTATCAGTATCTGTGTCTAAGTCAGTATCGGTATCCGTGTCAGTGTCTGTATCGGTATCCGTGTCAGTGTCTGTATCTGTGTCCGTATCAGTGTCTGAATCAGTGTCAGTGTCTGTATCGGTATCAGTATCGGTATCCGTGTCAGTATCTGTATCTGTGTCCGTGTCTGTATCAGTGTCGGTGTCTGTGTCAGTGTCCGTATCTGTGTCTGTGTCTGTGTCGGTGTCTGTGTCAGTATCAGTGTCTGTATCAGTGTCGGTGTCTGTGTCAGTGTCCGTATCTGTGTCTGTGTCTGTGTCGGTGTCTGTGTCAGTATCAGTGTCTGTATCCGTGTCCGTATCAGTATCAGTATCTGTATCCGTGTCTGTGTCAGTATCAGTATCTGTGTCAGTATCGGTATCGGTATCAGTATCCGTGTCGGTATCCGTGTCAGTGTCTGTATCGGTATCCGTGTCAGTGTCTGTATCTGTGTCCGTATCAGTGTCTGAATCAGTGTCAGTGTCTGTATCGGTATCAGTATCGGTATCCGTGTCAGTATCTGTATCTGTGTCCGTGTCTGTATCAGTGTCGGTGTCTGTGTCAGTGTCCGTATCTGTGTCTGTGTCTGTGTCGGTGTCTGTGTCAGTATCAGTGTCTGTATCAGTGTCGGTGTCTGTGTCAGTGTCCGTATCTGTGTCGGTGTCTGTGTCAGTATCAGTGTCTGTATCCGTGTCCGTATCAGTATCAGTATCTGTATCCGTGTCTGTGTCAGTATCAGTATCTGTGTCAGTATCGGTATCGGTATCAGTATCCGTGTCGGTATCCGTGTCTGTGTCAGTGTCTGTATCCGTGTCGGTGTCTGTATCAGTATCCGTGTCGGTGTCTGTATCAGTATCCGTATCTGTGTCTGTATCAGAATCCGTGTCTGTATCTGTATCCGTATCTGTGTCTGTATCGGTATCCGTGTCAGTATCTGTGTCCGTGTCTGTATCTGAATCAGTGTCAGTATCTGTGTCTGTATCCATATCGGTGTCTGTATCTGTATCCGTGTCAGTATCCGAGTCGGTGTCTGTGTCAGTATCGGTATCGGTGTCCGTATCAGTATCTGTATCGGTGTCCGAATCAGTGTCCGCATCGGTGTCCGTATCTGTATCTGTATCCGTGTCAGTGTCTGTATCGGTATCCGTATCCGTGTCTGTATCTGTATCGGTATCCGTATCAGTATCGGTATCCGTATCAGCGTCAGTGTCGGTATCCGTGTCAGTATCTGTGTCTGTATCTGTATCGGTATCAGAGTCAGTATCGGTATCAGTATCAGTGTCTGTGTCAGTATCAGTATCTGTGTCTGTATCCGTGTCAGTATCCGTATCAGTATCGGTGTCTGTGTCGGTGTCGGTATCTGTATCGGTATCCGTATCAGTGTCTGTGTCTGTATCGGTATCCGTGTCTGTGTCTGTGTCTGTATCGGTATCCGTATCAGTGTCTGTGTCAGTATCAGTATCCGAGTCTGTATCTGTATCGGTATCAGTATCTGTATCGGTATCAGTATCTGTATCGGTATCTGTGTCTGTATCGGTATCAGTGTCAGAATCTGTGTCAGTATCTGTATCCGTATCTGTGTCTGTGTCAGTATCAGTATCTGTGTCCGTATCAGTGTCGGTATCAGTATCCGAGTCAGTGTCTGTATCGGTATCCGTGTCAGTGTCAGTGTCGGTATCTGTATCTGTATCCGTGTCAGTATCTGTGTCCGTATCAGTATCTGTGTCTGTGTCTAAGTCGGTATCTGTATCTGTGTCAGTATCAGTATCTGTGTCTGTGTCTAAGTCGGTATCTGTGTCGGTATCCGTGTCAGTGTCAGTATCTGTGTCAGTATCTGTATCGGTATCAGTATCTGTATCGGTATCCGTATCAGTATCTGTGTCAGTATCAGTATCGGTATCCGTATCTGTATCAGTGTCAGTATCTGTATCCGTATCGGTATCCGTATCTGTATCTGTATCTGTATCTGTGTCAGTGTCGGTATCGGTGTCAGTATCCGAGTCAGTGTCTGTGTCCGTATCTGTATCTGTATCGGTATCCGTGTCGGTGTCCGTATCGGTATCCGAATCAGTGTCTGTATCAGTGTCAGTATCGGTATCCGTATCAGTGTCTGTATCAGTATCAGTGTCTGTATCAGTATCAGTGTCTGTATCTGTGTCAGTGTCAGTATCAGTATCTGTGTCCGTATCAGTATCTGTATCCGTATCTATGTCTGTATCAGTATCAGTGTCTAAGTCAGTATCTGTGTCTGTATCGGTATCCGTATCAGTATCAGTGTCTGTGTCTGTGTCAGTATCCGAGTCAGTGTCTGTGTCCGTATCGGTGTCTGTGTCAGTGTCTGTATCGGTATCCGAATCAGTATCTGTGTCGGTGTCGGTGTCCGTATCGGTATCAGTGTCTGTGTCTGTGTCTGTGTCTGTATCGGTGTCAGTATCCGAGTCAGTGTCGGTATCTGTATCAGTATCTGTGTCTGTATCGGTATCCGAATCAGTGTCAGTATCTGTGTCTGTATCCGTATCTGTGTCCGAATCAGTATCTGTGTCTGTATCCGAGTCAGTATCGGTATCTGTGTCTGTGTCAGTATCGGTGTCTGTGTCAGAATCCGAATCAGTGTCTGTATCCGTGTCTGTGTCTGTATCTGTATCCGTATCGGTATCTGTATCCGTGTCTGTATCGGTATCCGTGTCAGTATCCGTATCAGTGTCTGTATCGGTATCAGTATCCGAGTCTGTGTCTGTATCAGTATCAGTATCCGTATCGGCGTCTGTATCGGTATCAGTATCTGTATCTGTATCCGTGTCAGTGTCGGTATCTGTGTCCGTATCTGTGTCTAAGTCAGTATCCGTATCGGTATCTGTATCCGTGTCTGTATCTGTATCTGTATCCGTGTCAGTATCTGTATCGGTATCTGTGTCAGTGTCGGTGTCGGTATCTGTGTCGGTATCCGTATCGGTATCAGTGTCTGTATCTGTATCGGTATCTGTATCAGTATCAGTGTCTGTATCTGTATCCGTGTCAGTATCCGAGTCTGTGTCCGTATCTGTATCTGTATCAGTATCCGTATCGGCGTCTGTATCGGTATCAGTATCTGTATCTGTATCCGTGTCAGTGTCGGTATCAGTGTCCGTATCTGTGTCTAAGTCAGTATCAGTGTCTGTATCCGTATCAGCGTCAGTGTCGGTATCCGTGTCAGTATCTGTATCCGTGTCTGTGTCTAAGTCAGTATCCGTGTCAGTGTCAGTATCGGTATCGGTATCCGTATCCGTATCGGTATCAGTATCAGTATCTGTGTCTGTGTCTGTGTCTGTGTCGGTATCCGTGTCAGTGTCCGTATCGGTATCCGTGTCTGAATCAGTATCAGTGTCTGTATCAGTATCAGTGTCTGTATCAGTATCTGTGTCTGTGTCGGTATCTGTATCTGTGTCAGTATCGGCATCTGTATCCGTATCAGTATCTGTATCTGTATCCGTATCTGTATCTGTGTCTAAGTCGGTATCCGTGTCAGTATCGGTATCCGTATCTGTGTCCGTATCAGTGTCTGTATCGGTATCTGTATCCGTGTCAGTGTCCGTATCTGTATCTGTGTCGGTATCTGTGTCTGTGTCTGTATCCGTATCGGTATCTGTGTCGGTATCTGTATCGGTGTCTGTGTCTGTATCTGTATCTGTATCTGTATCAGTGTCAGTGTCGGTATCCGTGTCAGTATCCGTGTCGGTGTCGGTATCCGTGTCAGTGTCTGTATCCGTATCATCATCGCCGTAATCGAAATCATCATCGTCGAAAGGCGGATTGAACGGGTTACTTCCAAACTCTGTATTACCGGAGAACGACTTACAAACGATGTTACCGTCATGGTGCCAACCGCCGCCGTTTATATCGGAATTGGGCGCAAGGATCGAACCGTTAAAGCCATTTATGTTGATAGTTGCCGCATTGGTAACGTTAAAGAGCAGGTTGCCTGTCTGCTCATTATTCTGTAAATGATGACCATTTACAATAAGGCTGTGCATAGCAAGGTTAAGGCTTGTGCTGCTGTCGCCTTCGCCACCTGTAATATTAATAAGTATTGTCGAGCCTTCGGGAACATTGATATTAAGAGCGTATCCGCCGTTACCCGCCATCGAATTCCATGTATACATATCGATGGTGAAAATATTCACGCCTTTATCATAGCCGTCAAGCGTAATATTTCCGTATGCACCGTTATATACTCCGTTTGCCTGTAATCCTGCAAGGTGTGCGGATGATGAACGTAAATATGCAAACGTATCGGCAAAATTAAACTTGCAATCGTCGCTGTTTACGCCGCCGATTACAGTTTTATAATTTGAATTGCTGTAATTCTCGCCGATGTTGTTTGCCCATACGTTACCGTTATTTGTGCAGAAATTATTCAGCGTGCCGCCTACTATAAGAGAAGCACATCCGTTAGGATCATTTCTGTTCGGATCCTGATGGTTTATATCATACCAACCCGGACCTGTGAAATCTCCGCCTACCGCAATACGTCCTCCGCTGTCTGCGCCCATAACGTTGCAATCTCCCTCTGTAAACAGAGTAAAGCCTGCAGCATAGCCGAATACGTCGTTATAAACATCTCCGACGAGATTATTGTATACAGAAGACTGGCTGGCGGTTACCGAAGTGTCAAAATCCTCCGCCGATAAAATCGAAGGCAAATCGGTGCTGTAAACACTGTCGGTCACATATGTCTGCGAAGCAGAACTGTCTGTAAACACCTCAGCTTGTCTGAGCTGAGTGCCTGCAGGTCCGCCGAAGAATCTGGTGATCAGCATATTTATCGCAAATACAAATGCGATTATCTTTCTGAGCACTTTCAGCTTAGCGTTGAGCTGCGGCTTCTGTGTGTAATTGTCGTAGCTGTTCTGAAGCATCTAAAAGACCTCCTGTTAATATTTCATTAATCAAGAATGATTACTGTTTATCTTACAAATTTTGTAAACTACTGTGTATTTTTGCCACAAGTATACTTTTATACATTATTATTATATACCCGAAATCCGAAAATGTCAAGCATTACCGTTAAATTTGTAAATAATTCTCACGTTCATGCGAATAATATTTGGTTATCACTCCAACCAAAACTTCCTTCAAATATTTTTCGCCATTTTGCGTTATGAATTAAGTTAAAATAATCACAAAAGTCATTGCATTTATTGTTTTCCGGTGCTATAATTAATGTGTTGAATTTTGCTTACGGATACTGAAATTTACATAAACTAACTACGGAAGGATGAATCTTAATGTCAGAAGTCAGAGCTGTTCAGAAAACAGAAATGCCCGAGATAAATGCTCAGGCGGCAATCGTTGTTACTCAGCATGAGGGTCGCATACTGCTTGAAAAGAATGCCAGAATGAAACTGTCACCTGCTTTTCTTATTAAAATAATGGCATCTATAATAGCTCTGGAAAAATGCAATCCTAATGATACCGTAACAGTATCGGACAGCGTCATAAAGCAGATCTCAAACTGGAAGGGTTCAGCGTCAATCAATCTTGAGGCAGGAGAAAAAATATCTGTACTCGATCTCATTTATTCGATGATGCTGGTTTCAGCCAACGACTCTTTGTTTGCGCTTGCGGAATTCATATGCGGAAGCCTTGACAAATTTGCCGTAATGATGCAGGAAAAGGCTAAATCTATCGGTGCGGCGGATACAACTATAACTACCGCTGACGGCAGATTTACAGCAGAACAGTATTCAAACGCATACGACCTTGCCATCATCTGCCGCTACTGCATGACCAACAGGATGTTCAGAACAATAGCGGCCACAGATAAATATACAATCCCGGCAACGAATAAAAACGGATCAAGGGATCTGCAGAATACGAATCTCCTTATAAACAGCGGAAACAGAAGATACAGATATGAAACGGCTATCGGCATAAAAAGCGGATATACGGCTCGTTCAAAATCGTGCCTTGCCTGCTCTGCCCTGCCGCCCGCAAACAAATTCGGAGAAGAAGTGCTTGCAATAATACTGGGAGCGGAAAACACAAAGCAGATGAAATACGTTTTCTATGACGCAATAACACTGCTCGACTTCACGTTCAATAATTATGAAGCACTCAGTGGTAAAAAACCGGAACAGCAGAATTCAAAAGCGGAAAAAACCATTACCACCGTAGGAAAGCTGTGTGAAATTCTTAATGCCGAGCTTCGCAATGCCGCAGATATTCCGATTACATCGTTTGCCTTCGGTAAGCAGAAAATTAAACCCGGCTGTGCATATTTTGCCGCCGATAAGGAAACGGCTGTCGCCGCATTTGAAAAGGGTGCGTCCGTTATTATCACAACTCAGCCGATAGAGAAGATTCCGAATATTGTTGTGGCAAATCTTGATACTGCTCTCAGCAGGACCGCAGTATTTATAAAGTCGGCACTGGGAATGTGGACAGTAGCTGTTATGGACAGTCCCGAAAAGATAAATCCCCTTTCGATGATAGAACAGATGCTGTCGAACAAGATGGAAACCGTGCATTCAATCTCCGTTACGAACAACTACAATTCAATGCTCCACGCAATGTTTGCTTCTACACCTAAAACAGAGGCGGCTGTTATCAATGTTTCGTGCGTAAACGGAGGAAACGTTGAACGTGTTTCACAGACAGCCAACTTTGACGTTGCTATTCTTACAAGCACGGTCGTATCCAAAAATCCGAGGGAACTGACAAAGCCTGAGCTTATTGAAGAAAAACTCAAGGTATGCGGCGGAATGAACGAATCGGGTGCGGTCATCATCAATATTGACGATAAAAATCTTGCAGGTATTTTCACAATACCACAGGATATTATCACTATCGGTGTGGATAACAGAATGGCTGATTATTTTGCCGATAACATAGAGCTTTCTCATAACAAAATATCATTTGATATAATACACGGTGCGGATAATTATCATATCGAGCTTTATTCCGATGATAAGCACAGCGTATATCAGGCTCTGGCAACATTTGCACTGGGCGAGATTATGGGCATACCGCCAAAGCAGATTATACCGGCAATCGAAAAATACCGTCCTTCAACAGGCCTTACAACAGTACGCAACGAAAGAGGTATTTATGTAATATCCGATTTTGAAAACGAGGCTGTTGAAAGCGTAGGTACGGCACTTAAAGAACTCTGCACTATGCCACTTTCTCCCGATTCAAGAAGAATAGCGGTATTGTCTGAAGTAGGTGACGGTGACGAGCACGAGCTTGAAATATACAGAAAGGTCGGCAATATCGTCAATAAGGCAAGCGTAGATATTACGGTTTGCTACGGTGAAACCGCCGCAGAGCTTATGAAAACCGCCGATTTAAAAAGCAAATTCGTAATAAAGCTGAACACAAGACAGGCTCTTACAGAATTTTTAAAGCTGAATCTGCGTAATAATGACGCTGTACTTTTCAAAGGCTCGACGGTGACCGAGCTTGACGAAATTATGACAGATGTCACATAAGCAATAACCAAACGGCAGGTATCCCGATTAAATACCTGCCGTAAATTTGTGCTATTTAATAAAAGTGAAAAATCGAAACATATAAAACGGGTATCGGTAAGTGCCGATACCCGTTGCTGTTTTAATTATACCTATCACTCGGTAGCCGCCGCAAGTCTGGTGTAACCACTGTATTCGGTAACGCCGCCTGCTGTCTTGTATGCGGCTATTCTGAATGTGTATGTTGTGCCTGCTTTAAGTCCCGATACACGACAGGTAACCGTTGCGTTGGATGTCGCATTCAGTATCTGCGTCCACTTACCGCCCTTATACTGCTCAACAACATAGCCCGTAGCGGAATTGTTCTTAGCCCACTGTAAATTCAGCGTGGAAGCAGTACCGCTTTTCTTTATGAACGATGTAACGTTTGAAGGAAGTGTTGTTGCCGCAAGTCTTGTATAGTCACTGTATGCAGAACCGTTGAACGCTCTGATTCTGAAGGTGTATGTCGTGCCTGCCGCAAGACCGTTTACCGTATGAGTAACCGTTGCGTTGTTAGCGGTTCTCAGAATTTCAACCCACTTGCCGCCGGTATATCTTTCAATAGCATAACCGGTCGCATTCGCATTCTTAGCCCACTGCAAAGTAAGTGTAGAGCTTGTAGCGGATTTCCTTGCAAATGAAGCTACATTGCCCGGCTGCGTAGTCTTATCGGTAACAGCCGCAAGTCTTGTGTAGTCGCTGTAAAGAACGGTTGAACCTACTGTCTTATATGCTTTAATGCGGAACGTATAGGTTGTTTCCGCTGCAAGACCGTTTACTGTATGAGTAACCGTTGTGTTGTCAGCGGTCTTCAGTATCTGCGTCCATTTTCCGCCCTTGTACTGTTCAACAATATAGCCGCTTGCAGATGCGTTCTTGGACCACTGTAAAGTGAGCGAAGAACTTGTGGCGGATTTCTTTGCAAACGTTGCCACATTTGTAACCGCTGTGCCTGCCGCAAGTCTTGTGTAATCACTGTATACTACCGAGCTACCCTCGTTTCTGTACGCTCTTATGCGGAATGTATAAACACTGCCTGCGGCAAGACCGTCTGCATTATACGATACTGTGCCGTTACCTGACGTTCTCAGTATCTGCGTCCACTTTCCGCCCTTATATATCTCAAGCTCATATCCGCTTGCAGCCGCATTCTTATCCCACGATATTCCGACAGATGTTGTTGTTCCGGATACCCTGCGTACATTACCGACAGCGTCAAGAGTCAGCTTTGATACATAATTATCAATATAGGAGCTGTTGCAAACCGAACACTTATGTATCGTATATCCGTCAGTTGTATATGTCGGTGCAACCACTGAAGTGATATAATTGTGAGGTTTCTTTTCGATTGTTGCCGTTTCAATATGATTGCACTTTGAGCATACTCTGTGCTTTTCGCCTGTTGCGATACAGGTTGAATCCCTGTCGATTATCCATTCGCCGTATGTGTGTTCTGTGCATTGGGTATCGGAAACGGCATAAGCCTTTATCATCAGATTATTTTTTCCGCTGTCGGTGCAATCGAACCATCCGTACGAAGGATTATATGTATAGAAGCTTTCACCCTTGTTAGCTTTAAGGCTGTATGTAAGGCCGTTCATACTGTAGCCGTATTCACTGTAAATTCTGACCGTGCCGGAATCCTTGGTTATTTTTGCTACTATCGCAAAAGATTCACCCTTCTTGACCTTTACGGGAGCATCGAACTTCAGCGAATAATAACCCTCGTACTTGACGTTGCTCATTGTGGCAACGGCGGATTTTGTGCCTGATGTGGGATTGCTTGCATCCTTTAAACCTGTATACACACTCAGCTCGATGTTATTTCCTGCGGAAGTATAGGCTGCAGCTCCCGTAACATATGAATCTTTATCTGCGGTGAATACATTCGCACCGTATATATCAGGTCTGGAATAGCCGAATGAGGCTAAGCTGTTTCCGCCGTCATAGCTGTAACGGGTATCAAAGTAATCATCGGCGCCATCGACCGTAAAGTCATAGGCAATGCCGACACCGCTTATCGACTTATCATAATACGACAGCCAGAAATATCCGTTATCTCTTGAATAATCTCCCCAGCTGTTCTTGATGAGCCATGCACCGTCACCGGCAGGGGTTGTCTTAAATGCAGACGCAGGTATACTGTCATCCCATCCAACAACCGTTACAGCATGATTTGAAGTATTTTCATTAGGATTATAATAGTAACTGCTTCCATCCTCTCCGAACTTATTATCTGTATAGTTTTCGTTGTAACTCAATGAAGCGGCACCGTAATCCATAATAAGCTGTTTAAACTCATCGTTGTCGCTGTTGTTGTTGATATGAGCCTGGAACACTCCCGTGATTTTTGCAACAGAAGAATTTCTTACCTCATAATACTCAGATTCGGTAAAATTCTTATTAACGATACTCGGCGTATTGTACTCGCTGTAAGGATAATCACTGTTTTCATTGTAAGGTCCTATGCCGTTCATCAGGCCAAGACCCGCAGCCCATACATTACCACCGAGTGTTAAATAGTCGGTAGCCGATGAAGCTGTGTATATCGCATAATCGCCCGACGGGTTGAGTTTACCGTAAAGCGACGGATGACTCAGCATATATGCCAGCAGATTTTCCGAAAGGTCTGTATTTCCGGAATTGAACTTATCCGGGAACTCCTTTATCAGCGAAGCCTCGCTTATGGCTGTTGACGAAAAAGCCCAGCAAATACCCCAGTTTCCCTGATCCTTAACAGATGTTATATAACCTTGCTCCACCGCACTGTATTTAGCAGGTGCGGCATAAACGGACAGCGACAACACGCTTGCAGTCACTGCCAGTGCTGTACCCGAAGCACAGATTCTCATTAGTTTTTTATTCATACTTCCTCCTGATGTATATGTATAAATCGGCTGAATGTCTTTTAACGGTAAAAAAACGTTTGTTTTCGACCATTTTACTTATTAATTATACCATTTTACGATGTGACAGTCAATTGATAAATCGTTGAATTTTATGCGATTTTTTTGCACAGAATAGATAAAATTTAAGTTTTTCTCCAAAAAGGGCTTGTATATTTTAGCTAAATATGATACAATTAACTCAAGTCAGAAGGGTGTCACCCCTCAGACCCTTGCAAACGTTTTCGCTTGCAAATAAAGTTCAAGGCGTATATCGCCCCGAAAGGAATGAAAGTTATATGACAGTAAACATTACAGCGAAGAAGATTCAGGTTACTCAGGCGTTCTCGGATTACGCAACAAAGAAGATTGAAGCTAAGCTCGATCGTTTCTTCTCAGGTGACGCAGACTGCAAGGTAACACTTTCCGAGCAGAAAAATATGATAACGTGCGAAGTCACAGTCCGCACAGCAGGACTTATATTCCGTTCAGAGCAAAAAGCGACAGATAAAAACGATGCTTTTGATGCCTGCATAGACCGTATCATCAGACAGATCCGCAAGAATAAGACAAGAGTTGAAAAACAGCTTCACAGCTCATTCAAGGGCGGATTTGACGATGTTGTTGAAGAACAGGCTGATTTCGAGGTAGTTAAACATAAAAAGTTCAATCTCCGTCCTATGTCGGAGGAAGAAGCTATACTTCAGATGAATATGCTTGAACACACATTCTTCATGTTCAGAAACGCAAAGACCGGAGAGATAAACGTAGTTTACAAACGTGACGACGGCAATTATGCAGTTCTTGAGCCTTCGGAAGCGTAAACGATATAAAGCATAAAGCTGTATCAACGTAAATAAATAACATACTGCCGTGCAGTGTTCACTGCACGGCAGTAATTCTATTAAAGGAGCGTTATATGAATAAAACAAACTGGGGAATCATCGCAACGGGATCTATCGCCGCAAAGCTGGCCGAAGCCATAAACAGCAATGAAAACTCCGTGCTTTATGCGGTAGCGTCAAGAAGTGAAAATAAAGCAAAGGACTTCGCTGAAAAATTCGGTGCGATAAAGCATTACGGCAGTTATGAACAGCTGGCGGCAGATGAAAATGTCGATGTTGTCTACATTGCCACACCTATGGCTCAGCATTACGAAAACGCAAAAATGTGTATCGAAAAAGGGAAAAACGTGCTGTGCGAAAAGACGATAACTCTTAACTGCAAACAGCTTGACGAGCTTATCGCACTTGCCCAAAAACACAACGTATTCTTTATGGAGGCAATGTGGATGAAGTTTATTCCTACGTTCAGACAGGCAAAGGAATGGGTAGCCTCCGGACGAATCGGTGACATAAAGCTTGTCCGTGCCGATCTGTCATCTTTTTGCCCTTACAATCCCGACAACCCGTATGACCGTTTTTATACAAATTCACTCGGCGGCGGTTCTCTGCTTGATCTTGGCGTATATCCGCTGACATTCACCTGCGACTTTCTGGGATACAAGCCGAAAGAGACAGTAACAAACGCATATATCGGAAAAAGCAACGTAGATTATGACGCTTCCCTGCTGTTAAGATATGAAAACGGAAAATTTGCCGACTCACATATCGGTTTCGATTTTCTTAAAGACAATTCCGCCTGCATAATCGGCGACAAAGGCAGAATAGTTTTCGGCAACTGGTTCTTCTGCACTTGCTCGGTAAAGCTGTACGATGAGCTTGGCAACCTTGTTTCAGAGCCTGCTATTACTCACGATTGCAACGGCTATGAATATGAGGTGCGTGAGGTGGAACGCTGTCTTAACGAAAACAAAAAGCAGAGCGATATAAATCCGTTGTGGCAGACAAGAGCCGTCCTTGAAATTATGGACAATTGCCGCAAACAATGGAACTTGAAATTTGACGGAGAATGAAAGCATACCCCTTGCAGTAAATTTGCAAGGGGTATGATTGTAGAAAAAGTCTTTTGTTTAATGTGCTTCTGTTATATCATTCAGCTTAGATCACGATAGCAGGCTACCGATAGTTCTTTTTGTCGGACAGCACTTCTCGGGTTCGCTATTCCATTTAATAACGTTGCTGCTAT
>OCPR01000031.1_pt1 | contig 245734 bp, 246 predicted proteins | sample 1538611 | NCBI WGS metagenome assembly OCPR01 (sample SAMN04571711, study PRJEB22368) | human gut metagenome | biome: human gut; material: stool | host: Homo sapiens | place: Luxembourg | collected 2012-09-28
AGAGAACAGAAAAGGATAGCATGTATGAACTGTCCGCAAAAAATGACCGACTGATTTAGAGCAGCGAAGGGGAAGAAGTATCCGGCAGGGAAACAAAAATAAGGAAGTGGACATTATCCGATATGTGACAGAGGGGACTTTTGATGCGTATCTGTATCAGGTTATGGAGAATAAGCAAAAATTTATCAGCCAGATCATGACGAGCAAAAGCCCGGCAAGGAGTGTGGATGATGTAGATATGACAGCACTTTCTTATGCGGAAATCAAAGCACTGGCATCGGGAAATCCCGCCATTAAGGAAAAAATGGACTTAGATGTATCCGTATCCAAACTACAACTGTTAAAGCAGAATTATCTTAGTCAGAAATACGATTTGGAGAGTAAAATCTTAAATTACTATCCAAAAGAAATCAAAGTGATGGAACAACGTATTACCTGTTATGAAAAGGACATGGAGCTAGTGAAAAATCATACGCCGGCACTTCGGGAAAATTTTCCGGTTATGGAAGTGCAGGGAAAAATGTATGAGGAGAAGGCAGATGCAGGAAAGGCATTGATAGAAGCCTGCAAGTCCATGACATCCCCAGACGAAATCGGTATAGGCAGCTACAGGGGCTTGCAGATGGGATTGTTTTTCAACAGTTTTTCTAAAGAATATGAGTTGACATTACAAGGAAATCAGAAATATCAAGTTACTTTGGGAACGGATATTCATGGAAACATTACCCGAATAGATAATGCCTTAAATGGTTTGGAGGATAAACAGGCGGGGTGCAGGGATAAACTTTCAGGGATAAAGGCACAGTATGAAAATGCCAAGAAGGAAGTGCAAAAACCTTTTTCCAGAGAGGAAGAACTGCGGGAAAAATCGGAAAGACTGGAGGAATTAAATGCGTTACTTAGTCTGGACGAAAAGGATTCTTCTCTTTTAGGAATGGACAATGAACCATCCAAACCCATGACAGAGGAACGAGAAGCAACAGGATTGGAACGGTAAAACAAACAGGCGGTGTCTTTTAAGATGCCGCCTTATCTTTTGTCAATGGTGCAAAAAATAAATTTGATCATACAAAATTAAAAACATTTTGTAATTAGTGAACCAAGAACAAAAATAGCAAAAATAGGAACGAAAATATTGACTTTGAGAACAAAACGGTGTAAAATGGTATCGAAAGGAGATGAAAACATTGTTTACGGAAATCGTTAAGATTATAGAAGGTGGTTTGGTTGGCGATAAAGAAAAGGTGCAAAACTATGCTATGGTTCTTGCAAATAATTTGGAAAAGGATGGAGAAAAGGCATTATCAAAAAAAATACAAAATGTTGTTTTGAAAAAAAAGGGTGGATTAGTTTCGTTAGATAGCTTTTCTACTAAGCCGGTTGATACGGAGAGTCGAATGGATATGGTAGAGGTGACAACACCGCAAGTAAATGATGAGCAAATCGTATTAAATCGATTTACAGAAGAAGAAATACAATCATTTATAGAATGCTATGAAAGCAGGGATGCATTAATTAAAGCGGGGGTAGAATTTTCCAATTCACTCTTATTGTATGGGCCTCCAGGCTGTGGGAAGACAACTGTTGCGCAATATATTTCATCGAAAACAGGATTACCATTAGTCACAGCACGTTTGGATGGACTGATTTCTTCTTTACTTGGAAGCACAGCAAAAAATATCAGAAAAATTTTTGATTATGTTTCTAGGAGAGAATGCATTTTGTTTTTAGATGAGTTTGATGTTATTGCAAAATTGCGAGATGATAAAAATGAGTTGGGAGAATTAAAACGAGTTGTTAATAGTTTAATACAAAATATTGATAGTTTAAGCAATGACAGCATTCTTATTGCGGCAACAAACCATCATGAATTATTAGATCCGGCAATATGGCGAAGATTTTCTAAAATTATTACATTGGAAAAACCGCAGAAAGATGATATTGGGAGATTGTTAAATAATTATTTGAATACTTATGATAATAATATTTTGAAAAATGAAAAGAAGATGGAATTGCTAGAAGAAGCTTTTTTGGGATTTAGTCACTCAGATATAAAAACAACGGTTGGGAATGCAATGAAAGAAGTTATAATAAAGGGCAGAACATCAATAAGTAATTGCGATATTCTGCGAGAAATCTATTTTCATCAGCATCATAGTATAGAAAATATGGAGGAATTTTTACGATTTCTTATAAAATATGGTGCTACACAGCGAGAAATAAGTGAATTATTTGATATTTCAATGAGGAAAGTCAAAGATGTTTCAAAAATGAGTAAGGAGGAGTAACCTATGGATACAGAAAAGCTGCCAATTAAATTTTTTGCAAAAAGAGAAGTTGATGATTTGCGAGTTGAAGGTGGGGGAAATGTGGAAAAGCCTAAATGGGTTTTAACGGGGGAAAAACTCCAAAGCAGAGCACAAAAATTAACTAGCTCACTTCACGAGATAGAAGGAAAACTATTAGAAAGAAAAGAGAAAAAGTCACCGGTTCCTTTTGCCTTTGTGGCAAAAATACAGGAGGATTCCACTGCAAAGTCTAAACGAAGCGATATTACTAATTTGCTTCATGTTGGAAATGATAGTGGAGTAATTGGAGTTTCGACCACGAATAAATTGCTTGTTTGTATTAATACGGAACAAGAATTACGGGAGGTTGCTAATAGGATCAAGGATTGCGAGAACAATGATTATGCAATATCATGCATTGATGATTTTGAGGAGTTTGTTCCAGAGATAGTATTAACAGAAAATGAAAGTAATTATAAAATCAAGTTGGTGGATTATCAGAATTACGAACAAAATCTGTCTCTTCGAAGGCTATTGGAGAGAACATTAAAGGAGAAGAAGTTAGATTTCAAAAAGACAGAGTATTCAGATGGTTGCTATATTTATAATATAAGACATATGACGAAGGTAGGCCTAGACGATTTAAAAAACACTGATATTTATGACGCTATTTTTTCGGTTGAGCCAATGCCACGTTATTTAGCTACACTAGATTTTTTGGAAGAAGAGGAAAAAGTTCCGATAAAAAACCTAAGTGCTGAAAAAGATTATGTAACAATAGGAATCTTGGATAATGGAATAGAAAAAATACCAAATTTAAAACCGTGGCTTGTTGGTAGATGGTCTCCATATCCGAATGATTGCATAAGTGCTACACATGGAACATTTGTTGCAGGAATTGCATTGTATGGGGATGATTGTCAAGGGAAAAATTGGATTCAGCATAAGGGGATGAAATTGTTTGACGCTGCTGTATTTCCAGATACAGATAAAGAGGGAATAGAGGAAGATGAACTTATTGCCAATATCAAAGAGGCAATTAAAAAATTTCATAAGCAAGTGAAAATTTGGAATTTGTCAATTAGTATTAAAAGACCAGTGGTAGATACCAAATTTTCGGATTTTGCAATAGCCTTGGATTCTCTTCAAGATAAATATGATGTTTTAATTTGTAAGTCAGCGGGTAATTGTAGTAATTTTGCAAATAATTTACCTAAAGGAAGGATTCATGAAGGAGCAGATTCTGTTCGTTCTTTAGTGGTAGGGTCGTTTGCACATGATAAATCAATTTATGATTATGCAGAGATAAATGATCCGTCTCCATTTTCAAGAATAGGACCTGGTCCAGAGTATATAATAAAGCCCGAAGTGTCGCATTATGGTGGAAATGCAGGGGTGGATAATGATGGTAAAATCGTTTCCACTGGAATAAAATCATTTGCGCAGAATGGAAAAGTGGCGCAGGCAGTTGGAACAAGTTTTTCGACTCCGCGTATCACATCGCTTGCAGCGGGAATCCAGCAAGAATTAAATGAAGATTTTGATCCTCTGCTACTTAAAGCACTTATTATCCATTCTGCATCATATCCTAGTGGTATGACAATTCCAGAATGTGAAAGGGCTAAGCAAGTGGGATTTGGTATTCCTAAATCTGTGCCGGATATTATTTATAATTCTCCGCACGAGGCTACCTTGATTTTGAGGGACAGTTTAGCTAAAGGAGAAAAGATAGATATAATGGATTTTCCTATGCCACAGTGTTTGATAAAGGATGGATTTTATACAGGACAAATTGTTCTTACCTTGGTATATGATCCGATTTTAGAACCATCACAGGGAATTGAATACTGTCAGTCAAATCTTGATGTGAAATTTGGATCTTATGATACTAAGGAAGCAAGAGATATGAGCAAAAGATATATTCTTAATCCAGTAGGAAGAAAGAATCCTCAAAATCTTTTATTAGGCACGGTATTCAGCAAGAAAAAAATGAAGGAACAATCTGGGGATTTTGCATTACAAGAAAGATTACAAATTCAATATGGAGATAAATATTATCCAGTTAAAAAATATGCTATTAATCTAGCTGAACTTACAGAAAAGAAAAAAATAGAATACTTGGCGAAAGACAGGCAATGGTTCTTATATTTAAAAGGAGTTTATAGGGAATATGCAGAGAGGATGTCTCAAATAAATGCTCATCCATTGAGTCAAGAGTTTTGCATGGTTATAACAATCAGAGATCCAGAAGGAAAAGAAAATGTGTATGATGAAGTTACACAGAAGTTAGATGAATACAACTTTTGGCACAGTAATATTAAATTATCTACGGATGTTAATATTCCACTATAAGATAAAAGTGTATTTATGATTTGAGAAAATAAATGAGCCGACAGGTTTCAATAAAAGGAATCTGTCGGTTTTTTTATTGCCCGGATAACCGAAAGGCATCTAATTTATGGCAGGGAAAGGAAGTGAAAGGATGGCATATATTGAGCCGGAATTGGTTGCGAAAGCAAAAGAAATGGACTTGTTGACGTATCTGAAGAATTATGAGCCGGGACAGCTTGTAAAACTTCCGGGCGGAGAATACTGCACTAAAGAGCATGACAGTCTTAAGATTTCCAACGGAAAATGGTGTTGGTGGTCAAGAGGGATTGGTGGCAGGTCAGCACTGGACTGGCTATCTAATTAAAGTACAGGACATCCCTTTTCTGGAAGCAGTAGAAATCATTTTAGGGCAGGCAGAAGTCAGACCACCAAAGATTGTGCAGCCAAAAGAAACGAAAAAAGGACAGCTTACTGTACCTAAAATGATAGTCAGTCCAACAGTCGCATACGAATATCTGACGGAGAAAAGGATGATAGACTGGGAGATTGTCATGGAGTGTTTTGCAAAAAAAATGATAATGGAACCCCAAAATCATGAGGTGGCATTTATTGGTTATGACGAGAAAGGAGCAATCAGATGTATCAATGTGAGAGCGACAGATGATTCCGATTTCAAGAAAACATTGTATGGTTCCGACAGGAGATTTGCTTTTCGGCTGGTGTCAGAAAATGAAAATCCGGTTTTGCATTTATATGAAGGAGCAATAGATTTGCTTTCTTATATTACCATTTTGAAAGAGCAAGGAGTGGATTATAAGGAAGGCAATTTTTTGTCTTTGGGTGGAGTTTACCAGCCAAAGAAAGAAATTGAGAAAAGTACTGTCCCGGTTGCTTTGCAACGGTATCTTGCAGAACGGAAAACAACAAAAATTATGGTGCATTTTGATAACGACTTTGCTGGCAGGAGAGCGGTGGAAACATTGAAAATAATTCTTCCAGAATATGAAGTGAAGAACTACCCGCCGCCGACAGGCAAAGATTATAACGATTATCTTATCCTGAAAAGATTGCATGAGATGAAAAGAAAATCAAAGGAGGTTTGCAGATGAAATATCCAGTAGAAATAACAGAAACACTACAAAGAATAGTAGAAATTGAAGCCGCTTCCAGAGCGGAAGCCGAGGAAATAGCCGAAGCAGAATGGAACAAAGAGAAGTATGTATTAGAGCAACTTTCCACGCCAGAGAACCGGAAAAGGATAAGATAAAGGTTTTGTTGATAAAGCCAAATGCCAGACCGGAAATTGTCCATATCGGAACAGAATTGGAGGATATGCAGGCAGTAGTTGATGGAAATATACAAGAATATCAACCTTTTGATGATGAAGCAGCGGTGATTTGTAATGAAGAAGGAAAGATGTACGGACTGCCGCTGAATCGTGCCATATGTGATAAGGATGGAGAAATGATTGATATTATTGCAGGGACATTTTTCATTTGTGACGCACCATTTATGAGCGAAACTTTTCAAAGTTTATCAGATGAACAGGTCAAAAAGTATGAAAAAATGTTCCATGATCCAGAACGTTTCTACAAAATAGGAAACGAAATCAGGGCACAAAAAATCAAACCTTCGAGGGATAAGGAACGGTAAAAATCAGAAAAAATGTGGCAGTAGTCGGCAGTTTTTTTAAAAATCTATCGGCTTTTTTTAATGCTTTTTCTTGAAATTAAGCGTTCAGAAAATCAGGCTGTAAAAGGGAAAAAGGGGCAAGTAGCAATATGAACTATACCAGCAAGCACTGGATATAGGTGTCCACGGCACCCATACCCGCTTGTTAGGGGAACCCCCTAATGCCCTCTTATAAAGCATTCTATGATTTTTTAAAATAGTTGGAATTAGGTAAATAGATTTGTTATACTATAGATGGATGGAAGGTGATTAGAATGAAAAAGGTAATTTTAGTTATTACAAGTTCAATCGATAAAACAGTTGATTATGTAGAGGGAAAGTATTGCGGTGAATTAGATATATATAGAGTTAATGTAGACCAATTGCCGACTTATGAAATTACAATAGCAAATAATGGTGCAAAAATATCGGATAGCTATAATAAGGCTATTTTCTTGCATGAGGTGGATGGGATATTATATAGAAAACCAATGTTTCCAGATATTAGTGAATATGACAGAGCATATCATGATATGATACAAAAAGATATTATAGCATTAATTAATGGCATGATTGATTCCTTTGATGGAAGAGTTTTGACAAAACCGCATATTTTGAGAAAGTGTGAAAATAAGATATACCAACTAATATATGCAAGCGAAAATAATGTATTAATGCCAAAATCATTTATTGGGAATAGCAGAAAAGAGTTATTAGGTGTAAAGGGACAGAAAAATATAATTAAACCAATAACTACTGGAAAGGTGTATCATGAAGAATATTGTGAATTGTTTCAGACAAGTTACTTTGATGGATATCAAGAAGACATTGCACTCACTCCTGTTTATATACAAAATTATATTGAAAAAAAATATGAAGTTCGTTTAACTGTGGTAGATAATCAATTTTTCGGAGTTAAAATAATAGCTGGGGATTTAATTGATTGGAGAAAATCATATGAGAGTAATCAATATTCTATAATAGAAGTTCCAATCGCTATTAAGAAGCAAGTGGCTAATATGATGAAGGCATTTGGTTTGCATTTTGGTGCATTTGACTTTATTGTTTCTAAGGATGAACAGTGGTACTTCTTGGAGGTTAATCCTAATGGACAATGGTTATGGTTAGAAAAGGAACTTAATTTGAAAATCTCAGATGCTATTGTTGATTATTTATGTGGAGGAGAAGTTACAGATGATTAAAAAAGGTATGTTATTTATATTATCCATATTACCTGTTTTTGCAGTCACAGATGATAGTAATTTTGGTACAGTTGAAAGTAATAATAAATTTTGGCGTTTTAGTTTGGTTCAAATCATGTGTGGAGCTACAAAATTTTATTTTATATCATGGAAAAGAAATCAAAGTGGGAAAGTAGAGTTTCATTTTGTTGAAAAAATAACAATTAAGCAATGTTATATGGCACAGAGAAATCAAGTGCAGAAATTAGTGGAGAAATATAAAAAATATTTGACAACAATCGATAAAAATCAAATCCTTGTGGAGAGAGAAGATTTATGTTACCATATAGGTAATGAACAAGAACGAATAGAAACTAGCAATAATAAGATTAATACATACACCACAATTGTTTTAACTGTGACACCTATTGTTATGGCAATTGTTGATTGGCAAGAATTGTGGAATATAAGTATTTTTTCTAAAATTATACTTTGCATTATTGCTTATTCGTTGGAAAATATTATTATATATGTATATGGGTATCTTAAGGTTGGTTCCTATGTACGTTATGGATTCTCAGAAATTAAGATACCAGAATCCGGGAAACGAAAACGAAAAGAACGTTTTTATAAGCGTAATGAATTATTGTATTCCGATTGGCAACAGTTAAGAATAGATGCAAGCATAAGGGTAAGTTATGTACTGAATCTTGAAAGATGGGTGGCAGTAGTTTTTGGCATTGCAATTTGTTTAATAATATTAGCATAGTATTGGAGGTAGTTATGAGAAAACATATTTTAAGCAATTATTCTGAAAAGAAAGACATATCAATAAGAGAAGTTGTAAGTGAGTTTTATCAAGGCAAGACCACATATGAGACAGGTACAATAGAAAATACGGATACAGATGAGTTTGTTGTGAAAGATTCAACTGTGTTAACAGAAACAATAGAAAATACAGATACAGATGGTTTTGTAAACTTATCGACAGAGGAAACTAGAAGCATAGAAACAAGTGATACGGATAACGTTTTTACTGCTTCAGACACGACTATAACAAAGTCAATTGAAAATTCAGATGCTGATAGTTTTGTTATGTCGGGAACGAAATCAACATATACGATAGAAAATACAGATACTGATGAACTTGTGTTTTTGTGAAAGTAAATGGTAATTGGTTCTAGAATATATAAATCTACATAGCCACACGGCACCGCCGTGTGGCTTTTTCCATTTCAAGGCAAAAGAGAGGTGAACACATTGCGGAAACGAAGTATCCGTGTCAGTGTCCGGTTCAACCAGTCTGAGCATGATCGCTTTATAAAACTGGTGGAAGATTCCGGACTGTCACAGGAGGAGTATCTACGCCAGTTAGTGCGCGGGGTAGTGCCGAGGAACGCACCACCGCTGGACTACTACAAAATGATGCGTCAGCTTTATCACATTGGGAACTCACTGAACCAGATAGCAAAGAAAGCCCATGTGTTAAATGTCATGGACGTAAAACGCTATGACAAAGCTGTAGCAGAGTTTGAACAGGCAGTTAATGAAATCACGCAGGCAGTGATTCTGCCACAGGAAAAGTGAGGGAACCAATGGCAACAACAAAGATATGGGATGTGAAGGGATGGCTTGGAAAAGTAGTCATCTATATTGAAAATCCGGAGAAAACAGAAAATCCCGCCTTTTATCAGAAAGAAGGGTTGACAGAAACACAGGCACAGGGACTATCTGATGTGATTGAATACACTATCAATTCTGACAAAACAGAAAAGCAGTTTTATGTATCGGCGGTCAACTGTTCCACTCTGACAGCAAGGGATGAAATGATGGCAGTCAAAAAACGATACGGAAAAGAGGACGGTATCGTTGCTTTTCATGGCTACCAGTCTTTTGCAGAAGGGGAAGTAACCCCGGACATGGCACATGAGATTGGTGTGCGTCTGGCAGAGGAACTTCGGAAAGAGATTGCAGGACTTTCCAAAGAAATCCGGAAACTTCGAGAGGAGGTGGTTTTATGTGACAGGATAGCAGAGCGTTCCCAGAGTATGAAAGAAAAACTGCAAGTCGTCCAGAAAGAGCGACAGCAGGGAAAGGAGGAAAAGAATTATGAACACAGGCGGAGAAGCAGCCGAACAAGTGGTACGGATGAGCCTGAACGGAGTTGAGGTGGCAGCGAAGATTACCGGGGAAGGTGCAAAGCAGCTTGCGGTTTTACTTTATACCATTTTGAAGGATCAGGAAAAAACCAAAGGTGCGGCTAGGTTATCTCCCATGCTGCGTTCCGGCAAGGAACTAAAAGTATTCACAGTCAAGCAGAGCGACCTTAGAACCTTTTCCAAAGAAGCCAAGCGATACGGTGTTCTCTATTGTGCCTTAAAGGGTATCGATGTGACCAAGACTTTGAATGAGGAACAGGTGGAAAAACTCATAGAGGGGAGCAGAAACACTCCAATCTATTTGCATATTTTACTTGCGGTAATGATGGGACTTCGGAGAGGAGAAATCAACGGACTAAAATACAGTGACGTGGATTACATCCACCGGAAACTTCATGTGCAGCGTCAGCTTGGCAAAAACCTAATACAGAAAAAGAGGATGTTCCGCCTAAGATGCTGACCAAACAGGAGATAAAATTGAAAACAAAGTCTAGTTACCGGGAATTGGATATACCGGACATCGTCTTTGAAGCCATACTGGAGCAGAGAAAGATATATGAGAAGAACCGCAGACGGAGAAAAAAAGAGTTCCGGGATTTGGATTATATCTGCTGCTCCGCTTATGGTAATCCGAGAAGTAAAAGTTTTCATTACTCTTATTATAAGAAGTTACTGGCAGAGCAGGGGTTGCCGGATATCCGGTTTCACGACCTGCGAAGCACTTATGCCACCATTTTGATGAAGAACAACTTTAACCTTAAGGGAATCTCCAATCTGTTAGGACATGCCAAAGAAATCATATCCGCAGATGTGTATGGGGATACAAAAGAAATCATAGTGGACTGTCTGGATGTATTGCAGCCGTTTATCGAGGAAGTGTTACCAGACACAAAGAAAAGTAAACACTATGACTTTTCAGATGTTACGATAATGAATGATATAATCAGGAAACTGCTTCCGGCAGCATAAAAAGCAAAAAGGCGAACAGGTGTTCAAATTTTTCATTGCAAAGCGAGTAGTGATATGCTATAATATGCGTGAAGACAAAAGTGAGCGTCAAATTAAATAAGTGGAATGCAAACTTGTTTGTAATTGCACTTATTTAATTTGATGTGAACGCGTCCGCGATCGAGGAAAAGCGAAGCTTTTTCGAGACTTTTGTATTCACTAAGGTATTGTAGATTTGAGCGATGAGAGATACATAGGGAATGAATCAACCGTAGACGGAAAGATTTGTTCCCTATTTGTAACTGTTCAGAGCCAAGCAGATTTATCAAAAAAGAGCGATGAATGCTTGCGTTCAAGAGCACTTTTTTGTATAAATCTATTTGGCGGATACGTCTCACCGAGGAAACACATAGTGTTTTCGAGGTTGGCTCTGAACAATTACCCCTATTTTGTACTACATAGTGTCGGGCAGTGTTATCTGGTGTTATTCAGTGCTAAAAACTGGATTTGTGACTTTTATTCGTGTTGAGAGCAAATTTCACCACATAGGCAATGAAAAGCATCATTTTCGACACGAATTTTTTCCCGCCCGACACGAATTTTTGCCTTATAGACGACTTTTTTAAAATGCCAAAAAGTCACAAACTTTTGCAAACGGGAGGTGAAAATCCATCATGGATCACTTTGTTTTACATTCCGAATACAAGCCCACCGGCGACCAGCCGGAAGCTATCGAGGCCCTTGTAAATGGCTTCAAAGAGGGCAATCAGTTCCAGACGCTTTTGGGTGTCACTGGCTCCGGAAAGACCTTCACGATGGCGAATGTCATCCAGCAACTTAACAAGCCCACACTTGTCATCGCCCACAACAAGACACTGGCGGCACAGCTGTATGGGGAATTTAAAGAATTTTTCCCGGAGAATGCGGTAGAATATTTTGTGTCATACTATGATTATTACCAGCCGGAAGCCTATGTGCCTTCGACGGATACCTATATAGAAAAGGACTCGGCAATCAATGACGAAATTGATAAGCTGCGCCATTCGGCGACAGCGGCACTGACTGAGCGCAGTGATGTGGTTATTATTGCGAGTGTTTCCTGCATTTATGGACTGGGTAGTCCAATCGATTATCAAAATATGACGGTCTCTCTGCGTCCGGGCATGGAAAAGGATAGGGATGAGGTGATTCGCCGTCTGATTGATATACAGTACACGCGTAATGATATGGATTTTCATCGTGGCACATTTCGTGTGCGTGGTGATGTAGTTGAGATTTTTCCGGCATCGGCAAGTGACCGTGCGATTCGGGTTGAGTTTTTTGGGGATGAAGTGGATAGGATACAGGAAATTGATGTTGTGACCGGAGAGGCGACGGCGGACTTAGAGCATATGGTTGTTTTTCCGGCATCTCATTATGTAGTGGCACCGGATAAGATGGAGCGTGCGATTGCGGGAATTGAAAAAGAACTGGATGAGCGCGTGAAGTATTTTAAGAGTGAGGATAAATTGATTGAGGCGCAGCGGATTTCCGAGAGGACACATTTTGATGTTGAGATGTTACGAGAGACCGGTTTTTGCTCCGGTATTGAGAATTATTCCATGCATTTGAACGGGCTGCAGCCGATGGAAACGCCGATGACTTTGATGGATTATTTTCCGGATGATTTTTTGATTATTGTGGACGAGTCGCATATTACGATTCCACAGATTGGCGGGATGTTTGCTGGGGACCAGTCGAGGAAATCTACGCTTGTAGAATATGGATTCCGCCTGCCTTCTGCCAAAAGTAACCGCCCTTTGAACTTTGAAGAATTTGAGGGGCATATTAATCAGATGATGTTTGTTTCGGCAACGCCTTCGACGTATGAGACAGAGCATGAGCTGCTTCGTACCGAGCAGATTATTCGTCCGACGGGGCTGTTGGATCCGGAACTTGATGTAAGACCGGTTAAAGGACAGGTAGATGATTTACTCGGAGAGATTCGAAAGGTTACCGAGAAGAAGGGAAAGGTTCTTGTTACGACGCTGACAAAACGAATGGCAGAGGATTTAACAAAATACTTAAAAGAAGTCGGGGTGCGCGTGCGGTATCTGCATTCGGACATTGATACGCTGGAGCGTTCAGAAATTATCCGCGATATGCGTCTGGATGTGTTTGATGTCTTAGTCGGAATTAACCTGTTGCGAGAGGGACTTGATATTCCGGAGATTCAGTTGGTGGCGATTCTGGATGCGGACAAAGAAGGTTTCTTACGTTCGGAAACTTCTTTGATTCAGACGATTGGACGTGCGGCACGAAACTCGGAAGGACATGTTATTATGTATGCGGATAAGATTACCGATTCCATGCGTACGGCAATTGATGAAACCGAGCGGCGCCGCAAGATACAAAAAGAATATAATGAAGAACACGGCATTGTGCCAAAGACAATTCAGAAGGCGGTGCGCGATCGAATCCGTATTTCAAAGAAAGCAGGTACGGATATTACGGAAGAAGAGAAAGATCCGGAATCCATGAGTTTTGAGGAATTGCAGCGTCATATTGCTAAGATGATGAAACAGATGAATCAGGCAGCGGCTGAGTTGAATTTTGAAAAGGCTGCCAAACTGCGTGACCGGATGATTGAATATAAAAAGCATTTAGAGGAAATCCGCAGTGAACTTTAGAAGCAAAAAAGCGATGGAGGTTAGTATGGATACAAAGCGAGAAATACGGATACGAGGTGCCAAAGAGCATAATCTACAAAATATTGATTTGGATATTCCAAGAGATAAATTTGTGGTGTTGACCGGTTTAAGCGGTTCCGGAAAGTCATCGTTAGCGTTTGACACCATTTACGCCGAAGGACAGAGAAGATATATGGAGTCATTATCTTCTTATGCCAGACAGTTTTTAGGTCAGATGGAGAAACCGGATGTTGAAAGTTTAGAGGGGCTTCCACCGGCAATTTCGATTGACCAGAAATCGACGAATCGTAATCCACGTTCTACGGTAGGGACGGTTACGGAAATTTATGATTATTTCCGTCTTTTATATGCCAGAATTGGAATTCCTCATTGCCCGAAGTGTGGCAGGGAAATCCAAAAACAGTCGGTAGACCAGATGGTGGATGAAATTATGAAATTGCCGGAGCGTACGAAAATCATGCTGCTTGCCCCGGTTGTGCGTGGCCGCAAAGGTGAGCATGTAAAAGTGTTAGACAAGGCAAAGCGCAGTGGTTATGTGCGCGTTGTCGTGGATGGTAATTTGTATTCACTGGATGAAGAAATCAAGTTAGAGAAAAATAAAAAACACAACATTGAAATTGTAGTGGACAGACTTTCGATTCGGGAAGGAATTGAAAAGCGAATGACCGATTCCATTGAGACGGTGCTTAAGTTAGCCGATGGCTTATTGGTTGTCGATGTGGTTGGAGGAGAAAAAATTTCTTTCAGTCAGAGTTTTTCCTGCCCGGACTGTGGAATTAGTGTGGATGAAATTGAGCCACGCAGTTTTTCGTTTAACAATCCATTTGGTGCGTGCCCTGAATGTCATGGAATCGGTTACCGGATGGAGTTTGATGAGGATTTGATTATTCCGGATAAGACGCTTAGTATTGCACAGGGAGCGATTGCAGCACCGGGATGGCAGTCTGTAGTAAATCCGGATAGTTATAGCCGTGCGATTTTGGATGCGATGGCAGAGTTTTATGGATTTGATTTAGATACACCATATGGCGAATATCCGGAGGATGTTCATGACTTAATCTGGTATGGAACCGGCGGTCAGCGTGTGGAAGTTCATTATACCGGCAGACATGGACACGGTGTTTATAATATCGCGTTTGAGGGACTGCTTGGTAATTTGCAGAAGCGATATCGTGAGACCGGCTCGGAGACTACGAAGCAGGAATATGAGTCATTTATGCAGATTACGCCCTGCCATGTCTGCGGCGGCAAGCGGTTGAAGAAAGAATCCCTTGCGGTTACGGTGGGGGATAAAAACATTGCAGAAATTAGTGAATATTCCATTATTGATTTGAAGAAATTTATGGATGAATTAATGCTGACGGATAGACAAAAGCAGATTGGACGTCTGGTGTTAAAGGAAATTCGTTCCCGTCTGGGATTTTTGGTGGATGTTGGTCTTGATTATTTATCACTGGCACGTGCGACGGCTACACTTTCCGGTGGAGAGGCACAGCGAATCCGCCTGGCGACACAGATTGGTTCGGGACTTGTCGGTGTGGCTTATATTTTGGATGAGCCGAGTATTGGTCTGCATCAGCGGGATAATGACCGGTTGATTGCTACGTTAAAGAAACTTCGTGACCTTGGTAATACGCTGATTGTCGTGGAACATGACGAGGATACCATGCGTGAGGCGGATTATATTGTGGACATCGGACCGGGAGCAGGAAAAAATGGCGGACACGTGGTTGCATGCGGTACGGCAGAAGATTTGATGAAAGTGCCGGAGTCGATTACAGGTGCTTATTTAAGTGGGAAAAAGCAGATTCCTGTGCCGGCAAAGAGACGCAAACCGACAGGTTATCTGAAAGTAAAAGGTGCCAGCGAAAATAACCTGAAAAATATTAATGTCAAGATTCCTCTGGGGGTAATGACCTGCGTGACCGGTGTCTCCGGTTCCGGAAAGAGTTCTCTTGTGAATGAAATTTTGTGTAAGAGTCTGACCCGCACATTAAATCGGGCGCGCTGTATCCCGGGAAAGCATAAAGGAATTGAAGGCGTGGAGCAGTTAGATAAGGTAATTAATATTGACCAGTCTCCGATTGGACGAACCCCTCGTTCAAACCCGGCAACTTATACCGGTGTATTTGATATGATACGAGATTTATTTGCTTCGACACCGGATGCGAAAGCAAAAGGATACAAGAAAGGGCGTTTTAGTTTTAATGTGAAGGGCGGCCGTTGTGAAGCATGCAGTGGTGACGGTATATTGAAAATTGAGATGAACTTCCTTCCGGATATTTATGTCCCTTGCGAAGTTTGCGGTGGAAAGCGGTATAATCGTGAGACTTTGGATGTTAAGTATAAGGGAAAAAGTATTTATGATGTGTTAGATATGACGGTAGAAGATGCCCTTGAATTTTTCCGAAATATTCCGACGATTCACCGCAAGATTCAGACGTTGTATGATGTGGGATTGTCATATGTCAAATTAGGGCAGCCATCGACTACGTTGTCCGGTGGTGAGGCTCAGCGCATCAAGCTTGCGACAGAATTGAGTAAGAGAAGTACCGGGCGGACTATTTATATTTTGGACGAGCCGACGACAGGACTTCATTTTGCGGATGTTCATAAGCTGATTGAAATTTTGCAGCGGCTGACCGAAGGCGGTAATTCGGTAGTTGTTATTGAACACAATCTGGATGTGATTAAGACGGCAGATTATATCATTGATATGGGACCGGAAGGCGGTGACCGCGGCGGTACGGTTGTTACGCAGGGAACGCCGGAACAGGTAGCTGACTGCGAAGAATCTTATACGGGTTACTATATGAAAAAGATGTTGAAGGAGAATTAGGATGTATTCATTTTTTGCAATGATGGCGCGCATGAAAAATATTGAGCGATGGGCACTTATGCGAAATTCTATTCAGGAAAATATTAGTGAACACTCGCTGGAAGTTGCGATGTTAGCGCACGGACTTTCACTCATAGCCAATGAGAAATTCGGAAAACACGTGGATTCCAATGAAATTGCTCTCATGGGAATGTATCACGATGCGAATGAAATCATTACCGGAGACATGCCTACGCCTGTCAAGTATTATGATGATGATATCAAAGAAGCTTATAAACGGGTGGAGTATGTTGCGAGTAAAAAGATGGTGGATAAACTGCCGGATTATATGAAAAAGCATTATGAGAAATTGCTTTTCCCGCAGGAGGACAAAGCATATGAGTGGCGTCTTGTGAAAGCGGCAGATAAGTTATCTGCACTGATTAAATGTAAGCAGGAATTAAATTCCGGCAATCAGGAATTTAAGACGGCATACGAAACAACGAAAAAAGCACTGCATGATATGAATATGGAAGAAGTTGAAGTGTTTATGCAGGATTTTCTGCCTGCCTATGATTTGACACTGGACGAATTGCAGGCAAAATAATCGGTCACACATTTTACACAGACTAAACACAGAGGGACCATTTCCGGATGTGGTTTAAAGGATAGTGAGAGTTCAGCAAATGCAGTAATGGGGCGTGTGACAAGTGTTTCAGACACGCAGATAGTGATGGAAGTTATGGATAAGCAGGATGACAAAAAGCCGGAAGCAGCAAGTGGCGGAGCTGCCGGAATCGAGGGGAATAAACCGCAGGGAACCCCACCGGCAGATGCGAAGGATGGTGGTAAAAAGAAAGGTGAGTCAAAGACTTACCAGATTGACAGCGATACTAAGATATATAAGAAATCCGGTGAGGAAAGTACGGAAATATCGGTAAGCGAAATCAATCCGGGAGACATGGTCAGTGTGGAGACGGATGGTGAGAAGGCAACAAGTATTACTGTTTCTGATATGTCTGCCATGGGGCAGCCCGGACAAAAATCGCAGGACACTTCTTCCGGCAAATAGCCGTGTCAGACCTTTTGTGTAGTATGCTTTGACTCGGGATGATTTTGGTCTGAAAGATTTTGGCTTGGAAGATGAATAAGCCGAATGGATTTGCTGCCGTCTGCTTCTTTGATAACGAGGTAGAGCGAATCGGCAGAACCGGAAAACATGGTTAAAATGTTGCTTTGCGGTGGTAATTGTAATTCGCGGAATGCAAGCAGTTTTTGCAGGGAACTGCTTTTGCATTCTCCGCGAAACAAGCCACGAGGTGTCAGAACATAAAGAGTGTTTCCAAGATTTGTGATGTGGAAATCTTCTTTTTTTTGTGCAAAACTGCCCAGTGGAAATGTGTGTGTGACCTCACCGGAGCGGATATCATAGTCGCGCAGATAAATTTCTTCGGTCGTTTTTTTTGTTTCAATCGTTAAATAATGCAAATCATAAAAAATATTTTCCCCCGGCATACCGCTTATGGAACTGCCGCCAAATGCCAGTCGTTCTAATAAATTGTATATTGTTACATTTCCGTATTGATAGGTGATGGCGATGGAAGTGCCATTACACCGGATATCTTTGATTTCATCCGTATTTTGTTTGTTGTTTAAGTGGATGAGATTTATATTTTTTATGTTGCCGTTATTTCGCAGACAGACAATGGATTGCTTTACTAGTTTACTTTTTGACCATTTCTTTTTGCAGGCATAGAGAGCCCCGTTCGTATTATACGAAAAATGCTCTAGTGTTTCGGATTTCTTTATTTTCCATGATTCTACGTTAGTCGTCCAACCGGATTTTTCATCCCAGACATTTCGGATATATTGATTTTTTTTGCGAATAAACTGAGACAAAACACGTTCCGTCGGATGATAAATCAATGTCGATTCTTCTTCATCAGAAAGAGAAGTCGCACAATAAGAAATGGATGTTGGTTTGTCCACAGTTGTTTTTGCTGCCGTTTGCTTTTTCTTTGTTATGGGCTTGTCCGATTCTATGTAAAAAATAAGAAGAAAAGCAGTGCAGCATAAAAAAAACAGTAACAAAAATAGTTTTGTGATTTTCTTGTTTCTTTTGAAAATTTGTATCATAATATCCCTCCTTGCTGAATTGCAAACAATGATACGGATTGCTCCGTTGTTTCACAACTTTCGCAATCCTGCAAACATTCGAAATCCGCGGATTTATTGCATAAATCGCTACTTTCTCATGTTTGGCGGGTACCAAGGTCCAACCTCTTATCATGCAAGCATGAACGAGTTTGGACTTTGTGCCTTGCTGAATTGCAAACAATGATACGGATTGCTCCGTTGTTTCACAACTTTCGCAATCCTGCAAACATTCGAAATCCGCGGATTTATTGCATAAATCGCTACTTTCTCATGTTTGGCGGGTACCAAGGTCCAACCTCTTATCATGCAAGCATGAACGAGTTTGGACTTTGGTACCCTTGTATCATTGTATGCGCAGCGAGGGGAAACTATGACAGGCTATGCCATATTGTTTGCTGTTTTGTATTTATAAATCATCTCTGCGTGATTTTGTTCTTCTGTCTGGATGTGATTTAAGAGTCTTCGGATATTGCTGGCAGAAAAACGGAAAACATCATCATTATAGGTGGATGAAACGAGTTTTTCTGTTGCAATACAATCGGTACATAAAAATTGGTCATGTTTTTTCTCTTCGGAGTTGTTACCTGCTGCGTAACTTTCGGAAGGCGTGTATCCCTCCATACCGCTGCGGGCGGCACTTACATTTGGTACATCACCTTTGAGCACCATGCCTAAGGAGTCAAAATGTTCCTGCTCCTCATCACCAATGCGGTGAAATAAGTTTTTTAGTTCTTCGTCATGGGCAGACTGCTCATAAAAGCGGTATTTGTCAACACATGCTTTCTCCTGTGTCTGTAAATCTTTGATTACGTTGGTTTCCTGTTCTGTTAATTGCATCGTAATTACCTCCATTTCCTCTGTTAGTATGCACAAAGGATGGAAAAATATTCATGACTGATTGCGATATTAAAGGATGAATTTTACCAGTAAAAATAAGAAAAAGCGAGTTTGGAAGGATTGGTTTGTGACAAATGTTCGCTGCCGGTTTCTTTGTATTCCAGTAATTTCTGCGGAATTACGGAAAATAAAAAAAGTGCCAACGAACACTTGACACAAACCCTTGTGTAAATCTAGTTGAAAGCATGGAAATAAACAGATATAATAGGACCATACAATTTCGTTTTGAAATTATACATAGGAAGAGGTGTTCAAATGAAAAAAATCTTGAGACGGTGGGAAGCAGTGTTAATTTGTATGGCATTATTATTTTCCTTGTTTTCGCTTCATACAGCAGAAGCGAAAGATGAGGAAACACTGAAAACTATTTTTCCAGTCCATGTGATTCATAAGACAGGTGATGATAAAGAAAATTTTGTCATTGTAATTATGGGAGATGGCTACACGGCAGACGAACAGGACAAATTTTTACAGGATGCGAAGCAGAAAGCACAGGGAATGTTAAGATGGTCTCCGTATAAAGAGTATTCTGACCACATAAATATATATGCAGTGCAGGCTGTATCTAACGAGTCCGGAATTAGTGTGTATGGGGGCAAGAATGCAGATACTTATTTTCATGTTAAAGTCTATGGAAAAGCAGCTGGCTTTTCAAATGGTGGGGATGAGAAGGCAAAAGAACTAAGACAAGATTTGGAGCAAAATTATCTGGACAGGGGGGCTAATGTTGCAACTATTCATGTGCTGTGTAATTCAGAGGGCAGTTATGGTGCTTCAGTAAATTCCTTGTTTTCATTTTCCACTAATTCAGAGGACAATGAAGATGGGATGGTTATGGCACATGAAACAGCTCATAGTATTGGTGGATTGGGGGATGAGTACGAGAGATACACGAATAAACCAAATACTTCGGATACCTCGAATCCGGATACGATTAAATGGAGTAAAATGCTTGGATTTCGAGGAATTGGTGTCACAATGGCAGGAACGGAAACGGCATTTGCACCGAGCCGCGAATGTATGATGAGATGGCTGGGACAGCCTTTCTGTGAAGTGTGTAAAATGGAATTGGCAAGGAAGTTAAATAATACGGATTATGTCAGTAAGCCGGCAGAAATTTATGTCAGTAATCCTGAAATTTCAATTCCGCACAGTAAAACGGGAACATTAGACCGGGATAGTGAAAAATATAGAATCAGCGAGAAAAATATAACAAAGGCAAACAATACGGATTTGGAATTTCGCACCGTGGTACAAAATCTGGTAAACAGAGAGCAGCATTTGAAAATGAGCTTTCAGATTATTGGAGCCGATGGTAAAACAGTTAAGTATCAGGAAGAAAAGACTTACACGATTCCGGCACTCAGTAATTCATACAATCCGGATGAGGCAAGAGAATCACTTTCTATTGTGTTTTCGGATGTGTATGGCTTGTCAAATGGTGATAGGCTGGATGGAAAAGTTATCAATGTGGATACGGGAGAAGTGCTGGCAACGGATAAAACGGCGGAGCAGGAATGGAGCAGAGTTAACATTCATTATCAGGTAAAGAATGCAGACGGGACAAGTACCTTGCTTCCTTGTGCAGATACGGCAACTGTGTATGTACCGAAAAATTCTACCTATATACTGCGAAATCCGGAATTGTCTGGATATATTTTGGCTGGAAACAGCCTGAATCAAGATGAATTGAAAGTGACAGAGGCGGATACCGATATTACATATTACTATCAGGTAAAGTCCGATCAGCCGGAGGAAACGCCAACGATGACACCAACAGTTACGCCTAGTGCGGTGCCAACAGCGACACCAACAGTTACGCCTAGTGCGGTGCCAACAGCGACGCCAACAGTTACGCCTAGTGCGGTGCCAACAGCGACACCAACAGTTACGCCTAGCGCGGTGCCAACAGCGACGCCAACAGTTACGCCTAGTGCGGTGCCAACAGCGACGCCAACAGTTACGCCTGATGCGGTGCCAACGGCGCCCCCGACAATAACGCCCAGTGAAGCGCCGACGGTGACGCCAACAATGGCACCTAGTGCAACTCCAATAAAGCAGAAGAAGGGCTTGAAAAAAACGACAAATATTGTAGTCGTGGTAAAAGTAACAGGCAGCAAAAATACTTCAAATGTCAGCCGTTCTGTCAAAAAAGCAGTTAAAAAGGCATTGAAAAAGGCAGGCAGACAAAGAAAGAATATTACGGTCAGACTGAAAAGCAAATCAAAGAAAAATACTACTTTGAAGCTCGATAAGTCAACCATCAGGTTTTTGGCTGCAAAAAAAGTAAAAAGTGTGCAATGGGATAGAGGAAAAACAAGGGTTACCATGAGTTTGAAAAAAATAAAAAAAGTAAACAAACGGATGAAGAAAAATGTTTATCTGCAAGTAAAAAAAGGTGTTTTGGTTACTTATTATACTCGTAGGTAAAATTAATTGTTTTTTTATAATGTAAATTGGTGTATAATAACTGGTAAGGTGTTTTCGAAAGAATATTACGCATAGGAGATTGTTAAAATGATGCAGTTATCTGAGAAGACAGGTATCAAACAAAACGTTTTACAAGCAATAATTAAGCTGGCGAAGGACAATGATGTAAGAAAGTTAATTCTTTTTGGCTCGCGTGCCAGAGGAGATTATAAAGAACGAAGTGATATAGATTTGGCATTTTATGGAGGCAATAGCAGTCGGTTTATTTTAGAGGTGGACGAAGAAACTCCGACGTTGTTACAATTTGACGTGCTGGATTTGGATAAACCGATTCAGGCAGAATTGCTGGAGTCCATAAAACGGGAGGGAATGGTGATATATGAAAAAGTTCGATAATTTGCAGGCTGCCATTCATAATTTAAAAGATATTTATTCTTATCAGGAACCATATGGAAATGTGGAAATGACAGGGATGGTTGGCTTGTATGAGATATGTTTTGAACAAGCATGGAAAGCAATGAAAGAGATTTTAACATATCACGGTTACGCAGAGGGAGCGACAGGTTCGCCACGTACAGTATTGAAAACGGCATATAAAGCGGGAATGATAGCAGACGAAGAATTATGGTTAAGTGCGCTTACATCAAGAAATAATGTTGCACATGCATATAATCAGGCAATCGCATTGGATATTATATGTCAGGCTAAAACAAAATACTACGATATGTTTGAAGAACTAGTTAAAGAGATACAGAAAAACTGGTTATAAAATTAAAATTATATTTATGCAGGAGGGATTTAGATGAACGAAAACCACACAATTACATTGCAGGATAAAAAATGGGGAATGCCGGTGCGTGTACTGACGCTGATTACTTTTTTTCTGGGAGCGTTTACGTTGGTGCAGGCAATTCTTTTGTTAAGTGAATACTATAGCAATTATGATGTATCGATGCCGGTTGTCATTTTGTTTTTGCTGATTACGCCATTTGCCTTTGTGGCGGCACTGATGTTTGCTTTTGGTGTGCACAAAATTGCGCAGGGAAATGGAGCAGATAAAAATATTATCCTTGGATTTGCGATGATGCTTTTGTTAGCAGTGGATAATTTAATTTACATACCGATTCATTACCGCGGAGACAATGGGGATCCGTTAAGTTTTATGATATTGGGTGCAATTGAGTTAATCTGTTTGATTATCTTTTTCTTATATTATCAGAATTGGGGAAATAAGGCGTTGACATTTTGTGCCGGTGTTCTCTTACTGCTTAGTTTTGGATTTGAAATGGTTGAGGCCATAAGACTTTTGTGTGCAGCAGATATTACACTTACATTAGATACTTTTTATAATCTAATGAAAAAAGTGCTGAACACGCTGTTAGCAGTTCAGGCACTTCTGTTTGTCTTTGCATTGAACCCATCGGTTCGCGTTAAAGATTGATTTCTTTCATTGCGAGTGCATACTTGGCGATTTCTTTCATACGTTTTTCGTCCATGCGGTGAATGGGAGCTGAAATACTAAATGCGTATTGCGGCTTTTGTTCACCGTGTTTTATACTTGCGGCGACGCATCGCACGCCCAATTCATATTCTTCATTATCCATAGCATAGCCGCGTTTTCTGATTTCTTCAATTTCTTGCATAAATTTTGAAAAATCCGTGATGGTATGCTCTGTCAGTGGCGTTTTGTCGCTCTTGTCCCAGATGCTTTTGATTTCGTCATCCGACATATCGGCAAGCAGGGCTTTTCCGACACCGGAACAGTAGAGTGGAATTCGTTTGCCGACCATAGACACTAGCCGCACGGAATTTTCGGATTCTTCCTTGGCGATATAAATCGCATGAATTCCATCAATCTGCACAAGATGGACGGTTTCGCCGGTTTTCGCTGCGAGTTCCCGAAGGCTTGGGCGAGCCTCTTCCACAATATCGATTTTTGATACGAATTGGTTTGCGATATCCCATATTTTAAAACTTAAACTGTAGCGGGATGTTTGTGTGTCCTGCCGCACATATCCCATGTAAAGAAGTGAATTTAACAAGCGGTGCACGGTTGTTTTGTTCAAAGAAACTTCTCGGCATAAATCGGACAGTCCAATCGGACCGGTTCTTGCAAGCGTTTCCAGAACAAGAAATAATTTATCAGCAACCTGAATTGGATTTTTGGATTCCATAAAAATTCTCCCTTTGTTTCTTTATATTTTACTGCTTTTTTGTTGACAATAAGAAGAAATGCAGTATAATAAAATTATGGTTCACGATGTGAAATACTGTTTCACATTGTGGAACAATAATAGAATATCATATGATACAAAAAAAGTAAAGATAAAAATGGAGGCTATTATGAACAAGGTTTTAGAAGAAATCAAAAAAATTGGTATTGTTCCGGTTGTTGTACTTGATGACGCAAAGGATGCAGAGCCATTGGCAAAAGCATTGTGCGAGGGCGGACTTCCTTGTGCAGAGGTTACATTCCGTACCGAAGCAGCAGAAGAGTCGATTCGCATCATTTCTGAAAAATATCCGGAAATGCTTGTTGGTGCAGGAACAGTTTTGACAACTGAGCAGGTAGACCGTGCGGTTGCTGCCGGTGCTAAATTTATTGTAAGTCCTGGATTTAATCCGAAAATTGTAAAATATTGTATCGACCGTGACATTCCGGTTACACCTGGTACACAGACACCAAGTGAGATGGAGCAGGCGATTGAGATGGGACTTGACGTCGTAAAATTCTTCCCTGCTGAGCCGGCAGGCGGTTTGAAGATGATTAAGGCAGTTGCAGCTCCTTATACAATGCTTCAGTTTATGCCGACCGGTGGTATTAATTTGAATAATGTAGAAGAGTACCTTGAGTATGACCGTATTTTAGCATGCGGCGGAAGCTGGATGGTAAAAGGTGATTTGGTAAAAGCCGGTAAATTTGATGAGATTCAGAAAATGACCGCTGATGCAGCCGCATTGGTAAAGAAAATCCGCGGTTAATTATTAAAAAGAATTTTGGAGGATGAATGAAAATGGCAAAGAAAGTAGTTACATTTGGTGAATTGATGTTGAGACTGGCACCGGAAGGATATTATCGTTTTGTACAGGCAGATACACTTGGTGCAACTTTTGGCGGTGGTGAGGCAAACGTTGCAGTTTCTCTTGCAAACTATGGTTTGGATGCAAAATTTGTTTCAAAACTTCCTACACATGAGATTGGTCAGGCTGCTGTAAATTCTTTGAGAAAATATGGTGTTGACACAACAGATATTGTGCGTGGTGGTGACCGTGTCGGTATTTACTATTTGGAAAAAGGTGCTTCCCAGAGACCATCCAAAGTTATTTATGACCGTGCTGGTTCTTCCATTGCAACAGCTTCTAAATCGGATTTTGACTGGAAGAAAATTTTTGAAGGTGTTTCGTGGTTCCATTTTACCGGAATTACTCCTGCACTGAATGATGAAGTTGCTGAGATTTGTTTAGAGGCTTGTAAAGCTGCAAAAGAAGCAGGTGTTACGATTTCCTGTGATTTGAACTACCGCAATAAATTGTGGAGTAAAGAAAAAGCAGGTAAGGTGATGGCTGAACTTTGCCAGTATGTTGATGTATGTATCGCTAATGAAGAGGATGCCGCAGATGTATTTGGTATTACTTCCAAAGGTACAGATGTTACAACAGGTACAGTAAACCGTGAGGGTTACAAAGATGTTGCCAAACAGTTGGCAGACCGTTTTGGATTTGAGAAAGTTGCAATTACTCTCCGCGAGTCCATTTCTGCAAATGATAATAATTGGTCCGCTATGTTGTATGATGGAAAAGATTATTACTTCAGCAAGAAATATAAAATGCATATTGTTGACCGTGTAGGCGGTGGCGACAGTTTTGGCGGCGGTTTGATTTGTGCCTGCCTGAACGAGTATGGTCCACAGGAAACAATCGAGTTTGCTGTAGCTGCTTCTTGTTTGAAACACTCCATCGAAGGAGATTACAACATGGTTTCCATGGATGAAGTTTTGAAACTAGCTGGTGGCGATGGCTCCGGTCGTGTACAGAGATAATAATTACTTTTTGATTTTCCCATATAATAATGTATCAAGACAAAGGGAGCAGATTTGCTGCTCCCGTTTTATTCTTCATAGTGGTCAATAAAATCCTGTAAGGCCTGAATCTGTTCTTTATCTAATTTTGTTTTTGTGGCAAAAGCGGTGACAAAATGTGAAATAGAGCCGCCGAAACGCTCATTTACAATTAGTTCGCTTTCTCTTGCCAAATAATCTTCTTCGGAAACAAGCACAGATACCAGGGCTTGTTTATTTTCAAAGATACCTGCCTGACAGAGGTTCCTCAAAACGGTGTAAGTGGTCGGCTTTTTCCATCCGAGTTCTTCCTTGCAGCGAAATACCAGTTCACCGGAAGGAAGTGGTGCATTTTCCCATACAATGCGGGCAAATGCTAATTCGCTCTCCGACATAATATTTCCTTTCATAAATATGTATCCCCCTTTATTATTTTGTTGGTTTATAAACCATAAACTAAGTTGAGTTTATAATATATAAACCAACTTGTCAAGTGAGAAAAAATTGGGTATACTAAGAGGCAGGATAATAAATGGAGGAAAGCAATATGAAGTTTCGATGTGTAGATGAATTTGAACAGTTGTCATTTGATGACTCGCCGATTGTTTCTTTTCAGATGAGTACGGATGAGGTGACATTTACTTTTGGCGGTGCGACTATAAAAGCCGGAAATTCGCAGAATGGCAGATTTCAGGATATGTATTGTGGAGAAATAACGCTTACGCTTTTGCAGGCGCAAATGAAACGTCTTGTAAAAGAGGGCATGAAATATTATGATGCAGACGGAAATCTACAAAGAGAAATTCCGGATGAAGATGTGCCGGAGCCGGCGGTGGAATCGGTAGTATCCCGTTTTGAAAAAGGAACGGTGTTTACGGTTGTTCTCGGTGAAATTGATGGCAGAAAAAGTGCCGAGTTTGGCATTGATGTGCCACAGGAAGAAGACGAAGAGGAAGTTGACACATACTGGTTCTGTGTTGTGTTTGAAAAATCGGAAGCGTCTTGGGAGCGTTACTGCAGTCCGGCAGAAGGAGGAGATTCCTAGATAGTAATCCGATAAAGGCAAAATCGTTCTCTACGGTCTTTGTAAACGGCATCGGAGGCGGCAATTTCGTCTATCCGCTCAAATGTTGTATGACGCTCCAAATAAAAAACAGTGTCATCTTCCGGATAGTAGAGAATGAGTGTGATGGTTCTTGGATATTTTTCAAACGAATCCAAGATACGGTTAATAACAGCGTGAAAAATTTCCGGAGAAAACGGATTAAAAAAGTAAAAAACATTTTCTTCTTTTGAGACAAGATAATCTTCGGCTTTACAATTTACGAAGTGTATCTTGTCTTTGTTTCCGTTATATGTTTTTTTGTTTTCCAGAGCTTTTTTATAATAAACAGGCGAATACTCTACGCCTGTAGAACTAAGAGAGTACCGCTTTTCTATATAAAAGTTCAAACGTCCCATGCCGCATCCGTAGTCAACGAATACATCCGTTTTTTCCGGTGTGTAAAAGGTGAATAACTCATCTAAAACTTCATAAGGTGTCGGTTCGTAACGATGGCAGTAATAGGTATCTTTGCCGTCAGTCTGTATTTCTTCGGTTTCTATGCATAAATCTTTATCTGTCATTGTATATCCTCATTTCTTATAATCGGTAACGCCATTAAAACAAATTTTTCTTTTTGAGTATAGCGGATTTTTTTCGATATCACAACATTTCTTTGAAAAATGCCAAAAAAGTGACATTGTTTTTTCATTTGCCTGACAAATTCTTGCGTTATAGTGAGATCATCAAATTTAAGGGAGGCTACATACATGAAGAAGAAAACATGGATGAAATACATTGCCGGCTGTCTTACATTGGCACTTTTCGTTACGATGGTGCCTATGCAGGCAGCGGCTAACACAGAAAAACAGGGAGGAACCGGTACCACGGGAGCAGCTAGCGGAGGTGCTGCTTCGATTGCGACGCCGACTCCAACTGCAACAGCAAGTGCGACACCGGCTGCAACAGCCACAGTGAATCCGGCATTATATGAATTGGATGCGCCGACAGTGACGGCAAGAGGTGGTTCAAACCGAGTTATGCTTTCGTGGAACAAGGTGACAGGAGCGAGTGGTTATTATATTTATTCTCGTAAATCCTCCGAATCCGTATATCAGCAGACAGCAGTTGTGAAAGGGGCAGATACAGTTAGTTATTTGATTAAGTCCCTGACACAGAACACGACTTATTATTATCGTGTGGCTGCATACTGTGAGGTGTCAGGAACACAAATTGAAGGTAAATTATCAACGGCGGTTTCTGCTAAGACGGCTGCGGTATCCGCGACATCAAAGGGGGCCAAGAAATACAGCACAAAGGCTGCGTTTACGAAATCACCGGCTTATAAGACATACAAAAAAATGAGAAGTGCCATGAATTATAACAAAAGTTTTGCAATACCGGGCATGAAGACGACAAATGTTGCCGGATTTTCCTGTACAACGATGGTACCTCAGGGATTGTGTTTGGCAGGCAGTTATTTCCTCATTACGGCATATGATTACAAAAATGAGCTGAATTCAGTGGTTTATGTTGTAAGCCGCTCATCAAAATCATATATTACAACCATTGTTTTACCAAGTAAAGCAAAAGTGGGTGGAATCGCCTATGATGGAACAAACGTATGGATTTCTAAGGGAAAAGCAGTTGCCAGTTTTCCATATTCTGTTGTGACAAATGCAGTAAATGCGGGAACTTCTTATACAGAATTGGCGGCATATAAAAGTGTTTCGACACTGGATTCAACAGCGTCCTTTATGGGATATTACAACAATGTATTATGGATTGGAACATTCCGTCAGGCAACATCGACGATGAAGGGCTACCAGATTAATAATAAGGCAACACTGCCTTCTCTTTCACCGGCTTATACCATGGATGTACCAAGCAAAACTCAGGGAATCACGTTTGATTCGGCAGGTACGATGATTTTGACGAGAAGTTACCGCACGAAAAAGGCAAAAAGTGGTTATATTTCACAGCTTCGTACCTATAAACCGTCCTTTACTTCGCCAAAGAGTAATGGAAAGGTTCTCAAAAATGCGGCGATGAAGGTGACGACGATGCCGCCGATGGTTAAAGGTGCAGCAGTGTATGGAACATACACATATGCCCTATTTTCATCCAGTTATTACAAGAGCTGTAAATATCCGGTTGACCGAGTAATTGCCATGAAAGAAAGTAAACTGGTCGAGTAAATGTGTTCTCATTAAAAAATTAAGAAAAGAACAATCTGTGACAGCAAAGCGAGCACAAGAGCAAGAATCAGCAACGGGAGGGCTTTGCGTGCGGTGCTGATTTGAATGTTTCGCTTTTGAAAAAAGGCATGGCGTCTTGCTAAAAAAAGTACAAAATGAATGAAAAAAGCAATAGCAAACAGACACATAGCAGATGTCTGCTCCTTTTTCAAAAAGAAGCAGATAAGAATCCACTCAAAGGCAAGAATGGCTCCTTGAAAAGGAAACGTCAGCGCATAAGGAATTCCGGCCGTTTTTGAAACAATATCTTTAGGAGCACGTTCTTTTACCTCTTTGAGGTCTTCTTTCAGCTCGGAAATGCTTTGGTAGCGCTGCTCAGGATTTTTCTCTAAGCACTTACGGATGACAGATTCGTATCGTCCTTCGTAAGTGCATTTTTTATTTACAGGTGCGCTGCCTGTGAGCATTCGGTGAAAAATCATGCCAAGCAGAGAAATAAGTTTCTTTTCGTGTTTTCTTTTTGGTGTTTTATTATTGACAAAATCAAGCAGTTTTACAGCGCCCGCTGAGGTGATAAAAATGTTACTTGGTTTGATATCGGAATGAATAATTGGCGGATCCGGGCGCAGTAATCCTGCAATACATTCGCAGAGTTTATTCATAATCCGGTAGGCATCTTCTTCGGAAAAAACGGTGTTATTTTCCTTGTTCTGTTTTAGAAGTTCTTCCAATGTATTTCCCTCTAAGTATTTTTCTACGACTAATGTATTTCCATCAAAATATTTCACATTATAAATGTGCGGCCACTCGCTGTAATCAAGCTGATACAACCGTTTGTAAAGTGCTTCGCGGTTCTGCTGGCGGTACATTTTCAAAATGCCGTCCGGTTTGCCCGGCTCACAAAGACATTTCACATGGTAAATAATCGTGTGATCATTCTGCACGATTGGCTCACCCATAGGGACATATTGTTTGGTTACAAATTCTTCTTTTTCCGATGGCATGATAAAACCCCCTTTGAGAATATTATAGCAGAAATGTTTGATACAAGCCATTTTTATTTCATATGTGTTTGTGTCAAGTGTTCGTTGGCACTTTTTTTTGTTTTCCGTAATTCCGTAGAAAAATTTTGCGTCTCGTGGGCGTTCCCACTAATTGAGTGCGTAGCGGTATGGGCACTGAAACTACCAGTGGTCTCCGCTCCGCTTCGGTCGTTGCATAACAGAAGTCCACCGGACTTCTTGCAACACATACCGACATACTTAAAACCAAGTCGTTTCACGACTTTTTGTGGCGCGAAAAGATACTTGACATAGCACATGTAACAATATATAATACAAATATCTAGAAAAGCAATGGTTCAGACTTAGTATCCAGATTCTATGATTATTTTATAAAAGACTCTTGCTTTATTCCGGAAAAAAAGAATAGGGCAGGATTGTATATAAATGTTCCTGCCTTTTGTGGAAACACCACAGGAAAGGAGGAAATGATTCTATGAATCAGACAATATTTGAAAACCTGCCTCGGAAGATGAATCTCATCAGTGATTTATTTTCCAGAGTAGTGTTCCGTGACAAGGAGGCCTGTCAGGACCTGGTACGGATTATTTTAGGGGAAGGCTATGAGGTCACAGAGGTGACGTCGCAGTACGATATCACCAATCTGCAGTATCGCAGTGTAGTGCTGGATATTTTGGCAGAGACGGCGGGAGAAGAGCCGATTCATGTAGAGTTTCAGATATCGGATGACGACGACCATATGCGGCGCGTGAGATACTGCAACGGAAGTATTGACACACACCTTTTGAAAAAAGGGAAATCATACAAGGAACTGCCGGATGTGTATCATATATATATCACAATGAATGATTTTATTGGAGGCGGTCAGACGGTGTATGAAATTTTTCGCACGGTACGTGACCGGGAGGAAACATACAGCACACAGTATCCTGTGGGAAATGGAGTGCATGAGTTGTATATTAATTTGGAAATTCCATTGGATGATGGCAGTGAATTAGACCATTTACTGCGCTACATAAAAGAAACAACGGAAGAAAATGAAGATGTACGTTTTGGACACATTATAAAAAGTGTGAAAGAGTGCCGGGAAGGAGAAGATGAGATTATGAAATACTACAGTTCACATGAATTTTTTGAGGAAGGAAAAAAAGAAGGCTTAGAGGAAGGAAGGGAAGAAGGAAGAGTAGAAGGAATAGAACAAGGAGAAAAAAGAACACAGAATAGCATTATAAAAAAAATGTTGTCCATGGGACAGCCATTGGAATTTATCAGTGAGTGCACCGATAAACCGATAGAATATATCCGTGAGATAGCGACTGAGGAACCAATGCTTGTGAGGGAAGAAGGGACGTATAATGCGGATAAAGGGGGAACGGAGAATGAATCAAACAATATTTGAAAACCTGCCTCAGAAGATGAACCTTATCAGTGATTTATTTTCAAGGGTAGTGTTCCGTGACAAGGAGGCCTGCCAAGACCTGGTACGGATTATTTTAGGGGAAGGCTATGAGGTCACAGGTGTGACGTCGCAGTATGACATCACGAATCTGCAGTATCGCAGTGTAGTGCTGGATATTTTGGCAGAGACGGCGGGAGAAGAGCCGATTCATGTAGAGTTTCAGATATCGGATGACGACGACCATATGCGGCGCGTGAGATACTGCAACGGAAGTATTGACACACACCTTTTGAAAAAAGGGAAATCATACAAGGAACTGCCGGATGTGTATCATATATATATCACAATGAATGATTTTATTGGAGGCGGTCAGACGGTGTATGAAATTTTTCGCACGGTACGTGACCGGGAGGAAACATACAGCACACAGTATCCTGTGGGAAATGGAGTGCATGAGTTGTATATTAATTTGGAAATTCCATTGGATGATGGCAGTGAATTAGACCATTTACTGCGCTACATAAAAGAAACAACGGAAGAAAATGAAGATGTACGTTTTGGACACATTATAAAAAGTGTGAAAGAGTGCCGGGAAGGAGAAGATGAGATTATGAAATACTACAGTTCACATGAATTTTTTGAGGAAGGAAAAAAAGAAGGCTTAGAGGAAGGAAGGGAAGAAGGAAGAGTAGAAGGAATAGAACAAGGAGAAAAAAGAACACAGAATAGCATTATAAAAAAAATGTTGTCCATGGGACAGCCATTGGAATTTATCAGTGAGTGCACCGATAAACCGATAGAATATATCCGTGACATAGCGACTGAGGAACCAATGCTTGTGAGGGAAGAAGGAGCCTATGGTAGGAATAAAGAAAAACTGAGTTTGGAGTGACGGGGTTGTGACAAATGTTCGCTGCCGGTTCGTTTGTATTCCAGTAATTCCGTAGAAAAACTTTGTGACGAGTGGGTTTGAGTACGTCGGTATGAGTTGCAAGAAGTCCGGTGGACTTCTGTTATGCAACGACCGAAGCGGAGCGGAGACCACTGGTAGTTTCAGTGCCCATACCGCTGCGCACTCAACAAACGGGAGTGCCCACGAGACGCAAAGCTTTTCTACGGAATTACTGAAAACAAAAAAATGCCAACGAACACTTGACACAAATTGCCAGCAATCCTCTTTTGCCTAACTTCCCATTTTCTGCTATACTATTACCAGACAACCAAGGGAGGCATAAAAGATGATATTTCGATACCCGGATTACTATGAAAAATTTTCATGCATTGCCGGTGCGTGTGAAGATACATGCTGTGCTGGCTGGGAAATTGATATTGATGACAAAAGTTATGAATATTATAAAACAGTAGGCGGCGCATTTGGAGAAATGCTGCGTCAGAATATTAAGAAATATGAAAATGACGAGGAAGATGCATATGAAAGCCATGGTTTTATCCTCAAAGAGGGCAGGCGGTGTCCATTTTTAAACGAAAATCAATTGTGTGTGATTTATCAGGAATTGGGTGAGCAAGCTCTTTGTGACGTCTGTACGGATACACCACGGGACTTTCTGGAATATGGCGGGGCAAGAGAATTAGCATTAAGTGCCAGTTGTCCGGAGGCAGGACGTCTTATTTATAGAAATAAAGAAAAAATGAAAGTAGTGGAGAAAGAAATCAGTGAGCCATTTCCGTGGGAAGAAACGGAAGATGAGCAGGTATTAGCAGATGAAATTCAGTTGGCGAGAAATCAGGCGATTGCGATATTACAAAATCGTTCGATTCGTGTAGAAGAGAGAATTTGTGTGTGTTTAGAATATGCGAAAAAAGTACAGGATTGCTTGAATCAGGATTCGATTGTGGATATTCATAAAATTCCGACAGAACCGTATTTCTGCGATACTACTGATGTAGAAAAAGAAAGTGAATCAGAAGAAAAACAGTATGGACTGTTTTTGGAGCGGATGCGTTTGTTTAGTTCGTTGGAAAGTATCCGGACGGAATGGGATGAACTTTTGCTAAGATTTCAGAAGCGGTATATGGATTCGGAAGAAGGGCGGCAGCAGTACATAGCTGACCGAAAAGCATATGATGATATGTTAAATAATGTGAACCGAGAATATGAAAAAGAACAATTAATTGTGTATTATTGTTTTTTGTGTCTGGCACGTTGTGTTGACGATTATGATTTTCTTGGAAAAATGAAACTGGCTGTGACAAGTTTTTTGATGGTGCGCGATATGAATACATTGCGGATGGCAGAGCAAAATGGTGAATTTACGGTGGATGACCAGGTGGTTACGGCGCGTATTTATGCTAAAGAAGTAGAGCACTCGGAATGGAATTTAGAGTACATGGCAGATGAGTTCTTATTTGGGGAGGCATACACACCAGAAAATCTATGTGTTGCCTTGACAAGACAGTAGATTCCGTGTAATATACTATATGTTGTATGTATGCCCTAAAGCAGCATGCATGAATAAAATAAGGAGGTGCACCCTAGTGCTTACATTAGAGGTTGCACACGTGATTGTAGCTATTGTAGTCGTTGTTGTTTTGATAGCGGCAGCAGCACTGATTTCCTGGAAGAGCGCGATAAATTATCACATCAAAGTGGGAGAAGCTAAGGTGGGAAGCGCAGAGGAGAAAGCCAGAGAAATCATTGACGATGCATTAAAGACAGCAGAGACGAAGAAACGCGAGGCTCTTTTGGAAGCAAAAGAGGAAAATCTGAAAGCAAAAAATGATCTTGAAAAAGAGACCAAGGAGCGAAGAGCCGAGATTCAGCGTTACGAGAAACGTGTGTTAGGTAAAGAAGAGACCTTAGACAAAAAGCTGGATGCACTCGAGAAAAGGGAATCAAAGTTAAATTCGAGAGAAGCAAACTTTGAAAAGGAGAAGGAAAAAGTTGCCGAACTCCGTCAAAGTCATTTGCGTGAACTTGAGAAGATTTCCGGACTCACCTCCGAACAAGCAAAAGAATACTTATTGAAGACTGTAGAAGAAGATGTAAAACATGAGACAGCAGTTTTGGTAAAAGAATTGGAGCGTCAGGCGAAAGACGAGGCCAATAAAAAGGCAAAAGATTATGTGGTTACGGCAATTCAGAAGTGTGCTGCTGACCATGTATCTGAGACAACGATTTCTGTTGTGCCATTGCCAAGCGATGAAATGAAAGGAAGAATCATTGGTCGCGAGGGACGAAATATTCGTACTCTTGAGAATCTGACTGGTATTGATTTAATTATTGATGATACGCCGGAAGCCGTAATTTTGTCAGGTTTTGATCCGATTCGTCGTGAAGTTGCCAGAATTGCACTTGAAAAATTGATTGTGGACGGAAGAATTCATCCGGCCCGCATCGAAGAAATGGTTGAAAAAGCCAAAAAAGAAGTTGAAACAATGATTCGTGAAGAGGGCGAGGAAGCAGCGCTTGAAGTAGGCGTACATGGAATTCATCCAGAGCTGATTCGTCTGTTAGGTAAGATGAAATTCCGTACCAGTTATGGTCAGAATGCATTGAAGCATTCGATTGAAGTGGCACATTTGTCGGGACTTTTGGCTGGTGAGGTTGGCGTGGATGTTCGTATGGCGAAACGTGCCGGATTATTACATGATATCGGTAAATCAGTCGATCATGATATGGAAGGTTCTCATATTCAGCTCGGCGCTGAGTTGTGTCGTAAATTTAAAGAATCAGCCCTTGTTATTAATGCGGTAGAGGCTCATCATGGTGATGTGGAAGCAGAGAGCATGATTGCCTGCTTAGTTCAGGCGGCAGATGCAATTTCAGCAGCACGTCCTGGTGCACGTCGTGAAACATTAGAAACCTACACGAACCGATTGAAACAATTGGAAGATATTTCCAACAGCTTTAAGGGAGTTGATAAGTCTTTTGCTATTCAGGCAGGTAGAGAAGTTCGAGTGATGGTAATTCCGGATCAGATTAATGATGACGAGATGGTATTGCTTGCCCGCGATTTGTCCAAACAGATTGAGGCAGAATTACAGTATCCGGGTCAGATTAAAGTCAATGTGATTCGTGAATCCAGAGTAGTGGATTATGCTAAATAATTTATTTGTCTAATTAAAACGTAAGGAAAGTGTTGAGAACTAAGTATTTTCGACACTTTCTTTTTTTTAGGGTTTTCACTTTTTATTACTTGTGGTAAAATGCTTGCTATAAGAGAAAATTTGAGGGAAAGCAGGTAAAGGAGGATATTAGGAATGAAAAAACAGGCTTTGAATCCATACTTGCCATCTTGGGAGTATGTACCGGATGGGGAACCATATGTATTTAATGGACGAGTTTATGTGTATGGCTCACATGATTTTTACAATGGTTATGTATTTTGTATGGGGGATTACGTTTGCTGGTCTGCACCAGTGGATGATTTGGGTAACTGGAGATACGAGGGAACTATTTATCGAAAAACAGATGATCCGTTAAATCCGGATGGGAAAATGTGCTTGTATGCACCGGATGTAACAGTAGGACCGGATGGTCGATACTATCTGTATTATGTGCTGGATAAAGTTTCAATCGTTTCAGTAGCCGTTTGCGATACGCCGGCTGGAAAATATGAATTTTTAGGATATGTCCATGATAAAAATGGTGTACGTCTTGGTGAGCGGGAAACGGATGAACCGCAGTTTGATCCGGGCGTATTGACAGAAGGAGATAAAACTTATTTGTACACTGGAGCTTGTGCCTCGGGTGATAAATCGAGAACCGGAGCTTTTGTGACAGTATTAGGATCCGATATGTTGACGATTGAAGAAGAGCCCGTGCGGGTTGTGCCAGGATGTGAATATAGTGAAGGAACTGGATTTGAAGGCCACGCATTTTTTGAGGCTTCCTCTATCCGCAAGAGAGGAAACACATACTATTTCATTTACTCATCAGAAGTTATGCATGAACTTTGCTATGCTGTAAGCGATAACCCGGTGAGTGGATTTACGTATCAAGGCGTCATTGTCAGTAACTGTGATTTAGGAATTGATTCTTATAAAAAGGCAGACCGTCCTGTGGCCTATGGCGCAAACAATCACGGAAGTATGGTGCAGATAGGCGAGGATTGGTACATTTTTTATCATCGTCACACAAATGGTTCCTGGTATAGCAGACAAGGCTGTGCGGAACTTCTTGAGATTGATGATAAAGGGAATATTAAACAGGCCGAAATTACGTCTTGCGGCTTAAATGGAGGACCATTAAGAGGCGAGGGTGAATATCCGGCATATCTGGCATGTCATTTGTATACAGATAAAGAATCGGTTTACGTTGGGGGTGATGAATTCCCAAAAGTTATGCAGGATGGCAGAGATGGCGATGAAGAAATTGGGTATATTGGTAATATTCAAAATTCAGCTACGGCAGGATTTAAATATTTTGATATACAAGGAGTTAGGAGAATTCGCATTACAACAAGAGGATATGCAGATGGCGATATTGAGGTGCGAAATGAAATTGATGGGGAAGTGCTTGCGAAATTACACATTGTTTATACGAATGTATGGGAAGATTATGAAACGGAAATTTCAATACCGGATGGTGTACAGCCATTGTACTTTACTTTTCGTGGTCAGGGAAATGCAAGTTTGAAGAGCTTTGCACTGCTGAAAGAGGCATAAAATGAGTAAACTATTACTGGTAGAAGATGATAAGACAATTGTAGAAAATCTTTGTGTGTTTTTACAGCAGGAAGGTTTTTTTGTTGAGTCAGTATTTGGACAGAAGCAGGCCATTGAACTTTTAGAAGAAAAGTATTATGACCTTGTACTGTTAGATATCTCACTTGCGGATGGCAATGGCTTTGCGATCTGTTCCTACATTAAGCAGAATACAGATATACCGGTAATATTTCTTACGGCATCCGGCGATGAATACAGTGTTGTGACAGGACTTGATATGGGGGCGGATGATTATATCAGTAAACCATTCCGCCCACGTGAACTGGTATCGAGAATTGGTGTTGTACTGCGACGCAGTGGGAAAGCCTCAGCAGTTTTGGAATCCGGCGGTATTACGATTGATACCGGAAAAGCAGTGGTAAAGCGTGATGGTAATGAAATATTTTTATCCGCTTTAGAGTACCGGATTTTATTGATATTATTCCAAAACAAAGGAATGATTCTTTCCAGAGAGAAGCTGTTAGAGGCAATCTGGGACGTGGCAGGTGACTTTGTGAATGACAATACGCTTACTGTTTATATTAAAAGACTTCGGGAAAAGATTGAGAAAGAACCGGCGAAACCGGAGATTATAAAAACAATACGGGGGATGGGCTATGGGGTATTTTAGAAATCCGGAAATAAAAAAAGAGGGAATTATTTGGCTGTTTGCAGTTTTGCTGACAGCCTTTTTGGGGTGGTATTTGGCATCGGTGAGGGGACTTTATTTGTGCCTTTTTTGTGCAGTTATCTTTGCCGTGATACACTTTAGCTCTTCTGTTATCCGGTATCGCAAAATCGCCGGACTGGCAGATGAAGTCCAGCATTTTCTGCATGTATTTGAATACGTCGATGTAGGGGGAGAAAAGGAAGGCGAACTTGCTATTTTGCGGACAGAAATCCGGAAAATGATGAATAAATTAAATCATCAGGCAAATCTTTTGATGGAAGATAAAAAGTATCTGCTGAATTCTATTGCGGATATTTCCCACCAGATTCGAACGCCGCTCACGGCAATAAATTTAATTGTTTCGCGTTTGTGGGGAGAAAAGAATGAGGCGGACAGGCAGAGATTATTACATGAACTGGAGCAGCTCTTAGTTCATATGGACTGGCTGATTGAAGCGTTATTAAAGATGGCGAAATTGGACGCAGGAACGGTGTCTATGAAAAAAAAGACGGTTAATGTGTCGGATTTACTGAAAAAGTCGGTGCAGGATTTCTTGATTCCGATGGAGTTAAGAGAGCAGAATCTGGTTATTGACTGCACGGACATGGTTTCGCTTCGTGGTGATGAATACTGGCTTCGCGAGGCAGTTGGAAATATTGTAAAGAATTGCATGGAACATACGCCGGCCGGTGGGGAGATTTGCATTCGGGCAGCGGAAAATCATTTATATACGGAAATTACAGTTTCGGATAATGGAGCTGGAATTGACAAAGAAGATTTACCGCATATTTTCGAGCGTTTTTATAAAGGAAAAAATTCCTCCGGCAGCAGTGTGGGGATTGGTCTTGCGTTGGCGCGCATGATTGTTGTGGCACAGGAGGGGACACTTTCCGCAACGAATAGGATAAATGGCGGAGCGAAATTTGAAATTCGGTTTTATAAGGGAACGGTGTAAGTGACAAAATTGTCACTTAAGAGTCACGGCAGAGTCATTCCATCCTGCTACACTAAGGAAGAATTCGAAATAATGAGGAGGATGAATATGATTCAGGTAGAACATTTATCAAAGGTATATGGGAAAGGTGAAAATGAGGTCGTAGCACTAAATGATGTTTCTTTTTCTGTAAAAAAAGGAGAATTTGTTGCAATCATCGGACCAAGCGGTTCCGGTAAATCGACACTTTTGCATATTCTCGGCGGTGTGGACCGTCCAACGAAAGGAAAAGTTTATTTCGACGGTGTCGATGTGTATCAACAGAAAGAAGACCAGTTAGCAATTTTCAGACGCAGACAGGTTGGACTTATTTATCAGTTTTACAATTTAATTCCTATTTTGAATGTTGTGGAAAATATGACACTTCCGGTTTTGATGGACGGGCGGGAAGTGAATCAGGAATTTTTGACGGAGTTGGTTGCGACACTGGGACTGGAAGGTAAGGAGAAAAAACTTCCCAATGAATTATCCGGTGGTCAGCAGCAGAGGACATCGATTGGACGGGCATTGATGACGTCGCCGCTTGTTGTACTGGCAGATGAGCCGACGGGAAACCTTGATTCCAAGAATAGTCAGGAAATTATTCAGTTACTAAAAGCGTCAAATAAGAAGTACAATCAGACATTGATTGTGATTACACATGATGAAAATATCGCATTGCAGGCAGACCGAATCATCGCAATTGAAGATGGCGGGATTACAAGAGATGAGGTGATTCGGGGATGAATGTATTTCATAAATTTGCAATTAAGTCATTAAAATTAAACCGTACAAGAACGATTGTTACGATTATTGGCATTATTTTATCAACTGCTATGTTGACGGCAGTAACAACAACGGTCAGCAGTGTGCAGCAATTTTTACTGGAAGTTACGGAGAAACAGAATGGCTGCTGGCATGGTGTTGTGTCGAATATTTCAATGAAGCAGATAGACGAGATTTCAAAAAAGAAGGAAGTAGAAAAACAGGTATCCATTCAGAATATTGGTTATGCGAAACTTCCGCACAGTAAAAATGAAACCTCTCCGTATTTATACATTGGTGGTTTGAACGGTGACTATGAAACTCTTCTCCCTTTTTATATGAAAGAGGGACGGATGCCAAAGAATGAAAATGAAATTATTCTGCCGGCTTCGTTAGAGACAAATGCAGGTGTTTCTTATCAGGTGGGAGATGTGATTTCTCTGCCAAAAGGACTTCGGGTTTTGAAAAATAAGAATCAGCTGTGGGAAGATGATTCTTATCTCAACGAAGATGATGAGACGTTTGTAGAATTAGGGAAAGCGGCATATCATGTTGTTGGCATTTATTTAAATCCGCTCTATGACCAGTCAATGTCAGCGGGCTATTATGTGTTTACGAAGGCAGCGAACGGTGGACCGGATTATGGTGGAAGTGTTTATGTGAGTTTGAAAGATGGCAGGAAGACCGCGGACTTTTTAAAGCAGATAAAACCGCAGAAAATGAAAGGGACGGTAGCAGATCCGTTGAAAGATACCAACCGTATGTATTTAATTTACAGTGGTAATGCAAGTGGTTCTGTGTTTAGAGTGTTGGGTGGACTGATGGGCATTTTAATTGCAATTATTATGTTTGGCTCAATTGCTTTGATTGGAAATTCTTTTTCTATTTCGGTCAACGAGAGAAAGCGTCAGTATGGACTTTTATCCTCCATCGGAGCGACGAGAAAGCAGCTTCGACGCAATGTATTATATGAGGCGTCGGTATTGAGCGCCATTGGAATTCCAATCGGTGTTTTGGCTGGAATTGGTGGCATGTCGGTTACTTTTTACTTTGTCAGTGATCTGATGTCCAATATGTTAAATCAAGGAATTGAGGAATACGGAGAAGCACTCAGGCTTCATATGTCAGCGGCCGGCTGGGCTGTTTTGCTGGCAGCATTGATTGGCTTTTTCACGGTTTTGATTTCTGCGTATCTGCCCGCGAGAAAGGCACTGCGCACTTCAGCAATCGAAGTAATACGCCAGTCACAGGATATTAAACTTCGTGCAAACAAAGTAAAAACATGGAAACTTACCGGCAAATTATTTGGTTTAGAGGGAACACTTGCTTCCAAGAATTTCAAGAGAAACCGAAAAAAATACAGAGCAACTGTTTTTTCCTTGTTTGTCAGCGTTGTGTTATTTATTTCTGCCACTAGTTTTTGTGATTATATGTCTACTGCTATCAATACTATGATATCGACCGTAAGCTGTGATATAAAAGTCAGTGATGATTTGGCGGATGACAGTAAGGCTTTGTATGATAAATTGCGTGTGACTAAGGGCGTGACGAAATCGTCGTATTATTTTAATTTGTCGACAGAATCATCAATATCAGCCGTTGTGCCGGATTCGAGCATTTCTGAAGAATACAGAAATGGTGTTGATGGAGAAGGTGGACAGTTAAATGAGCCTGTTGATGAAAAGGGAAATGTGGTTAAATCCAAAACGCAGCTTGTGGATAATCTAACGGTTGTGTTCATGGAGAATCAGGCATTTGACGAGTGTGTAAAGCAAAATGGCGCAAATGGGAAATTTGATGCTCTTGCATATGATGCGATGTCGAATCAGACGAGAGATGGCAAAATGTACAAGTATCCATTGTTTAATAAAATACCAAATGAAGTGGAAGTGTGTTTCCCGAAAAAACTGCCAAAGCATTATGAAGATGTGTATGTGCGCAGAGTAGGAAAAAATGGCGAACTTGAGTGCCGGATGGAGAAGTATTTGAACGAAGAGGCAGAGCCTAATTCTGAACGTTTTGTGCCGTATAAAGAATTTTACAACACAAGAAAAATTACGATTGGAAAAACTTTAGACAAAGCACCATTTGGTATGGAGAATGAAGTTGGATCTGGTCTTGTTCTTTTCATGCCGGAACGTGCGATGGCAAAAATCTGTCCGGCAGGGATTGAAAAACTAATGGTAATGCTTTACAATTCAGATAACCCGACAGAGACGTCTGAGAAAATGTGTCAGGTGCTTCAAAATAATGACCGCTCCACGGGAAATTTGTATAATTACGCAAGAGAAATACAGGATGTCAGAGCAATGATGTTAGTCATCAAAATCTTTTCTTATGGATTTATTATTTTGATTTCGCTGATTTCGATTGCGAATGTGTTTAACACTATTTCGACGAATATTTTGCTGCGGCGTCGTGAATTTGCTGTGCTTCGTTCCGTTGGAATGACCAGGCACGGATTTTATAAAATGATGAATTTGGAATGTATTTTGTATGGCTGCAAAGGATTATTTTTTGGACTGATTGCTTCCGTGGGAGTAACGTACCTGATTTATCTTTCACTTGGAAATCAGATGATTCTCGATTTTTACATTCCGTGGTATAGTGTTGTGATTGCCGTGTTTAGTGTGTTCTTTGTTGTGTTTTGCACGATGCTCTACGCTATGAGAAAGATTCAGAAAGATAACGTGGCAGAGACATTGAAGTCGGATGTGTTTTAGGGTTATGGAACTGGTGGTGGGCGGTATGGTAGTTGCAGTTGACCGTAATATTAAAAAGATAGATTCCAGTCAACGGAAAATGATAAAAAGGATGACTTAAAAAGAAAAAAACAGAAATAAAGTCAACTTTTTATACTGAATGGGTTGACTGGAATAGAAAAAAATAAATTTTAGGTCAACGAGAGAGATAAGTTAAAGTATATGACGCAGGAGGTGAGCGAAAATGGAAATGGCTTTAATTGCAGGACTTGGACCTGTTTTCGTTTTTTGCATGCTCCTGCTGGTAATTTTTCTATGTAAAAGTCAGGGGTATGAGTCTGGTCAAAAGAGAGCAGGACGTCAAGGAGAGAATTATGTCTGTGACTTAATTTGTCAAGTGCTAAAGGAAAAGGATCTGCTTTTTTCAAATGTGTCGATTGAAATTGAAGGAAAAAGGACAGAATTGGACCACATCATTGTGAATAATAGAGGGATATTTATTATTGAAGTAAAGAATTACAGTGGCAGTTTAATGGGGACGGATAATGATTATGAATGGGTGAAAACAAAGATTAGCAGTAGTGGAAATTCCTATACAAAAATCGTAAAAAATCCAATAAAGCAAGTGAACCGGCAGGTATATTTGTTGGCACAGTTTTTAAAATATTATGGTGTTGATGTTTGGGTTGAGGGATATACATTTTTTGTGCAGGGTAATTCGCCGGTGGACTGTAAACAGGTGCTGGAATCAGCACAGGACATTAACCATGTGATACATAATGGCGCAAATCGAAACTTAACGAATGCAAAAGTTCAAGAGATACAAAAGTTATTATCGTAATTTTCCCATGTCTATAAAATAAACATATTTTAATCAAAACAAAACCTATCAAAGATAATAAAACAGTTATATAATGTTAGCAAACAAAGGTTGGAAGGAGTGAAAAAATGCTATTTCAAGTGACAGCAATAATTCTTTTGCTTGTGTTTTATGGGTGTTATTTTGGAAAAATGTTTCTGCAAAAGCGGCAGGGAATCCAGACGGATCAAATAGGAAAAGGCAAAACAGGGACTGCCAAAGTGATTGAAACACTTATGAAAATTACGACAATATTAGTTCCTCTGGTAGAAGTTATATGTATTGTATTTAATCAGACCATGCTGCCATTTGGTGCGCGAATCAAGGGCGCTTTTATTGCGGCAGTGGGGGATATTGTATTTGTAACTTCCGTTGTGACGATGAAGAATAGTTGGCGTGCTGGTGTCTCCGAAACGGACAAGACAGAGCTTATTACCAATGGCATTTATCAAATCAGCCGTAATCCTGCTTTTCTGGGATTTGATTTGGTTTACATAGGAATTCTTTTGATGTTTTTTCAATGGGGGTTATTGGTTTTGTCAGTAGCTGCCATGGTAATGTTTCATCTACAGATCGTCAAAGTGGAGGAGTTTTTCCTTCTTCAAACTTTTGGAAAAGATTATATGGATTATAAAAGAAAAGTACTACGGTATTTTGGAAGAAATTTACGATGAATAGGAGAGATGAATTATGAAGTGTTCAAAATGTGGAAAAGAAATGAGAAAAGGATATTTGTTTTGCAGCAAGGATGGAGCATTTAGTTTTGCTAATGAGGTACCGGGAGTATTTCAAAATGCGAAAAAAGCAGATGGTTTTGTGGAGGTGACAAAATTAAAACCGAATCATAGGACAAATGTGGCAGCAAACTGTTGTGAAGAATGTCGAATAATTACCATTGAGTATTAATGGAGGCGCTGTTTTTGGCACACAAGGGGAAAATATGTTATAATATTTGTAATATTACACAAGGAGAATCAAAATGCTTAATCAATTACATTTAGCCATGCTTGGATTATACAAAGGCGATGCAAAAAGAATCCAGCATTTCTGCAAGGTACACAGTTATGCCAAGTTAATTGCGGAATGTGAAAAAGTAGACAAAGAAACATTATTTATTTTGGAGGCAGCAGCACTTACACACGATATCGGAATTCATTTGTGCGAAGAAAAGTACGGTGAATGCGGCGGTAAATTGCAGGAAAAAGAGGGACCGGCGATAGCTGCCAGACTGTTCGAAAAATTAGGATTTGAAAATCAAGTTTCAGAGAGAGTGCAGTATTTGATTGCACATCATCACACCTATCATAATATTGACGGTTTGGATTACCAGATTCTTGTGGAAGCCGATTTTCTTGTTAATCTTTTTGAAGATAATTTGTCAAAAGAAGCGGCGGTAAATGCGTACCAAAATATTTTTAAGACAGCAACCGGCAAACAGATTTGTAAAGAGATGTTTGCTCTTTGATAAGGAAAGGAAGAAAATAGATGCAATATGTTAAATTACAGGTAAACTACAAGTGCATCTGATTTTCTTTGTTTTAATGGCGGAGAGATTATTCTGCATACATTCAAGGACTTGGAAGAGGAAGTAAAGCATTTGATGGAAAAACATCAATAAGGAAAGAAAGATATTCCAATTTACTAAAAAATATGTTATAATTTGTAAAAATATAAGGAAAGAGGGTGGAAAAAATATTAGCATCTTTGGAAATGGTGATAGAGCCATTGTCACAGTATTCCGTCACGAATCAGAAATCATCTATTTTTCAAGCGATTTTGATGGAACAAATTGACAAGGAATATGCAAGTGAATTACATCTTAGTCAGTTACATCCTTACAGCCAATGCATTATATCCCAGAAAGACAAAATTACATGGCGAATTAATACATTAAACGAGGAGGCGTATAATCACATTATTGTTCCACTTATGAGCACAGAATTTTCTTCTTTTGTTGTTGAAAGAGATGATGTGAAATTTAAAATTGTGGACAAGAATTTGAGGACGAGTTCAAGACAGAACTTAATTGAGAAATATTATTTTGGAGAGTGCAGCCGCTATATTCGGATTCGTTTTGTATCACCTACTGCTTTTAAATCAAATGGTAATTATCTTTTTTGGCCGCAGTTGGATAAGATATATCGAAGTATCATGAAAAAGTATGATGCATTTTCATCAAATGAAACCTTGTATGACGAAGAAACATTGGGACAATTAGTTCAGTATTCTGAAATTATCCGGTATAACATTCGCAGTACATTGTTCCATTTGGAGGGGGCAAAGATTCCTTCCTATGTGGGAATGATTGTTGTGAAAGTGAAAGGGCCGCAGGCATTGGTAAATTTGGCAAACGTGTTGTGGCGTTACGCAGGATATTCAGGAATTGGAATAAAGGCAGCGATAGGGATGGGAGCAAATGAAATAATAGAACGGAGGGAATGATTTGACCGAACAAGAGATTAACATTGTAGTTGGCGCACTTCTTCACGATATTGGGAAGGTTTTATATCGTACCGGCGATGGGAGAAATCACAGTGTATTAGGATATGAATTTCTGAAGGAGTTGGGCGTAAATAACAAAAGTGTTTTAGATTCTGTGCATTATCATCATGGCAAGTTGTTGGCTCATGCACAGATTCCAGATGATTCGATTGCTTATATTGTTTATATTGCAGATAATATTTCTGCGGCTACGGATCGAAGAAAAAGAGAGGATGGTGGTTTTGGCTTTAAACCTCAAATCCCGATGCAGTGTGTGTTTAACATTTTGAATGGAAATAAAGAGGAGTATTTTTACAAGCCAATTTCATTAAATGATGAAAAAGTAATAAATATGCCGGTGGATGAAGAGCCTCGCTTTGATGAACAGTACTATCAAAATGTTATTCGAAATCTGAAAGACACTGTGCAAGGAATTGATTTGAATCGAGAAGAGTATATTTCTTCTCTGTTATCAGCATTAGAGGCTTATTTGAGTTATATTCCATCGTCAACTTCAACAGGAGAACTGGTGGATATTTCTCTGTATGATCATGTAAAATTAACAGCAGCTTATGCAAGTTGTATTTATCAGTATTTAGAGGAGGCGGGGAGAACAAATTATAAACAACATTGCATGGAAGAAGCTGAGAACTTTTATAATGAGAAAGCGTTTCGCATGTTGTCATTGGATATATCAGGAATCCAAAAGTTTATTTATACAATTCATTCTTCAGGCGCTTTGAAAATGTTGCGTTCTCGTTCTTTTTACTTGGAAATTATGATGGAACATATGGTTGATGAATTGCTGACAAGACTGAATTTGAGTCGTGCAAACCTTATTTTTTCCGGTGGTGGAAGATGTACTGTGTTGATACCTAACACGCAGACTGTGAGACAGCAGATAGATAGCATTCGAAGTGAATGGACAGAATGGTTTATTCGTGAGTTTAATATATCTTTGTATGTTGCGATGGATTCGGTAGAGTGTTCTGCGTATGATCTGGAAAATAGTGAAGGGGGAAGTTATGAAGCGGTAATTCGAGAACTTAGTGCCAGAATTTCCAAACAAAAAAATCATCGCTATTCGCCGGAACAATTGCTTATGCTGAATGATTTTAGAAAACAGGAACATACAAGAGAATGTAAGGTATGCAAGTCAATGGATGTTTTGGATGATGAAGAGTTATGTCCTTTGTGCAGTAAGATTAAAAACTTTTCTGCTGCTATTTTGAAAAAAGAATTTTTTACTGTGCTTGAGGATGAAGAGGGACTTTTACTTCCGGGTGGAAAAAGTTTGCACGCACAAAATGAGAAAGAATTGCGCGATGTGCAGCTTCAGAATGGATATGTCCGCACTTATGCTAAAAATAAGTATTATACGGGAGAAAAATTAGAAACTAAGATTTGGGTAGGTGACTACACGGATAATGGTACAACCGATATTTACGCGAAGCAGTCAACGGGTATCAATCGGATTGCTGTGCTTCGGGCGGATGTGGACGATTTAGGACAGACATTTGTTGCCGGTTTTGAAAAGTCGAAAGAGACTCTGTCGCGTATGGCGACTTTATCAAGGCAGATGTCCTTGTTTTTCAAATTTCATATTAACCAGATTTTGAATCAGGGGTCTTCATCTTTATTGTCAGAGGCAGGACCTAGGAAAGTGACGATTGTGTATTCCGGCGGTGATGATTTATTTCTTGTTGGTGCGTGGAATGAAGTAATTGCGTGTGCAATTGATATTCATAAAGCACTGGAGCAATATGCAATTGGAGCCTTGCATATATCTGCAGGAATTGGCGTGTTCCCGGCAAAATATCCACTAAGTGTATGTGCACGTGAGGTTGAAGAACTTGAACAAAAGGCGAAGGATTATCCGGGTAAAAATGCAATATGTTTGTTTGAAGAGGGCAGTACCTACGATTGGAGCACATTTGTTCATTCGGTAATACAAGAAAAGTTACAGACACTTACCGATTTCTTTGATAATCAAGGCGAGCGCGGAATGGCATTTTTATACCGGTTGCTGGACTTGATTCGAGATCGTGAGGAAAAAATAAATTTAGCTCGCTTTGCCTATGTTCTTGCACGTTTGGAGCCAAAAGAGAAGGAGAAAAAAGAATCCTATCGGGAATTTTCAAAAAAAATGTATCAATGGTCAAATAACGAAAAGGATAGCAAGCAATTAATAACAGCAATCTATGTTTATGTTTATTTAAATCGGAAGGAGGATAAAGATTATGATACTGAATAAAAAAGATTATGTAGATAAGGCACAAAAAGTGATGGACAAACTTCAAAGTGATAGACGTTTTGGCCTTACAACGACAAAGATACGTGGACTGTTAGCAATGACAATGGATATTTATAATGAGATTATGCCGTTGACAGAGGATGAATTAAGTGATGAGATAAAAGGTAAAATTAATTATTTGAAGGTTCATGTTTTGTATGAAGCCGGGCGTAATCCATGGGATGTGAAAAAATTTGTGGAGGAAGCACAGATTATACCGTGTATTGATGAAATACAAGGAAGTCGGGAACGTTACATACTTTTTAGCAATTACATGGAAGCTTTGGTTGCCTATTTTAAATTTAATGGTGGTAGAGATTAAGAAAGCGGAAAGGAGTTAGAATTATGTTTGGAAAAATTCAGATTACAGGAAAAATTGAAGTTATGACAGGTATGCATATTGGAACATCAGATGGATTTGCTGCAATTGGTGCCGTTGACTCTCCGGTTATAAGAGATGCACAGACAAAGACGCCTATGCTGCCGGGAAGTACGTTGAAGGGGAAATTACGTACTCTCTTGGCAAAACAGTATAACAAAGAGGTGTTTACTTCTCATAAAGATGATGCTGAATGTATTGTCAATTTGTTCGGCGGTTCGGCGGAATCGGGAAAACGTGCAAAAAATAGCCGTTTGATTTTCTCTGATATGTTTATGGCAAATTATAAGGAGCTGCCAAACCGAGGAACGGAAGTTAAATTTGAAAATACAATACATCGTCTTACTGCGATGGCAATGCCACGACAAATTGAACGTGTAATACGTGGGGCACAATTTGATTTGGATATTGTTTATGATGTTGAACCGGATGCCGACGTGATAGAGGATTTTAAGCTTTTGGTCGAGGGATTCAAACTTCTTCAATATGATTATTTAGGTGGTCACGGTACAAGAGGATATGGAAAAGTTCGTTTAGAAAACTTGTGTGCCGATGCCGTTGCAGGTGAGGTAGATTATGATGTGGTGGATGAATGTAATCGTATTTTAAGTGTCTTTAGTGATTAAGGGAGGCGTGTTATGAAATATTATATGTTTCGGCTTTCGTTTCCGTATGGTGTTCATTTTGGGGATGGCAACTTGGATAGCAGCAATATGACTTTTCATGCAGATACTCTTTTTTCTGCTTTATTTATTGAGGCTGTAAAAAGTGGTGAGCAGGTGGCACAACAATTATTGGAAAATACGAAAAAAGGAAATGTTGTTTTATCCGATGCATTTCCATACATAGGAGATACCTATTATTTGCCAAAACCGTTGGTATACATACAAAGAAACGAGGATGTCGGCAATTCGGTATTGAAGAAGAAGGCAAAAAAGTTAAATTATGTGCCGGTAGATAAGATGGAGGAGTATTTGCAGGGAGAGCTTGATGTAAAAAAGGAGGGTGATAAATTCGCAAGCCTTGGGAGTGGGCAAGTTAAGGTATCGGTTGCTATTAAAGGACTAGAAGATACAGAGCCTTATTATGTTGGAACATATTCATATGCAGAAGATAATGGGTTATATTTTTTGGCAGGCTTGGAAGAAGAATTTGAAGATGTATTTTTAGATTTATTGGATATGTTATCTTTTTCCGGTATAGGGGGAAAGCGCTCGTCTGGATATGGACGATTCGAGGTGATGAAGATGGTGCCGGTGCCGAAAGAAAGATTTGCAACAACTTCTTCGGATAAGGGGTATATGCTTCTTTCTACTTCGCTGCCAAAAGCAGAGGAAATGGCTCGGGCATTAGAAAATGCGGAGTATTTGGTAGAGAAAAGAAGTGGTTTTGTACAATCGCAGTCGTTTTTGGCGGCGAGAAAAAAATCGGAACAATATTTTTTGAAAGCCGGTTCTCGTTTTATGCATCCCTTTGAAGGAGATATATATGAAGTGAGTGTTGGTGGAGAACATCCAGTTTACCGTTATGGGAAAGCCATGTTTTGGGCGCTCTAGAAAGGGAGGTTGAGGATGAGTAGTTTTTTACAACATTATAAGTTGGTTCTTCATACAGAAGGTCCGGTCTTTGTTGGTTCTGGAAAAGAACTTAATAAAAAAGAATATTTACTAGACCGATATAAGAAGGAAATTCTTGTTTTTGATATAGGGAAAATGTGTCAGGGACTTGAGTGGATGCATTTTGGCGGGAAGTTTGAAAATTATTTATTGGGAAATGATAAAATTGACGGAAAGGCGGGATTGTATCAATGGTTTAAAAATAATAAGGTAAGTGCTAAAGACTATTTGCCATGGGTAAAATATCGCCTGTCCTGCGGAGATTTTTTGCTGGAAAAGAATGCAATTAATGTGTTTGAATGTATTAAGGATTCCTATAATAATCCGTATATTCCTGGTTCATCTTTAAAAGGAATGCTTCGGACAATTTTGCTTTCTTATATGGCTCATAATGCGGAAGAATGTGAAAAATGGGGATGGCATATTAACGGAGCAATGAGGGAGTATAAAGGACCTAATAAATTTCTCAAGGAACAAATCGGAGAAATTGAAACGAGTATTTTTCATACGATTCAAAGGAGAGATGAGAGAGGTAAACCGGTAAAAAATATGAATGCAGTGAATGACATGATGTCGGGACTTGTTGTGAGTGATAGTGAGCCATTATCTATAGAGGATTTGGTTTTATGTCAAAAAGCAGATGAAAATTTGGATGGAAAGTCACATAACATTAATATGTTGAGGGAATCAATACGACCAGGGGTGGATATTTGTTTCTCGTTGACAATTGATTCACAAATCTGCTCCATAACGAAACAAAATATTATGGATGCGGTTGCATATTTTTCGGATCAATATTATAATAATTATATATCCAAGTTTAAGTCGACAGATTATCCGGGGGATTCTACTGTTTGGCTTGGCGGAGGAAGTGGTTTTCATACGAAAACAATTATCAATTCGGTGTTTGAGGAGAAGCAAGCGCTTTCTGCTACAACTTCGATTTTGTCAAAGAAAAAAGATTCAAAGAACAGGAGAGATGCTGAACTGGGTGTTTCACCACATATTTTGAAGTGTACCGAGTTTGAGGGAAAAAGGTATCAATTTGGACAGTGTCGGATGGAAATTGATTAATGTTTTCCCACGCATACCGAAAATACGTTGATGTATGGTGTTTGTTAGGAGAGTGACCAATGAAAATAATACCTATTTTCTTTTACCACGAAAAGTGGGCTGTAATTATGCGAAAATTCGTGTATAGCCCGGACGGGGTAGAGAAGATGGGTCCCCTTCGTGGGGACGGAAACATCACACCATCCATAGTGTGCCTTTCTTTATTTGTAGAGAAGATGGGTCCCCTTCGTGGGGACGGAAACAATTTCATATGTTCCACTATTGTCAGTATATCTTTTGTAGAGAAGATGGGTCCCCTTCGTGGGGACGGAAACTATATCCGTCTGTATTGTTACTTGTGAAATATACGTAGAGAAGATGGGTCCCCTTCGTGGGGACGGAAACTACTTTAATTTCGACTAACATAACTCTTCACCATCGTAGAGAAGATGGGTCCCCTTCGTGGGGACGGAAACCTGCTTGTTTTGGTTTAGTGCTAAAAAGATAACTTGTGTAGAGAAGATGGGTCCCCTTCGTGGGGACGGAAACACTCTATAGACTTATGTATATAACCTATATACCGTAGAGAAGATGGGTCCCCTTCGTGGGGACGGAAACTAAAAATAACTCTGCCATTGTTTTCGCTTTCGTACGTAGAGAAGATGGGTCCCCTTCGTGGGGACGGAAACTTTTATAAGCATTACATCATCATCTTGTGAATATGGGTAGAGAAGATGGGTCCCCTTCGTGGGGACGGAAACTCAATCATTCCATCGTCACTCGAACGCAAATAATCTGTAGAGAAGATGGGTCCCCTTCGTGGGGACGGAAACTCACAAGTTACCTTTGTCCATGCAAGATTTTCTGTAGAGAAGATGGGTCCCCTTCGTGGGGACGGAAACAATTCATTCTGTACCTCTGATAAAATTGTATACAATTGTAGAGAAGATGGGTCCCCTTCGTGGGGACGGAAACAATAACTAACCAACCATGCTAGAATAGACTTGTTATGGAGTAGAGAAGATGGGTCCCCTTCGTGGGGACGGAAACTTCCCATGTGATAGCATTAGTAAAAAGGTTTACAAGGTAGAGAAGATGGGTCCCCTTCGTGGGGACGGAAACGTTTTGTCCGTGTATGGTGTTTCAAAAGGCAAAGAGAAAGTTGTAGAGAAGATGGGTCCCCTTCGTGGGGACGGAAACTTTTTGGAAAACATCTATAAAAGCCACAGACTCCGGGTAGAGAAGATGGGTCCCCTTCGTGGGGACGGAAACTTTATTACTCTTTTTCATAGTTTTGTCATACCAGTAGAGAAGATGGGTCCCCTTCGTGGGGACGGAAACTTATTGGGATCTGCTTCTTTATGTTCCGTATCATATGTAGAGAAGATGGGTCCCCTTCGTGGGGACGGAAACGAAAAGGTTACTAACCTAACAGACACAATAAAGTAGAGAAGATGGGTCCCCTTCGTGGGGACGGAAACAAATGTTTCTTTTCCCTTTGGAGTGACATACATCGTAGAGAAGATGGGTCCCCTTCGTGGGGACGGAAACAAATGTTTCTTTTCCCTTTGGAGTGACATACATCGTAGAGAAGATGGGTCCCCTTCGTGGGGACGGAAACGAATATGTTCCGGGTGAACAGGAAAATGGGGAACACAGTAGAGAAGATGGGTCCCCTTCGTGGGGACGGAAACAAACTTTTACCGATTCCACGTGCGCCGTGTAGAAAGTAGAGAAGATGGGTCCCCTTCGTGGGGACGGAAACTCTAATCCATAACCTTGCTCCGCAACGGCTCTTCGGTGGTAGAGAAGATGGGTCCCCTTCGTGGGGACGGAAACTCCACCTTGCTCACCTGCAAATTTTAACTTGTCCGAGTAGAAAGGATGGCCCCCTTCGTGGGGACGGAAACTTTTTCTCAATTGCCAGTAATAATGCATACCAAGTAGAGAAGATGGGTCCCCTTCGTGGGGACGGAAACTCCACCTTGCTCACCTGCAAATTTTAACTTGTCCGAGTACAAAAGATGGACCCCTTGAGGGGACGAATAAAATTGCTTATGCAATATAGAACAAAAAACACTTGTAATTAGGGTGCAAATTGATTGATTGTATGTTACACTTATTATAAATTCTGTTAAAACGGCAGAATATTTGCTTGAGAAAGATACACAGGATGCAAAAAGTAATTGTTCACAGTTAATGGAATAGCAAGTGCTTTTTGTAAATTCAACTTCAGGGGAATCATCTTGTTTTGTGGCAGCATTTTTATTGGGTAAAGAGTATCATAATATAATTTACTATTAATAGTGATTTTCAGAATGGTAATTCTGTGGGAGGTAGTATTCTTTGTGAGTTTTTTAGTACGCACAATTATGGGATTGGAGGTACAGTGTTATGGGGTATTTATTTGTTACAGAATCTTCGGCAAAAGTGTCTTTTGAAGAGAATACTTTTAGTGTGAAGAAAAAGGATGGGGATATCACTAAGATACCGGCAGAAACATTGGAAAGTATCAGCTTTTTTGGAAATCCACAAATGACAACACAGTGTATGCAACAATGTATGAAAAGGGGAATTCCGGTTTCGTTTTATTCAAAAGGTGGTCAATATTTTGGTCGGTTAGAATCTACAGGTCATGTAAATGTTGAACGTCAGCGAAGGCAGTGTGAATTATTTCATAAACCGTTCGCATTAGAATTTAGTAAGAAAATTGTCAGGGCAAAAATACATAACCAAATTGTTGTGTTGGACCGATACGGAAGAAGTCGGCAGATGAATGTGCAAGAAGCTACGCAAAATATGAAAATTTTAGAGAGAAAGGTTTTTACGTGTACGTCGATAGACCAAATTATGGGGTATGAAGGAGCGGCAGCAAGATATTATTTTTCTACACTTGGGCGGTTGGTAGAGTCAGACTTTAGGTTTGAAAAAAGAAGCCGGCGGCCACCGAAGGATGCATTTAATTCGATGCTTAGTTTAGGATATTCCATGCTTATGAATGAGATATATGGAAAACTGGAAAACAGAGGATTAAATCCGTATTTTGGTTTTATGCATCAAGATAGGGAAAAACATCCAACGTTAGCGAGTGACTTAATGGAAGAGTGGCGTGCGGTCATTGTGGACGCAGTTGTAATGAATTTGATTAATGGTCATGAGATAAAAATAGAACAATTTAGCTATGACACTTATGGCAATGGCGTCTTTTTGAATCGTGATGCTATGAAAATATTTATTAATAAAATAGAAAAGCGCATGGGGACAGATAATTCTTATTTAAAGCATATCGAGTATCGTGTTTCTTTTCGCAGGTCTTTAGAATTGCAGATTGATTCTTTAATTCATGCTATGCAGGAAGAGGACATGGATTTGTACCAGCCGGTAAGAATACGGTGAAAAGCGGAAGGAGTGTGCAAATATGGAAGATTATTTTTTCTCAACAGTAGAAGAAAATACACAGGAGAAAAAGGCATATGTTTTAATTATTTATGATATTGTTGACAATGCAAAAAGAGTTCGTTTGGCAAAATTTTTGCAGGGCTATGGTTTTCGTGTACAAAAGTCAGCATTTGAAGCATTAATTTCTTTTTCGTTGTACAATAAACTTCTTCGGGAAATTGGTGTTTATGTTGACGAGGAAGATAGTATTCGGATTTACAAAATTGTTGGACAAGGTCAGGTAACAATACTTGGCAAAAATGAAAAAGTACAAAATGACGATTGTATTATTATATAAGGAGAGATAGGATTATGGCTAAAATATTATTTTCACCGATTGGCGGTTCAGACCCGATAAGAAATTTTCGAGACGGTTCCATGTTACATATATGCAGATATTATCTGCCGGATAAGGTGATTCTTTATTTGACGGGAGAGATGTATCAACACCATCTTCAGGACAACCGTTATGTTTATTGCTTGGAGGAATTATCGAAGAAAATATCGCATCCTTTTGATATTGAAATTATTACTAGAGATGAGCTGAAAGAAGTGCAGGATTATGAATATTTCTATGATGATTTTCGGACATGTATAGGTCAGATTACTTCACAAATGAATTCGGAGGATGAATTGTTTTTGAATGTATCATCCGGAACACCAGCGATGAAAAATGCACTTATTATATTGGCAACGTTAGCTGAATTTTCCTTTAAACCAATTCAAGTATCAACGCCTTTAAAAAGAAGTAATTATATGGATGAAAACGTCCGTAAGTACGAGGTGGAAGAACAGTGGCTGTTAGATGAGGATAACGAGGAGAACGCAGATGTTACTTCACGTTGTGAAGAGGTAAAGTCATTAAATCTCATTAAACTGTTAAAAACCAATATTTTAGAAAAACATTTAATGGCGTATGATTATCCGGCGGCGTATGAGGTGGCAAAAGATTTGGAAAATCATATTTCGGAAAAAGCCTTGTTAATGATTGAACAAGCGAATGCCAGAGTACAGTTAAATACAAGAAAAGTAAATGAATTGGCAAAACAAATTAAGTATCAGCCGATGCCTGTCAAAAATCAGGATAATTGTGATTTGCTAGAGTTCATATTATTATTGGAAATTAAGGTTATTCGTAAAGAATACGCGGATTTTATTCGTGCGATTACTCCCGCAGTGTTTGAATTGTTTTGTCGGACATTATTACGTCAGTGCCATATTAATATTATGGAGTACTGCAATGAAAAGGAAAATGGCATCAGATGGAATATGTCCAAGTTAGAAGCCACAGAAGTTGGGGCTGTCCTAGAGGAGGAATATAGCAAACGAGGTGGCTTTCGAGGAGGAATTGTATATTCTTCACATTTGAAAGTAATCATTATGCATTTTTCCAATAATGAAAAAATCAATGCGCTAGTTGACAGTCTTCGTTATGCGGAAGAGAAAGCAAGAAATAAAGCAGCGCATACAATTGTTTCAATTACAAATGAAAGAGTAGTCAGTTGGACAAAATGTACGGCAGAAGAATTAATAAAAAAAATACAGCAATTGGCATTGTTTGCCGGTGTTGCAGAGGAACAATCGGTGTGGAACTCTTATGTAGATATGAACCAGTCAATTCTTGAAGAAATTAAAGGTGAAAATATATTTTGATTTTGATATGTGCCAATTTTTAGTTGACAGAGTATTAAAAATTTTCGTAATGAAGAAGAACTGATTTTCTTCTTCATTACGAAAATTAAAAAACGTCAGACGTTTGGAATAAACCAACATCCATAAACTTATTTCCCCTTTGACCTACAAAAAATAGTTCTAAAAATTAGTCTTACAAGCGGACCACAGTAGAACATCTGATAGCAGATTGCCATTGGAAAATTCATTCCCCATGTCTGAATCCATGTTCCAAATGTTTTTGTGTCCTTGAATAAAATAGTTGCAGCAAGACTCATAATCGGGCACATAATGCAGCAGATACAAATCGAAATTGCGTAGGTGATAAACTGTGGTCTGTCATTCGGGCGCATAACAGTAAACGCCAATATCTTTGCAATTTTCCCAACGACGAAAAATTCTAAAACAAATGCGATTGGTACCATAATCGGCAATTCGTGAAGAGCAGCAAGAAAAGTCTCTCCTGATACGCCTCCGGTATTTAAGGCTACGTTGTAGACCACCATTCCATACACCATAATTGTGGCCATGATAATTGTAAATATAACATCTTGAAATTTGTTTTTTGGCATAAAAAAATCCTCCTGTTTGATAACTAAAATTTTATGTGTTGTTCGTTATCATCCCGGAGGATTGTGCGTTTCCAATTCTAACCATATTCAATTGCCTGTAGCAGTATAACATACTTTTTAAATTTATGTAAGCATTTTTTTCTCTTAGTTATCAAAGATAGGTAAAAGAAAATAGGAATAATTTAGCTGTGGCAAATGTTCGTTGCCGGTTCCTTTGGATTCCAGTAATTCCGTAGAAAAACTTTGTGACTCGTGGGTACAAACACGTGGGTATGAGGCTTGCGTATTTTGCATGCCCATACCCTTACGCGTTTGTTAAGCGAGAGCGCCCACGAGACGCAAAATTTTTCTACGGAATTACGGAAAACAAAAAAAGTGACAGCGAACACTTGACACAACCCATTTGACAGAAACGCCACATCGTGCTATCATAAAACTCGTGAGTAAAAGAAATCTTCAGGGCGGGGTGCAATTCCCCACCGGCGGTAAAGCCCGCGAGCGACCTTGGTTGCCGATTCGGTGAAATTCCGAAGCCGACAGTATAGTCTGGATGAAAGAAGATAAACGATTTGTGAATGTCAGAAAACCCTGAGTATCTTTTTTGGTACCCAGGGTTTCTTTAATTTAGAAAGGAGGCTGTTATGACAAATCAAGATTACATGAAACGTGCCCTGGAACTTGCAAAAAAAGCGATGGGATATACTTCCCCGAATCCGATGGTCGGCTGCGTGGTTGTGAAGGATGGCAGGATTGTCACCGAAGGATATCATGAGCGGTGCGGCGAATATCATGCAGAGCGCAACGCCCTCACAAAATGCAGCGAAGATTTAACAGGAGCCACAATGTATGTGACGTTAGAGCCGTGTTGTCATCAGGGAAAGACGCCTCCGTGTACGGATATTATATTGGAGCGTGGCATTGGAAAAGTATATGTTGGCTCGATGGACCCGAATCCGAAAGTGGCAGGAAAAGGTGTACAGATTTTGAGAGACCATGGTGTGGAAGTAGAGACCGGTCTTTTGGAAGAAGAGTGCCTTTCGTTAAATGAAATCTTTTTTCATTATATTACAACTAAAATGCCTTATGTGGCGATGAAGTATGCGATGACGTTAGATGGTAAAATTGCTTCGTTTTCTGGCGATTCTAAATGGGTGACCGGAGAAAAGGCGAGAGAACATACACATTTTTTGCGAAAAAAATACCGCGGAATTTTAGTGGGAATCGGAACCGTGCTTGCGGATGATCCGATGCTCAACTGCCGCATTGAAAATGGTGTGGACCCGGTTCGGATTGTATGTGATTCGCATTTGCAGATTCCACTTGAGTGCCAGCTTGTGAAAACGGCAAAGAATATCGAAACGATTGTCTGCTATGCCGAGGAAAATGAGGAAAAGCAAAAAGCACTTATGGAGGCGGGGGTTCAGTTAATTAAGGCTGAAAAAGATGGACAAGTGGACTTGGAAAAGCTGATGATGGAATTAGGCAGTATGGAAATTGACAGTGTTTTAGTAGAGGGCGGCGGCGCCATCCATGGTTCCTTTTTGACATCCGGTTTGGTGCAGAAAGTTTACTGTTATATTGCGCCGAAGATGATTGGCGGCAAAGATGCATTATCGCCGGTTTTGGGAAAAGGAATTGAAAAAATGAGTGACGCCGTGGAAATTACGGATGTTACGGTACAAAACTTTGGCAGTGACATCTGTGTGAGCGGACATGTGAAGCAAAAAAAGGAGGGATAAACGGTGTTTACAGGAATTGTAGAAGAGATGGGAACCATTCAGAAAATTGAACGGGGAAGCCAGTCGGCGGTCTTATCGATTCGCTGTGAAAAAGTGTTAGAGGGTACGCAGATTGGTGACAGTATTGCTGTGAATGGCGTGTGTCTGACCGTGACAAGCCTGCGAAGTGATGGTTACGATGCAGATGTGATGGCAGAGACGATGAACCGGAGTTCCCTCGGTTTACTGCAGCCGGGAAGCCGTGTGAATTTAGAGCGTGCGATGCCGGCGGATGGACGATTTGGCGGACATATCGTGGCAGGGCATGTGGATGGGACCGGAACTATTGTCAAAATAGAAAAGGACGAAACGGCGGTGTGGTACCGAATTGAGGCGGCACCGGAAGTGCTTCGCTACATTGTAGAAAAAGGCTCCATCACAATTGATGGAATCAGTCTTACCGTGGCGACAGTTTCCGATACGGATTTTCAGGTGTCAATTATTCCGCACACTCAGGCAAATACGGTGCTTTCTGACCGGAAAACCGGTGATGTGGTAAATCTGGAAACGGACATTATTGGAAAGTATGTGGAAAAACTTTTGCAACCGCAAAAAACTCCTGAAAAAGAAAGTAAGATTACGTTAGAATTTTTAGCAGAAAACGGATTTTAATACAGAAAGGAACGAGAATAATGGCAGGATTTGCAACGATTGATGAGGCATTACAGGATTTAAGAGATGGGAAATTAATTTTAGTGATTGATGACCCGGACCGTGAAAATGAAGGCGATTTAATTTGTGCCGCAGAATTTGCTACGACAGAAAATGTAAATGCGATGGCAAGTCTGGCAAAAGGATTAATCTGTATGCCGATGAGTAAAGAGATGACGAAAAAACTGGGACTTGACCAGATGGTAGCGGTGAATACAGATAACCATTCAACGGCATTTACCGTTTCGATTGACCATGTGGACACAACAACCGGTATTTCTGCGGTAGAGCGTTCGCTGACGGCAATGAAGTGTGTCGAAGATGACGTGAAACCGGAAGATTTTCGAAGACCGGGACACATGTTCCCTCTTGAAGCAAGAGAAGGAGGCGTGTTAAAGCGTGCCGGACACACAGAGGCAACGGTGGATTTGATGCGGTTAGCCGGTCTGAAAGAGTGTGGTCTTTGCTGTGAGATTATGCGTGAGGATGGTACGATGATGCGTACAACTGAACTTTTAGAATTTGCTAAAGAGCATAATCTTCATGTAATTACAATCGAGGATTTAATTAAGAAACGTTTGGAAAAAGAAAGTCTTGTAAAAAAAGAAGCCGAGGCAAAACTTCCAACGAAATATGGAAATTTCCGGATTCACGGATATCAGAATATTACAAACGGTGAGCATCATGTAGCCCTTACGATGGGGGATGTGTCGGACGGTGAACCGGTGCTTTGCCGTGTTCATTCAGAATGTCTGACCGGTGATGTATTTGGCTCCTGCCGCTGTGACTGCGGCGAGCAGTTAGAAAGTGCCATGCGCATGATTGCCAAGGAAGGCAGAGGAATTCTTCTTTATATGAGACAGGAAGGCAGAGGAATCGGCCTTTTGAACAAATTGAAAGCTTATGAACTGCAGGAACAGGGATATGATACGGTAGAGGCAAATGTAAAATTGGGATTTGCTCCGGACTTAAGAGAGTATGGAATCGGTGCCCAGATTTTATATGATTTGGGCGTGAAAAAACTTCGTCTTTTGACGAATAACCCGACTAAAATTGCAGGACTTGCCGGCTATGGAATTGAAATTGTGGAGCGTGTTCCGATTGAAATTGCACCAAAGCCGGAGGATTATAAGTACCTTGTGACAAAGCAGGAAAAAATGCAGCATATGACGCACTATGATGTAACACGTGCGAAAAAAGATAAATAAAAGAAAGTGAGGAAATGAAAATGAAAACATTAGAAGGAAACGTAATTGGAAAAGGACTCAAAGTTGGTATTGTGGCAGCAAGATTTAACGAGTTTATTGTAAACAAACTGATTGGCGGTGCAGAGGATGCCTTAGTACGTCATGGCGTGGATACAAAGGATGTGGAACTTGCTTATGTGCCTGGCGCATTTGAAATTCCGATTGTTGCACAGAAGATGGCAGCAAGTGGAAAATATGATGCAGTAATCTGCCTTGGTGCCGTAATCAAAGGTTCAACTTCTCATTATGATTATGTCTGCGCAGAGGTAAGCAAAGGAGTTGCAACCGTTGGTTTAAATACCGGAGTACCGACTCTGTTTGGTGTATTGACAACCGATAATATTGAGCAGGCAATTGAGCGTGCCGGTACAAAAGCAGGAAATAAAGGATATGACGTTGCATGTTCTGCCATTGAGATGGTAAACTTAATGAAAGAGTTATAAAAAGAAATAACAAAAGGGGGCAGCAGGGGGGATGGATTTTCATCAGATTAAGTCGAACATGGAGAAGGTAATCGTTGGAAAGTCTGAGACGATTGATTTGGTTCTTACGGCACTTTTAGCAGGTGGTCATATTCTGCTTGAGGATGTGCCGGGAACCGGAAAGACGATGCTTGCAAAAGCGTTAGCAGCATCACTTTCACTGGATTTTCAGAGAATCCAGTTTACACCGGATTTACTTCCGGGGGATGTGACGGGAATCCACTTTTTTAATCAGAAAAATTCAGAATTTGAATTTCGTCCGGGTGGCATTTTCACGAATATTCTGCTGGCAGATGAGATTAACCGCGCGACGCCGCGTACGCAGTCAAGTCTGTTAGAGAGTATGGAGGAACATCAGGCAACGATTGACGGTGTCACCATGGAATTACCGGACCCGTTTTTTGTAATTGCAACGCAGAACCCGGTAGAATCTTCCGGTACATTTCCACTTCCGGAAGCACAGCTTGACCGTTTTATCATGCAGATTCCGATGGGATATCCAAACCGCGAAGGAGAACGTGAAATTCTGCATCGTTTTGCAGCAGATAATCCGCTTTTGACACTTGAGTCTGTCTGCACAAAAGAAGAATTGGCGGCGATGCAAAAGCAGTGCGAAGAGGTTTATGCGGCACCCGTGATTGAGGATTATATTTTAGACCTTGTGGAAGCTACCCGCAAGCATAATAACATTGCACTCGGCGTAAGTCCGCGTGGAGCACTTGTATTTTTGCGTGCAGCAAAATGTTATTCGGCATTAAAGGGTGAGCATTTTGTGACACCGGAGACGGTGAAGTATCTGGCACCATTTGTGCTTTCACACCGGTTGATTTTGGAAGACGTGTACAGCACAAATAAAAAAGCGGCCGATTACATTGAGGAAATTACGCATTTTGTAACAGCACCGACGGAGGATTTTGCCAAGTGATAATCATGTTATTTCTTGCCCTTGTGCTGTTTACCGTTTATTTCATTCATACGTTTCATTACAGCAGACATTGGATGGAAAACTTTGAAGTGACACTTGCCTTTTCGGAGGAACAGGCAGGAGAGGGCGATACGTTGTTTTTATATGAAACAGTAGTGAATAAGAAAAAAATGGGTCTGCCGATTATGTGTGTGAAGTTTTTAGCCTCCCGCTTTTTGCAGTTTGAGGGGGCGGAGAGCGGAACGGTTTCAGACCATTTTTACCGGAATGATGTCATGAGTGTGGATGGCTTTGAGAAAGTGCGCCGAAAATTAAAATTTACCTGCAAAAAACGTGGATTTTATCAGATTCAAGAGGCAGAACTAGTCAGTTATGATTTGTTCTGCCGTCATACGTTTGTCCACAAAATTCCGGTGGAAGTTTCGCTTTTGGTATACCCGTCCCGTATGAATATTCGAAAATTGATGCCGGTGTTCCGGCACATGACAGGTTCGTGTAAAACGAATGTGCCGCTGTTTGAAGACCCTTTCTTAAGTGGTGGTGTCCGAGAGTATACGCCGGAAGATTCGATGCGTAAAATTCACTGGAAGGCGTCGGCGAGAATGGGGAATTGGCAGGTAAAAACAGCGGAATATACGGCTTCTACTCCTGTCGTAATCCTGCTCAATCTGGAATCGCCCGGTGTTTTTGTCTCTGTTGATTTGATGGAAGAGAGTATTCGTCTTGCGTATTCCTTTGTTTATTATTTAAGCAAAGAAGGTGTAGAAACAAAGTTAGTTATTTCCGGTGATGAGAAATATTCCATGGAAGGAACCGGAAGAACCCAGATTGCGGCGGCACGCCGTGCTCTGGCATTGATTTCTTATGAGCACCCGCTTAGCAAAGGGGAAGATTTTGTGATAAGAGAGTGCGAAAAAATCCGCAGGGAGCAGCATGTGATTCTCATTTCTGCGGCAGGAAAAAAGCCAATGCAAAAGGCAGTTTCCGATATGCTGCACCGGAACGAATCTTTGACGTGGATTGCTCCAACTTTTTCGGAGTATGGAGAGGATAATGAATTTCGGGAGATACCTCCGTCAATTGCAAAATGTCTTGTGAAATGGAGGGGTATGTAGTGAAAATCCGCAGGCGGTGCCTTTTTTTGGCATTTCTTTATTACGAGCTGTTAATTCTTGGAGTGGTTACCTCTTTGGTTCACTGGTTTGATGCCGGCGATGTGTATTCTTATGGGCGTTTTGTCTTTTTTGTTTTTGTGCCAATATTATTTTACCGGCATTTTTATCAGAAAGAAAAGCGGGAGGAAAGAAAAGTTGCGTCCTGTCATGTGGGGGCACTTGTGTTAGCCGGACTCTTTATGATGCCGGGAACTATTTTAGAGGCGGCCGATGATAGTTTCTGGCTGTGCAGTATTTTCTATCTGGCGGCGATTGTTGTTGGATTTGCCGGTGAATACTGGCGTGGGCAGTATCTTGTAGTAGGCTGCAATCCAAGTGTTTCTAAGGAAACGAAACGCCGCATAAATGTGAATCGCAGGAAGGACTGGATTCCTTTCTATGCTGCGGGATTTCTTACGGTTTTGCTTTTATTTGTGGCGGCAGGATATAAACCAGAGTGGAATTTTGAAAAGGATTCAAAGCAAAAGATTACCGTGGCGGAAACAAAAGAGAAGGAAGAGCCAGCAGCGGGACCGGAAAGCCAGTCCAGAGAGACTGTGGTACGGCAGCAGCAGGAAGAGCAAAAGGGTAATTTCTGGCTTACACTACTGCGGTATACTGTATTGATTGTACTGATTGTGGCGGTAGTTATTCTGGCTGCTTATGGCATTTTTAAATTGATTTGTTATCTGGTATTTCACCGCAAAAAGCCTTCCTATGAATTTGTGGAACAGGTGACCATTACAAAAGAGGATGAGGAACATATACGGCTTGTACCGGTGGCAAAACGGGAAAAGCAGTTCCCGGCAGGTAACGATGGATTTGTCCGAAAGGCGTTTTACAAACAGATTCAAGCCGGTGCACAAAAGAATTCGGTTCCATGCTCACAGACGCCGCAGGAACTAAAGGAGACTTATTTATCCGGGGAAAAGGCGGATGAATATTTGACTCAATTATATGAAAAGGCAAGATATGCGAAAGAGTCGGTTGAGACAGAAGAAATTCGCAAATTACATGAATTGGAGGAACAGAAATGGAAGAAAAATGGAAAAAAGTAAATCCGGTGCTCCCGTTGGATTATCCAGACCCGGATGTAATTCGGGTAGACGACACGTATTATATGGTAAGTACCACGATGCATTTTATGCCGGGATGTGTGATTCTGCGCTCCTATAATCTGGCGGACTGGGAAATTTATTCTTATGTGTATGAGACACTTGAACTTACGGATCAAGAGTGCTTAAAGAATGGAAAAAATGCTTATGGACAAGGAATGTGGGCTGCCACACTCCGCTATGAAAAAGGTATGTTTTATCTGATCTTTGTTGCCAATGACACGGGAAAAACGTATTTGTTCCGCGCGCCGGACTTAAAAGGTCCATGGCAGAAAAATGAAATCGAGGGCTTTTACCATGACTGCTCGCTTTTGTTTGATGAGGGACGTGCTTTCCTTGCCTACGGAAACCGCCAGATTTATGTGATGGAATTGAATGAAGAAATGACGGCGCCGAAGGAGGGCGGTTTACATAAACTTTTGGTTGAGGACCCGGATGAAGTGTATCTTGGTTATGAGGGAACCCATTGGTACAAAATCAATGGGAAATATTATTTGTTTTTTATCCATTACCGCAAGGGGGACAATACGAGACGTTCGCAGGCTTGTTATGTAAGTGATTCGCTCGCAGGTCCTTATACCGGTGGAGAAGTGCTTGATACCGACGGCGGTTACTGCAATCAGGGAGTTGCACAGGGAGGAATTGTGAGCACAACAAGTGGAAAATGGTATGCTATGCTGTTTCGTGACAGCGGTGCCGTGGGAAGACTGCCGGTTCTTGTTCCGGTTCATTTTGAAAATGATTTTCCGGTATTTGGCGTAGATGGAAAAGTAGAAGATAAACTACTTTTAGAGGATACAAAACCGGCTCACAAATATGCACCATTATATGGAGATGAAGATTTTTCTTCTCTTCATAATTACTGGCAGTGGAATCATGTGCCGGATGACAGCAGGTGGAAACTTTTGAATCACCAGTTGATTTTGCAGACCGGAAAAATATGCAATAATGTAACACAGGCACCAAATACGCTGACTCAGAGGATGCCGTATCCGGGAGGTGTTGTAACAGTAACCGTAGATGGTTCGGCGTTATCCGATGGAGATATAGCGGGACTTTGTATGCTGCAAAGTGACTATGCATTAGCCGGAATTACGAAGGAAAATGGAAAGTATTTTCTTGTGAAACTGGCAAAAGACGGTGTGGCAGATGGACAGATGAATCCGAAAGAAGATGACAGTATGCCGGCTGTACAGGAGAAAATTCCGCTTTCTTCTGCCAAAGTTACACTTCGTGTGAGAATTGATTTTACAAGGATGAAAGATACGGCGGTGTTTGAGTGGAAGCAGGATGGTAATTGGCAGACTCTTGCAGAGCCATTTTCTCTGTATTTTAAGCTGGATCATTTTTGTGGTGTGCGTCCGGGACTGTTCTGTTATGCGACGAAAGAGCATGGAGGCCAGGCAGCATTTTCGGATTTCACAATGAGAAAGGAAGAGACTGATGAATAAAAAAGAGGGCATTAAGTTATGTGAATCCGAGCTTAAGGTGATGGAACTTCTGTGGGAGGAGGGCGAACTCCGCGCGGGTGAAATTGTTCCGATTTTATCGGCACGCGTTGGCTGGAACCGCAATACGACTTATACAATTATTAAAAAGTGTGTGGAAAAGGGGGCCATAAGGCGGATTGAACCAAAGTTTGTCTGTCAGCCTCTTGTGACGAAGGAGCAGACGCAGGTTTATGAAATAAATGCATTGGCAGAGCGGCTGTTTGATGGGAGTTTGGAAAAGTTGCGGAAGGTTGTGGAGGAAATCATGTAAGACGGCGTTTGCAAAGTGGATTATTGAAACATTACTTGATATGTGTTAGTATATGACATATACAGCATGGTAAATTTTGTAAACGTAATTTACCAATTTGTTTTGACGATAGAACATAAATCAAATGAAGCAAAAAAAGGAGGAATCTTTGTGAAAAGAAGAAAAACAACACGCCTGCTGGCAGGATTACTTGCGCTGGTAATGGTGCTATCCCTGTGCGAGATTACGCTAGGACAATTCACACCGGTTAAGGCAGCAGTTAGTTTACAAAACCCAACTACCGATGGAAACGGCGTAACAACATGGGATTGTATCTATTTTGGAAACTACTGGCAGAATGATACAAATGGCGATGGAAAAGCTGACCAGAACGACCAAAAAGAACCAATTAAATGGCGAGTCCTTTCTGTAAATGGGAATGATGCTTTTTTACTGGCAGATCAAAACTTGGATGCTAAACCGTATAATGAGAAATATACAAGTGTGACATGGGCAACCTGTACTCTTCGTACATGGTTGAATGATACATTCTTAAGTACGGCATTTACATCGGCAGAACAGGCTGCAATAAAGAACACAACAGTTGTGAACGATGACAATCCATACTATGGAACAGAAGGTGGAGAAAATACCATAGATAAAGTGTATCTTTTGTCCATTGCAGAAGCAAGTAATACTGCTTATGGATTTAATGGCGAGTTTGGAACGGACAGTGAAACAAGAGTGGCAACGAATACTGCATATGTAGCCAGTAAAGGTATGAATGCAGTCGGCGAAGCCGACTGTTGGTGGCTGCGGTCGCCGGGCGGTAGTAGTGGTCGTGCGTCCAGAGTGAGTAACGATGGCTACGGCTATGACGCTGGTACTTTTGTCACTCATGGTTATTATGCGGTCCGGCCCGCTTTGCATTTAAATCTTTCCTCTTCTACTCTTTGGAGTTATGCAGGAAAAGTCACCTCGAAAGGGGAAAGTGGGTCATCACAGGCTACACCGACGCCTACCCAAACATCAAAACCTACACCAACACCGTTTGTTATTGCTGAAGACAAGAAATACATTACCAATATTGAAAAGTCATTGCCGGATTTTTCAAACCTTGGATCAGCCGAATTAAAAGGACCGGAAATCAGTATTGGCAACAATACATTCAATATTTTTAAACAAAAGATGTCGATGGATTTATCCTTTTTCGATGCCGCTAACATGACAGTGAATATTGATGCTAAGAATAAGACCGCGGAAGTATTATTAGGAATTAAGTCGAATAATAGTGCCACTGTGAAAAAAGACCCAAATGACACCTATTGGCGTGAATCGTATCAGGAAGTAAAATCACTGGTTAAATCCTGCGGTGGGAAAGTTAATACGACGAAATTATGGAATCGTTTTTCCAAACTTCGAGGAAAGTTAAAGAAAGTAAACGGAAGTGCGGCTTTCCATGTGAATGGCAATGCGGCGGGTTATGTAAAACTAAAATTAGATGATAATGGCAGTGTAATCGGTTTTGAAGAAGGTGGCATGACGGCGGCACTGGAAGCCGGCGGAAGTGTAAAAGTGCCGCTTTGGTGGATTGTATATTCGGAATTTGGTGTTTCCGGAAGTGTCGATGGAAAAATCTGTCTTACGATGAATCCGCAAAAAGTCATTACACCAAGTGGAGAGTTAAATCTTGCAATCAAGCCGCATATTGCCTTGGGCGCGGACGCTGTAGTCATTGATATAAAAGGTGGTATTGAGGGAGAAATCGGTGGTAAGGCTTCTTTTCCATGGAAGAGTTTTTCAAATTCCGTGTCGGCTTATCTGACCGGAAAATTTTATATTCAGGCTGATACAATAGTGCCGGGATTGTCAGGATATAAAGACTGGAAGTTTTCCCGATTGGAGTTGTATCCAAACTTAGGTAAGACGACAAAAAGTATCGGCAAAATGACGTATAAGAGAAGTACGCCTGTGACAAAAAAAGAGATTCAATCGGTTAAGAAGAGTCAGAATTTGCTGGATTCAGCACAGGAATCGCTTGTTTATGAAAATGCAAAGCCGACGATAACGACGTTTGCGGATGGAACGGCACTTATGACATATTTGGATGATACAGAGGAAAATGCCGGCGGTCAGACAACACTGATGTACCGTTTGTATCAGAATGGTGCATGGAGTGATGGCAAACCGGTTGACAAGACGGGACGACTGGATACGGCAGCACAGATGTTTTCTCACAATGGATTTACTTACGTGATGTACGAAAACAGTGATGTGGCAATCACGGAAGATATGTCCGAAGAGGAAATCCTGCAGCACTTGACATTAAAAGTTGCAAGATATGATGAAGAAAGCCAAACTTTCGATAAGGTTATTACATTGCGTGAAGCAGGAAAAAATTGGAGTTATAAATACCAGTTTGCGTCAGACGGAACAGATTTGTATGCCGTTTGGGGCGAAAACTCTTCTGGTGATGCATTGTTAGAAGAAGGTAAGACAAAGATTTATCGAAGTAAATTGACCGAGGTCAGTTGGTCTGCTCCGGAAGAATTATACCGTACCGATGATACAATCAGTGACTTTGCGTATGGTTATGTTGGAGACGAATTTTCACTGGCTATGGTTCAGGGAGAGAATCTTTTGGTAAATGGTGAAACAATCGCAACTGCGGATACCGGAATGCAGGCAGTAAAATGCATCGATGGAAAGATTTACTTTATCCAGGACGGAACGCTTATGCGCTATGCCGGTGGGGAGACAGAAAATTTGAGGATTGCCTGCAGTTCTTCGTATGATGTATATGAAGATGTCGTCTACTGGATTGGGCAGGATAACTTTAATAGCGAAATTTATAAACAAAAGATAGGAGAGGAATCCATTGCTGCTGCACTTACCGAAGATGGGGGCTATGTCAGTGGCTTTGCGCTATTAGAAAATAGTGAAGAACCAGGAGTTGTTTATACGGAGCAGGAAGTGGATATTTCAAAAGGAAATCCATATGGTGCGACGGTATTAAAATATAAATATGAGACCAAACGGAGTCAGGCGGAGGTTACCAATATTGCTTATGATGTTTTAAGTTTTGGTACGGACAAAGAAAATCCGATTTTGATTACTGTATCAAATACCGGTACAACCGATTTGAACCATGTGAAAATCACAGTAAAGGATGCTTCCGGTAATGTGTTGTATGAGGGACCGTTCGTAGACAAACTAGCTGCTGGTATGCAGAGTGAACAGGAGATACTGATTTCTGTTCCGGCAGACTTTACTACTTCGGATATTACGGCTTCCGTTACATCGGATGAAACATTTGAACAGCAATTGACAGCGAAGCAAACGATTGAAACGACAACAAGTGATCTTGCTGTTACAGCGAAAAATAAGGATTTAATAACAGTAACCAATAATGGTGGCAACGAGGCAGAAAATGTATCTTTGGTTGTTAAAGATGGTGGAGAGAACGGTAATGTAATACATACAGAAACATTGGGAACATTATCATCGGGACAATCGAAAGATATTTCACTTGTGGAGATATGGAATAAAGCCACAAGAAATGATATATCCGGAACGAAGATATTGTATTTGGAAGTGAGTCAGGAAGAAACGGAATATGAGCTTTGGAATAATAGCATTGTGCTGGAAAAGGAGGTGGCGCCGACGGCGACGCCAACGGCCAAGCCGACTGCTGTTCCAACTGCAATTCCAACTTTAAAGCCGACTATAGCACCAACGGTAACACCTTCGGCGACGCCGGATAACTCGGATAAGATATCAGGTAAGAAAACATTATCAAAGGTTATTTTGCGAGTGCCAAAGAATAAAAAAGGCAGAAAACTTGTTGTTCGCTGGAATGCGGTTAAAGATGTCAAAGGCTACCAGCTTCAGTATGCCCTAAACAAAAAGTTCAAAAAGAAAAAGAGCGTACAGACAAAGAAAACCAAGTACACCATTAAGAAACTGAAAAAGAAGAAAACGTATTACATTCGTGTTCGTGCCTATAAAATGAATGGCAAGAAAAAGGTGTACGGTAAGTGGAGCACGGTGAAAAAAGTTAAGATAAAGAAGTAATATAAGACGGGTTTTGAAAAACTTTGAGCGTAGAACGCCCCTCCTATTGGTGGTGTTGTTTTACGCTCTTTTTATGTACCGAAATTTGGCTTATTTGGTACGATTCTTGGTCCTTTTTGAGGGGCGTAAGTCGCTTGACGATTGTAAGTAAATATATTGACTTTGTAATGCAACTGTGCTAGTATATATACAAACAAGGGTGGGGCGAAGATGTTCTCCTTGTAATGATAGTAACAAAAGAATTTGACTAATTAAGGAGGATATTATTTGGGAGCAAAAGATTTAGCAGAAAAAAATTTATTACAGTACAAAGACGTATTTTCAGACATTGTGAATGTAAACCTATTTGGTGGCAGATGTTATGTGTCAGCGGAAGAGTTGTCGCGGGAACCCGGCGAATTGGTTACGAAAGCCGTCTCTGACGATAAACTTCGCCAGTTACAGATGGATGTGCCGATGAAGTGTAAGAAGAACAATAGAAGCTTTTTTCTGTGTCTGGAAAATCAGAGTGACAAAAACAATGTTATGCCGGTGCGAGATATGGGATACCAGCATGCCAAATATATGGAGCAAATCAAGGAAGTGAAGGAAAGTAATCGGAAAAACGGCAATTATCCAAACCCGATGACAAAAGAACTTAATGATTCACAGAAGTTAAGTCCGGTCATCACGTTGGTTTTGAATTACAGTCAGAAGAAATGGGAAAAGCCAAGATGTCTGAATGATATGCTGGAGTTTCCGGAAGATATTGGTGAGGAACTTACAAAATGGATTCCTGAGCATCCCATTTGTATTATTAACCTAGCCAGCCAGCCGGAAACGACAATTCGCCAGTATCAATCAGATTTTAAATACATAGTCCGTTATCTGTCTTGCGGAAATAACAGAAGGAAACTGGATGAATATTTTCAAACAACAGAGTTTGAGTTAGACCACCCGGAAGCGTTTTTAGATTGGTTGTCTGCGGTGACAAATGACAGGAGATATCGGAAAGCAAAGGAATTAATTGAGAAAACAGAAGGAAAAGGAGGAAAAATCAATATGTGTGTATTGTTAGATATGTATGAGGAACGAGGAATAGAGAAGGGAATTGCTCAGGGAGAAGCACGAGGAATAGAAAAAGGCATTGCCCAAGGTCTGGAGCAGGGAGAAGCACGTGGAATAGTGAAAGGCATTTCACAAGGAATCGAGGAAATTAACACATTATACCACTGCTTGTTAGCAGATAATCGAATGGAAGATATACAAAAAGCAATCATGGATACAGACTACCAAAAAGAACTGTTATGCGAGTATGGGATTGGAGAGTAAAAGGAGGATATTATTTGGGAGCAAAAGATTTAGCAGAGAAAAATTTACTACAATACAAAGATGTATTTTCAGACATTGTAAATGTAAACTTGTTTGGTGGCAGGTGTTATGTGTTGGCGGAAGAGTTGTCGCGGGAACCCGGCGAATTGATTACGAAAGCCGTCTCTGACGATAAACTTCGCCAGTTACAGATGGATGTGCCGATGAAGTGTAAGAAGAACAATAGAAGTTTTTTCTTATGTTTGGAAAACCAGAGTGACAAAAATAATGTTATGCCGGTGCGAGATATGGGATATCAGCATGCTAAATATATGGAGCAGATTAAGGAAGCAAAAGAAAGTAATCGAAAAAACGGCAATTATCCAAACCCGATGACAAAGGAACTTAACGATTCACAGAAATTAAGCCCAGTCATCACGTTGGTTTTGAATTACAGTCAGAAAGAATGGAAAAAGCCAAGATGTCTGAATGATATGCTGGAGTTTCCGGAAGACATTGGTGAGGAACTTGCAAAATGGATTCCTGAGCATCCCATTTGCATTATTAACCTAGCAAGCCAGCCGGAAACGACAATTCGCCAGTATCAATCAGATTTTAAGTACATAGTCCGTTACCTGTCCTGTGGAAATGACAGGAAGAAACTGGGATGAATATTTTCAAACAACAGAGTTTGAATTAGACCATCCTGAAGCTTTCTTAGACTGGTTGTCGGCGGTGACAAATGACAGGAGATATCGGAAAGCAAAAGAATTAATTGAAGAAACCGAAGGAAAAGGAGGAAAAATCAATATGTGTGTATTGTTAGATATGTATGAAGAACGAGGAGAAGCACGAGGAATAGAGAAGGGAATTGCACAAGGAATTGTCCAAGGAGAAGCACGTGGAATGGCAAAAGGAATATCACAAGGAATCGAGGAAATCAACACATTATACCACTGCTTGTTAGCAGATAATCGAATGGAAGATATACAAAAAGCAATCATGGATACAGAATATCAGAAAGAATTGTTGCGGGAGTATGGGATTCGAGAGTAAAAGTAATAATACCAATAATATAAGCAGATACCGGATAAAATAATCAAAGGACTGACTCTTAGATGTTTATTTTATCTGGTATTTTTTGGCTTAAATCATTTTCTTAAAAAAATGACAGAAAATGAAAGAAAGTGATTGACAATGACGGAAAATGACGCTATAATACAGATAAAGAAAACAAAAAAGTCCATTTCGGGCAAAAGTAGTCAAAAAATGAAATGGAGTGATGAGATGCTGACAGAAGAAAGACTTCAGGGAATTGAGCGTATTGTGAAGGAAAAAGGGAGTGCTTCGATTCCGGAATTGATGGAACGGATGGGAATATCAGAATCCACAGCCAGACGGGATTTGACTCTACTTGATAAGCAGGGAAGGCTCCAAAAAGTTCGTGGCGGTGCGATGATAATCGGTGATGTTTATAGTACCAAAGAAGATACTGTACTCCAGAAAAAAGACCGAAATTTAGAGGAAAAAGTGGAAATTGCAAAGTATGCGGCATCGCTTATTGAGCCAAACGATTTTGTGTATCTGGATGCCGGAACGACAACAGAACTTATGATTGATTATCTGACAGAAAAGGATATCACATTTGTGACAAATGCAGTTTCACATGCTAGGAAACTTTCGATGGCTGGATATACAACGTATATTCTTGGCGGAGAGTTTAAGGCAACGACAGAGGCAATTGTTGGCGATGAAGCAATTGAAAGTCTACAAAAATATAATTTTACAAAAGGCTTTTGGGGAACAAATGGTGTACATCAGAAATTAGGTTTTAGTACACCGGATGTCAAAGAGGCAAAAGTAAAAGAAGTTGCTATGAAACATTGTGCCAAACGTTATGTGCTTTGTGATTCGAGTAAGTTTTCGCAGATTTCCTGTGTAAAATTTGGAGAGTTTGCAAAAACTTGTATCATAACGACACAGATTTTGGATGAGAGTTATAGACAATGTGACAATATCATTGAAGTAAAGTGAGGTGACAAAGAATGATTTACACGGTAACATTTAATCCTTCCTTAGACTACACCATTCATGTGGAGAATTTTGAACTCGGCAAAGTAAACCGCACGGTGCAGGAAGATATTTATGCCGGAGGAAAAGGAATTAATGTATCTATGGTGCTCAAAAACCTGGGATATGAAACGACGGCATTTGGTTTCCTTTCCGGATTTACCGGACAGGAGATTGAGCGGCTTCTGAAAGAAAAGGGAATCTCAACCGAATTTATTCATATTGAAAATGGAACTTCGAGAATTAACCTTAAGATTCGTTCCGATGTGGAAAGCGAAATCAATGGAATGGGACCAGTGATTCGGAAGGAAGATTTGGAATTGTTGTATGAGCAGCTGGATACATTGAAAGACGACGATGTGCTTGTTCTTGCGGGAAGCATACCTTCCGGAATGCCGCAGTCGATTTACAGAGATATCATGTCAAGGCTTCAGAGCAAGCGGATTAAAATTGCTGTGGATGCGACAAAGGATCTTTTGATGAATGTGCTTGCGTATCATCCATTCGTGATAAAGCCAAATAATCACGAGCTTTCGGAAATTTTTGATATCATGATTGACAGTAAAGAAAAAGCGGTTGTATATGCAAAGGAATTGCAGAAAAAGGGAGCACAGAATGTCATTGTTTCCATGGCAGGGGAAGGCGCTGTATTTGTTGGCAGTGATGGCAGCGTATTTACCAGTGAGGCACCGCATGGTGTTGTGAAAAATTCGGTAGGAGCAGGAGATTCGATGGTAGCCGGGTTCCTTGCCGGGTATTTAGCCAAAGGCGATTATGCGGAAGCCTTTAAAATGGGACTTTGCACAGGAAGTGCAAGCGCATTTTCAGACCAGTTGGCAACGAGAGAAGAAGTGGAGCAGGTACGACGTTCACATATATTTGATTTTTAAGAAAGGAGAATTACTATGAAAATTATTGATTTACTGGATGACAGAAGTATTTTGCTGGATGGCAGAGTGGCAGACAAAAAGGCAGCACTTGACCAGATGGTGGAACTGATGGATGCGAGCGGAAAGTTGAGAGACAAAGAGACGTATCGTCAGGGTGTGTATGCAAGAGAACAGGAAGGAAGCACTGGTATTGGTGAGGGAATTGCTATTCCACATTGCAAATCGGATGCGGTTATCAAACCGGGACTTGCAGCTATGGTTGTAAAAGATGGGGTTGAATTTGAATCGTTAGATGGACAGCCGGCGCATTTGTTTTTCCTGATTGCGGCACCAAACACGGAGGATAATGTGCACTTGGATGTGCTGAGTCGTTTGTCAGTTCTTCTGATGGATGAAGATTTTACCAATAAACTTCGTCAGGCAGCGAGTGTTTCTGAATTTAAACAAATTATTGAAGAGGCAGAAAAAGGTTCGGAAAATGAAGATGATACAGCTGTAGAACGGATGAATTCCGAACACTATATTGTGGCAGTGACCGGATGTCCGACAGGAATCGCACACACCTATATGGCGGCAGAGTCACTTGAGAAAAAGGCGAAAGAATTAGGTTACTCGATTAAGGTGGAGACAAGAGGAGCCGGCGGTGCAAAAAATGTATTGACGGCAGATGAGATTGAGCGTGCCGATGGTATTATCGTAGCGGCAGACACGCAGGTGCCGATGGATCGTTTTCAGGGAAAACCAACCGTTGTTACTAAGGTTGCCGATGGAATTAATAAACCGGAAGAATTGCTTCGTGAAATCGTAGACGGAAAAGCACCGTTATATGAGGGTGGCGGAGAAACTGCCCCGAAAGAAGAAACAGCGGAAAAAGAGGGTATTGGACATGCGACCTACAAGCATCTGATGAGTGGTGTTTCACACATGCTTCCATTTGTAATTGGTGGCGGTATTATGATAGCTATTGCATTTTTGATTGATACACTTTGTGGCTATGGTGGTACCGGTGGTGGAAATTTTGGTACATGTACACCTTTATCCGCATTGTTTAAGTATATTGGCGATTTTTCCATGGGACTCATGGTTCCGGTATTGGCCGGATATATTGCCTATTCAATTGCAGACAGACCGGGACTTGCTGTTGGTTTTACCGGTGGTTTGTTAGCAGCAAATGGAAATGCAGTACTGGCGAAATATGTATTTGCCAATGAGAGTCTTGGTGGATTTTCAAAATTCATTTCAAATTTTGCCTTTGTTGGAGAAAATGGTGGAAATACCGTGTCCGGATTCCTTGGCGGTATTGCAGCCGGCTTTGTAGCAGGATTTATCGTATTAGGATTAAAGAAATTGTGCAGTAAATTACCGGATTCCTTGGAGGGAATTAAACCGACACTGATTTATCCGCTCGTTGGTATTTTCCTGATTGGTATATTGATGACGATGGTATTTAATCCACTGATTGGTTTGATTAATACCGGATTGAGTAATATGCTGACAAGCATTTCGGATGCCGGTATGATTACCGTACTTGGTTTGATTCTTGGTGCTATGATGGCAATTGATATGGGAGGCCCGATTAACAAGGCAGCTTATGTATTTGGTTCTGGTATGTTAGCAACCGCATCACAGATGATGGCACAGGGAGCACAGGCTTCGGACCCGGCAGTTCAGGCATGTTATATGGCAATGGCTTCCATCATGGTGGGTGGTATGGTGCCACCGGTTGGTATTGCAGCAGCCTGCAAATTGTTCCCTCGGAAATTTACAAAAGCAGAGCAGGGTTCCGCCGTTTCCAACATTGTAATGGGATGCTCATTTATTACCGAAGGCGCAATTCCATTTGCGGCATCTGATCCACTGCATATCATTCCTTGTACAATGGCTGGTGCCGGTGTGGCAGGATTGTTATCCGCCCTCTTTGGATGTACCTTAATGGCTCCGCATGGTGGTGTGTTTGTATTTGCTACCGTTGGACAGCCGTTATTATATATTGTTGCATGGCTGGTTGGCTCCGCTGTGACGGCAGTGATGTTAGGATTTATTAAAAAAGATGCGAAAGCATAAGTAAAAGGAGGAAATGAAAATGAAAGAGTTTAAGTATGTAATTAAAGATGAGCAGGGGATTCACGCGAGACCGGCAGGAATGTTTGTGAAAGAGGCAGCAGCCTTTTCAAGCAAAGTAACAATTAGTAAAGATGGCAAAGAAGTGGATGCTAAAAGAATCCTTGGTGTTATGGGACTTGGCGTAAAGAAAGACCAGGAAATTGTACTGAGAGCAGACGGTGATGATGAAGACGCAGCAATTGAAAAATTGAGCACATTTTTACAGGAAAATCTGTAATGTGTTAAGGTAATTGTTAGATACCTTAGATTGGAGGTACTATGATTGTATTGGATGGAAAAAGTGTTTTTGGTGGAATCGCAATCGGAAAAATCGCCCTTTTTGAAAAGGGCGATGACCCGGTAAAACGTAAGACAATTGAAGATACGGATGAGGAAATCAAACGCTTTGAGAATGCAAAGGAAAAAGCAAAAGAGGAATTAAAGGCACTGTATGAAAAGGCACTTCTAGAAGTAGGAGAAGCCAATGCCATGATTTTTGATGTACATCAGATGATGTTGGATGATTTGGATTATATCGAATCCATCCGCAATATGATTGAGACACAAAAGGTAAATGCGGAGTTCGCAGTGGCAACGACAGGAGACAATTTTGCTGCGATGTTTTCCGGTATGGATGACGCTTATATGAAAGAACGCGCGGCAGATGTAAAAGATATTTCCAATCGTGTGATTCGCGTTTTAATGGGAAAGCAGAGCGGTGGAATAACCGGAAATGAGCCGGTGATTCTTGTGGCAGAGGATTTGGCACCAAGTGAGACGGTACAGCTTGATAAAAGTCTTGTCCTTTCGTTTGTTACAAAACACGGTTCGACCAATTCCCACACCGCAATTTTGGCACGTACAATGAATATTCCGGCATTAATCGGCGTGGATTTTCCGGGAGATATTTCCGGTAAAATGGCAATTGTTGATGGATTTGGCGGAAAGGTTTATATTGAACCGGATGAAGAAACACTTGAACGCTATCAGAAACAGAAGGAAGAAGAAGAAAAGAAACAGAAACTTCTTCTGGAACTGAAAGGCAAAGAGACCGTTACAAAGGGCGGAAAGAAAATCAACCTGTATGCCAACATTGGCGGTGTATCGGATGTTGCCGAGGTGCTGGCAAACGATGCCAATGGAATTGGTTTGTTCCGCAGTGAGTTTTTGTATCTGCAAAGCGAGACATTTCCAACGGAAGAAGAGCAGTTTCGGGCCTATAAGACAGTTGTAGAAACGATGGCCGGTAAAAAAGTAATCGTAAGAACATTGGATATTGGGGCGGACAAACAGGTAGATTATTTCGGTTTGGACAAAGAAGACAATCCGGCACTTGGATATCGTGCGATCCGTATCTGCTTAAAGCAGCCGGATATTTTCCGCACACAGCTTCGTGCCATTTACCGTGCGAGCCACTATGGTACATTATCGATTATGTTTCCGATGATTATTTCAGTCGATGAAGTGCGAGTGATTAAACGAATTGTAAATGAAGTCAAGAGCGAACTTGATGAGCAGGAAATTCCGTATGGAACAGTAGAACTGGGAATCATGATTGAGACGCCGGCAGCGGTAATGATTAGCGATTTACTTGCTAAAGAAGTTGACTTTTTCAGCATTGGAACCAATGATCTGACTCAGTATACGTTAGCAATTGACAGGCAGAATCCGAAATTGGACGACTTTTATAATTCTCACCATGAAGCAGTTCTCCGCATGATCCGTATGGTTGTTGAAAATGGACATAAAGAGGGATGCTGGGTTGGTATTTGCGGAGAACTTGGAGCAGACACTTCCCTGACAGAAACATTTGTTTCAATGGGAATTGATGAGTTGTCCGTGAGTCCGTCGATGGTTTTAAAAGTCAGAGAAGCAGTTAGAAATATTGAAGATTAAAGAGAAAAAAGTCAATAAAAAAGTGCACGTTTTATTGTACACCTATCTGTGATATCATCCTCTCATAAAATATGTGAGAGGATGATTGTTATGTTGAATGAATTTCATGATATGTTGATTTTAGCCTGTGGCTTTAGCGTGATTTTGGCGTATTTAATCTTTCTTCATTAATGAGGAAGAATACCAAGCGGATGTGCCTGAAGGACTTTTGTCTCATAGCCGTTTTTACTGTTTGTCAGTAAGTCAGAACGAGGTGTAACACGGTCTTTCTGAGTGAGTACGACGATTGTAGAACCGCCGTATTCAAAGAATCCTTTTTCTTCTCCACGGGTTACGACTGTGCTTTGTTTGTGGTTTGAAATTTTGCCAACTAAGAGAGCACCGACTTCCATCTGGAGTACATCGCCAAATTCTTTTGAGCGAATTACTGTGTATTCGCGCGTGTTTTCTTTGTAAATTGGAAGGTAATCGTTGGCAATCGGATTTACCGTGTGGAAAGTTCCGTCGATGTGATAATTTTTCGACTGTTTCCCGGACACAGAGTAAAGATAACGGTGATAATCTTCCACGGTTAAGCGGAGTACGTAGGCATACCCGCCACGGAAACGTTTTGCTAAGCGTGGACTGCGAAGCAGAGAACGCAGGGTGTATTCTGTATTTTTGATGGAAAATGTTGTGTTCTCCTGAATCGGATAAACCGTTGCCAGACAGTCACATGGACTGATAAGCACGTCAAGGTCTTCCGGAACAGGCCGGCAGTCCGGTTTAATTTTTCTGGTGAAAAAATCATTAAAAGAAGAGTAGTCACACTCTTCGTAAATATCCATGTCAATTTCATTGCGCTCAATAAATTTAGAAATCAGCCATTTCGAGTGGGCAGACGAAAGATAGCGTCCGGCAAGTTTGGAAACCTGTGGCTGAATCAATGGTTTTAAGAGCATGCGCCCGAAAATGTTGGTGTATAAAAAGGATAATAATTTATCCTGGTTTGTTATATTACTTACTTTCTTCCCTTGTAAATCAATGTAATCCATAAGTCCTCCTTATTATTCGACAAATAAAATGCAAACCATCACAGCGGTCACAAGTACCATCATGGCTGCAATTACACTGTTGCCCGGTTTTTTGAGTTTAAAATCAAGAACGTACAGGAAAGCAACTACGATATGCATGATGGCAAGGAATAAAAGAAATGTTTCATGGCTGACCAATGGGTGAAACAAATATACAATTGGATAAATAATTGTAATTGTTGTAATTGGCAGACCACGATAGCCTTTTGCCTGGTCGGTTTCAGGATTGGTATGTTTTAATTCTTCCAATACATTAAAATAAGCAAGGCGGATTACACCACATAGAACAAACAAAATTTCAATTGCAATACCCCAGACAGAATTCAGACCCATCTGATAGGAAATGATAACCGGAGTTACTCCAAAGCACACCATGTCGCAGAGAGAGTCAATTTGAATGCCAAAAATTTCCATTTCCTTTGTCCGGTTTTTCATAGCACGTGCGATTTTTCCATCGAAAGTATCACAGGCGCCGGCAAGTGCCAGACATAAAATGGCAAACTTAAACTGACCGGTGCTGGCAAGTGCCATACCGCTTACGGAAAGCGCTACACCTATGTAGGTAACAATTACTGAATAATTATAAAATCCAATCATAAATATCCTCTTTTCTTTTACTCTGTTTTTTTACTTTTATCTGTGACAGTCAAATGTGTGATAAAGGAAACAATACCACTAACAATTACAAGGATGTAATAACTGAATCCGCGGCTGACAAGCAGCGAAGCGGTTGTCATAGCCGTTCCGTGGAAAATCGGGGTAAAGATACGCAGGTAAAGTCCCTCGCTGATTCCCATTCCACCCGGCAGTGGTAACATATCAACAGAAATGGATATGACTGCCTGTAAAATTGTAATAGTGAAGAAAGTCTCCGTATTCAGCCCAAAGCTTCGGTATACAACATAAGTAATCGCAAAAAGGAAGAAGCGCTGGATAAAAGAAATAATCGTTGTGTTAAAAATCGCAAGTTTATTTTCCTTTAAGAAGCGAGAGGCTCCCTTATAAGTTTCCATCGACTGCTCTAAGCGCTCGGTGCGGTTATTTTTCTCTTTCATCAAGTGAATTTTCTTTAAGAGAGCAAATCCCTTGGTGATTAAATATTTTGCCGTGCCGGGCAAAAATACCAGTAAACTCATAAATAATACGCAGAATACGTTGAGTGCAATTCCTAAATAAAGGAAAAACTGAACGTCAACACTCAGCGTTGTGATAAGGTCCTGTCCGAATATGGCAACTGCTAATCCGATGAAAACAAGTACAAATTTATATTCAATCGTTACTAACATTAATATGATAGTAGCCGTTGGAATATCAATGTTTTGTTTTTTCATATAGTAAATCTGCATCGGCTGTCCGCCCGTTGCTGACGGGGTGATACAACTGTAGAAAAAACCCACAAAAGAATAACGGATGCAGTTAAATAACGGAACTTTAATCTGCACGGTACTTAACAGGTATTTAATAATAACAGACTCACTGCACACATACACGATTACCAGAATAAAGCCGGCTAACAAAAATCCCGGTGCAATCTGGGAGAGTGTGTGTAAAATAACGCCAAAGTCCTGATCTTTAAAAACAGCCCAGATGGTTAAACCAAGCAAAGCTACCAAAAATAGAGCGTTAAATAAATTTCTTTTAGTTTTTTTGCTCACGTGCTACTCCTTTTGTTCGAATCAATACATAAAGCAACCGCCGATTTACCCAGGTGAAGATTAACTTTGGTGCGCGATACCAGCTAACTCTGCGTGTGAGAAGTGAAAGAACTTCTGCGAGCAGGACACCGGCAATGGCATCGGCAATATAATGCTGTTTGGTGAACTGTGTTGAAAGGACAACCAGCAGAGCAAAGATACAGGAAAATGCACGGTACCAGGCAGGTACCTCTTTGCGTCCCCGGATGCCGGTGTAACAAAACCAGCTTACCAGACAGTGAATGGATGGAAACAGGTTTGTCGGCTGATCCAATCCGTATAAAAACTGAAGAAGAAAGACACTAAATCCTGTGCCTGTTACTTCCGGTCGTACATTTGTCGTTGGAAATACCATAAAAATGATTCCGCAGACAAGACGGGAAATCATATCGGCTGCAACAAAACGATAAAACGTGTCCGGATCATTCCGGTTAATTCTGGCAACCATAATATAATTCACAGTCCAGAACAGGAAACATCCAAAGTAGATGTACATCCAGCCCGGAACAAGTGGTATTGCCTGATCCAAAGAAGTGGTAAGGTCATAATGATACCAGTCTGCACACATTACCATCGTTCCACTGTAAATAAGCATATTTAATCCAAAACAGGATAACAGTGGCAGGATGGCAAAAAGCGGACAAATTGGATCAAGATACTTTTTCATCCATTGATACATAATCATATCCTCTTTTTTGTTCATTTTGAAAACATACTCTTCTTATTCTACAATATTTTTTTCCTTTTTGCAACTTATGATTGTTTTGAGGCAGGGGATGTGCTAAAATATGGGACAGTAGAAAATATATTGCTTAGCAAATGGAGGATAAAAATGGGAATTTTCGATGTTTTCGTTGCGGTGATCTGGGGTATTGTGGAAGGAATCACCGAGTGGCTGCCGGTAAGTAGTACCGGACACATGATATTAGTGGAAGAATTTTTGAAATTTCAGGATGAACAGTTTTCTCAAATGTTTTTGGTTGTTGTGCAGTTAGGTGCTATCTTAGCCGTTGTTCTTTTGTTTTGGAGCAGGATATGGCCATTCCGTTTTACAAAGAGAGAGCGGGGCGAATCCATTATTGACTGGAAGATTATGCAGATGTGGTTTAAGATTATCGTGGCATGTCTTCCGGCAGCAATTGTAGGCATTTTGTTTGATGACTGGATTGACGAGGTGTTCTACAATGCGTATGTTGTGGCAGGTGCTTTGATTGTTTATGGTATTTTATTTATTATTGTAGAGAATTGGAATAAGGGAAGAAAACCGGCAATTACTTCGGTAACGGAAATCGGATATGACACTGCGCTTATCATTGGTATTTTTCAGTTATTAGCGGCTGTTGTGCCGGGAACTTCTCGTTCCGGTGCTACCATCATTGGTGCCTTGCTTCTTGGTGTGGCTCGTGGTGCAGCAGCAGAATTTACTTTTTATCTGGCAATTCCGGTTATGTTTGGTGCAAGTGTCTTAAAGATTATAAAGAGTGGATTAAGCTTTGGTGCCATGGGTTATGTGACTTTACTCGTTGGTATGTTAGTTGCCTTTGTGGTGTCTCTGTTTGTAATCCGATACCTCATGAGTTATATCCGTAAACACGACTTTAAGGCATTTGGTTATTATCGAATTGTGTTAGGTGTTGTTGTCCTTGTTTACTTCTTCCTATTCAAATAAAGGGATTTGAGGAAGACCAAGGTAATTCAGAAGACCAACATAAATGGCATAAGCAAATTCATATGGTTTATCGGCTAAGAGGGCAGCGTCGCCTTCATTTGAGAGATAAGCCAGTTCAATGAGGACGGCGGGCATATTGGTCCGCCGTAATACGTAGAGGGAAGGACGGGCATAGATACCGTTGTTTTTTGTACCTAAACGTCTTACAATTTCATTTACGATATTGACGGCGAGTTCATAAGAAGGCGTGTTGACGGCATAGACGTATGCTTCCGTACCGTTGATGGCGGGATTTACATTGGCATTTGTGTGAATGCTTAAAAAGTAGTCAGCCCCCCATTGATTTGCCTGTTCGGTGCGGGTTCTGAGACTTGAGTTGGTGTCGTAACCTAAAATTTCATCCGGTGATGTGCGGGATGTGATAGCAGTGAAGCGGGAATCCGCATTTAAAATGTTTGCAAGATAAGCACCAACTAAATAGGTGATATCCTGTTCCCGTAATCCAAATCCTTCGGCACCGGCGTTAAAACCATAGGGATTGTGTCCCTGGTCGATATAAATACGAATGGGCATAAGTTTGCTCCTTATCCGGTAAAAGAGTTTGCTATCAATATATGCAGTTAGAAAGGTGCGGTGAAAATGGGGAGGCAGATGAGGTTAGACCAGTATATTTCTACTTATGTAGAATTAACGAGAAAAGAGGCAAAAGAGGCGATTCGGCGCGGACTTGTCTGCGTGGCTGGAACAGTCGTAAAACAGGCAAATTGTAAAATTGACAGTGAAGAAGATGTGACTTACTGCGGAAAAGAGATTAGGGCAGAAGAGTTCGTTTATTATATGTTAAATAAGCCGGCAGGTGTGGTTTCGGCAACAAAAGATGAGAAGGAGCGTACCGTCCTTTCCTTACTGCCGGAGATGAAACGGGAATTATTTCCGATGGGGCGTCTGGACAAAGATACGGTGGGCCTTCTTATTTTGACGGATGATGGAATGCTTGCACACCGTTTGTTATCGCCGGCTTATCATGTGGCAAAAGTTTATGATGTGATTTACGAAGGAACTTTGCCTGAAAATGCAGTAGTTTTGTTTGCGGAAGGATTGGAAATTGGAGAGCGGAAAAAAACGCTGCCTGCAAAACTGGAACTCATGAAATCCGGGCACGCAAGGCTTACGATTTCGGAAGGAAAGTTTCACCAGGTAAAGCGGATGTTTGCTGTTTTGGGGGCAAAGGTGACAAAATTAGCAAGGGTATCATTTGGTGGAATAAATTTGGATCCTGCCTTAAAACCGGGGGAATACCGGAAATTGACAGAAAATGAAATCAACCAATTAAAAGAGGGAGAATAAGATGGCGAAGAAAAAATATTATGCAGTGAGAGCCGGAAGAACGCCGGGAATTTATACAAGCTGGGATGCGTGCAAGGCACAGGTGGATGGATTTGCTAATGCGTCTTTTAAAAGTTTTCCGACAAAAGAAGAAGCGGAAGCTTTCTTAGGAAATAATACGAAAGAGAATAAGATAGAAGATGAAGCACTTGCCTATGTAGATGGAAGTTACAATGTTAAGACCGGTGAGTACAGCTGCGGTGTTGTGTTCTTTTTTGAAGGGGAAAAAACAGAGTACTGCGAAAAGGGAACCGACTCAGAACTTGCTGCTATGCGGAACGTGGCAGGCGAAATTCTCGGAGCACAGGTGGCAATGAAGATGGCGGTAGAACAGGGGGCGGAAAGTCTTACGATTGTCCATGATTATCAAGGGATTGCCTCGTGGTGTACCGGAGAATGGAAAACTAATAAAGAGGGAACCAAAGCCTATAAAGCATACTTTGATTCCCTAAAGGATAAACTAATCATTCATTTTCAAAAGGTCAAAGGACATTCCGGAGATGAGTACAATGACCTTGCGGATGAACTGGCAAAAAGCGTTATTTTTTAGCGTTTGCCATTGCTTCTTCGCAGAAATACAGCTGTGAATTCAGAGGAGTTTTTCCTCGCTGGTCTACCTTCACGTAGTGTCCATCCGGCATGAGAAGGTGGGCTTTTTTTGTATCCGAGAGCTGCATGTGTAAAATGTGGTAAATCTCTTCCTGCAATATAGGATCTTCAACCGGGAATAAGATTTCTACACGTTTGTCTAAGTTTCTTGGCATCCAGTCGGCACTTCCCATATAATATTCGGCATTTCCATTGTTCTCAAAGTAGAAAATGCGGGAATGTTCCAAAAAGGTACCAACAATGGAGCGCACACGGATATGTTCACTTAAGCCTTTGATTCCGGCACGCAGACAGCAGATGCCGCGTACAATCAAATCAATTTCCACGCCTGCCTCGCTGGCATCATAGAGTGCTTCAATAATTCCCGGATCACACAAGGAATTCATCTTTGCGATAATTCTTGCCGGACGACCGTTCTTGGCATGTTCTTTCTCACGCTCAATTAAAGACAAGAACTTGCCGCGCAGCCATAGAGGAGCTAAGGATAATTTATTCCATACAAGCGGTTCGGAATAACCGGAGAGCATATTAAAGACTGCCGTGGCGTCTTCCCCATAGCGGGTTTTGCTTGTAAACATACCCATATCGGTGTAGAGTTTGGCGGTAGAGTCGTTATAGTTTCCGGTTCCCAAATGGACATAACGGCGGATTTCGTCTTCCTCTTTGCGGACAACCAGTGTGATTTTGCTGTGAGTTTTTAATCCAACCAGTCCATAGATAACATGGCACCCGGCTTTCTCTAATTTCTTCGCCCACACAATATTATTTTCCTCATCAAAACGTGCCTTTAATTCGACGAGTACAGATACCTGCTTTCCATTTTCTGCTGCCTGCGCTAAAGAAGCAATAATTGGCGAATGGCTACTGACACGGTAAAGTGTCTGCTTAATCGCAAGTACATTTGGGTCGCTTGCCGCCTTTTTAACAAAATTGACAACCGGGTCAAAAGTCTCATACGGGTGATGAAGCAAAATGTCATGTTCCCGTATCTGCTCAAATAAATCTCTTGAGGCATCCAGCATTTTTGGCTGCTGTGGTATATATTTTGGTTCTTTTAAGTGGTCAAAACCTTCGATGTCATATACTTTCATTAAAAAAGTAAGGTCAAGAGGGCCATTGATTTTGAAAATGGCATCTTCACTTAAATTAAATTCTTTTCGGAGCGTTTTCAGCAGCCGCTTATCGATATTATCTTCGACTTCTAAGCGGATTGCCTCGCCCCACTGGCGTTTCTTCAACTGTTTCTCGATTTCAATTAAAAGGTCTGCTGCCTCGTCTTCGTCAATGGAGAGGTCAGCATTTCGCATTACACGGAATGGAGCCTGGCAAAGAACTCTATAATTCAAAAATAGTTTTTGAATGTTCTTTTCGATAATCTGCTCTAAAAGGATTACGGTCGTACAGTTATCACCATCGGTAGGAATTGTGACAACGCGTGGCAGAACGGATGGAACCTGCACAGTGGCAAAATCAATGGTTCCCTTTTTCTTTTTATCCATCAACAGCGCACCGATGTTAAGTGAGCGGTTGCGGATTAACGGAAAAGGTCTGGAGGAATCCACAGCCATCGGAGTGAGGACTGGGAAAACTTCTTTCTGAAAATAGTTGTCAACGTAGTCTGCCTGTTCTTCCGTTAGTTTTTCAAATTCTGTGACGATTTTTAAGCCATTCTTCTTTAATGAAGGAAGAAAAGAACGGTTGTAGGTATTATACTGAGCTGTTGTAAATTTGTGAGTTTCCTTCAAAATCGCATCAATCTGTTCTTTACTGGTCATACCGGCAATATCTTTTTTTGTGTAACCGGCATTTACCTGGTCTTTCAGAGAGGCAACGCGGACCATGAAAAATTCATCCAGATTGGAGGCGGTAATGCTTAAAAATTTTAATCGTTCCATCAACGGAAGATGGTTGTCTTTCGCCTCGGACAAAACACGCTTGTTAAAGGCTAGCCAACTTAACTCGCGGTTGGTAAATCGTTCGTTTTGGGTCATATCATCATCCTCGCTTTCCTGTTCGTTTTTGTTTTAGTACCGGCCGGATACCAAAAACTTCTTCAAAGACATCTGCCTTATGTAAGAAGAGTCCTTTTTCCAAGGTGATATCCGCCATGGTGTCCGCCGTGATTGTCAGTATTCCATTTCGCTCGGATACACCAACATTTTTAATTTTCTGACGATTGCTTTTGTCTAATACATTAGCAATTTTTAAAATTGCATTCAATTTTACGATTGTAATATATTCTTCTCTTGAAAAATCACCGTCCAATTCCTCAAAGGAAGGAAAAGATTCATCATTGTAGCGAATCATATTGGCAACGATGAGACGTTCTTTATGAGAGATTCCGATAATCTCCGTTGACAAAAGAATGTGATAGGAACATTCTCTTGCGTGCAGTGCATTGATATAGGCACCACAGCCGTGAAGAATGACACCGAGCTGTAAAAGCAGGCGCTCGCGTTTTCCAAGACCGTGTATTTTTTTGATTCGGTCAAAAATCTGGAGTGCCAGGGTCTGCACGGTGTCGATGTGGCTTAAATCAACTTCGTATTTCTGTGCCACATTTCTTGAAGCACTCAGAATATCCTCTGTAAAATCATGTCCACAGGAAAGACGGAACTTTCGCTCTGCATAATCAGCGGCCAATCCATCACAAAGATTAATCGGAGAGAGAAGGATATTCTCGCAATCCGTAAGCTGTGTGATTTTGCGCATTAAAAGCAAAGTAGGCAGAAGTGATTGTGCATGAATATTACCCATTAATTTTAACATTTTCTTTTTGGTAAATATTTTATCCGGCAAAAAGCCTTCAAAGTCTTTTTTTGTTTCCTTCATGTGGTAGTAGGTTTCCGGAATCATTTCACCGGCTGCCAAAATACAGTGAATCTCTTTTTTATCTAAATTCAGTCGTTTAAATAAAGACAAATCCTTTTCAATGTATTCATCAATCAAAGCATCGTAATCATAGGCTTCATCCTGCATTGCATACAGCAGTTCCTGAATACGTGAAGAACCAAGTAAAAGGTTTTGCGTCAGCTGCAGATGTCCGTTCTGAAAAAGAGAGAGCTGGACACTGCCGGCACCGATATCGAGAACGAGACACCCTTCTTCACTGAGTGGTTCAAATTGTTTTTCATTGTGAACCATTCCTTTGAAGTAAAGGAATCTTGCCTCGCTGTTACTGAAAAGTTTTACTTTGAATCCTGTCTGGATTTTTATCTGGTCGGTGACAATTAAAACATTTTTTGCCTCGCGCATTGCGCTGGTGGCACAGACGTCCCAGCTGTCAGTATGAAATTCTGTCATAATCCGTTTGAAATCGTTTAGTGTGTTGCAGATTTCTGAAAGTGTCTGATAGGAAATGACTCCTTCGGTGTACGATTCCGCACCAAGACTGAGCGGGTGGCGTACATAAGTGAGCTGACGAATTCCATTCTGACGGGACATTTCATATATTTTCATACATAATTCATTTGAGCCGACATGAACTGCCGCATAAGTTGTAGAAGCCATAAATACCTCCATTCTGAAACCAATTTCTTTGTTTCTATTTTACAATGAATTTGCTAAAATGGAAAGACGTATTTATCTGATTTTTACGTAAATTTTATGTAAAATTCGAGAATTGAAAACCATCATCGCATGTGCTACAATAGGGGAACAGAAAAACAGAGAGGATGAGACGGTTGAAAACAAGTGATTTTTATTATGATTTACCAAAAGAATTGATTGCGCAGGATCCGCTTGAGGACAGAAGTTCATCGAGACTTTTAGTGCTGCATCGGAAATCCGGGCGCGTGGAGCATAGAGTGTTTACGGATATTGTAGAGTATTTAAAGCCGGGAGACTGCCTGGTGCGGAATAATACGAAAGTAATTCCGGCAAGATTATACGGAACCAGAGTGGATACCGGGGCAACAATTGAACTCCTGCTTCTCAAACGCATGGAGAATGATGTCTGGGAAACTCTTGTGAAACCCGGCAAAAAAGCGCGTCAAGGAGTCGTGATTTCTTTTGGAGATGGAATTTTGACGGGAGAAATTATCGATGTCAAAGAGGATGGAAACCGTTTGATTCAGTTTCGTTATGAGGGCATTTTTGAGGAGATTTTAGATCAGCTTGGACAGATGCCGCTTCCGCCTTATATTACGCATACATTGAAAGATAAGAACCGTTATCAGACCGTTTATGCAAAATACGAAGGGTCGGCAGCAGCCCCAACGGCAGGGCTTCATTTTACGGAGGAACTTTTTCAAAAATTAGAGGAAAAAGGAGTACTTGTAGCAAATGTTACGCTGCATGTCGGGCTTGGTACTTTCAGACCGGTAAAAGTGGATGATGTGTCAAAGCATCATATGCATACTGAATTTTATCAGGTAACAAAAGAAGAGGCAGATAGAATCAACAAGGCAAAACAAGCCGGTGGACGGATTGTCTGCGTGGGAACAACAAGCTGCCGGACGATTGAGTCGGCTGCCGATGAAAATGGTGTGCTTAAGCCGGGACAGGGCGATACCGATATTTTCATCTATCCGGGCTATTCTTTCAAAATGATGGATGTGCTGATTACGAATTTTCATTTGCCGGAATCAACGCTTTTAATGCTTGTTTCTGCACTTGCAGGAAAAGAGCAGGTTATGCGTGTGTACGAAGAAGCAGTGCGGGAGAGATACCGGTTCTTCTCGTTTGGAGATGCGATGATTATATTAGACGACTAGTGAGGGGTTTTTATGGAAAAAGAAAAGGTATTATTCGTTTATAATCCGCGTGCCGGAAAGGGGACTTTGCGGAACAAACTTGCCGATATCATAGATTTGATGATGAAAAGACAGTGGGATGTTTCGATTGCGGCAACACAGAAGGCTGGAGATGCAGCCGAATATATCATACAAAAGGGAATCGGTTGTGACCGTGTGATATGCAGCGGCGGCGATGGTACACTGCATGAGGTGATTCATGGATTGATGACTCTGCCACCCGATATGCGTCCGGCCTGTGGTTATATTCCAACCGGAACGGTGAATGATTTTGCAAATAGTATCAGGCTGCCAAAACGAGTGATTCCCTGTGCACAGATTGCGGTGGGGGACAAAAAGGATGCTTATGATGTCGGGGACATGAACGGTAATTTCTTTTCCTATGTAGCGGCATTTGGAGCTTTTACCTCGGTTTCTTATGAAACACCGCAGGCGACGAAAAACTTGTTTGGAAGGACGGCTTATATTTTAGATGGTGCGGTAAAGTTGGGAAAAACCAAAAGTTATCATATAAAGGTGCAGACAGATTTGGAAACTTGGGAGCAGGATTGTATTCTTGGTATGGTGACAAATGCAAAATCGGTAGCAGGATTAAAATTATATAAGAAAAACAGTGTCAGTTTAAAAGATGGTCTGCTTGATGGGATTTTTGTGAAAACACCGAAAAATCCGATTGAGTTGAATCAGGTAATGGCATTTTTACTGCACGGAAAAGCAAATTCGCATGTGAAGGTGATACACAGTTCCCATGTGGAAATCAGTTGTAAGGAAGCGTTAGCGTATACGCTGGATGGGGAAAATGGTGGAAAACATAAAAAAGCGGTGATTCAAAATCATCCGCAGGCAATTACTTATTTTTGTGGATAGGTGTTAATCCCTATCCACAATATCATATCGATTCTGGATTAAAAGCTCTCTTGCTTTTTTCTCATCATCTTCTTTGTAAAGTTCCAGTTTCATAACACCATCTACATATTCACGGTTATGAATGATGCCGATATTTTTGATGCTGATGCCGTTCACGGACAGAATCGTGGCGATTGTGGCAATGGCGCCGGCACGGTCATCGATGTTTATGAATAAATCATACGAACGGGCAATTACACTGCTTTTCTTTGCAGGGATGGAATCCCTGTAGTCGCCTGCTGTGTGAAATTCATCCTGAATGGAAGCACCGTCTTTTTCTGCTATCATGTGGCGGAAATTTTCAATCTGCTTTTCAAAATGGGAGAGAAAATAATCAATGCTTTCGCTGTTTGCTAAGCAAATATCCTGCCACATTTGTGGAGAGGACGAGGCAATTCTTGTAATATCTTTGAAACCGCCGGCGGCAAACGCTTTCATATTCTGCTCCTCGTTGTCACTTGTGCGAACCATATTAACCAGGGAAACGGCGATAATGTGTGGCACATGGCTGATGGCAGCAGTGATTTTATCATGTTCCGATGGTGATAAAACGACACAGTTTGCACCGGTTTTTGCTACCAATTCTTTTAACAGAGACAAGTTTTCTAACGGCGTCTCCTCAAATGGTGTCAATAAATAGTATGCATTTTCCAACAAAATATCAGTGGAATTTTCGAACCCCGTTTTTTCGGAACCGGCCATTGGGTGTCCGCCGATAAACTGGCGGCTAAGTCCAAGTTCGGCTGCCTTTTTACAGATATTTCCCTTTACACTTCCAACATCGGTAAGAATGCAGCCAGGTTTCAACAGCGGTTTTAAGACGGACAGATAGTCTGTATTTTTTAGAACCGGCGCACAGAGAAAAATGATGTCGCAGGTGGAAAAACGCTCATCAATTTCATACCAGATAGAATCAATAATTCCTTCCGCCATGCCCTCATCAAGTGCCGGATTTTTTCTTCTGGAATAGACGTGTACGGACACATCCTCATTTTGTTTTTTGAGTGATCTTGCGATGGAACCGCCAATGAGTCCAAATCCGACAAAGCCAAGTTCTAAATGTTTCATAGCATAATAATCTCCATTCTTTGCAAAGTTAATAAACATAGTTTAGCACCTTTTTGGGTAAATTACAATTGCTTGACACAGAGAATGTGGATTCATACAATAGAAGTGAAAAAAGTTTACACAGAGCAAGGAGGAATTGACAATGAGTGTTTTGGGAGCATTAGAACCGGCACGTGTGATGCATTATTTTGAAGAAATCTGTGGCATACCGCATGGTTCGGGAAATACGAAAAAAATCAGTGATTATTGTGTTTCTTTTGCAAAAGAGCATCACCTTACTTATTTGCAGGATGAATATAACAATGTGATAATATGGAAAGACGGCATAAAAGGATATGAGAATTCGGCTCCGGTTATGCTGCAGGGGCATTTGGATATGGTCTGTGAAAAAGAAGAGGGCTGTGACATTGATTTTGAGACGGATGGACTTTGTCTGCAGGTGGAAGATGGCATTGTGACAGCAGAAAAAACAACGCTTGGGGGAGATGACGGTATTGCCGTTGCGTATGCTCTTGCTTTATTGGAGACGGATGAATATCCACACCCGCCGTTGGAGATTGTGCTTACGGTAGATGAAGAAATCGGAATGTTAGGTGCCACAGCTTTGGATACTTCACCTCTTCGTGCAAAAACGATGTTGAATTTGGATTCCGAAGATGAGGGGCATTTGTTAGTCAGCTGTGCCGGCGGTGTGACAGCGCAGGTGGAACTTCCACTTTCCTTTGAGACAGGCGATGGGGAGAAATACGTTATTTCTGTCAGTGGTTTAATGGGAGGCCATTCCGGTGTTGAAATTGATAAGGGGCGCGCCAATGCCTGTCAGATAATGGGAAGGGTTCTCTATGAACTGCATAAAGAAATTCCATTTTCTCTGTGCTTCTTAAATGGTGGATTGAAAGATAATGCCATTCCGAGACAGGCAGAAGCAGTTATTGTATGTCCGGAAAAACGGCAGTCTGAAATCAATACAAAGATTGCTGTGATTTCCTCTGAAATAAAACATGAGTTTTTGGAAACAGACCCTATGATTTTGGTGGAAGCAAAGAAAACTACACTTGTAGAAAAAGAGTTGGCAATGACGAAGGATTCCGCGGATAAGGTGATTACCGCCCTTCTTTGTCTGCCGGGTGGAATTCAGAAGATGAGTTTTCAAATGGAAGGACTTGTTCAGACTTCGTTAAATTTAGGAATTATGAAGACGGAGAAAGACCATGTTTCGCTGTCATTCTCGGTGCGAAGCAGTGTGGAATCGGAAAAGCGGGCGCTGCTTGACCAGATGGCCTGTCTGACAAAGACATTAGGCGGCACGGTTACCACAAATGGAGATTATCCGGCATGGGAGTATCTGGAAAATTCGCCGCTGCGTGATTTGATGTGCCGGATATTTGAAGAGCAATATGGTAGAAAACCTATTGTGGAGGCACTTCATGCAGGTGTAGAATGTGGTATTTTTGCCGGAAAGATACCGGAACTTGACTGTGTCTCGTTTGGACCGGATATGAAAGATATCCACACGCCGAAAGAGAGTATGGATGTGGAAAGTGTGAAACGAACGTGGGAATATTTGCTTGAAATATTGAAACAGTTGAAATAGCAAAAAAACGGTAAATCATCGAAACCATACGGTTCCGTTGATTTACCGTTTTTTATTATGTACGATTTACAATTCGGAATATCCGAATCCATTTACAATCGCATCAATTTTTTCTTTATTTTTGCAGTGCGGACATTCACTTGGTGTAAAGGTGTTATAGTCCGGTAAATCCTCTGTTGAGAAGATGCAGTGGACAGGTTCACCGTAAATTTCTTTTGCTGCGCTGAAAATCGCTGAAATGCCTTGAATGATACCGCCGTAGTACTGAATACACTCCAGGCTTCTGGCGATGGTACGTCCGGTTGTTGCGGATGCTAAAAGAAGAAGTATGTTCTTTCCTCTTACCATCGGCTGTAAGTTGTCGCGGAAAATCATCTGTCCGTTTCCGTCAAACTCCGGTGTAATGACATACAGACTGTCATGCTGGTTTAATGACATAATACCGTTTTTGTTCAGTTCTTCTGCTAAGCAGGCACCGATGATTTCACAGCCGTCCATACATACGATGGTGTCAATCGGTTTGCTGTACTGGTATTCTTTTGCCATTTCTCTTGCTACTTCATAAGCTTCCTTTTGGCGAACTTTTAAGGTGGTCATATCCATATAAAAATTAATGTGTGAAGATGTCGTTGCAAAATGTCCCGGAACGACTTTTAAATTAATTTTGCTGTTCGTTTTGGAAGGTACTTTGTATTCTCTGTCTAATAACATAAAAAATCTCCTTTCCCAAGTTTGTAGATTATTTGTGTCGACTTCTATTTTATCATATTTTTCTTGTTACTTCCACTCTTTTTCGGTATAATAAAAGAAAAGTTCTTGAATTGGACGAATTGTTTTAGAAATTATGGAGGAAGGATTGCATGACATTATTCGAGATGATAAAGACAAGACCATATGAGATGCAGCAGGAGTTTTTATGCGGTGTCAGAAAACAGAATGAAAATGAGGTTTTGGTTTCTGTCTGGCGGCCGAAAGCGAAGAAATGTCAGTTGGCAGTCATAGCAGAGGGAAAGCGGAAACTGTTTCCGATGTATCCGGCGAAAATGTGCGGGATGGAAGATTATTTTACAGTTGTCTTACAAGCGGAGAATTTGGCAGACAGGCTTCAGGGAATGCCTTATTTTTTTGTAGCAGATGGTGAAAGTTTTTGCGATTCTTATGCCAGAATGATTACTGGAAGAGAGTACTTTGGCAGACGTCAGGGAAAAGTGAGAGCTTGTTTTGATTTTCAGGATTTTGACTGGACAGGAGAAAATCGGAAAAAGATTCCGGCGCGTGATATGATTTTATATCAATGCCACGTCCGTGGATTTACGAAACATAAGTCGTCAAATGTAAAAAATCCGGGTACATTTTCCGGTATGGAGGAAAAACTTTCTTATTTGAAAGATTTAGGGGTAAATACGCTGTTACTCATGCCAGCATATGATTTTAATGAATGTATGCATGATGAAAATGGCTTGGATTTAAAGAAAGTTAATTACTGGGGCTATACAGAGGATGCGTTTTATTTTGCTCCGAAGGCCGGTTATGCAGCAAAAAAGGGTGAACAGGCAAAGGAGTTTCAGAAGCTGATTAAAGCAGTTCATTCACAGGGGATGAACGTGGTGATGGATTTTTATTTTAAGGATGTGTCGCCTGAATTTATGCTGACTTGTATGCGGTATTATGCACTGCGTTTTCATATCGATGGTTTTCGGTTTAATCAGGAGTGTGTGTCTGTTGAATGGCTGCGACAGGACCCGGTTCTATCTCATTTGAAATTATTTGGTTATCACTGGGATGAATGTGGCTATGAAGCCGGTCAGGAAATGTTCTGCGAGATGAATGACCGTTTTTTGGTGACGGCAAGACGTTTTCTGAAAAGTGATGAAGGACAGGTTGAGGATTTTTATTATCAATTCCGCGAGCAGAAAAAAGGAGTTGCCATAGTTCACTCGATTACCGGGCATAACGGATTTACTCTGCGGGATTTGGTGTCTTATGATGTGAAGCATAACGAGGCAAACGGAGAAAAGAATCTCGATGGAACAGAGTATAATTACAGCTGGAATTGTGGGGCAGAAGGACCTTCGAGAAAAAAAGAAGTCCGTGAAAAGCGCTCCAGTCAGGAACGAAATGCATTTCTTATGCTTATGCTTGGTATGGCATCACCGAGAATTCTTTCGGGAGATGAATTTGGAAATACACAAAAAGGAAATAATAATGCATATTGTCAGGATAATGCGATTACATGGCTTGACTGGAGTTTGTTAGAGAAAAATAAAGAATTATTTTCCTATGTAAAAAAGTTGATTGAGTTTCGTAGGAACCATCCTCTCTATCAGAGCAGACGGTATCTGACCGGTATGGATTCTGAGGGGCTTGGTGCGCCGGATGTATCCTGTCACGGAGTAGAGCCGTGGAATGCGAGGTTTTCTTATTATAGCAGGGAACTTGGTGTTTTGTTTTTCGGTGGCTATTACGGCGGAAATTCCTTGTATTTTGCATTTAATTTTCACTGGGAGCCACATGTATTTTATCTCCCGGAAATTGAAAAAAATAAAGAATGGAAACGGGTATTTGATACTTCAAATACTATGGAAATGGCAGTGGATGGAAAGAAATATGAGCTGGCGCCACGCTCAATTGCTGTTTTTGAGAATGTACCGGTTAAAAAAAATGCCGGGACTTCCGATAAGAAGAAAATCCCGGCAAAAGGGCATAAAAATGCCTAAAGATTGTGGTTTTCCACGATTGGATCGAACAAGTCCAAAGAACAATGTTTGTCAGACGTAAAATGTTTACATGTTACGCAGGAAACATTGACATTGCCGGATTTGTTGCTGCAGCTACAGCAGTCCTTGACTTCATAGGCACTACAGTTTTTGGCTACATCGCGGTAAGTTTGCTCATCTGCACGCATAATCTGCCTCCATTCTTTCACCATATCGGTGAATTTAGGTTACTTTGTAACAATGCTAGTATGAGCAGTTAGGAAGGATAATATACGAAATGATTGTATTGGAAATTGACAGCGTAAAAGAATTTATGCAGCATATGTTTCAGGGCAGTATGTTTGACCGGTTTCATCTGCGTTCCTGCGAGGTGACAACATTTGCCACGTTTCATATTGACGGCAGATGTTTTGATGATTGGTTTGACAGTGATGAAAAACGGACAGATGAAACCGGTCTGGTTACATGGAATATGATGAAAACATTTGTTTTTTCGTGGATAAAAGGAAATAAAGTGCCACAGAAGATGTTGTTTGATTTTTGTCATTACATGCCAAATGGAGATGTCGGATCGATTCAAATCCGCTATGAAAAGGAAAAACTTCAGTTTGTGACCGGATATATGCAAAAGGAGTTTTCTCTGGATAAAAAAGGGCAGCAGGCGTGGGATGACAATTGTCTGCAATTTATAAAGAAACATGAAATTGTTAGCACTCAATTTGAATGAGTGCTAAATTTTCCTTGACATTCGATTGTGACAGCGTTATCATATCTGTTAGAACAAGATTGAATTACTAATTGGAGGTTGATAACATGACGAATGAACAAGGAAATTTAGCGATTAATTCAGAAAACATATTCCCGATTATTAAGAAATGGTTGTATTCAGACCATGATATTTTTATCCGTGAAGTTGTAAGTAATGCTTGTGATGCGATTACGAAATTGAAAAAATTAGACCTTATGAGTGAGGCATCTCTGCCGGATGATTACAAAGCTAAAATTGAGGTGGAAGTAAATCCGGAAGATAAAACAATTACGTTTACCGATAATGGACTTGGTATGACGGCAGACGAAGTGAAAGAGTATATTAACCAGATTGCTTTTTCCGGTGCTGCTGATTTCTTGGAAAAATATAAAGATAAAGCAAATGAAGAGCAGATTATTGGACATTTTGGTCTTGGCTTTTACTCTGTATTTATGGTAGCGGACTCTGCAGAAATTCATACCCTTTCTTATAAAGAAGGTTCGGAAGCGGTTCATTGGGAGTCTGACGGTGGTTTGACGTTCGAGATGGGACCATCCGATAAAGATACAGTAGGTACCCGGATTATCCTGCATTTAAATGAGGACAGTTACGAGTTTGCCAACGAATACCGTGTTCGTGAGGTGCTTGATAAATATTGTTCCTTTATGCCGGTTGAAATTTTCCTTACAAAGGCAAATGCTGAGCCGGAGTATGAGACAATTCCGAGCGAGGAAGTGACAGAGGAAGATACGGTTATTGAGGAAATTGTGGAAGAGCAAAAAGAGGATGACAAAAAAGAGGGCGAAGAAGCAAAAGAGCCGGTTAAAAAGACCAAAATTTTGAAACGTCCGGTATCCATTAGTGATACGCACCCACTTTGGGCAAAACATCCAAATGAGTGTACCGAAGAGGAATACAAGACATTTTACCGTAAGGTATTTAATGATTACCGTGAGCCGTTATTCTGGATTCATTTGAATATGGATTATCCGTTTAACTTAAAAGGTATCTTGTACTTCCCGAAAGTAAACCTGGAGTATGAGAATGTTGAAGGTATGATTAAGTTATACAACAATCAGGTATTTATTGCGGATAATATTAAGGAAGTAATTCCGGAATTTCTGATGTTGTTGAAGGGCGTTATTGACTGCCCGGATTTGCCATTGAACGTAAGCCGAAGTGCTTTGCAGAATGATGGTTTTGTGAAGAAGATTTCGGATTATATTACGAAAAAAGTGGCAGATAAACTTTCCGGTATGTGCAAAACAGACCGCGAGAATTACGAGAAATATTGGGATGATATCAGCCCGTTTATCAAATTTGGCTGCTTGAAAGATGAGAAGTTCAAAGAGAAAATTAAAGATTATGTTTTGTTCAAAGACTTAGACGACAAATACAGTACATTAAAAGAGTATTTGGAGACAATTCCGGAGCCGGAAGTGGAGGCTGAAGTGGTCGAAGAGGGCAAAGAGGATGAGAAATCTTCAGAAGAAACAGAGGCACCGAAGAAGACTGTTTACTATGTTACCGATTTGCAGCAGCAGAGCCAGTATGTGAAGATGTTCCGTGAGCAGGATATGAATGCAGTTGTTCTTCTTCATAACATTGACCAGCCGTTTGTATCGGCATTGGAAGCCGGCGATGACGATGTGAAATTCCAGAGAATTGATGCAGATTTGACGGATGCTTTCAAAGAAGAAGGCGATGAGGAAAAACTGAAAGAGGATACCGAGACTTTGAAAGAATTGTTCCGCAAAGCAACCGGAAAAGACCAATTAGAGGTTAAAGTGGAGAAATTGAAAAATGATAAAGTTTCTTCTATGATTACCTTGTCTGAAGAGGCTAGAAGGATGCAGGATATGATGAAGATGTATTCCGCAAATGGCATGGGCGGTATGGAACTGCCGGATGTCGGACAGACACTTGTTCTGAATGCGAACAATGATTTGGTTCAGTATCTGCTGGCGAACAAAGATGGCGAGCACAGCGATATGTTCTGCAAACAGCTTTATGATCTGGCAATGATTAGCCATCAGCCACTGCAGGCAGATAAGATGACAGAGTTTATTAATCGAAGCAATGAGATTATGATGCTGCTTACTAAGTAATGTAAGGTATTATGATTAGGAGAGCACCACCGGTGCATGAGAGGCAGGACTTGCTTTTTATGTGCCGGTGGGTGTTTTTGCTTATTTGAAAAAAAATGACCAAAAGTATGAATGAATTACTTGACAAAAAAATTAGGAATGTGTATTATATGTTCTGTCGGTTATATACCGTGTGCTTCGATAGCTCAGTCGGTAGAGCACTTCACTCGTAATGAAGGGGTCGAGGGTTCAAGTCCCTTTCGAAGCTTCCTTTATTTTGTTTACAATATACTATTTTGTATACTATTTTCGAACTGCCTGCATTTACAGTAAAGTAGATGCAGGCAGTTTCAATAAGAAAGGAGAAATTAAATGGCAGATAGAAAATTTTCGCAGGATATGGCAGGCGCGTGGGGGCTTATGAGACAGAAAGAAAAAGTGCTCATGATTTTGCAAAGTATACTGACTGCCATATTGTTAATCTTTATCATTATCGATGTGGGCATGGGGATGAATAAGGGCTGGATGTTAAAAACGGAACTTGGAATTGTTATTGTGCTGTTTGTTTTAAATGCCCTGAAAGCCTATCCGGAGAGGAAGAAAGCAATCGTTTTTTATGTGCTGCTTACCTTGGCGGCAGTGATTTGTTTTACACTCCAGTTTATATAAATGGAAAAATCTTGACAAACGTATGTGGATACGCTACAATACATGGTGATTCAAAGTATAATTTTGAACGAATAAAAAGAATTTAAGTAAAAAGGAGAAATCGTATTATGTTAGAAAAAATGCAGGAACTTATCGCAGATCAGTTGAGCGTAGATGCAGACAGCATCACAGAAGCATCTTCTTTCAAAGATGATTTGGGAGCAGATTCTCTTGATCTCTATGAATTGATCATGGCTCTTGAAGAGGAGTATGATGTTGAGATTCCTACGGATGATTTGGAAAGCATCAACACAGTAGGCGACGTAATTAATTTCTTAAAGAGCAAAGGTGTAGAGTAAAACAATTGCACATAACCTGATAAACAGGTCAAGATTGACACCAAGAAAGTTTGACATAGTCCGCTTCTCTTGGTGTCAATGTTTTAGAGTGCAATGTATATGCACCAATGATGAGAGAATGACGAAAGAAAGGCTAGGATAGAACTATGGGTAAAATTGCATTTGTCTTCCCCGGACAGGGAGCACAGGTGGTAGGAATGGGACAAAATGTTTATGAAAATTCAGCAGTGGCAAAAGATGTGTTTGAACAAGCATCTAAGGCAGTTGATTTGGACTTGAAAGCACTTTGCTTTGAAGAAAATAACGACATTAATATTACAGAATTTACGCAGGTATGTCTTCTTACAACCAGTGTGGCAATTATGGAAGAATTGAAAACCAGAGGTGTAAAGGCGGATGTGGCAGCCGGACTTAGCCTTGGTGAATACTGTGCGTTAGTAGCAGCAGGTTCTATGAATTTTGTAGATGCTGCAAAAGCAGTTCGTAAACGTGGTATTTTCATGCAGGAAGAAGTGCCTGCCGGAAAAGGCGGTATGGCAGCAATTCTTGGTATGGATGCCGCAGAGATTGATAAAAATATTGAAGAGTTTGATAAAGTTCAGGTTGCAAACTATAACTGTCCGGGACAGATTGTAATTTCCGGAGAGACTGAACAGGTAAAACAGGCAGCAGACAAATTAAAAGAAGCCGGAGCAAAAAGAGCTGTTCTTTTAAACGTAAGCGGACCATTTCACTCAAGCCTTCTTACAGGAGCCGGTGAAAAATTAGAGGCTGTATTAAAAGAACTTACGATTGAAAAACCGCAGATTCCTTATGTGGCAAATGTAGACGCTTCCTATATTACAGAGCAGGCAGATATTATGCCTCGTCTTGTAAGTCAGGTCAGCCATTCGGTACGCTGGCAGCAGTCAGTGGAAAAGATGGTAGAAAACGGTGTTGATACCTTTATCGAGATTGGACCGGGAAGAACATTGGCAGGATTTAATAAAAAAATTGCCAAGGCCATTGGCAAGGAACTGACTACATATAATGTGGCAACAATGGAAGATATTGACAAGGTTGTAGAGGCACTCAAATAGTGTTTTGTGAAAGAGAGGCAGTATGTTATTACAGGACAAAATAGCAGTCGTTACCGGTGCCAGCAGAGGAATCGGAAGAGCAACTGCAAAAGCACTTGCCCGCGAAGGTGCAATGGTAATTGTTAATTATAATGGTTCCAAAGAGCGTGCCGACGAGGTCGTTTCTGAGATTGAAAAAGATGGCGGTAAAGCGAAGGCCATTCAGTGCAATGTCAGCGATTTTGAGCAGGCGAAAGAATTTTTCGGCGGCGTGGTAAAAGAATATGGAAGAATTGATATTTTGGTAAATAATGCCGGAATTACAAGAGACAATCTGATTATGAAGATGTCTGAGGAAGAATTTCAGGATGTTATTCAGACAAATCTTGCCGGAGTCTTTAATGGAATTAAATTTGTGACGCGTCCGATGATGAAACAGCGTCAGGGGCATATTATCAATATGGCATCGGTTTCTGGAATTATCGGAAATATGGGACAGGCAAATTATTCCGCTTCCAAAGCCGGTGTAATTGGTCTTACCAAAGCGACGGCAAAAGAATTGTCATCCCGTGGTATCACAGTAAATGCAGTAGCACCTGGATTTATTGCAACAGAGATGACGGACAAGCTTTCGGATGCGGTAAAAGAAGAAGCATGTAAAACGATTCCACTTGGTGCCTTTGGTACGGTAGAAGATGTAGCGGAAGCAGTTGTATTTTTAGCATCTGACCGTGCGAAATACATTACCGGACAGGTATTGTGTGTCGATGGCGGTATTGCGATGTAACAAAATGAATGGAGGAAAGAATGAGTAGACGAGTTGTAGTTACCGGTATGGGTGCAGTAACCCCAATCGGAAATAATGTAAAAGATTTTTGGGAAAATGTAAAAAAAGGAACCGTTGGAATCGGACCAATTACGAAGTTTGACACAACCGATTACAAAGCACATTTGGCTGCAGAGGTTAAAGATTTTGATCCGACGATTGCGATGGATAAAAAATCCGCACGACGTATGGAAGATTTTGCACAGTATGCGGTTGTAGCTGCAAAAGAGGCACTTGAAGACAGTGGACTGGATATGGAAAAGGAAGATCCATTTATGGTAGGATGCAGCGTCGGCTGTGGAATTGGAAGTCTTCAGTGTGTGCAGAAAAATTATGAGAAAATTTTGACAAAAGGACCAAATCGTGTGGCTCCGCTTATGATTCCGATGCTCATTTCCAATATGGCAGCCGGAAATATTTCAATTCAGTTTGGATTAAAAGGTAAAAACATCAATGTAGTAACGGCTTGCGCAACAGGTACTCACTGTATTGGTGAGGGATACCGCTCCATTCAATATGGTGAGGCAGATGTTATGGTTGCCGGTGGCTCAGAAGGTGCGATTACCGAGCTTGGTGTTGCCGGATTTACCGGATTGAATGCATTGAATACAACAGATGACCCGAAAAGAGCTTCGATACCATTTGATGTAGATCGTGGCGGATTTGTTATGGGTGAAGGTGCCGGAATTTTGGTGCTCGAAGAATTAGAGCATGCCAAAGCACGTGGTGCTCATATTTACGCAGAGGTTGTTGGTTATGGTGCAACGAGTGATGCACATCATCTGACAGCACCGATTGACGACGGAAGCGGCGATGCAAAAGCAATTGAGTTTGCGATTAAAGATGCGGGCATCAAACCGGAAGATATTGATTATATCAATGCACACGGAACCAGCACACACATGAATGATGCATTCGAGACCAAAGCAATTAAACTTGCGATGGGAGATGCTGCTTACCAGTGTAAAGTTAATTCAACAAAATCCATGGTAGGACATCTGCTTGGTGCTGCCGGTGGTGTTGAGGCAATTACTTGTGTAAAATCTATTATGGAAAATTATGTACATGCCAATATTGGTCTTGTAAATCAGGATCCGGAATGTGATTTGGATTGTCCGAAAGAGGCAGTTGAAACAAAAGTTGATGTAGCACTGAGTAACTCTCTTGGATTTGGTGGACATAATGCTGTATTGATTTTCAAGGCATTTGCAGAATAAAAAACGGAAGGGAAAAACGAAATGTTATTAGATATCAACGATATTCAAAAGATTATCCCACACCGTTATCCGTTCCTCTTAGTTGACTGCGTCGAAGAGATGGAGCCGGGAGTAAGAGCGGTAGGATATAAAAATGTAACGATGAACGAGCCATTTTTTCAGGGCCATTTTCCACAGCAGCCGGTAATGCCTGGTGTGTTAATCATTGAGGCATTGGCTCAGGTTGGCGCGATTGCAGTATTAAGCCTTCCGGAAAACAAAGGGAAACTTGCCTTCTTTGGTGGAATCAAAAATGCCAAATTCAGAAAGCAGGTAATTCCGGGCGACCGTCTGCGCTTAGAGACAGAAATTATTAAATGCAAAGGACCAATGGGCATTGGCAAAGCTGTTGCAACAGTAGATGGTAAATTAGCAGCAGAAGCAGAAATCAGCTTTATGTGTACAGATGCTAAGTAAAAGGCGTCGAAATAATATAGTTTAAAAATAGAAAAAAGAAATTCATTTGTCTCGAGACAGGATAATGTTTCACATTATAGTCTCTCGCCAATTGAATTTCTTTTTTTTTATTTTAACTGTATTGTTCGACTGTATTTATGTAAAAGAGAGAGGAGAAATATGCCAACAAAACGTCCTAATGTTTAACTAATTTTTAGTGGGCATCTGGCATGCGTGGTTGGCATGCCGATACCCTTACGCGTTTGTTTAGCGGGAGCGCCCACGAAACACAAACATTTCTTATTAATTTACGGACCCTAAAAAACAACCATTAAACACTTACCCCAAACGAATATCACTAATAAATTAAAAAAAAATCTTACGATAACAGAAAAAAGGTGGTATACTAATAGTGTAGACGGAAAATATAAGCGCCTCTTATAGTCGTGGCGCAGTCGGCAGAAAGGATGGATAGACTTGTTTGAAATAGGAGACTATGTAGTGCATGGGAATAGTGGAGTCTGCCGGGTAGAATCGATTCAAAATATGGATGGCATAGATGGTGCCCCACAGCGCACGTATTATACGCTGGTTCCGATTTATACTTCGGGCAGTAAACTGTTTGTACCAACGGATGGAAAAAGAGTAGTAACACGTCCGGTTATGACGAAAAAAGAAGCAGAGACATTATTAAAAGAGTGGGACGAAATTGAGACACTCTGGGTAGAGAACGATAAGAAGCGGGAAGAGGTGTACAAAGAGGCACTCCGTTCCTGTGACAGCAGACAGTGGGTTAAACTGATTAAGACGTCTTATCAGAGAAATCAGGCCAGATTACAAAAAGGAAAAAAAGCAACAACAAGTGATGAGCGTTATCTGCATATGGCAGAGGATAATTTGTTTGGTGAATTAGCAATTCCTTTTGAAATGACAAAGGGAGAAGCAGAGGAGTATTTTGTAGCACAGATTCGTGGAGAGTAAATGAATTTATTATGAAAAAAAGCCGGTTCGCTTTTTCGCAGACCGGCTTCATTTTTTGGTTATTTTGATTCAATTTCTTTTGTCATCTTAGCAATCAATTCTTTTACTGCTGGTACAACATCAGCAAGTGCAACTTTATCCTGTACGGATTTATCACGGCTTGAGAGCTCAACAACGGATTCTTTCATATTTCTTGGGCTGACTACAAGACGGATTGGAACACCAAGTAAATCAGCGTCAGAGAACATAACACCCGGACGGACGTTTCGGTCGTCATAAATAACTTCAATGTGTTCTTTTTGCAGACTTGCATATAATTCATCAGCAAAAGCTTTTGCTTCGGCATCGTCTGCACGCAGACAGCACAGGTGAACCTGCCATGGGGCAATGGTAATCGGCCATACCGGACCGTAGTCATCGTGATGTGCTTCACAGACAGAAGCAGCAAGACGTCCAACGCCAATACCATAACAGCCCATAATTGGATAATGGGATTCGCCATCCGCATCCAAATACTGCATATTCATGGATTTTGTATATTTCGTTCCGAGCTGGAAGATGTTTCCTACCTCGATACCGCGGGAAATGTGGATTGTCTTTTTGCCACAGTGTGGGCAGATACCGCCATCTACAATTTTTGCTAAATCCACATATTCGGCATCGACAACATCACGCTCCATGCAGAGTCCCGTGTAATGATATTCTTCTTCATTGGCACCACAGGATAAATTGTTTGTTCCCTGAAGTGATTTATCATAAAGTACGGTGTAATTGCCATTTACGGTAAGATTTACCGGACCGATATAGCCGGCATTCAGACCACAGTCACTTGTAATTACAGCCGGATGAACTTCTTCGCCGAGATAGTTCGTCAGTTTGGTTTCATTGACATCTAAATCACCGCGGATGAAAATAACAACAAAATCGTCTGTCATATTTTTCTGGTAAACAACAGCTTTACACGATTTCTCCAATGGAGAATGAAGAAAATCACAAATTTCTTCAATAGTGTGAATGTTTGGTGTATGAACTTTTGTCAGTGGTTCATCGGCTGCATCTTTCGTATTTTCAATAACTGATTCAGCAGCTTCCATATTTGCACGGTAATCACAATCGGAACAGATGGCAATCGAATCCTCTCCAATTGGTGTTAAGAGCATATATTCATGGGAAAGACTTCCACCCATCATACCGGAGTCGGAGGCAACGGTAACTACTTCCGGGATACCGGCACGTGCAAAAATGCGGTTATAAGCATCATAACAAATTTGATAATAACGCTCTAAGTCTTCCTGTGAAGTGTGGAAAGAATAAGCATCTTTCATAGTAAATTCGCGGACACGGATTAAACCGGCACGTGGACGTGCTTCATCACGGAATTTAGTCTGAATCTGATAAATCATAAAAGGATAACTGTTATAACTTTTTGCATAATCGCGGACAAGCTGAACGGCAGCTTCCTCGTGAGTCATTCCTAAGACCATTTTTGAGCCGTTGCGGTCGGTAAAACGTAAAAGCTCACTGCCGACACTTTCGTAACGTCCGGATTCATCCCACAAAGATGCCGGAAGAGCAACCGGGAACAAAACTTCCTGTCCGTCAATGGCATCCATTTCCTCACGGATAATCGCCTCTATTTTCTGGCAAATGCGCTTTAATGGGGTAAATTGTGAGTAAATTCCCTTGGCTACATCTTTCATATAGCCGCCGCGCATCATCAGTGCATGACTTTCAACGACGCAATCGCTTGGTTTTTCTTTGAAGCGTTCGCCTACTAATTTGTCTAGTTTCATAATTGTCATTTCCTCCAAAAATAAATTCGTACATCAAATGTAAGTGCTCAAAATCGATTTTGAACAATTACATTTATGTTAGCATTTAGCCGGGCAAATGTCAACTTGCACAAACCAAAAGAGAGTGGTACAATGTGCGTAATTTGGAGCGAATGCAGAAAGGATGAAAGAATATGACATATCAGACAGCAGTTTTTGATTTGGATGGAACGTTATTAAATACATTAGAAGATTTAGCGGACGCCGTGAATTATTCACTTAAAAAAAATAAAATGCCACTTTGTACAATTACGCAGGTGTGTCAGTATGTGGGAAATGGAATTGTAAAGTTAATGGAGCGTGCGGTTCCATCCGGTAAGGATAATCCGGTGTTTGAGCAGGCACTTTCTGATTTTAAAGAATATTATGCAGAACACTGCCATGACAAAACAGCACTGTATCCGGGGGTTCTTGCGCTTCTTCAAAATTTAAAGAAAAAGGGTGTGAAAATGGCGGTTGTATCAAATAAGGCGGATTTTGCGGTTAAAGAATTGATGCCGGTTTATTTTCCGAATCTGCTGGATGTGGCACTCGGAGAAATGGAAGAAATGGGGATCCGAAAAAAGCCGGCACCGGATATGGTTTATAAGGCATTGGCAGAGTTGCGGTGCGATAAGAAAAATGCTGTTTATATTGGTGATTCGGATGTTGACTTAGCGACAGCAAAAGCCAGTGAAATGGACTGCATTGGTGTGAGCTGGGGATTTCGGGGAAGAACTTTTTTAGAAGAGCATGGTGCCAATTACATTGTCGATAAACCGGAAGAAATTGAAAAATTTTTCAAATAAAAACAAACGAATAAAAACAATAAAATGGGTCACAATAGCATTGTAAGAAACGATTTATTTGTAGAAAGTGAGGATATTTCAATGAAAAAAATAGTAGTTTTTGCAATGCTTGTTGTTTGTTTGTCCGCTATGGTAACCGGGTGCGGCAATAAAAATAACAGCGCAACGGACCCATCTGCTTCTCCGGAAGCAACAAATGAAGCGACACAGACGCCAACGAATGAAAATAATAACACAGCAACGCCAAATGCGACGGATGACAACAAAAACGATGATAACGATTTATCGGATGATGTAAAAGACGGCGTGGATGATGCTGCTGACGGTGTAAACGACGTAATTGACGGTGTGGATGACGCCGTTGATGATGTGACGGGAAACGATAAAAATTAATAATGGGATGAAAAAGAAGCAGCAACGGGATTGACCGAAACTGCTTCTTTTTTGTACATATATATTTTTATGCGAAATAGTTAAGGTAAATGAAAAAAATGTAAAATATGTAGTTTTTTTGTCAAAATTTTTATTGCTTGGAATATATTGGTATGGTAGAATATAAATTGTTATAGGGAGTTTTATGGGATAAATAATTGAGGAAGGAGGATATTTTTATGGAACAGAAAAACGGAGCAGCAACAGCTTCTACCATTCTTGGTATTGTGAGCTTAGTAATCGCTGTCATCGGAGGAATTACCTTTGGTGTAATTGGTGCCGCAATTGCTTTGATTTTAGGTATCGTAGCAGTTGTTCTCGGTATTAATGCAAAAAAACAGACAGGAGGCACAAAAGGTCAGGCGGGTTTTGTCTGTGGTTTGATTGGTATTATCTTCGCTGTTATTTTTGCAGTAGGATGTTCAATCTGTGGTGCTGTTGAGTCCAGCAGTACCAAAACAAGTTATACTTGTTATGGATGCGTTGGTGGTTCCTGTTTAGTAAGCAGTGATGTTAATGATGCAGCAGATAGTTTAAATGACTTGAGCAATGCATTGAACGACTTGTCAGATGCTTACAACTAAGAGAACAATATAACCAAAATAAAGAAGGTTGCTGCTTAGGCAGCAGCCTTTTTTTCTAAGGAGGAGAAAATGTTTCCATCAATTCATTTAGGATTTGCAGATATTCCAACTTATAGCACAATTTTTTTGGCAGGTTTTTTTATAGCCATTATTATAGCAAGAAAAATAGCAGGCCGCTATCGTCTGGCCAAGGAGGATGTTTTATATGGTGCCATCTATGCGGCGATTGGTATTCTTATCGGCTCTAAACTGTTGTATTGCTTGACAAGGCTTCCGAGCCTGATACAGAAATGGGATGCAGTTGCGGCTGGTTTTGATAAAAATTTCATGCAGACACTGTTATTTTTAATGAATTATTTGTTTGGTGGGCTTGTTTTTTATGGTGGCCTGATTGGTGCCTTTTTGGGGATCTTTTGTTACTGTAAGCAGTATCATTTATCCTATGTTCCGTATATGGATGTGTTTGCACCATTGATTCCATTTGTTCACGGTATCGGAAGAATTGGATGCTTTTGTTCCGGGTGCTGTTATGGCATTGAATACCATGGCCCTTTTGCCATACAGTTTCCGTATAATGAGGCTGTTCCGCAATTAAGTCAGGTGCCGCGTTTCCCCGTGCAGCTTTTAGAGGCGCTTATGAATTTTCTTTTGTGTGGTATTTTATTTTGCCTTATGAAGAAAAAGAATTTGAGAAATGGACGGTTGATGGGAATTTATTTGATTTATTATTCCATTGCCAGATTTTTGTTAGAGATGCTTCGCGGGGATAAAATCAGAGGAAGTATCAGTATTTTTTCCACCTCGCAGTTAATTAGTTTGATTTTGCTGCCGGTTGGAATTGTTTTGGTGCGTGGAAAATGGGTGGAAAAGCATTGCAAGGAAGAAAAAAGTGGTGTATAATTTTCCATAGAAAAAATTCCGGCGGGACAGGATGACCGGTGAGAAAGATATGGAAGGAAGAAAATTATGTTAGATATCAAATTTGTAAGAGAAAATCCTGATGTTGTAAAACAAAACATTAAAAATAAATTTCAGGAGCACAAACTGCCGCTTGTGGATGAAGTGATTGCGCTTGATAAAGAGCGTCGCGAGACACAGCAGAAAGCAGATGACCTTCGTGCTCTTCGTAAGAAAAATTCAAAGATGATTGGTGCGCTGATGGGTCAGGGCAAAAAAGAAGAAGCTGAGGCAATGAAGGAAGAGGTTGCCGGTTATGCCAAAGAACTTTCTGATTTAGAAGCACGAGAGGCAGAAATTGCAGAGGAATTGAATAAGCGCATGATGGTAATTCCAAACATCATTGACCCGAGTGTTCCAATTGGTAAAAATGATACTGAAAATGTAGAAATTGAGAAGTTTGGTGATCCGGTGGTTCCGGATTTTGAAATCCCATATCATGCACAGATTATGGAATCATTTGATGGACTGGATTTGGATTCGGCACGTGACGTTGCAGGAAATGGATTCTATTATCTGATGGGCGATATTGCAAGACTTCATTCTGCAGTTATTTCCTATGCAAGAGACTTTATGATTGACCGCGGATTTACCTATTGTGTGCCGCCGTTTATGATTCGTTCAAATGTTGTAACAGGTGTTATGTCGTTTGATGAAATGGATGCGATGATGTACAAAATCGAGGGTGAAGATTTGTATCTGATTGGTACGAGTGAACATTCTATGATTGGTAAGTTTATCGATAAAATTATTCCGGAGGAGCAGCTGCCAAAAACTTTGACCAGTTATTCTCCATGTTTCCGTAAGGAGAAAGGTGCTCACGGAATTGAGGAACGCGGTGTTTACCGGATCCATCAGTTTGAAAAGCAGGAGATGATTGTTGTCTGCAAACCGGAAGACAGTAAAATGTGGTTTGATAAATTGTGGCAGAACACCGTTGATTTATTCCGTACATTGGATATTCCGGTACGTACGTTAGAGTGTTGTTCCGGTGACTTGGCCGATTTGAAAGTGAAATCGATTGATGTAGAGGCATGGTCTCCACGCCAGAAGAAATATTTTGAAGTGGGAAGCTGCTCGAATTTAGGAGATGCGCAGGCACGCCGTTTGAAGATTCGTGTTGTCGGTGAAGGTGGTAAGTATTTTGCCCACACCTTAAATAATACGGTTGTTGCACCACCACGTATGTTGATTGCGTTCTTAGAAAATAACTTATGTGAGGATGGTTCAGTTAAGATTCCGAAAGCATTACAGCCATATATGGGCGGTAAAGAAAAAATTGAAGTGAAATAAAAATGACACAGTGTGGTTTTATAGTGAGACTGCACGATGACAGAAGATTCTGCTATCGTGTAGTCTTTGTTCTGTGATTTGAGGAAAGATAAATATAAAAATTTACAAAGAAAGGTGAGAGGAAATGCGAAGCAGCAAAAGATATTTTGCACTGTTATTTCTTCTGTTTGCCCTGGCATTTGCCGGAGTGAATCAGATGAATTATGTGCAGGCAAAGGAGACGACACAAAAGATTTGTCTCTACTTAGGACAAAAGATTACTCTTGCGGATTTGCCGGAAGGGGAAGTGGTTTTAAGTAAAGAGCATGTGGTTGAGGTGTCGGCAAACAAAGTTGTTACGACGATTGGTGCAGGTACGGTTACGATTTCCGTGAAAACGAAGGCGGAGACAGTTGACTATGCAGAAATTGAAGTAAAGAAAAATGAGATTCTTTCGGATTTGAGTTTTAACAGACAGTCGTTTACGGCACATCCTTTGGGTGGTGGCTCTTTTCAGCTGCCGATACCGCAGTTTGAATCGATGACGTGTGTGTGGCAGGCAAGAACGCCGGAAACAGCCACAGTTACACAGGAGGGAATTATTACGCCGGTTCGCGCAGGCTTTGCAGAATTTTCTGTTACGGTTACGGATTCATATGGCGGTGTGTACTCTTTTGTGCTTGGTGTTGAAATTTTGCAGCCCCAATTTACAATCCAAAAGCAGAATTTAGCGAAGGGCTGTCAGACAACACTTTTGTTAGAATCTGTTGCAGGAAATCCGGTTGTTTATCAGACAAGGGATACTTCCATTGTTTCGATTGTTTCCTATAATCAGGCGGGCGTTGTAGTTAAGGCGAAAAAAGTTGGTTCTACTACTGTAGTGGCACAGGTAGATGGCGTTCAGACAGAATGTGTGATTACGGTTACAAACCCGCAAATAAAAAAGGCATATGGTTTTTATCAGAAAAAGAAAAAACTGGCGGTCAAGGTGACTGGGTTAAATGCAGAAAGCCGTCCGGTCTTTCGTTCGTCCGATGTAAAGGTTGCTGTTGTGACAGCTTCAGGAAAGGTGACAACGAAAAAGTATGGAAGTGCTGTGATTTCCTGCGAGGTCGATGGAAAGACAGTAAAGTATTATCTGGCAGTAAGTACGAAAACGGCTGTCCGGGCGATGCGGTATGGTTATAAAAAGATAGGAAAGAAAAAGTACAGTCAGGCAAGGCGGATGGATAAAAACTATTATGACTGCTCCTCTTTTGTTTACCGAACCTATCGTGCGGTAGGAAGATATCTTGTCTGCAAAACAAGCTGGGCGCCGGTGGCGGCGGACATCGGCCACTATTATGTGAGAAAAGGAAAGTCCATTAAGGCAAAGAAAACCTATTCTGAAAAGAAAATGAGACCGGGAGATTTGATTTGCTTTGGCGGCTCGAAGGCAAGAAGAAACGGACGGTATAAGCGAATATACCACATTGCAGTTTACATTGGAAATGGTAAGACAATGGAGAGTAGTTCAACCTATAATAATGTTGTAATAAGAGACAGAGGCGTTTTTAAAAAGAGCGAAATTCCGGTCGTTGTACGCCCATAATTTGTAAAAAAAGTAATTGACGAGTAAAATATCACGTGATACAATAAAGTTCCTTTCGGAAGGAACAGCAAAAAGCAGTGTTTCTCATGCGCAGGGGAAACACTGCTTTTGCTTTATCAGACAGCGTGGTGTTTGTCTGGTGAATCTAATTTCATTTTATCTGTTTATCTGGTAAATGAGAATCGCAGCTATTTACATGATATAAAAAGACAAGAGGGAGGACTGTCTATGAATTTAAAAATGAAAAAAGTAATTGCATGGGTGCTTGTGTGCCTGTGTGTATATGGTTCGATGCCAAAGGAAATGGTGAAAGCAGCTTCGGCTGGCTCCATTTATTATGTGCCGAAAGGACAGCAGGGATGCTATACGGATAGTTTAGATGTTGCGTTGCAGTGTTGTTCGATGTGTGGAGGAGTAATTACTTTGGAAAGAGATATTTATTATGACTTTCCTGACTTTATCCACTATGATGCGATAAATAAAGATACTATTCTTGTAGTGGATGAAGGGGTCACATTGACCATTGGTAAGAAGGGATTGCAAATGGATGGAATTTTGCAGATTCGTGGAGGAACAGTGGATTTAGAAAATTCGGATGGAATATTATATGGTTCCGGTAAAATCGATTTGTTAGCGGGACGTATGATTAAAAAATCGTATTCTGTAAATAAAAATAACACATCCATTTGTTTGGAAGCAAAAAGTATTTCATACGGTCAGAAACTGAAAGAGGCACAGATTCCTGAGGATAAAGTTACGTGGTCAATGCCGGTTGAGGGAACGTGGCAGTTTGTGAAAGGAGACTTAGTCCCACAATCGGGAACATCCAATCAGGATATTGTATTTGTGCCGAAATATCCGATGACGTATGATTCCTTATTCTTTACAAAGAGCGGGAAAGTAACGGTAAATGCTGTTATCCCAAGACGACAGGATGAAAAAGAAGTACAGATTTTTGCCGGTCAGAATTTAATGAAAATTCATCCGGACTTGATGTATGTAAGTCCGGTTACCGGCGAAAAGGTAGCAGGTGAATTTACCTTTTCTACGGATGCCAAAGAGTATGATGTTGGAAAACATGAGATATCGGGTGTGTTTACGCCGCAGGATAATAATTATCAGTCGGTTACGGATACAGTGGTTGTTGATATTGTATCGGTGAAACCGGAGCAGGCAGCACCATCGGTTGTCCGCAATCATGGAATCTATGGGGACCGTTTGAATCAGATTCGCTTCCTTGATGGAAAATATAAAAATCCGAAAACGGGGGAAATCATCAAAGGGAGTTTTGAGTGGAAAGATGGCAGCCAGCCATTGAAACTTGGAACCTGCGGGTACACAATGTTATTTATCCCGGATGGGAAAGGTTATGAAACTGTGGAGAGTGAAGTTTTGGTGGAAACACTGCCAAAAGAGATGGAGGAATTTGAATGGCCATCGTGCTCCGATCTTTCCTTTGGTGAGGATTTGTCGAATTCTTCTCTTAGTTTCCAGAAAAATGAATATGGCATTTTCTTCTGGGAGGACGAGAAAGTTTGTCCACCGGTTAAAAATTCAGGTGTCCATGTTGTGTTTCGTCCGGCAGACACCATTCGGTATGACTGGAGCAAGGTGGCAGGGTATGATGAGAAGACAAAGACAATTACATGCTCGATTCCGATTACCGTGCGTCCGGTGAAAGGAAAACTGCCGACGATAAAAGCTAAGGAATGGAAAGAAGGCGAAACGGTTTCCGGATGCGCATTGTCGCTTGAGCCTGCGAAAACGGGAACGGTGACATGGAAAAATCCGGCGCAGAAGGCAGATAAATCCGGCTGGTATCCGGTACTCTTTTGCCCGGCAGACTCCGATAATTATGACTGGAGCAGTTATGAGCAGGATGAAAAGGGAAATATCTGTATGCAGGTGTATCTTACGGTGACACCAAAGCCGACGTCATTGCCAACGTTGACTCCGACGCCGGTACCGACAGAGAAACCATCCCTCACTCCATTGCCGGAATCAACGGAAGTACCGAGTGCTACTCCTGTCGTGCGAGAGAAAAATACATCCAAACAGGGCAGTAATGGAGTAGCGGGGACAAAACCGACGACAACTTTTGTGATTACGCAGCTTGTATCAAAGACATCGAAGATTCAGTCTCCGATTGTTCCGAAAACATCTATTTTGAAATGCAGTAAGAAAGGAAAACGAGTGCAGTTTCGCTGGAAGAAAAAGAAAGGTGTTTCCTATCAGGTTCAGTGGAGCGCAAATGCTAAGTTTAAGAAAGCGCATAAAAAGAAAGTGAAAAAGAATTGCTATGTGATATCGAACAAAAAGAGTGGAAAAAGATATTATGTGCGTGTCCGCTGTGTGAAAAAGAAAAATGGAGTGAATTATTATGGAAAATGGAGTAAGGTGAAAAAAGTATCCGTGTAACGATTTAGAAATTTTCTGTTAGAATAAAAAGCAGGGAACAATGATTTTGTGCGAGCACATTCATTGTTTCCTGCTTATGTTTGAATTCGTTCTATTTTAGTATTTCATATCTTTTAAAATATCACAGAAGTCAAAGGTTGCAAAATAATCCCGTGGAGTTTCTCCGCGGCGAATCATCTGCACGCTGCCATCTTCTTTGAGAAGAAGCTCCGGCGATTTCAGTTTACCGTTGTAGTTATAACCCATAGCATATCCATGAGCACCGGTATCGTGGATAACCAGATAATCTCCGATGTCAATCTTTGGAAGCATACGGTCTACGGCAAATTTATCATTGTTCTCGCAAAGAGAACCGGTGACATCGTATTTGTGGTCGCATGGTGCATTTTCTTTGCCGAGGACGGTGATATGATGATAAGCACCGTACATAGCCGGACGCATCAAATCACAGGCACAAGTGTTCAAACCAACATATTCTTTGTAAATATGTTTCTGATGAATACATTTTGTTACGAGATTGCCATAAGGTCCAAGCATAAAGCGACCAAGTTCAGTAAAGATGGATACATCACCAAGTCCTGCCGGTACCAGGATTTTCTCGAACTGTTTGCGGACACCTTCACCGATTACCGCAATGTCGTTTGGTTCTTTGTCCGGTGTATATGGAATACCGATACCACCGCTCAAGTTGATAAATGTAATATTGGCACCTGTTTTCTCTTTCAATTCTACTGCGAGTTCAAACAGGATGCCGGCAAGTGTCGGATAGTATTCGTTGCTTACGGTGTTACTGGCAATGAAAGCATGAATACCAAAGTTTTTAGCACCCAGTTTCATTAATTTTTTGTAGCCCTCAATTATCTGCTCTTTGGTGAAGCCGTATTTGGCATCTCCGGGGTTGTCCATGATGTCTGTACCGAGTTCAAATACGCCACCCGGATTATAACGACAGCAGATGGTTTCCGGAATCCCAACATTTTCTGCTAAAAAGTCAATGTGGGTAAAATCGTCTAGATTGATGTAAGCACCGAGTTTACTTGCTTTTTCATACTCAGCAAGTGGTGTCACATTTGAGGAAAACATGATGTCATTATCATGAAATCCAAGGGATTCTGAAAGCATTAATTCGGTCAGAGAAGAGCAGTCAACTCCGCAGCCTTCTTCCTGTAAAATTTTAAGGATAAATGGGTTTGGTGTTGCTTTTACTGCGAAATATTCGCGATAACCCTTGTTCCATGAAAATGCCTTTTTCAAAGCACGGGCATTTTCGCGGATTCCTTTTTCGTCATAAATATGAAATGGAGTCGGATAAGTTTTTTCAATTTCCTTAACCTGATCCAAAGTTAAAATTGTTTTCTTTTCCATGGTGAAAATTCCTCCAAATGATGTAGTGGGAATTACTTTAATTTCTCGCCGGTGAGTAATTCGTAAGCCTCCAGATACTTGTCAATGGTTTTCTTGGCAACATCTTCCGGAAGTTCCCAATCGTGGTTTCCTTTGTTTTCTTTGAGCCAGTCTCTTGCAAACTGTTTGTCAAAGGATGGCTGTCCGTGACCCGGCTCATATCCTTTGGCAGGCCAGAAACGGGAACTGTCTGGTGTCAGCATTTCGTCACCGAGAACAATGTTTCCATTCTCATCAAGACCAAACTCAAATTTTGTATCGGCAATGATAATACCTTTTTTCAATGCATAATCTGCGCATTTTTTATAAAGAGCGATGGTATAATCGCGAAGCTTTTCAGCATACTCTTTTCCTTTGCCAGGAAATTCTTTTTCCAGTACATCAACGCTTTGCTCAAAAGAGATATTCTCGTCGTGGTCACCGATTTCAGCTTTTGTGGAAGGTGTGTAAATTGGTTCCGGCAATTTGTCGGATTCCTGTAAACCTTCCGGAAGCTTGATGCCACATACGGTTCCGTTCTTTTGATAGCTTGTCCAGCCACTGCCGGTGATATATCCGCGCACAATACATTCAATCGGAAGCATAGTCAGTTTGCGGCACATCATGCTGTTGCCATCATAGGCCGGTTGCTGAAAGAATTCCGGCATATCTTTTACGTCGGCAGAAATCATGTGATTTGGGACAATGTCTTCAGTAAGGTCAAACCAGAATTTCGACATCTGGGTTAAAACAGTTCCTTTTTTAGAAATGATGTTTTTCAGAATTACGTCAAAACAACTGATGCGGTCAGTTGCGACCATAATCAGACTGTCACCGTTGTCGTAAATCTCTCGTACTTTACCTTCTTTGATTGGTTTCCATTCGCTCATAGCGGTACCTCCATCTTTTATATGTTCGTCATTTACATAGTATAAATTTTTTTAACGAACCTGTCAACAAGGCAAATTAAATCAAATTCATTGTATTTTTAGGAAAAGGTGTCCGCAAATTTCCCATTCAGGAACGCTCCCGCTTAGGTGAACACACGTAGCGGTGCATGAGGGCATACTACGCCCTCTACGCACCGACGGTGTTCAAAATCCTTCATGGTGAAATTTGTGGACACCTTTTCTTGAAAAATTACAATTGAATTAATTTAGTCAAATCTTTCTTGATTTAAGTTACTGTCTGAAAGTGCATGCAACCTAAATTGCTGCCAAACCAAAAAAGAGTTGCATAGTTTTTTATTATTTTCTGAAAAAAACAACCACAGAGAAGAAAATTGGCAAAAAACGTTGTTTTGCAGCCCAATTTTCTTTACTCAATCGGGATAATGTCCCAAAAATGCAACCATAAAGGACAAATTAAAGAAAAAGAGTTGTTTGGGGAGGAGATAGCAGGTGTGTGTCAAGTGTTTGCTGCCAGCTCCTTTGGATTCCAGTAATTTCGTAGAAAAACTTTGTGATTCGTGGGTACAAACACGTGGGTATGAGGCTTGCGTATTTTGCATGCCCATACCCTTACGCGTTTGTTAAACGGAAGTGCTCACGAGACGCAAAGATTTTCTACGAAATTACGGAAAACGAAAAAACGTTATTAAACACTTGACACCACCCATCCCATGATTTACTTGAAAAAAACAAATGTTTGCTTTATACTAATAACGATTGAGCAAAAAAGGCATATGTGCCGATAAAAGGCTAGTTTTAGAATGAGAGGTTTATCTTTATGAGCAATTACAGCGGCAGTGATATTGTAATCTTAGAGGGGTTAGAGGCAGTTCGCAAACGTCCGGGAATGTATATTGGAAGTACCGGAACGAGAGGGCTTCATCATATGATATGGGAAATTCTAGATAACGGAATTGATGAGCATCTTGCCGGATTTTGTAACGAACTTCATTTGACGTTGTTAAAAGATGGCGGCGTTGTTGTCGAGGATAACGGACGTGGCGTGCCGGTTGACATTCACCCGACAAAGAAGATTCCGACGGCACGGGTTGTATATACCGTATTGCATGCGGGTGGTAAATTTAATAGTGATGTGTATAAAGTTTCCGGTGGTCTGCATGGTGTGGGTGCATCGGTTGTAAATGCGCTGTCAAGCCACATGATTGTGGAAATAAGACGAGATGGAAAAGTGTACCGGGATGAGTATAAAGATGGCGGTAAGCCGGTGACAAAATTAGAAAAAGGACTTTTACCGGTTGTGGGAACCTGCATGAAAAATAAGACAGGCACAAAAGTTACTTTTTATCCCGATGATTCCATTTTCGAAACGGTGGAATTTAAGCCGGAGACGATTCGTAAAAAATTAAAAGAAATTGCTTACTTGAATAAAAATCTCAAAATTGTTTTCAAGGACGAGCATACGGGAGAAGAGCAAACATATCTGGAGGAGTTTGGAATTCAGAGCTATATCAAGTACATTAATCGTGATACAGCAGTCCTCCATGATGATGTTATATATATAGAAGGAAAAAGCGGAGACATCGAGGTAGAAGTCGCTTTTCAGTATACACAGAATTACAGCGAGCAGATTAACGCTTACTGTAATCGTATCAATGTGGCAGACGGTGGAACGCTGGTTACCGGTTTTAAAACGGCACTGACACGAATTATGAACCAGTATGCAAGAGAATTAAACTTCTTAAAAAATAAAGAAGACAATTTTGACGGAAAAGATATCAGAAATGGTTTGGTTGCGATTGTTTCCATCAAACATCCGGACCCGCAGTTTGAGAGCCAGACGAAAAACAAACTCGGTAATACGGATGCAAAAACTGCAGTGGATGAAGTATTTAACCGTGAGGCACAGCGTTATTTTGATAAAAATGTGGAAGTGTTAAAACGAATCCTTGAAAATGTACATAAATCTTTTAAGGCGAGAACAGCAAGTGACAAGGCGAGAAAAGGTGTGATGAAACAGCTCCTTGATGTGGATACCAAAAGTAAACTTGCAGCATGTTCTTCAAAAAAATCAGAGGAATGTGAAATTTATATTGTCGAGGGTGATTCTGCGGGTGGTACTGTTAAGACGGCGAGAAACCGAAGAACACAGGCGGTTCTTCCGCTTCGCGGAAAGATTCTGAATGTAGAAAAAGCACCACTTGAAAAAATTTTGGTAAATAACGAAATTAAAACAATGATTGCCGCTTTTGGATGCGGAATCGGTGAAAATTTCGACATTAAAAAACTTCGTTACGATAAAATTATCATTTTAACCGATGCCGATGTCGATGGGGCACATATCAGCACGCTGCTGCTTACATTTTTCTACCGTTTTATGCCGGAACTGATTTATCAGGGAAAAGTATACCGTGGTCTGCCACCGCTGTACCGGGTATCATATGAAGATAAAAAAGGCAAGAAAAAGAATAAAGTATCCGAATATTTGTTCAATGATTTTGAACTTGAAAAATTCCGAAAGACCGGGAAAAAGATTTTGGAATTGCAGCGTTACAAAGGTCTTGGAGAGATGGATGACACGCAGTTGTGGGAGACGACCTTAGACCCGGAGAGCCGTATTTTAGCACAGGTATCTATCAGCGATACGGTAGAAGCCGATGAAGTAACGGATATTTTGATGGGAAGTAACGTTCCACCGAGACGACAGTTTATTATGGATGAGGCGAAATACGCCAATCTGGACATTTAACGGGAGGAAAATCAGATGAGTGAAGAAAATATTATACAGTTAGATTTTTCAGAAGAAATGAAAACATCTTACCGCGATTATGCAATGAGCGTTATTGTGGCACGTGCTCTCCCGGATGTCCGTGATGGGTTAAAACCGGTTCAGCGCCGTATTTTGTATGCTATGAAAGAACTCGGATTGTCGCCGGACAAACCACATCGAAAAAGTGCGCGTGTTGTCGGTGATACGATGGGTAAATACCATCCACATGGTGACAGTTCGATTTATGATGCGCTCGTTCATATGACAGAAGATTATTCACTGAATGCACCGCTTGTTGACGGACACGGAAATTTCGGCTCGATTGACGGAGACGGCGCAGCTGCCATGCGATATACCGAGGCACGTTTGTCAAAACCTGGTATGATGCTGTTGGATAATTTGGACAAAGGTCTGGTTGACTTTTTACCAAACTTTGATGACAGTGAAAAAGAACCGGCCGTACTGCCGGCCACGCTGCCAAACCTTTTAATTAACGGAACAACAGGAATTGCCGTCGGTATGGCAACAAACATTCCGCCACATAATCCGACGGAAGTCATAGATGCCGTAATTGCGTACATGGACAGACCGGGAATTTCCATTGATAAATTGATGGATTACATTCCGGCACCGGATTTTCCAACCGGTGGAATCATTATCAACGCTTCCGATATGCGGGATATTTATGAAAAAGGGGAGGGAAAAATCCGTCTGCGTGCCCGCACAGAAATTGAAAAAGGAGATGCCGGCAGAACAAACATTGTTATCACGGAAATTCCTTACACCATTTCCGGAAATAAATTAAAACTCGTGGAAAGTTTAGCTGCGCTGGCAAAAGATAAAGTATTTGATGAGATTTATGATGTGCGCGACGAGTCCTCCAAAGAGGGTATTCGTATCGTTGTCGAAGTAAAAAAAGGCCGCGATATTGACAATCTTTTAAATGGACTTTATAAGAAATCCCAGATGGAGGATACCTATGGCGTAAACCTTTTGGCAATCCGTCCGACGGAAAATGGAACCGGACAGCCAAAAGTATTTAATTTGAAATCATTGATCGAGGAATTTGTTTTATTCCAGGAGGATTTGTATACAAGAGAGTATCAGTTCCTTTTGGAAAAGGCAAAAAAACGTCTGGAAATCGTTGAAGGGTTGATGAAAGCAACCGATGTAATCGATTTGATTATTGAAATTCTTCGTGGTTCTTCCTCCGTGAAACAGGCAAAGACGTGCCTTATCGAGGGAATTACGGAGGGAATCAAGTTTAAGAGTAAAGCATCGGAAAAAGAAGCAGCTACACTTTCCTTTACGGAAAATCAGGCGGATGCCATTCTTGCGATGCAGTTAAGCAAGTTAATCGGACTTGAAATTTTAAAACTTCATGAGGAAAATGATACATTAATTGCGAATATTGCAGAGTATGAAAAGGTTCTTTCGGACAGTAAAGAACTTTATAAAGTTATTAAGGGAAGACTTCGTGAATTTAAGAAAATCTTTAATTCACCGCGCCGGACAAGCCTTATGGATACGGTGGCTAAAGCCTATGTTGAAAAAGTGGTTATTGAAGATTTGTATGTCTGCTTTGACCGCTTTGGCTATACCAAGGCAATTGATGCGGCTGCATTTGGACGGGCAAGCGAGGAAACAAAGAAAGATTTCAGTTTTGTACTGAAAATCAAGAACACGGATAAACTCTGCATTTTTACAGACAAAGGCAATATGCATCAGGTGAAGATGGAGAAAGTGCCAAGATGCAAGATGAAGGATAAAGGTACATTGATTCACTCACTGTGTAAAATGGAAAATGACGAAGAAGGACTTCTCTATGTCAGCTTTGAAGAATTGTTTGAGTCCATTTTGTTATTTGTGACAAAGAACGGTTATATTAAGTTAGTGTCCGGAGCGGAATTTGAGACCGGACGCCAGATGATTGCGGCGACAAAACTGGATGCGGACGATGAAGTAGTTGGTGTAATAATGCTTTCGGCAAGCGATGTTCTCACCGGAACAAAAAAAGTAATTCTTTTGACAAAAGACGGTCTTTCTCTTGGATTCCCGCTTAGCGAAGTGAGCGAACTCAAAAAGACAAGCCGAGGCGTAAAAGGAATTACATTGGAGAAAGAGGATACAGTTGCATTTGCAACGGTTGTTCATCCGGCTGCGGAAACATTTGAATATGAAGGAAAGACTTTAAATGCCCGCCGAGTACGAAACCGCAAGCGTGCGGCGAAGGGGCAGAAAGCGAATTTGATGCAGAATACGCTTACACTTGAATAAGAAAATGAAACTTTTTCAAATTTACGTTAATGTTTTTATGCCTTCGTCCGATAAATATAGTAAGAAACGGTAAATGCGTTTTAATATAATAAGAATGGAGGCGTTGTTTTATGAGAATTGATGCGTATATGCAGGTAAGCCAGATTTACCAGGCAAACAAAACCAAAAACGCTCCAAAGACAGGAAAGGCAGGCAGTCGTGATTCCTTAGAGATTTCCAGTTTCGGAAATGCTTATCAGGTAGCAAAACAGGCTGCGTCACAGGCATCTGATGTCAGAGAAGACAAAGTGAAAGAGATTCAGGCACAGATGGCAGCAGGAACCTATTCTGTATCAATTGAAGATGTCGCAGACAAGATGGCAGATGCACTGCTTTCTTAATGACATAGGAGGGTATACATTTGGCTAGTTTGATGGAGGAACTGATTCAGACGCTGGATGCAGAAGAAAAGTGTTATTCTCAATTGATTCCGATTGAGGAAGAGAAGACGAGAGCGATTATTGCAAATGATTTAGAAGCTTTGCAGGATATAACCGTCAGAGAACATGATTTGGTAGATGAGACATCTGCCTTGGAAAACAAACGGGAACGAGTGGCGATTGATATTGCTACTGTTCTTGGGCGTGACCCGAAGACGATTACACTTGAACAGATTGCATCGGTGTTGAAAAATCAGCCGGCAGACCAAAAGAAACTGCAGGAAGTGCATGACCGGTTACGGAGAACCGTTTCACGACTGCAGGAATTGAACAATCAGAACAAACAGCTTTTAAAAGAAGCAATTGATATGGTTGAATATAATATGAATGTGATACGAAGTACACGGATGTCTTCAGGAAGCAGCAACTATTCCAGTGATGCGTCCGAGGTGGCGGGTATGGCACCTCAGCATGGGATGTTTGATGCAAAACAATAACAGGCGCATGGATGCGATAGCCACCGCCTGTTTTGTTTTCGAGGACGGTTGTACTTTTTTTTATAAAGAATGGAGATGAGAACATGGGTAATCTGATGACAAGTTTTAATGCGGGTGTTTCGGGACTTCACTCCGCACAGCAGTCGCTGACTGTTACATCGCATAATCTTGCCAACGCGGGAACCGTAGGCTATACAAGACAACAGGTTCTTGTGACGGATTCCTTTTATCAGAAATCGTACGGAGTACATGACAATGTCATGGCGGTTGGTACCGGAACGACGATTTCATTGACAAGACAGGTTCGCAATACCTTTTTGGATGACCGGTACCGGCTGCAGGTTGGACGCCAGCAGTTTTATCAGGCGAACAGCAATGCGGCACTGGAAATAGAAGATATGTTGGGTGAGCTGCACGGCGAAGAATTTCAGAGCAGCATTACAGACCTCTGTGGTGCGTTGAGTTCTTTGGCAACCCACGCGGACGATATTGTATATAAAGACCAGCTTGTAATGATGGCATCCCAGTTTATTGAGCGGGCAAAGGTATTGCAGGATGAGTTAAATACCTATCAGACGAGTCTGAACACGGAAGTAAAAAAACAGGTGGATACGATTAATGATTTGGTTGGAAAAATCAAAGAGTTAAACAGAGATATTCAGAAATACGAGGCGACCGGAGAGCCGGCAAATGACTACCGTGACAAGAGAAATGAGTATTTAGATGAGCTCAGTCAGTACATAACTTTTGAGACGAATGAGCAGCCGGATGGAACCATCACGATTTATTCGGAGGGCGGTTATCTTTTGGATGCGGTGAACCAGTATTTTCTTATAACAAAATACGAAAGTGACACCTCCAAACTTTTAAAACCGGTCTGGGAGACCGGCGAGAATTATTACCGCTATGACAGCCTAGAGTATTCCAGTGAAAATAATACGGATGTAGGCGGGCTTCGCGGACTTTTGGTGGCACGAGGCAGTTATGCGGCAACCTATGTAAATGTTCCGCAGAAACCAAAGGAAGAAGATTACAAAAATGGCGGCGTGCTGGATGTGAATGCTTATAACCGCGCTATGGATCAGTTTAATGATGATTTGGAAGTTTATAACAAAACCATCGGTGCTTCCGTTGTGATGACGATTCAGAGTGAATTAGATACTTTGATTCATGGGATTGTAACAACCGTCAATGATGTGCTCTGCCCGAACAAAGAGATTACAATCGAAGTTGAGGACAAAGATGAAAATGGCGTTGTGACCGGAACACATACCGAAAAAATTAAAGTACTGGATGAAGAGAAGGCACTGATTGGTGATGATAAAAACCGTACGATGGGAACAGAATTATTTTCCCGCCGTGGTGTGGAACGCTACACCAAAGAAAATGTAACAGTTGTAAATGATGATGGTACGACAAGTGTAGTGCCTGTTTACCGTTATCAGGAAGAGGATCCGTCCGATGTGTATACGATGTATACGACGAGCCAGCTTGTGCTGAATCCGACTGTTGGAAGAGATTCTTCCACACTGCCGACGATGTACAGTGATAAGAGCGATGGTAAGAAAGGTTATGCAAATAATGAACTGCTTGGCATTGCGCAGGCGTTTGATGAGTCGATTGGAACACTAAATCCAAATTCATTGACAACATATGATATTAAACATTTTTATGTTGGTATGGTAACTGAACTTGGTACACAGGGCAATGTTTGGAATGGTATTATTGACAACCAGAATATCACAGTAAATACCATTGACAATGAGAGACAGAATGTAATGGGAGTTTCTACCGAGGAAGAACTCTCTAATATGATTAAATATCAGCAGTGTTATAATGCATCATCAAGATACATTACGACAGTGGCACAGATGTTAGAGTATTTGATTGAACGGTTAGGAGGATGATGATATGGCATCAACATTTGGTTCTTTGGAGATAGCAAAATCCGGTATGATGGCATACAATGCAGCGTTGCAGACAACGGCACATAACGTGGCAAATATTGAAACAAAAGGCTATTCCAAACAGACAGTAAATATGGTTTCGTTAGTTGGCAATAAAACTTCTGTAACAGTTCAGGGGTTCGGTGTAAATGTTGCAAGTATCACAAGAAACCGAAACGAATATTACGATACGAAATATCAGCGCACGCAGTCAACTTACAATTACTATCAGACACAGTCCTATTATCTGAAAGCATTACAGGATCAGATATGCGGAAATGTAACCAGTGATGAGAAGTCAAGACTGACCGATGCATTTGATGATTTTTTTAGTGCGTTAAGTAATCTTAGAGGAAATGCCAATAACAGCACCATTCGCCGTCAGGCAGTAACAGTAGGTGAAACATTTACCGATTATGTGCAGAATGTGGCAACCGGTCTGCAAAAACTCCAGGATGAAGCAAATACACAGGTGAAAACCTGCGTTGATCAGATTAATGCATACGCAGAAAAAATCGTGGCGTTGAATAAACAGATTGACACAGTAGAGGCGTATGGCGGAATTGCGAATGACCTTCGCGACCAACGATCCCTTTTGATTGATGAGTTGTCCCAGTATTGTGATGTGGAGACAAAAGAAATCCCACCGGATAACGGCGTAGGTGAAAATCAGTTCTATGTTTATATCAATGGGGGAACACTTGTGGACACCTATAAAGTGAACGCACTGGTAACTAAGCAGAAAGACACCTATGTAAACATTAACGATATCACTGGTTTGTATGATGTCAGCTGGGCAGATGGAAGTACCTTCAATATGCATAGTACAGCAATTGGCGGACAACTTCAGTCGTGTATTGAGACTCGTGACGGAAATAATGCAACAAATCTTCATGGCACTGTTGACTCAATTGCGAACGATGCCGATGGAAAACTTGTTCTTACTGTTACCGGAACAAACTGCAATGATGTGCAGGTGTTAAATATTCCGGCACATGATGGTGAGATTACTATTAATAACCGCACTTATGCGTATGATAATTTTGAAGTAAAAGTGGATGCAGCAGGTAATTTTACGTATGACTTTACGTTGAAAGGTACAACAAAAGCTGCTGATGCGAAAGCGCTTCAGATTGCTGTGGCGAATGGTTATACCGCGCAGGTTGGCGATTCGATTGACAACCGCGGTGTTCCGTATTATATGGCACAGTTAAATGAATTTGTTCGTACATTTGCACAGGAATTTAACCGTGTTCAGAATGGCGGTTATGATTTGAATGATAATCCGGGTGTTGACTTCTTTAATGCAACGGTCAAAGCAACCGGCGACAACTATATTTTCCAGGAGTCGGTAGACGGAAAAGACGCTTCCTTTACTTCGGAGGCGAAGAAAAATGCAGACGGCACCTACACCGGTTCTTACTATTACATGACTGCATTGAACTTCTCGATTACAAAGGAAGTTGCGGATGACCCGGGATTACTTGCATGCAAGGCAAAAGCAAATCCGGATGATAATGTAGGAAATGATAACGGTGATAATTTGCAGAAACTGACAGAAATCAAGGACAACTCGAAAATGTTTGTCCACGGTGCACCGGATTCCTTTATTCAGTCACTGACTGCACTGCTTGGTGTTGATGCGAAAAAAGCGGATACGATGGAAAAGAGCCAGAGCAATCTTTTGTATGCCATTGATACCAACCGTAAATCGGTATCCGGCGTAGATGAAGATGAAGAGGGTTCGGATATGATTGTGTTCCAAAATATGCTGTTTAACCAGTACAAGATGTTAAATGTGTTAAATGAAGTACTGGATAAATTGATTAATGAAACCGGCGTGTGATGCCGATAAATAAAGTATAAAAAGATGAATTTGAGATTCGGAAACGGAGGGCTGACATGAGAGTAACAAATACGATGATGCGTAACAATTCCATGTTGAATATGCAGAAAAATAAGGTGGCATATAATAAATATCTGACACAGTATAATACGCAAAAAAAAATACAGAGACCATCGGATGATCCGACGATTGCGGCACGTGCCCTCAAATATCGTACAACTTTGGCAGAAATTGATCAGTATCTGACAAATATCAAGGATGCAACATCCTGGATGGATGCGACAGAAACTTGTTTGAAAACTGTTAATACAAAACTTACGGATATGATTGATTACTGTACACAGGCGGCTACCGGTACTTATAATGAAAAAAACCGTGCGGATATTGTGACACAGTTAAAACAGTTTTCAAAATATATCTACGAGCAGAATGCCGATGCGGATTATGCCGGACGTTATCTGTTTACAGGATTTCGTACCGATGTGCCGATGCTTTTTGATAAAGAGGAGACGGGGACTACTTATACGATTACAGAGAATATAGATATTAATACCATTAATAAATATCAGTATGTATATGGAGAGGCGTCTTACAATGCGGGAAGCAGTGCGGCGGATTATGCCAATCAGGCATCCGAGTTTGCAACGACGCACCGTGCACTTTTATCTTATGATAAATTAGATGATAACCAAACAGTAAAACTTACTTATACGGACTCGACCGGAACACAGCAGACAGTTACTGCAATTACGAAGAGTGTAGCAGCGGATACAAAGTATAATGAGCATCTGCACCCGGGAGCTGATGAGGTGTATTTTGTTCCGGAAACCGGTGAGCTTGTATTTGGTGACGATGTTTATGACAGTATTCGTGCCGGAAAAGATTTGAGCGTTGATTACAAGAAAACAGAATTTGCTGCAAAAGATGTGCGTCCGGAACATTATTTTAACTGTACGGCAGTGGATAATACAACCGGAGAGGTATCGAATTACCGCACAGCAGGTACTCAGAATATGATGTACCAGATTAATTTTAGTCAGACTTTGGTTGTTAATACAGAAGGCTGTGATTCCATTAATTTGGCAGTTGGCAGAACGATTTCTGATATTACAAATATCTGTAATGACTTGGATGTGATGGAAGCCAATCTGAAGTCTGTGGAGAAGCGGATTAATGACTGTGATGAAAATGATAAAACAACATTGGCCAATCTCAATGAGTTAAAGAGCCAGATTGAGACAGAGATTCAGCTTCAGAAGACGGTGCTTGGAAAAACGCTGGGCTCTGCGATTACGACCTGCCAGTCAGCAAAAGATGAATTGAATGTGGCACTTGCTGACCATGGTTCCCGTTATAACCGTATGAGTATGACAAAATCGAAACTGGAACAGCAGCAGAATGATACAAAAGAAGCAAAATCCGATAATGAAGATGCAGATTTGGGAGAGGCTTATGTAAACTTCTCGGAGGCGGACCTTTTGTATCAGGCGACTTTGAATGCGACATCGAAGATACTCGGTCAGTCACTGCTTAACTTTATTTAATTAAGGAGGAATTGGGATGTTAGTAAAAACAAAATTTTTTGGGGAAGTCGATTTACCGGAGGAAAAAATCATTACTTTTGAACGCGGTTTGATTGGGCTTGCTGATTATAAAAAATTTACGATTTTATATGACTGTGAAAAAGAGAACAGCAACATTTCCTGGTTACAGAGTGTTGAGGAACCAACTTTAGCACTTCCGGTTGTAAAACCATGGATTATAAAGGAAGATTATAATCCGGTTGTTGAAGACGAGCTGCTTTCTCATATTGGAGAACTGACGGAAGAGAATCTTGTGATTTTAGTCACAATGACAGTTCCGGAACAGATTGAACAGATGTCAGTGAATTTAAAAGCACCGATTATTGTGAATGCTGACACAAGAAAGGGTGCCCAGATTATCTGTGACAATAACGATTATGAGGTGAAATACAAAATATATGACATCCTCAATGCAAAAAAGGGGGATTGTTGATATGTTAGCATTAGCAAGAAAAGTAAATGAATCCATTATTTTAAATGATAATATCGAAGTCACTGTTTTGGAAGTAAAAGGGGATCAGGTGAAAATTGGTATTAACGCACCAAAAGATGTTCCGATTTACCGCAAAGAACTTTTTGTACAGATACAGGAGGCAAATGCAGCGGCGGCCAATACGGTAAATCCGGCAGCACTTGGTGAACTGTTAAAAGACAAATAAATAGGACAAAAGAAGAAGCGTTTTACGAATTTTAGTAAAGGGGTTAATTTTTTTAAAAAGATAGCCGATATTTACTTTAAGTTAAGGAAAACGTTTCTTTTTTATTACACATGGAGGTGTTATTATGGATATGGAAAGTATTAGTAGTGTTAATTCAAATTATAGCTCGACAGAGAGTGTTAAGGTTAAGCGTGCACCGGTTGAAAGTGCACATACAGCAGCGCAGTCTGTTTCCGAGGCTTCTTCTGCAGCTGTGAGGACGGTATCTGAATCCGGAGAAGCGACGAATCAGAACTGTGGAAACAAAGAGCATAACCCAAGCGAAGCAACGATTGACGATGCGGTAAAAAGCGCAAACCGTCGTATGGAGCATACGCGTTGTGAGTATTCGTATCACAAAGAGACAAATCGTGTTTCGATTAAAGTGATTAATGAGGATACCGATGAAGTCATCCGTGAAATTCCACCGGAAAAATCTTTGGATATGCTCCAGAAGATGTGGGAGATGGCTGGTATCTTAGTAGATGAGAAAAGATAGGAGGTATCACTATGGGAATCAGAATGAGTGGATTATCATCCGGTATGGATACAGAGGCAATTGTAAAAGAATTGATGTCCGCCCAGAGTATGAAGAAAAATAAAGTAGTGAAGGCAAAAACAAAACTGGAGTGGACACAGACTAAATGGTCAGAGTTGAATACCAAGCTGACAGGTCTTTATAATAATTTTGTGTCTAAAATGCAGTTATCTACTGCTTATAAGACAAAGAAAACAACAGTTTCGGATGCGACAAAAGCAAGTGTTGCAGCAAAGACAAGTGCTGCGAACGGAAATTATTCGATGGAAATTAAAAATGTAGCAACTTCTCAGTATTTGACCGGCGCTAAAATTAATGCAGCTGCATCGGACAAATTGACAGATATTGATTCTTCGCTTTTGAATAAAGAAATCAGTATTACAGTTGGTGCCAAGACAACAAAGTTTGCTGTTACTGCAGACACTACATTAAAAGACTTCACGAGTGCTTTGCAGAGTGCGGGTCTAAATGCAAGTTTTGACGATGCACAGAAACGTCTGTTTATCAGCAGCAAAGAAAGTGGTCTTGAAAATGCTTTTTCTATCACGACATCAGGTATTACGGATGCGGAGGTGAATGGCAGAAAGGCACTTCGCGATGCGGCCGGTTACAGCAGTATGACAAGCAGCAATAAGAAACTGTTTGATTCTGCAATGGAGAAATTGCAGACGTCGGGCGTAGGAACCGATGATTATAATAGTGCGTTAAATACGATTGCAAAGCTTTCCTATGAGACGAAGAAAACGTCAGCGGAAAATGCTGCGACGACTTACGTAAAAGCAAAAATTTACAGTGAGAAGTACAGTGAGTATGAAGAAAAGGCAAAAGAGAAGTTAAAAGACACCTATTTTGAAGAAGATGGCAGTCTGAAACCAGGTAAGACACAAGAGGCTTATGATGCAGCAGTGGCAAAACAGGCTGATGCTGATACAACTTCGTATGTAGGAACGCAGTTAAAGGAAAGCGATGTGAAGCTGCAAATTAATGAAGCAGCTTTTTCCGGCAAGACGGAAGCGGATATGGCTGATTTCAGTGAAGAGGCAGTAAAGAAATATTATGGTGAAACGGTAACCGCCTTTACCGGTATGGATGGCGTAGATGAGGAGAGCGAAAAAAACCGCCTTACTTCCTATGTACAGGATTATGCTTCTGTTTCTGACCGTGATGAGGTTTTGGCAGGTTCCGCCTTATCCGGACTTGGTATGGCTGATATCGCAGTCGATGCAGATGGAAATGTTACGGTTAATGGTGGAGCAAATGACAGCAGTAATTCCACGATTCCAAAGGGTATGGCGTTGATTGAAGCTTCTGACAGCAAGATTATTTTGAACGGGGCAGAGCTTACATCCTCTTCCGCCGTTGTTTCAGCGAATGGATTGGATGTCACACTGACCGGATTGACAAAAACAGATGAGCCAATTACTTTCTCTGTAACAAATGATACGGAGAGTGTTTATAATTCCATTAAGAGTTTCCTGAAAGAATATAATTCTGTAATGAAGGAAATGAACACACTTTACAATGCGGATTCTGCCAAAGGTTATGAGCCATTGACCAGTGAGGAAAAAGAGGCAATGTCAGATGACGATGTGAAACTTTGGGAGGATAAGATTAAAAAGTCCCTGCTTCGCAGTGATTCAACATTGAGCAGCATTATGAGTTCAATGCGTTCGGCTATGATGTCAACAGTTGAGTATGATGGCAAAACATATGCGCTTTCCAGTTTTGGTATTATGACATCAACGGATTATACAGAAGGTGGTCTGCTCCATATTTATGGAGATGCGGATGATTCTGTATATTCGGCAAAAGATGATAAACTCAAAAAAGCACTTGATGAAGATCCGGATGCTGTAATTGCAACATTGACCGGTGTCTTTGGCAAACTTCGTGAGACTATGAGCCAGAAGATGTCGGCAACGAAATACAGCAGTTCCTTGACTTTCTACAATGATATCAAGATGAAGAGTGATGTGAAATCGTATGAAGATGAGATTGAGGACTGGGAAGACAGACTGGCTGAGATGGAAGACAGTTACTACAGTAAATTTACTGCGATGGAGACTGCGCTTGCAAAACTGCAGTCACAGCAGAGTTCCATGTCAAGTCTTTTTAGTAGTTGATGAGTAAATAAGGGAGAAGTTTGAGTATGAATCAAAATACGATTAATGCATACCAGAGAAATGCTATTCTGACGGCATCGCCGGCAGAACTTACACTGATGCTTTATGATGGGGCGATTAAATTCTGTAACATCGCAATTATGGCGATTGAAAAAAAGGATATGGAAAAGGCGCATGTGAATCTGAAAAAGGCACAGGCGATTATTTCCGAACTCCGTGTGACACTCGATCATAAGTACCCGGTGTGGGAAGATTTTGACCGGGTGTATGATTACATTTACAGACGTCTTGTAGAAGGAAACATGAGCAAGGAGATTGATGTAATTGAAGATGCTCTAAAGTATATTCGTGAGATGCGTGACACTTGGAAGGAAGTAATGAAGAAAGCTGCCGGTGCGAAGTAACCGGCAGGACAGATGTGAGGGGATGCCAATGAATTCAAACAATAGTGTCTATGTGAGAATGATGGTGGATGTGCTGAAAAGAAAAGAAAAAATTTTGCAACAGATTCTGGAACAGACGAAAGAACAGGAAGTAATTCTAAAACAGGAGGACGTCGATTACGACCGTTTTCAAGAACTTTTAGATGAAAAAGGAAGACAAATCGATGAACTGAATCAGATTGATGAAGGTTTTGATGCTCTGTTTAAGAAGGTTGAAAAAGAAATCACAGTTCACAAAAAAAACTATTTGACAGATATTGTTACGATGCAGAAATTGATTTCTGCGGTATCGGATTTGGGTCTGCGGATTCAGGCACTGGAAGCGCAGAATAGTGAACGTTTCAAAATCTATCTTGCGTCAAAACGCAAGCAGATACATGATTATCATGTGAACAGTCAGACGGCATCACGTTATTATCAGAATATGGCAAATTCACATCGACCGGAGCAGTCGTATTATTTCAATGAAAAGCAATAAGTTATTAGACAGACTAGGACAGGTCTTATTCACCTGTCCTAGATTGTTTTATGAAGGGAGAAAATAAATGGATATAAAGGGAACCATCCTGCGGGCAAAAGACGGTCATCCGGTTCCGGTTTTAGAAAGAGATGGACTTAAAAGACATCTTGGAAGTATGTATGATGGAGCGGTTGCGGCGTTATGCTGGTGCGAAAAAGTGGTGTCAAAACGGACGGAAAATATCATTTTGTTTGGCATGGGGGACTGCCGGATTGTGTTGGAACTTATCGAAAAGGTGCCGGGGCAGATATTAGTTTATGAGCCGGAAAACTTAGTGTTTTCACAGATGCGAACAAGTAATCTGTATAAAAAAGCGGTGAAATGCCGCCGTGTGAAAATTTTTCAGGCATCGGAGCATGCTAAATTTTCTTGTACTGCGAAAGATTTACTGGATGATGACTGGGTGGAGGAGACAATGCTTGCGGTGCATCCGGGTTATGTGGACTGGTATGAGGAAGAATTTTTGGAAGTGCAGGGAATCTGCCAGAAAATATGTGATGATATTACGTTTATGAGAGCACCGTTAAAGCGTTTTACGGTGGCGATGATACGAAACCAAATTGCGAATTTCCCGAACATGACAAAAGGAGTTCCATTAAGGCGTCTTTACCGAAAGGGAAATGCAGATATTCCGGTTATATTAGTGTCTGCGGGACCATCGTTAGAGAAGAATGTGGAAGATTTAAAAGAGGCGAAGGGACATGCACTGATTTGGTGTGCGGATGCTGCATTGCCGACGCTGCTTTCTCATCAGGTGATACCGGACTTAGTTGCTAGTGTGGATGCGGGAAAAGGTTTATTTTGCTTTGAAGATGAGAGAAGTAACCTGATTCCTGTATTAGGGTCTTCCAATACAAGAACTGAATTTTTAAACCGTAATACCGCAAAGAAAATATGGGGATTTGACCATGAGCAGATTTTGATGATGCAGAAACGTGCAGGAATTGAAATATCACAGGTTCCATATTATCTTGGTGTTTCGACGGCGATGTTTTCTTCAGCCGTTGAATTTGGAGCAGAAAATATTATTTTTGTTGGTCAGGATTTGGCATATGCATCCGATGGTTCATCTCATACAAATGGGAAAAAAGAATATTATGGAGACACGGATCGGATTGAAACAGACGGTTATTATGGAGATAAGGTATATTCGCGAATGGACTGGATGGCATTTAAGGAATGGTTTGAAAAGATGATTGCCCTTTACCCATCGATTACTGTGACGAATGCAACCGAAGGCGGTGTACGGATTGAGGGAACGATTCAGAAACCGCTAAAAGAGGTCTGTCAAGAACTCGGGCAGAAGGCGGTTTGCTTTGAAGATTTTCTGGAGGCTGAGGACAATCAGATTACAGAAAAAGAGGCTGTTCTTATGAAGGAGCAGATGGTGCAGTGTGTCCGCGATTTAGAAGCAGTTCGCTTGTGGGGGTACGATGTGACATTCTTTGAAAAAGATTATCATCAGTTCCCGGTGATGAGCATGATTCTTTCGTATATGAAAATACAGGAAGGAGACCGAAGGGAGCGTTTTGAGACGGCGTTATCCTTTGTGTCGGATGAACTGGAAAAAGGAGGATGGGGCAGATGACGATTTGGCAGCAGATTGCGGTTTGCTTTTATCAGAATGAAATTGCAGACGGCATGGATTTGTTTATGGCAAATGTAGCAAAACTTGGTACAAACAAAAGCGCAGCTCCATTGATCAATCCAATTTTTGATGCAATTGAGCGGGCAGATTATACATATGCAGCGGATCTTTTGTACCATGAAATACAGGGTGAATAAAAAAATAAAAAGAAAAATCAAAAAAATTTAATTTAGGGGTTAAGTATTTTGATGCCTATCCGATATATATAGTGTCAGGAAGATAATACACTTCCAAACAGACGATAGTAACGAGCGGAGCGGGCGAGAAATCATGGCAGGGCCCGCTGTGATGGAAGCCACTCCTCTCGATATTATAACAAAAAATTAAAAACAACCCGCAAAAGGAATTGCGGTGTATTACAAGGAGGTAATCATTATGATCGTACAACACAACATTACATCAATGAACGCTAACAGACAGTTAGGAATCGTAGGAAACAACTTGGCTAAATCTACTGAGAAACTTTCCAGTGGATACAGAATCAACCGTGCAGCTGATGATGCAGCAGGTCTTGCTATTTCTGAGAAAATGAGAGCTCAGGTTCGTGGCTTGAATCGTGCATCTGACAACGCACAGGATGGTATTTCTCTTATCCAGACAGCTGAAGGTGCTATGGATCAGCAGCATGCAATTTTACAGAGAGCTCGTGAGTTGGTAGTTCAGGCATCTAACTCCGGTGTATTGGATAAAGACAGCGATGACGATTTCCAGAAGATTCAGGACGAGTTGAACGAAATCGGTAAAGAGTTCGAGCGTATCAACACTGATACCGAGTTTAACAAGAAAAAACTGTTGGATGGTACTTATAAGAGCCAGTACTTCCAGGTAGGTGCAAACAAAGAGCAGGGTATCTCTGTTACTATCGCTAAAACTGCTTGGGCTAATCCTACTATCACTGGTGGCGATGGTAAAGGAGACTCTGCAGTTATCGATACAATCGATACAATGATTAAAGGTGTAACAACTGAGCGTTCTAAACTTGGTGCTGTTCAGAACCGTCTTGAGTACACTGTTAAAGTGGATGACAATACGGCTGAGAACATGCAGGCTGCTGAATCTCGTATCCGTGATACTGATATGGCAGATGAAATGACAAGATTCTCTAAGGAGAGCATCTTGCAGCAGGCAGCTACTTCTATGTTGGCTCAGGCAAATCAGGCAAATCAGGGAGTACTTTCTCTGTTACAGTAATCTCGATTGGTTTGATAGTTGCGTAAAGCAGTATTATAATGAATTGTACGGAAAGGGAGAGACCGTTTGGTCTCTCCCTTTTGTTTAACAGTTAGGCCTTTGATTTATTTATACCATCAGTAGCTATTCTTTTATAATGTAAGATGGTTTAGTGTGGGAAAAAGTGAATTTTTTCAATATATAATTGCTATCACGGAAAAATTCATCAATTGCTTTTGTTTCTCCTTCGATTGTTGCATAATCATCAAAAACAATGACGCCACCTTTTACTACTTTGTCAAATAGCTTTTCTAGTGCGTATTTGGCTGGTTCATAGACATCAGTATCAATATGCAGAAGAGAAATTTTAGTATGTGGATTTCGATTCAGATAATCATCGAGAGTATCTAAAATATTTCCCTGTACTAATTCGTAATTGCTGTAACCTTTTTTGCTTAGTGCCTTTTCAATATCTTCTTTTTCCAAAAATTCGTTTGCAAAAGTGGTATTCCAATTATTTACAAAATCAATATCGCTTTTGAGCTTTTTAGTTTCAGGAAATGTTCCGAACATATCAAAACCAATAATTTTTCTTGATTTTTCATTTTCTAAAAGTTCTCTGAAAGTGCAGAATTGAATGAAAGAAGAACCCTTAAATACACCTAATTCAATTACATCACCAGGTAAATTAATGATTTTTTTATACAATTCATAATGTGCAAGAATATTTCCTATTCTATACGGTTCGGATGTAAGATAAAATCCGTTTTCATAGTCAAATTGTTTGTCTGTATCGTAATATCCAATATTCATAGTAAGCTTCCTTTTTTACAGTTTATTTATTTAGTGTCTTACTAAATATTCTAGTAGAATATATTTTTTTTGTCAAGAAATTATAGTTATTATATGCTCCAACAAACACTTGATACAAACGGAAGTTTTTATATAGAAATCTGCCTAATATTGTGATAAAATAAGACCATAGATTGTGAACTGCTACAAAGAAAAAGGTGTGTGAAAATTAGGATGAATCAGAGGAAAAAAATACTGTTTATTACCGGTACCAGAGCCGACTATGGAAAAATCAAACCGATTATGCAGAAGATGGAAAAAAAGCAGGAGGAATATGAGGTGTTTGTCTACGTTTCCGGCATGCATCTTTTGCAGAAATACGGAAGCACTTACCGGGAAGTGCAGAAGGATGGCTATAAAAATACATACGTTGCCTTTGAACAGGTAATGACGGATAACATGAGTTATAACTTGGGTGTTGTACTTATGAATCTGGCACGTTATGCGGATCAGATAAAACCGGATATGATTGTTGTGCACGGAGACCGGATTGACGCCTTGGCGGGTGCGGTTACTGGGGCACTGAATAATATTTTGGTGGCACACATCGAGGGCGGAGAGATTTCCGGCACGATTGATGATTCGATCCGGCATGCGATTTCTAAGTTTGCCCATCTGCATTTTGTATGCAATGAGGAAGCAAAAAAAAGACTGCTTCAGATGGGTGAGCAGAAAGAGCGTATTTTTGTGATTGGTTCTCCGGATATTGATATTATGTTAAGTGATACCCTTCCGTCTTTGCAGCAAGCATATGAAAAGTATGAAGTGGAGTTTGATTCTTATTCCATTTTTATGTATCATCCGGTGACGACTGAAGTCAGAGAATTACCGGAGCACATCAAAGAAGTAGTTGATGCCTTACTTGCATCGGAGAAAAACTATATTGTGGTATACCCGAACAATGACAATGGAACGGAAATCATTTTAAATGAAATCGGGCGGCTGTACGGGAATAAGAGATTTCGTGTTTTTCCGTCCATTCGTTTTGAATATTTTCTGACTTTTTTGAAAAATGCCGATGCGATTATTGGAAACTCCAGTGCGGGAATACGGGAAAGCGGTATTTATGGAATTCCTGCTATTGATATCGGCAGCAGACAAAAGGGCAGATACGATGAAAAGATGTTAAAAAATATCCAGCATGCCAAAGAGGATAAGGCGGATATTTTAGATAAATTACAAAATATTTCATCCCACCGGATTCCATCGAGTGGATTTGGCGTGGGAAATAGTACTGAATTGTTTTTTGAAGTGTTAAAACGTGAGGATATCTGGAATTTGGATATCCAGAAGATTTTTGTGGACATACGGGGGCTGAAAAGATGAAAAAAACATTTTGCATTGGAGATATTTGCGTTGGAGATGACAAGCGTGCACTTGTGATTCCGGAGATTGGAATTAATCATGAGGGCAGTCTTTTGGTGGCGAAAGAAATGGTGTCGGCAGCATACCGTGCCGGCGCACGGCTGATTAAACACCAGACCCATGTGGTAGAAGATGAGATGTGTCAGGTGGCAAAGCAGGTCATTCCGGGAAACTCTTCGGATTCGATTTATGACATTATGGCACGTTGTGCGCTGAGTGAAGAAGACGAAAAAGAGTTAAAGGAATACACCGAGAGTCTTGGCATGGAATTTCTTAGTACACCATTTTCCAGAGCAGCGGCGGAGCGGTTAGAGAGAATGGGTGTAAAAGCTTATAAGATTGGTTCCGGTGAGTTAAATAATTATCCACTTGTGGAGCATATTGCCGAGTATGGAAAGCCGATGATTGTTTCAACCGGAATGAATGATATTAAAAGTGTGGCAAAAGCAGTGAATATTATGGAGAAGTATGGCGTTCCGTATGCGCTGATGCACACGACAAATCTGTATCCGACCAAACCGGAGTGGGTTCGTCTCGGCGCGATGCAGGAGATGATGAGAGAGTTCCCGAATGTGCCGATTGGATTATCTGACCACACACTAAATAACAATGCGTGTATTGCGGCATTGGCGCTTGGTGCGGATTTGGTAGAGCGCCACTTTACGGATGAGATGGCAAGAAGTGGTCCGGACATAATATGCTCGATGGATGAGGCTGCTTGTGAGGAACTGATTCAGGCGGCAATTGAAGTTCCTATGATGCGCGGCGGAACGAAAGGGGCACTGCCGGAGGAGCAGGTCACGATTGATTTTGCTTTTGCTACGGTGGTTACGATTGCACCGGTCAAAAAAGGTGAGGTTTTCACAAAAGAAAATATCTGGGTAAAACGTCCGGGAACGGGTGAGATTTTAGCGAAAGATTTTACGAAGATACTTGGGAAAAAAGCGGTGGAGAATATTGCCGCCGATACGCAGTTGAAAAATGATATGATAGAGTAAAGGAGAGAAAATTATGATTTTAGCAGTAATTCCGGCAAGAGGTGGAAGTAAAGGAATTCCGGGGAAAAATATAAAAGATTTGTATGGACAGCCGTTGATTTCTTATACGATTCAGGCTGCACTTGACTGTAAAAAAATTGACCGTGTGGTAGTGTCAACAGACAGCGAAGAGATTGCTGGCGTGGCAAAAAAGTATGGGGCGGATGTTCCATTTTTACGTCCGGCAGCACTGGCAATGGACACCTCGAAAACGATTGATGCGGTTATAGATGTATTGGAGCGGTTACAGGAAACGTATGAATATGTGGTCTTATTGCAGCCGACAAGCCCGCTTCGTACCGCGGAGGATATTGAAAAGGCAATTGATAAGGCGGTTACATCCGGCAAAGATGTGGCATCTGTTTCTCTAGTAAAAGAGCATCCGGTTTTGATGCGGGAGATTGGTACGGATGGCGTATTAGTGCCGTTACTGTCAGGTGGAAGTACCATACGCAGACAGGATATGAAAGAAATTTACCGGGTAAATGGTGCGGTATACGTAAATCGTGTAGCTAGTTTGACAAAGGATACCAGTTTTAATGATAATCCGGTTGGTTATGTTATACCGGTGGAGCGCAGCATCGATATTGATGAGGAGAGCGATTTTTTGCTGGCAGAACATTTTATGCCGATACCGACGATTGAACTGTGAGGAGATATAGGAAGGAGGAGACTTTATGAGCGAACTGCAGATTGGAAAAAAGAAGATAGGAAACGGCTACCCGGTTTATATTATTGCCGAGGGCTGTGATAATCATATGGGTGATGTGGAAGTGGCAAAGGAAATGTGCCGCCAGGCGAAACTTGCCGGAGCAGACTGCATTAAGTTTCAGCATCATCTGCCGGATGAAGAAATGCTTTCAGATGCTGTAATTGCAGGGAAAAATAATATTCCGCTGTATGAGTTTTTGAAGCAGCATGCACTTACACTGAAGCAGCACCGGGAGTTGATGGAATACTGCAAAAAGATTGGGATTCAATATCTCTGTACGCCATTTAGCTTAAAAGCGGCGTATGAACTGGATGCGATGGGAGTCGATGCCTTTAAAATTGGCTCCGGTGAGATGACAGATATTCCGACTCTGGTACGGATTGCAAGACTGGGAAAGCCAATGATTGTATCTACCGGTATGAGTACAATTGAAGAGATTCGGCGAACTTATGATGTGTTGAACCAGACAGGAGTTTCTCTTGCGTTTACAAACTGTATCTCTGAATATCCGCCAAAGTATGAGGATATTAACCTTAAATTTATTCTTCAGATGGAAAAGCATTTTCCGGATGCGATTATTGGACATTCTGACCACACACCGGATTTGTATACGAGTTTTGGTGCTGTGACTTTGGGAGCACGTATTATTGAGAAACATGTGATTTTGGATAAACGGACACCGGGACCGGATCAATCGGTATCGATTGATTTTCAGGAGCTTCACCAATTAGTAGACGGCATCCGCAAATTGGAAGATGCTCTTGGTTCTGTCAAAAAAGTGCACCCAGGAGAGGAAGAAACGCGTTCGTGGGCTTTTCGCAGTTTGGTTACGAAACGACCGATTAAAAAGGGTCAGCGGATTGAAGAAGACATGATTTGGTCGAAGCGTCCGGGTACCGGAATTCCGGCGTATCGCATGAAGGAAATTATTGGTAAATACGCGGCAACGGATATTGATGAAAATGTGCTGCTAAAGGAAGATGATTTTTGTTAATCGTTTTGCTACTAAAGAAAAGAAGTAAAATAACCGATATAAAATTTGCTTATTTGTAATGTAGTAGAAAGGAGAAAAGAGTGATGACACAGGAAGAAAAATTAGAATTATTAGAAGAAGTTCTTGATATGGATAAAGAGGATATTGATGTTACGATGAATTTAGAGGAAATGGACGAATGGGATTCTTTAAGTAAGTTAGGACTTATGGCAGAGGTAAAAACAAGACTGAATAAGAGACTTACGGTGGAAGAAGTGCAAAAATTTAAAACCGTTCAGGATATTATTGATTATTTATAAGGAGACATCCGTTTGGATTAGATACAGCGATGATTGGTGAATTAGATGATATAAAAATATGTGGAATGGCTTCGGCTGTTCCTACTTATGAAGATGATAATAGTAAATACGAAACAATAATAGGAAAACGACAGTATCGGCGACAGACAAGAATTACCGGTGTTTCTAAGAGAAGAATTTCCGGCAGACATCAGAGAAGTTCGGATTTATGTGTCGGAGCGGCAAAACCACTTTTGGAAAGACTAGGCTGGAACCTAGAGGAAATCAAAGTGTTGATTGTAGTCACACAGCGTCCGAATTATGTGTTCCCATCAACTGCCTTTTTGATTCAGAAACAGTTAGGGCTAAAAAAAGACTGCATTGTGTTTGATATGAATTTGGGATGCTCGAGTTTTCCGGTTGGAGTTTTAGTGGTTTCTGCTTTGCTGCGGCTTGGAAATCTTTATGATAAGGGACTTCTTTTGCTGGCAGATACAGTAAAACAAGTTAGTTATCCGGAAAGTAAAATTGCGCTTACAAAAGATATCATTACACATAATATGCTGTTTGGATCGGCGGGTGCTGCTGTTGCCCTGCAAAAAGTAAAAGAGGCAGAACCTCTTCGGTTTATGAGTAAAGCAGATGGAAATTCTTTTGAGGCAATTATCCAGAGATTTAAAGTACCGGCATCAATGGATGGTGGCAAAGTGTTTGATTTTGCGATTAATGATGTGTCCAATGATTTGATGGCATTTCGCAATCATTTTCAGATTGATGAAGATGACATTGATTATTATGTTTTTCATCAGGCGCAAAATATGATTTTGAATACCATTGATGATACATGTGGCATTGACAGGGAAAAGGAACTGCGTTCGATGGAGCAGTTTGGTAATACATCAGGAGTATCGGTTCCGCTTAGTATTTGTGCAAATCAAGACCGTTTGACGGATAAAGAATCCGTGAGACTTTTGTGTTGTGGATTTGGCGTTGGTTTGTCTTGGGGCATCGTATATGCGAATATTGATACCCAAAATATTCTTCCGGTGATTGAGACGGATGAATGTTATGAAGAAGATAAGACTCCGACCGGTCCTATGAAAGAGAGAACAGTAGTTGTTTATGGAGCGGATACACCTCTTGGTGAGTCATTGTGCCGTTGCCTGGATATGCAGTCAGCAAATGTGTTTATGGTCGGAAAAGATAAACAAAAACTGCGTGAACTTCAAAATGACATGTATTATGAAAGTTATGTTTATGAAGGAACATCGGAAAAACAAGAAGAAATTATGAAAGAAATTTCAGAGGCTGAATTGGCATATCCAATCCGTGGTGTGATTTTTGCACAGGAAACGATGGATAACGATGAGATAACAAAGGTTTTTGCTCAGTTAAACGAAGAGCAGGAACAGGATATAAAGATGGTGATTGTAGCTGAAAAGAATGATTTTGATAATTTGCAAAAACTTGTTGGCAGGTTAGATGAAGATGCTGTTTCAGAGGAATTTTGCATCAATGGAATTACTTATGATAAGGACAAGCTGGAAGTGATTCAGTATGTTCGCGAGGGAAGAAACTGGAGTGACGAGTTTATGATTAAAGGATGTCCAAAAGAGATGAAACGCCAGTTCCATATTTCTTTTGGAATTCGTTTCCTTCTTTCCAATGCAGGTCAGTTTACATCGGGTACGGTGATGAGGATGGAGCGGTAAACGAGGAGGTAATATGAAATATATTATGATAACCGGTGCATCTTCTGGCATTGGTGAAGAGACAGCGAGGTTCTTGGCACGGCAGGAAGATGTTACAACGATTTTGGTTGCCAGAAATGAAGAAAAATTAAAAAAACTTGTAAATGAATTTGGTGGAGAAACCAAGTATCTGATATATGATTTAACAGATGTTGAGCATATCGAATCATGCTTTATAAAATGCCGTGAATGGGGAATTAAACTGGATGGTCTGATTCACTGTGCCGGTATTGGTGAAAATATGCCAATTCGTCTGATTCAGACAGAACATATCAAAAAGATGTATCAGATTCATCCGATGGCGTTTATAGAATTAGGTAAATATTTTTCTAAACGAAAATATTCGAATGATGGTTCGTCAATTGTGGTAATGTCATCAATGGCTGCTTATGAGATGGAAAAAGGAATGGCGGCGTATGCCAGTTCAAAGGCGGCGGTAAACGCAGTGGTTAAAGTGATGGCAAAAGAGATGGCAGACCGCAGAATCCGTGTGAACGGGGTGGCGCCTGCATTTGTCGCGACACCGATGATAAAAGAAGACATGGATATGTGGGAAAAAGAAGGAAACAGTCCTCAGAAATTTGGAGTGATTCCTCCCAAACAGGTTGCAGGTCTGATTGGATTTTTGATGTCGGAACAGGCAGCATACATTACAGGTGAAATTATATCCATTTCAGCAGGAATGATTTATTAAGGGGGATTCGTATGAAAAATTCGGTTTTGTGCTATTTAGAAGAAACGGCAGTAAAATTTCCGGACAAACTTGCAATTTCAGATGGTGAACTTTCTGTTACATTTTCTGAGTGGAGACAGCGTGCATTGTGTCTGGCAGATGCAATAACAGCAAAATTATCGGGTCGGCATCTGCCGGTTTTAGTTTATCTGCCAAAGGGAACGAATACATTGATTTCCTTTGCCGGAATCTTGTATAGTGGAAATTATTACACGCCGACGGATGTTAAATTTCCATTTCAAAAAGTGGAGGGTGTTTTGAAATGTTTAAAGCCGGCGTTGATTATTTCTGACCGAAAGAGTGCAGAAAAATTATTGGAAAATGGTATTTTGGAAGATATGATTTTATATTTGGAAGATATTGATTTCCGGCAAAATAACAAGGATTCTTCCATGTATTTAAACCGAATTATTGATACGGACTTAGCGTATGTGTTTTTTACATCCGGTTCGACCGGCGTACCAAAAGGTGTTGCAATTACACAGCGCAGCATTATTGATTACATTGACTGGGCGGCAGAAGAATTTTCTATTGACGAAAATGTGAAAATTGCAAATCAGGCTCCGTTTTATTTTGATAATTCGATTTTAGATATTTATTTGTGCATGAGTTGTGGAGCAACACTTTATATTCCACCGGAGATGTATTATGCATTTCAGGCGAAACTGCTTGCTTATCTGGAAGAAAAAAAGATTACGTTTATTTTCTGGGTGCCGTCGGCTTTGGTTGGTTCAGCAAACAGCGGATTATTGGAACGTTTTGATTTGAGTGCAATTAAAAAGGTACTGTTTTGTGGCGAGGTTATGCCAAACCGCCATTTGAATATCTGGCGCCGGGTACTGCCGGAGGCAGAGTTTGCAAATCTATATGGACCGACTGAGATTACCGATGTGTGTTCTTTCTTTCGGGTAAACAGAGAGTTTGCAGATGATGACCCGCTTCCGATTGGTAAGGCATGCAGAAATACGGAAATCATGCTTCTTGACGATGAAAATTGTTTGATAACTGAGCCGGACAAAAAGGGAGAGTTATGTGTGAGAGGAACTTCTCTGTCGGTTGGTTATTATGCGAATGAAGAAAAAACAAGCGTTGCTTTTGTTCAAAATCCTCTAAATCCGTATTATGAAGAAAAGATTTACCGGACAGGAGATTTGGCGCATTATAATGAATTTGGAGAAATTATGTTTGATGGCAGAAAAGATTTCCAGATTAAACATATGGGTTACCGGATTGAGTTAGGAGAGATTGAAACGGCAATTCTGAGCATGGAAGAAATTGACAATGCCTGCTGTCTCTACGATGAAGAGCACAAGCGGATTGTATCGGTATTCCAATCCAAACAGGGTATCGATGGATTGGCAATCCGTAAGAGGCTGATGTCAATTCTGCCAAAATATATGATACCGTCCGAATATTTTGCAGTTGAAAAAATGCCGTTAAATGACAATGGCAAAATTAACCGTAAACAGTTAAAAAACGATTTACTTAGTTAGGGAGAATGAGTATGCTTTGTGTGAGAAAAGCGGAGATTTCAGAAATTCCTGCTGTTATGCAGTTTATTGCAGAACATTGGAAGAAAGACCACATACTTGCTGTGGACAGAGACTTTTTTGAGTGGATGTATGTGCAAGGTGAAGAATTAAATTTTAATCTTGCAGTGGATGACGAGACAGGGAAAATTTTTGGCATCAATGGCTTTATTTTATATAATCACGAAGCAAATCCGGATATGTCCGGCTCTATGTGGAAGGTTCTTCCAAACCAAAGTCCGGCACTGGGACTTAGTTTGGGAGAGTATTCATGGGAGCGATGGCAGCCAAGAGACGTGTTTTCACTTGGGTTAAATGAGCGTGCTGCTAAAATTGAACATTTGTATGGAAGTGAGACGGCTTGTCTGGAATGCTGGTATAGGTTAGGAAAGAACGATGGATTTAAACTGGCAAAAATTGAGACAATTCCAGAGACAGATTTTAATACGGAGACAGGAAAATTTGAATGTATCTTTTCAATGGATGAGTTTAAACAAGCTGTTTCGGATGTTCAGTTGAAAAAGAACACCCCTTACAAAAATTATTCGTATATTGAGCATCGGTATTTTAACCATCCGGTTTATGAATATCAGTTTTACCGAGTAATGAACCGGGAAGAAACTTGTTCGGGTGTGTTTGTTTGCCGGGAGGCAGAACATGATGGTGTGCAGGTATGCAAAATAATTGATTTTTATGGAGAAGATGCTGCAGTTTCCTACAGTGGAGGATTGTGGGATTGGCTTTTGCAGGAAAAGGCATATGAATTTATTGATTTTTACTGTTACGGCATTGCACATCAATATTTGAAGAAAGCTGGTTTTTCACTGCTTTCACAAGAGGATGGCAATATTATTCCGAACTATTTTGAGCCATTTGAAAGAGAAAATGTGAAAATCCGCATTGTGGTTGCTCATTGGCCGTCCTTTCATTTGTACCGCGGTGACGGAGACCAGGATAGACCAAGTATTCCGAGAAGATAGAGTCGGTTAAGGAGGATAAAATGATTACAACATTCCATCAGAAAAGAATTCGTGGAGTATTAGGTGTGCTCCCGGAAAATGAATACGATTATGATGAAGAAACAAAACCATTTCAGGATATTCACACAAAACGCCTGAAGCGGATTATGGGTTATGGAAAGCGCAGAGCAGCTAAATCAAAGACAACGACATCGGATTTATGTGTGTATGGATTTGATTATGTTTTGAAACATAACTGGATTAAGAAAGAGGAAATCGGTGCAGTAGTAGTCGTAACGATTTCTCCGGACCATTATGTACCACATGTCAGTAACATCATTCATGGAGAGTTTGATTTGCCTCACGATGTTGTGTGTGTAGATATTCCTCAGGCTTGTGCCGGTTATATTATGGGGCTGATGGAAGCCTGTATGCTTTTGGAACATATGCCAAAGGACAAAAAAGTTGTATTATTTACCGGTGATGTGTTGTGCCGGAAAGAGAAGGAAACGCCGCTTGCTTATCCAAGTTTTGGTGGTGATGGTGCAAGCGTATCTATTATTGAAAATGATTCGGAGGCGGGCGATATCTTTTTGAGTTTATATAATGATGGAGCAAACCGCAACGCATTAATTATTCCAGCGGGAGGATTCCGTCTGCCGAGAAGTCCGGAAACGGATGTTATGATGGACATTGGAGATGGCACGATGCGAACCCAGAATTGTATGTGGATGGATGGCTCCGGTGTGTTTAATTTCGTTCAGAGAGAAGTGCCGCCGATGGTTGAAGAATTGTTATCCTATGGTGATGTTTCGGTGGACGATGTGGATTGGTTTTTATTCCACCAGCCCAATAAATTTATGTTGCAGAAATTGGCAGATAAAATGAAAGTTCCTTATGAAAAGATGCCGATGAATGTAGTTGGGGATTTTGGAAATTCCAACAGTAATACGGTACCTTTTGCATTGGCAAGTAATCTTTCAGAGGAGATAAAAGAAAATTCCTATCGGTGCTGTCTTGCCGGTTTTGGTGCCGGGTTATGCTGGGGAGCAGCACTCTTAGAACTGGGCGACCTCGATTTTTGCGAGATGACAATATCGAATTTATAGGAGGCGAGGGATAAAGATGAGTAGTTTGCATGAGGTTATGCAACAGATAACGAAATGTCGAAAAGCCGGCGAAGTATCGTATTCCAATTTTTATCCTGGTGAGTCCATGGATACGGAATATCAGATGACAGCAGGGGAAAAGACGGTGGTCTTTTGGCGAAAAAAAGAAGGCGTATTTCGTGTATATTTTCATACAGCAGATTTAGAAGAATTGAAGGTGTTATTAAAAGAGACTCCGGAGCATGCAGTTATAGATTATTTGTGCAGGGAAGGGGCTGCACCTTTTGGGGCAATTGAGGAAGGAGGCTATCACCACTATGCAACATATCTGAAAAGACAGATTCAGGTAGAAGCAGAAGAGAAAGTTCCGGAAGGAAAGATGGCGAAGCTTCTTTATGATATGTATCAGCCGGATTGTGCGAAATATGCCGTGGAATCAGATGTTCCACAGATTTATGAACTTTTGTTGGAAAATTTTGATTTGCAGGCAGATCATATTCCATCGGAAGATGACTTGCTGCAGATTGTGAAAGAAAAAGAAGTTATGATTTATAAAATTGGTGATAAAATTGAGTGCTTTTTTATCTATCGAAGAGAAGGAAAAAAACTGTACTGTGCCTTTTCCTATAATCATGCCTCTGCCGATATTTTGTACAGCATAGAGCGCCGTGTCAAGGAGATTGAATATGAGGAAAATGGCATCAAAATGCACTATGCATGGTTTAATGCAAAGAATAAAAAAGCGCTCCGCCGAAATGCATGGAAGGACACAAAAATTCGAGATTATATTTTTGTGAAATAGGTGAAAAAGATGAAAACATTTTTAGTGACAGGGGCCTCTTCCGGAATTGGGGCGGCGGTTTCTAAGTATTTGTCGGAATGCGGCTATCGCGTGGTGATGGTGGCAAGAAGTGAACAAAAACTTAAAGAGACGGCAAAAGAAATGGTAAATGAACCAATTTTGATTCCGTTTGATTTGACGAAATTTGAAGAGTACGATACAATTTTTGACGTCTGCAAAGAGCAGGGAATGAAGTTTGATGGTTTTATCCATTGTGCCGGAGTAGGAACATCCATGCCGGTAAAAAAAATTCGTATTCACGAAGATATGGAAGCACAGATGGAAATTAATGCATATGCTTTTGCTGAACTGGGAAGATATTTTGGCTCGAAACGTTATAGCAATGATGGTGGTTCAATTGTGGCAGTTTCTTCGATGGCAGCTCACTCGTGTATACCGGGACATTGCGGTTATGCGGCGTCAAAAGCGGCGTTGGATGCTATTGTTCAGGTAATGTCGAAGGAATTTTCAAGACGAAAAATACGTGTGAATGCTATAATGCCAACCTATGTGGATACACCTTTGCTGCGTGGTGATATGGAAAATACATTTGATTTACAAGGAAGAATTGAGGCTAACCAGCCGTTTGGTATTATTGACCCAAGATATCTTGCTTATTTAGTGGAGTTTTTGATTTCCGATAAAGCAAAGTATATAACAGGAACTTTGATACCGGTAACAGCAGGCTGTAATTAAAGAAAATGGAGGATAAAAAGATGGAACAGATTTATAAAATTTTAGAGGAAATTCGACCGGAATTTGATTTTAAGGAAAGCAATGATTATATCGAAGATGGCCTTTTGGATTCCTTTGATATCGTAACGGTGGTTTCAGAAATTGAGGCAGCGTTTGGTATATTGATTGATGGGCTTGACATCATTCCTGAGAATTTTCAGAATATTACAACAATTTGTGAAGTTGTAAAGAAAAATGGCGGAGAAATTTAATTATAAAAATGGAGGATATTAAAATGACAGAACAGGAAAAAATGGAAGAATTAGTAGATGTATTAGAAATGGATTTAGGAGAATTTGATCGGGATACGGTTTTAGAAGAAGTAGAGACATGGGATTCCGTGGCGGTACTTTCTTTTATCGCATTTATGAATGAAAAATTTGATAAGATTTTTCATGCGTCAGAAATCGCTGTATGTAAGACGGTAGGAGATTTGATGGATATGATGCACGTTTAATGACCAATAAAGACTTTGGGAAAATTGCAGAGGAAATTGGAGGGAAAATACGAAATGAGATTTCAACGTATTGTAATTTTGGGCAATGGGAAGATAGCTGTCGACTGTTTGTATGAGCTATTAAATTATGTTGACAAGACAAATATTTTTGTAATAGAAAGCCAATATAGCCCTGTCTCATTGTTGAAAAAAAATTGTGATAAAAACAATGTGCGATATTTTCCTGCCAATGATGTTATTGCTACTTTGAGCCAAGCAATAGTTCCCAAAACATTAGTTATAAGTGCAAATAATTCTGTGATTATTCCGAGTGAAATATGTGAGAGTAATACGGTGGAAATTATAAATTTTCATTACTCTTTTTTGCCGGATTACAAAGGAGTAAATATACCTTCCTGGGTGATTTTTAACAGAGAAGAATCTACAGGTGTTACATGGCATTATGTAAATGCAGAACTGGATGCAGGAGAAATTATATGCCAGAAAAAAATAATTCTTGACGAAACTAGTGTGGCATTACAGATTGTTCAAAAAGGAATGGAATTGGGAATTCAGTGTTTTAAAGAGATGATGCCTCAATTTTTGAATGAACGAATAAGTGGAATTAAAAATGGAAAAGGTGAACATTTTTATAAAAGTTCACAATTTCCACATAATGCAGAAATTTGTGAAACGGATGATGGAGAATTGATTTCCAGAATGCTGAGAACATATGATTATGGTGTCTTAGCGTTAATGGGGGTACTTAGATTTCGTTTTGGTGGTAAGATGTATGGAATAAAAAATTATGCGATTTACAAGGATGGGGGTTTTATAGCAGGAAAACAGTTGCATACCTATCAGTGTGAGTTAAATAAAGGTGTATATAAAATACAATTGGTGTTAGAGGATATTTGAAATGCAAAAGGAAAATAAGAAAATTCAAAGTTATGTGTTTTACCCAATTGATTCCTGTATGTACATTTGGCAGGAAGAAGACAGTGTAGTGATTATAGACCCATGTGTTTCAAAGGATGCTCTCTTATACCTAAGGGAAAGAAATATTAACCGTATTCTTGTAATTTTGACACATGAGCATTATGACCACATATCAGGAGTAAATTGGTTGAAAGAAAATTTTGCAAAAGTGAGTGTATTATGCTCCCAATTATGCGCAGGTGCGTTGGATAATCCCTATAGAAATTTATCTGAATTTTGGGAAGTGCTTTTTATTGGAAAAGAAGAGAAAATACAAGAGCATATACGGAATATGGATATTCAGCCGTACTCTTGCGAGGCAGACGAAACATTTGAAGGAGAATATGAGTTTATCTGGCAGGGACATAAGATATTTCTGAAGGAAACGCCCGGACACTCAAAGGGGAGTATTTGCATTTTAGTGGATGAAGAGATTCTATTTTCCGGTGATACTTTAGTGACTGGGCACGAAACGATTCTTCGCTTGCCGGGTGGCAGTAAAAAAGATTTTGCCGGTATTACACTACCGTATCTGGAGTCACTTGACAGAGAAATTATGGTTTATCCCGGACATGGAGAACCGCAGAAATTAGCAGAGTTTATGAAATAGTAAAAGGGGAGAAGGTACAGTGTCCTACAAACTTGATTTTTTTGATTCTTTTGTCTGTTCTGGTTCAGCGTGCCAAAATACCTGCTGCAGTGGCTGGGATATTGCGTTAGACAAAGAAACCTATGATTTTTACGAGGCTTCTCATGGGGCATTTAGTAAATATGTAAAGAAGAATATCGGGCAGACGGATGGAAATTATTTTATAAAAATGACGGAAAAAAAAGAGTGTCCTTTTTTAGATGAAATGGGTCTTTGTAAGATTTATCAAGAATATGGTCCGGAGCACATGAGCAATACGTGTAAACTTTTTCCGAGGACCTGCCTGAATATTGAAGGAAAGACTACTTTTTCTATGCTGAATCATTCGTGTGAAGAGGTGTTGAGGCGGATTTTTGAGCATGAAGGACCACTTTATCTGGTTGAGGAAAGAGAGAAAGAAACTCTTCCGTTTGAGGAGAAAATGGCTGAATTTATGAGTGTTAGTATGGATATTTTACAGGAAGAATCCATTCCGCTTGGAATTGGTCTTGGAGTAGTTTTATATCTATACATGGATGCGTTTTCTGAGGAAAAGAGAAAGGCTGGAGGTATTGAAATTCCGAATGAGGGGACGATTTCTTCTCTTTTACAGGAATTTGAATTGGTGAAAAACAGTATGTCAAAGGAAGACTTGGAAAATTCGGCATGGGAAGTGATTTCTTCTGTTGTAGATACGTTTTGTCATATTATTCGTCAGACGAATCTTCGGGCGAAGACCCGTGTTCTATGGAATGAGGCAGTGTATGGATTGAGTGATGCCAAGCGGAAAAGATATGTGCGTCTGCTTTGGGAGAAAAATAAAAATTGTTCGGATCAACAGTTTTCTGCAAAACGAAAGTTGTATGCCAGCTATCTTGCGAAATGTTTGTATCTTTGTAATGAAGCAGATTTTTTGCAGGTTTTGCTTAGCAGCGCATGTAATTATATAATTCTTTCGGAGGTTCTGCCTTGTGTTTGGAAAGAGGATGGAAAAGATGATTATTTTCCACTTATGGCTGAGTTAGGGCGAATTTTTGAGCATACCAAGGTTATGGAAAAACATGTGTACCCGGCCATAGAAGAGTCGATTCATCCAGATGTATTGACTTATGCACTTGCGTTTATGGTGCTGTTTTAGATGGTTAAAATTTGGAAAAATCAACAATAATTGACTAGTATAATAGATAAGCGTATAATACATACGGATGTGAAAAAAAACAGAAAGAAGAGTTTAAACGATGAATCAAAAGAAACGAGTTGTTTTGACGGTATGCGCAGCAGCAGCTATTGTTAGCCTTGTGCCATTTCGGTCATTGCCGAGTGCTACGATGGTGAAGGGACAGGAGATGGCAACAGCATTGCCTGAGGTGACACCGGACGCAGGGGCAACGAGTACACCGGTGCCGACTGAAATTCCGGCAACACCGGCCGTACCGGTAAAGAAATTACCTAGTGTAAAAAAAGTAAAGGTAGTTCGTTTTTCTACCCATAGTGTAAAGCTGACATGGAAGAAACAAAAGAAGACAAAGTATTATCATGTTTTTGTTTCAACAAAGAAAGATGGAAAATATCGAAAGAAGCTTTCAACAAAAAATAATGTCTGCCTTGTGAAAAAACTGAAAAACAAAAAGAAATATTATTTTTACATAACGGCAGGAGAGAAAAAGCAGCTGTCGGAGACCGATAGCAATCCTTCTAAAGTTGTTTCTAAGAAGATGAAAACGTATGTGAGGACAACGGTGTTTGCCGGTGATTCGATTACGGAAGGCTTGACATACGAAGGTGGTTTCGCCCATATGCCGATTGGTGGTAAAAAGAGGACGATTGCATACCGGGGACTGAATACGGTGACATTCCATACAAAGAGAGTGTTTCATGGAAGAACCGGACTTCAGAAGCTGATTGCTGCCAAACCATACCGCGTGTATATGATGCTTGGTATGAACGAGATTCATTATCAGAAGATTAGTAATATGTTAAGTGAGTACCGTGACATGTTAGAGGCAATTAAGCAGTCCTGTCCGGATACGGATATTATTGTGTGTGCAATTTCACCGGTGACGCGTGCAGAAAAAGCAAGACATCCGGGATTCTGGCAGCGACCGGTCTTTAATCGAAAGTTAAAGAAACTGGCGAAGAAGATGAGCGTTACCTATTTGGATTACACCGATTTTTTGAAAGATTCAAAAGGGTATTTGAAGGCGGCTTACGCAACAGGAGACGGGTATCATTGGAAACCGCCGGCATATGCTAAGTTCGGAAAGATACTGGCAAAATATGATAGACAGAGAGATAGTCGAGGAGGAAAATAAAGATGAAAAAATACGGCATGAGAATAGCAGCGGTTGTATGCATGGTAATTATGTGTATCAGTCTGTTTCCACAGATGGGACAGGCGGCAAAGAAAAAGGAAAGCTGCAAGACACTTTGCGGGTATGCGTTAAAAGCAACCGGTGGTGCAAAGAAATTGAAATATTCTTCGGCGGTTGCACTGGACTTTGGAGCGCTTACTCACTCAGTTCGCAGCCAGGTGAAAACGATTCAGTATGTATGTGATTCAAAAGAGGCGTACAGCCTTTGTGTGATGGAAGCAAAAAATGGAAAAGGTGCGAAAAAATTATATAATGCTTTGAAAAAGTACCAGAAGGCAAATAGCAAGAGTGATTATTTAAGTGATTATTCTAAAACTGAGCAGAAAGTATTTAAGAATGCAATTTATGGGAAAAAAGGAACTTTTGTCTGGTATATTGCAATGTCTCCGTCAAAAGCTGTCAACAAAAAAGGACAGGCGGCATTGAAGAAGAAATTGTAGGAGAGGCTGCCTCATGGTATTTAGTAGTTTATTGTTTTTGTTTCGGTTTTTGCCGATTATGTTAGTTGTTTATTACTGCACCCCAAGGAGATTCCGCAATGCGGTTCTTTTTGGGGGCAGTTTGGTTTTCTATGCATGGGGAGAGCCGGTTTATATTGTCTTGATTCTGTTCTCTACACTTGTAGCATATTGCGCCGGACTTCGTCTTTCTTGTTATCAGAAAAGAGAAAATAAACGAGGACAGATTTGTTCCTTAACAATTGCCTGCGTAGTCAGTCTGCTTTTGTTAGGGTTCTTTAAGTATGCGGACTTTTTTTTGCGAATGGTCGGATATATGGCAGGTGTAGAAATGCCACAGTTAAATCTTCCTCTGCCGATTGGTATTTCTTTTTACACTTTTCAGACGATGTCCTATGTGATTGATGTGTACCGGAAAGAAGTGAAGGTGCAGAAAAACTTTGTGACGTTTGGAACCTATGTTGCGTTGTTCCCACAATTGATTGCCGGACCGATTATCCGCTATCAGACAGTGGAAGAACAGATGGTAAAACGGAAAGAAACAATTGATTTATTTAGTAAGGGAATTGTTCGATTTATGATAGGTCTCGGGAAAAAAGTGTTGATTGCCAATCCGATTGGCGATCTCTTTCGTGAGATTGCCGGTATGGGAGCAGCGGATTTGACAACGGTTTCTGCATGGCTTGGTGTGATTGCATTTACGTTACAAATATATTTTGATTTCTCTGGTTATTCAGATATGGCAATCGGACTTGGCTCGATGTTTGGATTTTCTTTTCCTGAAAACTTTAAGCATCCGTATGAATCGAAAAGTATTACCGAGTTTTGGCGCAGATGGCACATTTCTCTTGGTACATGGTTTAAGGAATATGTTTATATCCCGTTAGGTGGCAATCGAAAGGGATTTGGCAGACAAATTTTAAATATTTCTATTGTATGGCTTTTGACCGGATTGTGGCATGGAGCTTATGGAAACTTTGTTGTATGGGGAATTTACTACGGAATTCTTCTTATGATTGAAAAATTGTTGTGGAAGCCGGTATTTAGCCGTCTGCCATCTTTTTTCATGCATTTATATACGATGTTTTTTGTTATTCTTGGCTGGGGAATTTTTTCGTGGCAGGATATGGCAGATGGAACAAATTATTTCAAAACATTATTTGGCATCAGTGGAAATTTTGTTAATCGAGAGGCAATGTATCTGCTTTCCTCTTACCTGATTTTACTTGTGATTGCCATTATTGGTTCGGTTTCGCTGCTTCGCACCTGTATAAACCGATTCTTTTTGCCGGAGAAGACCATGCGTCGAGAAGTGTGTGGTACGTTGTTTGTCGTTGTTGTTTTTATACTGAGTGTTGCGCTGTTAGTCAATTCTTCGTATAATCCGTTTTTATATTTTCGATTTTAGGAGGTGTGGTGGATGAGAAAAATGAAACTGGCAATGCTCATTGTTTTTTGTGTCATGCTTTTTGGTGGTACGGTGGTTTCTTTTGTTCTGCCGGACCGGGAGTTTTCGGATGTGGAGAATCGTGAACTGGCTAAGAAACCAAAAATCACAGCAAAGCGTATTTTATCGGGAGAATATCAAAAGGAATATGATACATATTTAAGTGACCAGTTTTTCTTCCGTGACAAATGGGTGGATCTGGCGGTGCGAGAGCAGATTGCCCTTGGGAAAAAAGACTTTAATGGCGTTTATCTTGGGAAAAATAATTACCTGCTTGAAAAATACGAAAAGGCAGATTTTGATTCAGGGCAGATAAAGGAAAATGAAACATATCTGACAACGTTTCTCAATGAAACGGAAAAAAGATATGGCAGGAAGCATGTGAGGGCAATGTTTGTTCCATCGAAAACGACAGCGCTTACAAATGTTTTGCCGGCTTACGCAGACACGATAGACTGGCAGTCTATGATTCGGGATTTGCAGACAAAAGTTGATGAGCCTAATTTGATATACGATTTAACGAAAACGATGCAGTCGCATAATGAGGAATATATTTACTATCGGACGGATCATCATTGGACAAGTCTTGGGGCTTATTATGCATATCGTGCATGGGCACTTCAAACCGGACGGAAAGCAAAAGATTTATCCGATTTCAAGCGCGTATCTGTATTTGATGATTTTTATGGGACTACCTATAATAAGATTCATGCCGGTGGCGCGGCGGATGTGGTGGAAAAATTTGAAAGCAAAAATCCGGTGAAAACAAAAGTAGTGTTTGATGATGAAGAGAAAACCTATTCTTCTTTATATTTCCCCAATGAGGCGAAAAAAGGGTTTAATCGTTATCAGTATTTTATGAAGAAAAATTCCTTTCAAGTGGAAATTACGACGAAAGCCCATACGGGTAAAACGCTTCTTTTGGTAAAAGATTCATTCGCTAACTGCTTTGTTCCATTTTTGACGGAACATTTTGATAAGATAATTATGATTGATTATCGTTACGGAAAAATGGCAATGGGAAATCTTTTGTCGTCAAATTCGGATATTACGGATGTGCTTGTTTTATATAATATAGAAAAATTTTTGCAAAATAAAAAACTGGAAAAACTTGCGGATATCCGTAAAGGAGAAAGTACCATGAAAGAATTTGACATGAATGACTTACTTGGATAGGAGGCAATTAAAGTGGAAAAAACAGTACATTTTATTATGTATCATTACGTGCGTGATTTGAAAAACAGCGAGTATCCGACCATTAAGGGACTTGACAAAGAATTGTTTGAGAAACAGCTTGCATATCTTTTGGAGCATTATACACCGGTGCGTATGGATGAGATTCTTGCAGCATATCAGAAAAATGATTTTTCAGACATTCCGGAAAATGGTTTTGTTCTGACGTTTGATGATGGGTATATTGATCATTATGAGGTTGTTTATCCGATTTTGAAAAAGGTCGGAGTGCAGGGAGTTTTCTTTCCAAGTACAATGGCATGGAAGGAAAATAAATTATTGACGGTAAACCGGATTCATTTTATTCTGGCGGCTGTGGAGTTGAAGGGGAGCTTGGCAATGAAACAGCTGGTAGCCGATTGTTTTGAAGAGATGGATTTTTATCGAAATCAGGGTGTAACTCTTTTGTCCAATGAGGAATTATATCAAAATCTTGCGGTTGCTAATCGCTGGGATCCGGGTGAGGTTATTTTTGTAAAGCGGCTATTGCAAAATGCTCTGCCTGAAGAAATCCGGACGGAAATCGCAAAGCACCTGTTTCAAAAATATGTGGGATGTGAGGAGAGCACTTTTGCAGAGAAATTGTATATGAATTTTTCACAGATGAAGGAAATGAAGGAAAACGGTATGTTTTTTGGAATTCACGGTTATGACCATTACTGGCTCGCCAAACTTCCGAAAGAGCAGATGGAAAAAGATATTGATATGGCATTGGAGGCAATGGACGAAATTATCGATAAAGAGTGTTTTGTTATGAATTATCCATATGGAAATTACAGTGAGGAAGTGATTTCTTATGTGAAACAAAAGGGCTGTGGCCTGGGTGTTTCAGTTGAAGCAAGGGGGGCACAATTAGGCGTTGATAACCGGTTTGCACTTCCACGCTGGGATTGCAATGATGTGTATCCGAAGGGGGAGAAAGTGTAATAATTAGTGTTGAAATCTTCGTTTAGTTGTGTTATGATATGCACAAGCAGAAAGTCCAAACATTATCAGAAAAAGTCAAATAGTATAGAGAATCGAGAAAAAACTTCACTGCGAAATCACAAAAAATTTAATTGAAAAGCAGGGAGGTTAGCACATGGGACATCTCCCTGAGAGGGAGGTATGTCACATGAGAAGACACATTGATTTTGACAAAATCGGCATCACCGATGATGTAATGTTTTGCACAGTTTTAAGCAATTCTGAGGATTGCAGAGAATTTTTACAGAGAATCCTCGGTATCGAGATTGAGGAAATTGTCGTCGTGGGGACCCAGGTGAGTATGAAATCGAATTTTCATGCGAAAGGCGTCCGGCTTGATGTTTATGCAAAGGACAAAAAGGGAAATGCCTACGACATTGAGATGCAGACGACGAAGATGAGGGAACTGCCGCTGCGGAGCCGGTATTACCACAGTGAGATGGACAGTTACCAGATTGCCGAGGGAGAAAAGTATGGAAACTTAAAACATTCGATTGTTATTTTTGTGTGTAATTTTGACTTGTTTGCAAAAAATCGGAGTGTATATACATTTGAATCGATTTGCCGTGAGGATACAGAGATTCATTTGCAGGATAAAAGGAAAACGATTTTTATCAATATAAATGGAAGCAGAGAAGGTGTGCCGAAAGAACTTGCGCATCTTCTTGATTACCTGAAAACAAAGACTCCGACGGATGGATTTACGGAACGGTTGGAACAGCGAGTGCTGGAAATCCGCCGGGATACGGAATGGAGGGATGACTATATGACGCTGGAAATGAAGATGGATGAGAAGTATGAGCAGGGGCTGGAAGAAGGCTATGACAAATGTCTTTGTGAGTTAATTCGAATAAAACTGGCAAAAGGGAAAACAGTTTCACAGATAGCGGATGAGTTTGAAAAATCACAAGAAGAAATTCAAAAACTTATTAAAGAGAATGGTTTGGATAGATAGTTAGAGAAAATGGTTGGAAAGTAAAATAATAGCTGCCTCGTAAAGGGGCAGCTATTATTTTAGAATTCGCTTGGTTTTATCTATTATCACAGAAATATGACTGAAACGGGAATAAACACCGATAAAATGGTGGATAATACCGAACAGATATATGCGATTTATTGCTATCATTTAAGAAAAGAGCAAAGGAGCATATTTATGAGTGATATCAGCCGTGAAGACGAGATTATTGGGGCGAATGTGAAAAAGTTTCGTGAATCACAGGGGATTAGCCGCAAGGATTTGGCACATATCTTTCACATCTCAGAAGATGGAGTATATCGTATTGAACGTGGTGAGACAGGGTTATCCAGTGCATATGCCTATATACTGGCAAACCAGTTACATTGTGATATGAATTTTATTTATGGTTTGACAACAGACCCGATATGTTTGAATATGGAGTGCATGGATAAAGAACAATTGACACCGGAAAATGCAATTAGCAAGATTCGGTGGTATACGGATATGCTGGAAAAAGTGCTGAAGGGATGATGAGATAGGTTATGCTGACGGCGATAAATACCATATTGGAAATGGCGGCTACACTTATTTGTGTGAATTATTTATTTGGAAAGAGGTATTATTTTAGCATCTATGATGCGGTTTTTATGGTAGCAGAGGTTACTTTAATTGAATCGGCAAATTATTTTGGGCTGTCCAAGGGGATGGCTTTATTTGGGTATGTGGGAATTTACATATATGAATTACTGAAATTTAAGTGTTCGATACGAAAAGCAAATGTGAATTTAGTGCTTGTAGCGATTTATTGTATATTTGCACAAGTAATTTGTTCCATGCCAGTATTTGCATTAGAAAATTGGGTATCGGTTGACTGGGTGATGTTAGGAATTAATTTTTTAGTATTAGTCCTTAGCGTGGTAATTAGCAAGACCGGATATTTTTATAAGGTATCACAAGGAATTGATAACTACACAATGTTAAGCAAAATTGCCGCCGGAATATGTCTCATTGGGGGAATCTATCTTTTAATTATCTATAAAATGGAGGAGTATTTAAGGAGAACGGATTATATAATATTTGGTATTTGGACGATACTGATTGGTGTTTTGATTTTTAGTTGGCAGAGAGAGAGGTATGAAAAGATAGCGAAGGAAAAAGAACTGGAACTTGAGCAAGCTTATGAGGTTGTTTATGAGCAATTACTAGAGTCTATTCGGCATAAACAACATGATTTTCATAATCAGATAAATGCAATTTATAGTCATCATTTAATTGCAAAGGACTACGATACACTTGTTTCCCTGCAAAAGGAATACTGCTCTGAAATATTAAATGAGAACCGATATGCACGTTTAGTATCGAATGGTTCGCCAACAATTATTGCTTTTTTGTATTCCAAATTTGTTGAAGCGGAGACAAAAGGGTGTCATATTACATATGACATAAAAATAGATGACATGCAGGGTTATCTTCCAAAGTATAAAATGATAGAAATTTTAGGTGTTCTTTTGGATAATGCAATGGAAGCAGTTGAACAAAGAGATTCAAAGAATATTACAGTGAAAATGTTGGAACAGCCAGAACAATTGAGTGTTGCCATTAAAAATGATTCCATGCACTATGAGAGAGATGAAATAATGCGATTTTTTGAACCCGGTTACTCAAAAAAAGGTGAGGGAAGAGGTATTGGATTATCGAAAGTTCGAGAGATATTATTGAAATATCATGCGGGAATAAAAGTTTCCTGTGAAAAGGAAGAGTTTGTATTTGAATTTATCCTTCCGAAAATAAAGGACAGCCATGCTGCTGTCCTCTAATAGAAAATGGTAAAAGGATATGTGTTATTTGCTAGAATCTTCTGGATAAGGCTGTTCGCCAAATAACCACAAACTCATCTTTGTCCAATGAAGGATTCCTGCAAAGGCAATGCAAAAATTACAAGCCTTAAATATCCATGATTTCGATAGACGCTTCATGAGGCACCTCCTTTCTCACAATTTTTGCTGCAAGCAGTTGAAAAGATTGCAGCATAATTATCCAAAAACCAGTGATGATATACTGGTTTGGCGGAACGATGTACATGATAAGCGCGTAGATGGTAATGATGTGAAAAGCCTGACGTTTGGCTTTTTGTATCTGAATACCGTTTGGAATAGGACGGTACGAAGAGACAATTGGTGCAAACAAATAATTGATGAGTATACATAGTAAAAGCAGGACAAAGTAGAGGGGACGGGGAAGCAATATTTTTGGGAGTTGGCATATGCCTATATATAAAAGAAAAAAAGACAATGCCAAACAACTGAAGTAATGCTTAAAATGCAGTCCACCGGTACATGTCCGAAGTACAAGTAAAGTAGCAATGGCTGCCAGATATTGAAAAAAGTAATCGGTCAGAATAAAGAAAATACCCATTATGATAAGCTTACTTACGTCTGAAAGAATACTAATTATCGTATAGCGTATTTGTCCGATTTGAAAATCAGAATAACCGTAATTATTTTTTAAGTAGTCATGTATTTTCATTGCTTCGCCCCCTCGCGAATAGTATAAGGGCAAACTTAAGACGAAATGGATATATTTACCGAACTAGGTGATTTCATAAACAAAATACCAAAAGACGAAACAAAGGAGAGGATGAAAATGAAAGAGGTACTGATTTTAGAAGACAAAAGTGAGACCAGAAAGGTGCTTGCCGGTCTGGTAAAGGAAGTGCGTTCGGATGCCGTAATTTATGAGGCTGCAGATGAAAAGACGGCGTATGATATTGCAATGAAGAGAACAATTGACTTGTTTTTGGTAGATATTATTTTACATCCACAACAGCACGATGATGTATCCGGTGGGGAATTTGCTCAGAATATAAGAAAAGTTGATAAATATTTGTTTACGCCAATTCTTATCATTACTTCCATGTATGATCCGAAAATGTGTATGTATTCGTCTGTTCACTGTTACCAATTTATCGAAAAACCGTTTGATTTTGAAAAAGTAAAGCAAACAATTCAAGAGGCAATTCGCTATGAAACGGTACAGGAAAAGGACCGGTCACTGATGTTTCGGACAGAAGGAATGTTAGAAATGATTGCCGTTTCGGAAATTGTATATGTAGAAAGTGTAAACCATCGTTTAGAGATTGTAACAACGTCGGGTCGGATTGAGATTCCGTATAAAACTTGCAACAGTCTGTTAAAGGAGTTAGATAGTGATAATTTTGTATTGTGCAAGCGTGGCGTGATTGTGAATTTGGAATTCGTGAAAAAAGTGGATACGGTAAACCGTTACATATTGTTAGAAGATGATTTTGGCAGTTTGGAAATCGGACCGATTTTGAAAAATGACTTTATAAAGAAAATGAAAACGCGGGGAATCATTTGAGTAAGAAAAAAATGATGTTTGGTAAATTGGACAAAATCTTTTCTCCAAACATTGAAAATATTTCCCATTCATGGTATAATAACTCGAATATATTGAAAACATGTTAGGAGGATGAACAATGAAAAAGTTAATAGCAATGGGTCTTACCGTAATTATGACGGCGGTGGCTGTATGTGGATGTGGCAGTTCCGATAGTGTAAATGACGCAAAGAAGAGCGACAACCAGACAAAACAGCAGGCCGTTAAGGTGATTGATGTAGACTTGACTAGTGAAGAGTATGCGTTTGGTGTAGATAAAAACAAACCGGAACTTTTGACACAGGTCAATGATTTTATCAAAGAGATTAAAGATAATGGAACGTTTGATGAAATCTGTAACAAATATTTTGGTGGCGGAAATCCAACACCGGTAAAATCCGAGAAACTTGATACATCGAAAGACCAGCTTTTGGTTGCAACGAATGCTTCTTTTGAGCCATTTGAGTACATGAAGGGCGACAGCTACTATGGTATTGATATGGAAATTGCGGCAGCACTTGCAAAAAAATTGAACAAAGAACTGGTAATCCAGAACATGGAATTTGATTCCGTCTGCTTGTCGGTTGGACAGCATAAGAGTGATATTGCCATGACAGGTCTTACGATTAAAGAAGACAGAAAGAAATATGTAAACTTTACAGATTCTTATTATAATGCAGCACAGAGACTGATTGTCAAAGGTGACAGCACAGAGTTTGATAACTGCAAAGATAAGGCAGCAATTGAAAAGATTTTGAAAACAAAAGATAAGAGTGTAACGATTGGTGTACAGAACGGTACAACCGGTCAGTTCTACTGCGAAGGCGATAAGAGCTGGGGCTTCGAAGGTTACAAAGTAACCACAACCGGTTATAAAAATGGTTCTTTGGCAGTACAGGATTTGATTAATGGTAACATCAATTATGTAGTCATCGATTCTGCACCTGCTAAGTGCATTACAGAAGCAATTAACAAAATGCAGTAATAGTCAGCAGGTTCGTGACCTACACGGACCTGCTTTTTACGAGGTAGATATGGATAATTTTGGATTAAAAATTGAAGCGTTTAAGCAAATTTTCTTTGAGCAGAACGGATATCAGAAGGTAATAGAAGGCTTACAGAATACATTGATTATTGCGATTGCCGGTCTTTTGATTGGTATTATTATTGGTATTTTGATTGCGACTGTACGTGTTGTGCCAAAATACAAGATACTGCCAAGAATTTTGAATGGTTTTTGTTCTTTTTACGTTGGTTTGTTCCGTGGAACACCGATGGTAGTGCAGCTGCTTGTCTGCTATTATGTATTACTTCCGATTATTGGGGTAAAACTTACGGGCGTGCAGGTATCTGTGCTTGTATTTGGTTTGAATAGTGGTGCCTATATTTCAGAAATGATGCGTGCCGGTATTTTGTCCGTAGATGGCGGACAGATGGAAGCCGGACGTGCGATGGGACTTAGTTTTGCGACGACAATGCGCAAAATTGTGATTCCACAGGCGGTAAAAAATATTCTGCCAACACTCGGAAATGAGTTTATTGCCTTGATTAAAGAGACTTCCGTTGTGAGTTTTGTTGGTGCGGCTGACCTTTATGTGGCATTTAACTATATTGGCAGTAACAGCTATGAATTTATGGTTCCTTATCTGGTGATGGCAGTGATTTATATTGCACTGGTGCTGCTCATTTCACTCGGAATCAAATGCATGGAAAGGAGCCTGAGAAAAAGTGATAGACGTAATTAATTTGAAAAAAAGTTTTGGCAGTCATGATGTATTAAACGGAATTGATATCACCATCAACAAGGGAGATATCGTGGTTGTCATCGGACCAAGTGGTTCAGGAAAAAGTACGTTTCTTCGATGCTTAAACTGTATGGAAGACCCTACAGGCGGGCAGATTATTTTCAATGATGTAGATATTGCAGATCCGCATGTAGATATTAATGTGCATCGACGCCATATGGGTATGGTTTTCCAGCATTTTAATCTGTTTAACAATAAAACGGTGTTAGAAAATATTATGCTGGCACCGGTTCATGTCCGCTGCAAGGGACTGCACGGTGCAAAGCGCAAAGAAGAGGTTAAAAAGATTCGCGAGCAGGCGATGGGACTTCTTGCCCGTATCAATATGCAGGACAAAGCAGATGTGTATCCTTCTACCTTATCCGGTGGACAAAAGCAGCGTGTAGCAATTGTGCGTTCACTGGCAATGAATCCGGATGTGATTTTGTTTGATGAACCGACAAGTGCACTGGACCCGGAGATGGTTGGTGAAGTTTTGGACCTGATGAAGAGTCTTGCAGATGAAGGAATGACGATGGTGATTGTCACTCATGAGATGGGATTTGCCAAGGAAGTAGCAAACCGGGTAATTTTTATTGATGATGGAAAAATCTTAGAGGAAGCTACGCCGGAGGAGTTTTTTAATCATCCAAAGAATCCGAGATTGAAAGATTTTCTTTCAAAAGTGTTGGTATAGATTTTATAAGATTGCATAAAGAAAAAGTAGAAATCTTCTTGTGTCAGAGAAGATTTCTACTTTTTTATTCTTATAGTTTTGCTAGTGTTGGCCAGTTTTCGTCGCGTTCTAAGATGTTTAACGGTGTGCCATCACTCATGCGGTAACCGGAAGAAGAGCCATTGCCCGGATATTTTCCTGTGACATCCGGCCAAGTGATACCGATTTCGGGATCATTCCAAACAAGCCCGCCATCATCCCCCGGATGATAGAAGTCGGTGCATTTATAACAAAATTCAGCCCATTCACTAAGAACGAGATAACCATGGGCAAATCCCTTTGGAATATAAAACTGTTTTTTGTTTTCCTCTGATAATTCAAGTCCATACCATTTGCCATAGGTTTCACTGCCTTTTCGTAAATCGACGGCAACATCAAATACTGAGCCGCGGATAACACGGACGAGTTTTCCCTGTGGAAAATTTTTCTGATAATGAAGTCCGCGCAAAACACCCTTGCCGGAACTTGACTGATTATCCTGAACAAAGTCCAAATCAAGTCCTGCCTCTTTCATATCATTTAAGTTATAGGTTTCCATGAAATATCCGCGGTCATCACCGTGTACAGTTGGTGTGATGACACAGAGTCCCTCGATTCCACCTACATTTTTTTCTACTTGTATCTGTCCCATGAGAAGACCTCCTAAATATTTGTTTGTTTTAAGTATCTATTAAGTGCATCTTTCCAATCCGGAAGCGGCACAAAACCATGTGCGGTAAGTTTGCTTTTGTCAAGCCTGCTGTTGAAAGGACGGACTGCTTTCGATACACCGTATTCTTTGGTTGTCACCGGTTTTACAGTCAGATGATTTTCATCATAGCAGTCATATCCAAGCGCGGCAGCCTGACGAAAGATTTCGCATGCAAAATCATACCAGCTGATATAGCCGCCCTCATTTGTTGCGTGATAAATTCCGTATTCTTTGGTTTCTATCATATCAACAAGGAGTCTTGCCAAGTCAAAGGTGTAAGTTGGCGTACCAATCTGGTCGTCTACTACGGTTAGTGTGTCATGTGTTTTGCCAACATTCAACATAGTTCTAATGAAATTGTTTCCATGAGTGCCAAAAACCCATGCAATGCGGACAATAAAATAATCGGAGAGGAGTTCTTTTACTGCTTGTTCACCGGCAAGTTTTGATGCACCGTATACATTCAGTGGTGCGTAATTTTGCTGGTCCGGTGTCCATGGCGTTTTGCCTTGTCCATCAAAGATATAATCGGTGGAAATATACATCATAGGGATGGCTAAATCTTTGCATATTTCTGCGATATAGCGTGTGCCGGATGCATTGACTGCCATGACTTTTTCTTTGTTTTCTTCCTCTTCGGCAGCATCCACTGCAGTCCAGGCAGCGCAGTGAATCACGCCGTCCGGGTTTGTACCATGGATTACAGTATTTACACTTTCCTTATTGGTAATATCCATTTCTTCAATGTCAACGCCGATGGCAGTGTGACCTCTTTTTTCTAACTCATTTACGACATCAAAGCCAAGTTGTCCTTTTACTCCCGTGACAAGAATTTTCATTGAAAAACCTCCTATCGATTGCCATACATTTTTTCATAATAATTCTGGTATTCGCCGGAAATAATTTCTTCCCACCAGTCTTTGTTATCAAGATACCACTGAATGGTCTTTTTAATTCCATCGGCAAATTTGGTTTCCGGGAGCCAGCCAAGTTCGTTGTGTATTTTTGTCGGGTCGATGGCGTAGCGCATGTCGTGTCCCTTACGGTCTGTCACATAGGTAATCAGACTTTCCGGCTTGTGTAACTCCTTGCATATAATTTTTACAATGTCAATATTTTTCATTTCATTGTGGCCGCCAATGTTATAAACCTCACCAATTCTTCCTTTGTGGATAATCAAATCGATGGCTTTGCAGTGGTCCTCCACATAGAGCCAGTCACGGACATTTTCGCCTTTGCCGTAGACCGGGAGAGGTTTGTCATTTAACGCATTGGCAATCATAAGCGGAATCAGTTTTTCCGGGAAATGATAAGGTCCATAGTTGTTCGAGCAGCGGCTGATGGTAACCGGCAAATCGTAGGTGCGGTGGTAGGCTAAAACCAAAAGGTCAGCAGCAGCTTTCGAGGAACTATAAGGACTGCTCGTGTGAATAGGAGTTTCCTCCGTGAAAAATAAGTCCGGTCTGTCGAGTGGTAAATCACCGTAAACCTCATCGGTGGAAACCTGATGATATCGGGTGATGCCATATTTGCGGCAGGCATCCATCAAAACGGCGGTTCCTTTGATGTTGGTATCCAAAAAGACCTCCGGATTTTCAATGGAGCGGTCCACATGGCTTTCTGCAGCAAAGTTTACGACAATATCTGGTTTTTCTTCCTCAAATAACCGATAAACACCCCCGCGGTTTGTAATATCCTCTTTTACAAAACGAAAATTTTTGTTATCCATTACAGGTGCGAGTGTGGAAAGATTTCCCGCATAAGTCAAGCAGTCTAAACAGATGATGCGGTAATCCGGGTACTTCTTTAACATATGAAAAATAAAATTGCTTCCAATAAATCCGGCACCGCCGGTAACGATAATAGTCATAATGTTCTCCTTTTCTCTAGCGCAGTACATCAAGATATTTTCCGTCTAATACATCTTTTAAATACTGTCCATATTGATTTTTCTTTAATACTTCATAGACTGCCATTACATCTTCTTTGCTTATCCAGCCGTTTAAGTATGCAATTTCTTCCAGACATGCAATTTTTCTGTGCTGGTGAGTTTCTACGGTTTTTACAAAATTTGTTGCATCTACAAGGCTTTCGTGAGTTCCGGTATCAAGCCAGGTAAAGCCCTGTCCGAGTAATTCCACATTTAAAGCATTGTTTTCCAGATAAATGCGGTTTAAGTCTGTGATTTCAAGTTCGCCTCTGGCACTTGGTGTTAGACCTTTTGCGTATTCCACAACTTTGTTATCGTAGAAATAAAGTCCGGTTACGCAGTAATTGCTTTTAGGCACTTCCGGTTTTTCTTCAATCGAAACAGCTTTTCCATCTTTGTCAAATTCCACAATACCAAAACGCTCCGGATCATCTACATAATAGCCGAATACGGTTGCACCTTTTCCGGTTTCCGCATTTTCTGCGGCTGCCTTTAACCGCTTTTTCAAACCATGTCCGGCAAAAATATTATCACCGAGAACCATGGCTACGCTGTCATCGCCAATGAAATCTGCTCCGATGATAAAAGCCTGTGCAAGACCATCCGGACTTGGCTGTACCGCATAAGATAAATGGATGCCAAAGGAGGAACCATCCTTTAAGAGCTCTTCAAATCGTGGTGTATCCTGCGGCGTGGAAATAATGAGGATATCCCGGATGCCTGCATTCATAAGCACGGAAAGCGGGTAATAAATCATTGGTTTATCATAAATTGGTAAAAGTTGTTTGCTTGTTACAGTTGTGAGAGGATACAGGCGAGTGCCGGAACCTCCTGCTAAAATAATCCCTTTCATAGTGACCTCCGTTTTATTTGATATCTATATCATATAACATGACGTAACGTCACCTGCAAGAACTTTTTTTAATAATTTGAAAAAAATAGATAAATCAGCAGTCTGAATCCATTTTTATGGCACGAAACAGACCGGCATCCTTAGTAATTGAAAATCCATCGGCAACCTGTTTTTCGATATAAGAGGCAAAATCACGGTAACGCGATGCCAAATACTGGTTTTGATTTCCGTGGCAGGATAAAATATAGGAAATCAAAGGAGCTGCCTCTGTGACAAACAGTGAATCTTCGTAGTTTATCCATGTTACGTCTTGAAAGCAGGAAGATAGAATCGCGGCTCCATTTTCTTTTCCAAAATGAAGGTATAAATTGTCCGCAGACAAGGTGATTCTTTCGTCAAATCCTCTGGTGAGGCTTGTGACTTCTTCCATATGATGCTCGCCGTATGTGCTGGCAATAAGCACGCCGTTTGGTTTTAAGACGCGTTTGATTTCTTTTAGTGCATCCATCGGATTGTCTAAATAGAACAACACATGGTTGGCAAGTATGAGATCAAACCGGTTATCTGCAAATGGCAGATGGGCAGCATCTGCCACAACATAGGTAAAATCTCTGTCGGAACATGACATGAGATTTCTTCTGGCGTCGCGGAGCATTCCTTCTGAAATGTCGGTGAGAGTAACCGAAAGATGACCGGGAAGTTTATCCTCGTTGGTTGTCCAAAAAGAGCCATCGCCGCAGCCAATTTCTAAAATACTCATATCCTTTTTAAAAGGGCATTGTTCAAAAATCCAAGGAAACCAGCCCTTTTTATTCGTGCTGTATAATTCGTGCAGATGAATTCTGGCGTTAATATTAGAGGCATCCAGATATTGGTTTTTTAAACTTTTTTCCATGGAGGTCATATGAATCAAATCCATCATCTGTTTCCAGTCCACCTCTTTTTTCTGGCGGATGGTGTCGGCGGTTGTCTGGATGGTCTGCTCCATCAACTGTAATTGCTCTCTGCGGTCTTTTACCAGTTTGAGCTGGATATCAAGAGAGTCCAAAAGAACGTGCCGGTCCGGGTGGTTTAATGTCATGTCGCGGATTTCGGACAGAGAAAATCCAAGGAACTTAAACAGAAGAATTTGCTGCAGTTTCACAAAGTCCGAGTCAGTATAAAATCTTGCCCCGTGTTCATTTACATAAGAGGGTTTTAAAAGATTCTGTCTGTCGTAATAGCGGATGGTCCGCAGTGTTACGTCTGCCATTTTGGCAAACTCACCGGATGAATAGTAGCCGTCTTTCTTCATATAAAAACCCCCTGTTTCAATCATTAATAATATTATATCGAAAGAAACGAGGGGGTGCAACCTTCGTATTATACTAATTCGGCAATGCGGCTTACACCGACATAAATTTCGGAAATTTTATACCACGTGCGGAATCCGACAATACCATCCTGCGTGAGACCGAAAATTCGCTGAAAGGTTTTAACCGCTTCTTCTGTAGCAGGACCAAATACGCCATCCTCTGCAATTTTTGGAATGAGCGGATAGGCGTTCGATATAACATTTAACTGGCGCTGCATCTGGCGCACTTTTTCACCGGAATCACCCACACGGAGCGGCGAGCCGGGATAAGAGGATGGAATACCGGAGATTTCATCGGTGGAATTAATATAAATGGAATCGCCGTAGTAGTTGCGGAGAATTTCGATGGCTGTGTATCCCTGGTCGCCAAGTGCCTTGGAACCCCACTGGCTCAACTGTATTCTGTAAGGTATATAGCATAAAAAACAACCAAATTTCGGACTATTCAACCATATACAAATCGAAGTACAAAGTATCATTTTCTTTATTATACTCAATTTTATGACAAATCGACCGAATTGCTTCTGATTTTTTTGCAGGCTCGCAGTCACTTTCAAGAGTATCAATTACAATTTTAATGTTGTCAAGAATAGTATGTTTGGGCTGTTGTTTATCCTTTATGGCCTTTTTGGGTACCAACTGCTTTTCAATCTCGCGACGCTTACGGTCAATTATTTTTTTGTTGGATTTGTACTCATCCAAACTGTCAATGCCATCGATGTAGGCCATCTTGATACGTTCCATTTTTTTGTCCAAGTCGCGAAGTTCATCTTGAAGTAATTTTGTGTTTGTTTCAAGTGTGTTTGCCGGGATTTTTTCATAATCAATTTTATCAGCAAGCAACAAATTTTTCAAACCCTCTAAGACATATTGTTCTGCTTTTTTCGCATTTAAGTAATTTGACGTGCTACACGTTCCCTTGTTGTACTTCCAACACTTGAAATGCGGAATTTGGCCTTTGCAAAACGATAGAGACGATCCACAAGTTGAGCATTTCAAAACACCACTTAACCAATGCTTTGCTGCAGCGCTTGGCACACGTCTTACGGTTCCGTGGTATGTTTCAAATGCTATTTTTATAAGTTCCTGTGCCTTTTCGAACATTTCTACGGATATTAATGGTTCATGTTTGCCCTCCCGGATAATTATGTCACCATCTTTTTTCTTGCCTCTTGCTCGCGGAGCGTAATTCCAACGAATTTGACCGATATAAAACGGATTTTGCAAAATATAGTGTATAACGCGCCTTTCAAATTTATTGCCTCTGGCAGTTCGATAGCCAGTCTTATTAAGCATCAGAGCAATATTGGAAATGCTTTCATGCTGATTTACGTACTGGTCAAAAATTATTTGAACAACTTTAGCTTGTTCTGGCACGATGGTAGGAATCTTGTTTTCGTTCATTGCATAGCCATAAGGAATTTTGCTATTGTATCCACCAGCTAATGCCTTTTGCATCATGCCTCGTTTTACTTCGCCAGATAATCGAATGGAGTAATATTCATCCATCCATTCAAGAATTCGTTCAATTAGCTTTCCAAAAGGTCCTTCAATAATTGGCTCTGAGACGCTAATGACCGTTACATTGCTACGACTTAAAAGTGATTTGTAAAGGATGCTTTCCTCCTGATTACGTGCAAATCGACTAAATTTCCAAACAAGAATTGTATTAATTGGATGCTCCTTACTTTTAGCCAAAGCAATCATCTCCTGGAATGCCTCACGCTTGTCTGCTTTTGTTCCGGAAATGCCGATGTCGGCGAAGATGTGTTCTTTGCTAATTACAATATTGTTTTTCTTTGCATAATCTAAAATAAGACGTTTTTGTGCCTCTGGACTGTATTCGTCCTGATTTTCCGTTGATACACGTATATAAGCTGCCCCAAATGTCATTTAAAAACCCCCTTTTCTTATACGATACATTTTTTTACTAAGGTTGTCAATGCAAAAAAGGGATAATAATACAACATGTTTGTTACAAAGGAGAACTGTGAATGAATGGTTGAAAGAATATAATATTATTGTTGACAGATTTGCAATACAGACAGTATAATGATATAAAATGTAATAGGAGATATTGATTTATGGGAAATATTTTTCCAATTACTGATTTGAGTAATGATATTGATTCATTTTCCTTTCTTTCAAAATTGCAATATGATACATTGAATTGTGAAGACAGTAAGATTATATGGGATTTTTCGGAATGCAATTTTAGTCATGCTGTGTTCACTTCTTTTATTGGAGCAATGAATGCCATATGCAAAGGAAGAGGAAAACAGATAACGTATCGATTTGATTCGACAAGGGCGACATATCGTTATTTCGATAAATCAGGTTTGTATGATTATTTAATGCATCGGGATAATCATGTTAATACAAATCAAAATGCGCTTCCTTTTTGGAAAGTGGACATGCATGAAAACCAGTTAATGGATTACATAGATATGATAATAGCACTTTCAAAAATTAAAATTTCAGAAGATGCACGACAGATTTTATTTCGGAATATATATGAGGTGTTTGTAAATGCAAAGGATCATTCACAAGAAAAGCATGGTGTATATGCATGTGGACATTGGATGCCTCAAAAGCAATGTTTGGTCTTTTCGATTTATGATACGGGAATAGGGATTCCGGATTTGGTTAAAAATAAGGTTGATGGAAATATGTCAAATATGGATGCTCTGAATTGGGCATTGGTTAGTGGAAACTCCACGAGGCAATTTGAGTTAGGTGTTCCTAGAGGCGTAGGATTAGCAGACCTAAAGAAATTTGTGGCTGTTAATGCAGGAAGATTGACGATACTGAGTAGTGGTGTTTATTATGATTATACAGCTAACAGGCAGGAAGTATTGGAAGAATTTCCATGGAAATCATTAGGTACGCTAGTGTGTATGACAATCAATCAAGATAAAGAGCATATATATGTTAATAGAAAATAGTAAGGAGGATCATCATGAAAATTTTAAATTTACGGGATTATACAGAAGAAGCGGCTTCAAAAGGAAAAGGTATAGAATTTAAGGAAGTTTTGCAGCCTTTGCTTGAAAATGAGGAACAAATCATTGTAGATTTTTCGGAAATATCGCGTTTTGCATCGCCATTTTTTAATAATAGTTTTTCGGCATTAGCTATTATATATGGCTTTGAGAGAATTTTCTCGATTGAGTTGAGGAATATTTCGAAAATAGGACGAGATACATTTGAATCTTCAATGGAGAATGCTTTATTGTTATATCAGAATCCAGACTTTCAAGGAGAAATTGAAAAAATTGTTAATCAGGCGCCAAAGAAAGTAGAGTGTTAAAAATGATAAAAGATATCCATAGCTATATGCCAATGAACAACAATACTATATATTGTTTGGATACAAATGCTCTATATTGGTATTGTTATCCTAGATATGGTATAAATGTAAATCCAAATAGAGTATCGGAAATAGAGGTTTATTACAATTTTATTGATAGGCTTGTACAAAATGGAAATACTATTGTTACAAGTATATATAATGTTTCTGAATTTTTGAATATTATAGAAAAACATGAGTATGAAATATATCAGAAGTTAAATAGTGAGATAAAGTATAATATTAAAGATTTGAGAAATATGGCAACTGAGAGAGCAAAGTTGAAAAGGCAAATGACAGTTTCTATTAATAATGTTTATGCGACATGTAAAGTGTTAGAATTTGCAATGGAAAGAATTACAATTGATAATTTTGTTGGTAAATTACATGAACATAAATGCGATGTTTTTGATTATGTGATTTTAGATTATTATAAGAAAAATAAGAATTTAAATATTGTAACAGATGATGCCGATTTTATGTCGATAGATGGTATCAATATATTTACAGCAAATCCGCAAATATTAAATAAATAAATAAATATGGTTTCCAGTATTTACCACTAGCCTCTCTTCATTAAAGAATATACAATAAAAAGTAATCTTTGATGGAGAGGGGCTAGATTTTTATGATAAGAATTGCCATCTGTGATGATGTGTCAATAATTGGCTTGGCAGTAAAGTCAGATTTAGAAAGCCATAATTTTGGAGAGAAACTAAAAATAGATTGCTTTATTGATGGTATGGCGTTGTTGCAGCAGGCGATGAAAGAAAAATATGATATATTAATCATGGATATACAGTTGGTCGAGTCTGAACAAGTTGGAGACGTGCTGAATGGGATGGAGATATCTAATCGAATTAAGGGCATATATCCGAATATTACTGTTATTTTTATGACGGGAAACGCAGGTTATGAAAGGCAGCTTTTAAATTTTGAACCATTTCGATATATAAACAAACCTATTGCCAGCGAGAGAGTAATTAAAGCTGTGATGGAAGCTATTCAGCGGATAAGAAAGTGGAACACAGAAGATAAAGTTTTTGTATTTAGCAAAAATAAAGTACATTACAAGCGAAAATTGAGCGACATAGTGTACTTCGAATCGAGACGCCCATACATAGACGTGGTTGGCAAGGATGATGTCGCTACATTTCGCGGCCGTCTGGATGATATAGAGCATCAAATTGATAAATTAAAAGGCCGTTTTGTACGAACTAATAAAAGTTATCTTGTAAATACGAGATACATAAATTCATACACGACAAAAGCGGTAAGGTTATATGACGGGAGTGTAATAAATATTTCTCGAAAGTATTTGCAAGAAGTTATTTCAAAAATGCAAAATCTCTAAAGATTGTTCACATATCGTGTCAAAACGTGTAAGTTACTTCCTTTTTCTGGCGAAGTTGGTATAATATGTATACCAGTTGGTAAATCAAGGAAGATAAGATAAAGGGGGAGAAAATATTGGATTACAAAAAGTTACAAAACCAAGTGATTGAGCAAGTCTGTTCCATTTGTGATGTTCGGGTTTTAAAAATTATTATTCAGTTCATAAAAGGGATAAAGTAAAAAAAGAGACTATTTTCCGTCAAAAAAAAGAAGAAAGGCACCATATTCCAAATGCCTTTCTTCTGGCTTCTTTATGCTAGTGAAGACCGCTGGCGAGAGCTAAGATAGCAACCACGCTGCTGACTACAACCAGAACGAACATGAAAAGTGCGATACTCTTTATGGTTGCTACATTCGCAGCGATGTTCCACACAGCGCGAACGATGTCGTCAGTTAATGCCTCTTCTGTAGCTCCATTATGTTTTCGGTTCATTGTTCATAAATAAATTTCTCCTGAGGATTCTTTTTTAGCGCCTTCTCGTTACAGTTACTTGTTAAGGACTATATACTTAGCTTCAACGCTAGGAACAGTAATTGATGCGCCTAATACAGATTCGTAAGAGTATAATCCATCATACTTGCCATAAAAAGTAACTATATCATTTTCTAAAATACGTTTACTGGAATTGCCATAATATGTTACATATACAACATCATTCCAAATACCGTAGGAACCTCTTGTGACTTCTATTCTATAGGAATTAGAATATGTACTTTCCATTGTTTGGATCACTTTTCCTGTAAATTTCACCTTTTTGCCTTCATATTTATCAGGAGTTCTAGCGAGTTTTTTATAAGGTATCTTTTTACACTTTTTCTTATATTGTTTAGCAGATAGGGTTGAACACTTGACACTTAGTTTACAACTGGCATCAAGATATGAAATGTTAATTGTGCTTGATTTTCCTGCTTTTAATTTTGCCGGATTCTCAATTTCATAATCATAAATATCTTCTGTTGTACCATCATCATATTCTGCAGTAACAGATATGTCTTTGTTGTCTTCATCTAAACGTATTCCAGATTTTGTAGAACCATCATAACTTGCAGTGAGTTTTACTAATTTTGGCTCTGGTGTAACTTCTAGAGAAGCAACTGGCTCATCTGTTTGCTCTGATACTGTGCTGCTTGATGCCAAATCCTCGTCGTTGTTGGAGCTGTTTTTTATAACAACGACGAATAGAATCACTGATAATAATGCTAAAAAAATTAGTAGTCTCTTTGTGTTTTTTGGTCTTGAATTATTCATAAAATTCCTCCATCCTTTTTTGTGCTTTAATGTGTTTATGTTACCACACAACAAGGAATATGTCAAAAAAGGAGCAGAAAAAATATCTACTCCTTGGTTATTCCGTCAACAAGTTTTTGTATTACCACCCAGTCCTTTTGTTCAAGTTTACCAAGTTCTCGGAACACTGCCATTTTGAAATCGTATATGTCGCTATCCTTATCGGTAAATATCTTTCCAAGGATGGATGCTACTTTTTCCTCGTTAGTTAGTTCTTCGAAAATTTCTCCAGTACCATTTCTAAGCCATTCTTCTCGGACATTAAATTCTCGGCAAATTGACCGACACATTTGTTCAGTAACTTTTCTGTTTCCTGTCTCTATGTTGGAAATAGCTGCTCTAGTTACACCAATACGTTGACCAAATTTCTCCAATGTAAGATTTAGTTTATTTCTGATTATTTTTATCCGTTCGTTCACTGAATCACCTTCCTTTCAAAAATAACAATAGCACAAAGGAAAACAATGGTCAATAAAAAAATACACAAAGAAAACAAAAAGTTGTTGACAATGTATTCGATGTGTAATATATTGTAAACAGAGAAACAAAAAAGCAATTTAAAAGCAAAGTTTAAAGGAGGTGCTGATATGCAGTGTGAACAGATGGAACATAATCTCAACCAGTTCGAAAGACTTGCGAGAAAGGTACAAAGTCGTCCGGAAGAGGAACAGCGTGACATTTGTCTAATCATTCAGGGGTATCTTGCTTGTAGTGCCTCTAAAGACGCAACAAAAGTAAGTTGATTGTGTCAGAATCTGACACTGAGGAGGTGAAAGACATGCAGAGAAAGAATGATTGCATTGTTTTACATTCAGAAATCGCAAATGAAAAAAGCGGGCAGGTAGTTTTGATTATGCGCATTGAAGACATTCCAGTAGAGGATAACATGTTATCTAAACTAAGATGTATTATGGATAACTTTTCTGAACAGGTAGAGCGCAGTATGAGAAAAGAAGCGATATCCTAAGCAGACATCGCTTCTCATAATAAATTAGTTCCAAAAAGTTTTATAACCACAATGGTGACATGGCTCAAGATAGTCAAGAAGAATTAAAATGTGAGGTGAGAAAAGTGGGATACCATGAAGATAGAGCAAAACAATTTAAAACTCATCTAAAAATGGATGAGGAAACATATCGAAAAACAGTAGATGGAGTTTTGGATTACATCTTAAAGTTGAATCCAAAGATATCGTTAGATGAAGCAATATATTTCTGCGGTGCTTTGGAATCGGAAGTTAATATGCTGCTCGAAGCGGAGCAGAAACAAGTTAAAGGCTTACCATTGGCAAGCTTAAGAATAAAATAAGAACCGGTGCGGCAACACCGGAATTTAGATACGAACGGCAATTCGTAAAAATGGGTCCGACGGCAATCGGACCCAAAAGAAGGAGAACTGCGGCAACAGTGCTCCTATTGTGTCAGAATCTGACACCTCGGCTAAAAATACACCAATGTTTTATTTTTATGCCTTTTTTAGTATAGCAAAAATTTTGACCTTGTACAAGGCGGATATGGTACAAGACGCCGAACATACATTGAAATCAGATAGAAGCAAGGAGGATATGGGATGAAGTTTGTATACAGAATTAATGGGGAAGAACGCTTTCCAACAGATGAAGAACGAAAGAAATTATATAGTCGATTTGTTCAGGCGATGGGGTATCGTCCGGTTAAAACGACTTCTTCAAAGATAGATAAAAAAAGTTGAGTATACCCCTGCCTATTAGTCAGTGGGACTGTACCGGTTCGAATCCGGAATAGGCATTTCTGCTAACCTTACGCATACCTGTCAGTGAGCATATGGTTGGCAGAGCTTTCTTACACGGAAGCAGAAAGAGGACAGATGAATTTTATCCCCCTAAATTGTTTTTTCTGATGCTGAGTCATTTGTATGTCTGTCCTCTTTTTGCTACAACAATAACACTGCTGATGTTGCTATTAAGTATCACGGAAAAATAACTATAAATGCCGGTCAGCAGTGTTATCAATAAAAAAGGAGCGCGTTATGAACAGAGAGTTTCCAAAGTATTATCCAAATTCGGGGATAGAGATAACATCCCCTTTCTTTGTTGTATCGTGCCCCCGGTGTGGCAAGACTTTTTGGTCGGTCACGCCAGTAACAAGATGTTCCGGGTGTGGTTGCAATAGCTGTAATCCACGTCCGGCAACCGACAGAGCAAGTCGGGATTAAATGCTTAGGAGGATGAGGTTATGCGTACGATATCGCTAACAAACTTAAAAGGTGGCGTCGGGAAGACGACCACAGCCATTAACATGGCTACTATTTTGGCAAAACTTTATAACCAGCGCGTGTTGCTGGTTGATAATGATGTACAAGCCAATACCACGAGATATTTTGACTTGCATGATTACGATAAGTCATCGATTGCCGATCTGTATTGGAATTGTGCGAGCTGTACAAAAGACATAATCAGGAGCGCAAATGTACCTGGATTAACATTGGACGTGCTTCCGTCCAACATGAACATGGATGTTGCCTTAACAAACTTATCGAAGGATGAGTCACGTGACCAAATCACAGCACTGCGGTCGGCGCTGGAGCAGGTACAAGACGATTATGATTTCTGTATCATCGATAATCCACCGGGAGTTGGATTAAATATTTTAAATGCAATCGTATGTGCGGATGATTTAATTGTGCCTATTAAGATAGACAAGAACTCCTTGGACGGCATGCAGGATTTGGTTGAAATTACTACGGACATGCGGTCATTTAATCCGCAACTATCAAGTCCTAAATGTTTGATCACGATGTATCGCAAAGATATGGTGGCAGGTGATACTGTGCTGCGGCGCAGTAAATACGATGTGTTTGATACAAGAATTCGGTCAAGCAAAATGGTTGACCGCTGGACGTTTGAAAAGCGGGCAGGGTTAATTACCGTTAGCCCTCGTTCAGCTGCAGCAGTTGATTATAAGATTTTCATGAAAGAGTATTTGAATACTTTGCCGAAGGCGGTTAGAGAGGAGGTGTTTGCACATGCCAAGAATTAGCATGTCTGCAAAACTAAATGACTCTTCAAGGCTTTCGATTGTTGATACAAGTGAATACAAAGAAATCTACTTGGATGTGGAGCATATTGTTCCTGCCGAGGAGAATTTTTATCCGCTGACAGAAATTGAGGAATTGGCTGATGATATGTTAGAACGCGGGCAGTTGCAGCCTCTTTTGATTGGTCGTGTGGATGGTGAATACAAATTGGCAGCAGGACACAGGCGGAGAGCTGCCATTATGCTCAATAATGAGCGAGGGCATAAGAGAAAAGCGTGGTGTTTTGCAAAGGAAATGGACCAAATAGAATTCATGCTCACTCTTATTTCGGCGAATGCGTTTACACGCCGGATGGATGACGCCACACTGTTGGAGCAGGCTGAAAAGCTGAATTATTGGACAGACAAAGCTATTGAAGCAGGAAAGCTAAAAATAACCGGACGAAAGAGAGACTATGTGGCGGAACGGTTGCAAATCTCGCCGACAAAAATGGCGCAGGTCAATCAGGTGAGTGCACATCTGTCGGATGAAGGGAAAGATGCACTGAAAAACGGCGAAATGAACTTTTCAAAGGCTTATGAAACGTCAAAACTTCCCGAGGAAGAACAGAGTGAAGTAATACAGGATAAACACTTGCTGTCCAGTGATGTTCGGGCGATGGTTAAAGAGCGAAAAGAGCCAAAGATTTCTTTTGTGGAAGAAACACAGGAGCCGGAAGAGGAAAGTGTTTCGCTTGAATTCCACATAGGTGAGGAAACTCAGCAGGAAAGCGAAGAAGATGATAGTCAGGATAATATGCCGGCGGAACTTTCCAAAAAGGATATCCTGATGCAAGAAATTAAAAACTACAGAAGTTACTTGATTGCGGAGACAAACAATATTCGTAAGAAGAAATATCAGGTCTTATATGACGCATTGGTTTTTTACAAAAAAGAATTGGAAAGGACGGAAAGACATGAGGAGAGTTAAAGCAGAAAAGGAAGAAATGCCTATTTTTTTAGCTAAAAATGTGACGGCGAAAGGGTTGAATTTGCATGTTGGAGATATTGTTCGGATATACAAAGGAAATCCAGAGAAAAAAATAGATGGCAAATCATTAATGATGGTACCAATACAGATTTTGCAATTGTATTCGCATCATGCTTTGTGCCGTTTTGGGTTACATAAGGAGGCATTTACTTATGCAGAGATTGCCGCCAGCATGGCGATAGAGGAGGAAACTCATGAGAGAACGCCCAATATTATTTAATACAGAAATGGTGAGATCTATTTTAGATGGCAGAAAGACCTGCACAAGACGGGTAATAAAATTTCCCGATGGGATGACTGGACATCCCATTGGAAAAGCTGGGGATAGCAGCAATCCGTTAGGGGTTATGTACCCAGGAGGAATAAAAAGACCCCCATACCAACCGGGAGACATCCTATATGTCCGAGAGACATTTGCGTGGTGTCCGTGCTGGGATTGCGGATTGGATACTACTCCAGATGGATGCAAGAATCCAGTGATATATGATTCTGAGAAGAAAGAACATGGATGCTATATGTACCGTGCATCATGCGAGGACAGTAAATATTCTTCAGCTGATACTTGGCATCCGTCCATCCACATGCCGAAAGAAGCGGCTCGTATCTGGCTGAAAGTAACGGATGTGAGAGTGGAGCGGATACAGGAAATTACAGATGATGGATGCATTGCAGAAGGTGTATATCCATCACCTTGTAGAAAATGCAATGCTACGTTTGGGTGTGATACATGTCCGGATGAAGGATATCACGAAACCGACGTCTTTTCAGAACTCTGGAACAGCACTATCAAGAAGTCCGACCTTGACCGTTACGGATGGGATGCGAATCCTTATGTATGGGTTGTGGAATTTGAACGATACAAAAAGCCGTAAAAGGAGTAATTATGAGTAAGCATTAGATTTTATTTTAAAGAAATGAGAGGGTGATAACAATGACTAACGCAGACAGAATCAGGACAATGACGGATGAAGAGTTGGCAGTGTCTATTATGTGTCCAGCAGAGTATGATTTAGATTTTAACAAAGAGTGCAGATGCAATGGCGAGATGAACAGAAATTGCTGTAAATGCACATTAAATTGGCTCCAATCAGAAGCGAAATAGGAGGTTAGTTAAAAATGTTGCGTTATGAAGCAGGTGGCGATGAGGATGACTATGTAAAGAAATGTATGCTTTGTAATCATTCATATGTGCGCATGAATGAAGCGGATACTTTGTGTTGCAGTTGTAAAACAGGATGTAATTTCAAGCCGATAACTGATACTAAAAATCAGAAATAACTAAACACGGCACTGATTTATACGGAAATGCATTGGTTCGAATCCAACAGTGCCATTTCGCCTATTGTGGGCGAACTCAAGACAAGTGACCTTTCCGGTGATTAGGTGGTCAATAATAATGAATTCGCCGGAGTAGTGGACAAGCTGACACGTACCCAGCCCCACTACTAAGGAATGTCAGCTCATAGGTGAGTAGCCGATTTGTTTCGGATAGTTAGGGGTTCGATTCCCCTGCATTCCATTGGTAATGAATGCCAAATAAATTAATTGATCGAAAGGAGGTGCTTGCAATGAAAAAGTCGAGCATGGATTTATCCAAAATCGCAAATGGCGCACTGCAGGAAAAGTTTTCTGAAGCCTTTGCAAAGGTGTTGGAAAACTTAACAGACCCAAACACTCCGTTTAAGGACAAGCGTAATATTCAGTGTCAGTTGACATTTACGCAGAACGAGACCCGTGACGATGTCAAATGTACGATATCGGTTAAGACGAAACTGGCTCCTGTGCAGCCAGTAGTCACATCATTTGGAGTGTTTAAGGATTTAGAAGATGGCACGGTATCGGCCGAGGAATATGGTTCACAGCTTCGAGGGCAAACGAAGTTGCCAAATCATCCGGAAAAGAAAGTTGTGTCATTAAATTGATTTAGGAGGATAGGAAAATGGAAGGAATTAAAGAAGCAATTGAGTATGTAGTTGGATTATCGCAGCCAAATTATACAGAGCATGAAGGCGAAAAATGGGCGGACAAGCCAATGTACCGCATTCATCATGAACTCCCAAAGGCGAACGCGTTACAAATGTGCACCTTGGACAGTTTAGTTGGATACATTAAATCAAATACGGACAAGATGGACAAACATATGTTGATTCATGTACAAAGTCCAACAAAAGTTGTTTTAATGTCTGAATTGGATGTAGACAGATGCCGCGAAAAATTGGTGGAAGTCAATGCAATGTTGCCACAGTTTACGTTCGACACATATTATCCGGCAGAATCTTTTGTCATAAATGTTATGTCAAAATTCATGGATAATGACGATAAAGAGCAGATTTTGAAATATGCCGGGACAATTGAGACTGGAACCATCGCTAAGTATGGTGATGACGGAGTGAGTCAGAAAGCCACAATTCAACAAACATGCACAAGCAAGGCAGAGGCAATCATTCCAAATCCGGTTCGTCTTGCACCGTATAGGACGTTTTTGGAGGTTGAACAGCCTAGTTCCGATTTTATATTTAGAGCGCGGGACGATGCGAGAGAGCCTCAGTTCGCTCTGTTTGAAGCGGACGGCGGAGCTTGGAAATTGGAAGCCATGAATTCGGTTGCGGCATACCTGAAAGATGCAATCCAAGAGTTACATATTGAGCAGGATATCACATTTACCGTAATTTCGTAAACATAAAGGAGACAGCTATGAATTGCAGCACTGGGAACAAAATGTCTGATGCTGTAGCCGAGCTGAACATCACCGGTAATGTAATACCGTCTGTATGGTTTAAAACAATAGTAAACGACAAGGGCAGACCATATATGCTTGCCATAATGATACTGTCCGAAGTCGTTTATTGGTATCGTCCGGTTGAATGTCGAGACGAAAAGACCGGTGAATTTCTTGGCTACAAGACTAAATTTAGGCAAGATGTCTTACAAAAAAGTTATAAAGACCTTGCTGAATATTACCAGGTAACAAAGCGTCAAGTGACGGACGCTATTGTTGTGTTGGAAAAATTAGGCGTTGTTAAGCGCGAATTTCGTACCGTTTTTCAAAATGGCGTGCGCTGCAACAATGTTCTATTTATTCACTTGAATGTGGACAAATTGAGAGAATTGACCTATCCACATTCTGATGATAACGAGGATAAAAGCAAAAAAAGTAAAGGCAGCAGTCCGCAAGCGGCAGCTGTTGATGAGGTTAATGAGGATGTAGAACGTGAAAATTTGGAAAAGAATGTTGATAGTGTTGATAACTGTACCACCCTATCACGAAAAAATGTGATAGGCTCTCACGAAATTTTGGGACACCCTCTCCCGGAAAAACGTGAGACAAATACAGAGATTACTAACAGAAGATTATTATTTCAAAATCCTATCTCATCTAATCATTTGGCAAGAGATAAGTGTATAGATTTATTTGCTGAACAGATAAGCTATGATTTGATAAGATGTGATTTTGAAAAAAATGAATCGGCACTGGCTGTGTTAGACCAATGCGTTGAGATTGCAGTGACTACTTTGATGACTAGCAAGCAGAACGTACTGATAAGCGGTGATATGATTCCTGCAGACATTGTCAAATCTAGACTGCTAATGTTGGATTTGACGCATATGAAGTATGTGGTGCTTTCTTTTTTGGCAAACAAAAAGAAAGTCAAAAAAATACAAAGTTATTTGCTAGCATGTATGTTTAATGCAATTACATCGATTGACGTGACAGTAGCAAATGACCTTGCACGGAATGGTTATTTTGACGAAAGGGGGAATCCCGTTTGAAAAATCCGATTAAAGAATACAAACGCTTAAAACGAATTGTTGATTATTACGAAGACAACATGCTTGCAATGCAACGTTGTAGAAGATATGCCGAATTTGGTCTATTGCTATTGAGCAATGTACAGCCGGGAGATAGGATTTATCTCATAGGCGCACAACTGTTAATTTTTCAGAGACCACTTTGTTGCAGAGTTGAAAAGGTGGAGTTCATCGGCAATAATGACTCAAAAATACATGTCAAAGATATCCTGACTGGAAACAGGTACATGGTAAGAAACCGTCACCATAACATACTGTTTTTTGCAAACAAGCAGCAGGCACAAGAGGAACTGAAGAGGAGGCAGAGGCAATGAGAGAAAAATATTTCGTTCTTTTGGAAGGCTCTGACCGTGCGATACTTCGTACCTCCGTGTCAGCGGCAGTACAGAAAAAGAAAGTTTTAGAAAAGTACAATCCGGGAAAAAAGGCGCACATTTTTGTGGCGAAGAAAAAGATTGTATAAAAAAAGAACCAGGTAAGCGATGCGCACAAACCCAGTTCTTCCCTCATCAAAAATAATAGTAACATATCAAAATGTTTTTAGCAAGAGGAGCTGGGACAATGGCAATAAGAAAAGCAAGAGCACTGGAGACATCAAAAGGTGCTTATTTTCGAATGATTGACTTGAAAATTAAGGACGCCGAAATTACTCGCGATGAAATTCGGCGTGAGCTACGGCAATACATCAACAAACTGAAGTCAAATGGAAGTGGCGAACTGAGAGGCATTGACTATTCAAAAGATAAAGTTTTGAGTAGTTCAAAAAATGTTGACTTTTGCACCGCGGTTCAAAAGATTGATGGATTGCAGCTTAATCTAAATCGTGTACTGGATGAAATTGAAGATTTAAGAGAAAAGCGAAAAAGGCTTATAAATATTTATAAGAATGCTGAGGATGTAGAAGCGCAGGTGTTTTATTGCCGTGAAATACTTAAGTATTCGCAGGAACTGACGGCGACGCAGATTGGATACTCGGTGAGGCAGGTGCAGAGGATTGAAAAAAGAATTCGAGAAGAAAATAAATTGTAGGAGTAAAAGAAATTTTAAATTTTATAAGGAGGAGAGCAGTACATGAAAGAATCATGGAAAGAGCAGAGAAGAAATTGTGATGCAGTTGATTGCGAAAACATTTCTAGGAGTTCCGCCGCCAGGACATGTGGCATACCACAAAAATGGATGTCAATATGAAAATCATATACAAAATATTTCATACATAAGCAAACGTGAACTGGGAAAACGCACGGGGGCAAAGAGCCGTCGACAACCAGTTGCAAAAATAGATTGTAATGGTGAAGTGGTAGAAGTGTACTCGTCAGCGCGGGAAGCGGCAAGAAAGAATTACATGAGTTATCAAACGATTATAGACCGTTGTAATCGAAAATGTAAGAGTGCATTCGCTCCAGATGGTTATGCGTATGCATGGGATGATAAAGAAAGCAGCATGCGATATGCATTGCGAAAGATTGAGATTGAGGATGGCTATATGCCAAAGGCACCTGATGTGGAGCCAGAGTGGTAATAAAAGGCGGCTTGGTGGCCGCCTTTTATTATGTAAGATGGCTAAGTAATTTTTCTAAAATTGAAATTACTGCAATAAATAATTTAAGTAACTTACATATCTTTTTGTAAGACAAAAATTTTTTTTGCTTCTTTTTTTTACTCATAATAATCACTCCTTCCTTTATGTTATATTTATAATATGTCTATTTCAAATGAAAAAATTGAACAAAATTATAAGGAACAGAAATTTTTATTTTTATAAATTAGAGGCATTGAACATTGGTTGTTGGAGTGGTATAATTTCCCTATCAAAAAAAATGGAAGGGGATTATATGTCGGAACCATATTTTAGGGATGAAAAATTTCCAAATACTCAAAAGGAATATGTATTATGGATAGATATTATGGGAACCAAAAACTTCATGAGTACTTCACTTAGAACAAGTTCATTATTTATTTGTAAGTTACATATGGCAATCTTGGATGCCAGAACAGAAAATATGCATATTTATCCTGTTATGGATGGAGCCTATATAACCACAAATAATCAAAAGGATATGAAGAAGTTCATCAGAGAGGTGTTTACTTCACTTGGGGAGTTATTTATAGGCGAAGAAAATCCGTTACATAAGTTTATTGTAAAAGGAGCAATTGCATATGGTCCTGTAGTACATGGAAAAGATATTCCAAGAGATTGTAATGATGAAATTATTGGAAATAATAGAGAGTATATGACTAGTATATTGCTTGGAATGCCAATGATACAAGCTGTAAAAGGTGAAAAATATGCGCCCCCATTTGGCATATATTGTGATGAATCTGTAAGAATGGAAGAAAAAAACTTTTCGTTTAGATGGTATAATTGGCTTTCTACAAAGGAATGCCGCAAAAAACTTTTAGAGGCATTGATAGGATATTTCAATTATTGCGAGAATCATAGTTACAAACTTGATTACGATGTAAATAAAATACGAGAACACAGGAAAAAAAGTGAGGAATACTTTGAAGATTAAAATATTTTACCAACTGTCAATGTATTTGATGGTTGGTAATTTTATGCGTTGAAGTCTCCCAAAATATCTTTGGGATATAGAATTAATGAAAATAAGTGCACTTGGAGAATTACAAGAGTATCGTGTCAGATTCTGACACAAAATATATAAAAAGTTGAAAATAATGCTTGACATATGGTACACCCTATGATATACTATAATTGTAGGGAGGGGAAATAAGAAAGAAAGGAGGAGACCTAATGAGTAAGAGGTCAAAAAAACACTTACTTAAAAAATTGAAAATCGTTGCTTTGGTGGTAACCATTCTCCAAGGTATTACATCAATTGTAGTAACGATAATTTCAGCTTTTAAGTAAGTGCTTAGGGTGGGGGAGGCAAATGCCTCTTCCCATTAATAAGTATATACTCATTAGGACAAAAAGTCCATGTATAAAATAATTATTTTATCACAGGTGATTTCGTTATTTACAATGGTTTGCTTGATTGTTTCTTTGAAGCAAATACTTTTAATAGTTCCCATTGTATTAACGATTGTATCAATAATATTGAATATTATTGTTTGCAAAATGAAAGGTGGTGAAAAGAGTGGCAAATGCACAGACTAAAGCCAGTAAGAAGTACCAGGATAAAGTTGGACTTGTTGCTAAAACGTATAAACTAAAAAAGACTTTAGTTGATGAGTTTGCGGAAAAGTGCAAGGAGAATGGTATAGCCACATCCAAACAGATTTCTATTATGATGCAGGAATATATTGATGACAACTAAATTTTTTGGATGATTTTGTGAAAAGCGGAAGAACTAACGGAATACCGTTAATCTCTCCGCTTTTTGCATTTAGAAAAAAAGTTAAAGATGTCGTGGAAATGTCGTGTTAAGGTGTGGTATTATGATATTGTGGATAAAAAAGAAAGCCACCGACAGAAAAAGAGGTCAAGCAATTGGTCTCTTTTTTTTCGTGCCTAAAAGTTTTTTATAAGTGAAAGAAGGTGAGAATGATGAACAAAGTGCAACCCATTCGCGATAAACAGTTAGTAAAAGATATTTATCAATATCTCTTAGAACAGAATTCTAGAGATGCAGTGATTTACGCTGTGGGAATTTATACAGGGCTAAGGATATCAGACATTCTTAACCTGAGGGTGCGCGATGTTCGAGCAAAAGAAAATATTACTTTGTATGAAAGAAAAACGGGCAAGGAGAAATTCATTCCGATAAATCGCTTTCTCAAAAAAGTATTGAACCAGTTTATTGAGGGGCGGAGAGATTACGAGTACTTGTTTTTGTCTCCAAAGCCACCAAACAATCCACTAACGCGGCAGCAAGTTTATAACATCTTGTCAAAGGCAGCAGAGCATTTTGGTATTGAAGAAAGGATTGGAACTCATACCCTACGTAAAACCTTTGGATATCATTATTATCTAAAGACGCACGATGTGGGAACGCTTATGAAATTGTTCAATCATTCATCGGAAACAGTGACTCTTTGTTATATTGGCATAACAGATGATACGCTAGCAAGTGTATATAAAGATGTTGACCTTTTGGGTTAGGTCTTTATTTTTTTTGACTTTCAATTAAAAAAACGGAAACATTAGATGTCTAATCCTTATGAATTGACATATTGAGACGTTGTAAAATATGGTGTTCGTTTTTTTAAGAAACAACATAAGGAAGAAAGTATTCATCAAATTATTTGACAGAATTGTAAGATATGTCAAATAAAATGTAAAGCAAAGAGAAAGAACTGGTTCACACTCGGCACGCCAAAAGCCGTGTAGGTACTGTGTGCGCCAAAGGCGCATTGCGGGTCGGATGAGCCCAAAAGAAGGCCAGTTTTTTTTACAAAAAAATTGAGATTGCCATTTCCGTTTGGAGGTGAGTTGGATGGCGTCGGATGAAAAAAAGATAAAGAGCGTTGATGATATTACCGTATCCGCCAAAGTTATTGGTGAATTTATTGGCGTTGGTGACCGTATGGTCCGCCATCTGGCTGACGAAGGAATCATCAAAAGGAACAGTCATGGAAAATATCTTTTGTTAGAATCGGTCAAAAATTATATCTTGACACTTAAGGTATCAAAAGCAGGTGAATCCATTAAAACCGATTTTGATAAGGACAACTTGGACTTAAATCACGAAAAGGCGGTCAATGAGCATTGGAAGTCAATGATTACAGAGATTAAGCTTCAGCTCATCAAAGGACATGTACATAAGTCAGAAGATGTTGAGCGAGTTATGACAGATATGTTTTTAAACTTTAAAAATAAGATGTTAGCTTTGCCGCATAAGCTGGCTCTTAAACTGGAGCATCGCGAGCGTCAGGAAATTCAGGAGGCGCTTCGTGATGAAATAACGGATGCACTATCTGAATTAGCGGATTACACACCGGAAGCATTTTATTCGGATGAACATATTGATGTAGAAGATGATGTGATTCTGCATTTGGGGGACGAGCAAAATGAGTAAATCAAAAGCAAAAGCCCCAGTGAGTTATCACACACTCAAATTTATGGCGGATTTGAGTGAAAAATTAAGACCTAGACCACCGATGACAGTGACTGAGTGGGCGGAAAAAAATATGATTTTGCCTGCCGGTTCCAATGAGCCGGGACACTATTCGTCAAAGAATATGCCTTTTCAGCGAGCCATTATGGACGCTATTACGGACCCCTATGTTCAAGATGTATCGGTGATGTCATCAGCCCAAATTGGTAAGACTACGATGTTGCTTTGCGGTATCGGATATTACATAGATTACGAACCGGCTACACAATTGCTGGTTCTTCCGACATTATCGTTGTCGGAGAAGTTTTCTAAAACGAGACTTGCGACAATGATACAGGATGTTCCCGTACTGTCGGAAAAAATTGCTCCGGCAAAGTCAAAAGACAGCGATAATACGATATTATTCAAACAATATGCTGGAGGTCACATTGTTTTAGCAGGAGCGAATTCAGCAGCTTCTCTTTCGTCCATGCCTCTGCGGATTATATGGATGGATGAGGTTGACCGATTTCCGGAATCTGCTGGAACAGAGGGAAATCCAATCAAACTGGCAGAAAAACGTTCTACGACGTTTTGGAACAGAAAGCATATCAAGACCTCGACGCCGACAATACATGGTTTGAGTAAAATTGAATCAGCGTACAACGCAGGAACAATGGAAGAATGGTGTGTTCAATGCCCGTGTTGCGGAACGTGGCAACCGTTTGAATTTAAGCGCATTGTGTTCAAAAATGTATCGATGGCATGTATCGATTGCGGTGAAGAAATCGAGGAGCGCTACTGGCGGGAAAGTCCACAAAAGTGGATAGCCGCACATCCGGAAAGAAAAAGCAATCGTAGTTTCCACATCAACGAATTGGCTAGTCCGTTTGTGACTTGGAGTAAAATTATTGATGAGTTCAAGGCGGCAAACGAAAAATTAAATACTTTTCATGATGTCGAAGATTTGAAAACCTTTATCAATACAACACTTGGTGAAGTTTGGGATGAATCTCAGCAAAGTACAGAGACACAGGTTGATTATGAGACCGTTGAAAAACGAGCCGAATTTTATGAAGCAGAACTGCCGGATGGTGTGCTTATGCTAACGGCAGCAGTGGATGTCCAGAATGATCGGTTCGAGGTTGAGATTCGTGGATGGGCGCGCGAATACGAAACATGGGGAATTTTCAAAACAGAGATTTATGGAAATCTTGAAAAAAATGATGTTTGGGAAGAATTAGAAGATTATATAAGCCAAACACTGCATTTTGCGAATGGAAATTCTCTTGGCATTGCTGCAACGGCAATTGATACCGGTGGTAATCATACAAATATGGTTTACAAATGGGTAAAAAGAATGACACAAAAGGGTAAATCTGTTTATGGCATCAAAGGATATGCACAAAAAGCGGGGATTCCGCTTGTATATAAAGTAAGTGATGTGGATATCAAAGAAGAAACATCATCCGGCAAAAAAGTTGTAGTTGACCATACAAAGTTATATACGCTTGGTGTTGATGCTGGAAAAGAGGATATCCAGAACAGGCTTGTGATTAGTGAGCCGGGAGAAGGCTATTGCCACTTCCCATCTAATGGTGGACGAGGTTACACAACAACATATTACAAAGGCTTGTTTTCAGAGAGAAAAATCACCAAAAAGGTCAGAGGCGCAATCAAAGAAGTTTGGGTTAAAAAAAGTGGTATTCGAAATGAGCCACTTGACCTTTTTAACTATGGATACGCTGCCTGCATGATAAAACGACCGGCATGGAATGTGCTGGAAGAGAAAATTGAACGAGGCATCGATTATATGCAAAAGAGGAAAAAGAAGACGGGTACCACAAGGAGAAGTCAGAAAGGAGTGGAATGGTGATGAGCAATGCTAATACTGTTTTGGAAATTAAGAAAAACCGATTGAAACTTTATTACGAAGCGGAAGAAAAAGTTTTGAATAGTCAATCGTATACCCTTGGAAGTAAGACGCTTACAAGGGCAGATTTGACATCAATTCAGAACATGATAAAAAAATTGGAAGGCGAGATTGCATCGCTCGAACAGTACGGAACAATGAAAAGAAGGTCAGTCCGTATTGTGCCAGTTGATTAGGAGGCAGCATGAACGTAATTGACAAGATGGTTGAAGCTGTGTCGCCAGAGATGGCGGTAAAAAGACAAAGAGCAAGGGGAGTCCTTGCAATTCGTAATGCACAGCTGGATAATCTGGACAAATTTATGAACTCCGGCTACTCAAATGGCGGAGCGTCTCGTGGAAAGCGATTTGCAAAAAAATGGAAATTCACCAGTGGCTCTCCTAAACGGGACATTGAGGAAAATCGAAAGATCCTTCGCGAGAGGTCGCGCGACCTAGCAATGAATACTCCATTAGGAGCGGCAGCAATCAATTCCACCAGGACGAATACGATTGGATGTGGTTTGATTCCAAAGCCCAAGATTGATTATGAATTCTTAGGACTTTCAAGAGAGGAAGCCAGAACACTCGAAAAGGAGATTCGGCAGGAATTTAGAATTTGGGCTGAATCGACTTTATGTGATACTGCCGACCAAAATGATTTTTACGAATTACAGCAGATTGCTTTTTCGGACTGGTTGAGAAACGGCGAAGAATTCGCACTAATTTCGTACGATGAAGAGCGGGAATATCAGCCGTACCAGTTGCGAATAAGGCTACTTGAAGGCGACAGAGTGAGCACGCCGGGAAGTCTGAATGGCGATTATTTTACAGATAAAAAACTGGAAAATGGAAATCGAATTGTTAATGGCGTGGAGATAACGGACAGCGGAAAGGTGGTAGCATATCACATTTGCAGTCGCTTTCCAAATGACTATGATTCGACGCAGACAAAGTGGGTACGTGTTGTCAAACGTGGTGAGAAAACAGGCAATTTGAATATATTGCATGTTTTTAATGCAGAGCGTGCCGGACAATATCGAGGTGTTCCGTTTTTGGCACCGGTAATCGAATCCATTAAGCAGATTTCGAGATACACAGATGCAGAAATAATGGCAGCAGTCATTAACAGTATGTTTACCGTTTTTATCACCACCGAGCAGGGAGATGAGATATCCGAGTTTGGTGGCGAAGAGGATGAGATTGATGATGAATTGGAAGATGAAGAGGTGACGCTTGGAAGTGGCACTGTTAATTTTCTGAAAAATGGCGAGGATGTCCGGACGGTAGCTGCCACTCATCCAACCGGAAATTTTGACCAGTTTCTGGCAGCGATGGCAAAACTCGTTGGCGCAGCGCTGGAAATTGCACCGGAAATTCTGCTGAAAAGTTTTAATAAAAGTTTTTCTGCCTCAAAAGGGGCGATGAACGAAAGTTGGAAGGCAATTAAAATGCGCCGTGGATGGTTTATCAACGACTTTTGTCAGGTGATATACGAGTTATGGCTTGCCGAGTCAGTGAGCAAAGGAAGAATACATGCTCCCGGCTTTTTTAATAATATTGTTATACGAAAAGCCTACTCAAATTGTACTTGGGTAGGTCCGACACAAGGACAGTTAGAGCCTGGCAAAGAGGTGGCAGCAGCTGTACAGCGTGTTAATGCAGGTTTTTCAACGCGAGAGGATGAATGCGCGGCGTTGAATGGCAGCGACTTTGACGATATTGTTCGCACGCTGGAAGTTGAAAATGGATTAATGCGGAAAGCAAATAAAGTATTAGAGGAGGATTAAACAATGGCAGTTGAAATTAATGTGAAAGGTCCAATTATTTCAAATTCGCAAAAATGGTTATATGATTGGCTGAAAATGGAGGCTTGTGCTCCAAAGGACATCACGGATAAGCTGAATGAGGCGAATGGCGAAGATATTGTGTTGAATATCAACTCGAATGGTGGTGTTGCCGTTGCCGGCTTTGAAATCTACACTTTGTTAAAAAGTTACGAGGGTAAGGTTACAGCAAGAATTGTTGGAGCAGCTATGTCGGCGGCATCGATTATTGCCTGTGCGGCTGACGAATGCCTAATCAGCGATGCAGCGATTTTTATGATACACAATACTCAGTGCTACGCGGAGGGTGATTATCGTGACATGGAGCAGGAAGCAGATGCCTTGAAGCAGTATAATGAGGCAATTATAAATGTTTATGAAAAACGCACAGGAAAAACAAGGGAAGAATTGCAGGAATTGATGGACAAAAATACTTACATGTCCCCTAAGAGAGCAATTGAACTTGGGTTTGTCGACGACTACATGTTTAAGGAGTCCGAACCAAATAATCAAAGCGGAATGCTTGTTGTAAATTCCGAAGCACCAGTTATCAGTGAGGCAGTGGCTCAAAAATTGCAACGAGCAGTGCTGCTTATGGAGGATAAGGGAAAATCCACTGAATCCCAAAAGGGGGACGGTGATTTATCAATAACAAATAAAAACGGAAAGGAAGGTAACACGAAAATGACTTTAGAGGAATTTTTGAAAGAAAATCCAACGGAACAGGCAGCAGTTGACCGGATGGTAAACGAAGCGAAAGAGTCTGGGATTGAGGAAGGTTCTAAAAATGAGCGCACACGTATTCAGGAGTTGGATGCAATTTCGAAAACTGTGACGAGTGAGGCGCTTAATGAGGCAAAATATGGCGAAAAGCGTACGGACGCTAAAACCTTGGCGTATGAGTGTCTTATGGACGATTCAAAACGTGCAGAGGCTTATATGCAGAACGCCACACAGGATGCTGATCAGTCAGGAGCAGCTAGTGTTCCGGCACAGGCTGATGACGAAGATGTGACCGATGCAGAAAAGCAGGCTGAACGCCTTGCAAATGCCGCCAATAAACGAGGAGGGATGAAAGTATGAGTAAACGGTTAAACACAGTGGACGATATGAAGATGGACAATCTTATTTACGATCACTTTAGAATTATTGACGCGAAAGTTGTTCCGGTGGCAGTATCTGATGGACCAGGTACACTGAGACGCGGCCAGTTGCTGGATTTTAATGCCGAAACAAAGACGTTTGAAGTGCATGCAAGCGGTGGAACAGCCAATTGTATCGTATGTAACGATACTGAGTATACCAAAGAGGATAGAAGTATCCCGACTTCGGCATATATTTCCGGTGACTTTAGAAAATCTGAAGTCATATCTGCAGTTGAATTGGATGTTGTCGATGACGAAAATCTTCGTTCGGCAGGAATTATTTTGAAATAAAGGAGGACAAAAAATTGGTTAGAGAAACAACAACACTCATTGAGAGTGTGAAAAAGATGTATCCGGTATTGATGTTTTTGAAAAACAGATATTTTCCGGACGGAAGATGCTTTTATTCCGAGAAAGCATTGGTTGAAATGAAAAAAGGCGGACAGAAGATTGCACCTTTTGTAATTCCTGTTGTCGGTGGAATTGCGATGGAGAAAGAGGGATATCGAACTGAATATCTTGATGGACCATATATTGCGCCGAAAATGCCAATTACAGCGAATGATTTGGAGAAAAAAGCATTTGGTGAATCTCCAGAATCTGGACGTGCTCCAGAAGAAAGAGAAGATGAGCTGGAAGGCGAAAACATTGATGACCTTCGTAAAGCTATTTACCGACGTCACGAAAAAATGTGTGCGGAAATCATTACCACCGGTAAAGTGCTAATGAAACATTATGCATCAGCAGAGGACGCTGCGAAAGACAAAAATGCAGTTGAGAGATATTTTCAGTTTTATAATACGGAGGAAGGCTTCAAAAATCAGTATAAGTTGACAAAAAAATTTGTTGACATGACGGCAAATGAAAAAATGCTGGAACTTTATAAAATGGCTAATGTACTGATTGACCGTGGCATCCATGCGACCGACTTGGTCATGACTTCCGACGTAAGCATGGCGTTGATGTCAGATGAGAAATTCTTGGATTTCTTCAACAAGGCGCGGGTTGAGACTGGTATCATCGACCAGAAAATGCTTCCGGATGGCGTTGCTTGCAATGGAACAATCAACATCAATGGCCTTGTGCTTACTATGTTTACATATGCAGAAAAATATGTAGATTTAGATGGCAAAGAAAAGACACTTCTTCCATCCGGTACGCTTGCGATGTTGACACCGGGAATGGGAGCTACAGCTTATGCGCAGGTCACATTTGTTAAAAAAGGTGATGGCTTTAAGTCCTATGCGGAACCAATTGTAATCAGAGTTCTCGATGACGAAAACAACAATATGGTAGATGTTCAGGCGTTCTCTCGTCCGATTCCATATCCAAAAGATTGGGATGGTTGGCTTGTGGCACAGGAGCCGGAGGTTAGCAGTGTGTCAGATTCTGACACAACAACGGAAGAAAAGCAGACTGTGAGCTACAAAACGACGGAAGAAATTAACGCCATGACAACAAAGGCATCCGTGATTGAATATGCTGAGAGCATCGGTCTGACAGGTCTTAGTGACAGCTCTAAACTTGACGAGTTAAAAACAGCAGTGATTAACTACCAGGAAGAGAAGCAGGCAGCAGGTGAGTAGCATGTCTTTTAAAGATGACTTGAAGGACGATGTCCAAAAAGTTTTTTGCAATTCGGATGAATTTTTCGAAGAACACGAGGTTGACGGTAAGCCGATGATGATTAGCATTGACGAGGACGAGTTGATGCGTCGAAATCGTGCAAAAGGAACCCATGAACAGGGTGTGCATGATAAACAGGTGCTGTTTTATGTCGCCGGAGATGTATTTGGTGCATTTCCGGCAGTCGGCCGTGTGATTCGTCTTGACAAGAAGAAATACCTTGTTGCTGAAGCTAGGCGTCAGGCTGGAATATATGAAATTTTGGTGGTGAGAGCAAATGCTTAATATTAAATTTGAACCTGAAAAGGATGCACTGGAAAGAATTACAAGTGCGATTGGTGGCGTGGCATACAAGGCACCTACTATCTTGAAAGATGCATCCAATGCAACTGGAAAGTATGCAATGAATCGAATTTTTCGCGAGATTGAAAAAAGATATGATTATGACGATCAGGCAATTCGTATCAAAAAGGCAATTAAGCGAAAATCGGCAACGTATGCAAATCCAAGGACTATTATTCAGGCGAGTTCGACGATGAATAAGCTGTTAAATTTCCATGTTTCTCCGCGTACAGTGGCCATTACTGGAGCACGTCCGGATGTATATAAGGCACATGTATTGAAAGGTAATGGTGATAAGCCAGTTATTAAAGGTGGGTTTAAAGGCTTTATAGTAAGATTTCAGAATGGTCACGAAGAACTGGTTGCTAGAAGCAGCAAAGAGCGATATCCGGTTAAGACGTTGTTTGCTCCATCGGAGACGCATATGGCACGTCATGGGTTCGAAAACTCGGAAGAAAAGATTGAGAAAAAATTGGAAGAAAATTTGCAAAAGTTTACTCGCAAATTTATTGAAAGTCGAGGGTAAGGTGGATGGTAGCAGAACGATTACAAGAAAGATTATGTGCAGAACTTAGTATAATAACAAAAAATATTGACTTTGAAGACCAAGACGGAAATCAGAGTGAGTTGTCTGTGTTTAAGCAATGTTTACCTCGTAAAGAAAATGAAGATGATTCGGACCCATTCCCATTTTGCGTTGTTAAGCTAGGCGAAAATGACATAAAGTCGATTTATGAAAATCAAATGCAAACTGTAGTTTTGTACTTTGGATTGTATTACGATAAGTCAGACTGTCAGTATCAGCACACGATGCTGACGATGATGGAAACCATTAAACGCCGATTTTTGACAAATCCGATATTGGGAGAGTTTACATGTCATCCTCAGATGAAAAGTGTATTAGACCCAGAGGATGAGAGGACATATCCTAGATACTTTGGAGGCATGACGCTTACTTTTGACTTGCCAAATTATGAAAGAGAGGATGAGTTTAGTTGAATAAGGAAGGAAAGGAAACTGCTGTGAAAGCAACAAACAAAAAGACGGTTACGAATACGAAGCGGGAAACTGTGATGTATATTGGACCAACTGTGCGAGGCGTTATGATTAACGGCACATTATTTAAAGATGGTAAATTGCCGGCACTTGTGGAAAAAAGAACAGAGGAAATGCCGGTGTTGCAATCTTTATTTGTGCCTGTATCAAAGTTAGCAGAGGCACAGAAAGAGTTAAAAGATTCAAAGTCAGCTATGGCTATCTGCTACTCTAAGGCAGTGGAGACGCTGACAGAAAAGGAGGATTAAAAAATGGAAGCAATTAAACATGGTGTTTACGCTGAACGCTTGGCAGCTCAAACAACAAGTACAACAAGTGTAACAAGCGGCATTCCGGTATATGTAGGAACGGCTCCGGTACATATGACGAAAGAGCCTGCTGTTAATACGCCGGTGCTCTGTACATCAAAGGACGATTGTTTGGAGAAAATTGGCTATCAGAGTGATTTTAAAAATTACAGTTTGTGTCAGGCAATGTATATGCATTTTATGCGAGAAGATTTAGAAGATGCGATTGCTCCGGTGATTTTTATCAATGTTTTGGACCCAGCTGTTCACAAGAAAAAAATGGACGACCTTACGGTACCGGTTGCAAATCGTGTAGCCACGATTCCAAACCGCAATGTGATTACAGCGACGATGAAAGTAACAGCGGACGGAGCGGAGTTGGTCAAGAATAAGGATTTTGTTCTTGCTTTTGATTCGGATTTTCCGGTTATAACATTGCTTTTGGCCGGCGCAGCGGCAGAGGCTACGGAGTTAGTTATTACTGGTGATCAGGTGGATCCAAGTATGATAACAGATGATACTATAATTGGTGGTTATGATGCTGAGACTGGGAAAGAAAGTGGGTTGGAAGCAATTCGTAAAATCTATCCTGTGTTAAATGTGGTAGGAGCTACCCTTGCGGTACCGGGATTCAGCCATCATCCAAAAGTGGCGGCTGTTATGCAGGCTAAATGTGAGCATATCAATGGCAATTTTACCATGGATTGCTTGATTGATATGGACACGGAAAAATGCAAAAGATACGATGACATCCAGCGATACAAAGAAGAACTGGGAGTATCGTCAAAACACGCTTATGTGATTTGGCCGATGGCTAAAAAGGATGGAAAGGTGTTATACGGGTCTGCGGTCGCCGCTGCAACCGTGGAGGAGACGGATGCGGCGAACAATGATATGCCAAATGTGTCGCCATCCAATAAGCTGGCACACATTGATGAGGCGTGTCTTGCGGACGGAACAACCGTTTTACTTGATATGCAGCAGGCGAACGCTGTGAATGCGTATGGTGTAGCTACATTTCTCAACATGGACGGATACCGCGTGTGGGGTAACTACTCCGCGGCGTACCCAGAGACGAAAGTGCTGGATGAAAAATATTGGTCAGTCAATCGTTTCTTCACATGGAAAGGCAACACGTTTGTTCTCGATTGTGTCAATCGGATTGATACGATTAATAACATCCGTGCAATTGAAGCGCTGGTCGATGAAGAGAATCTGAAATGCAACAGCTATGTTTCTGCCGGTGTGTGTGCTGGAGCAAGTGTGGAGTTCAGAAGAGAGGACCACTCAACTGATGATATCATGTGCGGAAATATTAAGTTACATATTTCTCTTGCGCCATACTTGCCGATGGAAGCAATCACGGCGTTGATGGATTTTGATTTATCGGCATTAAAAGGCCAGTTTGAAGGAGGTACAGAGTGATGGGAAAATCAAGTTCAGAAGGATTGATACCAGAAGTTATTAACAATTTTAATGTTTATAATGGCGAGGCGAATAAGATTCTTGGTATATCAGAAGAGGTGCAGCTCCCGGAGTTTAACGCTATTACAAGCGAGATTAAAGGCGCAGGAATTTTAGGTGCCTATTCAGCAGCTATCCTTGGGCACTATGAGGACACGGATATAGAAATTCCGTTTAAAGCTATCTCACAGGATATGATGCAGTTTGCACCAGGTAGATATCATACGGTTACTTTTCGCGCAAATATGCAGTCCACGGTGCAGAAGACACGCGAAAAAGCAAACAGAGGAATTAAGATTGTTGTAGGTGGTGTGGTGAAAGGATTTAAGCCAGGCTCGCTTAAAATTGGCGATCAGATGAGTTCAAGCATTACACTCAATGTGACATATTTTAAATATGAGCAGGACGGTTTTGTTATATTTGAACTTGACAAAATTAATCCAAAACTAGTAGTGAATGGTGAGGATTTATTGTCAGATATGCTGAATAATTGTTAGGAGGTACAGAGCGATGGAAGATACAAACAAGAAAGTGGAAGATACGCAGGAGACGGTTGTTGGTACTGTAAATGATGAGAATGTGCTTGTGCTTGTAAAGCCGCTTAAGTTTGAGGGTAAAAACTATAAGGAACTTGATTTTAGTCCGTTTTTGTCGGCTACGTATGAGAATGTAGATACAGCAAGAAGGCAGGCTATTTCCCTTGGAGTTGGCAACGACTACTTTTTGGAAAGGTCTTACACGTTCGCTGCTTGCCTTGCGGCAGAGGTATTGGAACTTCCGGTTGAACTTTTCTTGAAGTTATCAATCGGAGACGCAATGCCGTTTAGAAATATGGTATATCGTTTTTTATAAAGTTGCAGGTCGACTTAAAAACAATGAGTGATTTACGAAAGTCGATGCTAATACTCTCAATGAGAACAGGGACATCTTTTGGATATTTACAAGAGATGCCTCTGTTCTCTTTATATGAACTCATGAAAGATTATGTGGAGGTGATGACAGATGGCAGGAGGAAATAGGAAAGACTATAAAATGTATATTAAAATTGCAGGTGAAATTGATAAGTCGCTGCCTGAATCGGCGCGATTGTCAAAAGCTGAATTGCGTGCGATTGCAAGAGAGGCATCTGCTGCATCTGCCGCTACTTCCACAAGTTTTCGCAAAGGACTTCAGGAATCGAAGTCTGTCTTTGATGAAACAAAACCGATGTTTGATAAGTTTAGTAATGCGGCTAAAAAGGCAACTAAAGTAACAGTTGCAGCGGTTACTGCGGCATCTGTTGCACTCGGTACTTTTTCGGTAAAAACAGGCATGGCATACGAAAGTCAGATGTCTACTGTGCGTGCGTTGTCGCAAGCAAGTGATGCTGATATGCTACAGCTTGATAAAACAGCCCAGCATTTAGGAGCTACAACGGTTTGGACGGCGAAAGAATCCGGGCAAGCGATGGAGTATATGGCAATGGCCGGGTGGAATGCGAAACAGATGGTGGATGCTGTCCCGGCAACGATGGATTTGGCTTCGGCATCCGGAGAGGATTTGGCGGAAGTATCTGACATTGTCACAGATTCCATGACTGCCTTTAACATGAAAGCAAAAGAAGCCAGCCATTTTACGGACGTATTGGCTGCGGCTGCAACCAGTTCAAACACAAATGTTGGTAAGTTAGGTGAATCTTTTAAATACGCTGCACCTTTGGCTGGGTCTCTGGGATATTCCATTGAGGACACATCGTTGGCTTTGGGGCTAATGGCTAACTCTGGTATCAAAGCCAGTCAGGCCGGAACATCGATGCGCTCATGGTTGACAAGAATGGCAAAGCCAACGGATGAATCAGCTGCGGCCATGAAAAAGTTGGGATTGAGTCTAAAAGATTCCCATGGGAAAATGAAGCCGTTGCGAACAGTGATTAAAGAGACAAGAAGCGCTTTTTCAGGTCTGTCGAAATCACAAAAAGCACAGTATGCAGCAATGCTTGCTGGCAAGACAGGTATGAGTGGATTACTTGCTGTAGTACAGTCCGCAGATGGTGATTTTTCGAAATTGTCCGATGCGATTGATAATTGTAACGGTGCTGCCAAAAAGATGGCAGATACAAAATTGGATAATTTAGGGGGTGATGTTACACTCTTTAAATCTGCTATGGATGGAGCAGGGCTGGAAATTTATGATGAAATCAAGGAGCCATTGCGCGATGTAGTCCAAGAGGGAACAAAGTGGGTGACCAATTTTGCGAAGGAATTTAAAGAAAACTTTCCGACAATCAAGAGATATGTGAGCGATGCGGGTGAAGCTATCGCTCAATTTGCCACCCCTTTCCTCCAAGTAGGAGATTGGTTAGTATCTCATCCAGACGCTATTGTTGGGACAATCACGGGAATTGGAACGGCATTAATCACTTATAAGGTGGCTAGTGGTGTAACAAACTTGGCAACAAGTTTGAGCTCTCTTTCATCAAGTGGACTTGGTATATTGGGAATCACAGGAGCAATAGGTGTTGTTACGGGAATTGCTGGGGCAATCAACGAGGCAAATAGTATCGCAAAAGATGCAAGCCTCGATGAGCATTTTGGCAATATTGTCCTAAGCATGGACGATATTAAAACGGTATCAAAAGAAATTGTCGGTGCCAAGAAATTGGAGCGTGTAAGCGAACTGCTAAGTTCTATGTCAAAGACAAAAGGATTTGCAGACGAATTAAAAGAGGCTAATAGTGCAATTAAAAAAATGCATTGGAAGACATCTATTGGCTTGGAGTTTTCGGATTCAGATAAAGCAGATTATGAAACAAATGTAAAACAATATGTTGATTCTGCGCAAAAATTGATTGAACAGAATGGATATGAGGTTAATATTGCTACCTCGTTGTTGTTTGATGATTCTCCAGAAAAAACGCAGCTTTTGAAAAATGATAATTACTTTTATAAAGAGCTAGATGGCGAAGTAAGCAAATTGTCAGACAAGATTAATTCCAAGTTGCAGAAAGGTATTAAAAAGGGTTTTTCGCCTGATTTACAAAATGAAATAGATGGTCTCTTAAATCAGATGTCGGAAATCACGAACGCTTTTACAAAGGCAGATACAGAATCTAGTTGGAAGATTCTCGAAACTGAATGGAGCGGAAAAGCACTAACGGCGGATTCTTTTAAAAATTTAAAGAGTGAAATACAAAATAATATTAAAGAATTAGAAGATGGTGCAAAAGACGCTAGAGATACGGGTATTACCAATGCTGGAAGAAAAAAAGAACTTGGGTATATCGACCAGAAAGAATATGAGGCAGAAGTAAAGAAATACAAAGATGCTTATGATAAAACTACCTCGGAGGCAAAGAATAGGGGGATTAAATTTCTCCTAAACTCAACCTTGGATACATATGGTCAAGATTTTCTTGATGGAAAGTTATCTGATGCGGATAAAGGCGCAATGGGGGATATGCTTTCAGATATAAGAGAAATGAAACCAAACTACGAAACAGAATCTGCTATCCTAGATATGGAGGTGGCTTTAAATCGAAATGCGCTAACGGATTTTGGTGACTGGTATGCAGATGTGACTGGCCATGAGAATAAGGCTATATATAAACAGGCTCAGCAGGGAGCAGATACTTATGTAAAAGGATATTTTGGAGAAAAACAGGGTAATAACAAAAAAAATGATTCTAAAAAGGATATAGATTTTAATTTTTACCCGCAGTTTGACCTTAATAAAGTAAGCCAAAGTACAAATGAAGTAACGTCTAAAATCAAAGGTGATTTTAAAACACAGCTACAAGAAGGGGTTAGTGCTGATATACCGATTAAAGCTACTGGTCATCTTTCGCAGCCAATAGAATTTTTGTACAAAGATGGAGGCGGTACCAGCCAAAGCAAAGGTAAGGTCAAAAAGCATGCTAAAGGTGGTATTTTTTCATCGCCGCATATTGGTATGATTGCCGAGGCTGGATATAGTGAATCAATCATACCCCTGGACGGTTCGAAAAATGCTTATAATTTGCTTGGACAAACAGCGCAGCTTATGGGTGTCGAACCGGGGCTTTCGGCTCTTGCCAATCAAGTTATTGTCCTGAATTCAGGAACAACTGGAAATCCAGCGGTACAAGAAAAGCAGTCGACGCAGCAGCCGGTACAAATTAATTTTGCACCTGTAATAAACCTGTCAGGTGATACAGACAAGAAAGAAATTCAGAACGTACTTAGTGATGAGTACGAAAAGTTTAAACGCTTTATGAAACGTTACAACAAGGACGGCGGCAGAGTAGAATTTTAGGAGGCAGTAAATGTTTTACGAAACAGAAATTGGTGATACATGGGATATGATTGCTGAAAAAGTATATGGTGATGCTAAAAAAGCAGATTTTCTCATTGAAAACAACCCGCTTTTGGTAGCAGTAGCAATATTCCCACAGGGAATGTATGTATATGTTCCCGAATTGCCTGATGAGGACGATGGTGACGAGATGCCAGACTGGAGGTTATGATGGAAAATTCGAGAAAAGCAATTGTGTCAATTGGGTGTAGTTCGCAAAAAATAAAAAAATCAATCAAAGATTGTTTAGAGGGATTTTCTTACGACGATGTGGCAAGTGGCTCATCGGATAGTATCTCGATTACCCTCAATAACAGTGATTTACGATTAATTCGAGACCAAATGCCGAAGAAGGGCGATAAGCTAACACCAATAATTTCTTTATATAACTGGACGTCAAATGGAATTACAAAACGTATCCATGCCGGGCGTATGATTCTTGACGATTTGTCATTTGACGGAGCGCCTCACACATGTACGATTGGTGCTGTTAGCATGCCGGCGAAAGGTGAATTTAAGGATGGTAAACCTACTCATACATATAAAAGTGCATCGATTGAGGAGATTGCACGAAAAATAGCAAAACGTGCAGGTATTGCCCTGCATTATTCCGCACCGCATATTGTAGTAAAGAATGTTGAGCAGAGCAAGACGTCTGACTCTGAATTTTTGCTATCATTATGCAATGAGTATGGGCTAGGAATTAAGATATACAATGGGAAAATCGTTATATTTAACGAAGAAACGTATGAAAACAAGCGACCAGTTGCCAACATTACTTTACTGAAGGGAAATGTGGCATCTTATAGTTGGAATACCACACTACAGAAGACATATACAGGAGCAAAGGTGTCTTACACAGATGTTAAAACAAATAAAAAGCATCAGATTAAGATTGGCAAAGCGGGGAGGATGCTTAATGTCGATGTGACAGCATATTCGAAACGTGATGCACAATTAAAAGCAAAAGCTCTTTTGGCTGCAGAGAACAAAAAAAGAGTGACGATGACAGTTGATATAATGCCGAATCCAAAGATTATAGCGACAGCTACCGTGCAGCTAAAAAAAGCCGGGAAACTATCTGGGAAATATTATGTGGATAAAGTAACTCATAAAGTTAGCAAAAGTGGAGGCTATGCGATGTCATTAGAATTACACAAGGTTTATAAAAGAACATGTCGTTAGGAGGCTATCATGATTAAAATAGGATTTGTGTCCGCGATAAGCTCAGATGGATTAGTGTCTGTATCGTATCCGGACGAAGATGATTCAACAACGGATTTCATGCCATTTCTTGAAGGAAATCCGTTGGAGGTAGATGATTTGGTAGCGGTGGCTTATACGTCATCGGCACAAAGCGTGTGCCTTGGGAAAATTATAGGCAGGTGATAGTATGGCTAAAAAAAAGAAGAAAACGGTTAAAGTTTCAAGAAAGAAGGGCAAGGTCAAAGTCATAAAAGGAAAAAATGTGCTTTGGAAAAAAGCCTCTTTCAATTCCTCAAAGAAAAAGGTGAGCCAGCCCGGAAAAGTAATATCATCCTTTGGAGGAATTCGGTTTTTTGTGACAAAAAACACGGCATTAATCCTTGATAATTTAAAGCAAGAGGTGTCCGGACGATGGTCCGAACATGAGATTATCGGGAAAAAACCAAAATCAGAGTTTACAGGAGCGGATTTACGCTCCTTTTCTTTTGAAATTATGGTTGATATCAACCTGGGTTATAAGCCGCACAGCATTCTAAAAAAAATACATCGGTTAGTTGAAAAAGGTAAAGTTGATACGTTGATGATTGGGACGCACAAAATCGGAAGCAAATGGAAAATGACCAATGCGTCCGATTCGTTTGATGTTGTATATGCCGGCGGTGAGTTAGCAAAGGCATCCATATCCGTCACGTTAAAAGAATACTAGAAAGCAGGTGGTAACATTGCAATTTGGAACAGCTAAAATGACATTCGAAGATGATGTGGGTGAGCAGGAACGGTATGAGCAGTCTATCGGGATGCTGTTATCATCTGTCGAGGGAAGTTTTCCGTGCAATCGAAAATTTGGCATTCGACCAGACATTATTGACCAACCGGTACCGATTGCAAAAATGGAATACGTGCAAGACGTCTCTGAAAAACTGGAAATGTTTTTTCCGGAATTGCTGGTTGATGATATTAGTTTTGAGCAATCTACAGAAGATGTGCTTTGTCCTCACATTTTTATTGCTGTCAATGAGGACTTTGAAATGGATGAGGATGAAGACTTTGATGAAGACGAGGTTGGAGAGGAGGATGAATATGAGCGTTTTTGATAATTACCCGGAAGTGTCATTTATTAACAATGCAACGTTGGAAGGTACGTTAAAAAACTGTAAAGAGTGGTACGAAAAACACCATGAAGAGCTTACAGGAGAACCGGTTGAACTTGAAGATACTGACCAAATTAAACTTCTTCTTGATACGATGGCATATATGCATTGGCAGAGGTTATGCTATATCGACCAGGTTGGAAAAATGAATCTGCTTAAATACGCTACAGGAGCATTTCTTGATAACTTGGCTGCGAACGTGTCACAACCACCACGAGATGCTGGAAAAAAGGCTCATGTAACCATGCGTATTGTGTTGTCTAAAAAAATGGAAGTTGATTATACGATTCCGGTGGGTACTATTTTTTCTGCGGATGATGATGTTTTTTTCGAGTCAGAACGTGATGTGATTATATCTGCTGGCGCACAAATGGGAGATGTCCTGTGCCTTTGCACAGAACCAGGAACAGATGGAAATGGATATAAAGAAAGAGACATATCCGAAATCGTAACTCCTTTGACCTATGTGCAGGAGGTTTACAACATCACCGCATCTTCCGGAGGCGAAGACGAGGAAAGCGATGAAGCATATGCAGAAAGCGTATATTTGGCTGCTTCAAAACCAAACACCACGGGAAATGAAGATGGTTATGAATATATAATCCGTCAGGTCAGCTCTCAGATTGGTGACATACAGATTCAGACTCCAACGCCGTTACATGTTGACATCGTCTTTCTGATGAAAAACGGCGAATGTCCATCGGATGAGTTAATAGCTGCTGTTGATACTGCAGTCAAAAATTCAGCCAAGAAGTCATTGAACGATTATATAACGGTCAATAAGCCAGAGACAGTGGATTATGCAATCAACATTAAATACTACATTAACGAATCTGATCGTTCGAAAGCGGCTGAAATTCAGAAAGCTGTAGTGGAGGCGGTTGAATCCTACAAGCAGTGGCAGTCAGAAAAGATTGGGCGCGACATTTCCCCATGGAAACTGATATACCACATTATTTCGACCGGTGCTAAGCGAGTTGAAATAATATCTCCAACTGCAACGACAATTGCAACAGGGAAAGTCGCAAAGTGCACCAGTCAATCTGTGCAATATGGAGGTATCGAAGATGACTAACTACGATAATTTCGAACACGGATACAAAGGCATTATGGATGTACGGCTGACGGACTTATATCCGATTGATTCAACCGAGATTCGATGCTTATCGTATGTTGATGAGATGCTGACAGCTGAATTTCAAAAATATACGGAAAGGATTGTACTTGCATCGAATGTTGAAAATCTTCCGGAACCAATCTTGGATTACCTTGCGATACAATATCGCATCCCGTATTATGATAGCGCCTTTGATATTGACAAAAAGCGCGCGCTTGTCAAAGAAGGCTATCAGTGGTCGATGACAGCAGGAACAACCGATTGCATCCGGCGCTTAACCAATGCTATTTTTGGCAACGGCAAAGTGATTGAGTGGTATGAAGATGATACCATGCAGGAAGGTGAATTTGACATTGAAATTAACGAAAAAGATATGACAGAAGACATCGTTAAGGATTTTGCGAGGATTCTAAAAAAAGCCAAAAATTCACATAGCAAATTGAGAAATGTAGTGAATTCACACAACATGGAACATGCTGTTTATGTGCTAAATAAGTTATTTATACATGACGACATTATCTTATCTTAAAAAGGAGGTGGACAAAATTGGGCTACTATTCTAAACAAATAGTTACTGCTAAAGGAAGCGAAGCAATTGCAAGAGCTGCAGCCAGACAGAGTACGCTTTCTTTTACATCAATCAAGACAGGTGCCGGACAATACTCAATAACTGAAATTAGTCAGTTAGCGGAATCAACTGGGTTAAAGATGGTAAAGCAGTCTTTTCCCATCACATCAATTAATACGCTGGAAAGCACTATTCAGCTTCAAAGCGTAATATCAAACGAAGGGATTGCTGAATCGTATGAGATACGTGAGATAGGCTTGTTTGCGAAAGAGGACGACGGCGAAGAATTTATGGTATCCATTTCGCTGAACACGGATAATCCAGCAGTTGTTCCGGTGTTTGAAAATGTGCCTATAGAAATGCAAGTTGGTGATTTTTTAACAGTTTCAAACACTGGAAATTTCAGCATACAATATGAGAGCGCTGCTTATGTGACTACGAAAGAGTTTAGGCGTGTAATTAATGGCTTACCCTTAGTGACCTATGATTCAAAAAAAGAATGTATCACGATATCAACTGGTTCGATTGCCGGCACAGGGGCTGTTTTGGACAAAGAGACATTGTCAGAGTCGGTAAAAGAAGTAATGTTAGAGATTTCCGAACAGGAAGTTAATCAAGTATTTGAAAAGGAGGAAAACCTATGAGTGAACAAATTAGAACATCCGGTATTAGTACGTTGGAGGCGTTAGCAAAGGAAATTTCTGAGCGGTATCAGAAAAAGACAGATATGCCGAAGTACCTAATTAAAAAAGAATCAACTGCAACAGATGGATATGCAGCAACTTATCAGCTGTATCAAGATGGTACTGCAGTCGGGGAACCGATTAATATACCGAAAGATTATTTAGTTAAATCAACGGCGGTTAAAGTGTGCTCCGTAAGTAATCAGCCTGTTATTGGTTATGTGGTAGGTGATAAGTATATCGATTTCGTGATTAATACGAAAAATTCAGATGGAAATGAATCGCATCTTTACCTTAAAGTGGCTGAACTGGTGACTGCCTATAAAGCCGGTAACGGCATTAATTTATCTTCGGATAATGTATTTTCTGCAAAAATTAATCAGTCACAGGCAAATGGACTGAGCGCGGATGAGGCAGGACTAAAACTTGCGTTAGCTACGGAGTCAGCTGCAGGGGCTATGTCACCGGCTGATAAAAAGAAACTAAACCAATCCTTGACATTGTCAGATTTGGAAGAAATCACTGCTGATGAAGTTAAGGCATTGTTCACATAGAAGGCAGGTGTTGAAATGAAGATAATGAAGATATTTTGCACAGCTGGGTTACAGGAGTTAGCAAGAGATGTTCTTGGACTAATTAGCAAGGTTACAACTACGACAAATGATGCAATTCAGGAGTTAGATAAGGCTGATATGGAAGTATCTTACGATTCACAAAAGGAAATGATTTTATTTAAAAAGAAGGGAGATGTTTGACTTTGGAGGTAAGTACTATTAAAGCAGGAGATACCGAATATAGCATTAAGGATGTTAAAGCGAGAAAAATGGTTATACCGCAGGAACTTGCTACAGTAACAAATGCTGATGACGTGGTGGAAACGGGTATGCACTACTGCAATTATAAAAATACATATTCAAATATTCCAGCAGCCAATGGGTGGCTAATGGTTAGTAAAGTTACTGACACAATCGTTAAGCAACTTTTTTTTCGCCACGGAACGGCGAATACAGATGATTTTCAAATTTTTGTGCGGACAAAAATTGGTTCTGTATGGAGTGATTGGACACGCATGATAACGACTAAAGACATAGCTTCAACATCTGCATATGGAGTAGCCAAATTATCATCAAGTGTCTCAAGTACATCTGCAGTATTAGCAGCTACGCCGAGTGCTGTCAAAAGGGCGTATGATAAGGCTATATCAGCTTTTTCCGGCAAGGGACTGCCATATGCCATTTTTGATATAAAGGATGATGTATCGTTAACTGCATGGAGTGAGGCGGCACTGCAACTAGTGTTGCAAAAAAGTGATGCTGGTGATCGTACAATCAGTTTTACACATGGTGGAAATAATTTTATCTACTGTCCATTTTCAGGTATTGTAGATATTGACATGAATGCTCTTGTAACAGCAGGAACGAATGGGTATTATTATGCCCGATGCTACAGATATAAAACTAGTGTTGATGAACTGCTGGAATTTACGGGATTAGGTGGATATACGCAAGCAGGGTGTCAGGGAAGTGGTCATATGAAAGCACATGTAACAGGTGGTACATACATTTATATAAATGTAGCAGCTTCTTCCACAGCAAAAGTTCAAGCAGCAAACAGTCATATTCGTTTGCAATATACAATGATTGATTGAATATAGGAGGCAATACAATGAAAAAAATAAAAGAAGTAAGAAATGACACTCTTAATGCATCTATTATGATGCAGGATTATGTAGTAGTGGATGGCGTGGAATATTATGGTGATTCAGTTGAAGTGGCTGAGTATCATAATAGTTTGGAAGACAGAGAGCGTCTTGCCAAAGAACAACCGGAGCAGATTGTGGCTGGAATACTTGCTGTATGGGGTGATACTCCGCTTGTTGTCGAGCCTGAATTGGAGAAAGAAGGGGAGGATAACGATGGCAATTGTTAATTTTATTCTGGCAAATTGGCTGGAGTGGCTTTATGCACTTGTCATATTCTTTTTATCCCTACTGTATGGAAATGTTACTAGGCACTTGAAGAACGAGCGTGCCAAAAATGAAGCCATTGCAGAGGGCGTTCAGAGCCTTTTGAGAGAAAATATTGTTGGCAACTACAACAAGTACCAGGACCGGAAGCACTGTCCGATTTATGCAAAAGAATCGCTTCGAAAAGCGTATAAAGCGTATCATAACTTGGGTGGAAACGATGTAGCAACAAAGTTATACACAACTCTTTTGGCCATGCCAGAAGAGGTAGAAGAACAGGAGGAAAAATAATCATGGTAAGGAAACTGAAGAATTATGTAGTTAAAAAATATCGTGAAAACGAATGGTTGCAGCGCGCCACGCGCACATTTGCACAGGCAGCGATTGGAACGATAACGACTGGTCTTTGTAGCGGAAAGTTTGAATTGTCTGAATGGCGCACATGGATAGTGTCCATTGGAGGAGCAGCTATAGCTGCAGGGATTTCTGCTGTCATGAATATGGTAAAGGAAGGTAGATAGTATGAATATTAATAAAAAGTTAGCGAAGTCAATTAGTTATGGAGGGGTGCGAGATTTAAAAAGCATAAAGTACATCGTTTTACATTTTACAGGCAACAAAGGCGATACAGCCAAGAACAATGCATTGTTTTATGCCACAGGAAATACGCGAGAAGCTGGAGCACACTTTTTTGTGGACAAGAAAGGGGAGGTATGGCAATCAATACCGATGGAACGTATTGCCTGGGCTGTTGGTCATTTCTACACTGCTAAAAAAGGAGCCGCATCCTATTATAAAATGTGTACAAATGCAAACAGCGTATCTATTGAGATGTGCGATTGCTTAAAAAATGTAGGTTGGGACCAGATGCTTGCAGTTCGAGAACTTGTGCAGTATATCCAAAAGAAATGTCCAAATGCGAAAACAATTATTCGTCATTGGGATGTGAATGGCAAAGAATGTCCTAAGCCAATGATTGGAAGCAATAATAAAAAGTGGAAGCACCTGCACAGTAAAATCGTAAATAACTATCAGTACAAAGCGAAAGTTGTAATTACGGCAGCTATCCGGTCATCAAAAGGCGTAAAAAAAGATAACAAGATTGGAAGTGTTAAACCGGGAGAAGTTTTAAAGATTTCCAAAGTTGTTGGAGCTTGGGGAAGGTTGCTGAACAAAAAGGATGGAAAGTGGCAGTGGGTTAGTTTGAAAAAAGTCAAGGAAATTTAAAAAGATAAGAAAGGGCGGCTAAAGGCTGCCCTTTTTGTCTTTTTTGCTTTTTATGATTTAATTGTCTTCTAATATTTCTCTCATCAGTTTTGTATTTTATATTTTGGCTTATTGTATAGAGTGTGCTATGATTTGATTATATTAAAAATTAATGGTGGTGAAACGTATGTATGAAAATTATACAAGACAATCCTTGCCTTCAAGAAAATATCGAGAATTATTGGGAAGTGCAGTTTGTGTTTTTAATAGTAATAACTCCTTTGTTATTGAAAATATATTGAGGTTAGATAGCAACCAATATTCATGGACTCAACTGCTCGATAATAATACAGGATACTTAAAGCGTGCAGTTGAAGAGACTATTACAAAAAATGCAGGGAATAGTATTGCTGAATTATTTGAAGATATCATAAAAAGAAGAAATAGAATAGTGCATAGTTTTCAAATCACGGATTCAGATGATGAACAGAGGTTGGCGACAAGAGACAGGGAGACAGGAGAGCAATATGTAATTACGCAAAAGTATCTTTTGGATTTTATACACGACAATGAGAGATTAAGTGATATGCTATACTCACTTCGAGGTTTTTGAGTTTACCTATAACAATAATTGTGATAAAAGCAACTTATATTTCCTATTATAAAGTTTAAAGAATCAAATATATATACCTTACAGAATACACTCATCCAATTTGGACAGCTGACATTTTTTCCATCACAGTACTGAGTAAGAATTGGCTGCTCTACATTTGGTCTTGAAAGATATTCGCTGAAAATTTCATCCACAATAGCGGATATACTTTCAAAAATATTGCGCCCCGGAACAAATTTGTGGTCGTAGGCGGTGGAGGAAGTGATTGTGAAATCTTTTCCTTTATTTCGATACCACTCAGTGTAAACACGGTTTAAGGTAAATGACTGGATTGCAAGGATATTGGCGCGGATGGTTGCTTCCGGCCAGGTGGAATAAATTTCACTACTTGCAACATTTTTGATGTAGTCGCGGTATTTGACATAGTAATTTTTGGCACGGGTGTCTGATGGGGGACCATCATGAACAACAACATATTCTGGGATGACAACACGGCTTAATACAATTTCTCCGGTTTCTTCCACCGTTTTGATTTCACTTTCCGGTATTTTTGGCGGGTAATCGCCCCATAGTGTATGGTCAGGAATGACAAAAAGTTCCGCACTGTCGGTTTCGCCTGTGGCAAGAGGAAGCAGAGAAGCGTTCTGAATGGCTGTCTCACCGGAAAAAATTTCTGCTCCATTAATTTCGACCGATTCAAAACCGGAAGCGGAGATTGTGATGGTGTATTCCGAATACGGTTTGTTTGCAGAAGGGGTCATGCTGTAATCCACCGGAGGTGCGGCAAGTTCAATGTCATTTAACTGTCCCACGTTATTGGTGACAGCTTCCTCTATAATGTTTTTCGGTTCGTTTTCTGAGGTAATCTGCACGGTGGCATCAGGAATCGGAAAGCCTGAGTTATCCGACACAACGTGTATATTTAATTTGCCATAATCCATAAAAAATCCTCGTTAGACATAGATTAGTATATTTTATGAACAATATGTGAAAAGTTTCATTTGTTATTGACATTGGCACAAAAATCTGGTATAAACATTAAGATGCTAACAGTTTGTATGCTAATGATTAAATGGCTATTGATTAGATATAGAATGATTTGGAGGTGAAAAACTTTGCAGGAACAGAAAAAAAAGAAGATTCGTTCCCGTGATATTACGCACCGCATGATTGTGATGAATCAGATGCATCGCAGGATGTTGGAGTGTAATCTGGAAGGAACCGGGATTCACAGAGCACAACATCGTCTTCTGATGACGCTTGCGAAACATTCATTTGCATCGCAGGTAGAACTTGCTAAATTTTTAGAAATTTCACCGGCGACAGTTGCCGTTGCACTGAAGGCGCTGAAAAAGTCCGAATACATTACACAAAAGATGCGTGAAGAAGATAACCGACGCAATTTTGTGGAATTGACGGAAAAGGGGCGGAAATTGGTAGAAGAAAGCTGTGACTTTTTTGATATGTTAGATGAACAAATGTATGTGGGATTCTCGGAAAGCGAAAAAGAACAGTTATGTGATTACTTTGACCGTATTTACGAAAATATGGAACGATTAAAAAATGCAGCGATGGAGGGACAAAATGAAACAGTATAAAAAGTATGTAATTCCTTATAAGTCAGCATTTATCCTTGGACCAATCTTTATGATTGTGGAAGTGCTTGGCGAAATTATTCTGCCGAAATTAATGTCTATGATTATTAACTATGGATGTGGGCAGGATGTTACGGTGGCAGCAAAAGGACCTGCTTACATTATTGGGATAGGAGCAGCTATGATTGGAACGGCTCTTCTTATGATGATGGGTGGCGTGCTTGGTGCTTATTTTGCGGTAAAGGCATCTGTAAATTTTGCCGGTGATTTGCGAAGAGATGTGTTTGCCAAAGTGCAGAAATTTTCCTTTGCCAATATTGAAAAATTTTCAACCGGTTCTTTAGTAACACGATTAACAAATGATATTACGAATATTCAGAATGTCTTAAGTATGGGACTTCGTATGCTTTTGCGTGCACCTGGTATGTTAATTGGTGGTTTGATTATGGCATTTCTTATGAATGCGAAACTGGCACTGGTTTTCTGTGTCGTAATTCCGGTTTTGATTATTGCACTTGCGTTTGTTATGAAGACTGCATTTCCGCGGTTTGACGTGATGCAGACAAAGATTGACGGACTCAATTCAAGAATCCAGGAAAATATCACAAACCAGCGTGTTGTAAAATCTTTTGTGCGTGATGATTTTGAAAAAGAGACCTTTGACCGTGCGAACAACGAATTAAAAGATAAAACACTTCGTGCAATGAAGGTTGTAATTCTCACAATGCCGATTATGACATTAGCAATGAACCTTACGGTTATGGCAGTTGTCTGGTTTGGCGGTCAGCAGATTTTGATTGGCGATATGCCGGTTGGAAACCTTACAGCATTTACTACTTATGTAACGCAGATTCTGATGTCGCTTATGATGGTTTCCATGATTATGATTCAGGGTTCTCGTGCAATGGCATCTTCTCATCGTATTTTGGAAGTGTTAGATACGGACATTGACTTAAATGATGACAATGCATCTGAGAAAGACCGCTTGGTAACATCCGGTGAAATCGAATTTAAAAATGTCTGCTTCCGTTATTATAAAAAACATAAGAAAAATGTTTTGCAGAATATTAATTTTACAGCGAAACCGGGCGAAGTGGTTGGTATCATCGGCTCGACAGGTTCCGGAAAAAGTTCTCTTGTGCAGCTGATTCCACGTCTGTATGACTGTGATGAAGGGGAAGTGTTAGTAGATGGCGTGAATGTAAAAGAGTATTCGCTGAATCATCTGCGTGACGGCGTTGCGATGGTGCTTCAGAAAAATACGCTGTTTTCCGGCAGTATTATGGAAAATCTTCGCTGGGGCGATGAAGAGGCAACGGATGAACAGGTGAAAGAGGCTGCAAAGGCAGCACAGGCCGATGGCTTTGTCAGTGAGTTCGCAGATGGATATGACCGTGAACTTGGACAGGGTGGTGTCAATGTTTCCGGTGGACAAAAACAGCGTCTTTGTATTGCAAGAGCACTGCTTAAGAAACCGAAAATCCTTATTTTAGATGACAGTACCAGTGCGGTAGATACAGCGACTGAGGCACAAATTCGGAAGAGTTTTTCAACGACTTTAAAAGACACAACAAAATTGATTATTGCGCAGCGTATTTCTTCTGTTGAGGATGCTGACCGGATTCTTGTTATGGATGAAGGACAGATTGTTGGACAGGGAACGCACAAAGAATTATTAGAATCCTGTGAAACATATCAGGAAATTTATTATTCACAGAGAAGTAAAGAGGAGGTGGCAGGATGAGTCAGGCAAAAAATCAGCCACATGGCGGCATGGGACCGGGACCAAAACATGGACCGGGTGGCCCGAGACATATGATGGGTGGCAAGCCAAAAGAATCACGTGCTACCATTAAAAGACTTCTTGAATATATGGGAAAAGATAAGATGCTTGTTGTACTGGCACTTGTCTTTGTGCTTGTGTTCAGTGGAGCAACATTAGCCGGTTCTTATATGTTAAAACCGATTGTTGACCAGCTTGGCAAAACAGCGTTACAAGTTGCTTCTTTGAAAAATAAAAATTTAGATTTTAGTACAGTGCTGGCAGATGGTACATGGACACTTTTGAAAGGTGTACTTACCATGTTGGTTATTTACGGCGTCGGAGTGCTTGCAAACTATTTGCAGCAGCGTATTATGATTGGTGTTTCCCAGCGTGCGCTGATTCGTATCCGTAAAGATTTGTTCGACCATTTGCAGGATATGCCGGTTCGCTATTTTGACACAAATGCAACCGGAGATATTATGAGCCGGTTTACCAATGATATTGATATGATTGGTGAGTTGTTAAATAATACGGTTATCCAGTTGATTTCTGGTGCAATCAGTATTATTGGAACAACCATTATCATGATTTGTTTAAATATCTGGCTTGCCCTTCTTACCATTGTCATGGTTCCTGTTATGGTTAAGGCAGGTGGAAGTATTGCCAAAAGAAGTTCCCGTTATTACCGTGAACAGCAGAGTGCTCTTGGTGATTTGAATGGTTACATTGAAGAGACCGTTACCGGACAGAAAGTTGTAAAAGTTTTTTGCCACGAGGACAAGGCAGTGGAAGAATTTGTAGATTTGAACAATGACCTTCGTGAAAAACAAATTAAAGCACAGTTTTTTGGCGGCATTATGGGACCGGTCATGGGAAATATCGGTCAGGTCTGCTATGGTCTGACGGCAGCAATTGGTGGTCTGCTTTGTTATTTCGGAAGACTTTCCGTCGGCGGTCTGACGGTATTTGTCAATTATTCCAGACAATTCAGCCGTCCGATTAATGAAATCTCCATGCAGGTAAATACGATTTTCTCGGCACTTGCCGGTGCAGAGCGTGTATTTACGGTAATGGATGCGGATGTGGAACAAGCCGATGATGAAGATGCCGTTGAAATGAAAGATGTCAAGGGCGAAGTGATTATGGAGCACGTAAACTTTGGCTATGATGAAAATAAAGTTATTTTAAAAGATATCAACCTGTATGCTCATGCCGGACAGAAAGTGGCATTTGTTGGTTCTACCGGTGCCGGAAAGACGACCATTACAAACTTACTGAATCGTTTTTATGATATTCAGGAAGGAACAATTACGATTGACGGCATTGATGTGAAAAAATATAAACGCCGTTCGCTCCGTGAAAATATTGCGATGGTTTTACAGGATACGCATTTGTTCAGTGGAACCGTGCGTGAAAATATCCGCTACGGAAGACCGGATGCATCGGATGAGGAAGTAGAACAGGCTGCGAAAACGGCAAGTGCTCATTCGTTTATCATGCGTCTTGAGGACGGCTACGATACCGTACTTGAGGGAGATGGAACAAACTTAAGTCAGGGGCAGCGCCAACTTTTGAATATTGCCCGTGCAGCTCTGTCACTGGCACCGATTCTTGTGCTGGATGAGGCAACAAGTTCTGTCGATACCCGTACCGAAATGCATATCGACCACGGAATGGAGCGCTTGATGAAAAACCGTACAACATTTGTAATTGCCCACCGATTATCTACCGTTCGTAATGCTGACTGCATTATGGTATTGGAGCAGGGCGAGATTATTGAGCGTGGAACACACGAAGAACTGCTGGCAAAAAGAGGAAGATATTATCAGCTTTATACCGGTGCTGTAGAGTTAGACTAGATATTGCAGAACTAAATTTTGTGTTGGAATACATTTGACACAGTTTTCAATTATGATACAATGATAAGGATAAAATAAAAATCGTAGAATTGGAAAGGGGCAAAAGACAATGCAAAAGAGTAGAAAAAGAATTGTAAGCGCAATCGTAAGTGCATCTTTAGTGCTTGGATTGTGGACAGGATATGCCATTCCTGCCCGTGCGGAGGAAAATGGAAGTGGACAAACTCCACCGACCGAAATTGGCGAACCAACACCGACACCTACGGTGACACCATCCGCATCTCCAAGTGTTGAACCAAGTACAGAGCCAACGGTTACGCCGGAGCCGGTAGATGTGACCAAAATTGCGATAAGCAGAAAATCAGCGGTTTTAATGGTAGGAAAAAAATTACAGCCTGTGATAACGGGAACGACTTCAACAGTTACCTGGACAAGTGCCAATGAAAAAATTGCCAAGGTGGATGAAACCGGAAAAATTAAAGCACTCAAAAAAGGTAAAACGGTAATTACGGCAGCAGTTGACGGCATCACAAAAACCTGCGAAATTACGGTTGTTGCAAAAATGGCAAAGAAAGATTTCAGTAAATTTAATTCAGAGAACTTTGTGAATTTCTGTCAGCGTTATGGCTACAACCATGGTTATGCATGGAATGGACAGTGGAAGGGCGGAAGTAAGAAAAAAGCAACAGCCCGCGGTGTTAAAATTGGTGCATCCAGGACAAAGGTTCAAAAAGCTTATGGCGAGTTGACTTGGAAAAAATGTACATCAAAAGATCCATTTAGTAAAATGAAAGGTCTTAAGAAAAACAAAGTAAAAACTTATGGTGATGCGGTTTATGGCAAGTATCGAATCCGTTTTTACTTAAACAGCAAGAAAAAAGTTGTTGCGATTATATTTGCCTGCAACATCTCAAAGATTAAGAAAAAACATTTGAAGAAGTATATGTAGAAAATTTCTGAAATTGCTACAAAACAACAAAAAAGGAACGGCATAGCTGATTATTTGGCTGCCGTTCCTTCATTTGTTTCTGCTGTTGCGGTTTCTTCGGTGTCGTTCTCGGATTCTTCCGTTTCCTCTTCACTTGTCTTTTTCGGTGGCTGAGAAAGTAAGGTCAGTATAATCATCAGAATACTTAATACAATTGGTGCAGCATAAACGACTGCTTTGCCGGCGGCACTAATTGTAACAGGCTCTGTGTTAAACCAAATCAGTACACCAAAGTGAACGATAAAAACCAGTGTGCCGAGGATGGCACTAATTACTCTGGCAAGCATACTTTTTTCGCCCCCGAATTTTGCACGGGATACGAAGAAAACAAGGAGAAAGGCAATTGCTGAATCCAACAGACAGAAAATTAACATTCCCGGATTGATTGTCATAGTCTTTCCTTTCTGTATATGTAGGGACCAAGGTCCGTTTATTGATAGATATTAGTATAGCATATTGTGGGGGATTTGTGCAAAAAATTTGTTGAGTGGGGGGATTTTTATGTGTTTGGTGAAATGTTTTTGGTTTCCGGATAAATTACTGGAAGTCCCAATTGATTAGCATCAAGCACACGAAAATGAAACTTCCGAACAATATGTGAAACAAAACTCTGGTTTTTATTGTAAGATTGCGGAGGTGTGGAGAGAGCTGTCTTTTTGGTGGGCAGCACTGTTTTTTCGGATGTATGTGCCAAATGTTTGCTGTTAGTTCTTTGGGTTCCAGTAATTCCGTAGAAAAACTTTGTGACTCGTGGGTTTGAGTACGTCGGTATGTGGCACTGGTAGTTTCAGTGCCCATACCGCTACGCACTCAACGAGCGAGAGTGCCCACGAGACGCAAAGCTTTTCTACGGAATTACGGAAAACAAAAAAAGTGCCAACGAACACTTGACACAAACAACCGAAAAAAAGTAATTGACATTTTCCCCTACATTTGATAATATATCATTTGTTCGCAGGAGTGGCGGAATTGGCAGACGCGCAGGCTTCAGGTGCCTGTGGTAGCAATATCGTGTGGGTTCAAGTCCCATCTCCTGCATTTTTACAAAACTGTTGATCTTAATGGGTCAGCAGTTTTTTTATTTCAATATGTGAAATGTTTGTGGTACTTATTGCGAACCTTGTTTTTTTATGGTAGAATACAAGAATATTGGGGTCAAATCTCTTTGCCCCCTTTGCATTACTAATCTATGGAGGCTGAAAGAAAATGAATAGCGCAAAGAAAATTATGAAAAATGGTGGGGAAAATGCCACACAGTCCACAGTGAAACAGAGCAGAGGACTGAGTAAGAATATGATTTTGATTCTTGTTGGCATCATCCTTGTTGCAGTGTTTGGCGGCGGGGTATGTTATGTGAATCTTCGTCCGAGAGCAATTTTGACGGTAGAAGGAAAAGATGCGGATGGGAAGACTGTAACACATACGATAAATTATCCGGAAGCAATGTATGATATTTACCAGGCAGAAGCAATGGCAAGCATGTACCAGATGTATGGCATGTCTTTTGACTGGTCCGATACGACAGAAGATGGTGATACTTATGCAGCACTTTACAAAAAGCAGATTATGCAGGCGTTGAAAAAACGAGAGATTTTGTATATGTGCGCACAGAAAAAGGGTATGACTTTAACAGATGAAGAGAAAAAGACAATTAAGGAAGATGTCAAGAGTGCCAGAAAGAATATGACAGATTCCCAGAAAGCGATGAAAGGTCTGGATGAGGCAACGATTACAACTGTAAAAGAGAAAGATAAACTTGGTGAGAAATATAAAGATTCTATTGTTTCCACTTTGAAAATTGACAAGGACAAGTTAAAGAAATCTGTCGATAAAAAATCTTATCGTCAGTATACTTTGCAGTATTATACATTTGCCAAGACAGAAACCGGCAGTGATAATAAGACAAAGGATAAAGATGCAAAGACACTTGAACAGGGTAAGAAAGATATGATTGCTTTGCAGAAAAAAGCAGCAAGCGCAAAAGATTTTACAAAAGATGTTATTACGGACAAAGACAATGACAAAGTCGATGATAACAACAAAGGAATTTCTTATTCGACAAAAGATTTGATTGAAACCGATAAGGATTTTCTGGACAATGCTACTCGTAAGACTGTGAAAGCAATGAAAAATGGTGCAGTATCCGGTTTGATTGAGACAAAAGAAGCTTATTATGTGATTAAGATGGTAAATAACAATGACCCGGCTGCTTACAACAAGCAGTGCGAGACTGTTATTTCTCAGGAAGAAGATACACAGTTTGATGCGGTTTACAAAAACACAATTAAAGCAGAGTATACCGCAACAGCACAGAGTTACTGGAAGGGCAGAGTTACAATTGGTTATCTGACAACAGATAGTTCGACACAGCAGTAATTAAAGTAATTTATAATATCATTTAATACAGCAGAAAATGGAGGATGTCATGGCAGACGTAAAACGGATTTATGTTGAAAAAAAAGAACCTTATGCCGTAGCGGCAAAGGAGTTGAAACAGGAGCTTAAGAGTTATCTTGGAATTGATACGCTCAGTGAAGTGCGTGTGTTGATTCGTTATGATGTGGAATCAATTTCCGAAGATGTATACAAAAAAGCACTTGTTACAGTGTTTTCAGAACCACCGGTAGATGATATTTATGAGGGAAGTTTCCCGAAAAAAGAGAATGACAAGGTATTCTCTGTGGAATATTTACCGGGACAGTTCGACCAGCGTGCCGATTCGGCAGAGCAGTGTGTGAAACTGTTAAATGAAAAAGAAGAGCCGATTATCCGGTCTGCGACAACATATGTGTTATCCGGTGATATTTCCGAGGATGAATTAGCACGTATCAAATCGTATTGTATTAACCCGGTAGATTCCCGTGAAACAGATGAAGTAGTTCCTGAAACTTTGGTAACTGCTTTTGAGGAGCCGGCAGATGTTAAGATTTTTGATGGTTTTAAGGATATGCCGGAAGATGAGTTAAAGGCATTGTACGATTCACTTGGTCTGGCAATGACGTTTAAAGATTTTCTTCACATCCAGAATTATTTTCATGGAGAAGAAAAAAGAGACCCGTCGATGACGGAAATCCGCGTGTTGGATACATACTGGTCGGATCACTGCCGTCATACGACGTTCCTCACAGAGTTAAAAAATGTAACGTTTGAAGATGGTGATTACAAAGCACCGGTTGAAAAGACATACAATGAATACAAAAAAGCACATGATGAAATGTATCAGGGCAGAGATGACAAATTTGTTTCTCTGATGGATATCGCGCTTCTTGGTATGAAGAAACTTCGTGCAGAAGGTAAATTGGAAGACATGGAAGTGTCGGATGAGATTAATGCCTGCTCGATTGTTGTACCGGTTGAAATTGATCATGGAAATGGTCCGGAAACAGAAGAGTGGCTTGTATTCTTTAAGAATGAAACACATAACCACCCAACAGAAATTGAGCCGTTTGGTGGAGCTGCTACCTGTCTTGGCGGTGCAATTCGTGATCCGTTGTCAGGACGTGGCTATGTTTATCAGGCAATGCGCGTGACAGGTGCGGCTGACCCGACAAAATCTCAGAAAGAGACGATGGAAGGAAAGCTTTCCCAGCGTAAGATTGTGACAGGAGCTGCCAAAGGTTACAGCTCATATGGTAACCAGATTGGTTTGGCAACCGGACTTGTGGATGAAGTATATCATCCAAATTATGTTGCAAAACGTTTGGAGATTGGTGCCGTTATGGGTGCTGCTCCAAGAAAAAATGTAATTCGTGAGAACTCTGATCCGGATGACATCATTATTCTTCTTGGCGGACGTACTGGTCGTGACGGATGTGGTGGTGCAACCGGTTCTTCAAAAGCACATAACACAGCATCGATTGATACCTGCGGTGCAGAGGTGCAGAAAGGTAATGCGCCGACTGAGCGTAAGATTCAGAGACTTTTCCGCCGCGAAGAAGTGAGCCGTCTGATTAAGAAATGTAATGACTTTGGTGCCGGTGGTGTTTCCGTAGCAATTGGTGAACTTGCAGATGGTTTGACCGTAGATTTGGACAAGGTACCAAAGAAATATGCCGGTCTTGACGGAACAGAGCTTGCGATTTCTGAGTCACAGGAGCGTATGGCAATCGTTGTTGATCCGAAAGATGTTGACAAGATGCTTGCCTATGCAGAAGAAGAAAACTTAGAAGCAGTCTGTGTAGCGACTGTTACTAAATCTCCACGCCTTGTATTAAAATGGCGTGGTAAAGAGATTGTAAATATTTCTCGTGCTTTCTTAGATACAAACGGTGCTCATCAGGAGACAGACGTTGTTGTAGAAAGCCCGAAAAAAGCAGATAATTATTTGACAAAGACAGAAAAAGTAGACAGTTTCAAAGATGCTTTCTTGAAAAAACTTAGCAGTTTAAATGCATGTTCAAAGAAAGGTCTTGTGGAAATGTTTGACAGTTCCATTGGTGCCTGCACAGTCAATATGCCATATGGTGGTAAATACCAGTTGACACCAACGCAGACTATGATTGCTAAACTTCCGGTACTTGACGGTAAATGTGATACGGTTACGATGATGAGTTATGGCATGGATCCGTATTTGATGAGCTGGAGCCCATATCATGGAGCAGAATATGCAGTGCTTACTTCGGTTGCTAAGATTGTGTCAGCTGGTGGTGACTTCCATAAAATCCGTTTTACATTCCAGGAATACTTCAAACGTATGACAGAAGATGCAAAACGCTGGGGCGAGCCGATGGCAGCTTTGTTAGGTGCATATGATGCACAGATTAAACTTGGTCTTCCGTCCATTGGTGGTAAAGATAGTATGTCCGGTACCTTTAACGATATTGATGTACCGCCTACCCTTTGTTCCTTTGCTGTTGATGTGGCTGAGATTTCGGATGTTGTAACAAACGAACTGAAAAAAGCAGGAAGCCGTCTTGTGAAATTCACAATTCAGAAGGATGAGTATGACCTTCCGGATTTCGCATTTATTATGAGTCAGTATGAGAAGATTACGAAACTGATGCGTGATGGTGTAATTCGTTCCGCACAGGCAGTTGATGGCAACGGTGTTGCCGATGCCGTTGCGAAGATGGCATTTGGTAATAAGATTGGTGCTAAATTCTGCAAACATAAACCAAAAGAATATTTCTTTACACCGGGTTATGGTGAAATTGTAGCAGAGATTGCTGAAGAGGATTTGGCTGTGTTGGATGCTGTCGGTGTTTCTTATGATAAGATTGGTAAGACATTGGATAAACCGCAGTTTGAGTGTGATGATGAAGTGATTTCCATGGAGGAAGCACTTTCGGCTTGGAGTGGCACTTTGGAAAAAGTATTCCCTACCCGTTCCGGTGTGGAAGACAAAGAAATCAATACCGGTCTTTACGATACGAAAGACATTTATGTATGCAAACATAAAGTAGCAAAACCTTCCGTATTTATTCCGGTATTCCCGGGAACAAACTGTGAGTATGATACCGCTCTTTCGTTCCAGGCAGCAGGTGCTGATACAAAGAGCATTGTATTTAAAAATATGACGGAGCAGAACATCACGGACAGTGTAGATGCTTTTGAAAAGGCAATCCGTGAGTCCCAGATTTTGATGTTTGCCGGCGGATTTAGTGCCGGTGATGAGCCGGATGGTTCGGCAAAATTCATTACCTCCATTTTCCGTAATGAAAAGATTAAAGATGCCGTTCATGAACTGTTAGATGAGAGAGACGGTTTGGTACTTGGTATTTGTAACGGATTCCAGGCGTTGATTAAACTTGGTTTGGTTCCTTACGGTAAGATTACGACACAGCTTTCCGACTCGCCGACATTGACGACAAACAGTATTGGACGTCATGTGTCGAAGACCGTTTATACAAAAGTGGTTACGAATAAATCGCCATGGCTTCAAGAGGCAGAACTTGGCGGAGTATATTCGATTCCGGCTTCTCATGGTGAGGGACGTTTTGTGGCAAGTGATGAGTGGATTCAGAAATTGTTTGCAAACGGACAGGTTGCGACACAGTATGTAGATATTGATGGAAATCCAACCATGGATGAAGACTTTAACCCGAATGGTTCTTATTGTGCAATTGAAGGTATTACCAGTCCGGATGGACGTGTTCTTGGTAAGATGGCACATTCCGAGCGCCGCGGTGATGGTGTTGCCGTAAATATTTATGGCGACCAGGATCAGAAGATTTTCAAGAGCGGTGTAAAATATTTTGCATAAGTGCATGATTTTGTATGTAACGCGCTGTTCCCTAAACGATAGGGAGCAGCGTTTGTTTTTAGTAGAAAGGAAGAAAAATGAAACGAATGATTTTGGCATCCGGCTCTCCGAGACGGAAAGAATTGCTTCAGATGTTGGAGGTTTCTTTTGAGGTGCTTGTATCGGACACCAAAGAAGTAATCACAAAAAATGAGCCGGCAGAAGTGACGAAAGAATTGTCATATCAAAAAGCGATGGCAGTTGCCGGGCAGGTAGAAGAAGGAATCATTATTGGTGCGGATACGGTTGTTTCGATTGATGGAAAAATTCTTGGAAAACCGGCAGATACAGAAGAAGCGAGAGAAATGATTTATAAATTACAGGGAAAAAGTCATATGGTGTATACCGGTGTTACGGTGATTGCAAAATCAGGTGATATGGTATCTGCGTCATCATTTGCTGAGGGAACGAAGGTGAATGTAGCGCCGATGACAGAAAATGAGATTGAGGCTTATATTTCGACCGATGAACCATATGATAAAGCCGGAGCATATGGCATTCAAGGCTTGTTTGGCAAGTTTATTGAAGGAATTGAGGGGGACTACTTCAATGTGGTTGGTCTTCCCGTTCACAGGCTGTATGAAGAATTAAAAAAAGTTGATTAGTTACTATTCCGTGTGATGGGGTGGTGGCTGTTTCGAAATTGCGTTGGGGTTATTCCGGCTTGCTTTTTAAAGGCGCAGGAAAATGCCTGACCATCACAAAAGCCGAGACTGAGCGCAATGGATAAAATACTGCGGTTTGTATGTGTTAATTCGGTTTTGGCATACTCCATTGTTTCCTGGATGAGATATTGTTTTAAAGTCATGCCGGTCTCTTTGTGGAAGCGGGCAGAAAGATATTTTGGATGATAACCCAAATGTTTTGCAATATCTGATACGGTGATGTGGTATGCCTGATTCCATTTGACATAGTTTTTGACATTCTGCAATAAATAATCACGGTAGGAATGACTAAGCAGTGTTTTCTTCTGCGACTGATTATACAATTCCAATAAAATCTGCAGGGTATACATATTATTCGTTTGTTCATCATGGTAAACAAAATTCGCATTATTAAGTTCCAAAAAAGCATTATGGATGCGGTTTGGGGAGGATATTTGCCCCTGCTTAGGAAGAAAAATAACCGGTTCGTCTTTAAATCCGAAAAATAAGCAGTCAAAATGAAGCCAGTAGAAGGTGCAGAGGGATGGGGCAAAACCAAATTGCTGTCCCGGCTCCATAATTAAGTATTCATTTTCATTTACGACATACCGGTCTGTTTCGTCTGCAATGGAAAGTGTTCCGTTTGTTACTATGATTAATTCATTTTCCATTAGTTCACGTGACATATGAATCCAATCCGGCGAACCTGCCTCAAAGAATCCATTGAATTTATAGTGTACCTGCGCTGCCGTTGATATTCTAATATCTTTCATTTTTTAACGTTCTCCCTGCTTGGTTTTGCGATTAATATGTTGTTAATATATAGTATAAGATAATTATCTTACTTTTTCAAACAAAACCTAACCCTTTTTTTATTTACTTATTGTCTTTTTTGTGTAATAGTAAGGATACAAAAACAAAGGGAGGATTTTTTATGAATCAGGATATTTCAATTTGTGTTTTGACGGAGAATGAGATGGGCTGGACTGAACCATTTGAGTTAGATAAAGTACAGATTTTAGACAATTATTATTTGTCTGCTCAGAAGTCGGATATAGCTTTCTTGAAAAAAATGGATACTGCGCGCCTACTGGCTGGATTTCGAACGACAGCAGGGATTGATACAAAGGGTGTCAGACCGTATGGCGGATGGGAAGATAGTTTGCTTGGTGGTCATTGTGTCGGCCATTATCTTACGGCTCTTGCACAGGCGGTGAAGGTGACTGGTGATAAAGAACTGAAAGAAAAATCTCAGACGTTAATTGCCGGTTTGGAAGAATGTCAGAAGAAACTTGGCACCGGGTTCCTTTTTGGGGCAAAAGTGGAAGATAAAGAGGATGTTGAGAAGCAGTTTGATATTTTGGAGGGAAAGAAAAAGGGCGAGACGTGGGTTCCATGGTATAATATGCATAAGGTTCTTGCCGGCCTTGTAGATACTTATAAATATACGGGAAATGAAACAGCTCTTTTGGTTGCGGAAAAATTGGGTGACTGGATTTATGCGCGTGTGAGTAAATGGGATTTAAAAACAAATCAAAAGGTATTGGAGACGGAATATGGCGGCATGAATGATTGTTTGTATGAACTGTATTCCTACAGTCATAATAAGCACCATTTGGAGGCGGCGCAGAAATTTGATGAGAAAGCACTTTTTTTGATGGCTGCGAAAGGTGAAAAAAACTGCCTGGATGGAAAGCACGCGAATACCCAGATTCCTAAGTTTATCGGTGCGATTAAGCGGTATAATGTGTTAAAACAGCTGGGGGAGGCAAAACAGGAAGATGAAGCATATCTTGCAGATGCTGAGAAGTTTTTTGAAATGGTTGTGAAACGACATTCTTTTATTACCGGCGGCATCAGTGTGATGGAGCATTTTCGGAAAGATTATCATCTGGATGAGATTCGTACGCAGACAAATTGTGAGAGCTGTTGTGCGCACAATATGTTAAAACTTGCAAAAGAGCTATTTAAGGCAACAAGGAAAAAGGAGTATGCCGATTATTATGAGACAACTTTGCGGAATGCGATTATGGGAGCGGTAAAAACGGAGAGTGGAGCAGCATCTTATTTTACGCCGATGGCAACCGGGTATTACAAAACGTTTGGTGAGGAGGAGCCGGAAAAGAATATGTTCTGGTGCTGTACCGGAAGTGGCATGGAGAATTTCACGAAACTGGGCGACAGTATTTATTTTCGTGCCAATGATACGCTGCTTGTAAATCAATATGTCGCTTCAAAAGTGACTTGGGAGGAAAAGAATCTTGTGCTTACACAGAAGTCGGATGTGACAAAATCAGAGGAGATTTCTTTTGTGTTAAATGCATTGCATGACAAAGAAATATCAGATGTGGCGATTGCGCTTCGGATCCCGGATTGGATGCATGGGGAAGCCACGATTTATGTAAATGGCGCGGAGAAAATGACAGCAGCCGGTAATAGCGAGTATATTTTATTGGAGCGTAACTGGGAGGATGGTGATGTGATAATGGCAAAATATCCGATGTCAGTGGAGTCTGTTGGACTTTTGGATCAGGATGCCGTGTTTGCTTTTCGGTACGGACCGACGGTTCTGGCTGCAAAACTTGGAAAAGAAAAGATGGGAGAGGCGACATGGGCAGGAATTGATCTTACCGCACCCCTTTATAAGGTAGTAGGAAATGAGTGCCGGAAAGACACAATTGCGTATGGTGAACCAAAAACGACAGAACTGCTTGACAATGAAACGCTGACGATTCAAAAAGAGACCTCTGTGAATGAGTTTGTCAGTCATATAGAGCACTATCTGGTACGTGATACGGAAAGCGAAACCTTGTCGTTTCATCTGAAAGGAACGGATGCTGATACGACATTTGAAAATGGACTACAGTTTGTTCCGTTTAATACACTAAATGATGAGCGGTATGGTATTTATTGGTATTTTGATACTGAGAAAAATAACGATAAGGAATGAAAAAAACTTCTTGACATGCAGGCAGTTATTCAGTATAATAGCACTTGTGTTTAAGAAGTGCGCGAGTGGCTCAGTTGGTAGAGCACAACCTTGCCAAGGTTGGGGCCGCGGGTTCGAGTCCCGTCTCGCGCTTTCATATAAAAAAGAGTGACTCCAAAAAGAAGCCACTCTTTTTTTTCCTTCGAGCCCCGCCGTGGACTCGAAGTTCGAGGCCTTGGCTAATTATATAAGCAAAAAAGGAAGTTCAATTCGAGAGAGACTATAACGCAAAGCGTTATCCTGTCTCGATTCGATTGAACTTCCTTTTTTTTGTGAAAATTCCACAGAAAATAGTTGAACTCTACGTAAAAAGTGTGTATAATGTAACTATATCATGTGTATAAATTACACATAGAATGAGGATTGGAGGGCTGATAGATGAAAAAACGGGTCAATATTACGTTAGAAGATAAAGTGATTCAGAGAATTGACCAGTACGCAGATGAGCATTATACCAGCCGTTCCGGTGCAATTACGATGTTGATTGTGGAGGCTACGGAGGAGCCAAAACAAAAGAAATAATGGGATACTTTGGGTTAATTGTTTAGAAAAACGGAGGATATTGTGAAAGTTACGATGGATTACGTGGTGGGAAATACCGCCATACAAATTGTGAATACGGGGAAAAAAGTAAAAATTGTTGACGTGGAAAAACAGAAGAAGAAAAGAAAGTTTATTAAACAGTGGATTATTGCAAGTGCAGCATCCCTTGTTTTGATTCTAAGTTGTTTCCAAATTGTTCGTATGGAAAATCAGGAAGTGCTTTTGAATAAACAAGTGTATCAACTGGCGTCTCAGATTGATGTATTAGAAAAAGAAAATTTAGCACTGAAAAAGCAGGAGGCAGACGTGACAATTTCATATGATGATTTGTTTGCGCGTGCAAAGTCGTTAGGCATGAAATTTCCTACGAATTGTCAGGTTCAGACCTACACGGTAGAGAAGAGTACAGCAGTGCGTTTATATGGTGAAAAAAACCATAAATTGGGTAAATAAAAATTTTTTTGAAAAATTTTAAAATAATGCTTGCATTCTGAAAAGGATTCATGTATAATATCGCTTGTGGTTGTGATTGGGCTATCGCCAAATGGTAAGGCACTGGACTCTGACTCCAGCATTTCAAGGTTCGAATCCTTGTAGCCCAGCTTGAAGAGCTCTGATACATATGTGTCAGAGCTCATTTGTTGTATACCGATTGAAAATCAGCGGATGGATAGCATATCCATGACAGAATGGAGGATTTTATGAGTGATTCACAGAGACAGGAAATCGAGAAAAGACGTACTTTTGCGATTATTTCCCACCCGGATGCCGGAAAGACGACATTGACGGAGAAATTTCTTTTATATGGAGGAGCAATTAATCTAGCTGGTTCGGTAAAAGGAAGAAAAGCGGCGAAACATGCGGTTTCTGACTGGATGGAAATTGAAAAGGAAAGAGGTATTTCGGTAACAAGTTCGGTTCTGCAGTTTAATTATGATGGTTTTTGCATCAATATTCTGGATACACCGGGACATCAGGATTTCTCGGAAGATACTTACCGTACGTTGATGGCAGCAGATTCAGCCGTGATGGTAATTGACGGCTCTAAAGGTGTTGAGGCACAGACGATTAAGTTATTTAAGGTTTGTGTCATGCGCGGGATTCCAATTTTTACGTTTATTAACAAGATGGACCGTGAGGCGATGGATCCGTTTGAATTGATTGACCAGATTGAGAATGTGCTTGGTATCCGCACTTGTCCGGTGAACTGGCCGATTGGTTCCGGAAAGAACTTTAAAGGTGTGTATGACCGTAACACAAAGACCATTTCCCGATTTATTGCGGGGGACAATGGACATAAAGTAGAGATGGTAGAGGCAAGTCTTGGGGATGCCGGTTTGGATGATTTGATTACGAAAGAATACCACGATATTTTAGTTGACGAAATTGAATTGCTGGATGGAGCAAGCGATGCCTTTGATTTGGAAAAGGTTCGTGCCGGACAGCTTTCGCCGGTATTTTTTGGTTCGGCACTGACAAACTTTGGTGTAGAAACCTTTTTGCAGCATTTCCTGGATATGACAACATCTCCGCTGCCTCGTACATCCGGTGGCGAGGTGGTAGACCCATTCTCGGATGAATTTTCGGCATTTGTATTTAAGATTCAGGCAAATATGAATAAGGCCCATCGTGACCGAATTGCTTTTATGCGTATCTGCTCCGGTAAGTTTGAGGCCGGCATGGAAGTTATGCATGTGCAGGGTGGCAAAAAGATTCGTCTTGCACAGCCACAGCAGATGATGGCACAAGAGAGAAAACATGTCGAGGAGGCATATGCCGGTGATATTATCGGCGTTTTTGACCCGGGTATTTTCTCGATTGGAGATACATTGTATAAAGGAAAAACGCCGGTTCGCTTTGAAGGAATCCCAACATTTGCACCGGAGCATTTTGCAAGAGTCCGTCAGGTGGATACGATGAAGCGTAAACAGTTTATGAAAGGAATTTCACAGATTGCACAGGAAGGTGCGATTCAGATTTTTCAGGAATTTAATACCGGCATGGAAGAGATTATTGTGGGTGTTGTAGGCGTCCTGCAGTTTGAGGTGCTTCAGTACCGTCTGGAAAATGAGTATAATGTAGAAATCCGTATGGAGCAGCTTCCGTATGAGCATGTACGATGGATTGAAAATAAGGATATCGATGTAGCGGCACTTTCGGTTACGTCTGATACAAAGAAGGTAAAAGATCTGCATGACAGACCACTTCTTTTGTTTACCCATCCGTGGAGTGTTCAGACGGCGCTTGACCGAAATGAAGGGTTACAGTTAAGTGAATTTGGTGCGACAGAAGAATAGAATCATAAAAAGGCGTTGGAATCGTAGTTGATTCGAACGCCTTTTTCTATATTACTTATCAATTGTATTTATTGGAAAAGATTTAAGTCAATGGCATTTGCCATCACCTGATAGCCGTTATAAGGATGGATGCCATCGTCTTTGTTTGTATATTTGGCTAATAAATTTTGCGGATTTGCCGGATCGGCAACAGCATTTTCAAAATCAATGATGCCATCTACGCCAGACTCGGATGAACGCATCCACTGATTAATCAGTTGTCTTACTTTTTCTGAATTTTCACTATAATAACTGCTTGTGCCAAAAGGAAGGATTGGTGCACCATAAACTTTGATGTTGTTTTTATGACAAGTTTCAATCATCTTTTGATATTCCGGCAAAAGCAAATTGTATTTGTCCGTATTTTGAAGCTTATCCAAATCATTGACGCCAAATAAAATTATACAGTAAGCAACACCGTCGTGTTCTAATAAATCACGGTTGAATCGGTCTTTTCCTGCATCAGTTGGGTATGAGCCGAGGATGGAATTTGAACCAATTCCCTCGTTTATAACAGATACATTTTCGGTTCCTTTATTTGCTTTTAACCGTTTGGCAAAGTAATCTCCCCAGCGAGTGTAGGAATCTGGTTTTTTGCCCAAGTAGGTGGCATCGGTGCCATAGCCATCGGTAATGGAATCACCAAAACAGACAACCGCTTTACTTCCATTTGCAGAGAGAAGAGATGCGTCTGCTAAAAAGAACCAGCTGGTTGTTTTCTTATAATTACTAAAAGTATTGGCTGAAACTTGATTACCAGAGACCTGGTAGGTTGTAGCACGGGCACCGCGGTGTCCGGTAATGTTTGTGGTCGGCGTTTCACCAAAAAAAGTGGAAATGGCTACATTTTCCAGTGCTTCTACGGGAAAATCAATAGCGTCAGTTTGAATTACTTTTCCTTTTGGAATAATAAAATTTTCTTTTCCTTCGAATGTTACGGTGGCATCTGTATCGGTGTTGATTTCAGGATTCGATGCCTTCACCTGCTTCGCTATGTGCATTGATTTAATCGTGACATCCCTTCCGCCATATTGGTTGCTTAAGCGAAAACGGATTTTACTTCCGGTTGTAGTTACTTTAATAACCTGTCTTACTGTAGAATCTTCTAAAGCAATTTGAGGCATTGCGTTGGATGTAACATCGCATTTTTCTTCTGCTGTACCCCAGGTAGTAACCCATGTCGGGGTAGGAGTGGCGGTTGGCACTGTAGTCGGTGTTATAGCGGGAGCCCTGTTTGGTGCCTGCGAAGGCGAAGCCGTACTGGATGGGACAGCCGCATTTTTTTGTGGTGTAGCTTTTTTTGCAGCAAGAACTGTGATGCGGCAGGTAAGTTTACGGATTTTTTTTCCATGTTTGTAACGTGCAAGAAGTGTTGTCTTTCCCTTTTTTACTCCTTGAATAACAGCATATGGTTTTCCGGTTTTCTTTTGTTTTACAATTTTCGCAACTTTTTTGTTCCCTAATTTCCATGTAACTTTTGTTTTCTTTGCAATTTTTTTAATTGAAACCTTTGCTTTCTTTCCGGTATAAACCGAAACTTTTGTTTTGCTAAGTGCTGGCTTTTTTGCTGCATTAGCGGTAGTACCCGGAACTGTTTGTGACAGAGTGCTCATAAAAAGAGCCGTCAACAACAGAGGGGTGTAAATTTTTCGCTTCATAAGTGCGATACCTCCATTTTTTTTCTTCATTGTACAATACCAATAAAGAATGTCAACGGCTCAGAGAACAATGCACCAATATATTCAATATTTATGCCATTTTATGCAAATATATCCGTATTATTTAATGTTTAATTTTTTTGCTGTAATCAGGTAAGTCAGTAAATAGAAGATGACTCCCAAAGCTCCATACAGGAGGCAGAACAGCAAAAGGACAACATGGACGGAGTCAATCACATCAGGGAATATCAGGACAAATGGGATTGCTAATAACGAAATAACAATCTGTAATCCCTGAGAAAGTCCAAGATAAGCGCCAATGCTTAATGCGATGCGGTGTGTCTGTACTAATTGTCCAATCATGATGGAAAGATACATCATTAAAATTGAAAACGAGAGGCTGATTAACATAAAAATCCCCAGTAAAATCAGTGCACTAAAATTACTCAAGTTAATTGTCTGCAAAACGAATCCAATGCCATGAATGATTTCTGACAGCGTAATTGGTGTAGCAATTAACACAACGATAAGTATAGAAATCAATGCAATTCCACAGGCGAGGATATACCACACAAAGGAAACCAGCCATTTGGCAAATAAAAGCTGGCCTGTTTTGGCGGGAAGGGTAAATGTTAAGTATGCTTCTTGGGAAGTCATGGTCTTATAAAAGCGTATGGCAATTAATACCTGAGTTACAATGAGCAGGCCAAACAGCAGCAGACAGTAACCTATGATGCCGCTTCCAAATACAAGAGAAAGAGCATCGGCTGTATTTTCATTATACGGTTGTGAGCCCAAAGACATCATCAAGCTGAAAATAGGTGTTAAAACAACGATGAATCCAAACATTGGAATAAATAAACGCATCGTATCTTTAAATTCGTGTTTAATTAATTTTTTTAGCATCGGAACACCTCCCGGAATAATGTATCGACCGACTTGCCCTGCTGTTCGCGGATATCATCTACGGATGACTGCAGGCGAATCTGGCCGTCCTGCAGGAAAATGACATCATCTAAAATGCTCTCAACATCAGAAATCAGATGTGTGGAAAGAAGCACAGAGGCATTTTCACTGTAGTTCGAAATAATCGTCTGTAATATGTAATCTCTGGTTGCCGGATCGACACCCCCGATAGGTTCATCCAGACAGTACAGATTTGCATTCCGGCTCATAGTCAGAATCAACTGGACTTTTTCCTGTGTTCCTTTCGACATGTGTTTTAAACGCATATTTTCGACGATGTCTAGGCGTTTTAACATTTCCTCAGCTTTGTTTTTGTCAAAATCTACAAAAAAATCATCATAATAGGAAAATAAGTCTGATATTTTCATCCATTTAGGAAAAATTGTCTGGTCCGGCAGATAGGAAATGTGCTGCTTAGTAATAACGCCGGGACGTTCCCCTCCAATAAAAAGTTCGCCGGAACTTGGTGTGAGCAAACCATTTATTAATTTCAAAAAAGTAGTTTTTCCACTTCCATTTGGGCCTAAAAGCCCAACTATTTTTCCGCATTCAATCGTTACATTTACATCTCGTAATGCCGGTTTAGGACCGAAATTTTTGCAGATGTGTTTTGATTCTAATAAAATCATAAATCCTCCTTCCTTTGCTTGCGCAGGCAGGCAATGCATTCTTCTTTTGAAAATCCTAATTTTGCAAGAGCCTGATAACAGTTTTCTACAATGCCGTCCGCTAATTCATCACGCATGGACCCAATCAGTGATGCATCACTTGTTACGGTTCGCCCATTTGTCCGGCTGCCAATCAAAAGCCCCTCCTGTTCAAGAGCTGCGAGTGCTTTCTGCATCGTATTTGGATTTACCGCAGCCTCAGTGGCAAGTTCCCTTACTGAAGGAAAACGCTCGCCGGGGCGGTAGTGCCCGGACAGAATCTGTAACTTAATCTGTTCTACCAATTGTATATATATGGGACGTTCCTTTGATAAATTCCAGGACATAGAAAACCTCCTTTCCATATATTAACTTAATAATTGTACCACTGTATTAAGTGCGTAATACAATAATACAGCGGATGGATGAATATGTCAAGAGATGTTTGACATTTTGTGCTTCTGTAATTTGTCGAGAAAAAACTTTGCGGCTCGTGGGCGTTTCCACTAGACAAATGCGTAGGGGTATCGGCATGCCAAATACGCATGCTTGATACCCACGCATTTGTACCCACGAGCCGCAAAGTTTTTTCTCGATAAATTATGAAGACACAAAAGTTGTACAAACAATCCCATAATTTTCAGAGAACTTACTTATTAGTTTTTGGTAAAGGAAAAGATTACGTCAAAGAAACAATGCCGTTTTTAGATTTCTAGTAAATTATTAAGAAGAGTTCGTGATTTGTGGGTACAAACACGTGGGTTTCGTGCATGCGTATTTGGCATGCCGATACCCCTACGCGTTTGTTTAGCGGAAGCGCCCACAAAATGGGAACTCTTCTTAATAATTTACAAAAATTAAAAACGCATCATTGTTCCTTTAACACAAACTCGACATTTTTCGTCCTTTACTTTTCTTTTTTTTAGTGATAAAATAAAAACACGAATGAATAAATTTAAGGAGGACATTACAAAAATGGCTAGAGCAAAACAATCCATGGATGGTAATACCGCAGCAGCACACGTGGCATATGCCTATACAGAAGTAGCTGGTATCTATCCTATTACACCTTCGAGCCCAATGGCTGACTCCGTTGATCAGTGGTCAGCAGCAGGACAGAAGAACATTTTTGGCAGCAAAGTAAAAGTTGTTGAGATGGAATCTGAGGCCGGCGCCGCTGGTACTGTACACGGTTCTCTTGCAACAGGAGCTTTGACAACGACATTTACGGCTTCTCAGGGTCTTCTTCTTATGATCCCGAATATGTATAAAATCGCTGGTGAGATGTTGCCAAGTGTATTCCACGTATCCGCACGTACGGTGTCTACACATGCTTTGAATATTTTTGGTGATCATAGTGATGTATATGCTTGTCGTCAGACTGGTTTCGCTATGCTTGCTGAGACAAACCCACAGGAAGTTATGGACTTGAGTCCGGTTGCTCATTTGGCGGCTTTGGAAGGAAAAGTTCCATTCATTAACTTCTTTGATGGTTTCCGTACTTCCCATGAGATTCAGAAGATTGAGAAATGGGATTACGAAGATTTGAAAGAAATGTGCCCAATGGATGCTGTTGAAGCATTCCGTAAACATGCATTGAATCCGGAGCACCCAACTGCACGTGGTTCTCACGAGAATGGAGACGTATTCTTCCAGCATCGTGAAGCATGTAATAAGGCTTATGATGCACTTCCTGCTGTTGTAGAGAAGTACATGAACAAAGTAAATGAAAAACTCGGTACCGATTACGGTTTGTTTAACTACTACGGTGCACCGGATGCTGACCGCGTAATCATCGCTATGGGATCCATCTGTGACGTAGCAGAAGAAGTAATTGATTACTTGACAGCAAAGGGCGAGAAAGTTGGTCTTGTAAAAGTTCGTTTGTATCGTCCATGGTCTCCGGAAGCAATTCTTAAGGTAATTCCTAAGACTGCTAAGAAGATTGCTGTACTTGACCGTACAAAAGAGCCTGGTGCTCTTGGTGATCCGTTGTATCTGGATGTTGCAGCTACTCTTCGTGAGGCAGGTTTGAATGATATCATTCTTACCGGCGGACGTTATGGTCTTGGTTCCAAAGATACACCACCATCATCCGTATTCGCTGTATACAAAGAACTGGAGAAAGACGATCCAAAACCTCGTTTCACAATCGGTATTGTGGATGACGTAACAAACTTGAGTCTTCCGGAAGTGAAACCGGCTCCAATTACTTCTGCACTGGGAACAAAAGAGTGCAAGTTCTGGGGACTTGGTGGAGATGGTACTGTAGGTGCTAACAAAAACTCAACAAAGATTATTGGTGACCACACAGATAAATTTATCCAGGCATACTTCCAGTATGACTCAAAGAAAACAGGTGGTGTAACAATTTCCCATCTTCGTTTTGGTGATAATCCGATTAAGAGTCCTTACTACATCAACCAGGCTGACTTCGTAGCATGTCATAACCCGGCTTATGTAACACAGGGTATGAAGATGGCTCAGGATGTAAAACCGGGCGGTGTATTCATGATTAACTGCCAGTGGTCTGATGAAGAACTCGGACATCACTTGAACGCTGAAGCTAAGAAATATATTGCAGACAACAACATTCAGCTTTACACAATCAACGCGATTGATAAAGCAATTGAAATTGGTATGGGTAAACGTACTAACACAATTTTGCAGTCTGCATTCTTCAAACTTGCTGATGTAATGCCAATTGATGATGCGATTAAGTTCATGAAAGAAGCAGCTAAGAAATCTTACTCCAAAAAAGGTGATGCTGTCGTAGAAATGAACTACAAAGCAATCGATTGTGGTGTTGACGCAATTCATAAAGTAGAAGTACCTGAATCTTGGAAGAATCCGGAAGCAGATGCTCCTGCAAAAGAGAAGACCGGACGTCCGGAAGTTGTTAAGATGGTAAATGACCTTCTTGAGCCAATTTCTAAGATGGATGGTGACAGCCTTCCAGTATCTGCATTCGCAGGTAACCCGGATGGTCAGTTCGAAACTGGTGCTTCCGCATATGAGAAACGTGGTACAGCCGTTATGGTTCCTGTATGGAATCCGGATACATGTATCCAGTGTAACAACTGTGCATTTGTATGTTCTCATGCTACAATTCGTCCATTCCTCCTTTCTGAGGATGAGGTGAAAGCAGCACCTTCAAACATCAAACTTGCTGATACAAAGCCAAAAGCTGGCGAATATAAATTTGCAATGAGCGTATCTCCTCTGGATTGTATGGGATGCGGCGAGTGTATTACCGTATGTCCGAAAGCTGCTGATGAAGCCATCAAGATGGTACCTCAGGAATCTCAGGCAGACGAGCAGCCGGTATTTGATTACTTGGTAGCTAACGTTGGTAAGAAAGACAGCGGATTTGCTGATACAACTCCAAAGGGAAGCCAGTTCAACCAGCCACTTCTCGAGTTCTCCGGAAGTTGTGCAGGATGTGCTGAGACATCTTATGCAAGACTTGTTACACAGCTCTTTGGTGAGCATATGTACATTTCAAATGCAACAGGATGTTCTTCTATCTGGGGTAACCCGGCAGCAACATCACCATATACAGTAAACAAAGATTCCAAGAAGGGACCGGCTTGGTCTAACTCCCTGTTCGAGGATAATGCAGAGCATGGTCTTGGAATGCACATTGGACAGAAATATCTTCGTGACCAGGCAATTGAATTGGTAGAAGAGATTGCTGCTTCCGATAAAGCATCGGCTGAATTTAAAGCTGCTGCTGCTAAATTCATTGAGACAAAAGATAATACAAGAGAGAACTCACCTGCTGCAGAAGCATTGATTGCTGAACTTGAAAAAGCTGCAAATGCAGGATGTGAGAAATCCAAAGAAGTTCTTGCTAAGAAAGATTACCTTGCTAAGAAGTCCGTATGGATCTTCGGTGGTGACGGTTGGGCATATGATATCGGATTTGGTGGTTTGGATCATGTACTTGCATCCGGCGAGAACGTAAACGTAATGGTATTCGATACGGAGATGTACTCCAATACTGGTGGTCAGGCATCCAAAGCTTCCAATATCGGTGAAGTTTGTCAGTTTGCTGCTGCCGGTAAAGAGATTGGCAAGAAGAGCCTTGCTGAAATCGCTATGAGCTATGGCTATGTATATGTAGCACAGATTGCACTTGGTGCTAATCCTGCTCAGGCTGTAAAAGCAATTGCTGAGGCTGAAGCTTATAACGGACCATCCCTGATTATCGGTTATGCTCCATGTGAGCTCCACGGTATCGCTAAGGGTGGTATGAACCACTGCCAGGATGAGATGAAGAAAGCTGTTAAGGCTGGATACTGGAATCTGTTCTCCTTCAACCCTGAGTTGAAAGCAGAAGGAAAGAATCCATTCACTCTGACATCCAAAGAGGGAGACGGTTCTTATCAGGACTTCTTGAACAACGAGGCTCGTTATACTCGTCTGATCAAGCCATTCCCAGAGCGTGCAGAAAGACTCTTCAAAGAGTCCGAAGAAGCTGCAAAAGCTCGTTTCGAGCATTTGCAGAAGCTTGTTGAGCTTTACAAATAAGAATTTGAAATTTTCTGATTATCGAAAATTTTTGAAAAAGGGGACCATCTCAACAGATGGTCTCCTTTTTGCATAAAAAGTATGATTCAAAAAAAAGGGGAAACAATAAAAAAGTGAAAAAGTGACACATTATTTTGATATATTAGGGGCTATCAAGGATTAACTGAAAGGACGAGAGAAAATGAAAAGAAAATGGAAATTATGGATGATAGCATTTGTATTATTTGTTATGACAGATATAATGATGCAGAGCAATCGAGCAGAGGCAAAAAAAAGAACATTTACGGTGAGTCCCAAAACGATACCATGTAGTTCATCTTATCGGCAGAAACCGTATTATAATAAAAAAACAAAACAGTATTATATGATAAACTCCTATATGAGGCGTTTAGCGACAACAGGCGGAACGCTGAAATTAAAAAAAGGAACATATAAAATTCCAGGTACAATTTATGTACCGTCTAATGTTAAAATTGTCTGTGCAAATGGTGTTAAAATCAAAAAAACAAAAGCAACAGGAACAAAGAAAGTAAAATCAACTAAATTTTTGTTCCAAATGATTTCAGAGGAAAAGGTATCGGGAAAACAAAATACAGGAAAATATGCGGCATCAAAAAATGCATCCATTCAGGGAAATGGGAAAGTGATTTTTGATATGGGAAATGTGAATGGAGCAACGGCGGTTTTTGTTGGTCATGCATCCGGTATTACTGTGAGTGGTGTGAGATTTCGAAACAAAAAGGGCGGCAGTTATATTTGGATTGAAGGTTCTAAAAATATTTCTGTCCGGCAATGTGTCTTTGAACGAAAAAAAGATGTGTCTGGTTTGAAAAATCGAATGGCTGTAAGGCTTGAAACAAGCAATCAGACAACGTCGGATTTTTCTGGTAAATGGTACAAAAAAGACAATACTGTGAACAAAAAAGTAAAGATTGAGAACAATCAATTTATGGGGGCGGATGTTGGCATTGGTACGACGAAATCGGTTGTATTAGAAAAAAATAAGCAAACAAAAGAATATTATCAGACAAGCATTACCATTGCAGCAAACACATTTACAAATACCAAAAAGGCTCCGATATATGCTGTCTTGTGGAAGAAGCCGACAATAAAAAAGAATGTAGTGAAAAGAAATGGGGCGGAGAAACGTGCCAGTGCGGGAATGCTTGGGTTTGGAGTAGAAGAACCATCCTTTACTGCAAATCAAATTAGCGGGTGTTCTTATGCTGTGAAATTTGATAGAGCAAAAAATAGTGGGAAAGGGAAAAAATTTCCTTCCGTTATGTCTGTGATAGGAGTAACTGCGGCGAATAAAATAGCGGCTACAAAAGTAGATGATTTGAGCCATTATTATGTGCCAAATGAAACGGCGAGAATTCTTTATTTTCGCAATAGAACGGAAAAAAATTTTACGATTACGACAGCTACAGAACCGTATCAGGAAAAATACACGGATGCCTCTGATTATACAAAGCGGAAAGTGTATTATACACTTATGTCTTATATGGAACAGCTTGAGTATGCCGGTGGTGGAACGATTACTGTCAAGGCCGGCAATTATGAGGTGACTAATAATATCTGTATTCCATCCAATGTGACGATACGGATGGAAAATGGGGTGACATTTACGAAAAAAGGAACGACAGCAACCGATATTTGTTATGCCAAATCTATTTTTACCATTGTGCCGCCATCAAAAGATGGTACGGTTAAGACAATTTCCGGTTACAATGGTTCACATGATGTGAAAATTATAGGAACGGGAATGGTTCGCATGAATTGTGCGAATGTGAAAAACTGTATGGCACTTGTTATGGGGCATGCAAGAAATATAACAATCGAGGGCATTACATTTCAAAACGAATATGGTTCGCATTTTATGGAATTAAATTCTTCTTGCAATGTAACGATTGAAAAGTGTACATTTGAAGGATTCAAGGTGTTGGATAAAAAAAGTTACAAGGAATGCATCAATGTGGATGGCACCGATTTGAATACTGACGGATTTAATTATGATTGGTCGGCTCATGATAAGACAATTTGCAAAAATATTTTAATACAGAACACTACCTTTAAAAATATTGGAACTGCGATTGGTAGTCATACGTATTCTGCGAACGGCCAGACACAGCTTTATCATGAAAATGTTAGAATTTTAAATAATACATTTGACGGTACCTATAATGCAGCAATTCGTGCATTAAATTGGAAAGATACCGTGATTTCAGGAAATTCATTTTTACGGCTTCAGGCATTAGAAGATGGAGTGTTAAATGCAAATGGAAATCAAATAAAATACGTGACACTTCTTTTGCGAGGTGTGGTAAATCCAACGGTGACTGGAAATGTATTTGAGGATTGTAAGTATTATCCGATTCGTGTTGTGATGCGTGATTCAGCTACCGTTAACGGAGCTGTGAAAGCGGGATATGGTGACACGATATCTTCTGTCTCGGATGCAAATTGGAGTGCGATGCAGAAAAATACAGTAACAAACGTTGCGGAAAAATATCAAAAAATTGTTGTGCGCGAAAATAATGACCAGTCAGACTCAGATGCAGAGAAAAAAGCGTTTTTGCAGTAATTGACAAGCTGGCGGTGTTACGCTATAATTAAATGATGTTAAATTCGTAGGAGGTAAGACCATGGCTGAAACAAAGAAAAACATTTTGACGTATGAAGGTTTGAAAGCGTTAGAGGACGAACTTCATGAATTGAAGGTAAATCGTCGGCGTGAGGTTGCTCAGAAAATCAAAGAAGCACGTGAGCAGGGTGACTTGTCCGAGAACGCAGAATATGATGCAGCGAAAGAAGAACAGCGCGACATCGAGCTTCGTATTGAAGAGATTGATAAAATTTTGAAAAATGCAGAGGTTGTTGATGACAATGACGGCGATTCGAGCGTAATCAATGTTGGCTGTACAGTAACCATCAAAGATTTGGAATTTAATGAAGAAATGGAATATAAAATTGTGGGTTCCACTGAGGCAGATAGTTTGAAAGGTAAGATTTCAAATGAGTCACCGGTTGGTAAAGCTTTGATTGGCGCACAGAAAGGTGAGACAGTAGAGGTAGAGACACCTGCTGGTATCATTAAGTACGAAATTTTGGATTTCCGTAAGAACTAGAAGAAATAGAGAAGTGAGGATTAAAAAGTGGCAGAAGATATTAATCAGTTGTTAAAAGTTAGAAGAGAGAAATTGCAGAATCTTCAGGAGGCGGGAAAAGATCCTTTCAAAATCACAAAATGTGATGTAACCCACCACTCCATGGAGATTAAAAATAACTATGATGAATTAGAAGGAAAGACTGTGACAATTGCAGGACGTATGATGTTTAAGCGTGTCATGGGAAAAGCTTCTTTTTGTAATACGAGAGATTTAGAGGGTGATATCCAGGCTTATGTGGCAAGAGATAACATTGGCGAAGATTCTTATAAGGATTTCAAAAAATACGATGTGGGTGACCTTCTTTGCATTACCGGTGAAGTGTTCAAAACAAAAACCGGTGAAATTTCGATTCATGCATCGAATGTTACATTGCTGTCAAAGAGTCTGCAGATTCTTCCTGAGAAATTCCATGGTTTGACTGATACAGATGTACGTTATCGTCAGCGTTATGTGGATTTGATTATGAATGCGGAAGTAAAGGATACGTTTATTAAACGTTCCCGTATCATCAGCACCATTCGTAAATATCTTGATGGCGAAGGATTTATGGAAGTGGAGACCCCGATGCTTGTGGCTAATGCCGGCGGTGCAGCAGCACGTCCATTTGAGACACATTTTAATGCACTTGATGAGGATTTTAAACTCCGCATTTCCCTTGAATTATATTTGAAACGTCTGATTGTCGGCGGAATGGAAAAGGTTTATGAGATTGGCCGTGTATTCCGTAACGAGGGACTTGACACCAGACATAACCCGGAATTTACTTTGATGGAATTGTATCAGGCATACACCGATTACCACGGCATGATGGATTTGACAGAAAATCTGTACCGCTATGTGGCACAGGAAGTTCTGGGCACAACAAAGATTACTTATAACGGAATTGAGATGGACCTTGGTAAGCCATTTGAGCGCTTGACGATGGTGGATGCCGTTAAGAAATACGCTGACGTTGATTTCAACGAGATTTCCACATTGGAAGAGGCACAGGCAATTGCCAAAGAAAAAGGCATTGAATTTGAGCCACACCATAAAAAAGGTGATATTTTAAATCTCTTCTTCGAAGAGTTTGTTGAGGAGCATTTGATTCAGCCAACCTTTATCATGGATCATCCGATTGAGATTTCTCCATTGACGAAGAAAAAGCCGGATAATCCGGATTATGTAGAGCGTTTTGAGTTCTTCATGAATGGCTGGGAGATGGCAAATGCGTACTCCGAGTTAAATGATCCGATTGACCAGCGCGAGCGTTTCAAAGCACAGGAAGAACTTCTTGCACTTGGTGATGAGGAAGCAAATACAACAGACGAAGATTTCTTGAACGCACTTGAAATCGGCATGCCGCCAACCGGAGGAATCGGTTTTGGTATTGACCGTATGTGTATGTTGCTTACGGACAGCGCAGCGATTCGTGATGTGCTGCTGTTCCCGACAATGAAGTCGCAGAAAGAGTAAAGTGCCGGAAATAAGGCGTTTCAACGGTGTTGATACTACATGGTGCTACATTTAGTGTTACAAATATACAAGTTTTGATACGTTTCAGTACATGATAATAATTTATGCACCTGCGAAAAGAGAATCATAAAAAGGTTAAAACCCTTTTCAGAATGAGAAATCATTTTGGAAAGGGTTTTTTTGTGTTATAGAGAAAATTTATATGAAAGGTTGTGATGGAGATGGTAAAGGTAAGAGTATCTGGTACCAAAAAGAAACTTCACTGGTTTTTAAAGAAAATGCAGCGAGATTGCCGGTGGCAGGTAAGAAATATCTCAAATTTTAGTTCTATAGAAAGAACGAATGGAAAGTATAAATGTTTATATGTAGATGTTTATCGAAATGAAAAATAACCAAAAAAATACGGAGGGTCAGAATTATGTGTAAAGTAATCGCCATATGTAATCAAAAAGGTGGTGTATCCAAGACTACCACAACAGTAAATCTTGGAGCTGGATTAGTAAGAGAAGGAAAGAAAGTGCTTGTCATTGACGCAGATCCACAGGTCAATAGGTGCAGTGATCACAATGGCTGGAACTTTTTATACGGGATACAAAGGGTTAAACACAGGACATAAATACTTTGCGTTCGGTTCCTTGATATGTATGATTATGGCAGTTTTTACAGGGCACAAAATGATTCCGGGCAATAAGAGAACAAGGAAACAGATGGAAGATAAAGAAGTGGAGGAATAACATATGTTAGAAGCAGGAACAAAAGCACCGGATTTTGAATTGCCGGATCAGAATGGCGAAATGCATAAATTAAGTGATTATGCAGGTAAGAAAGTGATTTTATATTTCTATCCAAAGGATAATACGGCGGGATGTACGAAGCAGGTATGTGGTTTTTCGGAACGTTATCCTCAATTTATGGAAAAAGGTGCAGTTATTCTTGGAGCTAGCAAGGATTCCGTAGCTTCTCACAAGAGATTCGAGGAGAAATATGGACTGGTATTTACACTTTTAGCAGATCCGGAGCGTAAAGTTATTGAAGCATATGATGTCTGGAAAGAAAAGAAAAATTATGGAAAAGTATCTATGGGTGTAGTAAGAACTACATATCTTATTGATGAGCAGGGAATCATTATAAAGGCAAATGATAAAGTCAAGGCGGCAGATGATCCTGAAAATATGCTTAAGGAATTGGCATAATGAAGATTATTTTATCACCTGCAAAAAAGATGATTGTAGATACCGATAACTTAGCACCGGTTGAACTGCCTGTCTATATTGATAAGACAGCAGAAGTATTAAACTGGATGAAAAGCAAATCAAAAGAAGAACTGAAAGCTATCTGGAAATGTAATGACAAGATTGCAGAGCAGAACTTTAACAGATTGGAAAATATGGATCTTTATAACAGGCTTACTCCGGCTGTTTTAGCATATGAAGGGATTGCATTTCAATATATGGCACCATCTGTGTTTGAAATCCAGCAGTTTGAGTATTTGCAAAATCATTTAAGAATCTTGTCTGCGTTTTATGGCATTTTAAAACCAATGGATGGTGTGACTCCTTATCGTCTTGAAATGCAGGCAAAGGTTGGAATTGGAGATGCAAAAAATCTGTATGAGTACTGGGGAGAATTGTTATACCGCTCAGTAATCGATGACAGTAGGATTATCATTAATCTTGCATCAAAAGAATACTCAAAATGTATAGAAAAGTATCTGACATCACAGGACAGATATATTACGATTGTATTTTGTGAGTTATCCGGAGATAAATTGGTAACAAAAGGTACCTATGCCAAGATGGCTCGTGGTGAAATGGTCAGATTCATAGCGGAAAATAATATTGAAGATCCTATGGATATTCGGAAATTTGACAGACTCGGCTATTCGTTTAGAGTTGATCTATCATCAGATAATGAATATGTTTTTGAACGAAATCTGGCAAAATTAATTAGATAAAAGATGCTCTATGTGGGCATCTTGTATCTAATAATAGGAATAATTACTATTTTTCTTGACATCGATTGAAAAGTAATATATAATCCTTATTAAGAATAAATTCTAATAAGGAGGTCGAATAATTATTAGAAGAAATACCATTCAAAAAGATTTAGTAAGAAACGCTGTGTATGAGATGAAAAGGCATGTTACAGCAAATGAAGTGTATGAATTTATAAAAGAAGCATATCCTACAATTGGAAAAGGGACTGTATATAGAAACCTTGATATATTGGTAGAAGAAGGTGCTTTAAGAAAGGTTGAAGTTCCGGATGGACCGAACCGGTTCGATTTCACATTAAAAAATCATTACCATGTCAGGTGTGTAAAGTGTGGTGAGGTTTCAGATGTGGATATGGATGAAATACCGAATTTACTGGAAAGAATTCATGACACACATGGAATCGAATATTTGGATTATGATATTTCATTTAAAGGCATTTGTCCCAAATGTAGGAAGGAGGAACAGAATGAATAGGAAAGCAATGTATAAGTTGAGTTATGGACTGTTTGTATTGACTGCAAAAGAAGCAGAAAAAGATAACGGATGCATTATTAATACAGCGATTCAGGCGGCCTCAGGACCAAATCAGTTAAGTATCTGCGTCAATAAGGCAAATTACACGCATGATATGATTCAAAGAACTGGAAAATTCACAGTATCAGTCCTGAGTCAGAATGCGCAGTTTGAATTATTTAAGCATTTTGGATTCCAATCAGGAAGGGATACCAATAAGTTTAAAACATTTGAAAAGTGTGCCAGGGGTACAAATGGTATTTATTATATTACAGAAGGTACCAATGCATACATTTCTGTAACAGTTAATAAAACAGAGGATTTGGGTTCACATACAATGTTTATCGGTGAGATAACTGATATGGAAGTGTTAAGTGATATTCCTTCTGTCACATACGAATATTATCAGAATAATATCAAGCCCAAGCCGGAGGAAGTTGGAAAAACGGAAGATGGTCAGACGATATGGCGTTGCAGAATTTGTGGATATGAATATGTAGGTGAAGAATTACCGGATGATTTTATATGTCCTATATGTAAGCACCCGGCTTCAGATTTTGAAAAAATAGTAAAGAAAACGGAGGATGGATATTAGTCACGGAATTCCATTCGCCAGTCCGATGAAAATATATGCGGGAGATTATGATGATGTGGCGGATGCCGCCATCGTTATCATATCCGCAGGAGCAGGGCAAAAGCCGGGAGAGACAAAACATTCAATGCTTGAAGAGCATTTCATTGAGTGGATCACATTAAATACCAATCAGGGAATTTACAGAAAGCAGTTAAATCCGGGGCAGGAACCGGCAACGGATTTTTGCCTTTGCGATGGCGAGCAGGTAGAAGAAGTATATGCATATTGTAATCTGCATGGATTATGGAAATGCTAAAAGTATTTGTACATATTATGGTGATGCAGAATTGTGGAAATTGCATTGTAATGGAGTAATCCGTATTATTAACATATTTTACAGGAGGAAAAACAAATGAAATATATATGTGATGTTTGTGGATGGGAGTATGATGGCATGTGTTGATATTTATCAGGCTCTTACGGAAGATAGACCTTATAAAAAGGGATTATCTCATGAAAAAACATGTGATATCCTTGATGACATGTCACAGAAAGATTTTATTGATTTAGATATTTCAAAGACAATTAGAGAATGCTTTGGAAGAATCTGATGCCATATATGAAAATAGAGGATATTTCAGACAATAGTGTTTCCATTATGTCTAGTATGGTATGGGTTTCTAAAGCAGAATAAAAATGAAAGTAGGATTAAGTTATGTATGAAATGAAACCAGAATATTATATCGGAATAGATATGATTGACGAGGAACATAAGCAATTGTTTTTGTATGCAGATGAAGCATATGAACTACTCCATGACGAGTACACACCAGATAAATATGATAGAATTGACATAATATTAGAGAAACTTCGTGATTATACGGTAAAGCATTTTGCTGACGAAGAACAGTATATGGAATCTATCAATTATAAGAAATTATTTACACAAAAAATCCAGCATCAGGAATTTATACATAAGATTGATGAATTTATGGAACATCACAATGATGAGGTAGAAGATCAGGATGAACAGATTATGGGTATTTTAACATATCTTACAGAGTGGTTAGTAAACCACATTCTGTATGTTGATGGTCAAATTCCCAAAGGCTGATATAGCAAGAAAAGATTGTCGATTTGCCTCGTCTCTTTTTGTTTTCTGTAGAAAGAAGAATGCTGTTTACCGGCAAAAATGTACTCCCATCTGACCATCAAAGAGTAAGCATTCTAAATCCGAAGCGATATTTATGTTTTGTGTGGTCATAGACCTTTGCAAGAAGCTCTACCTTTTTAGAACGGTTACGTTCAAACATGGAATCGTCTATAATAAGAACATTGGCACGGTCTTCCGAATCCAGTGGAAGAATAGCATTGTTTATGATTCTGGATGCAAGGATTGTAGTAAAACGCATCCAGTTAATTTGAACCATCTTCATGAAACGATACACGGTATCTTTTGCAAAATTAGGTGTGTTTTTTCCTGTAAGCAGACTCATATACATACTTCTGTTGGAGAAAATCAGCATTGTGAAAAGTGTTAATCCAGTAGACAGAATTTAGATTGATTTTCACCAGTTTCTAGCAATAGAACCACTAATATTTAGTAGAAAATAATTTAATGCTTTATTAATAGATTTTTCCAATAAAGTATGTTATACTACAACCGTTTATGGATAAACAAATGTGATAAAAGAACAATAATTTGCAAAGGAAGGGAAAACTATCATGGAAAAGATCAAAAAGCGTATAGCTAACTTAAAGGTTGCAGGAAAATTAAAAGTATATCGAATGACAGTGCTTGTTATGACATTATTTTTAGTGTTGGTGGCACTGATCTCGACATTAGTGATCCGTTCAAATATAGAGAAGATCACGGAGGTCTGGTCTCCGTCATTGGAATATCTGCAGGATTTAGAGACAATGACTGCGAAATACAGAATCAAACAGTATCAGCATCTGGTATCATCAGATACAGCAGTCATGAACTCCTGCGAAGAAGAAATCAAGAAGCTGGAGAGTCAGATCCAGGATACCGATGCGAAGCTGGATGCAATCATGTCTGCAAACAGCAAAGCTCAAAAAGGACAAGCTGATTATGAAGCAGCAAGCACAGGATGGGAAAAATACAGGGCTGCTTCGGATGAAATCCTGAAGTTGAGCCGTGAGGGTAAACAGCGGGAAGCATCGAGACTGATGATCGGAGAGGTGTATGAAGAATATAAAGTTTTTACTGAAAAATTAACTATATTACGTGACGAGTTCCAGGCAGAATTAGACCGGGCAAAGACCATGGCTAATGTATGCAATGTAATCATATTTATTGTGATCGTGGCAGTGGGTCTTGCGATTGCTGTAGTGACGACACTGATCGGAAGGATCATTACCAATTCCATTACCGAGCCGGTAGAACAGATAGAGGCAGCAGTTGCCAGCCTGCGTAAGGGCGAACTGTCTAATGTAGAAATGCTTACCT